>Ga0209777_10000233_pt1 | contig 97459 bp, 71 predicted proteins | sample FrelakmetHBP12HB_FD_187147 | JGI IMG/M metagenome (GOLD analysis project Ga0209777, IMG submission 187147) | Freshwater lake sediment microbial communities from the University of Notre Dame, USA, for methane emissions studies -HBP12 HB (SPAdes)... | ecosystem: Environmental > Aquatic >...
TCGTCTCATCTTGAATGGGCTTTCCTTTCTGGGCTTTGGGGCGCTAGACACTTCCCAAAAAACAGAAAGAGAGCCCATTTTCAACACAATCCTCGCATCTCAGCCAAGAAAGTTTGCCGGATCAGGGCTAAATCGACTTGGACCGCTCCGGAAGTCCTTTCGCCCGTTTTTCAACCGATCTCGACCGCTCCGGCAGTCCTTGAGCCGCATTCCACGGGCATGTGGACCCGAGTGAACGACCGTTTCACATCTTCTTCCGGCCCTCGCGGCCATCCCCGAAAACCCTGTCAAGCCCCCGAACACTTTTCTTCAACAATCGTGCAACCCTTCACACCCGCGAAGCTTCCGAAACTTCGCGAAACGGCGTTTTGACGTTTCACGGACATTGAATTCCTACGGTTTGCGTGTCGGTTGGACGCGCCGGTGTCCGGCTGATGGAGGCAACGAGGAAATGCTTCGGAGCTTTCGTGCGAACCGGCGACGCGGGCGTCCAGCCCGCAGAAAGGAGAAGGGATTGCAAACCCCAACTCGGTTTGAGGCGCCACTCACGTCGCTCCGCAAGAGCAAGCGGTTGCTTCAAATCACTCAGTCCATCCCGGGCATCTTCGGGCTCGTCACGACGTACGAGAGCGCAGTCACGTCGTTCGAGGGTCGCTACAACGATTGGGACCAGGCCCGCAGGCAGGCCTCGATCGCTCTTGCTGTCCAGCACGAGGCGGAAGCGGCTCTCGGCGAGGAGGTGCGCGGCGTTGGTCTGGCCATCCTCAAGGTCAGCCGAGGTCGTCGAAACTCCATGGTGTACCGAGACTACTTCCCGCAGGGCTACGGGGAAATCTTGAAGCTCTCCGCCGAGCGCGCGCTGCAGGTGTCTGCAGGGCTGCTCGCCGCGATGAGCGACGAGACCAACCCGGAGATCCTGCCCCGTCGCGAGCCGCTGTCGGCCGCTCGAGCGCAGCTCGAGAGCGCCTACACGGCCCGGCGGGCCGCCGCGGAGGTCCGCAGCCAGGCGAAGGCGGTTCTCGAGGAGGCGAAGTCCGTGTGGCGGAATGCCCACAGCGACTTCTACTTCGCGGTCCGCTCCTACTTCCCCGACCGGCGCAAGTGGGTCGAGTCACTCTTCAAGGTGAACGGCCGCCGTCATTCGGAGGAGGTGCCGCCTGGACCGGCGGACGAGGTCGTCACCGAAGGCAAGGACAAGGCGCCGCCGGATTCGACCGGCACGCTGCCGAAGCCCTCGACGTCGGCGCCGACCATCACCCTTCTGCCGTCGTCGGCCGCGACGACGACCGCGACCCCGGAGCCTGCTGTCCCGGAGCCGCTGACGGCCGAGGGAGGTGCTGCGGCGGCGTAGGCCGCTGACCCGGCTCACGAGGACGTCTCGGAGCCAACACGGAAGGGCCCTCCCCGACCGCCGAAGCGCCATGGGTCGGGGAGGGCGCCTCGAAAGAAACCAAGTAACCAAGTGAGTGACCAATGAAGGAGGAAACAGACATGGGACTCGTACGTGAGCAGGGCCTCTTCCTCGCGCAGGCGGCGGTACTGATCCGGCAGGCGCCGGAGGTCGGGTTGGTCGTCACGGCCGGCGAGCTCTACCGCACTTCCGAACAGCAGCTGATCTACTTCAAGAACGGCCGCAGCCGGACGATGAACAGCCAGCATCTGAAGCGCCTCGCGATCGATCTCAACTTCTTCGAGAGGAAGCCGGACGGGACCCTGCGCCTCGTCTACGACGGCGAGGGCGTCCGCCACCTCGGCGCCTTCTGGGAGAGTCTGGATCCGGCCAACCGCTGGGGGGGGAGATGGTCGGGCTTCAAGGACCTCCCGCACTTCGAGCGGCGGGATCAGGCGATATCTGGCGTACAATGATTTTTGCCCGGTTCCATCGATGAGACGGTTGCGCAGGCCAAGGGCCGGCCGCCGGCTCTTCACGAGGCGCGTGCGCCGGGCGAACGAAAACGGAGAGAGAGACAATCTCGCATTGAACGTCGTGCACTCGTGCGTGGTCCTCGTTGTCTCCGTGATCTGCGTGCTGGGACCGGGGACCGATCGCTCGCTTGCGGCGCAGCCACGCGACGGGGCGCCGCCGGCGCGCCTGCTCGCCCGCATCGACTCCCTGACGATCGCGTACCAAACCGACTCGGCGCAGAAGATCATCGATTCGGTCCTCCCATCCGCCCGCGCGCAGGCCGACTCTTCCCTTCTCCTCTCGCTTCTTGTCCGCCGCGGCCGGCTCCCCGCCTACTTCTCGAGGGGGAGGGAGGCCGAACCCTACCTGACCGAAGCCGTCTCGCTGGCTGAGGCGCTGCGCGACTCCGCGAACCTCTGCGTCGCATTGCGGTGGCTCGCCGTCGCGACCGACGCGGAGGGGCGTCGCGCGGAAGCCCGCCGGATCGATCTCCGCTTGCGGGACATCGCGCGTGCGATCCGAGATCCGAAGAGCGAGGGGTGGGCCTCCCTCGGGCTCGCGTGGGAGGCGGAGCAGGACGGGCTCCTGGACGAGGCGTCTCGCCTGTACCACACCGCCCTCGATCTCTTCTCACGATCGGCCGAGACGCTGGGCGGGATCTGGGTATGGAACGGGCTCGGGTCGGTCGAGCAGAGGAAGGGGAACCTCCGCGCGGCGACGACCGACTACCGGGAGTCGATGCGCCTTTCGGTCCAGGCGAAGTACACGAACGGCGAGCTTCGGGCGCTGAACAACCTCGGCACCGTGGAGTTCCTGCGGGGCGATCCCGCCGCGGCCCTCGAGTCCTTCCGGCGGGCGTGCGAGCTGCAGACCCGCACGGGCAACCTGCGCGAGGCGGTCACACCCGCGCTGAACGTCGCGGTCTGTCAGACGTACCTCGGCCGATACCGGGAGGCGGAGGAGGTCCTGCAGCAGAATCTCGCGATCTGCGCCCCTCAGGATTGGAAGGATCTCGAGTTCGTCCTCACGAATCAGCTTGCCCGGGTGAAGAGCCTCATGGGCGCTCATGGCGATGCCGCGCGCCTGTACCGCCAGTGCCTCGCCCGCGAGTCCGCGCTCCCCCTGAAGACACGGGCGCTCGTGGCGATCGGCCTCTCGTCGGAGCTGAGCCAGATGGACAGCAGCGCGGCGGGGCTCGCCGTCATGGACGATCTCTCGAAGGACTTCCGGGACCGGATGACGGGCGAACTCGAGGTCCAGCTCCAGGGCGCCCGCGGACTCCTGCTGCTCGAGATGGGATTTCCCGCCGGCGCCCTGCCCCTCTTCCGTGCGGCGGACGCCGGGGCGGCGCGGTTCGGTCTCGCCGGGTATCGCGTGGAAGCGCTCTCCAACGCCGCGGCCGCGTACCGCGCCCTGGCGATGCCTGACAGCAATCTCGCCGTCCTCGAGCGCGCGTGCCGCATCTGGGAGACCGAGAGGACGGCCCCGACGAGCCCCGACTGGCGGGAGAGCCGCGGAGCGACGGGCCACATGATCTTCACCGATCTCGCGGCGGCGCTGCTCGCACGCGCCGGGCCCTGCACGGACCGGGACAGGATCGCCGACGCGTTCGACCGCCTCCAGATCTTCAAGGCGCGCACTCTCCTCGAGCGGATGCGCGGTCCGGAAGCCATGCAGACGGGCGCCGCGCGGCCGGAAGACGACGGCATCATCAGAATCGAGACGCTCCAGAGGGACGTTCTCGAACCCGGAGAGGTATTCCTCGACTGCTACGTCGGCCCGCAGAGGTCGCTCGTCTTCGCGGTCACGCGGGACGAGGCGCGCTGGGCCGCGATGCCCGCGGAGAGCATGCTGACGCCCCGCGTCGAACGCTTCCGCGAGATCCTGACCGAAGTCGCGAACAGCGGTGACGCCGGCGGTGCGGCGGCCATCGGTCGCACCGCCGCCTGCCTCGATTCGATCCTCTTCGGCGGGATCGCGGAGATCGTGCGGGGAAGGGAACGGATCTTCGTCGCCGCGGATGGCCCGCTCCACACGATGCCCTTCGGCTTGGCGGCGGCGATGGGACCGGCCCGCGGGGATGCCGGTGCGCCCGTTGCGCCCGCCCGCTGGGTTCGGATCCCGTCGGCGACCGTCCTGTCGGTCCTCCGGGCGTCCGAGCGCGCGGGTTTGCGGAACGCCCCGAAGCGGATTCTCGCCCTGTCGGGCGGCGGCGCGCCGGAGGGGGGGGATCTGCCGGGCGCGCGGGACGAGGTGCGAGCGATCGCGGACGCGTATCGCGGCATCGAGACACGGCTGCCGGCGCCGCCCGCCGGAGACGTCCGGGACTGGCGCGCGCTCGAATCGTACGACCTGATCCACGTCGCCTCGCACACGCGCCTCCTCGACCGAGCCCCCTGGCAGTCGGAGATCGAGTTCGGCGAGGGGCCGGAATCGAGCCTGCCGGCAGGCCGGATCTGCACGCTGCGCCTCCGCGCGTCCCTGGTGGTCCTCTCCTCATGCGAATCCGCGGGCGGGGGGATCCTTTCCGGCGAGGGGGTCGCGGGGCTCACGAGCGCCTTCATCGCGGCCGGCGTCCCGACGGTGGTGGCGACCCTCTGGCCGGTGGACGATCGCGTGACGGCGCGATTCATGGACCACTTTTATGCGGCGCTGGCCGAGGGACTTCCGGTCGGCGGTGCCCTATCGAGCGCCCAGGCCGCGATCCGCCGAAACGCAGCAACACAGGCTCCCTTCTACTGGGCCGGGTTCGTGCTCGTTGGAAACGACCGGGTCGCCGAAAACCTGGAAAGAAAGGGGCCACCCACCGCATGGTTCGTCATCACCGGATTGGCTCTCCTGGTCGCCGTCTCGCTCGCGATCCTGTTCGGGTGGCGCCGGTTGCACGCGCGGAACCCGTTGGACGTCCGCACCGGCTAGAATACCGCCGGACCGTCCGAACTGGTCTTGGGAGGCACAACGCGCCGTGATTCGCAGCGGAGTCGCGCGTCCAAGAGTATGAAAGGGGCCGAGTCACACGACGGGCGGGAGCACGAGCTCCTGAGACGCGCCCTCGAGCGCCCGGAGAACGAGGAATCCCGAAGTGCGGCTTCCGAGCTGCTCGGGATGTATCGGGAACGCGTCTATGTCTGGTGTTACCGGTATGTGAGGGACCACGACAGGGCCATGGACCTCGCCCAGGACGTCCTCCTGAACGGCTACCAGCATCTCGACTCGTTTGCGGGCCGCTCGCATTTCGGCTCATGGCTCTTCGCGATCGCGCGAAACCGCTGCATCAGCGAGATGCGCCGCGTCTCGCTCACGTACGACCCGGAGGTGGACCCGGACGAGATCATGGTCGGCGACAACGATCCGGCGCATGAACTGGAACGGGCCGAGGACGAGGAGTCCCTGTTGACGTTGATCCGGGAGCACCTGACGCAACGCGAGCAGGACGCGATCTGGCTTCGATGCATCGATCGGATGCCTCTGGAGGCGATCACCCGGATCCTCGGGATCCAGGAGAAGTCGGGCGCCCGGGGGATCCTGCAGCAGGCGCGCCGGAAGTTGAAGGCCGCCCTCGAGACGAGGAGCGGATGAGAAACGGATGAAACGCGAGGTTTCACATTGAGCAGGCAATGTTTCGAGATCGAAGATCTGGGTGGAGTGATCGCCTCCATTCATGGCGGCCGCCGCCCGGAGCACCTGGATGCTTGCCCGCGGTGCCGCGCCCTTCTCGCATCCTATCGCGCCTTCATCGATCCGCCGGATGTGCCGGAGGGGAGTGACGTACGCGCGGCTCGAAATCTCCAGATACCCGGTCTCCCGGAGTATCAGGAAAGCCCGTCAAAGGAAAGCGATCTGCGCGAAACCGCGCCGCGAAAGCCACGATTGCGGCTCGGAATGCCATGGCTCCGCCCGATCTGGGCCGTCGGGGCCGTCGCCCTTCTCGTTCTCGTCTTCCGCCAGGTCGGAATCGAGACGCACAAGAACGAACCCTCTCATGTGCTGCGCGGCGATTCCCAGGGGATCGCGACCGTCGTGGAGCTCCTCTCTCCAGCGCGGGCGACCGACGGGGGTTTGGTTCTGACCTGGCGGCCGGTCCCGGAGGCCGATGCCTACTCCGTCGTCTTCTATGCCGCGGACCTGAAGGAGACCGGACGGAAGCGAGCTTCCGGAGAGGCGAAGCTCGTTCTGCCGCCGGATGAGACTCCATCATCGGCATCACAGGGACCGGCGTATTGGCGCGTGATCGCGCTGAAGGCCGAATCCGAGATCGCCCGCTCGGCCCCGCGCCCGCTCATCGTTCCGGAGAACCGCACGGACTAACGCAGGTGACCGCCCCCCTGAGGGAGGGCGGTCGCTCGATCGTCCGTAGGCCATACGGATCAGTGAAGTAGAACGAGTTTGCGATCCTCGTGCATGGTCCCGGACTCGAGTCGGATCAGATAGATCCCGCTCGCCGCGGATGCTCCCCTCGTGTCGCTTCCATCCCAGCGGACAATGTGGTGTCCGGCCGCCAGCTCGCCATCGGCGAGCGTGGCCACCCGCTCCCCCTGGAGGTTGTAGATCGCGAGCCGCGCCCCCTGCGTTTGCGGCAGATCGAACGCGATCAGCGATGCCGAGTGGAACGGATTGGGGGCCGCCGCGTAGAGGCGGAACGCGAGCGGCGAGCCGTGCGTCGCGCCGTTCGACCCGCCCGGGCCGTCCGGTCCGATGCCCGCCAGAGAACGGCCGCCCTGCCAGAATCCGCCGTTCAGAGCATAGGCGCCGCCCGTGAGCGTCCCCGCGTCCGGCTGTCCGATCGTGCCGCCGAGCCTGTAGGTCCCCCCGGTGCAGAACGTCGCGCCCCCGCCGTCGATCGTGTTCCACGAAAGGTCGTACGACGCGAGCGACCGGGCCGATAGCGTGACCGACGCGAGCGCGACGACGCCGAAGACGAGGAGAAGACCGCGGTGAATCGATCGCTCTCGCGTCATGGGCATGATCCTCCCTTCCGCTTTCATCGGACGGCGCTCGTCGCCTGGAAGGACGCCGACTGCATCTGCGTCTCGAGCTTTGCGAGGCGCGCGCTCAGCGTGGCCAGCTCCTGTCCCTGACGCGCGATCTCCGCGTCCTTCTCCTTCACGATGCGGTGCAGCTCCTGGATCGAGGCGGCCGCGTAGATCGTGAGGGGGTACGTGTCGACCTGCAGGATCTCATCGCCGCTCGGGAGCTTCTCGCCGCTTCCCTTCACGTCGTCGGGAAAGACCTTGCCGAACTCCTGGGCCAGCACGTTCACGTAGCGACGATCGCCGACGCTCGGATGGGCCTTCCGGTAGGCATCGTTGTAGCGGAAGCTGACCAGCCGGACCTGATCGATCTTGTCGAGGGCATCGGTGATCGTCGTGACGTCGGTCTTGATCCGCGCATCGGAGTTCGCGGACCAGTTCCCCGCGACCGTCTTCGATGCATCCCCTTCGACCTCGAGTTTGTTGGCGGTCGCGGTGCGGCCGATGCCAGTGTTCCCGGTGCTGCCGTCCACGGCGAGCCGCATGCCACCATTGTACAGGTACCATTTGCCGGTCCCGCCATCCAGATAGGTGAAAGCCTTGAAGGTTCCGTTGGTCGCATACCCGTAGAAAGGCCATCCCGCGGCATTTTGCGTGTCGATGTACATTCCGCCGTACTGACCCGCGCCCACGGGCGCCTCGACCCCGAAGTACTCGGCGCCCGTGATCTGGTTACCCCGGCCGACGCCGACGAAGTTCGTATTCTCGTTGACGATCAGGTGATTATTCACGTTCAAGGACAGCCCGGTGGACGGTAGGGATCCTTGAATGTGCAACATCGCCTGCGGCGCGCCCGCCGTGCGGATCCCGACCGGCTGCGTGAAGAAACCCATCCCGTCGAAATACCCCGCGTAGCCGTTGGGCGAGGCGACTTTTCCGTAAACGCCGTACGTCGTGCCGGCCCCCGAGGAGTTGAAGCCGAAGACGCCGGTCCCCGCGTTGCTCTGGCTGACGCCGTAGACGCCCGTGCAGTTGCCGGTCGGCGAGGAGTTGGCGCCGATCACGCCGTAGCCGTTCCCGCTCACGCTGTGACCTTGGACCCCGACGCTCTCGCTGTTCCCGCCGCCGAGCGCCTCGCCCATGATCGCGTTCGCGCCGATCTGCGTGGAGTTCGTCACACTGTGGATCACCCTTACCTGGGGGACATCCGCGTCGCTCACGAACTCGAGCGCAGTAGGCGCGGTCGTCCGCTGCTGGCAGGGAAGCGCAAGCTCCCTTGCGAAGATCGCATGGGGTGAGGGAGTGAGCTTCTCGCGCGGTGTGAGCGGCGTTCCGTTGACCGTGATGTCGAGCCACCGGTCGGATCCATCGAACACGCCGGGGATGACGCCGCCGTTCGTGAAATCGAGCTCGATCGTGAAGCGACCATCCGTCAGGGTGACCCCGTTCGCGGTGATCGTCTGCCCTGCCTGGTTTCCTCCGGTCGATGCGTCGAAAAGCTTGAAGACAAGGTCGGCGGTTCCGTTCACGGGCGTCCCGGCCTGGGTCAGCTGTCCTTGATAGGTGAATGTCCAGGCAAAGAGCCCGGCGGACGCAGGGCCGGTCACTCCGGCGGCCAACGCGCCGAACGCGAGGAGCATGACGAGACAACCTTTCAAAGTGCGGGGCTGCATGATGGGACCTCCTTCTTTCGGTGGACGACTCCGAGTTCAACAAAGAGAAATGCCGAAGGGCCTCTGATTCGCACACGGGGTCTTGGGCGGCGGATCAAGCCCGGCTCAGGTGGTTCATAAGGCTTTGGAGGAAAACAAATTGCGGGCCGATCAAGGCCGTCTCCCGGATTTCGTCGATCCTGGCGTATGATCACCCGTTCGCCCCCCCGATCGCTCCGCGTCGCGATCCGGGCGGGGCATGGCCACCCGGAGGAGACCCCTTGGTCGATCAGGAGAACGGAATCGCAGGCGGCGCCGCGGCCGGCACCCTCGAATCCACAAAGACGCTGATCCTCCGCGTTCGTCAGGGCGACGCGGTCGCGCGCGAGCGACTCGTCGCGCGGTTTCTACCCGCCTTGCAGCGCTGGGCCCACGGCCGCCTCCCGGCGCGGGCTCGCGGCCTCGTCGAGACCGATGACGTCGTGCAGGTTTCGCTGATGCGGGCATTATCTCGTGTGGAGGAGTTCGATCCGAGGAGGCAGGGGGCGTTTCTAGCCTATCTCCACCGGATCCTCCTGAACGCGATCCGCGAGGAGATCCGCCGGGCTTCGCGTCGACCGGCCGGCGAGCCGATTGTCGATGAGCTGCCCGAGGACCGTCCCGCGATGCTGGGGCGGACCCTGGGCGAAGGGGCCCTTGCCGCCTACGAGGCCTCCTTGAGCAAGCTCACGGAGGACCAGCAGCAGGCGGTGATCCTGCGGATCGAGTTCGGATTCACGCATCAAGAGATTGCCGACGCGCTCGGCCGTCCTTCGGCGAACGCGGTGCGCATGCAGATCGCAAGGGGGCTCGTTCGATTGGCGGAGTTGATGGATGAATACAGACCATAGCGGGCCGCTGGGGCGCGTGGCGCGCGCCATCACCGACGGCCAGCCGGTGGATTGGGCAGGACTGCTCGCGGCGCACCCGGAGCACCGGTCTCGTCTCGAGAAGCTGCGCCTGATCCAGTCTCTCGCGGATTCCCAGGTGTTGCGGATCCTCGAAGCCACGTCCGAAGACCTCTCCCCGGCGCCGGACGGCGCGTTCACCTGGGGACCGCTCCGCGTGATCGAGCGGATCGGCGAGGGATCCTTCGGCGAGGTCTATCGCGCGTTCGATCCGGTGCTGCACCGCGACGTCGCACTGAAGCTTCAGCGGACCGATCGGGGTCCACCCGCGGTTGCCTTCCCTTCCCACCTCGATGAAGCGCGCCGCCTCGCCCGCGTCCGCCATCCCAACGTTCTCACCGTGTACGGCGTGGAGGTGCACGACGATCGCGCGGGCATGTGGACCGACTTCATCCGTGGCGAGACGCTCGAGGAGCGGATCCGCCAGTCGGGCCCACTCGATCTCGCGGAGATCGGATCGATCGCGCGCGACCTCTGCGCCGCGCTGACGGCGGTCCACGAGGCGGGGATCATCCATGGGGACATCAAGGCGGCGAACGTGATGCGCGAGGGGGACGGCCGGATCATCCTGATGGACTTCGGAGCGGGATCGACCGGCCCACCGAGCCTGCCCGCGGATGATGTCGCGGCGGCGGACGGTCCGTCGATGGCGTCCTTGATCGGCACGCCGATGGTGATGGCGCCCGAGCTCCTGCAGGGCGAGCCGCAGAGCATCCAATCCGACATCTACGCGCTCGGCGTCCTCCTGTATCGGCTCGCGTCCGGCCGCTACCCGATCGAAGCCCGGACCGCCGAGGATCTGATGGAACGGCATCGGGCGAACGCGATCGTCCCGCTACGCGAGCTGCGACCGGATCTACCCGATCTCTTCGTCCGGGCGATCGAGCGGGCGCTTTCCCCGGAGCCGGGGGAGCGTCACGCCGGAGCCCGCGAGATGGGGCGATTCTTGAGCGGCGCGCTCGGCGAGACTCCTCTGCCGGAGCGGGCGGGGCGGGCAAACGAGCGGCTCCGCAACGTGGCGCGGCCCGAGACGAACTTCATCGGACGCACGTCGGAGCTGTCGGAGATTCGTCGCCTTCTTGCCTCATCCACGCTCGTCACGATCATCGGTCCGGGCGGGATGGGGAAGACGCGGCTCGCATTGGAGGCCGCGGAAGCCCTCGCGGATGGATTCCCCGATGGAGCCGTGTGGATCGAGCTCGCTCCTCTGAGCCTCGCCGAACGCGTGGGTCATGAGGTTGCACGAGGACTCGGCCTCCATGAGGAGCCGAGCCGTTCGATCGAGAAGATCCTCGTCGAACACCTGAGCGCGCGCGGTCTTCTGCTTGTGCTCGACAACTGCGAGCACGTTCGCGCGGGCTGCGCGCGACTCGTGACCGAGATCCGGGGCCACTGCCCGAACGTCCACATCCTCGCGACGAGCCGCGAAGCCCTTCGCGTCCCGGGAGAGGAGACGTTCTCCATCCCGCCGATGCGGGTGCCGGAAACGAGATCATCGCGGGATCGGGAGGGCGTCGAGGATCTTCGGATCACGGAATCGGAGGCGGTGCGACTGTTCATCGATCGCGCCTGCCGGAGCCGGCCCGGTTTCACATTGACGCGGGCGAACGCTCCGTTGGTCGCCGAGATCTGCCGGCGGCTCGAGGGCCTTCCGCTCGCGATCGAGCTCGCCGCCGCGCGAGTGAAGGTCCTTGGGACCGAGGAAATCGCCACGCGGTTGCGCGAGAGCTTCGGCGTCCTCGCGACGAACCGTGACTCGGGACTCCCTCATCACGCGACGTTGACCGCCTCGATCGACTGGGGCCACCGGCTGCTCACCGAGCCCGAGCGGATCCTGTTCCGCCGCCTCTCGGTTTTCTCGGGTCGATGGACCCTGGAAACGGCAGGACGCGTCTGCGCGGATGCCGGGCAGCCCATCGCGACGATCCTCGGAGAGCCGATCCTCGATCTCCTCACCAACCTCGTCGATCGATCGATGGTTGTATTCGATCCCCCCTCGGGAGATCGAGAGGGGAGCGAGGCGGACGCTCGCGCGGCCACGTATCATATGCTCGAGATCCTGCGTCAGTTCGCTTTCGATGCGCTGATCGCGTCCGGCGAAGATGAAGCGCTCCGCACACGGCATCTCACCTACTTCCACGAGATGGCTGAGGAAGCGCACGGGAACCTCTTCGGGCCCGACCAGGAGGAGTGGCTCGAACGGCTGGCCCTGCATCACGACAACTTCCGGGCGGCCCTCGATTGGTCAAAGCACGAGCGCGCGGACGCGGACGCCGGTCTTCGCATCGCGGTCATCCTGCGCCGCTTCTGGTTCGTTCGGGGGGAACTCACCGAGGGGCGGGGCCACCTGAAGGATCTGCTCGCGCGGCCGGCGGGGTCGCTCAAGAACCGGAACGGCGCGCTGCTCGCCGCCACCACCCTTGCATGGGCGCATGGCGACACGCGCGAAGCGGAGCGGCTCGGCGGCGATGCCCTGCGCGCCTTTCGGGAGGCGAACGACCGGGAAGGTCTGTCCGGAACGCTCACGATGATGGGAACCCTGATCTCGGACATGGGGGACTACGATCGCGCGAGAGCGATGCTCGATGAAGCCCTCGCGCTTCGACGCGAACTCGGGAACAAGTCGGCGCTCGCCTCGATCCTCTGCAATCTGGGGGTCCTTTGCGCGCGGATGGGCGATCTCCGGTCCGCGGCCTCGCATTACGAGGAAGCCGCTGCGCTTCTCGAGGAGATGGGCGATCTGCCGTCGCTCGCGATCGTCGTGAACAATCTGAGCGCCACGGCGAGAGACCTGGGCGATCTGCCCCGGGCGCGCGCGCTCGCCGACCGGTGCGTCCCGCTCCTCCGCGCGTCGGGCAACCGCAGAGGGCTCAGTCAGGCGCTCCTGAACCTGGCGAAACTCGAGCAGGCCGCCGGGGACCTCTCGCACGCCCGTGAGCTCCACATCGAGAGCCTGCTGGTTGCCCGCGATCTGGATGATCTTGCCGAGACGATCGCCGTTCTCGAATCCTTCGGCGAGCTCTGCGTGCAGCAGGATGAGTGTGATCGGGCTGCCCGCCTCTTCGGGGCGGTCGAAGTCCTCCGCGAGATGGCGCGGATCCCGCTCCCCGGGGGCGCGCGAGACCCGCACGCGGACTATGTCGCCCTCGCGCGGGGGAATCTCGGCGAAGGCCGCTTCACGGCGGCCCGCGCCGCCGGGCGGACGATGAATGTAGATCAGGCGATCGCGCTCGTCCTGGGCGATGGATCGTGAAAGGAAGGATGCCCGCATGGAAGTGACCTCCAACGGAGTCTTCATCTTGACGGGCGCGACCGGCGCGCTCGCGGAGGCGATCGCGGAGGTATTCGGCGACGCGGGGGCGCGGCTCGTGCTGACCGGCCGCGACGAGTCCGATCTGAAGGCGCGCGCCGAGCGATTCCGAGCGACCGCCGTGCCGGCGGACCTCACACGGATCCAGGATGCGGAACGCGTCGTCGCGGAAGCGCTTCGCGCGCACGGGCGGATCGACGGCCTGATCCACTCTGCCGGCGGCTTCGCGATGTCCCCGGCACACAAGACCGAGATCGGCGAATACGAGCGGATGATGGACGTCAACATGCGGACCCTTTTCTGCGCGGTCCGCGCGGTCCTTCCCACGTTGATCGCGCAGAAGGATGGGTTCATCGCGGGGATCTCCTCCGCGATCGTACGGACGGGCGAGGGGGCGGGCATGTCGACGTATGCCGCCTCGAAGGGGGCTCTCACCTCGTATCTGCGCGCCATCGCGGCGGAGACGCGATCGAGCGGGATTCGCGTCGCAATCGCCTATCCGGCGGGACCCATCGACACGCCGGCGAACCGCGCCTCGATGCCGGGACAGGACCCGAGCGGATGGGTCGATCCGCTCGAGATCGCGCGCGCGCTCCTCTTCGCGGGCACGCGGGGCCCGCGCGGCGATCTGACGGAGCTTTCGCTGGGCGTCCGCAGGTAAGATCGCGTCGAGGGGAGTGAAGATGATTTTCACCGCAGGCAGAAGGCTCACGTTCGCCGCATCCCGCAGACTTTCGCGGGACGACCGCGCCCCCGAGGAGAACGAGCGTCTTTACGGCGCGCGCGACGAAGGCGCATGGGGGACGGGCGAGAACTACGTCGCCCATTTCATCCTGACCGGGACGCCCGACCCGGCGACCGGGATGATCGCGAATCTCTCGAACGTCGCGGATCGACTCCGGGATTCGGTTGAGCCCAGATACGACCACCGCTTCCTGAACGTTGACACGCCGCCGTTCGACGCGATCCCGCCGACCCCCGAGAACCTCGCCCGCATTCTCCTCGAGGAATCCCGGGGCGCCTGCGCCGCGGACGACTCCGTCATCACCGCATGCCACCTGATGGAATCGGGATCGACCGGCGCGATCGCCTATGCGGGCGCAGGCATCTCAGACGCGGGCGGCGGTGGACGCATGGAGCGGGAGTTCCGCCTCTCGTTCTCGGCCGCGCGCAGCACCCGCTCGCCCCATATGACCGATCCGGAGAATCTCGCTTTCTTCGGCAAGGCCGCGTCCCCTCTCGGCCACGGGCACGGCTACGTGCTGCGCGTCGTTCTGACCGGGGCCATCGACGAAACCACGGGGCTCATCGTGCCCGCCGCCGTCGTTCGCCCGGCCCTGGCGGACCTTTTCGATGACCTCGATCACCGCAACCTGAACGCCGAGCTGCAGGGCATGCGGAACCAACCGATGACGACCGAGTGCCTCGCCCTCTACGTCCACCATCGGCTGGCGCGATCGCTGCCCGTCGCGCGCGTCCGGCTGAACGAAACATCCGATCTCTTCGCGGAGACCGACGGCCGGTCGACCTCGCTCGGTCTGGTCCGGACCTTCTCCGCCGCGCATCGCTTGCACAATCCCGACTTCAGCGACGAAGAGAACCGCCGCGTGTTCGGCCGGTGCACGCACGCGAGCGGGCACGGGCATCGGTATGCGGTCGAGGCGACCGTGACGGACGCACTCGACGAGCGGACGGGAACCGTCTGCAACATGATGGATCTCGATCGGGCCCTCGCGGCGGCGATCGGTCCGCTCGACCGGCGGCACCTCGATCGGGAGGTCGATGACTTCCGCAGGATTCGCAGCTCGAGCGAGAACATCCTCGGGGTCATCTGGAGGCGGCTCGAGCCCGCGCTGGACGTGAAACTGACCCGGCTCCGCGTGCAGGAAACCGAGAACAACCGGTTCGCGCTCCGCGCCGGCTAGTCGGCCGCCTGCGGCAGCAGTCGCAGTCCGTCCTCGATGACCTTCGACAGATCCTTCGCCGACCGCGCGCGCGACCGCAGCCGCCCGCTGATCCGCTCCTGCAGCGGCCGATCGATCCCCTTCTCGCGCAGGATCTCCAGGATCTCCAGGCCGAGCAGCCAGTCCTCCGGGTAGAGCGTGACCGCCGCGCTGTAGAGGGCGGACAGCGCGTCGGCCCCTTCGCCGATCTCGCGGATCCGGCGGACCTTCGCGTAGGCTTCCCGCAGCGGATCGTCCTTCGGATCGGATTGCACCTTGACGGTACGTTCGTGGGGGACGAACGCGATCTGCTCGTATGCCTCCTGGTCCGCGGCGCCCTGAACGACCGAGACGATCGAGTCGCCTACCGCCATGTCGTACGCGCCCCACGAAGGATCGAAGAGCACGCGCTCGCCTTGGCTCACGCGGCAACCCGAGAAGGAGAGGAGGACGACCCGCCCTCCCGAGCGGTGGACCCGCTCGAGCCGTCCCTCGACGATGATGCCCGACGGGAACTCGAGGCGCGCCGCCGCACCCGCGTTGAGACCGCCCCGCGCGAGGGCCGCGTCGTCCAGCGTCTCGATCGGCGCGTCGAAGCCGCGCGGCCGCCCGACGGGACTTCCGAAACCGTCCGGATGCGTGCCCTTCCCTTGGCCGGGGAGCTGGACGCCGCCGCACGCGAGGGCGCACGGACCGCTCATGCGGATGTATTCCGGCGCGCCGTCGCTCGTGTCCACGAGGATTTCGGACACGACCCCTGAAAACTGCAGGCCGGACGCGTATTCAGCCGCAACGACCTGGCCGGACGCCTGCGCTTTGCGAAGCCCCTCCAGGCCGCCGCGCCGGAACGCCATCGTGTCCGCGAACTGCTCCAGGACCTCGTTCAGGTATGCGAAGCTCGGGGTCACGAAAAGCTGCGGCTGCATTCTCGTGATGTCGAAGGCGTACTCCGCCGCCTCCAGGGAATACGGGATCTTGCGCACGGCGCCGGTGAGCGCATACGCGGCCTCCCCGATCGACGAGAGGAGGCCCGCGCCATAGAGCTTCGGCGCCTCGCACGTGCCGATCAGCCCATATTCAACCGTCCACCAGTGGAGGCGCGTGAGCCGCGCCATCTCCGAAGGCGGGCCGAGGTTCGCCTGTCGCTCCTCGACCGCGCGTTGCGCCGCATCCAGCTCGCCCGCGGGCGTCCCCGGGGCTTCCTTCACGATCGACAGATGACGGATCGCCTCGTACAGCTCGTAGTCCTGGCGGGACGGGATCGCCTTCGACCCGTATTCCCCGAATCGACGCAGGTATTCCGCGTACTCCGGGTCGGCGATGATCGGCGCGTGGCCTGCCGCCTCGTGGACGATATCGGGTGCGGGCGTGTACTCGAGATGATCGATCCGCCGGATGTCCGCCGCGATCACGAGGACCCGGTGCGCCTGGAACTCCATGAACGCGGCGGGCGGGATGAAGCCGTCGACCGGAGCGGCGCCCCATCCGATGGCACCCAGGATCCGGTTCATCTCCTCGATGCGCGGGATCCGCTCCAGGCCGATCCCCGTGCGGCGAAGCCCCTCGACGTAACTTTCGTGCGCGTGTTCGCGATGGAATGCGAAGGCCTGGCGCATGATGTAGCGCCAGACGGCATGATCGATCGGGCTGTAACGCTCGTATCCCTGATCCACGATGTATTGCTTCAGGTGGTTCGGGAGTCGGGCGATCTGCTCGATCTCGAAGACCCCGCCACGCGATGGCGCTATCATGCCTGCCTCCTTGCCTGCGGTCGCGCGCAAGCCGGTCGCATCCGTATCGGAACAGGGGATTGTAGCGCGCGGACCCGGCCTGCCGCTACGGATCAGGATATCCGCTGGACCGCGCGGGATCCCGAGCGTTCAGTCCAGCAGCCGATAGCGGAAGGGGACCATGACCGTGATCGGGACCGGCCGGCGGTCGAGGATGTACGGTTTGAACTCCCAGAGGTACATCGCCTGCACGGCCGCGGTCTCGAGTTCCTTGTTCCCCGACGTGTTCTCCCGCGTCTGGACATCGACCACCTTGCCGGTGCTGTCCACGCGCGCCTCCAGCTTGATCAATCCCTCGATCTGCTGTCGCACGGCGGCGACCGGGTACTCGGGGCGGACGATCTTCAATATCTGAAGCTTCTTCGACTGCGCGACGTTCGCCGACCCGCGAATCGAGCTCCAGCGCTCATCCAGCTCGAGCACGATCGCGCCGCCGGGCTCCCCCGGCTGCGGCTGTCCGGGACGACCCTTCGTCACACGCCCCGGCACGTACTGACCGACGGTGCTGCTTGCGGATCGATCTTCGACGATGTCGGGGTGTGGCCCCGTCCCCGTGAGATTCAATGAGACGATCGTGATCGGTCCCCGCAGCCGTTGCGCGTGGACGAGCGACACGCGCGGCTCGCGCGGCTCGCCCCAGGGCGCCAGCTCGCCGTGCCGCGGCGAGCCGGGGAAGCCGATCAGAACGCGTGGCCCGAGGAGGCGCAAAACGATCCCCGGGTTGAGACACAGCGCAAGAACCAGGTGAAAGCCCAGTGAGATGGCGCAGGCTCGATGGAGGGTCCGGCGGCGGGATTGTCTGCGCGCCTCGGCATTGCCGGTCCAGCTGGCCCCCGTCGACGGCATCGCGGCTCCCTCTCCCTCGAACCAAGATAGCAGAATGTGGCTTCAACACGTGGACGGATGAATCCGTCTTACAAGTCGGAATCCGGCGGCCGGGACCGGGACAGGACTCCGGAAACGCGCGGATTCGAGGATGGGTCGTAGCGAATGTCGCCGGGCCTGCCGGCACCCAGACCGAAGGAGAAGTCCCATGAACGTCGTGAAGCCTCATCGAATGGCTCTACCTCTCCGGGCCACCTTCTTGTTCCTGGCTCTGGCCGCCGTTTGCTTCGGGTCGGTATTTGCGTCGGCGCCATCAAACCAGGGGAAGCTCAACCGTCAGATCGAGGTGATGGAGGGGATTCTCGACAAGGTGCTTCTCGACAGCCCGAACTTCCTCGTGCACACCGGGCCGAATGCCGACGGCTTCTACTTGCCGGACTATGGCGCCGTATTCACATTCGAGGCCTCGCTCACCGAGAACTACTTCGGCGACGGCAACTGGCTCATCGGCCCCGGTTCCGTCGAGATCCAGAAGCATGACGGAGACCGGACGATCGTCATCCACAAGAAGGGTCCCGGCTGGCAGGGTCTCTTCGGCAAGCACGACGAGGATCGGACCCCAAAAGATCCGGTCGCGCTCTACGAGCGGGGTAAGGAAGAGCTGGTTCAGGCCATCCTCGACTATGCCGAGACGTTGGGCGCGCTTCCCAGCGAGCAGGCGGTCGTGATCGTCGCTCGGATGACCGACACGCAGCTCGCGGACAAGAAGAAGATCCACCAGGTCATGCTCCGGGCGCGCATGGAAGACCTGAAGGCCTATACCGACGAGCGGATCTCCGAGAGCGAGATGAAGTCGCGCATCCGGATCGAGGAATCCTGAGACCCATCGCTGAACGGCGTCCCAATCGAGATCGAAGAGCCCCGCCCCCGGATCGGGGACAGGGCCCTTCTTTACGTGTGCGGGCGGCCGTGCGCCGCCCGCGAATCCTCATCGCGTGATTACTTCAGCAGCACCATGTGCGAGCTGTACATCTTGCCGCCTGCGTTCAAACGGCAGAAATACGTTCCGCTCGCGACGTTGCGGCCGGCATCATCAATCCCGTTCCACAGGACCTTGTGGTCTCCCGCCGCCTGAGGACCCGTTGCGAGGGTCCTCACCTGGCGACCGGCGGCGTCGTACACGGCGAGCGTGACGGGCCCCGCCTGGGCGAGACGGAAGGAGATCTCCGTGAGCGGGTTGAATGGGTTCGGCCGGTTCTGCTGGAGGCCGGTCACGAGACGGATGTTCAGGTTCCCCGCATCGGCGACGTTGAAGACGGCCGCGAGCTCGAAGTCGTCGACACCCGCCTCCACGAGGGTTCCCGGAGGCTCGTCGTCGGCGATGAACCGGAACTGCACGACGCCCGGCGTGGGGAACCGCTGGAAGAACTGCTCCGAGGTAATCGTCCCCTGCACCCACGCGTCGGTCGAGGTCGTCGTGTACTCGACGTGTTGCCAGGTCGCGCCGCCGTCGTTCGAGATGTCGACGGTCCAGTAGTCCGCGCCTGGATTGTTGCCACGATCGTTCGTGTAGTACTCCCAGTAGCTGACATTGACCTGCGTCGCACCGGTCAGATCGTACTTCGGCGAGAAGAGGGTCGTCTTGCCGTTGTCTACATCCGCATCGCCCGCGGCGCCACCAACCGTGCCGTTCTGCGTGATGTAGCAGATGTGTCCCGGATCGGCGGTGTGATCATCCTCGGGCTGGACCACCTGTCCGTTGTAGGTCGTGCCGATCGGATCGACGCGCTCCCAGATCCCCGTCGTGGCGTTGTCGTCGGGAGCGCCGACCTTCCACGCCGTCTGGGTCTCCATCTGGTCGGGGAAGTCGTTGCCGACCTGGAAGTAGTACAGGTTCGTCGGGGCGCCGGTCGGAGCCACTCCGTTCGAGCCGTTGCTGTCGGTCGCCGTGATGTAGTACTCGACGACGCTGCCGTACGGAACGACCGGGATCGTCGTCTTGTACTCGTCCGGGTTCCCCGTCGGGAGCATCTGCAGTGGCGTGAAGCCGCCGCCGTTGACGCGGTAGTGCGTCGCGACCGAGCCGGGGATGACGTGGCCCTGCCCCGACGGAAGCGAGACGGCCTGCGCGACGATGTCATAGCCGTGCGTCTGATCGCCCGAATACGGGTGCGTGCTCGAGTAGACAAAGCAGCCGACGAGAATCTCGGGGCATGAGAAGTTATGGTTGTGCGCCGCCTGGCAGATGATGTCGTAATGCGGCGTCCCGTCGCCGAGGTTGCCGTTGTCGTCATCCGCCGTGAACGTCGCGAGAACCTGGTCCGGCTGATCCTGCGGGTGCAGCAGCACGCGGCCGTTGTGCCAGCGGGCCGCGGACATCCACGTGCCGATCGAGTCGCCGTACTGCGTCTCGAGCCCGACCATCGCATCCCAGTTGAAGCCGGCGATGATCTGGCCGTCCCAGTGGACTTCGCCGTGGAGGTCTTGCGGGAAGCGAAGCGAGTTCTGCGAATCGCGGATCCCGCTCGTGCACTGGCCGACGTAGAATCCCCGGCCGATGATGTGGTCCTGGGTGATGAGGTTGCCGAGGATGTCGGAGTTCCCCTCGCCCATCCCGTTGACGCCCTGACCGCCGAGGATCTCGTTTGTGATCCCGTGGCAGAACTCGTGGTAGACGACCTGCTTCATCTCGCCGGTGTTCGCGCATCCGCCGCCCTGCGGGTAGAAGTTGATCGTGCCGTCCCAGTATGCGTTGCACGTGCCGCTCACGCGGACGTACGCGCTGATCCGGGTGTTCGTGTAATGGAAGCTCGGTGCGAAGGTCGCATAGAAGTTATGGATGTCGCTGATCGAACCGAAAACGACCCGCTCATCCATCTGCGCGTTCAGATCGTCGAACCGAACCGTCAGGGGAACGTTCTCCTGGGCGGTGCCGTTGAAGACCGCCCGGGCGCCGGCGCGGTTGTTCACGTCCACGTAGGGTCCGCTCAGGTTCGCGGTCACAGCCCGGCTGCCGCCGGTCCCGGCGATCGACCAGTTGCCGACCGGGTCGCTCGTCGTGTTGCCGACGCCGCTGACCGTGATGTTCAGGTAGGGAAGCGCAAGCTGGAGCGTCTGATCGCAGTAGCCGTACTGGTACTCCGGAGCGATCGTCGTCCCGCGATAGAGGAAGCTCACGTCGTTCATACGGGAGAGGACCTTGCCGCTCTGCGCGTCCACGTTCGTGACCCAGATCCCGATCGGATCGGCGGTGTGCACGCGCACCTGATAAACGAGGTGGTATTCCACCTGGTTCGCCGCGAGCGGATACGGGAGGACGTAGATGGGAGTCGCATCCTCGACCGTATCGGCGCCCGGGTTGAAGGGCACGCCGCTCTTCGCGATGTCGATCGCCTGCGCCCTCGAGACGGTTGCGATCGGGCTCAGGTTGATGGCGGAATGGTAATCGGATCCCATCAGCATCAGCTTGCCGTCTTCGCTGAAGAGAATCCGAACCGTCGCGCCCAGGACGTCGTAGCCGTGCCAGGTCTGCTGGTAGTGGGCGGCCCACTTGCCGTCGACGTGCGGGGTGGCGGTGAGCCGGAGCTCGGTCCCGTCGGCCCGCAGCACATCCTGGTTCGAGGCGATCACCTGGCGCGCCAGGGCGTCCACTTCCGCATCGCTGCGAATCGCGTTCGCGACCTTGACGCTCATCCCGTACACCCAGCGCGGGGTCCCGGTCTGCGGGCTCCACGAATGAACCTTCCAGGCGGTGCCGTAACGCGAGTGCAGCGTCGCGGCAACCTGATCCTTGGCCATGTCGACCACCGGGGACTGGAACCCGTCGGTGTAGTAGTAGGGCATCAGGATCTCATACTTCTGATTCTGGTCCGCCTGCTGGTAGGCAGCAGCCGGCGACACGATGCCGATGAGGAGAACGGTAAAAACCAAAGCACCGATGCTCCCCCCTAGTCGCTTGATGAGACTCACTTCCGATTCTCCTTTCCCAACGCCGATTCGTCAGAGGTGCGAATCTGGAGACTAAAGCCCGAGCGCCTGTTCCTGTGGCGGTCGAACAGCGTTTTCCGCTTGGTAATTATACCAGATACGGGCGCTTCCGGGGCAGGAATCCGGGGGGGCGAGAAGCCGTTCCTACGCCCGCGGAGGCCGTGGCCGGTGGGGGGGCACTCTTGCGCCTTATGCTCATAGTCCATTTAGCCCGAACAGGTTGGCGGCTTCGCCGGGGCACAGTGCCGGAGATCGGACCCCGGGTGGTGGTCCACTCTCCGCCCTACTGAACGACCTTCACGCGATACTGCTTGCGGCAGGCCGAACCAAAGACGCCGATCGCCCCGGTCAGCCCTCCGTGCAGCTCCGGGTGATCGCGGTAGAGGTAGTTGTAGTAGTTGTCGTCGATTGCGAGGAGCCCGACCGCGTTCGTCCCGTAAAAGGCCATCATGTCGCCGTACCAGCCGAGTCGATAGTCCGCCCCCTCCCGATCCAGGTCCTTCGCCCGGAACCAGCCGAAGATGTGCCGCGGCGGGTCGTCGTCGCCCCCGTAGTCCTTGTAGTCCTTCGGTCCGTCCTCGTTGCCGAACCTGTGGATGTAGCGCGCCTCCTGCCAGCTCTCGAGGCAGTAGATGTCGCCGAGGAAGATCTGCTGCGGGTCGGGGCACGAGAAGACGATCGGGAACGAATCCGGGATCGACGCGTGGTGCATCACCCCCGGGAGGACCCGCGGCTCGCGCAGCATCGTGATGCGGTTCGGCGTGCGGGTCGTCGCCGTGATCGGCGGCCGGCCGGCAATCTGAATCGTCAGATTGTAGGTCGTGAGCGGCGCGATCACGACCGCGGGGTTCGCGTAGCGGCCCGGCGCGATCATCCCGAGGGTGTCGGGGGCCGCCGCCCCCTCCTTCCGTAGCAGGACCATCGCGCCCACGACCGCCGCCTCGACGGGATCGAACACGACATCGATCGGGCGGGTCCGCGTCACATACACCGCGTTCGAGTCTCCCACCGTCTCGTCGACATAGAGGTACCCGAATACCGCCACCTCGTCCTTCGCCGCCGGTTGCGTCGAGTCCGTGCCGCAGCCGATGAGGCAGACGGCGGAAAGGAGGGCGAGGGTTGCGATCGCGCGCATCACGGGACTCCTCAGAACGAAACGTTCACGCCGATCGTCGGCAGGAACGGGATCATGTGGACGTCGTCATAGGTCGCCGGATTCTTCGTCATGTCGTACGAACGGATGTAAACATTCTTGCGATTGTAGACATTGATGATCTGGATGTTCGGCTCGATGCCAACGCTCCCGCACTGGAAGTGCTTGATGAAACCGAGGTCGAGTCGATGATAGGCAGGAAGGCGGTAGGCGTTCTTTTCCCCCTCGAGAACCGTGTCGTGCTCGCGTCCGTTGATGTCCCGAACCGTGTAGCGACCCACGGCCAGCGTGACCGGCTCCCCCGTACCGTATCGGAACGACAGGTTGAGCTTCCAGCGCCTGCCGATCGAGCGGTCCTGCATGAGGACTACCTGCTGGCGCCGGTCGTAGTTCGGATGGTAGGTATGCCCGAAGTTGTAGTTGGGGATCGTCCGCTCCGTCACGCCCCATGAGTATCCGATCCAGCCCTCGAAACCTGCGATCCGGTTGCGGACATAGACATCGGTGCCGTAGGCCACTCCCTTGCCGGAGTTGAAGAGCTGGTTCATCTTCGCGTCGGGCGAGACGAGCGAACGGGTGAATTCCTGGCTGAACTCGACGACGTTGCGGTAGGGCTTGTAGTAGCCCTCGATCGAGAGATCGAGCTTCTCGTACGGACCGAGGTCGAGACCCAGGATGTAGTGATCCGCGCCGCCGGGCGCCAGCGTGCGGTCGACCGGGAACCACATGTCCGCGAAGGAAGCGCCCTCCTGGGAGACGAGGTTCAGGAACTGGCTGTATCGCCCGTACGTCGCGTGGATCGCGGTCGTCGCGTTCATCTCACGCCGGACGGATAGTCGCGGTCCGAGCCTGAGGTAGTCGCCCTTCGAGTAGTAGTCGAGACGCAGACCGGACTGAACTTGCCATCCGGGGGCGATCTTCCAGCTCTCCTGGCCGTACATCGCGCCGTAGATCCCGTCGTAGTTGAAGGTGAGCTTGTCCTCGGCTCCCGATTCGCGCCGAAAGGAGAAGGTGAGCGCCTTCGCCTCCGCTCCGAAATCGAACAGGTGCGTCGTGGACGGCACGTAGGAGAGGTTCCCCTTCATGGAGACGTCCCGGATGCGGTTCAGCATCTTGGCCTTGAATTCATGGAACGCGATGATCGCTTGTGAATCGAAGAGGGACCGGCCGAGAACGAAGTGCGAGAAGAGACGGCTGTTCAAGACGTGCGTCCACTGGGCGCTCCACGTGTCGTTCCCCCAGTCGAGCAGGATGTCCAGTCCGGGCTTGTTCCAGTTCAGCCGGTCCGAGCCGCTGTAATAGCTCAGGCTCGTCCGGTCATTCGCCCCGGGATCGAAGTTGAACCTCCCCTGAAGATCGTAGAACCGGTAAGGCAGGTCGATCTTCGCGGCCCGCGCCAGCGGGGCGATGTACGTGTGTCGCCCGGCGAGCATCCAGGAGCCGCGCCGCCAGGGCCCCTCGAGGGTCGCGCTCGTCGCGATGATGCTCGAGCGAATGATCCCCGCGAACTCCTTCCGGTTTCCGTCGCGGTTGTGAACATCGAGAAGCGACGAGAGGCGTCCGCCGTAGCGCGCCGGGTAACCCGACTTCTGGAGATCGACGGTCTTCACCGCGTCGACGATGAAGGTCGAGAAGAAGCCGAAGAGGTGGTTCGGGTTGTACACATCGATGTCGTCGAGGAGGATCAGGTTCTGGTCGGGACTCCCGCCGCGGACGTACAGACCGCTCGAGAAATCGGAGAGGCTGGATACCCCCGGGAGCGCCTGGACCGCGCGAAAGACGTCCGCTTCCGCGATCGACGGGACCGACGCCAACTCGCGGGTCTGCATCGTGAGCTTGCTCGGCTCGACGACGAGCCCGCTCCGGCCCGCCCTGACGTCGATCGCGTCGAGCTTGACTGCCTGCGACCGGAGCTCGACCGTGAGGGTGAGGTCCTGATCCTGCGTGAGTTTGACGGAGCGGACTTCCTGCCGGTATCCGACATAGGTAAAGAGGACGTCGTATGTGCCGGCCGGAATCCCCGGGATGACGTAGTAGCCCTTCTGGTTCGTGACGGCGCCCATCGGAGCGCCGCGAAGGGTCACGTTTGCGTACGGCAGAGTCTCGCCGTCGCTCTCCGCGCGGACGAAGCCGCTGAGCGTTGCGGACAGCGCCGGAAGCCCGGACAGCGCGACCAGGATTGCGGCCTCCATCAGGAGGTAGACGAGGCGGCGAGGAACTCCGATCATCTGTCCATTTTACACGACGTGCCTGGATCTACCTCCGCTTTCCCCCTTGCGGCCGATCGAGATCGATCACTCCCGACGGGCGGTCGACGAAGATCCCGTAGTTGCGAGCGCGCGCGTTGTCGCTGCCGGGATCGTCGGCCTTCGTGAGGTCATTGGACACGCCGGGCGGGTACTCGTCCGTCCCGCCCGCATCGATGAAGAGATCGACGGACGTCGACTCGGTCCAGTAGATGGAAGCCCCGCTGCGGTCCACGAAACGCGGATCGAAGTTCGCGAGTCCCGGACGCTTCTGCGGCGTCTTGAAGACGTACTTGTCGTTGCCGGCCGCATCGAGACACAGGGCAACGCTGCGGTTGATCGAATGGCCAACTCCCTCGCCGCCGCACTCGTATCGGTCGTTCCCGGCTCCGTCATAGAGAATCGCTACCGTGAAATCGTGGCCGAATGCGGGTCCCCAGTTCTGCGCGACGCTGTGCAGGTCGTCGCCCCCCTCGTCCACCACCGCCCCAATGCAGAAGTGCGCGCCGGATGCGGAAGCCCATCCGTTCGCCCGGTACTCATCGTTGCCGCCGCCATCCCAGAGCAGGCCCGTGCCGAACCAGTAGCCGCATCCCTGCCCCCAGTTCCCCGCCGTGTACGTGTCATTCCCCTCGGCGTCGAGAAGGGCGCCGATCCCGCCGGCCCACGAATGGCCGTCCGCCCCGTCCCCCCGGCGGCCCATGCCGCATCCCTGCGCGTCGCTCACGGCGATCTTCCCCTCGGAGTGATAGGACGGTCTCCCGGTCACGGCCGGGTCGGGGACTGCGAGGTATTCGTCGTCCCCGGTACGGTCGGCAAGAATGCCGACGCCGGCCACGCCGCCGAAACCCTGGCCATCGCTCCAGAGCGTGTAGTGATCGTTCCCCGCGATATCGAGGAGCACGCCGATCCCGAAGAACCCGGCCCCCTGTCCGCTGTACCGAACGTTGTACGCGTCGTCGCCGGCGAGATCGGCGAGGACGCCCATGCCGAAGTGCCCCGCCCCTTCACCCAATGTGTAAGCGGCGTACGAGTCGTTCCCGGCGGCATCGAGGAGGACGCCGATTCCCGTCACGCCGGCGCCGAGCGCGCGGTCCTTGCCCTCATAGACGTCGTTGCCCGCGAGGTCGAGGGCCGCGGCGAGGGGAAGCAACGGGCCGGAACCGGCGACGGAGCCGGCGTAGTGATCGTTGCCGCCGAGGTCGACGATGAGAAATGCGCCGACGTCGCCGACGTCGATCTTGCCGTCTCCGGTCCCGTCGACGACGACGAGTCCGACCGGCGTGTCGATCTCGATGTGCAGCTTCTCGAGGTTGCCGCCGGCTTTCGCGACCGGCGCCCCGAGGGCGAGACGCGCGACGTCGAGGGCCTCCACCGTCTTCAGGCCGGCGTACCAGAGGCTCGCTTCATCCCAGGCGTGCGCCGCGTCGTCCATCGCCGGCTCGTACTCGAGCGCGTCGGTTTCCATCTCGCTGAGGTCGAGGCGCGTCGCGATCCGCTCCCGCGTCTCCAGCGGAACGTTGCGGAACGCGAGAACCGCCCAGCGCCGCGCATCGAGCAGGTCGAGGACGAGCTTGCCGAGCACGGCGCTCACGTCGGCCGGTAGCCCGGCGCATGCGGTCTCGAGGTTCTTGGGGACGAGCGGATAGGGTGAGTCCTGGTTGAAGGTGAAGAACCGCGTCGCGCGATCCTCGGCCCGCCACGCCTCGAGGAGGGCGACGTGCAGGGGGGTCGGAGCGGCGGTGAGATTCGCGGAGTAGGGACGAAACGCGCCGTAGCGCTTGTTCACGCCGAGATCGTGAACCGCGCGGTAGAGGGCGCCGCCGCCCGTGTCGTTCTTCTTTCCCGCGATCATCTCGGGAGCGAGGGTCAGCCGCACCGTCGCCCCCATCACGCGCACGAACGGCACGACGGCGAGCGGCTGGGCGCAAAGATCGTCAAAGTGCCGGAGCTTGTAGGGGATATCCTCGGGGTACCGTTCCCACCAACCGCGCGCTTCCCATCCGAGATCGGCGCGCGTGAGGCCCGCCGCCGCGAGCGCGTCGTCGAGCGCGTCGGGCGGAGGGGCCGCTGCTTGCGACCGTGCACACACCAGCAGCGTCGCCGTGACGATCAAGAATAGAACGATGGCCACTCGCATCGCGTCCTGTCCCTCCCGACCCCGTCGGTCATGGATCATGCCCGGGCTGGTTCCGCCGGGATTGACAATCGCCCGCCCCGGGCGCCGGGAGCAACAGGAAATGGAGGGGCCCGAGCGCCCCGACTATCGGATCAGCTGGGCCCTTCGCGTCTCGGCACGTCCGTCCGCAGAGGTCACACGGATGAAGTAGGCGCCCGAAGCGACGCGCCGGCCGCCGTCGTCCCTTCCATCCCAGTCGATTGCGCTGCTCCCGGCCGGGACGGATCCGTCGAGGAGATTCCGCACCAGCCGCCCGGATGCGTCGACCACGTTCACGCGGACCGGACCGGATCGGCCGAGGGTCAGCCAGATTCGCGTCGCCCCGACGAACGGGTTGGGTGATGCGGAAGTGAGTGCGATCCGCGGCGCGTCGTTCGGCCCCCCCGTCCCGCTGACGTTGAGGACGATCTTGTACACCTCGCCGTTCGATCCGCTGCCGCGATCCACAATGTATGACTCGCCGCCGCCATCCTCTCCGAATCCGGCAATGTTCGTGATCGATTGTCCGCCTCCGGGGGCCAGCTCGGCGGTTCGGTCGGTGAGCTCCGTGATCGTAGAGCCGACATACCGGAAGGACCAGATCTGAGAGCTGCACCAGTCGGCGAAGAAGTAGGTCCCACGCAACCACGGGATCGCGCCCCGATATACATTTCCGCCGGTGATCGAGCAACGACTCGGGTTGCCGCCATGGGCGTACTCGTAGATCGGCAACGTCAACGTCCCGTCGTTGCAGTCTGTCGGCGGGTTGTAACAGTGCGTCCCTTCCATCCGCCGCCAGCCGTAGTTGAATCCACCGGACCCGTGGGCGGCTTCGAAGTCGATCTCCTCCCACGCGTCCTGTCCGACGTCGGCGATCACCATGTCGCCGGTCTCTCGATCGAAACTCCATCGATAAGGATTCCGCACGCCGAGGTCCCAGATCTCGCCGAGATAGCCGGGTTGACCGACGAACGGGTTGTCGGATGGAACGGAGTAAGGGGATCCGTGATCGACGTCGATTCGCAGGATCTTGCCCAGGAGGACGCCCGGATTCTGCGCGCGATTGCCCGGATCCCCCCCGGAGCCGCCGTCGCCCATCCCGATGTACAGGTAGCCGTCGTTCGGCCCAAACAAGAGCGTCCCGCCCTTGTGATTCGTGAACGGCTGTTCGATCGCGAGGATGGTCTGGGCGCTGCTCGTCTCGGCGATATCCGGATTGGCGGACACCTGATAGCGGGCGATGACGGTATTGCTCGAGGTGTTCGCATAGTCGATGTAGAAGAGCCCGTTCGTCGCGTACTGCGGGTGGAACGCAAGACCGAGCAGTCCGCGTTCGTCGTTTCCAGAGATATTCGGAATCAACGTATGGATGTCGAGGAACGGCGTCGGAAGGACCACACCGTTCTTGAGAATCATGATGTATCCGGTCTGCTCGAGGATGAACAGCCGGTTGTCGCCGGCCGGCGCGGTCACGAAGATGGGGCGGTTCAGACCGGAGGCGACGCGCTGCGTCGTGAGCGCCTCCGCCCGACCGGCCGCCGCCATCCAGACAGCCCCGGCGATGAGCGCGAAGGGGAGCAGTCGTATGCGGAACATGATGGGTTTCCTCCTGTCCACGGGTCGGCGGCCGGTTCGATCATGCCGCAATTGCGGCGCGGAACACCATCACTGCTTGCACGGGGAGCGCGCGTACCGGGAGCGTTCGGGGCGGCGAGGCGATGGCTATGGCTATGGCTTTGGCTTGTTCCGGAGTTTCACACGCACCGCCAGCCCTTTCTCCAGCCGGAGCGTCTCATCGAGACCGACGACATCCGAGCCCAAGGGTACGACGGTCGCGTTCCCGGACGCCGGGGCGGCCGTGATCCGGAAATCCGGCGCACCATTGCCGTCAAAGTCGATCTCTTCGTCGATCTTCTCGGGGAGTTTCGGGGCGCTTGCCTCGGCGTCGCCCGGGGCGCTCGGTGCGTTCTCGGACGGCTGCGGCAGCACGAAGTCCACTTGAACGAATCCGGTTCTACTCTGCCCGATCAGCGCCTCGAAGACGGCCCGGTGGATCCGCGTGAGGTGCGCGCCGTGATCGATCGTCCGAACGACCGGTCCGCCGCTGTACTTGGGCGAAATCGTCAGCCCCGTGCTCGACACGAGTTTCGGCGCGAGTGAGTTCATCCCCATGAACGTCACAAGGACGATCGGAAGGGCCAGAACCGCCCAGGTGATCCCGAGCGCCGCCTGGATTTTCTTCCACGGGCCTCGCTTCTTCGAGATCGTCGCGCTCATTGGATCATCCTCCCCGTCGTGGCAAGCAGGAGAATGCGGTAGATGGCGCCCTGCAACATTCCCCCTCCGAACGTCGCGAGGAACAGGAATCCCGGAAATATGTAAAGGAGCCGCGCGCGCTCAGGCGCCCGCCCGACCTCGGTCCCGCGGATGTGGTAACCCGCGGCGCCCCTGTTGCACGCGTCGATGCACTTACCGCACTTGCAGCAGGAGATCCGCGTGCGTCCCTTCTCCACGCTCTCGGAATCGAGCGAGAACGTGGGGCACACGTCCACGCAGAGGTTGCAGTCGCGGCACGCCGACCGGTCGATGCGCACGTCGATCGGGCTCACCTTGTTCGTGAAGGACTGAAACGCACCCATCGGACAGAAGAGACCGCACTGCGTTCGCTTTCGCGTGAGGACGGGGAGCGCGACCACGAGACCGCCGAACAGGGAGAAGAAGATCCCAGCCTGCACACGGGCGACGGTCGTCGTCACGGCCGGGAACTCGGTCACCGCCTTGAAGGGGCAGAGCCACATGCAGTAGGTCGGACTGAGCGACGCCGCGGCGGTCAGAACGATCGCGATCAAGACCGCGTACGGCAGGTACGACCAAGGCTTCGCGATCCGGCGGATCAGAGGCTTCCGGCGAAGACGCGAGAATCCGTCCTCGAGTCCGCCGAAGAAGCAGCCCCATGCGCAGAACCCGCGGCCGAGCGCGAGCGATGCGCCGATCCAGATCACGAGCATGCCTGCGACCGGGGCAAATGTCCCGAGCATCGATCCCGGGAAGATGATCGTTCGTGTGAGCGCCGCCGGAATGATCGTCATCGGGATCACCATGTGGCAGAAGGGGGTCCGTCCCTGGACCATGTCGGAGCCGGTCAGCATCATGCTCCCACGGATCTCGATCAGGTTCGTGATGAAGGTGATCACGAAGGCGAAGGCCATCGAGACGAAGAGGATCGCGCGGTACCGTTCCGTCCGCCCCGTGCGGATCATCAGGAAGAACAGGGTGTTCAGGGTGATGAAGGTGACGACGAGCGGGATCAGCCGAAGCGGATCCTGCGGCAGATGCGGACCACCCACCAGCATCAGCAGCGTGAGAAGGAGCATCGGCAAGGCGAGAAGGATCGTCATTCCCACGCTGTGCGCGGGAACGGTTGCGGTCTTGCTTCCACCCATCGCGGCGCCCCCTTCCTCCCGGTCGGCGAAAACCGGCCCTATATTATCATGCGCAGTCCGAGTCCGCAGTAGATCACACCGACGATGACCGCGGTCATGCGTCCCACCGTTTGCACGGCGGGGTACCGGCGCAACGCGCCGAACACCGGGAAGGGGACAAAGAAGACGCTCGTCCCGAGGAAGAAAGCGAGGAAGAAGAGGAGGCTGCCGGCGAGCGTGCGCCCGTTGGCGGCCTCAGTGAACGCGATGAGGAACGGCGGGCATAGGTTCAAGCCGGTGAGCAGACCGAGGATGGCCGGGAGAAAGGGCGGTTGCGCCAGGGCGCGCCAACGAAACACACGGCCTGCCACCGACGCCGCACAGAGGGTCCTCGGCTTCGTGATTCCGTAGACCACCATCAGCACGCCGAGCAGGAGATACGTGGCGCCGATCAGCATCGCGAATCTCGACATCACGGGATGAAGCAGCGCCCCGGCCGACCAGGCGACGGCGCCGAACGCGAGATACCCGATCAGCCTCCCGACGAGAAAGGCGCAGAGGATTCCCAGATCCGCGCGGATCTTCTTTCCCTCGCCAAGCAGGTACGGGACGAGGATCGGCGCGCACGCCGTGAGGCAGAACGCGCCGCTCGTCAGGCCGAGGATGAAGCCGCGCATATCAGGTGACTCACGGGTGACTCACCGGACGATCACGACGCGCCGGACGAACGCCTCGCCTCCGGCCCGCAGGCGAACGAAGTAGATCCCCGAGGGAAGGGGTCGGCGCCCCGCGCCGTCCGCAACCCCATCCCATGAGATCACGTGCGTTCCGGCCGCCTGTTCTCCGCTCAGTAGAGACGCGATGCGTTTGCCCGAAGGATCGATCACATCGAGTATGGTCGGTCCGCCGCGCGGCAACCGGAAGGTGATCGACGTACGCGACGTGAATGGATTCGGTCGGGCGACCGACAGGTCGAGGTCGCGGAGCGCATCTCCCGTCCATTGCACCGTGAGGCTGCCGATCCGAATCTCCCCGCCTTCCGGGGCGAGCCCGTAAAGCGAGTAGGCGTAGTCCGCATTCGGCTCGATCGAGACATCGACGAAACGGAATGTGCCGCCACTGGCCGCGGCAGGCCCGATCGGTTCGTCGTTCCGGCGCACACGCTCGCCGTCCGGCAGAAGGGTCCGGTAGACATTGAACGCCCGCAAGTCGAGATCGACGGGAACCCTCCAGGAGAGTTCGATGCCGTCCGGCGTCCGGCGTCCTTCGAACCACTCCAGCAGCACGGGAGTGTTGCAGCCGCTCATGCTGCCGGTCGTGAACGATTCGCAGGCGGAGGCCGCGCCGAAGTTGTCACAAGCGTCGAGGCTCCGCACGCGCCAGAAGTACTGCGTGTTCGCCGACAGGACGAGCATCTCGTGCGATGCAGTCGGATAGGAGTATGTCAGCATGCTGTCGCAGCGGGCCCCGACGGCCACCTCGTATCCGTTCGAACCCGGCACGTCCCCCCAATCGAGGAAGATGCACAAGCTGTCGAGACCGGCGCCGTCCGGAGGGTTCACGAGCGTCGGGGGGCTCGACGTCCCCGGACCCGTGGTGAACGAGAAGCAGTCCGAGTAGTTCCCGTAGACGCCGTCCGCGTTCTTCGTGCGGACATGCCAGAAGTACCTCGTTTCCGGCTGCAGTTGCAGGGCGGTGGACGAAGCGGCGGTCTCGATATGCTGGCCCGTTCCACAGCCGGTTCCGATCTCGACCTCGTATGCGGATCTTCCGATCACATCCGACCAGTCCAGAAACGCCAGGAGGTTCTGGCATGTCGAGGCGTCCTCGGGGACGCGAAGCACCGGCGGCGGCAGGACCGGTGCGGCCCCGACCGCGAATGTGTAATAGGAGGCCGGCGCAGTCGGCGGATCCGTGACGGTGTGCGCCGCTGCATCCGTCGCGACGATGTAGTACCGGACTGCGGTGCCGTCGGCCTGGCCGGGGATCGCGCCGCTGCGCGCGAAGAACCCGACGGAGTCCATGTCCACGCCGGCGTACGACTGGCCGGAGTTGACGCTGTATTGAAGCACGACGGACGCCAGACGAACGTCGTCTCCGGCCATCGCCCGGACGACGTAAGGACCGCTCGTGTCCAGCGTATTGGGGAGTTGCCGCGTACCCCAGATCGTCGGGGGCGCCGTGTCGATCGAATCATGCGACACGGGTAGAACGGAAAGATCGGCGACCATTGCGGAATCGGAGTCCGACCGCAGGTCGATCGCCACGTGCGTGGGCGGTCCTCCGTAGGCATGGGCGCCCGGCACCGTTGCGTCGCTGAACTCCCAGTTCCACGTCGAGCCGGGATACGGGTCTCCCGAATCCGCTTCGCGGTTGCTTTCCAGATCGAACCGGCCATCCGCCTGCTCGACGGCGACCTCCGGGTGATTCTCATCGTCGTTGCCGTCAATGCTCTCGTCGACATGACAGATCAGAAGACCGTCTCCCGGCAGGTAGGCGTCGGTCCGGACGCACTGCCGGTTCTCGACGAGCATGTATTCGTTCTGCGGATTGCCGGAGGTCCAGAGCTTGTACGCGGTCGGCGAGGCCTCGACCTGCGGGATCACAACGCCGGCCAGATTCGTCGTGGGAACGACGGGATCGAGGAATCCCAGGCGGGCCTTGCACCATGAGAGGAACTGAACGGGGGTGAGTCCCCCGTTCCCCCATGAGCCGAACGCCATCATGCACCAGGACCCGACGCCCCTGGATGAGTAGTCCGTGTCGTAGAGATCCGGCAAGCCAAGAACGTGACCGAACTCGTGGCCGAAGACGCCGCGCGTCCCGTTCTCGGGTTCCATGCTGTAGGAGTAGGCATAGACCCCGTCGACATAGACCGGCGTGTGCACTCCCCACGCGTGCGAGTGGATGTCGCAGTCGCAGCCCGTCTCCTCGCGCCCCCGCCCCGCGTGGACGATGAAGAGCGCGTCGATGATCCCATCGTCATCGCCGGAGTTCGGGATTCCGTCGGGGCCGTCGTTGTCGTACTGCGAGAAGTCGATGGTCGAATTCGCCGCGCGCACGGCGTCCTCGGTGAGCCTCTGCGCGTTGTTGGGGTAGGTTCCGAAACCGCCCTGATTGTCGACGTAGTAGGAATACGGCTGGGGCATCCGGAGCCAGCGCGTGACCTGCCCGGTGACGTTGAAGCGTCCGTACGAGTTTTCGAGGTACCAATCCCGCATGCTGCCGGTCGGGAAGGAGCCGACGGAGAACAGCTCCCCGCTGTAGTGGTCGCTCGGGTAGCTCGTCTGGTCGGCCGGCTTGTCGGGGAAATCGACCAGGATCACGATCGCGTTGCGATCGTGAAGTGGGCGGGGCCCGTCCATCTGGCGCAGCCAGCCTCGCGCGGTGGGGCGCGGCTGATCGCAGCCGCGCGCGCGCGCGTCGTGGTCCTTCGCCGTGATCGATGTGAGCCTTCCCTCGATGCGCAGTCTCTCGAGAACGTCAGGGCGGAAGGGTACCGCGCCGGCCCATCTCGGAGCGGGAAGCGTTGAGATCTGGAGACACGCGAGTGCGGCCACGAGCAAAGGACCGCGGATCCCAGTCGACCGGAACATGAAGCCCTCCTGCCGGTGATGATCGTCATCCGTTGAACGCGTCGCGGGGATCATAGCCGCAGTTCCGGGACTTGCGCGACGGCGATTGCCGGGAGGTAGGGGTGGTTTCCAAGCTTCCATGCCCGTCCGTTGGCCCGCTAGAATCCGGCGCGTCCCGGACCGACTGCCTTACCGCATGGAGGAAACGATGAGATTCCCCGCACTGCTCTTCGCCTGCCTGGTCATGTCGATCGGGATCGCGGACTTCACCAGAGCGAAAACCACGGACACATGGGGGATTGTTCAGTACAAGACGGTCGTGAACGGGGTCGACGCGACCGATGAAGGCACGATCATGCTCGAGTACCGGTCGGGAGTCTCGTGGACCCATGTCGTCCCCGCCGGGACGCCGATTCCGAACGCGCCGGTCGAGAACGCCTACATCGATTTCACGGCGGCGAAAACGTACCAGGTCGCCGACTTCAAGGACCGCTCCCGCTGCACCGTCTCCGCTGATTTCTCGGGACTCCCGAAGCTGGAGATCACCGAAGAGCACGCGGACATCCTGGGCTATCGCTGCATCCGCGCGAAGACCGTGATCCGATCGAACCAGATCGACGTCTGGTTCACCCGTGACGCGCGCGGTCTGCGCGGAACGCCGTCCTTGAATCTGATCGTTCCGGACGGGCTCGTGCTGAAAGTCGTCCGCAACGGCAACTACACGATCGTCGCGGAGCGCGTCCAGGCAGGGCACGGAAAGCCCCGGCCGGCGGCCGACGCCACGGCCGGTCTCTTGCCGTCGAGTTGGGGGACCATCGTCGATGCCGCCGCCTACCGCGATCGCCTGAACGAGAGCTACGTCACGACCGTCTCGATCTTCGAGCGCGAGCGAATCAGCTTCGGCAACGAGATCGCGAATCCTCCGGAATCCGACAGCACTGCGATCTTCCGTTACGCGGGCGGCACCGTGATCGCCCGGAGGGCGGCCCTCCCCGACATCCCGGACGACGCGTCCGTCTTCGCCGAGATCGTGCAGTACTCGAACGGCGATGCATACGACCGAACCGGCTCCGTCTTCATCATCCCGCTGGATCGGAGCATCTCCCTCCTCGACGCACTCCGCGATGGGATCTCCGTGCTCCCCGCCATCCACGATCGGGAGGGGAAGCCATATCAGGGGATCGCGGCGACGGCAGACTATCTTCCCCCGCTCGAGCTCGTTCGCTTCATCACGCCGTTCGGGATCCGCTTCTACAATGACCAGGTCAGGGTCAGCGGCATCGCGTGGGAGGACTCCGCCCTCTACAGGATGGATGTGACCGACTTGATTCCGGAGCTCCGCGGAAATGTCTGGTTCGGCGCGTTTATCGGAAACTACGACAAGGGCGGGCATATGCTGAGCCTCCGCCTGCGAATCCATCCGAACCGCCGCGAGGTGCAGAACGCGCCGCGGCAGCGCCGCTGGGTCCTGCCGTTGTTCAACACGGTCAACACGATGGAGATGGCGGGCCAGGAATACGGGCGCCTGTTCGCGCGCGATTCTCTCACGGTCGCGTTCACGGTCCCCGACGGCTTGAGGAGCTGCACCTTGCGCTACATCAGCACCGGTCACGGCGGATGGGAAAACGGGGACGAGTTCAACCCGAAGGTGAACGAGATCTGGCTCGACGGTCGCCTCGTGGGTCGCTTCGTCCCATGGAGGAGCGATTGCGAGGGCTATCGCCGGCTGAACCCCGCGTCCGGCAGTTTCTGGAACGGCATGTCCTCGTCCGACTTCAGCCGCTCGGGTTGGTGTCCCGGAGCGGCGGTGAACCCGATGATCGTCCCGCTGCCCTCCCTCGCGCCGGGGATCCACGTCCTGCGCGTCGCGATCCCGATGGGCGCCCCCGAGGGGGGGAGCTTCAGCGCCTGGAACGTTTCGGGGATCCTCCTCGGAGAGTTCTAGGGAAACCTGCCCCGCCCGCCACCCCGGCCCACCTTTCTACCTGCTAATGCCGGGGCAGAAGACTCCCGATAACTCCTTTGAGGACAATCGCCGCGCGGGACGCCCCCCGCGGCGGTATTCGATCGCTCCAGGAGGACGAAGACAAGCATGGCTGCGTTTCTAGCAGGGCAGGCGGATTGCCTCCTTCTGACGCTGGGGCTCGTCCTCGTCGCCGCCGCCGCCGCCGCACGAACTCTGAATGATCTCCTACCGAAGAAGGCTCCGTGGCGTTTCCTCAGCATCTTCGCGCTGTTTCAGGGGATCTCGATGTGGCTCGAGATGCTCGTCCCGAGTGCGGGAGACTCGGGAGCTTTCCTCCTGGTGCGGGTCTCGTTGCGTCTCCTGTCGTTCGTCGGCCTCCTCGAGTTCGGCCGTGGCTGCACGCATCGATGGATCCCCAAGATGCCCGGGCAGTGGACCACGTTCCTGCTCGTTTGTCTGACGACCCTCGGCGGCGTACAGGGATTGCGCGGGGTCGACGTGATCGCGCGCTACGTTCTGGGCATCCCGGGCGGACTGCTCGCGGCGCTGGCGCTGCTCAACCTCGCCCAGACGGAGGGGCGCAGGTACCGGCTCCTGACCGCTTCTGCGGCGGGACTTCTGCTGTATGTGATCTCGCTTTGCGTGGCCGTCCCCGAAGCGCCGTTCTTCCCGGCCTCCGATATCCATGCGGCGGCGTTTCTCGGCTGGCTCGGTCTTCCAATCCAGCCATTCCAGGTGACCTTCGCGGCCCTGCTCGCCCTCGGCGCCTGGCAGATCAAGAACCTCAAGCGGCGTGAGGCGGGTTGGACGCAGATTCTTCACGGCGACCACTGGATCGCCGTCACGTTGGTCGCCGTTCTCGTCGGCGGTTGGATTGCATGCGGATCGGCGGGAACGGCGGTGGATCGACAGCTTCGAGGGAGCCTCGTCGCGCGCGCACGCACGGCCGCCGCCGCGATGGAATATCGCGACTTGGCAAGCCTCGCCGGCGACTCGAGCGATGTCGGCAGATCGGAGTACCGGGCGCTCAGGGAGTCGCTCGAGATGATGCGGCAGAACAACCCCGATTGCCGCTTCATCTACATTCTTGGATCCAGGAGCAACAAGGCGGTATTCCTCGTCGACTCCGAGCCGCCCGACTCTCCGGACATGTCTCCTCCGGGAGAAGTCTACAAGGAGGCGAGTTCGGGAATCCTCGGAGCCTTCTCGAGCAAGGCGGAGTTCATCGAGGGCCCCCTGCCCGATGAGTGGGGGGTCTGGGTCAGCGCGATCGTCCCGCTCCATACGGCCGGACCGGGAGGGATCCCGATGGTCCTGGGGATGGATGTCGCGGCGCGGAACTGGGAGTCGTTCATCGCGAGTGCGCGGCTCGGCCCCCTCCTCGTCACGCTGCTGCTGATCCTCCTCCTGATCGTCTTCTTCGTCGGGGCGAGGCGGAGCCGCGAGGCCGGCGAGCGGATCGCGGCCTCGGAGCAGCAGTACCGCAGCATGTTCGAGGACAACGGAGCAATGATGATGCTGGTCGATCCCGAGACGGGTACGATCGTGGAAGCGAACTCCGCTGCTTCGCTCTTTTACGAATGGCCGACCCCCTTGGTCGGAAGGTCCCTGACCGAGTTCGACGGAGCGCCGGACAGCAATACCCTCGAACGCCTTTCCGCCCCGGAAGGGGTCGAAACCGAGGCCTCCCCTTGCTTCTGCCATCAGCTTGCGGACTGGACGGTGCGCGACGTCGAGATCTACTCGGTGCCGCTCACGATCCACGGGCGGACCCTTCTCTACCTGATCATCCACGACGTCACGGAACGACAGAAGGCCGAGAATGGCCTTCGCATGTTGCAAGCGCGGCTGAGCGCCGTCGTGAACAACGCGCGCGACAGCATCTTCATCAAGGACTTGAACGGCGTCTACGTCCTGGTCAATCCGGCGATCCGAGAGCTGACGGGAATCCCGGCCGAGGAGATGCTCGGCCGACGGGATAAAGACTTCTTCGACGAGAAAACCGCTAGGCACATCGACCAGGTCGATCGGAAGGTCTTGGCCGGAAAGATCGTGGAGGAAGAGGACACCCGGATCATGAAGGGCGCGCCCCGGACGCTTCACATCATCAAGGTCCCGCTTCGGGACGAGAGCGGCGGCGTGTTCGGGCTGTGCGGGATCGCCCGCGACATCACGGAACGGGATCGGGCAGTTCAGGCGCTCGCGGCCGCGAACACGAAACTCGAGATCGCCGTCATCCGGGCGAACGAGATGGCGGAGGCGGCGGAAACGGCCGCCCGCGTAAAATCCGAGTTCGTTGCGAACATGAGCCACGAGATCCGCACACCGATGAATGGCGTCATCGGGATGACCGGCCTCCTCCTCGATACCCAGCTGACCGACGAGCAGCGCGAGTTCGCTCTCAGCATCCGCACGAGCGGGGAGGCGCTCCTCACGGTCGTCAACGATATCCTCGACTTCTCGAAAATCGAAGCGGGCAGGATGCACGTCGAGCTGATCGATTTCGATCTTCGAGTCGTCATCGAGGAGGCCGCGGAGCTGCTGTCTCTGAACGCGCACGCGAAACGAATCGAGCTGATCACGGTGGTCGACCCCGGTCTTCCCCCGGAGTTCTGCGGGGACCCCGGGAGGATCCGGCAGATTCTCATGAACCTGCTCGGCAACGCGATCAAGTTCACCGAACGGGGAGAGGTCGTCCTGGAGGCGCGCGTCCTCGACGAGACGCCCGGCGCCGCGATGGTTCGTCTGTTGGTGCGGGACACAGGGATCGGGATCCCGGTCGAAAAGCAGGGGGCCATCTTCGACAGTTTCACCCAGGCCGAATCGGGCACGACCCGGAGGTACGGCGGAACGGGACTCGGACTCACGATCTGCAAGCGAATCGTGGAGATGATGAAGGGCCGGATCGGGGTAGTGAGCGAGGTCGGCGCCGGAAGCGAGTTCTGGATCGAACTGCCGCTCGAAATGGGATCGGCGCCGGAGTCCGGCGCTCACCGCGTTCCCTCCAACCTTCACGGCGTCCGTGCATTGATCGTCGATGATCACGTCACGAATCGCCAAGTCCTGAGCGCGCAACTGTCGGCGTGGGGCATGCGCACGGAGGCCGTCTGCGACGGTCTCGAGGCGCTCGAGGCGCTGCGCAAGGCGATTCCCGAGGACCGGTTCGGCGTGGTCCTCCTCGATATGCAGATGCCGCGGCTGGACGGCGAGGAGACGGCTCGGGAGATCAAAGCCGATCCCGCGCTCGCATCAACCCCGCTGATCCTCCTTTCGTCCGCGGGCGCGAACAGCGGACCGGAGGAGATGCGGGCGAAGGGATTCGCCGCATGGACGATGAAACCGGTCCGGCAATCGCAGCTATTGAATGCCCTCGTGACCGTGTTCGCATGGCCGGCATCCGAGGAGCGGCGGTCGTCCTCCGCCCGCGGGTCCGTCGCGGCCGAGGCGCAATCGCTGACGGGAATGCGCGTCCTTGTCGCGGAGGACAACATCGTGAACCAGAAGGTCGCGATTCGCCTCCTGGAACGGATGGGTTGCAGGGTGGACGCGGTCGCGAACGGCGCGGAGGCGGTCAGCGCGGTTTCCATCCTCCCATACGATGCGATTCTCATGGATTGTCTGATGCCCGAAATGGACGGATACCAGGCGACGGCCGAGATCCGTCTCCGGCAGGTGACGACGGGTCGGCATATCCCGATCATCGCGATGACGGCGAACGCGATGCGTGGGGATCGGGAGCGCTGCCTGGAAGCGGGCATGGACGATTACATCGCGAAGCCGGTCCGTCCCGATGACCTGAGCGAAGCCCTCCTGCGCCATCGGAACGCGGAGATCCGGTCATCCGGGCGGACCGCAGACGGGTCGACCGATCCCTCGGATGCCCCGGCCGCTCCGGACCGTCGGCGCGCGATGGCTCCGAACGTTCCGCTCGTGCTGGATCGAGAGAGACTCCGGGACTCCTGCGGAGAGGATCCTGCGTTCCTTCGCGATCTGATCGCAGAATATCTGCGCAATGTGAATGACCGGCGGACGGACCTTCAGTCCGCGCTCGATGCGGAGGATGCGGCGCAGGTGAGGTTCGCCACACACACGCTGAAAGGGAGCAGCCGGATGCTCGGCGCCGACAGGCTCGGCCGGCTCTTCGAGGAGATTGAGATACAGGCGTACACGGGGGATCTCGCCCCCGTTCGCGAGATGCTCGACCGCGTCGACCCCGAGATCGAGGAATTCCGCGCGGCCGCCGAATCGATCGGTATTCGCGAAGCCGCATGATTCGGCTGGATTCCGCGGCGTCCGCGTAGCCTCCCCATCCCCGCAGTTCTCGCGCCCGGGGTTCGGGCGTAGACTGAGCATCGTGCGAATCCTCATCATCGAAGACAGCCCGCCGACCCGGGACCTGCTCCGAAACTCACTGGAGGAGGCGGGGCACGAGGTCACTTTCGCTGCGCGCGCCTCGACCGGTCGCGAATCGGCGACCGGCGGGGAATTCGATGTGATCGTCATGGACATCATGCTTCCAGACGGAAACGGGATCGATCTGTGCCGCGAGATTCGCACTCTGGGGATCATGACCCCGATCCTCTTCCTGAGCGCCCGCGGCGAGGTCGGCGATCGCGTTGCTGGGCTCGACGCCGGCGGGGACGACTACCTCCGAAAGCCTTTTGCGCTGGCCGAGCTTCATGCGCGCCTTCGGGCGATCGCGCGCCGGCAGGGAGTCTCTCCACCTTCCCGCATGCGACTCGGGACGAACGCGATCGACTTCACCGCGCGGCGACTGCTCCACGGCGATCGCCCGGTCGCCCTGACGGGACGGGAATGGGAGGTGCTCGGGCTTCTGGCGGCGAAGATCGGTCGTCTCGTGACCCGCAATGAAATTCTAGAAATTGCCTGGCGCGGCTCGGGGTCCGGTTCCTCCGAGAGCCTGGACGTCATCGTGAGCCGCCTGCGCCGCAAGCTCGGTGATGACGGCGAACCGGGGTGGATTCGAACGGTTCGCGGGGAAGGCTACGTCCTCGAGGGTGAGCGGTGATCGGCAGGTCCCTGTCCGCTCGGCTCACCTCCCTTCTCCAGACAATGGCCGTCCTGGTCGTGGCGGTCTTCGCGGGTTCCTCGATGTGGCTCACGGCGCGCGCGATCGAACGCGAGGAACGGGCGCTCCTCCGAGACGCGGCCCATCGCATCGCCATCGACTTGGATCAGGAATTCAGGGAGGAGCGCGACCTGACGCGGGCCGCGGCCGCTGTGCTCGAGGAGGAGGCGGCATCGGGCTTCAGAATCGACATCATCGATTCCGCAGGCCGGACCCTCGCCTCGTCCTCTCGGACCCCCATGGGCCGGGATCTGGAGCAGGCGATCGTATCCACCGCAAGTGGCGCGATCGTCACCGTCTCCGTCTCCCACCAGATGCGCATGGCGACCGTGGCGGCGCTCGGCCGCGCGCTGCTCCTTGCAGCGGCGCCACTGCTCCTCCTGACCCTTCTGCTGAGCCGCCGTCTCATCCGGAGCGCGCTCGGTCCGCTCAGCGAGATGGAACGCCGCGCGCGCGACGCATCCACCGAAGAGGCGGTGCGGAGCATCGGACCGATGTTCGGGCTCACCGAGATCGACGCGCTCCGGGACTCATTTGACCGCCTCCTCGCGCGCCTCGACGATCTTCTTCAGTCGGAGCGGAGATTCACATCGGACGCCTCGCACGAGCTAAAAACGCCCCTCACCGTTCTCTCGGGCGAGTTGGAGATGGCCCTCTCACGATCCGATCTTCCGAGCGGCGCGCGGACCGGACTCGAGCGGGCGAGCGAGCAGGTCCGGACGATGCGCGAGCTGGTCGAAGCGCTCCTTCTCCTTCGCCGCGCGCAGGGAGGACCGGATTCCACGTCCGATGCCGTGGAGCCAGTGAACCTGACGGATCTGGCGGGCGAGACCGCGCGCGCGGCGCTGCTTAGGGACCCGTCGCGCGCGGCGGATCTATGTGTTTGCGGGCCGGATGAAGTCCTCGTGCTGGGTCACCCGGTTCTTCTGGCGTCCGGGCTGCGCAACTTGATCGAGAATGCGATCAAGTTCACGGAACCGGGGCAGCCGATCCGAGTCATCGTCGAGGCGGACGGCGAAGATGCCCGCGTGACGGTTGATGACGGCGGTCCCGGAATCCCGTTAAGCGAACGCGAGCGCGTCTTCGACCCGTTCTTCCGGGGAGCGGAGGCGCGCGCCTACCGCGAGGGGACCGGCCTCGGCCTGCCGATCCTGCGCCAGGTCGCGCGCGCGCATGGAGGCGAGGTATCCGCCGGGGAATCGCCGCTCGGCGGTGCGCGTCTTGTCATCCGGCTGCCGCTCCTGCGCACCGCTTGATTCTCAGTCGAACTTCCAGGTCAGACCCGGACGGACCCGCAGCGCCCCGTTGTTGCGGTCTGGGCGTTTCGTTGGCCCCCCCCAGGGTGCACCCGACTGTCAATTCAGGTTCCGTTCAGGTTGGGGGCCGATCGTACCTATATAGGTCGGGCGCTGACCCGGAGGGAGAACCAATAAGTGAAAATCGCTGTCAACCTGGCCAGGCTGATCGGTTTCGCTGCGCTTTTGAATCTGAGCGCAGGGATTGCGTCCGGAACTCCGGCGGCCAAGTCGGGATCGGTTGGGTCCGCACCGGAGAGCCGGCCGCCGAAATGTGCTCATGTCGCCGCGACCCTCAGGGAGCGACTCGAATCGATCGTCGAGGCATCGATCGACGGCAGGCCGGCCCGTGCGGCTCCTGCGGCGCGCCGCGTGCACGCATACTGGGACCGGCACCGGCAGGCGCTCGGCGCGCCCGCCGAGGCGGAAAGTCTCATGCATACGGTGGACGCTGCCGTGACGAGCGGAAAGCCGCGCGAGGCCGCGCGTTCTGCGGTTCTGCTCTCCGAGGCCTCTCTCGCCTGGTGCGACGCATCGCTTGGAATCAAGGACCACCTATCCTGCCTTGACCTGGTGGGGCAAGCAGCCTGGCTGCGGGCAAAGGGGCTCGATACGCCTTGGCCGAACGAAGCGGACAAGTCCGCTTCCGCCGTGACCGTGGCCCTTCGCGCCCGCGCCCGCGGGGGATTGGCGGACAGTCTTCAGGCGTCGATCGCCGCTGCGATGAAGATCCCGGTCGCCGCCGGCGCAAACGCCGGCGACAGGATCACCGCGATCGAGCTTCTCGATCTCGTCGACGTCATGGAGAAGGCTCTGCGGTGATTCGAACGGCTCTCGCCCTCGTTCTCTGCGTAATGACCTGCGGTGGGGTTAGAGCGGGCATGCCCGACGCCGCGCAGGCGCCCGATTCCCTGACGATCGCGCAATGCATCGCGATTGCCCGCGCGAACGCGCCCGACGTGCGCGCCGCGTCGGAGGACCTCCAGGCGGCCCGCTACGATTCTGCCGCCGCCACGAAAAACCGGCGCCCGATCGCAAGCCTGTTCGGGAGCGTCCTGATCGCGCCGCATGGCTTCTACGATCCCGCGATCACGAACCTCGGCCAGTACGAGTTCAAGGCGGGCGTCACGCTCCCACTGCGGGACGGCGGGGCGGCCTCGCGCGATCGCGCACGGACCGCGAACCAAGCGGCTCTCGCCGCATTTCAATCGCGCCTCACGGCGCGCGAGGCCGGCCTGCGCGCCGGACAGCTCGCGATCGAGATCCTGACGCGGCGCGAGCGCGAGCGGTTCGAGGCGCAGTCCCTCGTCTGGATCGACGATCTGGCGAGCATCATCGCATCGCGCGTGCGAGCGGGTGCGAGCGGGCCGTCCGACAGCATGCGGATCGGCCTCGAACGCGATGTCGTCGAGGCCGCGCTCGACTCGACCCGAACGGGGACCGCGATCGCGATGCGCGAGCTCGCGCAGCTCCTCGGAATATCGGTCGAGGCGATGCCGCCGCTCCGGAATTCCGACCCGATCGCCCCGCTCGGGCCGACCCCGGCCGACTCCCTTACGTTGATCGCAAAGGTCGAACGTCTGCCCGACATCGGGATCGCCCGAGCCGAGGAGGCGCAGGCACGGCTCGATCTCGCCGATGTGGCGCATCGAAACGATCTGCGCATCGACCTTTCCGCGGACGCCGGGTTCGCCGGGACAGATCTAACCGCCCGCGTCCCCGCCGACATGCGCGCCGCCGATCCGAACGCTTCATTCCCCGATCGGCTTCGACGGGACCTCGGCGCCTCCGCGGCGATTGACTTCCGCCGGCCGATCGTGGATCCGACCCTCGGGGCCACGATCGCGGCGCGTCGATCGGCTGCCGACGCGGCCCGCCTGCGTTCGGTGAACACGCTCTCGACGCAGAGACGCGGGGCGCTCGATCTCCTCGATCGCTGGCGCGCCGCGAACCGCGCTCTTCTCAAGACCCACGGCACGGTCGGGCGTTCCGGGACGAACCTCCTCCGGACGAAGAGCTTGTACATTGCGGGGGCGGCCGGCATCCTCGACGTCCTCGATGCCCGCCGCACCCTGGACGAGGCTCAGGAGCGCCTTGCGGATGCGCGTTCGCTCATCCGGAGCGCCCGCATCGAAGCGGAGAACTTGCCATGAGAAACCCGATCATTCCGGCGGCGCTGATCCTCGCGATGTCCGGAGTCCCTTTGATCTCCGGCTGCGGCCGCGGCGAGGACAAGGCCGGGGCGAGCGAAGGGAGGGAGATATCGAAGACGCTGCAGCCCGCGGGAGGCACGGAGGCGGCCGTCCGAGTCGGCTCGCGCGCCGTCGAGGAGAGATCGTTTCAGGACGTCGTCACCGCCCCGGGGCAATGGCGCTCCGCGGGCGAGGTCGTGATCGGCGCCCCGTTCGCGGGTGCCGTCGATTCGCTACTCGTACAGCCCGGCGACCGCGTGCGCCAGGGGCAGGTGCTGTGCCGCCTCGTGACGCGCGAGTCGCGGGCCGCGCTCCATGGGGCCGAGATGATGGCGCGGCAGGCCCACAGTGACGCGAGCCGCGCAGAGGCCGCACGCGCGCTCGAACTCGCCCGCCGCGAGATGATCCGGGTGCCGATCCTCGCGCCGCGGACCGGGGTCGTCGCGGACGTCTCGGTCCAATCGGGAAGCGAGATTGCGGAATCTGCGGAGATCCTCGCGATTCAGGCCCCGGACGCGATCGTGTTCGAGGCGCGCATCGATCCCTTGGACTCACCGCGGATTCACGGCGGCGAGCCGGCCTCGATCGTCGAGCGGGGTCACGCCGAAGCGCGCGCCGCGGTCGTCCAGCGAACCCTCCCCGTCGCGGGCGCGAGTGATCAGGCGACTCTCGTCTGGCTCGCTCCGCGAGCGACGGCGGGGTCTCCTCCGGAGATCGACCGCTTTGGAACGGCGACGATTCAGATGGGCGCGGCGCGCCGCGCGCCGGCCGTCCCCGATTCGGCCGTCGTCCAGGACGACCTGACGGGCGAGACGCGCGTCGCCGTGATCGATCCGGACCGCCGGGCAGTCTGGACGCCAGTGACCCTCGGTGCCGGCGCAGCGGGCTGGCACGAGCTTCGATCCCCCAAGATTGCGCCGGGGACGCTCGTCATCACGCAAGGCCAGCGCGGGCTGCCGGACAGCGCGCGCGTCGAGCCGGGGCCGTGACCCTCCCGGGCGACTCGAGATGACGCGATTCTTCGACTTCCTCCACCTTCAAAGACGGGCGATCGCGCTCGCGTTCGTCGTGTTGACGCTCCTCGGGATCGGCCTCGGTCTTCGCCTGCCGGCCGCGATCATGCCCGAGGTCACGTTCCCGCGGATCAAGGTCATCGCCGACAGCGGTGAGATCCCCGGCGATGAGATGCTGCGCGCCGTCACGCGCCCGCTCGAGCAGTCGATCCGGCGCGTGACGGGCGTCCTCGAGATGCGATCGATCACGAGCCGCGGCTCGACCGAGATCAACCTCGACTGCGGCTGGCAGACCGACATGGACCTCACCCTTCAGCGCGTCCAGGCGCAGATCGATGCGGCCCGCGCGAACTTGCCGTCCGGCACGACGATCGACGCGCGCCTGATGAACCCGACGCTGTTCCCCGTCTACGGATTCTCGATGACCTCGAAGACACGGAGTCTGCCCGAGTTGCGCGACCTCGCCGTGAACATGATCCAGCCGGAGCTGGCGATCCTGCCGGGGGTCGCCGACGTCGTGATCCAGAGCGGAGGCGTTCTGGAGGCGCGCGTGACGCTCGAACCGGCGGCGCTGCAGGCGCGCGGAATCGACGCGTCGGCGGTCGCGGACGCGATCCGCGAATCGAGCGAGATTCAGTCGACCGGGCTGATCGACATGAACCATGAGCTCTACCTCGGGCTCACGGACCCGCGCCCTCTCGATCTCGCGGCGCTGGGCAGGATCCCGGTCCCGGTCGCCGGGGCGAGCACGAACCTGACCCCGGGCGAGCGCGTCGAGAGTGCCGCGCCACCCGTGCCGTTGCGGAACCTCGCTCGAATCTCGCTCGAGGATGCGCCCGCCTTCGTCCGCTACGTCGCACAGAAGCCGGGCGAGCAGGCGGTCCTCGTGAACCTCCTGCGGCGCCCGTCGGCGAGCACGATCGACCTCGCGAACGCCACGCGCGCTTGGCTCGCCGCGCATCCATCACTCCTGTCGGGAATCAAGATCGAGACGTTCTACGATCAGTCGGACATCGTGCGCTCGTCGGTGACGGCGGTCCGCGACAGCCTGATCGTCGGCGCGCTCCTCGCGATCATCGTGGTCGCGATCTTCCTCGCGAGCCTGCGGCTCGGGCTGGCGGGCGCAATCATCCTCCCCGGGAGCATCGGGCTCACGCTGCTCGGTCTCGCCGTCGCCCGCCAGTCCCTGAACATGATGACGCTGGGCGGGATCGCGGCCGCGGTCGGTCTCGTCCTCGACGACGCGATCGTCGTCGTCGAGCACCTGGCGCACAGCGCCGCGAGCGGGACCGGCTCGCGCTCCGCCGCGATGTCGGAGATCGCGCCGGCCCTTGTCGGATCGAGTCTCTGCACGATCGCGATCTTCGCGCCCTTCATGCTCCTCGGCGGCGTGACCGGCGCGTTCTTCCGCGTGCTGGCGCTTTCGATGGTCCTCATGCTGACCGCGTCGCTGATCCTCTGCATCGCGGCGGTGCCGCTCTTGAGTCGCGCTCGGACGGATCTCTCGCGGGCGCGTACCGGCAACAAGCGGTTCGCGCGGGTGGTCCGCTACGCCGTTTCGCATGCGTGGGTCGCTTTCGCGCCGCCGATCCTCCTGATCGCGGCCGTCGTCCCGCTGCGTACCTCGCTCGGGAGCGGCTTCTTGCCCGAGATGGACGAGGGATCCCTGATCCTCGACTACGTCCTGCCGCCAGGGACGTCGCTCACCGAAGCGGACGGCATCCTGCGCCGCCTCGAGACCGAGATCCAGGCAACGCCCGGGATCGAGGCGTGGTCGCGCCGCACCGGCGACCAGCTCGGCTTCTTCGTCACCGAGCCGAACATGGGAGACTACGTGCTCCGGCTGAAGGACCGGAACCGACCGCCGGCCGAGGCGATCGCGGACGATCTGCGCGGCCGGATCGAGTCGACCCTGCCGGCCGTCGAGATCGAGTTCGGGCACTTGATCGAGGACGTGATCGGCGACCTCACGACGAGCCCGCAGCCGATCGACATTCGGATCTTCGGCGAGGATCGCGGGGTGCTCGAGGCGAAGGCGCGCGATGTGGCGGGGATCATCTCAAGCGTGAAGGGCGTCGTGGACGTGAAGGACGGGATCGTCGTGAGCGGCCCGAACCTCACGATCGTCCCCGAGGAAGGCGCGGCGCGCCTGGGGCTCGCCGCCGATGATCTCACGAAAGCCGTGGCGCCGGTCTTCGCGGGAATCGACGCGGGCCAGATCGTGCGGGGAGGGCTGCGCGCGTGGCCGGTGCGCGTCGTCCTGCCGGGGCCGGCGAGCGCGACCGATGTGCGCGCGCTGGGCGGCATCCAGGTGCCGGTCGCGCCCGGGCGCTGGGCGCGACTCGGCGATCTCGCCTCCGTGCGCGTCGATCCCGGCGAGACCGAGATCGATCGCGACAACGAACGGACGATGGACGCCGTGACGGCGCGTCTCTCGGGACGCGACATGGGCTCCGCGATGGCGGAGATCCAGCGGGAGATCAAACGGCGGGTCCCGCTGCCGAAGGGGATGAGCATCCAGTACGGCGGTCTGTGGGCGCAGCAGCAGTCCTCGTTCCGGGGCCTCGCCGCCGTGATGCTCGGCGCGGTCGCGGCTGTTCTTCTGATTCTGCTCGCCTCGTTCCGCTCCTGGCGCCAGACGTTCGCGGTGCTCTTCATCGTGATGGCATCGCTGGCCGGGGTTTTCGCCGCTCTCCACATCGGCGGGGCGACGTTCAACATCTCGAGCTTCGTCGGCGCGATCATGATGGTAGGGATCGTCTCGGAGAACGCCTATTTCCTGGTCGCGGAGCACCGCCGGAATCTTCTCGGCGGCGCGACGCCCGCGGATGCGGCAATTGCGGCCGCGCGCCGGCGCGCGCGACCCGTTCTGATGACGACGGCGGCCGGGATCGCTGCACTCGGCCCTCTCGCGCTCGGGTTAAGCGCGGGGAGCGCACTGCTCTCCCCGCTTGCGCTGGCCGTCGTCGGCGGGTTCTTCACCTCGGCGCCGCTTCTCCTCTTCGTCCTTCCCGCCCTTCTCGCGAGGACGGGTCAACCGGCCTGAGCGAACCAAACGCCCGGGAGATCTCCCACCGGGCGCTGATCGCCGCGGCCTCGGCGCTGATGCAGCCACGCCGATAATGAATGGGGCCCGCCGTTGTCGACCGGAACGCTCTATCTACCGGCGCGCGCCGCGCAAGATTGTGAAGGTGAGCACGATCAGCAGGATCGCGAGGAATGGGACCATCCCGTGCGCGCCGCCCGGCGGTATGCCTCTTCCCTTCCCCGTCGAGAAGGCGAACAGAAGGCCCATCAGAGTGGCGGCGACGACCGCCGCGAGGATCACGGACCGAGCGGCCGAGTAACCCCCGCCCGCCATCTCGGCAATCCGCAACGCGTCGCGGACCTCGCGCCCGCTCAGGCCGGGATGCGACTGGCGATACTCCTGGATCACGGTGGTGATCTTCTGGCCCAACTCCATGGCGAACGGGGACGCGGACTGATTCGGCACGGTCGGTACGAACACGGACGTTTCTCCTTTCCGATCGCGCGGACCTGGGGTCCGGGACGATACAGGGCGCAGACCGCGCCCGCCGGATCACGGACGACGCAGAAGCTCCCCGCGTCGCGTTCAGGGGTGGACATGCGATCCTCCCAAGCTTCCTGTCGCATCCGTTGCACGGCCGGGGCGCGGATCGGCGCGAGCCGTTCCGTCGATGTGCCGTGTTGATCCGCCATCTGGATTTCGAATACTACCCTGCCGTCTGCGGACCCGAAAGGGCCGTTCGCCGGCAGCATCGGCTGATGTACCATCCCGGGCATGAGACCCGTCCCCGAACCACCGCAACGTGGGAAACCCCTCCACGCTCCCGATGCGCCCGATCGCCCGTTTGATGTCGTCGGCATGGGCGGGAACGCGATGGACTTCGTCGTCACGGTGCCGCGTCATCCGGAGCCGGACGAGAAGCTCCAGTTCCATCGCCATGCCCGCCAGGGAGGAGGTCGCGCGGCGACCGCGATGGTCACCGTCGCAAGACTCGGGCTGCGGGCGCGCTACCTCGGGGGAATCGGGGACGACCTGGAAGGGGAAGCGAATCTCGCCGAGCTTCGGGCCGATGGGGTCAATGTAGAAGCCGTTCGCGTGCGACCCGGCGCGATGACGCAGCGGGCCTTTATCATTGTCGATGAGCGGACCGGCGAACGTACGGTCCTCTGGGGTCGCAGCCCAGAAATCCCCCTCCAACCCCACGAGGTGGATCACGACGCGATCACATCCGGCCGTCTCTTCTACACCGACGCCCACTTTCCGCCAACCTCCACGCGCGGCGCCCGGATCGCCCGCGCGTCGGGGATTCCGGTCCTCGCCGATCTCGAGACGATGCGACCCGGCACGGACGACCTGCTGCCGCACATCGACTACCTGATCAGCAACTCCGCGTTCCCTGCGCTCGCGACCAGTCAACGGGATCTCGGCGAGGCGATGGGGATTCTCGAGGAAAAGAGCGGCGGGGCCGTGATCGTCGTGACGCGCGGAGCCCATGGCGCGATCGCGCGCATCGACGGACGGGTCGAGATATTCCCCGGCTACGTCGTGGAGGTCGCGGACACGACCGGCGCGGGGGACGTGTTCCACGGCGCGTTTGCCGTCGCCCTCCTGGACGGGAGGGCGCTCCGCGACGCGATCGACTTCAGCAACGCCGCGGCCGCGATGAAGTGCCGAGCGATCGGCGCCCGGGCCGGGATTCCCCGCGGCGTCGACGAGATCGAGACCTTCCGACGCAACACGCAAGCCCGCCGGTGATCTGACGCGTCAGTCGCGGGTTCGCAGGAGTCCCTCCCGCCGGTACCACTCGATCGCGCGCAGTACTGCTTCCCGCACCGGCGTCTGCGGCAAGCCCAACTCGCGGACGGCCAGGCCCGCATCGACCGGGGGGGTCCACCGCGCCATCCGAAGGCCGTGAGTGGGGAAGAGCGGCCAGCGCGATCCCGCGATCCAGGCCGCGATCTCCGTTGCCAGGGAGATCGGCTCGGCGATCGCGAGGGGCATCGGGATCCATGGCGCGTGTACCCCCGCCTCCTCGGCGATCAACGTGAGGAACTCGCGCACGCTCATCGCCTCGTTTCCGAGGATGTAACGCTGTCCTGTCCGGCCGCTCACCGCGGCCCGCACATGCCCCTCGCCGACATCCTCGGCCGCGATCGCGTTCATCCTCCCGACGAGATAGAAGGGCATCCGGCCCGTCGCGACCGCTACGAGCAACCGCCCGGTCGTCATGTGCGCGTCCCCCGGGCCGACGACGAGGGTCGGATTCACGACGACGGCCGGCAGTCCCTCGTTCGCCGCCCGCATAACCGCCGCCTCGAGCAGCCGCTTGCACATGAAGTACGGCGAAGGATCGCGCGCGGCATCGTACCGGTCGGCCTCGCGCGCGGGTAGGTCGGCCGCGAGGCCCGGCTCGCGCCCGCGGGGCCACCCGATCGTCGTGACGCTGCTCGTATAGACGATCCGCTTCAGTCCGGGGAGATTCCGGACCTCGCACAGCGGCGCATGAAGCGAGGCATTCAACATTCCCTGTTCGGCGAGAGGAACCAGCGAGGAATCACGGACCTGCGCGCGGACCCGTTCGATGCGCTCCGGCTGCACGCGCGCGACGTGCGCCGCCATGTCGGCCTGCTCGACCGCGATCCTGCGGCTGCGCGGCGCCTCGACGCGAAGGAGGGACGGTGCCGTCGCCTCGCGGCAGATCGCGAGAAGGTCCTGCATCCGCGATTCCGCCTTACGGACGAACCCTCCCATCCCGAAATGGCGCGTCGGGTACGGCGCCGCCGCATGGAACAGAAGATCGCACCCGGGGATCGCGCGCCGGATCGACTCCGGATCGTCCAGTTCGCCGCGGACGAGCGTGACGTTCATCCCGCGCAATGCCGCCGGCAGCGGTTCCGCCGACTCTCCTGCGCCCGCCCACCGACTCAGAACGCGCACCGCGCAGCCGCGCCGCAGGAGCGATGCAACGACGTGCGACCCGATCAACCCCGTCCCCCCCAGGACGAGCGCCGTCAACCCACGCAACTCGACGGGGTCCGCGAAGCCGGTGGCTCGTGTGCTCATGGAGCGGATCATTGCATCCTCCCGAAGGCGGGGAAAGGCGCATTCGGGCCTCATCGGGCGATCCCTTGTCATTGGCGGGCGTGGCAGTCCGTCGTAAGATCCACTCATGATCGCGTGACCAGGCGAATGGTGCATGGACGGCCTCGACCGTCGTGACCGAGCGAAGTCGAACGGAGAAACCCGGAACGGAGGAACTCAAGGATGCCCAGGGATCACAAGCCCATCCAGGCGGATGACATCTACAGGCTGCGCCAACCTCTCGGCTGTCGTCTCTCGCCGGACGGAACGCGGGTGGCGGTTGTCGTCACCCAGGCCGAGAAGGAGACGCTCAAGTACCTGAGCCACATCTGGATGGTCCCGACGAACGGGAACGGCGGGCCCGTTCAGTTCACGCAGGGCAAGGGCGGGGACGGGAACCCGCGATTCTCGCCCGACGGCCGCAACCTCGCGTTCATCTCCGCGCGCTCGGGCAAGTCCGAGATCTGGATCATGCCGACCGGCGGCGGCGAGGCGCGCCAGCTCACGAAGCTCGGCGGCATGATCTCGGATTACGCATTCTCGCCGAACGGCCGAAAGATCGCGATCGTCTACACGCCCCAGGACGCGGAGGCCAAGGCGCGTGAAGAGAACAAGAAGAAGGGCGCGCCGGGCCAGGAAGCTCCGCTCGTGCGACCGATCGAGCGGATCTTCTACAAGCTCGACGGAGCCGGGTTCATCCCCAAGGGACGGGCGCACCTCTGGCTCGTGGACGTCGAGAGCGGGCGGGCGCGGCAGATCACGACCGATGATCGCTACGACGAGTACCAACCCGTCTTCTCCCGCAACGGGCGCTGGATCTACTTCAACAGCAACCGGTCGGAAGATCCGGACATCGACATCGACCGGGAGCAGATCTGGAAGGTCCCCGCGCGCGGCGGCGCGATCGAAAAGGTCCGCACCTTCGAAGGTCCATCGACGAACTTCTCGATCAGCCCCGACGGTGAATGGATCGCGTTCCTCGGTCGCGAGGATCCGGACGCGCCGTGGGGAACGCGGCACACCAAGCTCTGGCTCGTCCCTTCGCGCGGCGGGCGACCGGTCGAGCTGACCGAGCGCCTCGACCGCTCCTGCGACAACTCGACCCTGAACGACACATTTGGCTCGGGGTCCACCCCACCACCGATTTGGTCTCCGGATAGCCGCTGGATCTACTTCGTGATCACGAACGAAGGGAACTCGGAACTGTGGCGCGTCTCGATCGACGGGCGCCGGCCGCAGCCGGTGATCAATCAGCCCGGGGCTCTGATCGATATTGCGATCGACTTCCGGTCGCGCTCGGTCTACGCGACATTCGCCGACACGAAGAGCCCGGGCGAGCTTGTGCGTTTCGCGCCGGGATCAAGGGGTACGCGCGCGCCCGAGACGCTCTCGATCTGGAACGACTGGCTGGGTAGCCGCCGGGTGATCGAGCCGGAGGAAATCTGGTTCGTGGGGAAGGGACGCCGCCGCATCCAGGGATGGGTCCTCCCGTCGCCCAGGCGGGCGCGCGGGGGCAAGACCCCTGCGATCTTGTACATTCACGGCGGTCCGGCGACGCAGTACGGCCGCGTCTTCTTCCATGAATTCCAGTTCCTGGCGGGATGCGGATACACCGTCTTCTATTGCAATCCGCGCGGCGGGACCGGCTACTCCGAGAAGCACATGGCCGCGATCTCGGATGCATGGGGGACGGTCGATTACGACGACCTGATGGCGTTCACGGACGAAGTCCTTCGCCGGCACCCGAAGATCGATCGCCGCCGGGTCGGCGTCGCCGGCGGGAGCTATGGCGGCTACATGACGAACTGGATCATCGGCCACTCCCGGCGCTTCGCCGCCGCGGTCACGCAGCGGAGCGTCGTGAACCTCATGAGCTTCGCCGGGACTAGCGACTTCGGCTGGGTGTGGCCGAAGGTGTTCGGGGGTAAGGCGGTCTGGAGGGACCCCGTTCACTACCTCCGGATGTCCCCGATCTCCTACGTTGACGCGGTCCGGACGCCGACGCTGATCGAGCACCAGGAGAACGACCACCGCTGCCCGATCGAGCAGGCGGAGCAGCTGTACGCGGCGCTCAAAGTACGGAAGGTCCCCACCGAGTTCCACCGCTATCCCGAGGAGTTCCATGGGATGAGCCGGGGCGGCCGTCCCGACCGGAGGATTGAACGGTGCAAGCGGATCGCCGGCTGGTTCGATCGCTGGCTCGTCTCCGGGAGGAACGGGAAGCGGCGCGCGGTGTAAGCGATCCAACGACACGGTTCCCGGGCGGCGGATCGGGGTCGTTTGACGGCGACGCGATCCGCCGCGGCGCCGTGCTATCCTGGAAAGACGGCGATTCCGCCAGTCGTCCTGACGATCCGAGGAGGGTTTCGTGAAGATCCGTCACATTTCCCGTCGCAGCATCCTTGGCGCCGCCTTCGTGGTCGCGCTCCTGGCGGCCTGCGTTCTTCTGGCCACCGCCCGTCCAGCATCCGCCGAGACCTGGCTTTGTCCCGTCTGTCAGGTCACGCGGATCGAGCGGGCCGACTCGACCGCGGCGCTCTACTGCCCGCACTGCAAGATCCAGTACGAGAAATCGGACCTCACGTGGCCGGTCGCGTACCTGAGCGTCCGAACGCGACCGACCGAGGTCGTCTGGGCGCTGACGCCGGAGTGCGGGATCTTCAGGAACGAAGGACTCCTCGTCTTCGAGCCCAAGGCCTCGCAGGCGGCCCTCTGGGTCCCCTGGAGCGCGGTCGACTATTATATTCCCCGCCAGCGGATCCTGCGGCTCACCTCAGGACAGGAGTTCCTGACGCCGTATTCCCAGAGCCCGGACCAGTGTCCCGAGCCTCCGCTCATCGTGACCACGATCGCGGACAGCATGGGGGACTTCATGAGCCCTCGCACGATCCGCGTGCAGTCCAAGAACGAACCGCTGTCGGTCGTCTTCCTGGCGGCCCGCAGCCCCGCAGCGCGCGACTCGGCGCGGGCACGATTCATCAACGAGGTGATGGCGGGCAAGCATCCTCGTCTCCCGCGGACGCAGCCGACGATCCAGCGCGCGGCTCTTCCGATGGTGCCCCCGAGCGCGGCCCGCGACTCGGTCGATGTCACGCTCGAGGTCCGCGTCGACGAGAATGGAACGATCCTCAAGGTCAACCGTATCCATGGCAGCGGCAAACCGGAGGTCGACCAGGCAGCGCTGCTTGCGGCCCGCCGCAGCGCGCTCTACCCGGGCGGCGAGATGGGCGCGGGGGTCCCGTGCTCGGTGGTCCTCACGTACCACTTCAGGCACGGCACGGTCACAGCGGACGGTGTTCCCGCGGTCCCGCCGATGTGGCGGGAATGGGTCGAGCCTCCTGCGAATCGCCCGGAAGGGCAGTAGGAGGAATCCGCCTAACCGCGCCGGCCGCCCGCACTCTCGCTGCGGCCGGCGTTTTCGTATGCGCGTGCGCCTTCAGCCGATCACGCCGAAACGCCGACCTGTCTTGCCGAACGCCGCGAGCGCGATGTCGAGATCTTCGCGCTCGTGGGCGGCGCTGATCTGGACCCGGATGCGCGCCTCGCCCCGCGGCACGATGGGGTAGCTGAAACCGATCACGTAGATCCCCTCCTCGAGCATCGCGGCGGCGAAATCCTGCGCCACCTTCGCGTCGTGGAGCATGATCGGAACGATCGGGGTCGTCCCGGCCTTGCACGTGAAGCCGAGGAGCGCCATTTCATGACGGAAATAGCGTGTGTTCTCCTCGAGCTTCCGGCGGAGATCGCCCGACCCCGACAGGAGATCGAATACGGCCAGCCCCGCGCCGATGATCGCCGGCGGCAGGGTGTTCGAGAAGAGGTAGGGGCGCGAGCGCTGCCGGAGCATCTCGATGATCTCGCGCCGGGATGCCGTGAAGCCGCCATCCGCCCCGCCGAGCGCCTTGCCGAGCGTGCTCGTGATGATGTCGACCTTGTCCTCGACGCCATACAGCTCGGCGGTGCCGCGTCCGTTCGGACCGATGAAGCCGGTGGCGTGCGAGTCGTCCACCATGACGACCGCCCGGTAGCGTTCGGCGAGATCACAGATCGCGGGCAGATTCGCGATATCTCCGTCCATCGAAAACACCCCGTCCGTCGCGATCAGACGCACGCGGTGGATCTGCGCCTTCTCGAGGCAATCTTCCAGGTCGGCCATGTCCGAGTGGCTGTACCGATACCGGTTCGCCTTGCAGAGGCGGACGCCGTCGATGATGCTCGCGTGGTTCAGCGCGTCGCTGATCACCGCGTCCTCGGCGCCCAGGATCCCCTCGAACAGGCCGCCATTCGCCGCGAAACAGCTCGAGTAGAGGATCGCATCCTCCACGCCGAGGAACCCAGCGATGCGCGATTCCAGCTCCTTGTGAATGTCCTGCGTCCCGCAGATGAACCGCACCGACGCGAGGCCGTAGCCGTGGCTCTCGATCGCGTCGCGCGCGGCCGCGACGATCGCCGGGTGCGACGCGAGACCGAGGTAGTTGTTCGCGCAGAAGTTGCGAATCCAGCTCCCGTCCGCTAGGCGCACGCGCGCGTGCTGCGGGCTTGAGATCACTCGCTCACCCTTGTACAATCCCGCCTTGCGGATCTCCTCCAGCTCGGACGCGAGAATCGGTTTCAGATCATCAAACATCGTCGGCCTCCGTTGCCAATCGTCGATGCGGTGGCGGCTCTTGTGTAGGGGGATCGTCAGGCGTCCGGCCGGTCCGTGTCGACGCGCGTCGCGCGCCGCCGCTCGATCGCGAGATCCACGAGGCGCGTGATCAGATCTCGATACGCGATCCCCGACGCGGCCCAGAGCATCGGGTACATGCTGATCGGGGTGAAGCCGGGGATCGTGTTCACCTCATTGAAGTAGAGCCGCCCGTCCTTTCGGTCGAGAAGGAAATCCGCGCGCGCCATGCCGGCGAGATCGAGGGCGCGGAACGCTCGCACGGCGAGCGAGCGAGCGGCCTCGGCCGTCTCGGTGGGAACGTCCGCGGGGATCACGGCTTTGCTGCCGTCCTCGAGATACTTCGCGCGATAGTCGTAGAACTCGCGGGACGAGATGATCTCGCCGACGACGGATGCCTGCGGGTCGTCGTTTCCGAGGACCGCGATCTCCAGCTCCCGCGCGTCGATCCCCTGCTCGACGAGGATCCGGTAATCGTAGCGGGCCGCATCGCGGACGGCCGGGCCCAAGTCCGGCCAGGCGGTGACCCTCGTGATCCCCACCGACGATCCGGCCCCCGACGGTTTGACGAAAACGGGAAGGGACAGCGTCGACTCGATCCCGGCGCGGACGTCGCCGCCCCGCTTCTCCCAATCCGCCCGCGTGAACTCGACGAACGCGGGAACCGGGATCCCATGGGCCGCGACGACCCGCTTCATCGAGATCTTGTCCATGCCGAGCGCGCTCCCGAGGATGCCTGCGCCGACGCACGGAACGTCGGCGAGACGCGCGAGACCTTGAACGCTCCCGTCCTCTCCGCCCTGGCCGTGGAGTGCGGGAAAGAGAACATCGATCGGCGCGGCGGAAGCGCCTTCCCCGGTCGCGACCGCACTCGGGCCCGGGGCGACCGGCACGAGACTCGCGGTCGCCGCCCCGCTCAGCAGGACTTCGCGCCGCCCGAGTTTGCCGATCTCGCTTTCCGCCAGGAGATGGCCGGCGAGCGCCGCGAGCGCCGCGCCCGATCGAAGCTCGAGCCACCGACCCTCGCGCGTGATCCAGATCGGGATGATCTCGAGTCGCTCGGGATCGGCCTCCTTCGCGATCGACGCCGCCGTCGTGATCGACACCTCGTGCTCCGGAGACCTCCCCCCGAAGAGCAATCCGACGCGGATCCTGCGCTTCTCCATCGCGCTCCTCCCCCGATCGCGAGAGGGTACCACGGATCTCGCCCCGGGGCGATTTGGTCCATCCAAGTGGGAAAGTCGCGCCTTGGTCGACCGGCTCCGAAACCCTTACAATGGCGCTCTTCGGGGGACGGGCCGGAAGAAAACCAGTACAGGAGATGACCGATCATGAATCGTGATCTCGAGAAGTGGGTCGCCGATTGCGAGAAGCTCTGCAAGCCGGACCGCGTCGTCTGGCTCGATGGTTCCGCGGAGGAGCACCGGCGCCTGATGGAACAGGCCCTCGCTGAAGGGGTCTTCCAGCGGATGAACGAGAACGAGTACGCGAACTGCTTCTTCCATCGGAGCCATCCGACCGACGTCGCGCGAACGGAGCACCTGACGTTCATCTGCTCGCGAAAGCCGGAAGACGCGGGCCCGACGAACAACTGGATGGCCCCCGACGAAGCCCGCGCGAAGGTCCGCCCGCTCTACGACGGCGCGATGAAGGGGCGGACGATGTACGTCATCCCGTACGTCATGGGACCGCTCGGCTCGCCGATCAGCAAGGTCGGGATCGAGATCACCGATTCAATCTACGTCGTCGAGAGCATGCGGATCATGACCCGCATGGGGCCCGCCGCGCTCGAGCAGCTCGGGGACTCGACCGACTACTGCAGGGGGTTCCACTCCCTCGGGGATCTCTCGCCCGACCGCCGCTTCATCCTCCATTTCCCCGAGGATCGCGAGATCTGGAGCATCGGCTCCGGCTACGGCGGAAACGCCCTCCTCGGCAAGAAGTGCTACGCCTTGCGGATCGCGAGCGTCATGGCGCGCGACCAGGGGTGGCTCGCGGAGCACATGCTGATCCTTGGTCTCGAGAGCCCGAGGGGCGAGGTCACCTACATGGCAGCCGCGTTCCCGAGCGCGTGCGGCAAGACGAACCTCGCGATGCTCGTGCCGCCCGACTCTCTCCCCGGTTGGAAGATCTGGACCGTCGGAGACGACATTGCCTGGATGAAGTTCGGGCCGGACGGCCGCCTCTACGCGATCAACCCCGAATATGGCTTTTTCGGGGTCGCCCCGGGGACGAGCATGAAGACGAACCCAAACGCGATTGTCACGGCCAGGTCAAACTCCCTTTACACGAACGTCGCCCTGACGTCGGACATGAAGCCCTGGTGGGAAGGGATCGGTTACCCCCCGCCCGATGACGGCCTGATCGACTGGAAGGGGAACAAGTGGATGCCCGGCAGCGCGGAGAAGGCGGCGCACCCGAACTCACGGTTCACCGCCCCCGCGAAACAATGCCCGTCGATCTCGTCGCACTGGGAGGATCCGGCCGGCGTGCCGATCTCGGCGATCATCTTCGGCGGGAGGCGCGCGCGCGTCGCGCCGCTCGTCTATCAGTCCTTCGACTGGAACCACGGGGTCTTTGTCGGCGCGCAGGCGTCGTCCGAAACGACCGCGGCCGCGATCGGGCAGGTCGGCGTCGTGCGGCGCGACCCGATGGCGATGCTCCCCTTCTGCGGCTACAACATGGGCGACTACTGGGGCCACTGGCTCAACATGGGCACGCGAAGCGACAAGGTGCCGAAGATCTTCCACGTCAACTGGTTCCGTCTCGGCGCGGACGGGCAGTTCCTGTGGCCCGGCTACGGCGAGAACCTGCGCGTCCTCCAGTGGGTCCTCGCGCGATGCAAGGGAGGCGGCGAGGCGGCCGAAACCCCGATAGGCTGGGTTCCGACGCCGGCCGCGATCGATCGCAAGGGCCTCGATGTGAACGAGGCGACGATGCGGGAGCTCCTCTCCGTCGACCGCAACGAGTGGAAGACCGAGCTGGGCGGACTGCGTGAGTTCTTTGCGAAATTCGGGTCACACCTGCCGGCCGAGATGGCGCATCAGGCGGATGCCTTGGAGAAGCGTCTCGGCGGCTGAGGACTTTTCCTCAAGACGAGTGGGTGAAATTCCCTACTGCTTACGAGAAGGCGCCGGTTGCAGAACCGGCGCCTTCATTCGTCCCGTCCATGGGGCAAGGCTCCCTCGAACACTGATGGACTCGATCTCTTAATAGCGCCCCGGCAAATCCCGCGCAAGAGCGTATCGCAACTAAATCGATGCCCCCCGAATCATTTTCTCTCCGCCAGGATCGCCTCGACGGTCTGCTCCTTCCCATCCCGCGCGAAGGTCACATGCACCTTATCCCCGGGGGAGTGCGACTTCAGCACCGCGCTGAAATCCTCGATCCCGTCAATCTTCTCTCCATCAATCGCGACCAGCCGGTCGCCTTTCTTGAGACCCGCCTTTTCCGCGGGGCTCCCCGGCATGACGCCCGAGATCTGCAGTCCCGCCCCCGAGTACGTGAAGTCCGGAATCGTTCCCAGGCTCACCCGCCGCGCGGATGGCGCCGGCGCGCCTGCCGCAGCCGCGGTCTTCGGCGTCACGGGGACGGTGAACTCCAGCGCGTGGTCGCGATCTGCGAGAAAACGAGCCAGCTCCGCCGTGAAGGAGGCGACCCGGATGATTCCGTCGTAATTCAGCTTGTCCGGAGTGTCGCTCGGGCGATGGTAGTCTGCGTTCGCGCCGGTAAAGAGGTGGACCGCGGGAATCCCTTTCTCGATGAACGAGAGCTGGTCCGACCCGAGAGGACTTTTCTCGGGGACGGCCAGGTCGAGGCCGAACGCAAGGTTCACGCCGCGCAGAGTCGATGGAAACTCGGCGGCGGTCGCGGCGTTCAGCACGATCAGGTGGCGTCCCTCCATGCGGCCGACCGTGTCCAGGTTGATCATCGCGATCGTCGAGGCGAGCGGGCGCAGGGGATGCTCGACGTACCAGCGGGATCCGAGGAGTCCCTCCTCCTCGCCGCTCCAGGCGATGAAGAGGATCGAGCGTCGGTGCGGGGACCGGTCGAGCGCAAGTTCAGCGGCGATCGCGCAGAGCGCGGCAACCCCCGAGGCGTTGTCGTCCGCCCCGGGGTAGAGCGCACGATCGGCGTCACGCCCGAGGTGGTCGTAGTGGGCCCCGATCACCACGAACCCGTCTCCCGCACCGGGCATGATGCCGACGACGTTTCGGAGCGTCGCGTTCGAAACCTTGGGGTCCGTGAAGCTCTGGAACCAGGTCGAGTTGTCTCCGGCCGGCTGCAGGCCGGCCGCATCGAACTTGCCGGCGACCAGCTCCGCGGCCTTGTCGATCCCCTGCGTCCCGGGGGCGCGCCCGTCGCAGGAGGGATCGGTGAGGTAAATGATGAGCTGGTGCGCGTCCTCGCTCGTATAGAGCTTCACGATCGGCGCGTCCGGGATCGCCGGGGACGGCGGTCCCGCGAGGGCGCGCGGCGCCGCCAGGGCCGCAAGCAGCGGGAATGCAAACAGGACGAGCAGGAAGGAACCGCTCCCGCGGGCGATCCGGCGCATCGTTTCGACCTCCTTCGTTCTCACTGGATGATCGATCATGGAGACCCCGCTCACCGGAAGCTCGCGCGCAGCGGCGAGGTGAGGACTTCCCAGGATCCTTTTGCCACGTTCGTGCCGCCTTCGACCACGAGGTAGCTGTACTTGCCGTAGTGCGGGAGCTTCCGGCCGATCGCCGCGATCGCGTCTGCGGTCGGCGCGTCGATCAGGGTCCACGAGTGCGGCGGCGTCCCGCCGGCGATGGCGACGCCGTTGACGGCCAAGTAGTCGGTGGAGGCGATCTTCCATCCCCCGGACGGACCCGTGGGCGGCGCAGTCGCGGGGTCCTTCATATCTGCCGCGAGCCGGCGCGCGAGGGGGCCGGCGCCGAGCAGCCAGAACGGGAGATCCGGTGGCGCGCCCCCTTTCAAGTCGGCCTCCTGTACGATCCCGAGCTTCGCTCCTTTCGCCCATTCGGCCGCCACCTTCGCATAGGCGTCCGCGATCTCGGGCGCGAGGCCCGAGGCAATGACGACGACGGCCGTGTCCGCCCCGAGCGTGCGACTCATCGAAGCCGGGATCTCGGCCGAATCGATCCGCCGCAGCACGTCGAAATCGGGATCGACCGCGACCCAATCGGGCGCCGTTCGAACATGGAACGTGCAAGTCGCCCGCGGTCCGCTGAGCGGGACGACCTGTGTGGATTCCACCCGAGCGGGATCGTTCCAGCCGATCCGGACGGGGACGCGCAGGTCGTAGGCGTCCGGCTGCGTCTGCGCGATCGTGACCTCGACGGTGTACCCATCGCGGTCCGTCCCTTGAACGGCGCGATCCTTGAGGGCGAGGACCGGCGCGCCCGTCCGGTCGATCCACTGCTCCTTCCAGGGGGTGAGATCCCGCCCGGCGCGCTTCGAGAAGATGCGGAACAGGTCGTCCCAGGAGGCGGTGCGGAAGAGGTTTGCCTTGTAGAAGTCCTTGAGCGCGCCCCAGAACGCCTCGTCCCCGAGCAGTCGGCGGACCTGATGGAACACCATCATCGATTTGCCGTAGCCGATCGCCTGTGTCGCCGCGTTCTCGCGCTCCCGGAAGAGACGCAGCGGGAGGTCGTTGTTCGTGCGGACGTAGTCGGCATAGCCCTGCAGGCTCGTGCGGCGGTAGTCAATCGCCTCGGCGGAACCTCCCTGCTGGCCCGTCAGGTCCGCCTGCTCCTTGTACAGGTAGTCGGCGCCGTAGACCGTCAGCCCCTCGCACCAGTTGCCCTTCTGGTAGTCGACGTTCACGCCGTTCCCCCACCAGTTGTGCAGGATCTCGTGCCCGTACGACGTGTCGAGGATGAAGGGGAGACGGATCACCTGGTTGCCGAGGAGGGTGAAGGACGGCATCCCGAAGCCCGTTTGCCAGAAGTTCTCGACCAGCGCGAACTTCGCGAACGGGTAGGGACCGATCTTCCCGCCGTAGAGCTTGAGGTACCGCTCGGTCCCATCGATGTACCGGCGGCACAGCGCGGAATCGGTGTTCGCATACGTGAAAGTCATCACCGCCACGCCGAGCTTCTGTTCCTGCCTCAATGTATAGGGTCCACCGATCAGGTAGATCTCCTCCATCGGGTGCGGGGAGTCCCAGACGTTCGTGTGCGTCGTCCGCCCGCCGGTCGAGGCGACGAGCGCGCCCTGCGAGACGCCGCGCCAGTCGGCCGGCGTCTCGATCGCGAGGCGGAACGTGAACCGCTCCTCCGGGCGGGACGGCACCCAGAACGTGCCGCCGCTCAGGAACGCGCCCCGCGGGTCGATCAGCCCCGACGTGTTCTCGAAGCCGCGCGCGTAGGCCGCCTTCGGCGGCTGGAGCGAGTCGTAGACGACGCCGGAATAGGTGAGCACGATGCGAGCTGACTCGGGCCAGTCCCCTTTCGCCTTCTCGGGCGCGATCCAGACCGTGCGCGCGCGCTCGTAGCCGTCCAGCTCGTCGTACGGAGGACTCTCCCAGTAATCGCGCGGCCTCAAGCCGCTGTCGCTCTTCGCCATGACCGCGAGGTTGATACCGGTTGACTTCTCGATCGCGAGGGCGCGAGAGAGAAGGACGGGAAACGGCTGGTCCGCCGGGATCCGGGGCGCGTGCGCGATCGTGACCGTGTCGGTCACGCTGAGACGGGCCGTTGACGGGTCGATTCGCGCATGCAGGGAGTGACGCGTGATCGCGCCGCCCGAGGGACTATCGCCGATCCCCGCCGCCGCGACCAGGGACGGGGAGACCAAGAGGACCGAAACGAACAACCACCTGAGACGCTTCGCGAGCACCCGTCCCTCCTTTGCCGTCCATGGGGCCGCCGTCTCGCACGGCGGAGTTTCCGGGGCGGCTTGGGGAGACTATACGGCAGACGCGAGGCCCGCGGCACCCGCCACGGGCCCCTCGTGAAGCGCGCGGCCGAGGAAGAGGGCGGCGCGCGCGCTTGCTGGTGCTCCGGCCCCTACTTCAAGACGACCATCTTCCGGTTCGACGTGAACGAACCGGACTTCATCTGCGCCCAGTAAATCCCGGATCCGACGCGGGCGCCGCGGTCGTTCATCCCGTCCCAGACGGCCTCGTGTGGACCGGCCGTCAGCCGGGACTCGTCGACCAGCGTGCGAACGCGCCGGCCGTCGACGTCGTAGATGACGATCTGCGCCGGACCTTCCCTCGCGAGGCTGTACTTCAGAGTGGTCCGCGGGTTGAACGGATTCGGGGCGTTCGCGTAGAGGCGGTTGACGAACGGTCGCGCCCCCGCGCCATCTTCGATGCCCGACGGGCTGATCCCGGTCCCCTCGCAAGTGGCCAGATCGAGGGCGAGGACCTGCTTCGGGATCGACGTATTGTCACTCACGCCGAAGCCCCATCGCATGGCCATTCCGAACTCCGAGATGATCGAGACGATGATGGACGGCGTGTCCCGCGGGCAGAAGTCGGGCGCCCCCGTAGGATTCCGCAGGGTCAGGTGATGCGCGCTCACGCCGTTCAGGATCGATCGGTAGTTTCCGCCGCCGCCCAGGCTTTCGTTCACGATCTGGGCGTAGCTCATCTGTTTCCCGCCCCCGCCATCCGCGGCGTAGGAGCGGTTCCCGACGCCCGTGCCCATCGGGCTGTAGACGTTGAAGCTGAACTGGTCCGGGCACCCGTTGCCGTAGGCGTCGATGTCGTGTTCCGTCCCGAAGACCCCGCCCGGGGCCGCCAGGTAGCGAACGCAGTACGCCGTTTCGACCGGAAGGCAGTCGGGATCCTGCGTGTTCCCGTTGAACGAATCGCAGAGGAGAGCGGCGCCGAGGTCGTTGTTCATGAAGGTCGCGCCGTCCGGCCAATTGAGGAACGCCGAGCCCGCCTGATCCCCGTCGGCGATGAACACTTGACGGTTTGCATTTGCGCCGCACATGGGGGAGCTGAGCCACTGATCGAAGAGGACGAAATCCGCGTCCTGACCGCAACCGCTGCCGTACGTCCCGAAGCTCTCGATGATCGCCCGATAGCCGAGGATCTGATTCAGCGTCATGCCGTTGTTGCTGCCGTTGATCGCCCCACGGGCGAAAGAGACGGCGAATCAGCTCGGTGCGTCGAGGTAGTCGTATCGATCCCAGTTGCGTTGATGCGGGATCTCGCAGCCGAGCGGCTCCGTGCAGGCGGGCAGCCCGTTCAGGATCGTTCGCATCGCGTTCTCGATGAAGAACTGGCTTTGCCCCGCATTGTAGGCGTCGATGTACAGCGTCGCCGGCTGGTACACGCAGAACCCGAGACCCGCGCCGCCGCAGTTCGGCACGTTGGCCGTCCGAAGTCCCGGCAGGATCTCGAACTCGTGGAAGAATCCGCCCGTCGTGTCCGGCAAGTAGAAGAGCTCATTCGGGTGGCCGATGTAGTTCGACGTGACGAAGTACTCGATCTGCGTTCCCGGATAGAAGATGTCGTCCCAGAGCATCTCGTTCTCTGGGTTTCCCTCACCGACGTAATCATCGTCATCCTCGCGGAACGTCGATTGGAACTTGTTGCGAGTGGGGATCGAACCGTTCTGCACGGAGTCCATCCAGCCGAACGTGAACTCCGGCTTGTACGGACGGTCGATCTGCTTGCCGTCAGACACGCGGTCGCGCCAGGTCTTGTACCTCGTGACGGCGCCGTTCGCGCGATCCGACTGGAAGGGCGCGCGCCGCGCCACACACCACCAGAGCCGCGCCTCCCACCGATTGTTCGGGTCCGACCCCGGCTGCGGCCCGGCGATCGTCAGGGTATCCCCTGCAAGCGTGGGCGTGTCTGGTTGGCCCAAGTACTTGTCGAAATCAACGTTCGCGGGTCCGACCGCCCGCGGATCAAATAGGTTGGAAGGATAGCTGCCGACGTCCTGGAACTTCCCCCCGAGCTCGAAATCGACCATCGGCGCATGGGCCGCCGGCAGCGTCCCGACGGCGATGTTGTCGAATAGCGGGCTGAAGTTCGAGTCGCCGCTTGGATTCTGAATCGTGAACGCGGAACAATCGCGCTCGAGCTCGAGGATCGCGATCACCTTCTGCGCGGTCTCGGGAATGCCGTAAGGCGTGGCGGAGTATCGCCAGGTGTCGCAGACCGCGTCGGGGAACCAGTACTGGCTATTGTCTCCCACGCGTGGAGACCACCCGACCTCCCCGGTCACCGGGCAGGTCCACGGGTAGTACTTCCACCCCCCCCGGAAGATCGTGCAGTTCTCTCGAGGCATGTCGGCGTACATGTCGTACTGCATGAAGATCTCGTGAGGATCCGCGCCGTTCCCGACGTCGCAGATCGGGCTCTCGATCCAGACATGCTGGCGGTCCGGATGCGTCCCGTCGTCACAAAGCCCCGCGTGCATCTCGACGATGTTCCCCGCGAGCTTGCAGTGGCACGGGTCCATGAGTGTGTAGCAGCCGACGTCGGCGATATCGACCTGACTCCCGACCGAACCGCAGGTCACCGGGGTCCACCCGTCCAGTCCGTTCTCGAAGTCATAAGATGCGTCGATTCCGCCGCCGCTCAACGCGATGTCGTCGGCGCCGAAGGGGCCGTATGGCGTGCAGTAGTTCCCGTCCTCGTCCGAGTAGCCGCCATCCGACCTGAACTCGATGATGAGTTGGACGCTCTGCGCCTCGCCGATCTCGCCCTGCGCGATTGTGCGGTCATACGTGACAGGATCCGCGTAGCTGCCGAACCAGCCGGTGAATCCGCCGTCGAAAGGCGGGTTGTCTCCGCACTGTCCGGCGGGATACGGGTTCAGGAACGCCTCCGTCCCGTCCGCGCGCTTCAGATAGACCTGGGTCCCGTCGAAACAGTGCTCGCTGTTGTTGAAATACCGGAAGGTCAAGGACACCGATCCGGACCCGTTGTACGCGAGAGGTGGGGAGATGACGCGCTGGCACCAGTGGTTGCCGTAGCCGGGGCCGCACGGCCAACACAGGGCGCGAGTTTGCGGGTTGTCCGCGCCGACCCAGAGGCTCATCGCGCCGTCGATGATGGGAGGGGGCACCCCGGGGCCAAGGTCGAGCGACGCGTCCACGGCGCGGAAGTACGGGGGATCCTTCGCGGTCAGGTCGACGGCCTTCCAACCCTGGCCGTTGAAGATGCGGTTCGGGTCGTTCGTCGGCCCGTTCCCTCGATCGAACGTCCACATGACCGACGCCAGCGTCGCGCTCGAGCGGGCATGGTACTCGCCGCCGATGATCTGGTAGTCGCCGAACCACGTGGTGTCTGCCCGGACCGAGGGCGCCCTCGGGTTGACGTCATCCCGCGCCTCGCCGTGCGGAAGGGGTCTTTCACACAATGGACGTGAAGTGTTCGCGAAAACGATCGCCGGAAGCATCAGCAGGAAAAGGAGACGGAGGGAGAAACGCATCACTTTCATTGTCCGGGGCCTCCTGGACCCCCACAGAGCCTCGGCTTGCCGGGACCATCGCGGATCCCGGACAGCCGGCACCGTACGCCTGTGATCCGCAGAGACTTATACTCATACAGCGGCGTAGCTTGAGAACGCCTCTGCGGCCCGGGAGGGGGGACCCGGTGGCTGGCGACATCGACCTTTCGAAGGACGAACCTGCGTTGGCCGTCGCCGGTGCGGGACCGTGCTGGTTTTCGCTCCTGATCATTATAGAGATCGCATCCCACAGAATCAACGGTTTCCGTGGAATCGTCGAAGGACGGAGGCCTCCCCGGCCGCGCTTGACTCCCCCATCGCATTTGTTTGAATGTGGGCAACCGGAGGAGGGATCGCCCATGACCAGAGCAAGGATCGAAATCCTGAAGCTCGTTGCTCAAGGCAAGATCACACCGGAAGAGGCGGAGCGCATCCTGAGCGGGATCGAGCCGTCGTCCGCGGAAGGCGCGCCGCACGATGGCGCGCGCGGGCCCGGCCTCGGCGACACGCTGAGTCAGGTTCTCGAGCAGGTCGGCGAGACCGTGCGGAGCGCCGTCGACGACGCGGTCGGAGCCGCCCAGCGCGTGTTCGAAGAGCACCGTCCCGGGACCGAGGGGGTCAGCACGACGTCGGGTGGTTTCGATCTTCCCGAAGGATCGCGCCTCAAGGTGCAGCAGGCGTTGCGCGTGAGCTTCGGGGGGACGTCCCGCGGCGGACCTGTGATCCTCCGGTCGACCGGGGAGAACCGCGCACGCATCGTCCGTGGCGAGGCGGTTGAAGTCCACCGGAGCGGGTCCGACTTCGTGCTCACCTGGGCGAAGGGGAACCTCGAGCTCGAGATTCCGCGCAACCTCGCGGGGTTGGAAGTCCGATGCATGGGAGGCGACCTCGAGGTCCAGGAGTTCCAGGGACCGATGGCGCTCGAGACGATGGGCGGCGAGGTGCGGGTCCTCGGCGCGCGCTCCCCATTCCGCGCGCGCACGATGGGCGGGCGTGTCCGCATCGCAAGCCTCGCGCTGCGCGAGGGGTCCTCTTCGATCAGCACGACCGGCGGGGACGTGAACGTCGACTTCACGAAGGATGCGTCGGTCACCGTTCGTGCGGGGACGCTCGGCGGGACGCTCGAGGTTCCGCCCGGCTCGGCGAGCGAGAGCGGCATCGCGCGGCGGCGCGCGACCGCCGTGATCGGCGACGGGAAGGCCGAGCTGCGGATCGACACGCTGGGCGGAGACGTCCGCGTACGGGTGGTCTAGTCGAACGCACGAGCGCGCCCCGGTGTCCCTGGACGCCGCGTCGCTTCGCTCAATGAGCGGCGTGAGAGGGCATCGGGGCGCGCATTCTTCTGGGCAGTCAGCTACTCCACACCCTACATCCAGTTCCAGATGCCGGGGTGCTTGCGCGCGCGCGCGTGCCGCCGCGTGATCGTCCCCTGCGAGATGAACTGAAGGAGGTACCATGCGCCGCCGGCCTTGTAGTTCGTGCCGCTGGCGCCGTCCCCGCCGAACGGCTGCTGGTCGACGGTCGCGCCGGTCGTCTTGCGGTTGACATAGAAGTTGCCGGCGTACTCGCCCAGGACCGGCACGTATTGCGACAGGAACGACTCGTCCTTCGACCACACCGCGCCCGTCAGGCGATACGCGTTGCCGCGAATGATCGAGACGGCCTGATCCATGGTGTCGTAGACGCGACACGCGACGACCGGCCCGAAGATCTCCACGTTCAGGAGCTCATGCCGGTCCGCGTCGACCTCGTAGAACGTCGGTTGGATGAAGAAGCCCTTCTGGTCCGAGAACTCCCCGCCGCAGATTGTCTTGACCTTCGGATCGTTCTTCGCGCGCTTCATGAAACCGGTGATGCTCTCGTACGCGTTGCGGTTGATCACTGGGCCCATGTGGGTCGTCCGCTCGACCGGGTTGCCGGTCTTGAACGATGCCATCTGCTCCAGGAGCGCCGCGCGCAGGTCGGGCCAGCTCTTCCGGTCCGCAAGGACGAGGGAGTTCGCGCTGCACTTCTGGCCGGTCCGTCCGAAGGCGCCGGCGATGATGCAGGCGGCCGCGTCCCAGGCATCGACGGTCTTATCGACCACCATGAAGTCCTTCCCGCCCGTCTCCGCGACGAAGCGCGGGAAATGCGGTCGCGGCGTCTTCGGGTCGTACAGCTCGTGGGCGATCGCGCGGGCCGTATCAAAGCTCCCCGTGAAGTTCACACAGGTGATCTCGGGATGATCGAGGACCGGCGGCATGATCGCCGAGCCGGGGCCGGTGAGCATGTTGAAGACGCCCGGCGGGAATCCCGCGTCCTGGATCGCCTTCATCAACAGCCACGAAGTCATCGGCGCGTCGCTCGACGGCTTCCAGACCACCGTGTTCCCGCATAGAGCCATGACGGTCGGGAGGTTGTAGCCGATCGCGATCGGGAAGTTGAACGGCGTGATCGCGCACGTGAACCCTTTTAGAGCGCGCAGGCGCATCCGGTTCGTCTCGCCGATCCCGTCCCCCATGTCGGTGCGCCAGAGGTTCAGGTAGTACCACGGGTTGAATCGGATGAAATCCATCATCTCGGCCCAGCTGCCGGCGCACTCCATCGGGATGTAGCCGCACTCCTGCGACGCAACGGCGTTGATCTCGTGTCGCCGCTCGTACAGGAGGTGCTCCAGATCGCGGAACTTCTCGATCCGCGCCTCCGGCGAAAGGTTCGCCCAAGCGTCTTTTGCGCGCAGCGCCGCGTCGATCGCCGCCTGCGCGTTCTCGGGGGTGGCCTTCTGGGTCGTGCAGAATACCTCTCCCGTCGTCGGGTTGATCGAGTCCATCCGGGCCGCCGATCGAACCTCCTCGCCGGCGATGATCATCGGGACGTCGAATCCGCGCGGCGTGCGCGCGACCGCCTCCTGAAATGCCTTCCACTCGCCGTCGTCGGTGGCGTACGCCATGAGCGGCTGGTTCTGCGGCTTCTTGAGCGAGATGTTCATGATCGGCGTCTCCTTCTCATGGGCCGCCCGAACCGGCGCGGCCTGAAACGGGCTTGAAACGGCCCTGGAAATCGTGTGCCCGGGAGCCTGGGGGACTCGACCGGTGATGGTAGTGCCCCGGCGGGCAGGTGGCAACCCGGGGTCGGGAGGGCTATTCTCGGGCTCGATGAACCCGACGGCGCCGAAGCTGCCCGACCTGATCCTCGCCTCCACCTCACCGTACCGGCGGGCCCTTCTCGAACGGTTCCGCATCCCGTTCGAGGCGGTCGCTCCCGCATGGGAGGAGGTCCGCTTGAGCGCCCCGGACGCGACTGTGCGCGCAAACGCGGTGGGGAAGGCGCGCGCCGGCGCGGTGGCGTATCCGGACGCAGCAGTGCTGGGATCGGATCAGGTCGCATGGTGCGGGAGAAGACTTCTCGAGAAGCCGAAGCTCGCCGGCCGTGCGGCCGAGCAGCTCACGTGGCTTGCCGGGCGCGAGCACACGCTGCATACCTGTGTGGCGCTCCGGATGCCCGATGGGAGCGAACGTGACGAGACGGTAGTCGCCCGCCTCTGGATCCGGCCCCTGACCGACGAGCAGATCGATCGATACATCCGTTTCGACGCTCCTCTCGATTGCGCCGGCTCGTATCGAATCGAATCCCTCGGGATCGTCCTGTTCGATCGGATCGACTGCGCCGATCCGACCGCGATCGAGGGGCTCCCCTTGCTTGCGACCCGCCGCCTTCTCGAAGCGGCCGGCTGGAGACTCCCGTGACGGCGGCGTACTCGAACCTCATGCATCCCGAGGACGCCGCCTTCGCGCGGGAGATGCTCCCGCTCGTCTCGCGGACGTTTGCGCCTGCGATCGACATCCTGCCCGAGGACCTCGCCGAACCAGTCCGGCTCGCCTACCTCATCTGCCGTGTCGCCGACACGATCGAGGACGCGATCGGGATCCCGGCCGGCACTCGCCGCGACTGGCTCGTACATTTCGCGGTGCTGCTGCGCGCCGAGCCCGAAACGGACCGGCCGGCATCGCGCCTGTCCCAGGAGATCTCCGCCGCGCTGTCCGCCTCGAGCGCCGAGACGCGCCTTCTCGAGGAGCTGCCGCGCCTCGTGCGACTCCTGCGTGATACCGAGCCGGGACGGCGGCGCGTGGTCGAAAAGTGGTCGTGCGAACTGTCGCTCGGAATGGCGCGCTTCCTGCGGCTCGAGGAGACGACGGCCGGCCGCTGGACCGCGCTTGCGACTATCGGGGATCTCGAGGCGTACGAGTACTACGTCGCCGGGACCGTCGGCTCGATGCTCCACGAGTTGATCGCCGCGAGCCTGCCGGAGTGGACGGACGCGCTCGACGCCCGCCCGCTCGCGGTCTCCTTCGGACTCGGGCTCCAAGGGGTGAACATCATCCAGGACATGTCTGTCGATCGCGCGCGCGGCTGGTCGTACATCCCAGAGGAAATCGCCGCTCGCCATGGGACACAGACCCAGCGTCTCCACTTGCCGGAAGAGCGGGACGCGGCAATGGCGCTCGTTTGCGAGATGGCGGAGCGCGCGGCGCTCCATCTCGACGCGGGCTTCGAGTTCGTGCTCGCCCTTCCGCGGCGCGCGCCCCGCGTCCGCCTCTTCTGCCTGTGGCCGCTCCTGCTCGCGCTACGCACGCTCGGGCGGCTCGTCTCGTCGGATGAAGTGCTTCGCGCCCGCGTGAGGATCACGCGCGAGGAGGTCCGGGAGCTCACGCGCGAGGCGATCGGGGCGTGCCTCTCGAGCTCCGCCCTGGGACGGTTGTACAAACGCGAGCGCAGGCGGGCGGGAGGAGGCACGGGATGATCCGACTCGACGGACAGATCGCTCTCGTGACCGGCGGCTCGCGCGGGATCGGTGCCGCGTGTTGCCGTCTCCTTGCGCGGGCCGGATGCGACGTCGCCGTGAATTATCGCAGACGCGCCGCGGCCGCGGTTGCGCGCGAGATCGAGGCGGCCGGGCGGCGCGCGATCACGATCGCCGCGGATGTGATCAACCCGCAGCAGGTCGACCTAATGGTCCAGAGCGTCGTCGAGCGATTGGGCGGCCTCGACATCCTGGTGAACAGCGCCGGGATCTGGACCGACGGCTCGATCGACCGGATGACCGATGCGGACTGGGCCCGCATGATCGGGGTCAACCTGAGCGGTGTCTTTCACGCGTGCCGCGCCGCGGTCCCCGCGATGCGCGCGCGCGGCGGCGGCAGCATCGTCAACATCGCGTCGACGGCCGGGCAGCGCGGCGAGGCGCATCACTCACACTACGCCGCCTCGAAGGGCGGCCTGATCGCATTGACGAAATCCCTGGCCGTCGAGCTCGCGCCGGATGCAATCCGCGTGAACGTCGTCGCCCCGGGCTGGATTCGCACCGACATGACCGAGGAATTCCTGCGCCCCGAACGGATCGCCGAATCACTGAGGGAGCCGATCCCCCTCGGCCACCCCGGCGAGCCGGAGGACGTCGCGGGCCCGGTGGTCTTCCTCTGCTCGAATCTCGCGCGCCACGTGACAGGGGCGACCCTGAACGTCAACGGCGGCGCGGTCCTGGTCTGAGATGAACCTGAGAAGCCATCGACTCGACCGGATGGCGGAAGGAGCCCGATCATGGTGACGGCAATCATATTGATCCATACCGAGCCCGGCACGGTGAAGGATGCGGCCGAAGCCCTCTCGCGCCTCCCCGGCATTTCGGAGGTCTACTCGGTGGCCGGCGAGTGGGATTTGGTGGCCATCGCGCGCGTGCACAGAAACGAGGAGCTAGCCGATCTTGTCACGACCGGCCTCGCCAAGGTCGATGGGATCGCCTCCACCGAGACGTTGATCGCCTTCCGCGCCTACTCCCGCCATGACCTCGATCGGATCTTCTCGATCGGGATGGACGGGTAGCCGCACAACCCGTCGCGATCCTCTTGGCACCTTGACCGGCATACGGAAGGCCGCACCCACCCCGGCGTGGAGGCGGCCCCCGTTGGTCAGCCTCGGTTTTTTCTCTCTTCCCTGGTTAGTACTCCTCGACGGAAATCCGGGACTTGGCATCCTTGTCGGACAGTTTCCCGTCGCTTAAGGCTCGCAGGTCGTCGATCTTCGCCTTCAGAACGAGTCGGGAGATCTTGTTCTCCTTGAAATAGTCGTTGTCGCGCATGAAGGCGGCGATCAGGACGTACTGGCCGGCATGCAGCGCGCTCAACGTCTCGCCGTAATCTAGCATCGCTTGGATCAACTCCTCCTTGCCTGCCGCATAAAGCTGGGCCGATTCCTTCGCGGATTCCGACGCGAAGTCGGGGATCGGCGGAGTCGGCGGCACGGGCGGCACCACATTGGTCGAGTCCTCATCGCTCGACCCGTGCTTCTTCTTCAGGCGCTCGGCCTTCTGGCGCTCCTTGTCGAGCTTCTTGATCGTGATGGTCTCGTTGCCTTCCTTGTCGGTACGGATGTCGAACCGGTCCTTGAGTCCGCTCATGATCTTGCTCAAGTCCGGCATGTTGCCCGACGTCAGGGAGGCGTCGCACGTGAAGACGATGCCGAACTCGGGAATGTACAATCCCCGCGTGTTGTCCCCGACCCGGACGAGGAAGTTCGGGCTGTCGAGCATCACCTTGTCCAGGATCTTCTCCATCACGCCGATCTGGCGCACCATCTTTGCGGGGACCTTGTCGCCGCTCGAGTCCGCGGCGACCGCCGCACCGGCGAACGCTCCCGCCGCGAGCGTGAGCCCGAGAAGGATCGCTGCCGTCCTGCATCCCGTCGGATTCGGGGCATGCGTTGTTGCCGTTGTCATTTCCCTTCTCCTTCCGTGCCGGCGGCCGGCGTTTCGTTCACCGGCATCGGCCCGACCTCCTGCGGCTGATGGGTCTGCTGCAGGCGGTAATCGAGATTCCCGACCCCCACGCCGAGGGTCTGGATTTGGTTCCTCAGGTCCCCATAATCGCGGGCCTGTCTTGCTTGGACCCCGGCCAGCGCGGTCTGCAGAACCCCGCCGACCTCTCTATCGTGTTGCTTCCCGTACTCATTCAGCAGAACAACGAGGGACTGCATCATGCCGGCGGAGTAGGCCTCGAACTCCTGCTTCGTCAGATAGCTCCCCGAAGCGGCGGCGCCTTCCGTCGTTGTGGATGCCTGTTGAACGGCGGGCTGCACCTGTGTTCCGGTCAGAGGGAACGCCGTCTCGCGGCCTGGATTCGGTAGCACATTGGCCGCCACCTGCAGAGCCGTCGTCGCGGGTGCGCGACCGATTCGCAGGGCGACCGATCCCTCCGTCCGCTCGATGCGGACGACCCCGTTCACGGCGAATACCGCAATGACGACCGCTGCGGCGGCGACCGCCCACGGTGTCACGGCGGTGAAGGACCGCAACCGCTCGATCCAACCTCCCGTGCGGCGCCGCACGGACGGCGCGGCGTCGTCGACGAACACAAAGCCGGGACTCTGCGCCTCCTCGAGCTTCCATTCGCCGATCATCGCGCGCGTGCCCTGCAGCCCCTCCCATTCCCGGCGCAGCGCTGGGTCCGCGTCGATCATCTTTCGGACCTCGCGGGCCTCGTCCTCCGGCAGCTCCCCATAGAGGAGTGCAACCATCTTGTCGATCCTGGGGTCCAGCGGTCCGTCTTTCATTTCATCGCCTCCATCACGGCTACATCGCGTGCACGATGCCGCGCTTGCGGAGCATCTCTCGCGTGGCTCGCAGCCCGTAGAAAATCCTCGATCGGACGGTCGCCGCAGGGACACCGGTAATCTCGCCGATCTCCTCGGAAGTGAATCCGTGGTATTCGCGCAGCAGAATCGCATCGCGTTGCTCGTTCGGCAGCAGGGCGAGCGCTTGTTCGACCGCGCGGAGAAGCCCGATCTTCTCGGGCTGCGCGTGTCCTGCGCTTTCGACCGCGAGGCGCGCCTCGTCGATCCCTTGCTCTTCGAAGGAACGCGTCTCCGCCCTCGCGGCCGAGCCCCGGAAACGGTCGCGGCAAAGGTTCAGCGCGATGTGATGGACCCAGGGGCGGAACTTGTTCCCTTCGCGAAGCCGCTTTATGTTCGTGTAGGCCTTCAGGAGCGCTTCCTGGCAGACGTCGCGGGCGTCTTCCTGATTGCCCAGGGTCCGAAGTGCGAAGCGATAGATGCTCGATTCCCAGCGCGCACTCAAGCTGTTGAAGGCCCGCATGTTTCCTTGCTGTGTCAGGGCTACCAGCTGCTCGTCGGTCATGGAGTCCAACCGCCTGCCTCCCGGGGCTTCCCCCGCGCTTCCGCTCCCGAGGGTCTAGACGGGCGCGAAGGCGTAACCGTTCAAAGCGTTTCGGGGATTCCGGCCGCCGAGATTCTACCGGAACGGGGTGTGCGCCGCGGAATAAGTCCCGCCGGTCGGCGGCTGGCCCTAGGTTCGTCCGACCGGCTTGTCCATCTGGCGGCGGGCGTAGTTGACTTGACCGACGTGGGTTGCAAGATCAGCCAAGGGCCGCAGAATCCTCATCAGGATGGGGAAGTCGCCCCACGCGGGCAGGATCTTGATGTCCGGCTTCGACATCAGCCTCTCGTCGGTGACCTCGGCGAAGACCCGCCGGAACAGCTCGTTCAGGGTCTCGCGATAGGCGAGGAAGCCCTCCCCATGCCAGTCTCCTTCGGTCCCCAACTCGGGTGGGGGGAACGGGTAGGCCTCCAGCGCGGCGGGATCCATGTGGGAGATGATGAAGCGGACGAGGCGGAGCTGGTGGTGCAGGATCGCGCCAATGCTCATCGCCCCGTGCCCGGGGTCCGCGTTCAGATCGGCGTCGGTCAGCCCCTTCGTCGAGTGGTAAGCGCGCCGCTCGATCTCGTCGAACAGGTAGCGGATCGTTTCGCGCATCGTCGTCGCGGCCGGTTCCGGCGCCTCGCGCTCGTAGCGGGCAATCGGATCTGCCATCGTCAACCGTCCCTCTTCTCCATCAATGCAACGTGGTAGGGAAAGAGCCGCTTGGTTGATTCCGCCGGATGGGTCCGGTTAATTGGATCCCACGAAGTGGATCCAAGGACTCGATCCCGTCCGATGAATCTACCAGACCCGATCGATCAACGGATTCTCAGGAGCTTCCGCGTGCGCGGGCCGGACGGACCATCCAGTCTGTAGAAGTAGACGCCGGCCGGCATGTCGGCACCACGTGCGTCGCGGCCGTCCCAGCGGACCGAGTGCGCGCCTGCGGGGAGCAGCCCGTCGTGCAGCGTGCGGACAAGCCGTCCCGCTGGATCGAGGATCGAGAGGGTGGCGCGCTCGGCCCCCGGCAGATTGAAGGAAATGACCGTCTCCCCGGCCATCGGGTTCGGACGGTTCGGATAGAGGGCGAGGACCGGTGCGGCCGCTCCCTCGCCGGGGAAGACATCCGACGGATTCCCGTTCACGGTCATGACGGTCATCGAGTCCGTTGTCGTGTTGCCGACGACGTCAACCGCGGTCACCCGGATCACCCACTGCCGATCGGGGAGACCGCTCGTGTCCCAGCATTGCAGCGCGTCCGTCGGATCGTAGATCCGGTCGCCGTTCGAGTTGGTGATGATGTGGTAGTACTCGCGGTAGTCGTAGTCCCCTTGCGTGTTGCAGACGCTGTCCTTCTTCCACAGGAGACCACACATGAAGATGTCATGCTGCCCGCCCTGGTACATGTCCGACGACATGTTGAAGTAGACCGATTCCTTGTTGTTCACGATCGGACGGAAGGGCATTCCAAGCGGATATATCGTATAACGAATCTGCTGAATCGTGCAGACCCACGTCGAGGCAATCGTATCGCCGACATGGCAGATGATGTCGATCGGCCCGTGCAGGGAGTTCGGGCTCTGGTAGGTCGGAGTCTCGTTCGCGCAAAATGCGAGCAGATCCGTCCCGCGCGCCGGCTCGAAGACCGGTGCGACAGCCTCGTCCTGGTTCGTGATCTGGAGCTGTGGATTCTCGACCGCGAGCCACTGGCCGTCGCCCCACGTCGAACCGCTGTCCTGGATGCGCGCGAAATGAGTGTGCGTGAAGTTGTAGATCGGCCACTGTACGAGCCCGCCCAGGAATTGCCCCTGTATCACAAGATCGCCGACGTGGACGGCGATCGTGGACTGCGCGATGTGGGCGTAAAGGTAACCCTTGGACGTTCCCGAGGTGACCGAGTCGCTGATCGCGATGCGCCAGTAGAGGTCCCCTCCCGTCGTGAGGACCGCCTTCACGATCCCCGAGTGGACCGCGTAGACGCTCTGGTTGGCGGTCCCGAATACGTCGATGCCGGGATGGAGATAGGGGCTGCCCCCGTAGTTCTGGTACTCGCACCACGTGTTGCCGAGCGAGTGCTGCGCGTTCGGCATGAGCGGCCAGGGGATCCCGCGCTCTCCCGCGCGTAAAGCGTCGCCGCGCGTGATCGGCTGCGAAGGGCCCATCTCGATGTTCCGCAGGGTCCCGTCCGGCGCGAGGGTGGCGAGGGAGCCGACGAATGCGCGATCCGTGATCCGCCGGATGCCGACCCGGATTCCGCCCGTGGTTGCCGCGAAGTCCTCAAGCTCGGATCCCGCGCGCGCGCGGAACAGCGCGGTATGCGCGCCTGTGGCCGGATCCCACCGCTCGAGCGTCTGCCCGTCGAGGACGAGAACCGAGCCATCCGGGGCGAAGGCGATCTTGCGGAGCGCGCGATCGATTGCGAATGTGCGCGCGCCGATCGCAAGGCTCCGGCCGTCCCATGCGGCGAGGATCCCGGCGGAACCGATGGCGAACATGTCGGCAGCGGGGTGGACCGCCTCGGCAAACGTGGCGAGGTCGATCACAAGGATCCCGTCGCGCGTGCGGCAGGCGAAGCGCCCGCCGTCCGGGGCGACGGCGGGATTCACCGGCACATGGATCTCGCGCTTGTACAATTGGTGTCCCGCCGGGTCGTAGACGCAGATCGTGCTCGGATTCGAGATCGCCTCGGTCGTGAGCATGGTCACGACCCTGCCGTCATCATTGACAAAGAGAGGGTTGCCGACGAGGCCGGTCAGGCGATGCGAAGCGCCGTCCGGGCCCGCGAGGATCGCGTCGGTCTCGATCCCCTCGCAACCGCCGCGAATCGGGACGATCTCCAGCGACCAGGTTCCGAGGGGTGAGGTCGTCACCAGGGACGGCCGGGGCGAGAGAATCATCCCCTGCGGGCTGACGGCGGGGGACCCGCCGATCTCCTCCGCGAAGGCCGCCACCGACAGCAACATCGATAACGCGAGCGTGATCAGCGCGAGTTGCCTCATCTGCCTGCCTCTCCTCTCCCCTCGTGGTGCGTCAATTCCTGCGGGCACAGCGACTTGGACGGGTCTTATCATATCACGGCCGGTACCAGAGGACAAATCCCGCGCGGGACACGACCGGGCAGCGACTACGAGCCAAAGTGCTTCTCCAGATAGACCGCCTCATCCGTGAGCCCGTGTTTCTTGTAGAAGCGGATCGCCCCCTCGTTGTCCGGCATCGTCGTGACCGAGACCTCGACGCAGCGGCGGGCTTCGAGGCGCGCGAGAAGGTCTGCGATCAGCGCGCCGCCGATGCCGCCGCCGCGCGCGTCCCGCGCGACGACGAGTTCCTCGATCAGCGCCGAGTCGCCGGCATGATAGAGATTCGGACGGATCGAGCAGCTGACGAGTCCGACAACGCGGTCGCTTCCCCCCGGCTCGCAGGCCAGGAGGACGAGGTTGTCCGGCGTCTCGACGTAGCCGCGCGCATAGTCCGCCGTGATGGGGCTCGTCTCGCCCGTCACGACGGCAAGGGATCGGATCAGATCCGCGATCGCGCCCGCATCCGCTGCCGTCGCGGGGCGAATGATCAACGCACCCTCCGGAGGACGGGACTCATCCGGAGATCGCCCGCATCACTGCACGATCACGATCCGGGCCCGACCGCCGGCGCCACGGATGTAGTAGCTCCCGCCGGGGACCCGCCGTCCTTGGGCGTCAAGGCCGTCCCACGCCGTCCCGCTGAGCGAGCGGACCACGCGGCCGGCCGCGTCGAGGACCTGGACCGGGCCGCCGCCCGTGATGCGGATCGAAGAGGCCCGCATCGCGGGATTCGGCCAGGCTGTGAGCGGCGAGCCGACAGCGGGCGAGACGACGTCCACCGCCGCGGGATTGCGCGCGTTGAACCACCCCGTGTGATCGATCCCGAGGTGGTAGTACGGCCACGGCGTGAGCGTCGGGTTCAACGCGCCGGGCGCATCCCATAGATAGACTGTTTGGGAGAAGCCGACCGCGATCTCCACGTTTCCATCGCCGTCGACATCGGCGACCGCGGGATAGGGCGGCGTCGCCGTGCCGAGATCCAGCGGCCAACCGGGCAACGCCGTTCCGTCCGGGCGCAGAATGTACATCTTGCTGATCAGGCCGGCGGTGCAGCCGTTCGGCGTGAAGCCCGAGCCGGATCCGACCATGATCTCCATCCGGCCGTCGCCGTTCACGTCCGCTATGGATGGGGATGAGCCGTCGACCACGCAGTTCGTGACGAACGGCCAGCCGGGCACGACGGTGCCGTCGCGCTTCCACGCATATACGGTTCCGCACTGCCCGCAGCTCCCATCGACGATCTCGAGCTGTCCGTCGCCATCGATGTCTGCGACGGCGGGCGAGGACGAGACGTAGGACGTGCTCGATGATCCGCGCGGGATCGAATAAGGCCAGCCCGCCATGTTGGAACCGTCATGGTGCCACACGTACATTTTCCCGGTCGTCTCGTAAGTGCCGACGATGATCTCGAGAGAGCCGTCGCCGTCCAGATCGGCGAGCGCCGGCGAGGCGATCACCGACGTGTGCGTCGAGGTGAGCTTCGGCCAGCCGGGAAGCGGCGCGCCGTTGCGATCGAATGCGTAGATCCCGCCCGTGCTCGTGGCGCCGCAGTCGTACCACGATCCAACAAAGACCTCGAGGAATCCGTCGCCGTTCACGTCGCCGACGGCCGGCGCGCAGCGCTCGACGAAGTTGCCCGCCTGCACCGGCCAGCCGGGCACGCGCGTGCCGTCGGCGTGCCACGCCTGCACGGACCCATCCTGCACACCGACGATGACCTCGAGCCCGTGGTAGGTCGGATCGAGGTCGGCGAGGGCCGCCGTCGAGCGTACGTTCGCGCCCACTGCGATCGGCCAACCAGGAAGCGGCGTGCCGTTCGCGTGGAACGCCCAGACCTCATTGCTGCCGAAGCTGCCGACGACGATCTCGGGGAACCCGTCGCCGTCGATGTCCGCGATCGAAGGGGACGCGGCGATCCAGAATCCAGTGGGGACCGGGTAGCCGCTCATCAGGGTCCCGTCCTGGTGGAAAACGTACAAGTTTGCGGCGCTCGTGAGCGATCCGACCACGGTCTCGAGACCGGGATAGGACGGGTCGATGTCCGCGCAGACCGGGGGCGATGCCCCACCCTGGACGCCCACGGGCCAGCCGGGATGGTTCGGGAACGCGGGGAGCTCGGGCGGACTTGCTGCGCCGCACGTGGTCGCATCGATCCCGTCGAACGTCGCGCCGGGCGGGAGGAAGGCGGTGGACATCGGCGCGGCGGACATCGATGGAAGCTCGAGAGAGGCAGCGAGGATGGTCAGGATGATCAGACGTCGGATCATGAAGGGCCTCCTTGCGCCCAGGTCGATCGCGGCGCAGGGCGATGATAGCAGAAATGACCCAAGGCGGCCAGTGCGGAAGTGGTTATGCGCGGAGGTGGTTACGCGCGGCGCAGCCGGCCCGTCGTGGCGTTCTCGTCTAGACGTCGTCCAGGAGACGGACTAGCTCGGCCTCGGCCACGCCATCCCTCACACGGATGCGCGCCATCGAGACCGGCAGGTGGAATCGCCGCGGCCCGGCGCTTCCGGGATTCACGATGAGGACACGCCCACGTTTCCCGACCACGGGCGTGTGCGAATGCCCGCTCACGATCGCGTCGAATCCCGCCCGTTCCGGGTCCCCCACGAGCTTGTGGATATCGTGCAGCAGGAAGAACCGGAGGCCGGCGACCGGCACGATCAGGTTCCCCTGGAGGTCCGCCGCCCACTCCGCCCGATCGACGTTCCCGCGCACCGCGTGAACCGGGGCGATCTCGCGCAACGCCTCAAGGACCTCGATCCCACCGATGTCGCCGGCATGAAGGATCAGATCGACGCCGCGCAGGTGCGCGAGCAGTTCGGGACGCACCAACCCATGGGTGTCGGAAACGACGCCCACGGTCGCCGCCATGCCCGCACCCTCCGCCAGATCCCTCTCCTCGGCCTTCGTCCCCATCGATATCAGAAAGGATTCGTCGCCCAGACGGCGAACTCCGGGATGAAGCCCCGGTCGTCCATCTCGAGGGCCCCGATGATCGCGTCGGCGATTTCCTTCCCCCGCAGCTTCTTCGGCGACGGCTCGCGGTCTCCGCGGGATCCGGCCTTCGCGCCGAATTCGGTCTGCACTTCACTGGGGGACACGAGCGTCACGCGGACGTTGTACCGCCGCAGCTCGTCGCGCCAGCACTCCGTCATCCCGCGCAACGCGAACTTGGACCCGCTGTACGCGCCCGCGCCGGCCCCACCCCGCATGCCCGAGGTCGACGAGATGTTGATCAGGTGTCCCTTCTTCTGAAGGATGAAGTGACGGGCCGCCTCACGCGCCATCAGCATCGCGCCAACGACATTGACCGAGAAGACCTCGTGGAACCGGGCGAGGTCGGTATCGACAAGCGCGGAGAATCGTCCGATCCCGGCGTTGTTCACGAGGACGTCGATTCCGCCGAACGTCCGTGTCACCGTATCAACCGCGCGAATGGCGTCCGCCTCCACGCTGACGTCTCCCGGGATGGCGAGGGCGCCGAGGTCCATCGCCGCTTTCTCGAGCGGCCCCTCTCGTCTTGCCATGATCGCGACCCGAGCCCCCTTCGCGATCAAAGCCGATGCGATTGCATATCCGATCCCTTCGCTGCCGCCGGTGACGAGAACACGCGCGCCCGAAAGTTCCATGGTCCACCTCCTGACATCCGTTCGCTCTTCTTGGGAGAGAGTCTCCGAAGCCGCGTGGCCTGGGATCAGGTTAGCGCAGGACGATCGTTCCTTCGTAGCAGGACTTCCCGCACCGCGCCGACAAACTTGCGGAAAACGGGGGTCGTGTACGCGCGCTCGTGGCGGACGAGGCCTTCGAACATCGCCAGGCGCAGTCCCCGGGAGATCTCGAGTTGCGCCCCCAAGCCCGAGGCGCCGCGGTTGCAGATGTTCGTCGGGCCCAGGCCGGAGTGCTTCGTGTCGTCGCGGTCGGCCCGGAAGCCGGCCGACCGGAGACCAACGATCAGCTCATCCCTAAAAGGAACGTCGAGCCCTCCGATCTCGACGATCGGATCCTTCCCATCGGCTCCATGCATCGTGACGACCGTCTCGCACGTCCTCACGATCTCGAGGCAGGGGGAATCGTCGAATAGGTTGCTCGTGACGTGGAGGATCTCGTTGCCGCGCGGCTTGATCCCGTCGAATGTATAAAGGGAGAGTTCGCGTCCCGCGACGGCGCGGGCAATCTCGGATGTCCCGGCTTCGATCCCGCCCCCGTGCGGTGCAACAACGGCGACGCGCGACCCGCGTAGCGCGATCACTCGCTCGAAATCAACCCCTTCCCGTTCCCGTTTCAGGAGCTCTCCGAAGCTGCGGTACCGCTCCCGGCGCGGTCGGAGAAAGAGCATCACGGATGCTCTCCTGCAACCCGATCGAGCAGGGCGTGCATCACACGGGCGAGCGCGTGATACCGCTCGGGTCCCGCGAGGAACTCCTCCGTCGGCTGCACGAACGGACCGGGGATGATCTCGTGCCCGCTTTCGGCCACGATCGCGCGCGCCCCTTCGGCGATCATCTCGGGATGGAATTGCACCGCGAGGACGTGCTTCCCCCAAGCGAACGCCTGATTCGCGCACCCCTCGCTGCGCGCAAGCCGCACCGCGCCGGGCGGGAGATCAAACGTCTCGGAGTGCCAGAGGAAGGATTCGTGCGCTTCCGGGATCGCGTCGCCGAACGGCCCACCGTCGGCCCCGTCGATCCGCGCGACCGGGAACCAGCCGATCTCGCGGTGCGGGCTGCGATACACGCGGCCCCCGAGGATGTTCGCGAGAATCTGCGCACCGAGGCAGATCCCCAGGACCCTCGCTCCGGACGCAATCCTCTCCGAGATCCAGCGCTTCTCGAGCGGCAGCCACGGAAAGCGGGCATCGTCGTTCGCGCTCATCACCCCGCCCATGATGACGAGGAGATCGGCCTTGCCCATGACCTGTGGCGCCTGCATCTCGAAGAAGCGGATCTCCCGGACCCGCCAACCGCGCGCCGCCGCCCAGGTCGTGATGCTCCCCGGAAGCTGGAAATCGTCGTGCCGGATCAGGTGGAGGATCTTCTCGTTCACGAAACCCCTTGCGGCCTATTCCGCGCTCGTGCCGCACTACCGCCGATCAGTAGTTACGATTGTATATCTTGCGGATCTGCGCCGCATCGATATGTTCGTCGAGCCATGTATCGCGCGGAATGTCCAACCAGCGCCGATTGAGCCTCCGCCGCGCGACGCGATGGATGTTCATCAAGTGGTCGAGCGTGATGTTGTCGGTCATCAGGTTCCCAGCGCCCGTTCCGCACGCGAGCGTCAGGGACGGCCGCAGAGTGTTGAAGATCCCGCCGATCGCGCCTTCCGTCGACGGGCTGTTCACGATGATCCGCCCGGCGTTCATGTGCGCGAAATCCGACACGACCGACTCGTCGTTCGCGTGCAGGCTGACCGTGTGGCCGACGCCGCCGAGCCGGTTCAAGGCCTCGCACGTGAGCAGCGCGGTCAGGAAATCCGGGACGCGATAGTACGCGAGGACCGGCGCGAGGATCTCGTGCGACAGCGGGTGCTCCGCGCCGATCCCCTCGGGCTCGCAGATCAGCAGGCGCGTCTTCGGCGGAACGCGGAATCCGGCCTTCTCTGCGATCAGCGCCGCCGAGCGGCCGACGATATCGGCCCGCATCGTGCGCCGCTCGGCGTCGTAGCACACGGGCCCGAGGGCCTGCATCTCCTCGTGGGTGCAGAAGTACGATCCCGACGCCTCGAGGTACGGCCGAATCGCGACGTCGACATCCGGCTCGACGACGAGCGCCTGCTCGCTGGCACAGACCGTCCCGTTGTCGAAGGTCTTGGAGTGAACGATCGTCCGGGCCGCAAAGGAGATGTCGGCCGATCGGTGGACATAGACGGGAACGTTGCCCGGCCCGACCCCAAGGGTCGGCGTGCCGGACGCGTGCGCCCGGCGCACGATGTCGCTTGTCCCGGTCGCGAGGATCAGGGCGAGCCGGCGGTGGCGCATCACTGCGTCTACATAGCCGGTCTCGGCCTTGGTGATGATCTGGATCGAGTGCTCGGGCGCCCCTGCCCGCAGCGCCGCCTCGGCGAGCACCTCGGCGGTCCGGCGGATCGCCTTCCGCGCCCCGCGATGGGGGCTCAGGATCACGGGGTTCCGCGTCTTCATCGTGATCAGGATCTTGAAGATCGCCGTGGACGTCGGGTTCGTGATCGGCAGGAGGGCGAGGATCACGCCGATCGGACGGACGATCTCCGTGATCCCACGATCGCGGTCGTGGCTCAAGACCCCGACGGTCCTCCGCTCCCGGATGTCCTCGTAGACCAGGAGGCTCGCCCATGCGTTCTTCATCACCTTGTGCTCGAAGAGACCCATGCCCGTCTCCTCGAAGGCGAGGCGGGCGAATTCGAGGCGATGGTCGTACGCCGCCTCGTAGACCGCTTGGACGATTTTGTCGACCTCGTCCTGCGTGTAGCGATGGAACACCTTCGTCGCCTGGTGGGCCCTTCCGACGATCTCGCCGGCATAGGCGGCAAACGGATCAGGCGGACGCGTCACCTCCGCGGGTACCGCAGGAACCATGGTTTCCTCTCCTTTCCGCAGCCCATCGAGATGAGAAGGGAAGTGCCGGGAGGTTAGCATCGCCCCTCCGCCCGGACAAGGCGCCCTGCCACGTGCACGGCCCCGGACGGTACGGATCGCCCCACCGCTCGGGCCTGTTACGGCCCGCCCCGGCGCCCTTGTGCGCCGGATCCCTCAATTGATATTCTCCCGGATTGTCGGTAGGACCGCTTCTGGTGGGTGGCTGGTGAGAGGGGAGGGAGTCTGAGTTGAGCAACATCCGCTCGTATGAAGAGCGCCTCAAGGGTTTCACCTGGGATATCGCAAAGCGGGAACTGGGCTTCAAGGACGGCGATCCCATCAACATCGGCGCCTTCTGCTCTGACCGTATCTGCGAGCAGGGGAAGGGCGGCAAGACCGCCATGATCTGGGAAGGGTTCGACGGGCAGGGACGGACCTATACATTCGACGACGTCCGCCTGCGCTCGAACGCCTTCGCCGCGTTCATCCGCTCGCTGGGGATCGACATCGGCGAGCGCGTCTGCATCTTCATGGACAAGATCCCGGAGTTGTACATCGGCTTCGTCGGGATCTTGAAGACCGGCGCGATCGCGCAGCCCCTGTTCTCCGCCTTCGGGGAGGACTCGCTGCTGACCCGCCTCCAGGATGCCGAGACATCGGTCGTCTTCACGACCCGCAAGCACATGCTGAAGGTGCGCCGCATCCGCGAAAAGCTTCCCTCTCTGAAGTACATCGTCGTGGTCGACGCGGCCGCCGACACGAAGCTCCGCGAGGGGGAGATCGCCTTCGACATGGAGAAGGCCGAGAAACCCGAGAAGTTCGACTGGTTCCGCGCGACGCTCGAAACTCCGTCAGTCCTGCACTACACGTCCGGGACGACCGGAAAGCCGAAGGGCGCCCTGCACGTGCACGGCTCGATCCTCGCGCAGCACCTGTCGACGAAGTGGGTGCTCGACGTCACCGAGAACGACATCTACTGGTGCACCGCCGATCCGGGGTGGGTGACCGGCACCTCCTACGGGATCATCGGCCCGTGGAGCTGCGGAATCACGCAGGTCGTCCTCGACAGCGGCTTCAGCAGCGAGCGTTGGTACCAGACGATCGAGAAGTACAAGGTCACGGTCTGGTATTCGGCCCCGACGGCGATCCGCCTCCTGATGAAGGACGGAACCGACATCGTGAAGAAGCACGACCTGTCATCGCTCCGTCACCTCTGCAGCGTCGGCGAGCCGCTGAACGCCGAGGCGGTGATCTGGTCGAAGGAAGCCTACGGGCTCCCCTTCCTCGACACGTTCTGGCAGACCGAGACGGGCGCGATCATGATCTCGAACTACCCCGGGATGCCGATCAAGCCGGGCTCGATGGGGAAAGCCTTCCCCGGGATCACCGCCGCCGTCGTGGACCCGAAGACGTTCGTGCCGATCGAAGGATTCGGCAAGGTCGGGCTGATCGCCCTGAAGCCCGGCTGGCCCTCGATGATTCGCACCTACTGGAACAATCCGACGACGTACGAGGGGAAGTTCAAGAACGGCTGGTATCTCTGCGGCGACCGCGCCTCGATCGACGCGGAAGGCTACTTCTGGTTCGTCGGGCGTGACGACGACGTGATCAACACCGGGGGACATCTCGTCGGGCCCTTCGAGATCGAGTCGGCGCTCCTCGAGCACCCCGCGGTCGCCGAGTCTGCGGCGGTCGGCAAGCCCGACCCGGTCAACATGGAGGTCGTCAAGGCGTTCGTCGCGCTGAAGCCCGGCTACTCTCCGAGCGACGATCTCCAGCTCGAGATCATGAACTACATCCGCAAGAAGCTCTCGCCGCTCGCGATGCCGCAGGAGATCGAGTTCGTCCCGTCGCTTCCGAAGACGAGGAGCGGGAAGATCCTCCGCCGCATGCTGCGGGCGAAGGAGTGGAACGAGCCGATCGGGGACATCTCGACGCTCGAGAACGACTAGGCGGAACGATCCAGAACCGATAGATCATCAAGCGTTTTGAACCAGGCCGGACGGGTGGAAGAAAGAACGGGAGGATGTGATGGACGAGCTGCAAAAAACGATCCTCGAGTATGTGAAGAAGGAGTACGTCGACGAGGATTCCGATACCGAGGTCGACTTCGAGACCCCGCTCATCTCCAGCGGAATCGTGGATTCCTTCTCGATGGTCTCGCTGAAGACTTTCCTCGAAAAAAAGTACAAGATCTCGATCCCGGACGTGAAGGCAACCCCCGAGGCGTTCGATTCGGTCAATAAGATCGCCAACCTCGTCACCGAGATGCTGAAGGGATAGGAGATCGTCATGGCTTATCCGACAACGATCCGCGATGCCATGCAGGGGACGATTGAGGAGATCAAGGCGGCCGGCCTGCTGAAGGAGGAGCGGTTCATCCACTCCCCGCAGGACGCCTGGATCGAGGTCGAGTTCCCCAAGGGCGCCCCGCTGAAGAGAGTGATCAACCTTTGCGCCAACAACTACCTCGGACTGTCGAGCCACCCCGAGGTCGTCGCGGCGGCCCATCAGGGGCTGGAGACGCGCGGCTACGGGATGTCGTCGGTCCGCTTCATCTGCGGGACGCAGGACATCCACCGCACGCTCGAGGAGCGGCTGACGACGTTCCTCGGGACCGAGGACACGATCCTCTTCCCGTCCTGCATGGACGCGAACGCGGGGGTCTTCGAGGCGGTCCTGAACGAACAGGACGTGATGATCTCGGACCGTCTCGTCCACGCCTCGATCGTCGACGGGATCCGCCTCGCGAACCAGAAGGTCAAGTACGACTCCTACAAGCACTCCGACATGGACCACCTCGAGGAGAAGCTGAAGGAGAACATGGACCGGCGGATCCGCCTGATCATCACCGACGGCGTCTTCTCGATGGACGGCGATATCGCCAAGCTCGACGTGATCTGCGATCTCGCCGACAGGTACGACGCGCTGGTATTCGTCGACGATTCGCACGCGAGCGGGTTCATGGGGAAAACCGGCCGCGGGACGCACGAGCACTGCGGCGTGCTGGGCCGGATCGACATCATCACCACGACCCTCGGCAAGGGGCTCGGGGGCGCGTCGGGCGGTTGTGTCAGCGGGCGGCGCGAGATCGTCGAGCTCTGCCGGCAGCGGGCGCGCCCGTATCTGTTCTCGAACACGATGCCGCCTCCCATCGTCAGCGGGGCGATCAAGGTCATCGACCTGATCTCGGCGACGACCGAGCGACGCGATAAGCTCGAGCGGAACACGGCGTACTGGCGCAAGGGCCTGACCGAGATCGGCCTCGATCTCAAGGCCGGCGAAAGCCCCATCGTGCCCGTGATGCTGTACAACGCGAAGCTCGCCGCCGACGTGGCGCGCGATCTGTTCGCCGAGGGGATCTACGTGATCGGCTTCTTCTTCCCCGTCGTGCCGAAGGGGGCCGCGCGCATTCGCACGCAGCTCTCGGCGGCGCACGAGATCGAGCATCTCGACATGGGGATCGCGGCGTTCAAGAAGGTCGGAGCAAAGTACAGGATCTTGGGCAAGTCCAAGAAAGAAATCATCGAAATGCACGGCGGGTAGCGCCGCTCATCTCGAGCACGGCTCTCACGCGTACGGGCGGTCCGGCTGTAGCCGGACCGCCCGTACCGCTGTTGAGTATTCGCGACCGCCCCTCGAGCTCCCCTACTTCCCAAGCTCTTTCAGATACGGCCGGACCTTGTCCCAGAGGATCCGGGGCGAGCCCTTCCGCAGGAGCATCCGGTAGCCGCCGATGTCCGCGAGCGCGTAGTTCCCCTCGACAAACGGCCGGGCGTCCTCCGGGACCGCCGCGAGCGTCGTATATGAAGCCGGGTCGTCGAGGCTCCAGAACTGGGCGATCACGTCGGGCTTGAGCTCGCCGATCGACCATGCGTAATCCCACTTCATGTGACCCGGGTAGAAGTCACCCGGATGCGCCGGCCCGCGCGCGATCCGCGCATCGCACCGCCCGAGAAGGTCGATCGACGGGCGCCGCGAGAAGTACGGGATACTCCCCGCCCAGACGACCGCGACCGACGCATCTTCGGTCGTCACGGCGCGAATCGCGTAGGCATCCACCGTCGCCCACGAATCCCCCCACGCCTCGAGCGGAGGATCGATCAGAAGGAGTCCCCTCGGGGTCGGCTCCCCGCGCAAGAGGTTCACCTGCACGATCGAGATGACCAGCAGGGCGATCGAGGCGGCCGGGGCCCAGGACCACTTACGCCGGCGCGCGAATGTATAAGCGTCGGACACCGCGAGGCCGAGCAGGATGAAGAACACGGGCATCACGACGCAGATGAAGCGGTTCGCGCCGCCCCACCTCTCCCACGCGTCCCCACCGACCCAGATGCTGTACAGACATTGCGCGCCGAGGACACAGAGAAGCAACCCGGGCGCGCGACCCATCTTGCGACGCAGCCGGAACCATGCGCCCGCGAGCGGCAGCAGGAACAGGACCGGGTTGAGGCGCCACGCGAAGTCGAGGAACACCCGCGCGCCGCGGCCGATCCGCGCCCCGATCGGAAATCCCGAGAGCTTCAGGTAGTACGTGTTCGGCAGCACCTGCCCGTAGTAGGCGACTCGAAACAGGGTTTGCGCGCCCACGAACAGAACGACCGCGCCCAATCCGAACGCCGCGTGGCGCCGGCGGCGCTCGGGTCCGTCCGCGATCGCGAGATACGCCGTGACCACTACCAACGGAACAACCATGTCGAGCCGCACCAGGGTCGCGATGCCGAGGAGGAGGTATGCCACGAACGGGACGCGTCCCTCCTCGAGCCCGCGCACGGCGAATGCGAGGGCGACGGTCGTGATCAAAGCGAGGACCCCAACTTCCATCCCCTGAAGCGCCCAGTTGTTGAGGGGCAGGTAGAACGCCGTGAGGATGAGGGCGAACCAGACGGCGATCGCCGACGCGCCGGGGAACGCCTTGCCCCCATCGTTCGACAGGCGTGTCGCAAGCCTCTGCACGAACACGAGGTTGATCGCGAGCGCGGCGAGGCTCGTCAACTGCACGGCGAGCGCGGTCCTCGATTCCCCGAAGGGGAAGATGTGCAGGAGCGCCATGTAGAGGACCCACAGCAGGTTCGTGAACCCCTCGACCGCGGGCGCGCCGGGGTTCCAGACGAGACCGTGCCCCTCCGCGAGATTCCGCGCAAAGCGCATCGAGATCATGGCGTCATCGAACAGCGCGAAACGGCGCACCCCGCCGAACACGAAGGTCATCCGCCAGATGAACATCAAGCCGTACGCGAGAAAAGCGGCCAGGAGCGCGACGAAACCGATCCGCGCCGCCCGCGCGTTGGTCTCCCCCGATCCCGCGTGGATCCGAATCCGCTCCAAAACCCCTCCCCACGCCGGCCGCTCTTGCTGTTGTACCTGCCGGTCGAATCGATAGAGTATAGGATCCATTTGCGTCGGGATCGAAGCGTGTCGGAGGGAAAATGGGCGAAGATTCTCGTTCGGGAGGGGCCGACCTGGGCCGTCTGCGAATCACGGATACGGAGCGCCTGTCCGCGCGACGGCGCCGCCGCTGGCCGTTCATCGTGGCCGCTGTGGTCGTGCTCGTGGTCGCGATGATGCTGGTCTTCCGCCCCCCCGAGGTCCGGGTGGCGGCCGCCCGCATGGCGGGCGCGGGGCCGATCGAAGCAGGTGGCCAGGTCCTGACGGCCAACGGGTACATCGAGGCGCGTCACCAGACCGCGGTCGCGGCCCGGACGACCGGTCGCCTCGCGGAGGTATTCGTCGAGGAAGGGGACCCGGTCGCGAAGGATCAGGTCGTCGCCCGCCTGATCGACGAGGATCAGCGCTCCGCGGTCGAGCAGGCCGAGGCGAACCTCGCGCAGGCGCGCGCCCGCCTCGAGCAGGCCCGCGCGAACGAGACCGAGGCCGCGCGCCGCAGGACCCGTCGCGACGCCCTCCTCCAGGACAACCTGATCAGCCCGGAGGAGAGCCAAGGGGCCATCGCTGCCGCGGAAGTCGCACACGCCGACCGCGCCGCGGTTGAGGCGGGTGTCAAGGTCGCGCAGGCGGCGCTCGACGCCGCCCATCTGGAGCTTGACAAGACGCGCGTGAAAGCCCCGTTTGCCGGGGTCGTTCTGCGGAAGGACGCCGAGGTCGGCGAGATCGTCGGTCCCATCATGGTGAGCAACACCTCACGCGCCGGGGCGGTCGTCACGATCGCGGACATGACGACGCTCGAGGCGGGGGTCGACGTGAACGAGTCCTACATCGCGCGCCTCCGCACCGGCATGCCGGCGGACGTCGTCCTCGACGCGCATCCCGACGTCCACTTCCCCGCACAGGTCCGCGCGATCTACCCCTCGGCGGACCGGGACAAAGCAACGATCCCGGTCCGGGTGCGATTCCTCGTCGAGGATGCGCGGATCCGGCCGGATCTCGGCGCGAAGGTCACGTTTCTCGAGAAGCAGGCGACGAACGCCGTCGTCACGGTCCGGCGGTCGCTTCGGATCCCCGCGTCGGCCGTGCAGGGGACGACCGCCTGGGTCGTGCGCGACGGGAAAGCCGCGCCGGCCTCCTTGACCCTCGGCGATCGGGAAGGGAATCAGGTCGAGGTCTTGAGCGGGCTGAACGAGGGGGACCAGGTCGTGATCGCACCGAAACACCTGCGCAACGGGATGCGCGTGCGGGCGATCGCGGTCGACCCGGCGGCGGCGACGCCTGGGGCCGCGGCGGCCACGAGACCGTGAACGAGATGCGCCCCGCGAGCGCCCCGCCGCCGGTCGTCCGCCTGGACGGCGTGACGAAGGTGTACCGGCGCGACACGATCCGCATCCCGGTCCTCGAGCGGCTCGACCTCGAGCTTGCTGCCGGCGAGTTCCTCGCCCTGATGGGTCCGTCCGGCTCGGGCAAATCCACGATTCTGAACCTGATCAGCGGGATTGACACGCCGACCGACGGGCGCGTGATCGTCGCGGGGATCGACCTCGCCACCCTGAGCCCGTCGGAGCTGGCCCGTTTCCGGTCACGCCACGTTGGGTTCATTTTCCAGTCGTACAACCTGATCCCTGTGCTCACGGCGTACCAGAACGTCGAGCTTCCGCTGCTGTTGACTGACCTCGGCCGCCGCGGGCGGCGCGAGCACGTCCTCGCGGCGCTCGACATCGTCGGCCTCGCGGACCGGATGGACCACTTCCCCCGCCAGCTCTCCGGCGGCCAGGAGCAGCGCGTCGCGATCGCGCGCGCGATCGTGAGCGACCCCACGCTCCTCGTCGCGGATGAGCCCACCGGCGACCTCGACGCCGAGAGCGCGAAGGACGTCCTGAACCTCCTGCGCCGGCTGCACGTCGAGTTCGGCAAAGCGATCGTCATGGTCACGCACGATCCGCACGCCGCGGAACGCGCCGACCGCACGCTGCATCTCGAAAAGGGCATTCTGGTCGAACAGACCGTTCGCCCCGGCGGGAGCCGGTAGCGTGCGCTTCCTCCCCTTCATCCTGCGGAACGCCCTTCGGTCCAAGCGACGCACGGTCCTGACGATCCTGTCGATCGTCGTGTCGCTGTTCCTCTTCTGCACGCTCCGCACGGTGATCACCTCGCTGGATGCGTCCCTCCGGATGACCGATACGACGCGCCTCGTGGTCCGCCGATCCACCTCTTTGACATTCTTCATGCCGCTCTCCTACAAGGACCGGCTTGCGCAGATCCCGGGCGTCGAGGCGGTGAGCTGGTCGGACTGGTTTGGCGGCGTCTACATCGACGAACGGCATTTCTTCCCTCAGTTCGCCGTCGATCCGAAGGGATACATCCCGATGTATCCCGAGTACGACATCGAGCCCCCGGGCGCTCCCGACACGTTCCAGCGGGAGCGGACCGCCTGCATCGTCGGCGAGAAGCTAGCCAAACGTTACGGGTTCCGCGTCGGCCAGCAGATCACGCTCAAGGGCCAGATCTTTCCCGGCACGTGGGATTTCACGGTCCGCGGCATCGCGCACTCGCACTCGCCCGATCTCGACACGAACTTCATGCTGATCAACTGGGACTACCTGAACCAGCGTACGGGAAACCTAGGGGTCGTCGGCGTCTACGTCGTGAAGATCTCCGATCCTTCGCGCGCCGGCGAGATCGCGAAGACGATTGATGCGACGTTCGCGAACAGCCCGGCGGAAACGAAGACGGAAACCGAGAAGGCGTTCCAGCTCGGCTTCATCACGATGCTCGGGAACATCCAGACCGTGATCGTCGCCATCGGGACAGTGATCGTGATCGCGATCATCCTGGTTTCAATGAACACGATGATGATGGCTGCGCGTGAACGCACGCGAGAGATCGCCATCTTGAAGGCGCTCGGATTCACGAACCGCGCCGTGCTCGGACTTGTTCTCGCCGAATCGCTCCTGATTTCACTTGCCGGAGGAGTTCTGGGGACCGGACTGGCCCGAACGGTCTTCAGCCTCACGGATTTCAACGCCGGCGGTTTCTTCTCCAGCTTCATCGTCACCTGGGGGACGGTGGCGCGGGCGATCGCGATCGCGGCGTTTCTCGGGCTCGTCAGCGGGGTCGTCCCGGCCTGGAACGCGGCGCGGCTGAAGGTCGTCGACGCCCTGCGACACGCTGGTTAACCGGAGGCTCCGACGCAGCATGGCAATCCCGCTCATGTACAACGTGCGCAACCTGACCGTCCGCCGGACCGCGACCCTGATGACGGCCGGTGGGATCGGGCTCGTCGTCGCGATCCTGATCCTCACCCTTGCCCTCGCGCACGGGTTTCGCGCCACGCTGGTCGCGACCGGGCGCGAGGACAACGTTCTCTTGATTCGCGCGGGGTCGAACGCCGAGGTGCAGTCCGGGATCGACCGCGCCGCCGCCAGCGTGATCGAGACGGATCCGGGCGTCCTTCAGGTCGCCGGAGGCATGCCGCTCGTCGATCGAGAGTCCGTCGTTCTCACGAACCTGACGAGACGCGGAGGGGGTTCGTCGAACATCGTCGTGCGAGGCGTCAATGAGCGGGTCCTCGAGCTTCGCCCCGATGTGCGGATTGTACAAGGTCGGTTCTATCGTCCCGGGACGGACGAGATTATCGTCGGCGAGCCGATCGCCCGGCGCTTCGTCGGGTGCGGGCTCGGAGACCACCTCCGTTTCGGCGCCCGGGACTTCGATGTCGTCGGGATCTTCTCTGCTGATGGCGGCGGGTTCGAGTCGGAGGTCTGGGGGGATGCCGAGACGTTGATGCCGCTATTCGATCGCCGGAGCTACTCGTCGCTGACGGTCCGTCTCGCAGATCCGGCAGGTTTCGAATCGATGAAGAAGAGACTCGAATCCGATCCCCGCCTGCGCGTCGACGTTTATCGGGAGAGAGCCTACTACGACGCGCAATCGACCGGCGTCGCCACCGTGATCCGCGTGGTCGGCGTCTTCCTCGTGATCGTGATGGCGACAGGTGCGGTCTTCGGCGCGCTCAACACGATGTATGCCGCGGTCGGGGCGCGCACGCGCGAGATCGGCACGATGCTGGCGCTCGGGTTCACACCGCGCGAAATCCAGATGAGCTTCATGGCCGAGTCGGTTCTGCTCTGTCTGGTCGGGGGTGTGCTGGGATGCATTCTCGCCCTCCCGATCCACGGGATGTCGACAGGGACGACGAACTGGCAAACGTTCAGTGAGGTGGCGTTCCAGTTTCGGATCACGCCGCAGATCCTGGTGATCGGGCTCGCCGCCTCGCTCGTGCTCGGCCTGATCGGGGGTTACTTTCCCGCGCGCAACGCCGCACGCCGCACGATCAGCGAGGCGCTGCGCGAGGGGTAACGTCCGCGACACGCCGTTCGGTGCTATCGACTCCCCGCCCCGTCACGTCGCGTGAAGGATGAACTCGACGAACTTCGCGAAGTAGTCCCCGACCTCGGGCGCCTGCATGCCGGTGTCCCGCACCGTGCGGCTCGAGTCGAACTGGTGCTCGCACAGCAGATACGGCATGTAGAGCTGCATCTCGTTCAGCGCCTTCAAGCCCTCCGGCGGGAGACCCTTCGCCATCTGCACGGCCAGGGCGGAGAACCGCTCCGGCGGGATCAGGTCGAACGGGCGCAGGCCGGAATGACGGGCGGCGAGCTCTCGAACCTCGCCGAGGGTCGTGCTGCGGGCGGGACCCGCAGCGAGGTGGTAGCACGCGCCGATGCTGCGGGGGATTTGTGCAAGCGAGAATGCTGCGCCCGCCACGTAGTCGACGGGCACGAGGTCGAGCTGCGAGGTGGGAAAGCCGGGCAGCGCCGTCAGCCCTCCCTTCAGGTACATCCGCAGCGCGCGGTAGAAGCCGTTGTGATTCGATGCGTATCCCGTTCGGGAGTCGCACACCACGATGCTCGGCCGCAGGATCGAGATCGGGAGACGCGCCGTCCACTCGCGCACCATCGTCTCGGCCTCGAACTTGCTTCGTTCGTATGTGTTCCTGTGCTCCTGCCCGGTATCCAGCTCGTCCTCGAGAACGAGACCCGCGCGTCTCCCGGCCACATACGCGGTCCCGATGTAATCGATCCTCCGCAGTCGAGGGCAGCCTGCCGCGAATTCGAGGATGTTCCTCGGCCCCCCGACGTTCGTCCGGCGCGCCTCGTCCAGATCCAGATCGAATCGCGCCGCCGCCGCGCAGTGAACGACATGGGTGATGCGCCGCGTGAGCCCTTCGGCATCACGCGAACTCAAGCCGAAGCCGGGCACCGAGACGTCGGCGTTGAAGGCCTCTATCCTCTCCATCCACGGGGCGGGATCCGCTCTGGTGAAATCCCGCAGGGCGCCCTCGACCCGCTGCTCCGGCGTCGCGTCGCGACGGCCCCGGACCAGCAGGGCCAATCGGGCGTCCGAGTCCCGCAACCACTTCGAAAGGAGCGCCTGACCGACAAAGCCCGTGGCTCCCGTGAGCAAAATCACTTCGCTCATCGCGATCCCCCTTCGGAAACCCCATACATCGCGTCGATCGTACTGCGATACCGCTCGGCAACCTGCGCGCGACGCATCTTCATGAGTAGGGTCAGCAGGCCGTTTGCGACGGTGAACTCCTCCGCAAGCAGCGCGAACCCCTTGACCTTCTCGTAGGACGAGAGATCGACGGTCGTGCGATCGATCTCGTCCGAAACTAGCGATCGGATCCGCGCGTCGTCCAGAAGTGTCGGATAGTCGGCCGCCTCTATCTCCTGGTCGGCCGCGTACCGTTCGATCGCGGACCGGAACGGAACGACGAGAGCGACGATGTACTTGCGCCGGTCCCCGGAGAGCATCACCTGGGAGACGTACGGGCTCTGCGCGATCCGTGCCTCGATCGCCGCGGCGGGGACATTCTTCCCGTACGACGTCACGATAAGGTCCTTGATCCGTCCCGTGATCACGAGATTGCCGCGGGAATCGAACCGCCCCTGGTCCCCCGTGTGCAGCCAACCGTCGGCGTCGATCACACGCGCCGTCTCCTCCGGTTTGTGGAAGTACCCCTGCATGACGTTCGGACCCCGCACGAGCACTTCGTCGTTCTCCCCGATCCGGACCTGGACCCCGCGGACCGGCTTTCCGACCGTACCGAGCGTGTTGTCGGCGACGGAGTTCGAGCACACGACGGGCGACGTCTCGGTCAGCCCGTACCCCTCGACGATGTTGTACCCGAGGACGTAGTAGGTCTTCGCGATCTTGCGATCGAGCGGCGCGCCGCCCGAGCCGACGATCCGCAATCTCCCGCCCCCGATCTTCCGGAACTGCGCCGCGATGGTCCTGTCAAGGACGGCACACCTCAATCGAAGCCAGGCTGGGACGGGCTTTCGGTTGTAGCGGAGATCCGCGCGCGCGTTCAGATCCATGATGGTGCGATTGATCAAACCTCGCTTGAGCCCGGAGTTCCGGCCGACCTGAACGACGGCCTGCTCGAACGCCTTTTCCACCACCCTCGGCACGGTGAGCATGATCGTCGGACGAATGTCGAGAACATCCGCGAAAACGGTGAGCATGCTCTCGGCGTAGGCGATCGCGGCCCCGCTCAGAAGCATCGCGTAGTAGCCGCACGTCCGCTCCAGCATATGGCACAAGGGGAGATACGAGACGACGATGTCATGCGCGCTGGCCTGATAGCGCTCCATGACGGCTTGCACATTCGCCAGGATGTTTCCGTGCGTCAGAACCACGCCCTTCGGCTCGCCGGTCGTCCCCGATGTGTAGACGATTGTCGCGACGTCCTCGGCCGACACGGGAGCGGCCGGCGGCTCGTCACCGTCGCCCGGCTGCGCGAGCAACTCTTCGAACGAGACGAACAGCGCCCCCGGAGCGACGCCGGTTGGGTCGATGAGAACGCACTCGACGGATCCCTGCAGCTCGGATCGAAGCTCGGAGATCGTCGCGAGGAGATGTGCGTTCTCCACCACGATGGTCTTCATCTGCGAGTCGTCGATGATGTACTTCACTGTTTCCCGGGAGAGGGTGGGATAGATGGGAACGACGATCGCGCCCAGTCGCATGCACGCAAGGTCCGTGATGACCCATTCCGGACGGTTTGCGGACAGGATCCCGACCGCATCGCCCTTCGCGATGCCCATCTGCGACAGGCGAACCGATGCCCGATGCACCGCGGCAGCGAGATCGGCGTAGCGGATCGGCGTATAGCGGCCTTGTTTCCGGATCAGCAGAGCGGGACGCTCCGCGTGCCGGTCCGCGGACTCACGGAAGGCTCCGTATAATGTTTCGGCCACGCGCTCACCCTCCACTGGAGGAACGTTCCTGATGCTAGCCGGTTTTGACTGGAATTGAGAATGGGATCCAATACGTTGTTGTTCGGCGCCCGATCGATGTTCGCCGCCCGCCCTCGGGCTGGAGCGGTCGGGACGATGAAGGGCGTAATCTGCCCCGCGGCATTGGATTCCCGCATGGTGGAAGGTCTTATCCAGGCCGTGTTGCCAGGTTTCCTCGCGCTGGAAGGCAATCGACAGACCGTTCTACCCGGTTTCATTACGGTGAAACTCAGTAGTCCCGTCGGGACTGGTTCCTTCCATTCCGCGGGAAGTCAGCCGTCCATCGGGACTGCTTCATGGATCCGAAGTGGAAGGACGTA
>Ga0209777_10000234_pt1 | contig 97061 bp, 78 predicted proteins | sample FrelakmetHBP12HB_FD_187147 | JGI IMG/M metagenome (GOLD analysis project Ga0209777, IMG submission 187147) | Freshwater lake sediment microbial communities from the University of Notre Dame, USA, for methane emissions studies -HBP12 HB (SPAdes)... | ecosystem: Environmental > Aquatic >...
GATCTTTGCCGTTCTCCAGAGACTTGATCATCTCGGTCAGCGAGTCTGCGGCGGGTTTCTCGACGATATATTCCTTGTCGAACAGGCGGCGCAGCTTGTCGTGCAGGGCCTCGGCAGCCATCACGTTAACGCCCGCCTCATCGGCCCAGGCCGCCACGCTGTCGGGGTGCGGCACCTTTTTAACCTTGCCGGTCTTATCATCTTCCTCTTCCACCTCGTCGCGGTTCATCGCCTTGAAGTGCCGGAACCAATCCCGGCCAAAGGATGTGTTCAGGGCGTGCAGCGTGGTGGGGGTGGTCTCTTTGAGATTTAATTCCCGCGTCAACAGTTCGATATCCGCGGCGCTGATGTCGCCCATGGCAATCTCCAGGTTAAAATCCGGCGTGGAATTGCGGATGGTCGTACCGGCGCCCAGTCCCACCACCCGCACCCGACTGGCGAACTTGGTCTTCAGCCCGGTAACCCGCAGCCCGGTGTCGGAGGCGGTGTCATCGAAACCGTACTCGTTGTGCATGTCGAAGACCAGCACCGAGGCCTTGCCATGGTGCATCAGCCCTGCCAGCACAATGCGGGTCAGGAAGGATTTACCGGTGCCGGTAGCACCGAACACGCCAGCCGAACGCTGCACGAACTGGTCCAGGTCGATGCATACGGGATGTCCCTGCTCGCGGGTATACCCGATGACAAAGTTGCCTTTCTCATCCGGGTCGCCAAAGATCTCGGCGATGTCGCCTCCCGAGGCCATCCGCACAGGGGCGTGGTGGGGCGGCACGGTCTTGACCGGCAGCGGGCGCGGCGTTTTTTCAGCATGTTCCACAGCCCAGGCCTTGTACTCCGGCGAACCCGGTTCCGGTCCGCGCTCGAGCATCAGGGCCGGCAGGATCTCCAGGTTGGTGTAAAGTGTCTGCCCGTGCAGGGCTTGCGCCAGAGCGGGGGGCAGGCGCGTCTCGCTTTGCTCGTCCGCGAAACGCGGGTCGGTAGACCCGAGCTGCAGGTCCGTGACCAGGCCGTAGAACTGCCAGTCCCCGCTGGGGATGACGACGAAGGCGCCTTCCTGCACTTCCTGTGAGGGAACGGTTAACCTTGCCCGGAAACTTTCCCTTAATCCACCACCAACGATATATCCGATGGGTTGATTTTCCATTTTGCTCTCCTAAAACAATAACTGTCAGACTGCCATCTTCGGCGGCAAGGACGCCTGCCGGGAGCGATTATTGCAATTCACTGATCTTTAGCGCCATTCTTATATCTTCTGCAATCATCCGGCGTTTGACCTTCTCCACAAAAAACGCGAGCCCTGCCTGCACATAAGACGGCAATGCCCGAGCGCCACGAAAGGTAAACTCTCCCCCGCGAATCTTATACGTGGAACCGGCAGGGATGACACGCGGCTCCCCGTTACGTTTTGCGATGCTGTTGACCGCCTTGATGGCTACATCTCCCATTAGCAAATAAACTTTCACGTTCGAAAATAGAGCGATCTCTTTTTCAAGCAAATGCGAACAATTTTGGATGGTTGCAGTAGTAATCCCATAGCCGGTCTTGCTGCATTTGACCGCCGTAGTCAGATATACGCCCAGGTTGAGAATATCTTTGATAGATTCCACCTTTGCTCCGGCATCCTGGAAAGCCAGGAGGGTTGTCCGGGAAAACAAGGCATTTTCACCGGCGTAATAATAGTCGCAGGTATCTTCCGGTGCGGCTTCGGAGATGAGCAGGATGGAGACTCTGGCGGGGTCAATCTCTATGTTGGGGACAAGATAGCCTGCCTGGAGAACGTCGAGGCAAGGAAATTCAACACATTGCACAGAACTGGCGGTTTTTATGGTTCGCGCTCCTTCATAATCCGCTGGTTAGCAAGTGCACCATAGTTTTCATCGATCTCATACCCGACGTAATGACGACCACTTTTTTGAGCTGCGATGGCAGTTTGACCGGAACCCATGAAAGGATCCAAAACGACCTCATTCTCAAAGGTATAGAGCTGGATGAGCCGCCGCGGCAATTCGACAGGGAAGGGAGCGGGGTGACCGATCTTGCGGGCCGGTTCGGCGGCGAAATTCCAGACGGATTTGTTGTATTCCAGAAATTCATCCCGTGTGATGGTGTTCCCGCGTTCGGCCGGGTTCTGGCGCTTGAAGGTCTCCTTGCAGAAGACCAGGATGTACTCGTGCACATCCCGCAGGGTGGGGTTGCCCGCAGACTTCCAACTGCCCCAGGCCGTGGAGGGTGAGGCGCTGGCGGCCTTGTTCCAGATGATCTCGCCGCGCATCAGGAAGCCGAGGGCGATGGCCTGCTCGGCGATGAAAGCGTGCAGGGGGATGTAAGGCTTGCGGCCCAGGTTTGCCACGTTGATACACATCCGCCCGCCGGGTACCAGGACGCGCCAAGTCTCTTTCCAAACGCGCAGGAGGAAGGCCAGGTAATCGTCGAGACTCAGGTCTTCGTCATATTCCTTGCCAACATTGTAAGGCGGCGAAGTGACCATCAAATGGATCGAGCAGTCTGGGAGTTCGCTCATCGCTTCAGAAGTGTGGCAGATGATGTGGTCGAGCGATTCGGGGGGGATGGGGTTCTCCACGTAAGCTACATCCAGCCCTTGCAGCTGGTTATCATAGAGTTTGCCCGCGTAAAAAGTCGACGAGTCGTGCCCGGCGCGCCCGGGAGAGCCAAAAGCGGAGGTTTGGGTGGTTTTACGCTTTGTCATATATTAAACACAAAGGGCACGAAGAATCACGAAGGATTTGTGTCCTTCGCGTTTAGGAAACCTCTCCCAACGCGCCCAATACGGACATGAGCAGTGGGTAATCGTCCCGCAACAGGGTAATCAACTCCTGTGCGGCCTTTTCGGCCCAGGCTTTATCCTTATGGGCGGTGGAGGCCTGCTGAATATGAGCCGCCAGCAATTCGCCGATAGGAATGTCCTTGGCTTGCAGGACATGCCGGAAGTAGCCAAACTTTCCGGCGCTTGTGAACTTAACCAGTTCGGCATCCGAGCACAGGGTGATGACGTCGAGGCTCAGGGGCGGGCGGGGCGGCAGCAGGTGGGAGATCTTCCCACCTTGCGCATACCCAACCGCCAGCACCGACATCTCGACCGGCACAATGCGCCGCTCGCGGTTGTCGTGCATCACCTCGGCACTGATGTTCCCGGCTGTGACCAGTTGGCGCACCAGCCCGTCGTCTTCGATATGGATGTCATAGATCAGGCCGTAAACGCTGTAGTCTTTGTCCAGCGGGGCGCGCACCAACGCGCCGAAGGCCGGGGCCTCCAGTTGCGAGACCGAGCAGCCAACCACGAAGCCGGTCGTCCCGGCTTTCAGGAGATATCCGATTTGAATGGTATTCATGATCCCTGTCCTTTGACCTGGCAGTCCCGACCAGTTGAGCTAGCCAGACTTGTGTGACTAATTCCTGGACCTGCCTTTAAGATTCTTGGCAGATTGTTTATTTGATTCCTGATCCACTTCGCTGCCGGACTTGCGCAGTTCGAGATCCAGCATCTGCTCGATCTGTTTCTTTTCTTCAAACTTGACCACCGCGATCTCATGGGCGCGATGCAAAATATACGGATAGGGTCGCGCTCCCATTACGCGGCATTGCTGGAGCAGGGCGGCGTGCAGGAGATCGAGTTTGTTGGCGTCTTCCGCGACCCACTTGGGGAACTCGACCCGCACCAGCGACGGATGCTTCAGTTCACCAACGTTAAGGTAGAAAAAGTGCAGGGCAAGATCGCCGGTGTAATGGGCACGCGAGCTGGATTGCAGCCCGAACACGGCTGAACGATGTCCGCCGGGCAGGAAGCTGAACAGCCAGGGGTCGCTGACCCCACGCAGGGGGTGGATCTTGCGGATGTTCTTGTATTCGTCATCGCTGGCGAAGCGGGCAATTTCCAGTGTGCGGATGACCAGGTCCGCGCCGGGTTTGTCCACGTAACCGGCCACGATCACGCCTTTGGCCTGCAACTGTGACAGGACGGACTTATGGATCTCAAGATTCTTGCGGTAATCGTCTTCGCCGCTGTTTTTCGCCCCCCACAGCTCCACCGGACCATCGGTGAGGGCGAGCACCGGGGCGGGGTAATCCGGGGCCAGTTCGAGCAGTTTCTTTCGCTCGGCGATATCACGGCGTTGCTCGATGGCTTCCTCGCTTACCATCCCGGTCTCGGTATAGAGTTCGTCGGCAAAGAGCAGGCTGCTGTCGGTGAATACTTCGGGCGGCTGCCCCGAGCCGGGTTGCATGGCGATGGCGCCCACGTTGACCAGCGAATAATGGAGCGCGGCGTGCCGGTCAGGCAGGATCTGCGACCCATCCGCGGCGAGCAGTGTAAGCGTGCTTTTAATCGCAACAGCGGGGTGGGATGCATCCAGGTGCTCGTCCAGCGGGAGGGCGCAGCGCAGGTTGGAGTCGGCCTGGCGGGCGCGTTCCAGCTTCGCGCGCAGTTCCGCACCTTTATCTGCCCAGGCTTCGAGCAGAGCACGGGCGTCCTTGCGCAGTGCATCCAGACTTTTCTGGCGAGCCTGTGCTCCCAGGCCGATCTGTTTGATCCTGTCAAAAACCTGCTGGAAATTGAGCGTCATACTTCTCCATTGGAACTAGAACATTTGTCTGAGATTGTACAAGTAAACCAGTGAAAAAACAAGTACTTTGTTATCAGGAAGAGCAGAGGCGAGTCGAATTTAGGCCAATAAAGGAAATATTTTTGGGGAACAAATCGTCCCTTCGATCTGCCGTTCCCGGATCGAAGAAAGATGGGAGAAGGGGGAGGGAAGAAGATCGGGGTATGCCCACAGGGGATTTGTTCCTGAGAAACAATTGGGGAACGAACCCCTCTTCATTTCGTTTCATATATATATACCATGCTGTGGTATTTGTTCCTCAAAATAAATCTAAAATGAATAGTTTTTATGTGCCCGGGAGGAAACTGCCTGGTCGAAATTTAGATTGTTAACGAACTGTGGAACGGTATTTACGCAGTAAAGAACAATAGAAAAAGCGACATTCAAGACGCAGTGCTCTCCCCAAAGCTTATTATAAAACAAATGTTCTAAATCGTCAAATTTCAGGTTGACGGTGTTGTTTCCACCCGTTTAACACGTATTGCATCGCGTTGCGGGGTTTGCTTGTTGTTTGAATAATTAACCCCTTCCCCATCCCCTCCCCGATCTTCGGGGAGGGGCGAGTTGTGCGAAAAAAGTGATGCCGCGCGAAGCGCGGCATCACTTTTTTCGTCTCTTATCACCCAGGGGCCATGGTAGACACCCCAAATTTGAGAAAGCCCTATGAATAAATGTGTCCCGTTTACAAGCTCAAACTGTGCTATACTCTTTTTATCAGTTTTAACTTGGATAACTGGTTTTGTGTGGTGCCCTTGGCTGCCGACCCTGTTATGGGGCTGGTGGTCATTTTTTTACCGGCTGTGCCGGAGAGAGAAGTACAAAATGGACGTCAAACTGTATGTAGGAAATATGGCCAAATCGACCACCGAGGATGAACTGAAGACCCTGTTCTCGCAAGCCGGGACGGTCACCAATGTGGATGTAATTAAAGATCGTGACAGCGGCCTATCAAAAGGCTTTGGTTTTATCACGATGACCGCTCAGGCGGATGCCGACAAGGCCATCAGCATGTTCAACGCCTATTCCCTGGGCGGCAATGAGCTTAAAGTGAACATTGCCAAGCCGAGAGTGGAACGCTAGAGCGCAATGGTCTGCGTCCGATAGAGCAGACCCCCGATCGTATCGCCCTAAAACCCCGCTGTAAGGCGGGGTTTTACTTTATCCGTTTCCTGTTTTCCGTTTTATAATGCCTTCAGCATGTCTCACGATGACCTGTGCCTCGCCTGGAATTGGGAATACGACCGCGATTTTACCCGCCTGCTCGAAGCCGCCTGTGCACGGGTTGGCCGGTCGTTCTATTCAGTCACAATGGAGAACCTGGATTCCACCCTGGCGGGGCTTTCAAGCGGGGGAATTTCATTGGCTGCCTTTCTTGACCGGGCTTCCGAATCCGATCCCCGCTTCCAGCCATTGGTGGACCGGATGTGCCAAACCCAGGTTTTCCGGATCAATCCCCAGGAACTGACGGTCTGGTCTGCGGATAAGGCCACCATGCATCTCGAATTCGTCAGCCGGGGGCTGGATACACCTCATACCATCCTGCTCCCGCCTTGCCATGAACAACCCAGCCTGCCGCCGCTCGACCTGAACCCGCTCGGCGGGCGTTTTGCCATCAAGCCGGCCTGCCTGGGCGGGGGGGAAGGCGTGGTGTTGGATGCGACTTCGCTTGAGCAGGTGCTGTCCGTCCGCTGGCAACACCCGCAAGAGAAATACCTTCTACAGGCCCAGGTGATACCGCAGATATTGGACGGCCGCCCGGCCTGGTTCCGTGTGCTGGTCTGTGACGGGGCAGTCTATCCCTCGTGGTGGGACCAGCGCACGCACGTCTACACCCCGGTGCGGGCTGAGGAGCGCTTCCATTTCGGCCTGCGCGGCCTATACGAGGTCCCGCGCCGTATCGCCCAGGTCTGCCGCCTGGACCTGTTCTCGACCGAGATCGCCCTGACCGCGGAGGGTCGTTTCCTAGTGGTGGATTACGTCAACGACCCGGTGGACCTGCGCCTCCAATCCAAAGCTGCGGATGGGGTCCCGGACGCCTTCGTCGAAAGCATTGCCGGGCGCCTGGCGAACCTGGTGGAGCGGAATAGCCCTGGCGTCTAAGTGACAGCGGATGCCATTTTCCCCTTGACCCCAAACAGTCTGATTTGTTGACAAGGTATTAACCGACGCAGCGCGACTTGTGCTTGTTAGATACGTTATATTCTCATGTACTCTTTTACCAGGAGATGAGGTATGCCATCCATACTCGAAGCCAGGAAGCTTGTCAAGAAATACGGCGATTTCACTGCTGTGAACGGAATAACGTTCGAGATCAAAGAAGGGGAGATCTTCGGCCTGCTCGGCCCCAACGGAGCCGGTAAAACCACCACCATCTCGATGCTCTCCACGCTCTACTTCCCGACCAGCGGCGAGGCCACCATCGGCGGTCATTCGATCACGAGGGAACAGATGGCCGTCCGCTACCTGATCGGTGTCGTCCCGCAGGACCTGGCGATCTACGATGACCTGAGCGCCCGCGAAAACCTGACATTCTGGGGCCAGATGTACGGCCTCTCCGGCAAAGCTCTTAACTCCCGCATTGACGAGGTCCTGGAACAAATCGGGCTGATCGACAAAGCCAAAGACCGTATTAAGACCTATTCAGGGGGCATGAAACGGCGTGTCAATATCGGTGTCGGCCTGCTGCATAAACCCAGACTGCTTTTTATGGACGAGCCGACCGTGGGCATTGACCCGCAGTCGCGACGCGCCATCCTCGACTCGGTCAAGGAACTGAACAAACAGGGAATGACGGTCCTCTATACCACTCATTACATGGAGGAAGCCGAGGAACTCTCGGACCGGGTTGGAATCATGGATCATGGCGAATTGATCGCCCTGGGCACCCAGGCCGAACTCACCAAACAGGTCGGTGAGATGGAGACGCTCATCCTGCACGTAGGCGAGAACGATGACCCCGAGCGCCTGGCTGTGGCGATCCGTACGCTCGGAATGGTGCGCAAGGCCGACGTAAGCGACCATACGGTGTCCGTTATCGTCCCCGAAGCGGAGGAAGCACTCGCCCCAGCGGTCACCAAGGCCAACGAACTGGGCATCAAGATCCACTCGGTGGACATGCGTGAACCCAACCTGGAAGCGGTCTTCCTGCATTTGACGGGAAGAGCATTGAGAGATTAGGGATTCAATCTTCGGTATTGGAGATCCGTTATTCGCAAAAAGAAGGCGCGAATTGTCGTCAACGAATACAGATTTACGGACAAGCAACCATGAAAAAATTATTCCTGATTGGTTTCAAAGACCTGAAACTCATCTTCCGCGATAAAACCGCACTGATGTTCATGCTGCTGGCGCCCTTCCTGCTGACCCTTGGCCTGGGTTTTGTCACCGGGTCATTTGGCAGCCGCAGCTCGAGCGGCATCAGCCAGATCAAGATCATCCTCGTGAACCAGGATAGCGGTCAACTGGGCCAGGCGCTGGTTAACTTATTCCAGTCTGCCGACCTGGCCGACCTGGTTGCCCCCACGCTTGTCGCAGAGGCGGGCACTGCCCGTGCGCAAATTGACGCCAATGCTGCGGTTGCGGCGGTCATCGTTCCGGTTGGTTTCACGGATAATATCATTCCGACCGGCAACCAATCCCCTTCGGATGTAATCCTGCAGATCGAAGTCTACAAGAACCCCCTTTCTCCGGTCAGCGCCGGGGTGATCCAGTCCATCGTCGAGGAATTCGTGAGCCGGGTTGAGACCGGGCGCGTCGGCGGCCAGGTGATCGTCACACAGATGCTGGCTTCCGGCCTGATCACACCTGACCAGGTCAATGCAGTGGGAACGGAAATGGGCCTGCGCCAGGCCAATGCTGTGGACCAGGCTCCGGCCATCACCCTCCTGGCAGCCCAATCGGGCCAGGCACAAAAGGCCTTCAACCCGATGGCTTACATGGCCCCCGGCATGGCGCTCATGTTCCTGATGTTCACCGTCAGCAATGGCGGGCGCTCCATCCTCGCCGAACAGGCACTCGGAACCCTGCCACGCCTGCTTGTCTCGCCCACCAGCAGCGCCCAGATACTGATCGGAAAGATCTTTGGCGTTTATGTAACCGGGGTGGTCCAGATGCTGATCCTGATAGTGGTCTGCTCGGAACTTTTCGGTATCCAGTGGGGCGACCCGCTTGGGATGATGGTGCTTATCCTGGCGGCGGTATTCGCTGCAACCGGTTGGGGCATGTTGGTCACTTCCATAGCGCGCACACCCGGCCAGGTGCGAAATATTGGCATGGCCATGATGCTCACCTTCGGCATCCTGGGCGGTACTTTCATCCAGGCCAGTGCCATGCCGGGCTGGTTCCAGACTCTCAGCAAGATCTCCCCCAACGCCTGGGGCCTGGATGGTTTTACCATCCTGGGGCTGGGCGGTTCAATCGCCGATCTGGGCAAACCCCTGCTCGGGCTGGCAGTCATGGGTATGGCGCTGTTCTGCGTGTCCATCCTGCTGTTCAGCCGGCGTTCGTTTGCGCAGAAGTGAGGTTGTCATGAAGAAGATCTTCAATATCATCTGGAAAGACACTCTCCTGCGCTTTTCAGGCATATCCGACCTGGTCTTCTTCCTGATCCTGCCGATCGTTTTCACCTTCATCCTGGCCGGCGGGACCGGGAGCCAGGAGGGTGACAACCGCATCCGCCTGCTGGTCGTGGACCAGGCGCAGTCGCCGCTTTCGGCGCAGATCATTGCCGAACTGGAGAAATCACAGACAGTGCGCCCGGATGTGTTGGCACTGGGCCAGGCGGAAAGCGAGTTCAATGCCCGCAACGCCTCGGCCCTGCTGGTCATCCCCGCAGACTGTGACAGCCAGACCCTCCGCACGGGTGCAATCGTGCTCGACCTGCGGCAGATGCCCAACAATCTGAATGCCCAGGCCGCCCAGCGCGCCGTGCAGGCTGTCCTTTACCGCTTGGGCAGTGCTGTCTCCATTGCCAAAGACGCCGTAAACGAAGCCGAAAAAATCCGCCCCTTTGCCTCGGATGCCGACCGGCAGGTGTATTTCGAGGCTGCAATGGGAAGCGCCCAGACCTTGATGACCGCAGCCCCCAGCCGGGTGGAGGTTGTTCTGGGCGGGACGAAAGACCCGATCCAATACGACCCGCGCGCTAACTCGTCTGCCGGGCAGATGATCACCTGGGTATTCATCCAGCTGATCGGCATCTCGGCCATATTTGCCTATGAACGTCAGGGCGGCACCCTGCGACGCCTGCTGACCACGCCCACCGGCAAAGGCACTTACCTGCTGGGGACCATTCTTGGCAATGTGCTGTGGGCACTGGTGCAGATGACCCTGCTGGTCACCTTTGGAGCGCTGGTGATGAAAGTGCATTGGGCCGATAACCCGGCTGCCCTGGCCGTGATGATGACCGCTTCTGCGCTGGCCGCGGCTGCCCTGGGGACGATGCTAGGCACCTTTGTCAAGACAGAAGGACAGGCATCCGGCCTGAGCATCATGCTCGGCATGGTCATGGCCCTGCTTGGCGGGTGCTGGTATCCGATCGAGCTATTCCCCGAAGTTGTGCGGAACGTCGTCAAAGTTCTGCCAACCACCTGGGCCATGCAGGGCATGCTGGATATTCTCCTGCGCGGGCAGGGTGTGGTGGATATATTGCCGGTCGCGGGCGTCCTGCTTGGCTTTGCAACCCTGTTCTTTGTAATCGGCATCTGGCGTTTCAAGTACGAATAACTGCGAGATTTAAATCGGCTGGTTGAAAATTGCAACTGCCTCCGTACTGCCCCGGAGACAGTCTTTCTAAACAAATCGATTGGTCTCGGTAGACGTTTTTTTGCTTTCCGGCTGAAAGATATCCTCAATCTTACATTTAAACAGGGCTGCGAGCTTGAATGCCAGGGGCAGGCTGGGGTCGTACTTGCCGGTCTCGAGGGCATTGACCGTCTGCCTGGAAACGTCGAGCAGTTCTGCCAGTTGTGCTTGCGACCAGGCCTGTTCGGCGCGCAGCATCTTCAGGCGGTTTTTCATCGGTACCTCCACAGGGTCCACATTTTGCCGATGAACCACATGAAGGCCATTACCATGACAACCCAGCCCCAGTTCAGGGAGGCTACACCTGCCATACCCAGAAAGGCATACCCCAAGCAGAAGATAGCTGTCCCGGCAAAGCCGATGGCAATAGCCTCGGTTTGGATGCGGCGCTGTAATTCATCCAGGCTGGCAATCGCGATTGCCAAGGATACAACGAATATAGCACAGGCAACTGTCGGGACGAGGGCAGCCAGGATGATTTGCGTCCAGCTAAGGCCGCGGTCCAACAGGGCTGCATATCCGAAGGTTATCACCAAGACCAGGGATCCTGCCAGGAACATGCGCCGGATCATGTACATTGGATAACGCATCTTCGGGGGAACGCGGCCGAGACGAAACCCTATTGCCAGCCCGACCAGAATCCCGATGACTGCCCCCAGCCACAGGCCGTTAACTGCGTACCCGAAAACCGTACCCAGCGCACCGCCGGCTATCGCTCCCATGGCTAGATTCTTGCGCATATCACTGCTTGAGACTGCCTGATTATTTGCTTTCATTCTACTCTCCTTGTAAAGCTTACTTGACACAAAGATTGTAATGCCAATATTCCTGACTGTCAAGTTAGCTTTACATAATGCAAAGTTTATTTACTAATCAAATTACCCGCATGAATCGTCTCATGCGGGTAATCGATGACTTTCGATTTCCGTCTTACGGGTTTTGAATCTCTGCTGCTCTTAATGTATTCTTCATCAGCATGGCGATCGTCATCGGACCGACTCCGCCGGGGACGGGGGTGATGAACCCGGCCACTTCTTTGGCTTCATCGAAATTCACATCTCCCACCAAGCGGTGCCCGCTCTTTTTAGTCGCGTCCGGCACCGAATTGATGCCCACGTCAATGATCGCCGCACCGGGCTTGATCCAATCCCCGCGCACCATCTCTGTTTTACCGATGGCGGCGATCAGGATATCAGCCTGCCGGATGAAGGCGGGCAGGTCACGGGTGCGCGAATGGCAGACCGTGACGGTGGCGTTCCGACTGATGAGCAAGAGCGCAACCGGCATGCCGACGATGTTCGAGCGCCCCAGCACGACCGCGTTCGCTGCCTCGATCTTTACCCCGGCCTGTTCCAGAAGATAAATGCAGCCGTAGGGCGTGCAGGGGACGAACAGCGGCTCGCGGCCTTTCTGCGCCAGGCGGCCGATATTGAGCGGTGAAAAACCGTCCACATCTTTCTCGATGCTGATAAGGGACAGGACGCGTTCCTCGTTTATTTGAGGCGGCATAGGCAACTGCACCAGGATGCCGCTGACCTGCGGGTCAGCGTTCAATTGTTTCACCAGCGCCTCCACCTGTTCCTGGGTGGCGTCGGCGGGCAGGTGCTGGCTGATGGAGCCCATTCCAAGTTCCGCACAGGCTTTCCCTTTGGAAGCAACATAAGCGGCCGAATCAGGCCGGTCACCGACCAGCACTGTCGCCAGGGTGGGTTGGGGTTTCCCGGCCGCGCTGCGTTTGGTCACCTGTGCAGCCACTTCCTGGCGCACTTTCTGGGCAATTGCTTTTCCATCGATAAGTTGAGCGGTCATCTTTTTCTCCTGTCTGGATTCTCAATTAATTATACCCTGCTCTGTATTTGTAAAAACGGGATTTCTAATCGGGAAGTAATCGAGCAGGCTAACTGCCTGCTCGATTATATAATTATTGGTTTTCCATTTGCTACACTTATCTTATTATCCAATATTTGTCGATATTTCTTTCCACCCAGGCCCACACAGGCTGGTCGCTCCCGCCATGGTCCAGAGAATTTTGGGTTCATTCTCCATCCTGACACATACTGCCGTTCGCCAGCCGGCCTCGGGGATGGCCCAGAACATTTTCCAATAGCGGATTTCATCCGTCCCACCTTTGAAGGAAAGCAGCCTCCCCGGTTCGTCCGGGTCGACGGAAACCGAAAAATCCTTCAGGGGGCGGCTCAGTCCCTCGCCGCGAGCCTTGATGAAGGCTTCTTTTTGGGTCCAGATATTATAAAAAGCTTCCGCCTTTACCTCCGGAGCCAAGGCTGAGAGGCCCCCTCGCTCTTCCGGCGAGAACCAGTGTTCCGCTAATCTGGAAATATCATTACGCGGCTGCACACGTTCGATATCCACACCGATCTCGCCTTCCATTGTGCAAGCAATGGCGATTCGGTCCTGGCTGCTTGAGAGGTTGAAAAAAAGCGGGTGGGAGCTTAAAGTCGGTTTTCCATAAGGATTGGTGCTGTAGGTAATTCCAGCGGGATCCGTGTTGCAGTATCGGCCCAGTAATTGGCGCAAGATCCCCCGCCGAGCGATGAATCGCAGGCGATCCTTGTCGAAGATGAACTGTTTTGAACGGGCGGTCTCTTCCGCGGACAGGAGCCGTTCCCAGGCTAAATCCTCATGGTACTTGTCCGACAGGTTGAAAAACCAGACATGCACTTCGCCAGTTTTGAGAAGGAAAGCCGGGGGTTCGCTAAGCATTTTTACGCCGCGGGAGGAGAACCTCGATTATTTTGGCTAACTCGGTCACCAGCGGCGGTTTGAGCGCCGACATGTGATTCCCCGGGATCGGCACAATGGCGAACGGGCCGGTGAAAGTGTTCGCCCATGCTTCCATGGGATTCGGGCCTTTGTTCGCATACCTCTGGGTGGCTGAGAACAGAGTCACTTTGCCTGCATAAGGTTCCGGCTTGTAAGCATGCGCGAGGGAGATTCTGAGCGCCTTGACTCTCCTTTTCATTTCAATACCTTCGATCAACCCGGCTTCGGTTGATGCTCGTCTTTGCCTGCGGGTTACAAAACGCAGGACCAAACCTTCGAAATAGTGAATGATCTCAGCAAGGTTCTTTCCCCGGAGATGAATAAAATGGATTTTCATCCGATCGAACAGCTTTGCCTTGCGCCCGGATCCGGGCGGATAGGTATCCAGTAAGCCGAGGAAAGCCACCTCTTTCCCGGCCATAGTCAGCAAACGGGCCAATTCCAGGGTGAAATATCCATTTGCTGAATGGCCCAAGAGCAAGTATGGACCCTGTGGATAAAAATCCACCAGGTTGTGGAAATGGATCCTGGCAGTCTCCTGAACCGATTTATGATAGACCACCGTGGCAGCCTCTGATGAATCTAAACCATATACGGGCCGATCTGAAGCCAGGGCGAGCGCCAGCGCGCGCATATACAAGCCGGCTGATACGATGAATAATGGCAGCTCAGACCCTTCCGGTCGGATGGGCACAATACCTTGCGGGTGGGAGGTCGTTTCCTCCCCGCCTAGCGACTTCGCGATCATCTCAACTGTCCCGACCGGGAATAACAACATCAATGGCAGGGCCTGTCCAAATTCCTCCTGGATACGGGAGAATAGGCGCACTGCCAGCAGGGAGTGCCCGCCAAGTTCAAAGAAATTATCCCTTACCCCAACCCGCGTGACCCCCAATATTTCCTGCCAGATCAAGGCCAGCCGCGTTTCAGTATCATTCCTGGGCGCAAGGTAACGATCGGTCCCCACTCCACTATCCGGGGAAGGCAGGGCCTGCCGATCGACCTTACCGTTGTAGGTGAGTGGGAAGGCATCCATCTGTAGGAGGGTGGAAGGGATCATGTAATTCGGCAATTTCTCACGCAGAAAACCACGCAGCTTATCTGTGTCCAGGGTCGTACCGGACGCCGTGACTATGTACGCAACCAGTCGCTTATCCCCTGGTTGCTCCTCCCGCACTAAAACAATGGCCTGATGAACATCGAGATATTGCCCGATCGCAGCCTCGATCTCACCCAATTCGATCCGATAACCACGCACTTTGACCTGCGAGTCTCGCCGCCCAAGGTATTCCAACTGCCCCATTGGTCGCCAGCGGGCCAGGTCGCCTGTCTTGTACAACCTTGGGCCGGCTTCATTGCTAAACGGGTCGTGAACAAATCTCTCCGCGCTAAGCTCGGGGCGGTTTAAATACCCAAGGGCAACGCCTGCGCCGCCCACATAAATTTCGCCAGTAACCCCAACGGGAACGACTTGCATGTGCGAATCCAGGAGATAAATCCGCAGGTCTGGAATGGGAACACCAATCGCACTTACAGCCCCCAAAGCCAGATCACGCCTGGAGAGCGGGCGATAAGTCGCATGGACCGTCGTCTCCGTTATCCCATACATGTTCACCAAAATCGGGCGTTCATCTCCATGTCGATCGAACCAAGGCCTTAGCCTTTGGAAGTCCAGGGCTTCTCCGCCGAATATGATCCATCGCAGAGAGAGGCCTTGCCCCCCAGCGCTTTCATCCGCTTGACTTAGTTGATAGAATGCGGATGGGGTTTGGTTGACAACTGTTACCTGGGCGCGGATCAGCAAGTTGTAGAAGGCTTCCGGCGAACGACTCACCAAATAGGGAACAATGATCAGCTGGCCGCCATACAACAATGCACCCCAAATCTCCCAAACGGAAAAGTCAAACGCATACGAGTGAAAAAGAGTCCAAACATCGTGTTCGTCAAATCTGAACCAGGTCTGAGTAGCCTGAAACAACCGAACAACGTTGTAATGCGACACTAACACCCCTTTAGGTTTGCCGGTTGACCCAGAAGTGTAAATAGCATATGCCAGATTGTCGGGCTGGATATTAATGGGGAGATTATGCTCAGCCTGCCTGGCAAGGTTCCCTGCATCTGCATCCAGGCGGATCACCTTTGCAGAAAGCGCAGAGAGTTGTTCTGCATGTCCCAAGTGTGTCACCAGGAAGGGCGCCTGAGAGTCTTCCAACATGAAGGCAATGCGCTCTTGTGGATAAGCAGGATCAAGGGGTACATAGGCTCCGCCAGCCTTGAGGATACCGAGAAGGCCAATTACCATTTCGATGGAGCGTTCCAGACAAATCCCAACCAACACGTCCGGTCCTACTCCCAATGAACGCAGATAATGCGCCAGTTGGTTTGCGCGGGTATTCAACTCGCGGTAGGTCAATTGCTGGTCTTCAAATACAATCGCGACCTTCTCAGGGGTACGCTCCACTTGTTCCTCGAATAATTGTTGAATGCATTTTTCGCGGGGATATTCTGTAACCGTTTTGTCCCACTCGCCCACTATCCGTTGTCTTTCGGAAGGAGCAAGCATTTCAAGATTCCCGATTGGGCGATCGGCTTTCATCAATAATTCGCCAAGCAGATTTTGAAAATGGGCAACCATATGGATGATGGTATTCTCGTCGAACAGTTCGATATTGAATTGCAACGAGGCATCCAGTGTGCCATCCTTATCCTCATCAAATTCCAGGGAGAGGTCAAATGGGCTGGGGGCATTCTCTCTCGGGATGTTTTCCATCTCCAATCCTTCAATGGAGACGGGGTGCATCGGAACATTCCTCTGGTTGATCACCACCTGGAAAACTGGCGTCCGGCTCAAGTCGCGCTCAGGAGAGATCTTGGAAACCAGGGCTTCGAACGGGGCTGCCTGCCAGGTAAAGGCATCCAGCATGACTTTGCGAACTTGATTTAGAAATTCCCGCCCAGTGGGATTTCCTAGAGAGTTAAGGCGAATTGGCAGCGTATTGACAAATAATCCCACCAACCCGTCCATTTCAGTTTTAGACCGGTTGGCAAACGGGCAGCCTATTATGATATCTTCCTGCCCGGAATAACGCATCAGCAGGAGCGCATAGGCTGCCATGAGCAGTTGAAAGCGTGTCATCCGTTCCCTCTGACAAAATTCTTTCATCTGTAAGGCCTGTGCATGCGAAAACCGGAAGTGATACCTGCCACCCCAAAAGGATTGTACAACCGGCCGCGGTCGGTCAGTGGGGAGTTCGAGGACAGGCAGGTCGCCCGAGAGGATATTTTTCCAATGGTCAATATAGGTCTCAAGAGTCTCCCCGCTCAACCAATCCCTTTGCCAGAGTGCAAAATCTGAATATTGGATCGGTAGTTCAGGCAGGGACAGCTTCTTGCCTGAACGGAAGGCGTCATAGAATTGCATCAGTTCGTTTAATAAAATTTGCCGTGACCAGGCGTCAGAATTCATGTGATGGGTACAAAAAAACAGGATATCCTCGTTTTGGGCCTTATGCAGGAGGGCAAAACGTACCAGCGGCCCTTTTTGCAGGTCAAATGGTTGGTCTCCATGCTCGGAAACATATCGGCGGATAGCCTGTTCCTGTTTGTCCCCGGATAACCCGGAGAAATCCACAAAGGGCAATGAAACTGTCTCGAAAAGTTGGATGACTTGAACCGGTCTTCCCGCGTAGTTCGGATACACCGTCCGAAGGGGCTCATGGCGGCGGATAACTTCATTAAACGCCTGTTCTAGGGGGGATGGGTCCACCCCACCGATAATTTTTTGAAGAAAGATCGAGTTGTAGGCGTTATTTTCGGGATCGAGTTGTTGCAGGAACCATAGGCTTTCCTGGGAAAATGATAATCCAGCTTGTTTGAGATGACGGCGATGAATGGATGGCGGAGTAGGAAGTGTCCTGGTCATGTACTAAATCCTATTATTAATTTGGTTGGACGAATTTCGCCATCGCCGCGACCGTTGGTGCAGAAAAGATATCGTTAATCTGTAAATTTATCCCGAAACGTTCATTGACCCGCATCAGTATACGCGCTGCCTGAATGGAATCACCACCTAAAGCCAGAAAGTCATCCTGGACGCCGATCTGACCTATCCTTAGAACTTCCTCCCAGATGACCAGAATCTCTGCCTCGATCTTTGTACGCGGGGGCGAGCTTTCAGCCGGTTCGCGAGCCTTTAAGGCATCCAACCCGGCTTTTAGTTTTTCCGCCAGGCCGATCCGCTGGATCTTGCCTGTGGCGCCTTTTGGAATTTCCGGTACAAAAACGATCAAACGGGGCGCTTTGAAATCCGCCAGATTGGAGGCGGCAAAAAGGCGCAGTTCCTGCATGGATACTGTCTGCCCGTCCTGCAGCACCACTGCCGCGGCAACATCCTCCCCAAGCGAGGGATGTGTCACTGCAAAAGCGACCGCCTGTTTGACAGCCGGGTGGCGTAACAACACCTCGTCGATTTCGCGCGGGGCGATCTTCTCCCCGCCACGATTGATGATTTCCTTGAGACGGCCCTGGATAAACAAATACCCATCCTCATCCAGGGCTCCCCGGTCACCGGTCCGCAGCCAGCCATCGACGAAACTGGCGGCATTGGCCTCCGGGTTATTTTCATATCCCGACATCACATTCCGGCCACGGATGCAGATCTCGCCTATTGCTTTTGCTGGAAGGGAGTTCCCTTTCTCGTCAAGGATGGAAACCTGGCCAGTGGAGGGCGCCAGGCCGACCGACCCGAACTTGCGCGGGCGCGGCGGCAGCGGATTGCTGGCTATTTGGTGTGTGGCTTCGGTCATGCCGTAGGCTTCCAGGACGGGCACGCTGAAGGCCTTCTCCAGGTCTTCAGCCACCTGCGGTGCCAGCGCGGAGGAACACGAGCGGATAAAGCGCAGGTGTATCAGACTTGTAATTTTTGGATGGCGGTGAACCTGGTCCAAGATCGACTGGTGGATGGTGGGTACTGCAGAATACCAGGTCGGCTTCAGCTCCGATAGCCAACCCAGCACCTGGTCAGGGATGAATCCCGGGGCGCATACGATGCTCGCGCCGGCTGCCAGCGATGCCGAGAGGGCACCCATCAGGCCATGGATATGGAATAACGGCATCATGTTCAGGCAGAGGTCAGCCGGGGTCAAGGCGTAGGTCCCAACAATGTTCTGCACTGAGAAATAAACGTTCTGGTGAGTGAGAGGAACAATTTTTGGCCGGGAGGTGGTACCGGAGGTATGCAATACAAGCGCCACATCGTCCATGCCGGAAAGGATCGGCTCGGTAATGGAATTATCGGTGGGACCATCGCTAGAGAGGGTGAATAACCCCGCTGACAGGGGATCGGGTTGGAGGTCCACGACCGGGATCCCCAGATCGGAGGCCGCCTTGCGCGCAGGGTGGTCACTGCCGGGGAGCGACACCAGCGCCTTGATATGCAGATCTTCCATGCTTGTTTTGAACTCATCCGCCCGGTAGGCCGGGTTGAGAGGGGCACATGTACATACCGAGGAGATCGCCAGGAACGCGGTTGCCATTTCCGGGCCATTCGGTAGTACAAGCGCGAGTCTGTCACCGGGCTGGTTCCCCAGGCGGGATAATTGAAGGGCAGTGGATCGCAAATGCAGGGATAGGTCTCGATAAGAAAGTGGCTCTTTCCCCGGCGATAGGATTGCCGGAGCTTGCGGCTGGTTGTTGCCTTCCTTTAAAACCAGATGATAGAGCAAACTGGGTGCCATCATTCAAACTTTAAGCCTCTCTCCGAAGATCAGTTTGCCAACTTTTCCTCAACCCCCGGGCTGTAAAGAGCATTTTACCAAGAATTTCTATCCTGGCTGGCAGTCAGTGGACACTGGCTCAGCAGGCCCCTGAAAAGGCAAGGAGTGAGCCTGCCCCTGCCTTTTTTAATCCTGAATCTCCCCTGACAGCCCCTCAGCACTCGCGGCCATCAGGAATACTTTGTCGATCCGGTTCCACCTCGGTTCCGGCGCGATCGTTGTTACCCGAAGATAGTTGTCGCTCAGACCTTCGATCTGCCAGCCGGCATCCGTCAAGGTGGAGGTGGCCTCCCACAGGACGGGCATTGTTTTTCCGATGAACTTCTGGTGGTAGGTTTCAGCGGATTCGGCCAGGACTGTCCGCAGGAGGGTACTGCGGTCTTTAACCGTTTCGCCACGCAGCTGTCCCTGCATGCGCGCCGCCGGGGTGCCGGGGCGCCTCGAGTAACTGAAAACATGCCCTCCGGCGAAATGCATGCCCTTGACAAACTCCATTGTTTCAGCAAACTCTTCACCTGTCTCACCGGGGAAACCAACAATGATATCAGTGGTGATGGCCACCTCCGGGATGGCTTCACGTGCGGACTGAACCAGCCTGGCGAAGCTCTCAGGAGTGGTTTTACGAGCCATGCGTTTGAGCACTGAGCCACTTCCGGATTGCAGCGGCAGGTGTAGATGGCGGCACAGGCGTGGTTCGTGCCACAGGCCGAAGAAATCCGCCTCCAGAACCCAGGGTTCAAGGGAGGAGAGCCGCAGGCGCGGGGCAGCCGTTTGGGCAAGCAGCCCGGAAATGAGATCCGGGAGGCGGCGGACAGGCTGGAAATCCAGCCCCCATGAGCCGAGCGCTACGCCGGTCAGCACGATTTCCTTTGCCCCGCCTTCCAGAGCGGAACGGACATCTGCCAAGACTTTATCCAATGGGCTGGAATGAGACGCGCCGCGCGCCAGAGTTGTGATACAAAAAGTGCAGGTGTAATCACAACCATCCTGAACCTTGATGAATGCCCGCGTACGTTGATGGAGGCCGGGCAGCGGCTGGCGGGCGATCGGCTCAAGATCGAAGAACTCCTGCGGCAGGCCGAGCAGGTCGGCAACCAGGCTCTCCTTTTGAAGGTTTGGGACGATGCGGGTTACTCCGGCAAGCGCGGCGGCCTTATCCGGTTCAAGTGTAGCCCAGCAGCCGGTAACGACCACGTCGCCCGCGCCCAGGCGTTTTACCCGGCGGATGACGGCGCGTGAATCCGAGGCGGCTTCGGCGGTGACCGTGCAGGTGTTAACCACCACCAGGTCTGCTCCGGCTGCACCGGGGACGATCTCATGCCCGGCCGTCCGGAACTGGCGGGCAAGGGATTCGATTTCCGCCTGGTTCAGGCGGCAGCCGATGGTATCGAGAAAGATTTTCATGTTCACGAATATTAAATTACAAATAAAGAGTTATGCACACCAAATATTGATTCACGGCTGATAGACCACAAAATTATCAAAACTGACCTCCACACCGCTTTCATCGAACGCTCCAGCAATGAAACCCGCATCGCCTCCCGAGAAATCTGCGTCGCTGGTGATCGCAAGCACCTGGCCGTTGACAGTTCCCTTCAGGGTATTCCCGATGCAGTCAAAACGCAAGTGGTTGGGTCCACCACCTTGCTGGATGAAGCTGTTGTAGGCCATCATCGCCTGTCCGAGCAGGGAGGCGGTCCCATTTTTGATCTTTCCAATCGAATAGTAACCGTCGCTGGATATAAAGAAAACGTAGAAGTTGTTGATATCCTGGAAACGGCAAATCAGCCCAAAGCGGTTGTTCAACGGACCCGCCAACCGGGTCACATCCGCCTCGATTTGTACATCCCCATAAGTCTGCCCGGAAACTGCCCAAAGGTCGTATCCGGCCGATTGTACCAGTATCCGGTAAGCGCCATCTGAGTATCCCAAGCTGCCATTCTGACTTACCGTCTCGCGCCAGCCGCTGGAAGGGTCGGAGAAGTCGTCGTGATAGAGAGCCCGGCCTGCGGGTGTCACCAGATCGGCGATCCAGGAGGACTGGCAGGCGCTCAATAGGAACACCAAGAAAAGGCCGCATATATTTTTCATGGATATCTGCTCTCACCTGACCCTCTCCCTGTGGGAGAAGTATCTTTAGGGAAAATATTGCTCCAATAAGCGCCCGGCCTGCCAGCCATTAGGACCGGTGGGATCGAACGTCCTGGCCAGATTGAGATAAGAATAAGCCGAGGCGCGGTTGCCGGTCTGCATGTAGACCAGTCCAAGATGCAGGGCCGGCCCAGCCTGGGTGGGACCCATTTGGACCGCCTTTTTTAAATAAATCTCCGCGTCTATGTAGTCCTCCAATACAAACTCCGCCTGGCCAGCCAGGTCATAGGACTGCCAGTCGTCCGGGGCGAGGTCGATCAGCTTGCGGCCAGCCGGTAGACCGGTCACATCCACATCTACGTTGTTAGCCACGCTGAAAGTCGCCAGCGCCCGCCAGGTGGATACGTCTTTTGGAGCCAGTTCGACCGCGTGGAAATAATACTCGTACGCGGCCACGAGGTCGCCGGCCTGTTCGGATGCGCTTCCCAGGGCCACCTGCCAGGCGGGGGCCTCCGGTTCCAGGACCGCGGCCTTCTTGAAAGCCGACAGCGCAGCCTCCGGTTGCCCATGGCGCTGCAGGTACATACCGTATAGTCCCTGCACCATGGCTGACCCCGGGTCGAGTGCCATGGCCTTTTTTATTTCGGTGCTGCCATCCTGGCCCTGTTGCTGCTCAGCTTCGCCAAGCCAGGCCCAGGCTTCGGCATAATCGGAATGCTGAGCAATCGCATTACCGAAGGCTACAACCGCCAGGTCCCATTCGCCCAGCGCTCCCAGCGTCCGCCCGGAGACCAGGAACTGGTAGGCGCGGTCGTCTGAAAGCAGGGCTGTATTCAGAGCAGAGCGAAGTTCCTCGACGGTCGGGTCCAGCTTCGGGTTGATTTGGTCTGCCTGCATCAATTGGGACAGGGACCCCGCGGGAGAAGTAGCCGCAAGGAGAAGGCCCAGCCTGTAATGAGCAGCAGCATCACCGGGCTGAACCATCAAATATTTTTGCCAGGTTTGAATTTCAGCATGATAATCTTCCAGTGCCTGGTAGGCGCGTGCAATCCGAGGCAGGAGGACGGATGGGTCGCCTCCCTTGGTGATCAGTTTATTCCATTGTTCAACACCCAACCCCGGATCGCCGAGGGCAAAGGCGATATCCCCCCAATTCAAATATCCTTTTGGTGAAAGGGCATTCCTATCGACGGCCATTTTATAATAGTATTCAGCAGTGTAATAATCTTTCCCGTTCAAATAAGCGTTGCCCGCCTTTTCCCACAGGGATGGCATCCAGGGGATTCGTTGGGCGGCGGCGATATAGGCAGAGGCAGCCTGGGAATAGTTACCTGCCGTTTCGAGGCGGGCTGCAGATCTTAGGTCCAGGGCGCCGAGGATGGGGCGCGGAGCTAGGATGAGCGTTAATAGAGTGATCAGAATCAGGGCATGCGTCGGTCCGTATGTTTTCTTCATATTACTTATTACTATTATAAATCACGAAAACGTCATCCTAAAAAACCCATGAAAATGCCATACCCGCCTTGCCTAAAATGGTATAAACTTACACGAAAGAAGTATAATCGTGCAGGCAGGTTTTATGAGTCAATTCTTTAATCAAATTATCACGTTCCTTGCCACCACGCCGGGGAATATTATCTACCACTTCGTGTTGGTGCTCTCGATTGCTGGAACATTGCAAGGAGCCATCCACCTCCTCCGCTCGAGCCAGTTTCCTCAGGTGCGACGGACGGTCTTTGGTCTTTGTATTTTACTTGGCTTGCAGGTCATCCTGTTCGTTGTGGGAGGTCTGGCAGGGCAGGGATGGTTTGACCCGCAAGTGGTACTGCCCCCCCTCGACCGGGCTGTAACGCTGCTATCGCTGATTTGGATCGTCTGGCTGTGGGCATTCCCTGAACCAGGGCGGATAGCTGATTCCGCCACAGTCCTGTTCAACTTGCTTGCACTGACTTTCTTTGGTGTGACACTGGTGTTCTGGGCGAAAAATCCTGGGACGGGTTTCAACGCCTCAATTTTCGATACTATTTGGCAGGGCCTCAGCCTGGCAGTCCTTGTACTTGGTCTTCTGGTGCTCGTCATACGCCGGCCGAATGGTTGGGGCAATGGTCTTGCCATGCTGCTGCTGGCTTTTATTGGACACTTCCTCACCCTGATTTGGCCTATGAATGGGGACTTTCCCGGTTTTGTGCGGCTGACCCACCTGGCTCTCTTCCCCATCCTGCTGACGATGACGCAACGCTTCTCTAGCGCTTCTGCTATTCGAACACCTGGTACCAAGACCGACAGCTCTGCTGAGGGACCCAGCACGGAACGGCGGCGTTACAGCACAGATCCTAAAACCTTACATGCTTTCATGTCCCTGGCTGCCGAGGACAACGCTGACAAGATCGGTCGCGCCATGACGCGCAGTATTGCCCAGGCCATGCTGGCTGACCTGTGTTTCCTGCTCACTCTTGGTGAAGACAAGAGCCTGTCCATTGTCAGTGGCTATGACTTGATCCGTGAAGAAAACCTGGACGGGACAGTCGTCGACAAAGGCGCCATCCCGCTGCTTGCCAATGCCATCCAACATGGCCGTCCCCTGCGGTTACCATCCAGCAGTACCTCCTCAGACCTTAAGGGCCTGGGAAAGATACTTGACCTGAGCAATCCCGGTCACCTGTTGAGTGTCCCGATCACTTCGAAAGAGCACGGGCCTCTGGGAGCCATACTGATCCTCTCGCCTTATTCAAACCGACTTTGGGGGGATGAAGACCAGGACTATCTTACAAACGTTTCAACCCTGTTCATCCCCATCCTGGAACGCGGTCAGCGCATCTCTCTTGTGGAGACAGAACGTGACCAGGCGCGCCAGGAGACCCTCTCTGCACAGGAACAAGCTGCGGAAGCAAAAAAGAAATATGATCAGGCGGCTGTAGAATTAGGAAATATGCAGGATAAATCCTCCCAGACACAGTTGCAGGCCGAGAATATGGCTACCCTGCTGGTCTCGCAAGAGGAAGCTCAGAAAACGATCGAATCCCTAAAAGCCCAAATCGAACAGATGCGTCAGGCCGGAGAAACCGGCGACGTGCCCGGTGATTCTACCCAAATTGAAGGTGAACTGCGCCAGGCTCTCGAAGAAATGGCGCGCATGCAGAATGCACTGGCAGGCGCCAACCTCAAGATCCTGGAACTGGAACAACGTCCTGTTGCGCCTATCACCAATGAACAGGTGGAGGTCATAGCTTCCATCTCCCAGGAATTACGCCAACCCATGTCTTCCATCGTTGGTTATACCGACCTGTTGCTGGGTGAATCGGTAGGTATCCTTGGCGCTTTGCAGCGCAAGTTTATCGAGCGTATCAAAGCCTCCACCGAACGTGTTGGCGGCCTGGTGGACGACCTGATCCAGATCACCAACCTTGAGACCGGGAAATTGGAATTCAAAGATGAGTCGATTGACCTGAACCTCATCATTGACAATGCCATGGCCTATACCAGCACCCAGATCCGCGAAAAGAACATCACCTTGCGTTTGGATATTCCCGAGGCTGCACCGCACGTCCAAACCGACCGGGATGCCCTCCAACAGATATTTATCCACCTGCTCCAGAATGCCACTGCTGCAACCCAGGCCGAAGGTACGATTACTCTACGGGTCCAGATGCAGAGCGAGTCTAACAAGCACTTCATCTCCATCCAGGTGACGGATACAGGCGGAGGCATTGCTTCCGAAGATATTCCACTCGTCTTTGCCCGCCGTTACCGGGCTGAACATTCCCTCATCCAGGGACTGGGCGATACCGGCGTGGGCCTCTCCATCGCCAAATCCCTCGTCGAAGCCCAGGGCGGCCGCATCTGGGTCGAGACCGAAGCAGGCAGTGGCTCCACTTTCAGCGTCCTGCTGCCGGTCATGCTTGAGATAGAAGAAAAGTAATAATATGCGGGATGCGCGGCAGGTCTTCTGGGGAATCATCACTGCTCTTATCTCCATCGCTTTGCTCTTTGGAGTTTTTTCGATTTCCCTCGTTGAAGGAAACATGCGCCAGACGGTTCCCACTTTACCGCCAACCAGCACCTCTACTCCCATAGCGCAGCCATCCCCCTCCCTGACGTATTCTGTCACTCCCCTGCCTGCGATCATTACCCCCACCTTGCCTGCCACCATTACCTCCACCCTGCCTCTCACGCCCACAAATTGTCCTCCGCCTTCGGGCTGGCGGTCTTACACTATCCAGCCCGGCGATACGCTGGATGGATTGGCTTTACAGGTGAAGAAAACCAGCGCAGAGATCAGCCAGGCCAACTGTTTGGGCTCGGCTGGCCTGTCGACTGGCCTGGTAATTTATCTCCCACCTGTGCCCTCCGGAACCGCAACCCATTCAGCGCCAACCAGTACTGCTGTCCAGTGTGGTGCGCCTCCCACCTGGATCATCTACATTGTAAAGCCAGGGGATACGCTCTACCATCTGGGCCAGGCTTACGGCATTCCCTACACGGATATCGTGCGCGCCAACTGCCTGACGAGCACCATTCTCCGCCCCGGACAACGGCTATACGTCCCAGCTGGGCCCACGCGCACGCCTTCACCGACCATCCGCGGTGTGCCCTCGGATACTCCCATAGCCACCTGGACCGATATTCCATCTACCACGCCCACCCCTGAGATCAGTATCCCTACTGGCACCACCATTGATACCCCAACAGAAACAGCTACACAATAGTGATGGCTGATCGGTTGGGATATTTATCCAAACTCCCTTTATGCACTCCAGAATAATCAACCTCACCTGCCTGCTCCTGTTAACGGTTTCCGCCTGCGGAGGCCCGTCTTCCGCGCCTGCACCCCTTGCAACACCAACCACTCTTTACCTAGTCACCGTGCCGGCCGACGCGACCTCCACCCCAACCCCTTTTCAACCCGTCGCCGGTACGGATTCGCTCGGAACCACGCCTGTCTTTACTGAAACGCCACCGCCGTTGGACGCCACCTTCGACCCCAATGCCTTGCTATCCGATACGGCCACACCGGATTCATTCTATGTACCACCCTACGCGCCGGACCCGGCGCTGTCCTTGTCCAATGACGGCATGGTCACATTTCTCCTGCTCGGATCCGATAAACGCCCCGGTCAGACTTACTTCAGGACGGATACCATCATCATTGCCGTGATCCATCCTGTGTCTGGGCAGGTGGCGCTCATCTCCGTCCCGCGTGACCTTTACGTTTACATACCCACTGTCGGCATGGACCGTATCAATGCGGCCTATGAATACGGCGAGATGTATCACTACCCTGGGGGAGGCTTTGCCTTGCTCAAGGAAACCATCCTGTATAACCTGGGGCTCAGCATTGATCATCTGGCAATCGTGGACTTCGACGGTTTCCGCCAGATCGTTGATACGCTGGGAGGAGTGGATGTGCCGGTTTTTTGTGCATACACGGATTGGCACCTAATCGACCCTAGCTATGACCCGAATGACGAAAACAATTGGGCGCTCTATACGGTCGGCCCGGGTGTGGTCCACATGGACGGGGACCTGGCCCTCTGGTACGCCCGTTCGCGCAAGAAGTCCAGCGATTTCGACCGCGGCCGCCGCTCACAGGAAGTGTTGCGCGCCCTCTACACACGCGCCCTGCAGACCAACGTCATCAGCAAGATCCCGGAACTCTATAACGACTTCAGTTCCTCCGTCATCACGGACCTGACTCTGCCTGACCTCTTACAACTTGCTCCCCTGGCCTTGCATCTGACAAATGCCGATATCCGCAGTTATTACATCGGAAAGGAAATGGCCACCAGCTGGATGACGCCCAGCGGTGCGAGCGTACAGCTTCCCAATGGACCAGCCATCCAGTCCATGCTCCAGCAGGCGCTCGCGCCTGCGCCCCGCGCCGCGGAGGCTGAAGCCCTGACCGTCGAAGTCCGCAATGGTACAGCTAACCCCGGCTGGGACTCCCTGGCCGCTGAACGCCTGAACTATGATGGGTACAACACCCGGCTCTCGGTTGCCGACCGACAGGACTATCTCAATTCCCTGCTCTATGATCTGTCCGCAACTCCCGATTTGAGCCGCGACGGCTCGATGTTAAATGTCCTTGGCTTGCCCCCGGCGGCTTTTATCTCTGCCCCGATGCAGGTGGATGTAAACTATGTCCTGATCGTTGGAGCGGATTACCAGCCGTGTTTCAACCCGGCGGCAATCTCCCCTTAAAACATTGGCTCCCCTTCCGGGGAGCCTTTGATTTTATTCCTGCATCAGGCTTTCTTTAGAACCGGCAGACCATTAGCCGTCTCGGCAACTTTATAACCGGCGGGGACCGCCTCTAGGGCACCAGCCTTCTTAACTTTCGCAAAGAAGTACAAAGTCTGGGTTTTACCGGTCGAGGTCGTTTTGGTATTGGCGTGCAGGAAATAAGTAACACCACGTTTATTCGTAAAGCTGAATGCCATAGGAACCTCCTTGTTGGCACAAAAGCCTGTGTTCGTCGTTTTTGGACACAGGTGAACGAGACAAACCCATTATAAACGCAATTTTAAAGGCTGGCGTGTCCAATTTTTCCCTGAGAATCTCCGATCCAACGGAATAAAAAAGGTTTTGGGACTGGCGAAGCCAGCCAGATTCCCTACACATCATTCGCCTTAACGTGGAAGTTCCCACAGGCCGTGTATTTTTTCCACCGGAAAACGGCGCTTTAGGTGCGGTATAATCACGCCCGTGACGAATCCAAAGCGACCGGAAGACTTTTCGGAACAGGAACTGCGCCGTCTGCTCTTGGACAAGCGCCACGACTCCCGCCTGAGACGGTTGGAACGCTTCCGCCGCACGGGGCGGGCTGTCCGCCTGGCACCCGACCTGCCGCAGGCGGCTCTCGACGAATGGCGCACCCAGCCTCCGCTCGAGGGGCAGGAAACAGGTTCTGGAAGTTCTACCTCGCATGCGTCCAGGAGACGTTGGTTCGACCGTCTCCTGCTGGGCGTGGAGGTCCTGGCAGTTCTTGGCTTGGCCGGCATCCTGTTCAACGGCTTTGGTTTGCTGAGAAGTTTAAATCAGGAGGTTGTCGCGGTTCTGCGCCAGGACACGCCGACTGCCACCCCGCTCATTACGGCGGTTGTCCTGCCCAGCGGGCATACACCCCCCTCGGCGGCGGGCGGGGCGCAGTTCAACGAAGCCGAGATCCCCGAACACTTGAGGCCGTTGGTACAGTCGCTGGCAAACCTGCCATTGCCCACACCGGGACCTCAGCAAGCCATCCAAATTGACATTCCAGCCCTTGATATTAATAATTGGCCGATTGTCCAGGGTGACGGCTGGGAGCAGTTGAAAAAAGGTGTCGGCCAGCACATCGGTTCGGCCAACCCCGGCCAGATCGGGAATGTGGTCCTGGCCGGGCATGATGATGTCTTCGGCGAGGTCTTTCGTGACCTGGATAAACTCCAGCCCGGCGACCAGATCATCCTGTATACGATGCAGCAGCAGTTCGTTTACCTGATCACCGAGACGCGCATCGTTGAGCCCAGCGAGGTGGATGTGATGAATCCCACCAGCGACGCGACTGTTACGCTTATTAGTTGTTACCCGTATATGGTTGATAACAAACGCATTGTTGTGTTTGCGAAACTTCAAAATCCTTAGGAGATTCCATGAGCAAGAAAAACAAACGTCAGGCTCCCCGCACGCTCTCTTCCTTGGCGCCGAAAGTCGTTGAGTTCAATCCGGACTACAGTATTATCAAGCGCGACCTGAAACGGATCGGCATCCTGGCCGGGTCCTTTTTTGCCTTCCTGATTGTGCTGGCAATTTTCCAGAACCAACTCATTGCTCTATTTGTTAAATAAGTTTATGGGGATGAGACCTCTATAAAGCGGATGTCTCATCCCCGCGGCATCCATGACTTCAGACCTGCTGACCGTTAAACTGGAAAAGTTGACTTACGGCGGCGATGCCCTCGGACGACTCTCCGATGGGCGCGCCGTTTTTGTTCCCTTTGGATTACCCGGGGAAACGGTCCGCATCCGCAGTGTGGACGAGAAGCGCGGTCATGCGCGCGCCGAACTGATCGAGGTATTGGAACCCTCGCCGGAGCGGATCGCGCCAAAGTGCCCGCATTTTGGCGTTTGCGGAGGATGCCATTACCAGCATTTGCCTTATCCGGCCCAGTTGGCTGCTAAAACCGGGATCCTGCGTGACCAGTTGCTGCGGATCGGCAAGATCGTAGATCCGCCGGTGGGACAGATCGTCCCCTCTCCAATGGCTTGGAATTACCGCAACCATATCCAGTTCCATTTGACGCGTGATGGAAAATTGGGCTACATCGACGCGCACAGCCGGAGCGTGATCCCCATCCGCGAATGCCACCTGCCCGAACCGCCGCTGAACAACCTCTGGCCGACACTCGAATTCGACCACGGCTTGGGGCTGGAGCGCGTCTCCCTTCGTCTGGGTGCGGAGGATGAGGCTATGCTGGTGTTGGAATCCGCTTCACCCGATATGCCGGAACTGGAGCTTGAAGCCGATCTTTCGGTGGTGCATCTGACCGGGGACGAAGGGATCGTCATGGCAGGCGATGACTACCTAACCATGCGGGTCAATGATGGGGGCCATGACCGGCTGTTCCACGTCTCTGCAGCCTCGTTTTTCCAGGTCAATACCGCAATGGCCGGGAAAATGACCGCACACTTGCAAGCACATTTGCCTGTCTTGCCCGGAGCCACCCTGCTGGATGTTTACTGTGGTGTTGGCTTATTCAGCGCTTTCTTTGCCCCGCGTATGAAGCGGCTGATCGGGATCGAATCATCTCTATCGGCATGTGAGGATTACACCGCCAACCTGGACGAGTTCGAGAACATCGAACTCTACGAGGCTCCTGCGGAAGATGTATTGCCATCGCTGAATGTGAAACCTGAAATCGTCATTCTGGACCCGCCGCGCCTCGGCCTGGAAAAACGCGCCCTGGAGGCGCTGCTTGCGCTAGGCCCGGCGAGGATCGCCTACGTTTCGTGTGACCCGTCCACGCTGGCGCGGGATGCTGCCCGGCTCATTGCCGGAGGCTACCGGCTGGCACAGGTCACGCCGTTCGACCTGTTCCCTCAAACCTATCATATCGAATGCATTTCGATTTTTGAGAAAGGTTAACCTATGCGTTGGGAAGAATTAACCGGAGACCAGTTCCCTGAGGCGGTCAGGCAATCCGAGCAGGTCTGCCTGCTTCCGCTCTCCTGCCTCGAACGCCACGGGCATCACCTGCCGATCGGCACCGACATGTTCATCGGCCGCGAACTATGTCACCGCGCCGCCCTGCTCGAGCCGGCGGTGGTTTTCCCCGACTTCTTCTTTACCCAGATCCTCGAGGCGCGACATGTGCCCGGAACGGTCGGCATCGAACCGGAGTTGATCATCCGCCTGCTGGAAAATACCTGCCGCGAGATCGCCCGCAATGGATTGACCAAGATTGTCATCGTCAATGCCCATGGCGGCAACGATGCCCTGATCCATTACTTTGCCCAGATCCAGCTTGCAAGCCGGCGTGATTATGTGGTCTACGTCCCGCAGCCGTCTTACCAGGCCGAGGAACCCGCCACAGCCGCCCAGTGGGAAACGGTCATCGACGACCACGCTGGGGAGCGCGAGACCAGCATGATCCTGGCCATCCGGCCTGAACTGGTGCGGCTCGAAAGCCTGCCCCAGGATAGCGAAGGTATGCCGCTGGGACGGCTCAAACCGTTGGGCGACCAGAATATCTACACTGGCATCTGGTGGTATGCGGATAATCCCACCCATTACAATGGCGATGGGCGTCCCGCTACAGCTAAAAAAGGCGAAACCTGGTTCGCCGACCGGTCGCGCGCCCTCGCAACGGCCATCCGGACGATCAAGGATGACAAGGATGGGAGGCGCCTGCAAGATGAGTTCTTTGGTAAAACAATATAACCCTAAAGATGAGGGGTGGGATCAAACCATGCAAAAAGGAGGATGGTTTGAACGCTGATCTAACTTATTTTACTCAACCCGGTGGCATGACCAATCCGGGTTCGCAGGCGAATCTCCTGGAAGGCCTGCCCTCCAGCATTGCCGACCTGTGCAAACTGGTGCAGGGAACCACCATCCACATCTTTTGGGCGGAACGTTATGGAATCAGCCTCCCACCGGAACGCCAGGCGGAAGTCCAATTACGCTCGCTCGAACGCCGCTTGAAGAGGATGGTGGAACTAGACCCGCGACCATTAACCGATGCACGCCCCCTCGACAAGAAAGTGGTCGGGAACTGCCGCGACTTCACCCTGCTGTTGGTGTCAATCTTGCGACACCAAGGCGTACCCGCGCGGGCGCGCTGTGGGTTTGGGGCTTACTTCCTTCACAACCATTATGAAGACCATTGGGTGTGCGAGTATTGGGATATCACCCAGGATCGCTGGGTACTGGTGGATGCCCAACTGGATGACTTCCAATGTAACGCGATGAAAATCCCCTTCGCCCCGCTGGATGTACCGCGTGACCAGTTCATCGTGGGCGGCAAGGCCTGGCAGATGTGCCGCAACGGTCAGGCCGCCCCGGAGTCTTTTGGCATCTTCGATATGCACGGCCTGGGATTCGTGCGCGGCAACCTGGTCCGCGACATAGCCGCGCTCAACAAGGTGGAACTGCTTCCCTGGGACTGCTGGGGGATCATCGAGGCGCCGGAACCCAGCTCTCACGGGGACCTGACCTTCCTGGACCAGCTTGCCGGGCTGACATGTGATGACGTACCGAATTTCGACAAGGTCCACAGCTTATACAAATCGGATACCCGCCTTAGAATGGATGGCACTCTTCACAGCTATACAAACGGGGGTATGGAAACGATCCAGATCGCTGGTTGATCATCGCGATCATCGAAGAAGGGATACAAACGAAAGAGGAGTGCGGACATAAAGTGTCCTCACTCCTCTTAAATACGATCAAACTTTGTTATACCGTGGTTCCAACCAGTTTCCGGCTGTGGATGCGCCTTTCGCTTTCATGGGCCAGGGAACGGATTCCCTCAAAAATGGTTTCTGAAGTGCGGTGGACATGTTCCCGGTCTTCCGCGTCCCCCGCAAAGTGCGTCGGATGTCCAACCGTGATGGCATAGGGGCCGCGCAAATACCAGCGCGCCTCGGATGGCATTCCCCCGGCAATGCGCGAGCGGATGTTGTGACAGCGCTCCCGGTGCAGGAATATCCCCACCGGTACCACCGGGGCACCGCTGCTGATCGCCAGCCGGGCGGCACCGCTGCGCGGCGGGAGGAAACCGCCTTCCAGAGGGCTGATACGTCCTTCAATGAAAATGGCAACCGACTGTCCCCTGGCTAAATGCTGGCTGGCCTGTTCCAATGCCGCGCTTCCGTGCTCGAGAGGTACGGGGATTTCCTGAACCTTGTGCAGGAACCAACCAAAGACCGGTACGCTGAAGGCTTTTGCAGTAATGAGAACATTTATCTGCTTGCGCGAGATCATGTGAATGAGGAACGGATCCGTGGCGCTGGGATGGTTGGCAACAAAAATAATCGGTCCGGCTGGCAGTGCGGCATGCAAATGCACATCCATTTTGAGCATGAGGCGGGCATATCCCTGGATCACAACCCGGCCTAAAGTGTAAAGGATTTCTGAAGGCATTGTTCTCTCCTGTAAAGCGAACTCAAATAGGTTACCAGTAAAACCAGATTCTCACCTATCCAGGTGCTAATAACTGGCTAATGAATTAACCCCTCCGGAACAGAAAAGAGCTGGAGGTTTCGACCCAGATCCGGAGTTTAACAATCATGTGGGCTATGGTTCCGGTCAGCTTTCATGGAAGATGATCAACTGTTCCAAGATAGGAAAGCGGCAAAAAAAAGATGTGGGGGTAGTCTGCACCAATTGCACCTCCTTTTATACTAAATTTACTCCTCCCCAAATCAGGGAGGAGTAAAGGAGTTAAAAACTCAGCCTTTGTAAAGCCCGGCTTCTTTTATTTGACCAGGTTGCGCAGAACTGTGCGCAGGATCCCACCGTTGCGGAAGTAATTGACCTCCACCTGTGTGTTTAGCAAGGCTTGTGTCTTAAATACGATCTCTTTGCCATTAGGCTCCCTGGCTTTCACAGTAACAGTACTCCTCGGCGCCATATTGTCGTACAGGCCCTCGATGTCAAAGACCTCATCGCCTTTCAAACCAAGCGTCTCGGCATTTTGGCCGTCCACAAAGCGCAGCGGGAGCACGCCCATCCCCACCAGGTTGGAGCGATGGATGCGTTCGAACGATTCGGCGATCACCGCCTTCACTCCCTGCAGCATGGGACCTTTGGCCGCCCAGTCGCGGCTTGAACCGGTGCCGTATTCCTTACCGGCGAGAACGATCACCGGGATGCCCTCCGCCTTGTATAGCATTGCTGCATCGAAGATGCTCATTTCCTCGCCGGAGGGCTGGACCCTGGTCCAGTTGCCCTCTTTGGGAGCCGCCATCAGGTTCTTCAGTCGGATGTTGGCAAACGTGCCGCGGGCCATCACGCGGTCGTTGCCGCGTCGTGATCCATACGAGTTGAAATCCTGCGGTTGCACGCCGCTCTCCTGCAGGAACCTGCCAGCGGGGCTGTCGGAGGCAATGTTACCGGCGGGCGAAATGTGGTCGGTGGTGATCGAGTCGCCCAGGAGAGCCAGCACGCGCGCCCCGCGGATATCGGTGAGTGGCGGCACTTCCAGGGTCACCGACTGGAAGAACGGAGGGTGCTGGATATAGGTGGATGCATCGTCCCACTGGTATAGATCGCTTTCGGTTACCTGAATGGCTTTCCACATCTCCGAACCTTCGAATACGTTGGCATATTTATCGGAGAACATGCCGGTGCTGACACTCCCCAGCACAGCCTCGGCCACTTCCTGAGAGGTCGGCCAGACATCCTTGAGATAGACCGGCCCGTCCCTGCCCATGCCGATCGGTTCACTCGACAAGTCAATGTCCACCGTCCCGGCCAGGGCATAGGCCACAACCAGCGGCGGCGAGGCCAGGTAGTTCGCCTTGACCAGCGGATGGACACGCCCTTCGAAGTTGCGGTTGCCCGAGATGACCGCTGCCGCAACCAGGTCTGACCCGGTCACTGCTTTGGCAACCTCCACGGGCAGCGGCCCGCTGTTGCCGATGCAGGTGGTGCAACCGTAGGCAACGACATTGAAGCCCAATTTCGATAGGGGTTCCAGCAGGTTGGCCTGCTTGAGGTAATCGGTGACAACGCGACTGCCGGGGGCCAGGCTGGTCTTGACGTATGGTTTCACCGACAGCCCCTTCTCGACCGCCTTCCTGGCAACCAATCCGGCCGCCACCATCACGGACGGATTGCTGGTATTGGTGCAAGAGGTGATGGCTGCGATAACCACCGTCCCGTGCCCGATCTCGTAGGAACTACCGTTGGTACCCACCCTGCCTTTGCGGTTCACTGCTTCAGGCTTGAGCTCGTAGCCGCGCTCCTTGACCGGGGCGGTCAGCGCCTTCTGGAACACAGATTTCATATCGTTCAGGGCCACCCGGTCCTGCGGGCGTTTCGGACCAGCCAGCGAAGGCACCACTGATCCAAGGTCCAGTTCGAGCGTGTCAGTGAATTGCGGGTCGGGAGTGTCCGTTTCGCGGAACAGTCCCTGGTAGCGACAGTAGGCCTCGGTCCGTTCGATGACTTCCGCCGGGCGACCGGTCAGCTTCATGTAACGCAGCGTCTCGAGGTCCACCGGGAAGAAGCCCATTGTTGCCCCGTATTCGGGGGCCATATTGGCGATGGTGGCGCGGTCGGGCAGCGACATGCTGTCGAGCCCGGGACCGCAGAATTCCACGATCTTGTCCACCACGCCCTTATTGCGAAGCATCTGGGTGACGGTCAGCACGAGGTCGGTGGCGGTGATGCCGTCTTTGAGTTTGCCATGCACTTTGAAGCCGACCACATCGGGCAAAAGCATGTCCATCGGCTGGCCGAGCATCACGGCTTCGGCTTCGATACCGCCCACGCCCCAACCCACTACGCCCAGACCATTGATCATCGTGGTGTGCGAATCTGTGCCGATCAACGTGTCGGGCAGCAGCATCTCTGAACCTTCCCAGGGCTTGACCAGCACTACCTGGGCCAGGTATTCCAGGTTGACTTGATGGATGATGCCGGTTGCAGGCGGGACAACCCGGAAATTGCTAAAGGCCTTCTGGCCCCACTTGAGGAACTCATAGCGTTCCCGGTTGCGCTGGAACTCCAGCTCGGCGTTGCGCTGCAGGGCATCGGCGGTCGCAAAGAAGTCCACCTGCACCGAATGGTCGATCACCAGGTCGACGGGCACGAGCGGATTGATCTTCTTTGGGTTGCCGCCCAGGCGGGCGACCGCGGCGCGCATGGCTGCCAGATCCACCACAGCCGGGACGCCGGTGAAATCCTGCATCACCACCCGAGCCGGCAGAAAGGGGATACCGGGGCGGCTTCCAGATGGGGCAGGGGTCCAGGCGGCAATATTAACCACATCTTCCTGCGTGATCTCGGCCTGGTTGCATTGGCGCAGTGCCGCCTCCAGCATGATGCGAATGGAGAAAGGCAGACGTCTGAGTTTCGTCAACCCGGCTTTTTCAAGCGCATCAAGATGGTACACAGTGTACTTTTTATTACCGACATCCAATACAGAGCGGGATTTGAAATAATCTTTTGTCATTTTGCTCTCCTTTGGTGGGGTTCACACTATCACACAGACAAAAAGGGCGCAAATCTGCGCCTCCCACCCCCGCTGCCTGGGGGTTGCTGTCTTTCGGCCTGCCTGTGCAGGTTCTACCCTTTAGATGCCCAACTCTTTACGAAGTTGCTCCATCAGTTTAACGCGGTCGGCTTCCGGCAGGAAACTGGCCTGGGCTGCAGCCAGGATGCGTTCCTTGAGGGTCTTGTGTTCCATTCCCAGGGCTTCGCAAGCGCGCTGGTATTCATCGCTCAAGGTGATCTGCGAGATGGACGGGTTGTCGGTGCCGAGAACAACGTTCAGGCCGGCATTCAGCATTTTCAGGACCAGGTGCTCCTGGAGGGAATGCACCACACCGGTCTGGAAATTGCTCGTCACGCACACTTCGAAAGCCGTCCCGCGCTCACGCGCCAGTGCCACCGTTTTGGGGTCTTCCATCACGCGCACGCCGTGGCCGATCCGCTCGGCATTAAGTGTTTCCAGCGCTTCCTGTACATTGGACGCCCCCGCCCATTCGCCGGCATGCACGGTCAGTTTTAGCCCGGTCTGGTGAGCTTCTTTGAAAACGCCCAGGAAAGGCACTGCTGAAAACTCGGCTTCGTTGCCGGCCAGGTCTAACCCGAGCATACCGCGCCCGATGCGAGCCGCGGCCAACCAGGCCACCTGTTCGGCCAGCTCCACACTCTCGTGACGGTTGACCGAGGCAATCAGTCGCACTTGCAAGCCAAATTCCTTGGCCGCCTTTTCGGCACTTTCGCACACCCAATCCATCACCTCACCCAGCGGGAAACGCTCGGCGCGGCTCAAAGCCACCGGCGTGAAGCGCAGTTCAAGATAGCGCACGTTGTCTTTCGCGGCGTCTTCCACGGCTTCGCGGGTGACCCGGTGGATGACCTCGGGCGAGCGGTAGAACATCCGCAGGGTGTTAAATTTTGCCAGGAAATTCTGGTAGGTATAGGGTTCACTGGCCTGGACTTGGACAAGCGAACTGAAAGGCTCCACCTTGTATGGAATGGTGATCCCATGGGCACGCGCAATTTCCATTATTGTACTGAGACGCAGACTCCCCTCAAGATGACGGTGGAGGTCCACCTTGGGCAGGTTCTTGTAGAAATTGGTTGAGCTATCCATTAATGCCGGTGCCGTTTCCGTTTTTTATCATTGTTTTGGGCGGGGGCGCTTGACGCGGCGGGTTCAGATTTTGGCTCTGCCAGCGCTTCAACTTGGGCTGCTTCGCCGCGGGGTTGGTAGAGGAAAATCCGCCCGATCACGCCGGCGCGGATGTCGGCCAGCAGGTTCTGAAACATTACAGAAGCCTCACTCTTATATTTTACGAGCGGATCGCTCTGGGCATAGGCCTCCAGCCCAATGGAAACGCGCAGTGCCTCCACCCGGGTCAGGTAATCGACCCACAGTTCGGTGATCGCCCCCAACAGCACCTGGCGGTAGATCTGGCTCTGCACCCGGCGGCCAACCTCCTGCGCATCGAGCGCCGGTGCGTTTTCGCCCAGGCGGGTCAATTCGCTCCGGCCCCAGGCAAGCCTTTGGGCCTCCTGGGCCTGCTGCAGATGTTCGAGCACATCCTCCTCCAGCGTGGCGGTCAGACGATTTGCCAGCAATTCGCCTGCCAAGTGGATAAAGTGCAGGCGGGTGAAGATCTGGCGCACCTGGCGGTGGGTCTTCGAGTCAAAGGAGGTACTTGTGCCCTGGGTAATTGTCGCCAGCAGGCGGATCTTCGCCTGGTCGTCCTTCTCGGGAAGGCGTTCGAGCGCAGCTTGGAGTTCGCGCACAATCTGACCGTCGGCTCCGAGCAGTTTCTCTTCGCGCCCGACCAGTACCTGCCGCAGGCGCTCTTCGATATTGGCGGCTACATCCGCCCACTCAAGTTCCTGCAGTTCGGTACTGTCAAGCCCGAGCGATTCGCCCAGCCGGAATTCGATGGTGTTGGCAAGCCGGGTGATATTCATGGAGGTCACATAGGCTTCCACCTGCGCATGCAACTCCTCAGAAAGGCTTTTTGGGTCCTCGACCAGTTGCATCAACTGGTCCGCATCCAGCCGGAAGGGGACACGTGCCAACCCGGAAAGCTCGTCCAGGATGACGTTCGGGCGGCGGTCTTCGTTTTCGCTGTTGTCGGTCAGGCCGTCCAGGGCGGTATCGAGAGAATCGGTGCGGTCGTCGATCTGGTCTGGCAGGGTCTCACCGGTATGGTCGATCTGCTCCAGCACGGTGTTGAGGAAGTGGAGCTGGTCGGCCTGCAGGGCACGCGAGGCCAGGTCGCGCAAGGCCGTTGCCAGATCGGCAGAGGAGGAGTTAAGTTCGTCCAGCAGGATCTTGTATGTAAAGGACGGGAAGATGCCGTTGGGGGTGTTGAAGGGTGGCTGGATCTGGTCCAGCCAGGCCAGCAGGCGCCAGTATTCCTCGCTGGCGGCTACTTCCTCGGCGCGCCGGCGCACTTCCTGCGCCAGAAGATCGTTCACATCCTCCACCAGGTCTTCCTTCTCAAAGACACGGTTGCGCTGGTCGTAGATACGCTGGCGCTGGGCATTGAGCACGTCGTCGTATTCGATCAGGTGCTTGCGGACGTCAAAATTGGCGCCTTCCACCCTGTGCTGCGACTGCTCGATCATGTTGGTGACGAGCCGATGCTGCATGGGGTAGTCGTCGTCGATCTGGAAGCGCTCCATGACGCCCTTGACCTGGTCTCCGCCGAACATGCGCATCAGGTCGTCTTCCAGGGAAAGGTAGAAACGCGAGGAACCGGGATCGCCCTGGCGGGCGGCGCGGCCGCGCAACTGGTTGTCGATGCGGCGCGCCTCGTGTCGTTCTGAACCGATCACGTGCAGGCCGCCGCGGGCGCGCACGCGTTCCATATCTTCAAAATATTGCAGGAAGTGTTTGACCTCAGCTTCGTAAATGCTGAAGATCGCCGGGTCGGTTTTTTGCAGGGCTTCGCGACGTTCCTGCAGAGACATGTCGTATGGATCCTTATACCCGGCTTTTCGCAACACGCGCGCCACGGCCGCAACGACCTCTTCCGCCAGGTCGCCACCCAGTTTGATATCGACACCGCGCCCAGCCATGTTGGTAGCGATGGTCACCGCCCCAAAGGCGCCGGCCCCGGCGATGATCTGACTCTCTTCGGTGTGTTTGCGGGCATTCAGGACCTGGTGAGGTACTCCTCCCTGGAGTACCGTCTTCAGCCGGTCTTCATCCCCAGCCTCCAGGCCGAGGATATCCAGTAAACAGCTCAGATTGACCGGTTCTTCGGGATTGAGCGAAAGGCCGAGTTCCTTTGCCATCGGGCGGAGATCCTCCGGGCGCATTTCATCGATCGGTTGGTTGAGCGCCTGCAGTTCCGGGATGATACGCCCATCCTCGATGCGATCGTTCTTCTCCAGCCAAGTATGGCGGAGGAGCAGGATCTGCATCAGCCGCCGAACGGGTTCGGCCCGTAAGCGGTTTGACAGGCGTTCCGAACCTTCCACTGAGGTGGTGCCCACCAGGATCGGACGTCCCATGCTGTGAAAGAGGACGATCTCACGCACCAGTGAGCGCAGTTTAGCTTCGGCACTGCGATAGATGATATCGGGGTAATCCTTGCGCCGCCAAAAGACGACCTCCTTGGCGGAATCGTCAGCACGGGCGAAATAGGCGTAAGCGTAGCCTTCCTCGTCCTTGGCCTTCACCTCCACCAGCGGGGCACCGGATCCGAAGGCCTGGTATTCCAGGTTGGTAGGGATGGGGAGCACGGGCAGTTTGTAGATCTTGTCGAACTCTTCCGCCTCGGTCAAGGCCGTACCGGTCATGCCAGCCAGCTTGGAGTACATGCGGAAATAATTCTGCAAGGTAATGGTGGCGTAGGTTACGTTCTCCGGCTCCACGCGCACGCCTTCCTTGGCTTCCACCGCCTGGTGCAGGCCGTCGCTCCAGCGCCGTCCGGGCATCAGGCGCCCGGTGAACTCGTCCACGATCAGTACTTTGCCGCCCTGCACCAGGTAATCCTTGTTGCGCTTGAAAAGATGCTGGGCGCGCAATGCCTGCTCCAGAAAACCGAGCAGGTGGGCCTGTTCGGGGGTCACGTCTTCGGGACGGTCGGGGTCGCGCAGCGGCTGGCCGAGAAGCTGTTCCATGTGGGCGGTGCCGATCTCGGTCAGGGATACGCTGCGGTCCTTTTCGCTCACGTCGTAATCTTCGGGCTTCAATTGGCGGACAAGCACCGCCATTTTGCCGTACCACTCCACATTGCCCGAGGCCGGGCCGGAAATGATCAGCGGTGTACGGGCTTCGTCGATCAGCACATTGTCCACCTCGTCGACGATGGCATAGTTATGACCGCGCTGAACTTTATCCTCCAGACGGTAAACCATGTTATCCCGCAGGTAGTCGAAACCGAACTCGGAGTTGGTACCGTAGGTGATGTCGGCGGCATAGGCTTCCGCGCGATCCACCAGGCGCATCTCGTTCTGGTCTTCGTGGGGGGACTCTTTCTCCGGGTCGTAGAGAAAAGCCTTCTTGCCGTTCTCTGTGGCGGCGGCCATTTGCAGAATGCCGACCGACAGGCCCAGGAAATGGTAAATGGCACCCATCCAGCGGGCGTCACGCCTAGCCAGGTAGTCGTTGACCGTCACCAGGTGGACGCCGCGGCCGGTGAGAGTATTCAGGTAAAGGGGCAGGGTGGCCACTAGGGTCTTGCCTTCGCCGGTGCGCATCTCGGCGATCTTGCCCTGGTGCAGGACGATCCCGCCGATCAACTGCACGTCGTAAGGCCGCTGACCGATGGTCCGTTTGGCAGCTTCGCGGACTGCGGCGTAGGCCTCGGGCAGGATCTCATCCAGGACCGCCTTCTCGATCTCCCGGCGTTCCTTCTCATTCTCGATGCCATCCACTTCCGTTGTAAGCCGGAGGCGGAACTCGTCCGTCTTTGCGCGCAGGGCCTCGTCACTCAGGGTTTCGAACTCCGACTCGAGCGTATTGATCTGCGCCACGAAGTCGGTGGTCTTTTCGATCTCGCGTTTATTGGGGTCTCCCCCGAAGGTTTTAACGAATTTCTGGAGCATGGAAAGTCCCTTTCGAGGCGATTATAGCATGGGGTTGTAAGAGGATGGTAAGAGAAAAAGGTTATCTCTCCTCCCTGAATCGGGGAAAAGACAAGGGAGGGCTGATACCTGAAAGTCAGGTTCTGTTTTGTGTAACAACCAAAATATTTGGTAAATTACCAATTATATTGACAAATATACAATATCATGCTAGACTCCTGCAAAGAGGAAAAAATGAGTGTCATCCCCCGCAAATGCCCAAGTTGTTCCGCCCCCCTGGTCGTCACCCAATTGAGCTGTACCAAGTGTGAAACCAACGTTGTGGGCCTGTACGAGATCAACCCCTTCTTGCGCCTTTCCAACGAAAGCCTGCAGTTCCTGGAAACCTTCATCCAGAACCGCGGCAACGTAAAAGAGATGGAACGCGTCACCGGGGAATCCTACTGGGTGATCCGGCGCAGGCTCGACGAAGTGATCGCCGAACTCGGCTACGAGGTGGAGCCGGTGGAGGATGAGCTGTTGGCCCGCCGACAGGAGATCCTCAGCCGCCTCAGCAAGGGCGAGATCGACGTCAAGGAAGCCACCCGCCAACTTTCGCTTCTGGGCGAAGCGATCCCATAACCACAGGAGTAAAAAATGACCACGCCAAGTGAACAAATGCAAGTGCTCGACATGATCTCACAGGGAAAGATCACCGCCGCCGAGGGGGAGGAACTGTTAAAGGCACTGGCTGCCAGCGCCCCCAAGCCCAAGCTCCAGCCTGTGCGCGTGGACCCAGCTGCTGTGGCTGCCAGCGGTTATTCGGCCAACCTGGGCGCCGGCCTGGCAGCCGAACTGCGCAAATTGGGCATCGAACGGGTGCAATTGCATGAACTACAGGAGATGCGCCTGCACGATGTCAACGCGGATTTCGTGCGCGAGATTGCCGCCCTGGGTTACGAGGATGTAGACCTGGACGACCTGGTCAACCTGCGTATGCAGAACGTAAGTCCCGAATACATCCGGGAGCTGCGGGCAGCCGGACTGGACGAGGACGTGGATCTGGATGGGTTGATCGATTGTTCCCACCATGGCGTGACTCCAGAGTTCCTGCGGGGGATGCGCGAGGCCGGGCTGAAAGACATGGATGTGGACACACTGGTGAGATGTCACGACCGCGGGCTGACCCCCGAATTCCTGAAGAGTATGCGGGAAGCCGGATTCAAGGACATGGACGTGGACGAACTAGTGAGATGCCACGACCACGGTGTGACACCCGAATTCCTGAAGAGTATGCGGGAAGCCGGATTCAAGGACATGGAAGGGGATGACCTGGTCCGTTGCTTCGACCACGGCGTGACGCCCGAATTCCTCAAGGCCATGCGGGATGCCGGGCTTAAGGACCTGGACCTGGACGACCTAGACCTGGACGACCTGATCCATTGCTTTGACCACGGCGTGACCCCCGAATTCCTCAAGGCCATGCGGGATGCCGGGCTCAAGGACCTGGACGTGGACGAGTTGGTAGCGTGCTTCGACCACGGGGTAACCCCCGAATTCCTCAAGGCCATGCGGGGGGCGGGGCTCAAGGACCTGGACGCAGACGAGTTGGTAGAGTGCTTCGACCACGGCGTAACGCCTGAGTTTCTCAAGGCCATGCGGGAGGCCGGGATCAAGGACCTGGACGTGGACGAAATGGTGGAATGCTCTGATCACGGGGTGACCCCAGAATTCCTCAAAGGCATGCGCAATGCCGGGCTGAAAGACCTGGACGTGGACGAACTGGTGGAGTGCTTCGACCATGGGATCACCGTGGAATTCATCACCGCCCTGCGGGAGGCCGAGATCAAGGACCTGGACGTGGACGAGCTGGTGGAATGTTCCGACCAGGGTGTCACCCCGGAATTCATCCGCAGCATCCGGGAGGTGGGGCTGAAAGACATGGATGTGGACACACTGGTGGTTTTGGCCGATCATGGAGTCACCCCCGAAACCCTGCGGGCGGCCCATCTTGAAAACCCCGAGCTCGAAACCGAGGAACTGGTGGAACTGGTCACCGAGGGTCTTGACCTCGAAGCCAGCGGATCAAAGAAGAAGAGCGGAACCCACATTCATATCCATTAGGAAGCCGCTTCCGGCTATCTCATTACATCAAAGAAAACGCTTCCGCAAGGAGGCGTTTTTCGCGCCCAGATGTTTTCGTAGCAGTGAGACACGCCGCTGCCAGCAGGTGAAGAAAAAATTGGTCCTCTGTATGGAAAATCGGTTATATACTGAACTTATCGATTGACCAATATAAAGGTTAGGTAAATCTCTTGTGGAGGATGCTTATGCCAAGATATTTCGCATCGCTGACAATTGTATTAATGATTGGAATGGTAATGACCCGGGTCTTGCTTATGAAAAGAAAAGGGATCGCAGCGATGAATTTCAGCAAAATAGATAAGACGGATTTTTTCATTCCGCCGTTCGCCCTTTTCTATTTCTATCTCGTGTTTGCCGCCACATTCAATTTTCCTACCATAAGCACCCAGGAATTCTTCCATTCCGGGATTATCGCCTGGGTCGGAGTGTTCTTTTGCCTGGCGGGGCTGTTGTTGTTATTGTGGAGCATTGTTTCTTTTGGGCAGAGTTTCCGGGTTGGCATCGACGAAGACCATCCCGGCAAACTTATCACGACCGGCGTTTTTGCTTTCAGCCGAAATCCCATTTATGTGGCATTTGCGTTTATCCTGCTTGGTCAATTCCTGAACTTCTCAAATTGGATCCTTCTGGTCTATCTGGGTGCAGCCATTTGGTTGTTCCATCGTCAAGTATTGCGTGAGGAAGACTATTTGACGGAGCATTACGGCAAGCAATACTCGGAATATTGCCATTGTGTAAGAAGGTACTTCTGAGTAGATCGTAAGGACAGAAAACTTACCCTAGAAAGCATATAGATCGGTCCAAAACGCTGACCCACCTTGCCTTCAAGAGACCCCGCAAAGAGCGCCCCGGCTAAAACCGTCAGGACGGGCAGGATAGGCAGCGACTCTGCTGCTCTTAAACCGGCGCGATTTACCAGCAATGGCGCGATAATGCGAAGGAGTCTCTCCAGTCCCACCGCTGCCGCTGAGCCATTCCGTTGGGTGGCCGGTAGCAAGTTAGAAAAATTCTGTTTAAGTGAAAATTCATGAATGCGCCTTCTTTTCTTCTTCCTCGACCTTGTTTTGAAAAAACACCTGAAATGATGGCGGCTTTTGACACACTATTTCAATCGACTCCCATCGGTGGTTTTATTGACTATTCTCTTCCATTCCCAAAATGGCAATTCCTATCCTATCTCTGCGAAGCCAAAAACCTTGTGCTTCATGGTTCACAAGATTCTGAAATTAAATTGGTTGAACCAAGACAGGCAAATGATAAAAAAGCATTCAGTAATCAACTGGCAATTTATGCCACTACGGATGGCATCTGGGTTCTATATTTTGCTGTTCTTGACCGCAGAAAATATCCAGAAATGACACTCTTCAATTCATGTTTACAAGCCCGAATAACCCTCGACCAATTTAGTGAACCGTTGTATTTCTTTTCGATCACTCAATCTGTTCTCCTTCAAAAACCGTGGTGCACAGGTGCCATCTACATTTTGCCACGGCGATCTTTTATACAAGAACCTACTCAGCAAGCGCAAGGGACTGAAATCATTTTTCCACATTGGATTAGTTCCCAGTCAGCGCAGCCAATTGCGAAATTACTTGTGGACCCAGATGACTTTCCTTTTCTCGACCATATTCACGGACATAATAATGAGAAATTGATCCAGTTGGCATCGGTTAATCCAAATGGTTTTCCGTGGTTAGGTGCGTTGGAATCTTAAGAAGACATGTCTTGTAAAAGGCAAGCGCCAACCAATACCGCGTGCGCTGGACAGTGAGGCCCAGCCCGTCTCTCGTCCCTTTTATCATGACTGGCTTAAAAGATCCGGATAAATATCAAACACGGCAAGGTCACCACCTAGCCGTGTTTTGTTTACATCTTTGTCGGTTTAAGACAATCCCCCGTCTACCCCACCTTAAAACCTCGCTTCGCCAATTGCTCGAGCAGTTCCTCCGGGGTGTCATACCACTGGCCCCACTTGCGCGAGATGTGCTCGGTCCACGAGTAATCCTTGAAGGTAAAGGTTTCCTTGCGGCCCTTCTCCAGGCGGATCTTGATCTTCTGTTTGGAATAATAATTCTGCGCCAGGTAGCCATCGTCCATCACTTTCATGGCTTCGGTCACCTGCTCATCGGTGAAATCGGGATACTTGTCCTCGAACAAGGTAAACGAGAGCGGGTAACGCGGGCGGGGTGGGCATTCCTCCGCCGGGTAGCCCATGACGAGTTGCACCAGCGGGAAGACCCTGGGCGGCAGTTTGAAGTCCTTGGCTATTCTATCGGCCATGTAGGGGGCGTTCCCCAGGAAACAGGAGAACAGCCCCAGGCTTTCGCCGGCAATGACCATGTTCTCAGCCATGTAGGCGGCATCCTGTATGCCGAAGAAAAGCAGGGACAGGTCGTTGGTGACCACTTCCCAGCCGCGTAGTTTCATGAAGCGCTCCAGTTTGTACAGGTCCACGCAGATGGTGAACCAGAGCGGCGCGGCGTAGGGGGCCTTCTTGCGGGTCAACAATACACTGTAGAGCTGGGAGGCGAAGGGGGCCTGCTGACCGGCGCGCACGATGGTTTGGATGATTTCGTCGGTCGGCTTTTGTTTGGTGTACTTGCGCACGGTGCGGTGATCGAGCATGGTCTGGATGACCTGGTTTTCCATGGGGGGGACTCCTTTATTAAATACAAAGGGCACGAAGGTTCACAAAGAAAAGATATGTTTTGTCTTGTTCTTTGTGTTTGGATGGTTTTTGCAGTGGACTTACAAGTATAAACGAAAAGCCCGGAAGCGTTATACCTCTGGGCTGTCGAACATAGTTTTCAAGAATTTTAGCTTTACCGGGGCTATTCTTTTGCACCCAGACTGTGGAGGCTGCCCGAGCCGGACTTGTCAAAACTGATTTGCGGGCTGCCATAGTAGCTTACATCGCCACTTCCGCTGACGTGGGCCGAGAGGGTACCGGTTGCCCAGACCGTCACGTTACCAGACCCGCTGATGTTGACGGATGTGTCCTGGGTATCCAGGTCGCCCTCCAGCACCTTGCCGGAGCCGCTGATCTGGATGCTCTGGCTGGCGGCCTTCCCGGCCAGGTCCAGCTTACCCGAACCGCTGATGGTGGCGGTGAGCTTGCCCACAGTAAGGCTGTCCACGCGAACGCTGCCCGACCCGCTGATGACGATATCCAGGTTGCTAGTTTCAAGGGCCGCTGAGACCACGTCCCACGAGCCGGAGGTGGTGATGCCGACCAGGTCCTTGACGTGCAGGGTGAAATGCAGGCGGCTGGGGACCAGCGAGCGCATGCTCGAATCCAAGCCCAGGTAGAGCGTCCCGCTGCGCACATCGGAGGTGACGTACTGCAGCATGTTATCGTCGGTTTCAACGGTGAGGGCCTCGGTCCCGTCCTGGAGGACGTCGAGCGAGCCGCCGCCACTGACATCCACGCGGGTGAACCCACTAACTGTGCGGTTCTCGCTGATCACATTGCGTGATCCGAAGGTGGGGATTATGCTGCAGGCGCTGACGAGCAGCATGAGAATGGTCAATCCGAGCGCGGCTTTGAAAAATTTTATGTTCATTTGATTCTCCTTAGTCCTCTCAAAATTTGATTTCACTGTAAGGATGTACGCCGGATGATAGCTGAAGTGTCTATTTTCAACCTATCCGTTGCCTATTCTTTCGCTGAAGAGGAATGATGAGCAGGTAACCAACCTGGCGAGGAGGCTAACTTGTTATGTCACACCCCCAACCCTCACGAATCACGCCCGCAGGGAACTCCCCGATTCTACGTGGAGGCTTCGTTAAAGCTGCCTTGACCAGGGGAGTACTTCTTTCTTTAAGCAAAACAGGCGTGCTATAATCGAATCAACGCTATGACCTTCGCCCACCTCCACGTCCATACCGAATACTCGCTGTTGGATGGCTTCAGCAATATCAAGAAGCTGGTCACGCGCGCCAAAGAGATGGGCATGCCCGCCCTGGCCATTACCGACCACGGCACGATGTTCGGCGTGATCGAGTTCTATAACGCCGCCAACGAGGCCGGCATCAAGCCGATCATCGGGCTGGAGGCCTACATGGCGGCGCGCAGCATGCAGGAGCACGACCCGAAAGAAGACCGCAGGTCGTCCCACCTGCTGCTGTTGGCTGAGAACGAGACCGGTTACAAGAACCTGCTCCAGATCGCCTCGGCTGCGCAACTGGAGGGCTTTTACTATTACCCCCGCATTGACAAGGAATTCCTGGCCAAACACACCAAGGGGCTGATCTGCACCTCCGGCTGCATGTCGGCTGAAGTGCCGCGCCTGATCAAGCAGGGCCAGGTGGAGGCTGCCCGCCGCAGCCTGGACTGGTACTACGAGATCTTCGGCAAGGATAATTTCTTCTTCGAACTCCAGCAGCACGACGTGCCCGAGCTGGAGAAAATTAATCGCACCTTGCTGGAACTCGGCCCGCATTACAACGCCCGCTTCGTTGCCACCAACGACCTGCACTACGTGGACCCCGAAGACGCCAAATACCAGGATATCCTGCTTGCCATCCAGACCGGGGCGCTGCTCTCCGACCCCGATCGGATGCGCATGACGGACGGCTCGTACTACCTGCGCTCGCCCGAGGAGATGGGGCGCCTGTTCGCTGAAGTGCCCGAGTCGCTCTCGAACACTCTACTGATCGCTGAACGCTGCAACGTCAACCTGAAAGTGGAGAAATACCGCCTACCGCTTTTTGAAGTCCCGCCAGGACAAACGGCGGATTCCTACCTGAGGGCTTTGTGCGAGGACGGGTTGAAGCGGCGCTACGAGCAACGCGCCACCAGCCCCGAGGTGCGCGAGCGCCTGGACTACGAATTGGGCATCATCGATAAGATGGGCTTCAGCGCCTACTTCCTGATCGTCTGGGACCTGTGCCGCTATGCCCGCGAACAAGGCATCTGGTACAACGCGCGCGGCTCGGCAAACGGTTCGATCGTGGCGTACACGCTCGACATCACCCTGGTGGACCCCATCCAACAGGATCTGCTCTTCGAGCGCTTCCTGAACCCCGGGCGCATCTCGATGCCCGATATCGACCTGGACTTCCCCGACGACCGCCGGGCGGACGTGCTGGATTACACGGTTAAAAAATACGGGCAAGACAAGGTAGCGCAGATCATCACCTTTGGCACGCTGGGGGCACGCGCCGCCCTGCGTGACGTGGGCCGCGTGATGGACATCCCGCTACCGGATGTGGATCGGGTGGCAAAGATCATCCCGAACATCCCCTCCAAAGCCATGCCGCTGCGCGACAGCATTGCAGAGAACTTCAAGGGCCTCCCGGAGTTGAAGGAGGTTTACGAGTCCTCCGACGTGCTGCAGGAATTGATTGATACCGCCGCCAAAATGGAAGGGGTGGTGCGCAACGCCGGCACGCACGCGGCGGGCGTGGTCATTTCGGATAAGGCGCTGGTCGAATACCTGCCGCTGCATCGGCCCACCAATAATTCCGAAGAGACACCCATCAAGACCGTCACGCAGTTCGAAATGGGCATCCTCGAGAAGCTTAAGATGCTCAAGGTGGACTTCCTCGGTCTGGCTACGCTGACCATCATGGCACGCGCATGCGACCTGATCGAAAAACGGCACGGCGATCATTTCACCCTGAACAACATCCCCACCGACGACGCGGCAACGTACAAGTTCCTGGGCGGAGGCAACACCCTGGGCGTCTTCCAGCTTGAAGGTTCGGGGATGACAAAGTGGCTGGTGCAGATGAAACCCCAGACGCTGGATAACATCATTGCCATGGTAGCGCTCTACCGCCCCGGCCCGATGGAATTCATCCCCGATTACATCAGCCGCATGCACGGCGAGTCGGAAGTGGAGTACAAGCACCCTGCGCTGGCGCCGATCTTCGGCGACACCTATGGTATCCCGCTCTACCAGGAACAATTGATGCGCGCTGCCATCGAGCTGGCCGGGTATACGCCCTCCGAGTCGGACGAACTGCGCGCCGCCATTTCTCATAAGAAGATCAAGGAGATCGACAACCACCGCCAGAAGTTCATCAAGGGGGCAGTCAGCCAGGGGATGGAAGGCGAAACCGCCGAGGCGATCTACAACGACTGGAACGAGTTCGCTCGCTACGGCTTCAACAAATCGCACGCGGCCGACTACGGCTTGCTGGCCGTCCAGACCGGTTACCTGAAACTGCATTACCCGGCGGAATACATGACCGCTCTGCTCTCGGTGACCAAGCACGAAACCGATAAAATGGCGCTCTACATTAACGATACCCGCAACATGGGCGTCACCGTTTTACCGCCGGATATCAATGCCAGTGTCTGGGACTTTGCCATTGAAGAGAAGGACGGCAAGCCTGCCATCCGCTTCGGTCTGGGAGCGATCAAGAATGTGGGCCAGGGGGCGGTGGAACTGCCTGCCCAGGCGCGCCTGAAGGGCGGGCGCTTTAAAGACCTGAACGACCTGTCAGCACGCGTGGACCTGCGGGGGGTGGGCAAACGCGCCCTCGAAAGCCTGATCAAGGTGGGGGCGCTAGACGAATTTGGGTCGCGGACCGCCATGCTCGAATCTCTCGACCGGATTGTGGCGATCAGTTCCTCCCATTTCCGTGCCGCCGAAGCCGGGCAGTTGTCGCTCTTTGGCACCGCCACCGGCGTGACCGAAAGCATTACCCTGCCACTAGTCCCAGATGCCGACCGGCGTGAGACCCTGGCCTGGGAGCGCGAGCTGATCGGCATGTACATGGGCGAGCACCCGCTGACGCCCTACCTGAATGAGATCCGGCGGGTGGTGACGCACTTCTCCAGCACCCTGGGCGAGGCCTCCCACGAGGAAAAGACACGTGTGGCCGGGATGGTAAGCGGCATCCGTCCACACCAGACCAAGACCGGTAAGATGATGGCCTGGGTCACACTCGAAGACCTGACGGGCGTGATCGAATTGGTGCTCTTCCCGCGCACCTGGGAGAAATTCCAATTTGCCCTGGAAGTTGGGGGGGTGATCGTGGCTGAAGGCAAAGTGGACGCCCAGTCCAGCCCCTCCAAAGTGCTGGTGGACAACATCCGCACCGAGCTTAAGCTGACCGAGCCGGCGCAGATCCCCCTGCAGCCCCAGCCTCAACCGCGAGCCTCTGCCCCGGAGCGAAGATCAGCGACCATTACGCAAAAACCAGCCCCCGTATCGAAACGGGTAGCCGAGCGCCATTCCAGCTTTGCGGGCGAGCCGCCTGCGCCGGAAGACCCGCCCGATTGGGAAAGTTACGAGCCCAGTAAGACCAACCTGGCTGCCCGGGACGCCGAGGCGCACGAACCGGAAATACCGGAAGGAAATTTGAATGAAGAGCCCTCCGCACCAAGCACCCCCACCATCGGGAGCGCGGTCGAACAGCCGGTGACTCCCGCCCAGCCGCCCGCGGCGTTGTTGACGCCCAAGCTGCCCGTGACCCCGGTCTCTGCCCGACGGGAAGACGAACATGTCCCCCAGATGGTGATCGTGATCCTGCGCCCCAGCGGCGACCCGAGCCGCGACATCCGCCGCATCAGCCGCCTGCATGGCACATTCATTTCATACCCCGGTAAAGACCGCTTCGCCTTCCAGATCTTTGAAGAGGGAAAGGGGCATTTGATCGAGTTCCCCAACGATACCACGCACCTGTGTACCGAACTGGCAACCATCATCAAGGATGCGGTGGGGGAAGAAAACCTGAGGGTGGAACCGATTTTGTATCAGTAAATTAAAAAATGGCGACCAACTGGTCGCCTCTACGCAAACTTCCGGATCGCATTGCACCTCTCGCAATCCTCCTGCTGGCATAACAACGCCAGCGGGTCTTTTTTAATGTGCGCCACAACTACTCTAAACAGCATGTTCAACGGCACCGCCTGGACGAGCGCTGTCCCGATCTGCACCTTGCGGGTGAACTTCTCCATCTCCGGGGCGATAGCCTGGAAACCCGCCGAACAACCGGGAAACCCCGGGCACTCCACCACACCTTTCGGCGTCAGCGCCCAGCGGATGAACTGCCGGCGCCCGGCCAGTTTTTCGGCATAATGGATGCTTGTGTTGACAGTGTGGTCCACGCCCATCAGAACTGCCCAGCCGTTTTCTTGTTCCAGCAGGCCTAGCGGAGCCAGGTGGTCGGTCATCGTCTGGACTGTGAGGAATTTTTCGGTGTTGATGCCAGCAAAGGATTGGATCGGGTGGCTGGAGCGGACGGCGCGCGGGTGGCGGCGGAACATCTCGGAGATGACGCCCATCAGCGGGTCGGCGGGCATGCTCGGCGTGAAGAACTCAGCCATCTGGTTCTGGTCCTGCAGGGAGCCATAGGTCAGGCCATTGTTTTCCGGGCCGCTGAGCGGGGTAAGCATTGTCTTATAGGTAAAAGTTGGAACGACCACGCTGCTAAAAACCGTGACCAGCGCATTGACAACCGTCACGGCGCCTTCTTCCACCTCCCCGAAGGATTTCAACGATGAATGAACGATCACCGGCGCATCCGCCAGGTGCAGGTCGCGCAGTCCCAGCAGCAGGTCCCGCAAGCGCAAGGTCATCTTAGCAAGACAGCTCCAGGATCAGTTTCGCCGAGTCACCCGTCTCCTCTGGCTGGAAGTGGTAGACGCGGATGCCGAACTCGGAAAACTCGTAAGCCGCCAGGGCAGAAAGGGCCGCCAGCCCGGCCTTGCTGGTGAAGTAAGCGGCGCGCTTCTCCTCGCCTTTGGCCCGTTCGCCTACATGCACGATGACCCCGCCGCCTTTCTCTTTCATGATGCGCCCCACCGACTGGGTCAGGAGGAAAGGCCCGGTCAGGTTCACGTCCAGTGTGCGCTGCCAGTCCCAGTCGTCCATCTCGAGTACCGTTTTCTGCGGCTCCACCTCGGCGCAGTTGACCAGGATGTCGATCTGCCCGAGATCGTCGAGCACGGAATTGAGCAGGGTCTGGATGGGCATCTTCTTGGCGATATCCTCCACGTAAGCCTTCACCTGCCCGCCGGAGGCGAGGATGCGCACCACTGTTTCGTCCAGGTTGACCGGCGAGACGTCGTTGACGGCCAGGCTTGCGCCTTGGGCGGCAAAGGCTTCGGCTACACGGCGGCCGGTGCCTTTACCCGCCCCAGTGATCAAAACAACCTTCCCGCTAAAATCAGCCATACGACCTCCTACTGCCCGGTTCCCTGGCAACTTACTACCACAATCGCAAACAGCCAGCGTTTGTCCATCCGATAATTATACTCTCAGACAGCCAGGCGAAAAATTCGTCCCTTTGTAAGACCGATCGGTTTCTCAGCTTCTCAAAAACGAGAGGGAAATGGGAACCTTACCCCCTGTTCTCCACGTTATTGAGGTGAGACTCGGTTTCTAACATAATATCTATTTTCCTTTTTCGCATTTCTAATACCTGGACGGTAAGATTGACATTATTCAAAACCAACAATTCCTGAAAGGAGTTCGAAATGTCTTACTTTATTGCCCCTTACCCGTATCGCATGGCCCGCCGCTGGGCCCACATGACCGGTTACGAAGAACCCACGCATGATTTCACCCTGGCCGTGGATGTCCGTGATGAAGATGAAGCCTATGTGATCAGCGCGCTAGTCCCCGGCTTGAAGGCCGAAGACCTGAACATCCAGATCCTGGAAGATGTGGTCACCGTGGAAGGCGAGTTCAAAGCCGACGAGAATGAGTACCTGATGCGTGAACTACCGCACGGTTCCTTCCGCCGGACCCTGCGCCTGCCCGCCGCCCTGGATGCCGATAAAGCCCAGGCGAAAATCAACGACGGTGTGCTGACCCTGCGCCTGCCTAAGGCTGAATCAGCCCGCCCCAAGACGATCAAAGTTGCGGTCAAGTAAAACCCGCGTAGATCAAGTTCTAAATTCTCCTTAGTCAGGACGCCTCCGTGCAGGCGTCCTGTTGTTTTTTTTTTACAGCATCCCGCCGGGGGGGATGTTTTCAGGTAAAATACCTGCATCCTTTACCCGGAGACATCATTGTGCAACGCAAACTGGTCTTTCTTTTAACTTTGATCCTGCTGGCTGCCTGCGCCTTCCCCGGAGGCGCGGCCACTCCCACCCTGGCAGGTCCCAGCTCCACCCCTGTCCCGACGGCCTCCTCCACGCCCGTTTCCACGCCTCTGGCCATCCTGGTGCTGCCCGCAGATATGGATCGCACCGAATCAGATCAATACCAGAAGATCGTTTATGACCTGGCCCAGGCCAACGGTTTGCGCTTCCAGGTGCGCAACGTGCTCACCCCTGCCGACGTGGCCCTGGAAGGTACGGCATTGAAAGTCGTCGTGGCCCTCCCACCGGACCCTGGGCTGGACGCGCTGGCGGCCGCCGCACCGACCGTGCAATTCCTGGCGGTCAGTATCTCCGGCCTGGCCGCGGCACCCAACCTGTCGAGCGTCGGCGCGAGCGGCCTCCCAGTGGACCAGCAGGCCTTCCTGGCAGGGTACATCGCCGGGATGGTCGCCACGGAGTGGCGCGTGGGCATCCTATCCCAGAAGGATACTCCCGGCGGCGACGCGGCGGTCACCGCGTTCAGGAACGGCTATCACTTTTACTGTGGCGATTGTTTCAACCCCAATTTTAACCAGCCCAATTCGCATGGTCTTTACCCGATCATCGTCCGCATCCCCACCGATGCTCCCTTAAGCGACTATACCGGATACGGCAACCTGTTGATTCAGAACTTCGTCAAAGTGGCTTTTCTTTACCCCGACATTGCCAATTCCGACCTGCTTTCCTACATGGCCCAGAATGGCGTGCTGCTCATTAGCCAAACCCTGCCGGGCGAGGACGTGCGTCCCAATTGGATCGCCAGTATCCAGCCTGACCTCAATTCTGCCCTGAAGAGTCTCTTCCCGGAACTGGTGGCCGGCAATGGCGGGCAGGTGACTCCCACCCCCTTGTTCCTGACCGACGTCAACCCTGACCTGCTCAGCGATGCCAAGCTGCGCCTGGTACAGGGCGTGCTGGATGGCTTGCAAAACGGGACCATTGGCACAGGAGTGACTCCATAAAGAAACCTCGAATGGTTTGGCATGGCTTTTTCGCAGTGATACACTCCCGTCCACCTTGCCGCCTCCCGGATCTATGTGAGGCGGTTTTCTTTATCAAAACTGCACGTTTATTAGTAGTTGAAATTCTTGTGGAGAACGGATGACTCAACGCACCTATACCAACCGCCGCTACCTGGATGCCCTCGAAAAGAAAGTGCTTGTCTTCGATGGCGCCATGGGTACCAGCCTGCAAGCCCTGCATCTTTCTGCTGAACAATTTGGCGGCGAGAAACTGGACGGCTGCAACGACTATCTGGTTATTTCGTATCCCGAAGCAGTCGAAACGATCCACCGCTCGTTCCTGGAGGTGGGGGTGGATGGTATCGAGACTGACTCCTTCCGCGCTAACCGCATCTCTATGAAAGAGTACGGCCTGCAGGACAGGGTCATCGAGATCAACCAGGCCGCGGCATCCCTGGCAAGACGATTAGCCGATGAGTACTCCTCACGAATTACAAATAACGGTTCACGGATAACGCATCCCCGCTTTGTTGCCGGTTCGATTGGCCCGAGCGGTAAACTGCCTTCCGCCGGCGACACCGAACTCTCCAACGTCGATTTCGACGAACTGGCGGACGTTTTTCGCGAGCAGACCACGGGTCTGATCCGCGGGGGTGTCGACCTGCTGTTGATCGAGACCTCGCAGGACATCCTGGAAGTCAAAGCCACCATCACCGGCATTCAGAAAGCCTTCGAAGAGACCGGCATCTTCCTGCCCATCCAGGCGCAGGTCACGCTCGATACAACCGGGCGCATGTTATTGGGCACGGACATGGTCGCCGCCCTGACCATCCTGGAAGGCCTGTCGATCGATGTCATCGGCCTGAATTGTTCCACCGGCCCCGAGTACATGCGCGAGCCCATCCGCATCCTCGGTGAGCAGGCGGTACTGCCGGTTTCCTGCATCCCCAACGCTGGCCTGCCGCTTAATGTGGATGGCGTGGCGGTCTATCCGCTCGAACCCGAGCCTTTTGCCAATGCGCTGGTCGAGTTTGTCGAGAAAAATAACATCTCCATCGTGGGCGGATGCTGCGGGACGACCCCTGCGCATTTAAAGCTACTGGTCGAGAAGCTGGATTCCCGCCCTCATCCCGCCCGCCCGACCTTGTCCACTCCGCGCCTGTCTTCCTCGATCACGGCCATCCCCATGCACCAGGACCCGCCGCCCCTGCTGATCGGGGAGCGCTGCAACGCCCAGGGCAGTAAGAAGTTCAAGCGCCTGCTGCTTGAGGAAGACTACGACGCGATCCTGGAAATCGCCCGCGAGCAGGTCAATTTTGGCGCGCACGCGCTCGACATCTCCTGCGCCGTCACCGAGCGCCCCGACGAAGTGGAACTGATGCGCAAGACGGTCAAAAAACTGGAGATGGGCGTTGAAGTGCCGCTGGTGATCGATACCACCGAGCTGGACGTGCTCGAAACTGCCCTTAAAACCGCCCCCGGGCGCTGCCTGATCAACTCGACCCATCTCGAATCAGGCCGCCTCAAGGCGGACAGGATCTTTGCGCTGGCAAAAGTGCATAATGCCGCTGTCATCGTCCTGACGATTGACGAAAAGGGCATGGCCCGGGCAGCTGGTCGCAAGCTGGAAGTGGCCAGGCGAATCTACGACATCGCTGTCAACGAGCATGGCCTGCGCCCCGAGGCGCTGGTCTTTGACGCCCTGACCTTCACTCTCGCCACCGGCGACCCCGAATTCGCGGATTCCGCCATGGAGACCATCGCCGGTATCCGCCTGATCAAGCAAAACCTACCCGGCGTACTCACCTCGCTGGGCGTCTCGAACCTATCTTTTGGGCTTGCACCGCAGGCACGCCCGGTCCTTAATTCGGTCATGCTTTATCACTGCGTGCAGGCCGGGCTGGATATGGCCATCATCAACCCGGCCCAGGTGACTCCCTATGCCGACATCCCGGCCACGGAGAAAGAACTCGCCGAAGACTTGGTCTTCAACAAGCACCCGGAGGCACTCCAGCGATTCATCGAGCATTTTGAGGACGTTTCGCCCGCATCTTTGGCAGATACGACCGCCGACCCGACCGTGGATATGACCCCTGAACAACGCCTGAACTGGTGCATCGTTCACCGCCACAAGGAGGGCGTGGAAGCGGATATTGACGAGATCATTAACCGCGATAGTTCCCCTCTCGCCGCGCGGGTGGGCGAGCAATCCCGCCATCAGGTAGCTGTCCACATGCTGAATACCGTCCTGCTGCCTGCCATGAAAGAAGTCGGCGACAAGTTTGGCGCGGGCGAATTGATCCTGCCCTTTGTGCTGCAGTCTGCTGAAGTGATGAAAAAAGCCGTCGCCCACCTTGAGAATTATCTTGACAAGGTTGAAGGGGTCACCAAGGGGACCCTCGTCCTTGCCACTGTTTACGGGGACGTGCATGACATTGGCAAGAACCTGGTTAAAACGATCCTGGCCAACAACGGCTACACCGTCATCGATCTCGGCAAACAGGTGCCGGCTGAGACGATCATCTCGAAGGCAGTGGAAGTCAATGCCACCGCTATCGGTCTCTCGGCGCTGCTGGTCAGCACCTCTAGGCAGATGCCGCTCATCATCAACGAACTCCAGCGCCGCGGGCTTGATTTTCCTGTCCTCGTGGGCGGGGCGGCCATCAACCGCCGCTTCGGTCGCCACATCCTGTTTACCGAGGATGGCAGTCCCTATGCTCCCGGCGTGTTCTATTGCAAGGATGCCTTCGAAGGGCTGGAGACGATGGACCAACTCATCGATCCGCAGCGCAGGCCGGCCCTGATGGAGCAGATTGGCAAAGAGGCCGACCTGGAATTGGGGCGCCTCCCGCCACAAGTTAATAGTTCAACGTTGACCGTTCAACGTTCGAGCGTTTTTCCCGCGCCGATCAATCTGCCAGAAAAATCTGGAGTCCACAGCGTTAAAGAGATACCGCTCGAGATGGTGTTTCAGCATCTCAACATTAACGAGTTGTACCGCCTGTCGTGGGGTGCAAAGAATACGCATGGCGCGGAATGGGACAAGCTCAAAGCCGAGTTCGACGCCCGTCTCGATAGGATGAAACGCACAGCCATCAAAGAATGCTGGCTTAAACCTCAGGCAGTCTATGGCTTGTTCCCCTGCCAGGCGGAAGGCGATGATCTGATCATCTACGATCCTGCTTCCGTGGGGACAAAGCCTGCATTACCCCTGCAAAGGTTCCACTTCCCGCGCCAGCCTTACGATGAGCACCTGGCTCTTTCTGATTATTTTGCCCCGGTTGGGTCCGGTCAAATGGACGTGGTCGCCTTGCAGGTGGTTACTGTCGGGAGGGAAGCTACTGAGCGCTTCGACAAGCTCCAGGCAGATGGTGACTATTCTGAAGCTTACTTCACGCACGGGCTTGCCGTCCAGACTGCCGAGGCGACCGCTGAATATATGCACCGGTATATCCGCCGTGAACTGGGGATCCCTGCCAGGCAGGGCAAACGTTACTCCTGGGGTTACCCTGCCATCCCTGAGTTGGAGGATCATCGCAAGGTCTTTGACCTGTTGCCGGCTGCGAAGGAACTCGGCATGCAGTTATCGCCTGCCTACCAGCTCATCCCTGAACAGTCCACTGCCGCCATCATCCTGCACCACAAGGATGCCAAATACTACAGCACCGGTGAAAGCCGCGTGGATCAGTTGATGAAGTAGAACAAATTACCAATTTGCGCCACAGGAGCATAAATGAGTAAATTCCTTTCTTTGTTATCATCCTCCACCACCCTGCTCGCCGACGGTGCGATGGGGACGATGCTCAATGCGCGCGGCATCAGTTTCGAGAAATGCTTCGACGAACTAAACCTAACCAAGCCGGAGGTTGTCGCGGGGATCCACCTGGAATACATCGAAGCCGGTGCACAGATCATCCTGACGAATACCTTCAGCGCCAACCGCTTCAAACTCCAAAAATTCGGATTGGCGGACAAGCTCGAGGAGATTAACCGCGCCGGCGTGGAACTGGCCAAACGAGTGGCAGCAACTTCCTCCAGGGATGTGCTCGTTGCCGGGGATGTGGGTCCGCTGGGCGTGCGCCTGGCTCCCTTTGGGCGGGTCCAGCCCGAACAGGCGCGCTCCGCTTTCGCCGAACAGATCTCAGCGCTATGTTCCGCCGGGGCAGACTTGATCGTGATCGAGACAATGAATGATCTGTACGAAGCGCGCGAGGCTGTCCACGCTGCCAAAGAAAGCTGCACTCATTCGGTGGTGGTATCGGTCACGTTCACCCGTGATGACTGCACCATCCTGGGAGATAATCCCGAAAAAGCCGCCCGGGTTTTGACCGAATCCGGCGCGGACGTGATCGGGGTCAACTGCTCGGGCGGTCCGACCCAGCTCCTGCGCATTCTCAAGCAGATGCACCAGGCCGCGCCACAAATGAAATTATGGGTCAAACCGAATGCCGGCTGGCCGGAACAAGCCAGCGGGCGCATCATGTACCCGGCCGACCCCGAATACTTTGGCGATTACGCCCTTTCCTTCCGAGCAGCTGGCGCTTCCATCGTCGGCGGGTGCTGTGGGACGACCCCCGCTCACATTGCCTCGATGCGCAAGGCTCTGGATTCCGCCCCAGCGCTGGTGGTCGAAACCCAGCCGCCTGAGATGGTCGAATCTCTGGAAGTGCCTGATGACGATTTGATAGCTTCCCACCTGGCGCAAAAACTGGCAGCTGGGAAATTCGTCATTGCCGTCGAAATGGATCCGCCGCGTGGCCTTTCGACCTATAAACTAATCGCGGGGGCCTCCCTGCTGCAGGAAGCCGGCGCGGACGTGATCGATGTGGCCGATAGCCCGATGGCGCGCATGCGCATGTCGGCCTGGGCGGTCTGTGACGTGCTCCAGCACAGGCTCGGGGTCGAGACGACGCTCCATTTTCCCACCCGCGGGCGTAACCTGGTGCGCGTGCAGGGCGACCTGCTGGCTGCGCATGCCCTTGGCATTCGTAATGTGTTCGTTGTGATGGGCGATCCCACCTCGATCGGCGACTACCCAGAAGCGGCGGACAATTATGATATCGTCCCATCGGGCTTGATCAAGCTGATCAAACAGGGCTTCAACACCGGTTTGGACCATTCCGGGACCAGCATCGGGCAGCCGACCAGTTTCTTTGTCGGCGCGGCGCTGAACCTGAAGGCGGTCGAACCGGACCAGGAAATTCGAAATGCCCGGCGTAAAGTCCAGGCGGGTGCGGATTTTTTCTTGACCCAGCCAATCTATGATCCAGCCGCCGCGCAGACCTTCCTGAAACGCTATGAGGCTGAATATGGGAAATTGGAGCAGCCCGTGCTGGTGGGCATCCTGCCATTGTTCAGCGCCCGGCACGCGGATTTTCTTCATCACGAAGTGCCGGGGATCAGCATCCCCGAAACGATGCGCCAGCGCATGGAAAAGGCTGGCGACGACGGTGTAAAGGAAGGGATCCGCATCACAGTGGAACTGGCGGAACAGATCAGAGCGTGGGGGCAGGGGATTTACATTATGCCGCAGTTCAACCGTTATGATGTAGTGGCGGAAATCATTGAAAAATTGCAGACTCATTGACGGGTGAAGATAAGGCTTATATCTTGGAAATCCTTATTGCATTTATGGATAAATGTCTCAGTTGTTTGGAAAGGAGAATTCATGCGGCGCTTCTTCTGGTTTTTGAATAAATTCTTCATGGTACCCCTGTTCCGCCTCGGGTTTGCGCCGATCTTTGGAAACCCCTTCTCGGGCTATATCATGGTCTTGAAAATCGTCGGGCGGAAGACTGGCAGACTGCGCTATGCGCCGGTGAACTATGCCATCCATGACGGTAAAGTGTATTGCATGGCAGGCTTTGGACGCACCTCAGACTGGTATCGTAACTTGCGGGTCAATACGAATATCGAGGCAATCCTGCCGGGTGGCGCAATTTCCGGTACTGCCCAGGAAGTTCACGATCCGTCTGAACGGACGCTGGTGATTCGTCAGATCCTGAAAAATGCCGGGTTTGTCGCCTTTCTGGATGGCTTCAATCCAAACCGGATCAAGGATAGTGAACTACAGGAGCGGACAGTTGACATGCCATTGGTATCCATCCAGCCGGCCGGACTGGGCAGCGGTGCATCGGACCCTGCAGGCTGGGCCTGGGTCTGGGCTCCACTCTTTACCATCCTTCTAATTCTGGCCATCTGGCTCATCCTGGGGTGACTACTCATCCCCCTTTCCTTTTAGGAAGGTGGTGAGGGGGATGGGCTTAAGAACATTGACAATAAAATGGCCTCTCCATATTGGATGAATAATATTATTCACCATCCTTTGGCGGTACAATAAGACCATGCTCCTCGCCATTGATCTCGGAAATACGAACCTGACCATCGGCCTATACCAGGGTGAGACGCTGATGCATCACTGGCGGCTGGCAACTGACCAAACGCGCATGCCCGACGAGTATGGCCTGCAACTGCTCGGCTTGCTGACGAATGCCGGGCGGACCATCACCGACCTGAGCGGCGTCTGTCTGGCCTCGGTTGTCCCTCCTCTGACGGGACGGATCGTCCAAGCCTGCCGGGAATACCTCAAGCAGGAGCCGCTGGTGGTGGATACTGGTGTGAAGACGGGCATCCGCATCCGTTATGAAGACCCGAAAGCGGTTGGCGCAGACCGGGTGGCAGATGCAGTAGCGGTGCTGCAGCTTTACGGCGGACCGGCCTGTATCATTGACTTCGGCACAGCCACCACCTTCAATGCTCTTACCAAGGAAGGCGATTACCTTGGCGGGGCGATCACTGCCGGGATCAACTTGGCGGCCGAGGCACTCTTCTCGCACGCGGCCAAACTGCCGCGCATCGACTTGCAAAGGCCTCCATCCGTCATCGGGCGGAATACCACGCATGCCATGCAGTCCGGCTTGATCTTCGGCTATGTTGCCATGGTCGAGGGAATGGTGGAACGTTTTCGCAAGGAACTTGGCCCGCAGATGAAGACCATCGCCACCGGCGGGCTGGCCGAGTTGGTGGCAAAAGAAACGGCGGTCATCCAGATCCATGCCCCCTGGCTGACCCTCGATGGGCTGCGGCTGATCTGGGAGCTGAACCGCCCTTGACAGCCTGTTGTTTTTGCAGATAATAAAGACCAACAGGCGAGCCTATCTAAAAGCGATGACAGAGGAAAGTAGGTCAGGGGAAGCCGACAGGGAGATGCAGGCACAGACTGAGACCCGCATCCGGTGGAAACCCGACCGAAGTTCCCTCTTGAGCCTTCCGGGTGAACTGCAGGGGCGCAATACATTGTGCCCGCACTGTAGTCCGGGACGCAGCCCCAGCGTTAGCGGGGAGCCGATGTTGGTCGGTAATAAGTGGACCGCAAGGTCAATTTGGGTGGTACCGCGGGAAATTTTCCTCCCGTCCCAGTGTGGACGGGAGTTTTCTTTTGGAGAGGAACAATGTCAAAAGACTCTGTTTTTCTGGCTGATCCGCCTTCCATCGGCTATATTGTATCCATAATCTTCATCGCGCTGGCTGGAACATTGGGCGTGCCCTTCATGATCTGGCTGGTATTTACCAGCATTTACAGGCATAACTGGGTACTGGTCGCGGGGGGGCTGATTTCAGGCCTGATCTGTGCCGGGATGCTCCAATCGTGGAAAAGTGTCCGTTCGGCAATGCGCCAGCGAGGCGATGGCAGCCGCCATTCAATCACGATCACCGGTGGAAAACTCACCTATCGCAAGGATGACCTGGTCAAGGAGATCCCCTTGGCCGATATCTTAAATATCCGGGATCATCTGGAACCTTCCGTGGGCGGTCAGGCCTGGTCGGTAAGGATCGTCTACCGCATCGCAGGCGAAAGCCAAAACGAGGTGTTCATTAACTCAATGGATTTCACAAAAGCCTGGGAGAAACAGGGTAAATTCGGCGCACTGCTTTCGGAAGCGATCCACACCAATCAAAACTAAACGGAATTATCCATTTTCGGAGGATCTATGCTGGATAAACTGAACGAAATCCAAACGAATGCCCTGTCGGCGATCGAAAGCGTGCAGGACGAGGCTGCACTGGAAGCTTGGCGCGTTGCGCACCTTGGCCGCAACTCGGCGTTGATGCAACTCTTTAACGGGTTTGGACAGCTTTCTAAGGAAGAACGGCCGGTAATCGGTCAACGCGCAAATGAGGTAAAAAAAGCGCTCGAAGAGGCATTTGTTGCCAGGTCCGGGCAGGTGCGGCAGGCGGCGCTCAAACGCTCGATCGAGCAGGAGCGCCTGGATGTCACCCTGCCGGGACGACGGCTTCCGCTGGGCCGCCTGCATCCCGATACACAGATCCTGCGTGAACTCTATCGCGTTTTCGGTGAAATGGGGTTTCAGGTCTACCGCTCGCGTGAGGTTGAGAGCGACGAATACAACTTTCAGCTGCTTAACTTCCCGGTCGGGCACCCGGCGCGCGATATGCAGGATACCTATTTTGTAGAATCCGAGGGACGCGGGGAGAACCCGATCGTTCTCCGCACGCATACTTCACCGGGACAGATCCGCGCCATGCATGAATATGCCGCCCGCGACCCACACAACCCGCCGCCGGTGCGGATCATTTTGCCGGGGATGGTCTACCGCTACGAGCAGGTGGACGCCCGCCACGAGACTCAGTTCGACCAGATCGAAGGTCTGGCGGTGGGCCCGGGCATCACCTTTAGCGACCTGAAGGGTACCCTCGCTGACCTGGCGCGGCGGTTGTTCGGGCAGAACGTCCGTACCCGCTTCCGGGCCTCGTTCTTCCCGTTCACCGAGCCGAGCGCCGAGTTTGACATCGAATGTTTCCTGTGCGGCGGCAAGGGTTGTAACGTCTGCGGCGGCGGCTGGCTGGAGATCGGCGGCTGCGGCATGATCCATTCGGTCGTCCTGCAAAATGGCGGCTATGATCCGGAGCGCTATACCGGGTTCGCCTTCGGCCTCGGGCCCCAGCGCATTGCCATGCTCCGCTATGGAATTAACGACATCCGCTATTTCTGGGAAAACGACCTGCGTTTCCTTGAGCAATTTTAGGAGTAAGAGATGAAAGCACCTCTATCCTGGTTAAAAGATTTTGTAGATATTGATATCTCCATCGCTGACCTGGCTCATCTCATTACCATGGCCGGGATGGAAGTAGAAGAGATCCGCATCCTTGGCCTGCCCATGCCCGCCCCCGGCAGCGTGGACGCACGTCTCTCCGGCCTGGAATGGGACCGGGAAAAGATTGTCGTGGCCTCCATCTTGGAGGTTTTACCGCATCCCAACGCTGACCGGCTGACACTCTGCAAACTCTTCGACGGCCAACAGGAACATATCGTGCTGACCGGTGCACCGAACTTGTTCGAATACAAGGGGATCGGACCGCTCCCGAAAGTGCTCAAGGTGGCTTATGCAAAGGAAGGCGCCCAGATCTATGACGGCCATCAGGAAGGCCTGGTGCTGACCAAACTCAAACGCGCCACGATCCGTGGGGTTGAATCCTTCTCGATGGTCTGTTCGGAGAAGGAACTGGGCATCTCGGACGAGCACGAAGGCATCCTGATCCTGGATGAGGATGCCCTGCCCGGCACTCCGCTGGCTGATTATCTGGGGGATGCCGTTATGGATGTAAAACTGCTGCCGAGTTTTGCACGCTGCGCCAGCATGCTGGGCCTGGCACGCGAGATTGCTGCCATCACCGGTACACCGCTCAAACATCCGAAATCTCCAACCCAACCTCCCGCCGGGAAAGCCGATTTTGCCGAGATCGAGATAACCAACCCTGAGATGAACCCGCGCTTTGTACTGGGGCTTATCCGGAATATTGAGATCCGTCCCAGCCCGGAAAAAGTCCAGCGGCGGCTCAAGATGGCAGGGATGCGCCCGATCAATAATATTGTGGATGCCACCAACTACGTCATGCTGGAGATCGGCGAGCCTCTGCACGCTTTCGACTACGATGTGTTGGTCAAGTCAGCAAAAAACAAACCTGTGAAGATCATCACCCGCACTGCCAAAGCCGGTGAAAAATTGACTACCCTGGACGGCGTGGAACGCAAACTTGATGAAACCACTGTCCTGGTCTGCGATCAGGCTGGTGCACTCTCGATCGCTGGGGTGATGGGTGGGCGGGAGTCTGAAGTTTACGATGCCGCGCAGGAGGTTCTGGATGCCCCGGGGATCGAATCCCAGGCAGGTGAATTCCTCAAAGGCAAGGCCTCCGCCCGTGGCAAGAGCACCTCATCTATCCTGCTGGAAGGCGCGGCCTGGAACTTCATTAATATCCGCAAAACCGCCCGTGCCTACGCCTTGCATTCGGAAGCCTCTTATCGCTTCGGGCGCGGCGTCCACCCAGCGATGGCCGAGCGCGGTGTGCGCCGCGGGCTGGAGCTGATGCATGCTTGGGCGAACGGCGAAGTGGCCCCCGGCCTGGTGGATGCCTACCCACTCCCGGCCAAAGACCCGACGGTTGAGATCACTTCCGCTGATGTGAAGCGCTGGCTGGGTGTGGAAATCCCCATCAAGAAGGTGAAGTTGATGTTGGAACGGCTTGAGTTCACCTGCACACTGGAATCCAAACAACGCTTACTGGTGACCGTACCTGACCACCGCATGGATATTGGCGAAGGCATCACCGGCAAAGCCGACATTGTCGAAGAGATCGCCCGCATTTACGGTTACGATAATATCCCTGAAACGCGCATAGCCGACGAGCTCCCGCCCCAATTGGGCAACCCGCTGCTTGACAAAGAAGAACGCGTCCGTGACCTGCTGGTAGCCCAGGGCTTACAGGAGACCATCAGTTATCGCCTTACCACCCCCGAGCGCGAGGCCCGCCGTCTGCGGCCAGATAATCCGACCGATGATCAGCCTTACGTCCGCATTGCTAACCCGATCGCCCCTGATAAGGCCGTCTTGCGGCACAGCGTCCTTGCCAGCCTGCTGGATGTGGCCGAACACAACGCTCGTGTGCGTGAGCGGCTGGCACTCTTTGAGATCGGGCCGGCCTTCCTGGCCTCCGAAAGCGGGGACCTTTCGTCAGGCTCAGGGCAGGGCTTACCCGATGAGCTTCAGCGCGTTGTGCTCCTGCTGGCCGGCCCTCGCAGCCTGCCCGGCTGGCAGCCCGTCGATGCTACCCCGATGGACTTTTATGATCTCAAGGGAGTCCTCTCAGCCTTGCTGGATGGTCTGCGTATCCCCGCAGTTGGTTTTAGACCAGCGGAGCACCCCAGTTTCCATCCGGGGAAATGTGCACGCGTGATGTCTGGCGACAAACAGATCGGCGTCGTCGGTGAACTGCATCCGCAGGTGCGCGGGCAGTACGATTGGCCGGCTTCGTTCCGGAGCCCGGTCCTGGTCGCTGAAATTGACCTGGATATTCTCCTGACGCTCATCCCCACTCTCCACCAGACCGAAGCTGTCCCCACACTTCCGCCCGTGCTGGAGGACCTGGCCGTTGTGGTGGATGAAAGCCTCCCGGCGGAGCGCGTCGCCGAACTCATCCGCCAGACCGGTGGCAAGGTGGTAAGTGATGTGCGCCTGTTTGACGTTTACCGTGATGAGAAGATCGGCGCGGGCAAGAAGAGCCTGGCCTATCGTCTCACCTATCAAGCCGTGAATAAAACCTTCTCAGATAAGGATGTAGCCGGGATGCGGGGGCGCATCCTCCGCCGCCTGGAGCAGGAATTGGGTGCGGTTCTGCGGAGGTGATACTGATCCTGGCCTTTAGACGCTTGCATTTAGCGAATGTCGCATGTATACTGACATAAAATATATCGAGAGGAGAATTAATTATGGAAATGCCAATGGAAAAGAAGGAAAAGAAGACCGGTGCCATCGTCGGAACGGTGGCTGCAATCGTACTTTGTGGCTTGCCCGGTCTATGCCTGTTGTGCCCGGGTGGTGTCGCCATCCTGGCCGGTATGGTAAATGACGAAAACGTGGGCTTTAGTTTGCCACAATGGACCGGTGCCGCCTTCCTGTGCATGTCGGTGATCTTCATTGCCATTGCAGTTGTTGTCCCGGTAATGACCCTACGCAAAAAGAAAGCCGCGCCCGAGGCCGCTCCAGCGGACGTCCTACCTCCGCAGGAACCCCTGCCCCCGGCTTCCTAGTCTTTATCAATAATCAATAAGATAGTGGCGCTCTCCAAAGGGCGCCACTATCTTTGTTTTACCGACTGTCCCGAGTCAGTTTCCTTATGGCAAGGTGGATTCCTGTTTGGGGTCGAAGGGATCATCGTTTTTTTATTCCGCCAAGTCCCGGGTTTCGGGATGCTTCTGGATATACGCGGCGACGAACGAGCATAGAGGTACCACTTTCAAACCCTGCGCCCGGGCATAGTCCAACCCAGCAGCCGCCAGGCGGGAACCGAGGCCCTGGCTGCCAATCGCCTGGGGAACGCCGGCATGGGTGAAGATGATCTTTCCCCCAGCCAACTGGTATTCGAGCACTGCGAGATAGCCATCCTTCTTGATCTCAAAGCGCTTGTTAAGCGGATTGTGGTCGACAGGATTTTCAGGGGGATTGGTCATGATTGGTTCCTTTTGGGTGCCGCCAGCTGTTCCAAGATGGCCAGCGTCTCCTGCTTGCCTCCCACTCCATTCTCCCCAGCGGGACCGACGCAGGAAGGACAGCCCTGCTCGCACTCGCATTCCTGAACCAGTTCGAGTGCTCGCCTGAGCAATTCGTCATGGATCTCGAATAATTTCTGACTGAAACCGATCCCCGCCGGGACCTGGTCGTATAAAACCACTGATGGATGGCCAAAGACCGCCGAGGATGGGTCGGCATAGATTCCCAGGTCGCCGCTGTCGCACATCAGGAAGAGCGGAGCGAGCTGCCCGAGCACGGTTGCCAGCCCGGCCAGCCCGCTCTTCATGCGCAGGTTGGTTTCAGCTTTGCGGTGGCAGGATGGGCACAGGGTGATCAGATTCTCCATGCGGTTGGCTTCGACAGCGGTTAGGAACTGGCGGAACGGCACCTTGTGGTGCACATCATGCGGGTGGTTCCCGCTCTCCACTAAGCCGCACACCTGGCAACGGTGACCATCCCGCAGGCGGACCGCATCCCGCAGGCGGTTCCAGCCAGAGCCATAATCGTTCGGGTCGTTGGACCAGTTCCCGGTCGCGCGCAGCGCCTCAATGGTCTGCTCTGATAGCGTCAGCCAGTAACCTGTCGTCTGCAGTTCAGACGGTGGCAAGTCAAGGGGTTCCTCGCCCAGGTTCTCGCCGCCCAGCCAGGCGCGCTTGCGGAAGCCGTTTACCTGCGTGGTGACCTGGAGCTCGCCGTAGGCTTTGATGCAAGTATCTCCCGTCCTGTTTTCGGATGGGCAGGGGGCACTCTCCAGAGTCGCCAGCAAGCTCACATCGGTCTGGCGCAGTGCCTCGGTGAAGTAGTCTAGCGCCACCGGGATGAGCGTGGCTGTGTTGCGGCTCAGGTCGAGATCCTGAACGAAATACTGCTGACCCTCGTGCAGGTAGATGGCGCGCGGGTGGACCATCCAGGCCGCGGAGGCCAGATCCACTTCGCCGAGGATGTGCGGAGCCTGGCCGTCCTCAACATGCAGGAGTACGTTTTCAGGCGAGGCCGAGCGCAGCGAGACAGCCGCGGCCGGGTAGGCGTCTGCCATCCAGAAATATTGGTCACCTGATCGATGCAGTTCCTGGCTGCTGACCAGGAAATCAAGGTATTCTTTGAGCTTCCCAGCTGGCATTTCCCCGAAGCCTTCGCCTGGTTGGAAGGGCAGCTCGAAGGCTGCACAACGCAGGTGGTTGAGCAGAATGAGCAGTTGGTCGGGATTGACCAGCGCCTGTTCGGGGGAACGGGAGAAAAAGTATTCGGGATGGTGAGCCAGGAACTGGTCGAGAGGGTTGGCCGTGGCGACGAAAATCGCCGCGGCCGGGTTGTCCCCGCGGCCAGCGCGCCCTGCTTGCTGCCAGGTGGAGGCAATGGTGCCGGGATAACCGACCAGCAGTGCTGCTTCCAGCCCGCCGATGTCAATACCCAGTTCGAGGGCGTTGGTGGCCACTACCAGCCGGACGCTACCATCGCGCAGACCTTTTTCGATCTCGCGGCGCTGGGAAGGGAGATAGCCGGAACGGTACCCGCGGATTTGCTCATCTCCTTTCCCGTCCATGGATGGGCGTAGAGATGAGGGAAACTCCTGCAGCTGTTTGAGAAGGATTTCCACGCTTCGCCTCGAACGGGCGAATACGACAGTTTGTACGTTCTGTGCCAGCAGGTCCCGAGCCAGGCGGATGCTTTCCTGCGTCGAGCTTTTCCGTATTCCCAGGGCCGGGTCGACGACCGGCGGGTTGTAAATCAGAAAATGGCGCTCGCCGCGTGCGGAGCCATCCATAGTTATGAGCGTAACCGGCGACTCGATCAACCGCCCGGCCAGTTCCGCCGGGTTGCCAATGGTGGCAGAAGTCAGGATGAACTGCGGCTCGGCCCCATAGAATCTTGCCACCCGCTTGAGCCTGCGGACCACATTGGCAACGTGCGAGCCGAACACTCCCCGGTAAGTGTGCATCTCATCGATGACAACAAAGCGCAGGTTGCGGAAATAGTCGCCCCAATTGGTGTGGTGCGGCAGGATCCCGGTGTGGAGCATATCGGGGTTGGTGAAAAGAATATTGACATTTTTACGGATGGCCGAACGGTGGGACGGGGGCGTGTCACCATCATAGATGGCAGATCTCAGGTTCTCGATCGAACCTTCAAAAGAATTGAGGCCGGATAACTGGTCCTGGGTGAGGGCTTTGGTGGGAAAAAGATAGAGGGCGCGCGCTTCCGGATTTTCGAGCAGCCCTGCCAATACCGGCAGGTTGTAGCCCAGGGTTTTCCCGCTGGCAGTACCGGTGGCCAGGACGACGTTCTCACCTCGCCTGGCTGACTCCCAGGCCTGGATTTGGTGGCTGTAGAGCGAGACGATCCCGCACCTCGTAAGCGACTCCACCAGGACGGGCGGCAGGTCCGCCGGGAAGGGGCGCAGTTCGGCAGGACGCCTCGGGGTGGTCCGCCAGACGGGGAGGTTGGGGGCGGTTTCCGGATCCGTTCGCCAGCAAGAAAGCAACGCTTCAATGGACATAGGCAGATAGGATTATACCCGGGGTGAGGTGCTGCGGAAAAATACGTGCAAGTCTTCAAGCCTTGCACGAAAACCCACTTCTTATTTTACTTCCACCCATCCCAGGCTGATGCGATTGCGCTCGGGTTCGATCTTTAGGATTTCCAGGTCAAGGATATCTCCGACTTTGAGCACCGTTCCAAAAGGGATCTGGGTGCGGTGCAACAGGCCGTCGTGCTTGATGCCGATATCCACAAAAGCGCCGAAGTCTACCACGTTGCGAACGGTGCCTTTAAGAGTCATTCCTGGGACCAGGTCTTCCACCTTGAGCACATCGGAGCGAAGAATGGGTGTGGGAGTGTCGCCGCGCGGGTCGCGCCCCGGGCGGACCAGTTGTTCGAAGATGTCTTTTATGGTCGGTACACCGCAATCCAATTCCAGCGCTAGTTTCTCCAGCGAAGTCGTGGCGAGCAAGGCGTCGAGGGCAGGCTTGCGTTCATTGACTGGCGTGGCCGGTGACAAGCCGGCGCGCTCAAGAACGAGTCGGGCAACCGGGTAGCTTTCCGGATGGATTGAGGAAGCGTCCAGCGGCTCGGCACCGAGACGGATGCGCAAGAAACCGGCTGCCTGTTCGAACGCTTTCGACCCCAGGCCGGAGACCTGACGGAGATCGGCGCGTGAGTGGAAGACGCCGTTGGCGTCCCGGTAGGCGACGATATTGGCGGCAAGTTTCGGACCGACGCCTGCCACGTGGGTCAGCAGGGCCGGGCTGGCAGTATTGACATCCACACCGACGTTATTGACCACGCTCTCGACCACGCCATCCAAGGCGTGGCTGAGGGCATTTTGATCCACATCGTGCTGGTAGAGGCCCACGCCAATGGATTTTGGGTCGATCTTGACCAGTTCGGCCAGCGGATCCTGGGCACGGCGGGCGATCGAGACCGCCCCGCGAATGCTTACATCCAGTTCGGGGAATTCCTGTCGTGCGAGGGCCGAGGCGGAATAGACGGAGGCCCCGGCTTCGTTGACGATCAGGTATTTGGTCGACTCGGCGATGCGGGTCAACTCAGCGGCCAGTTTCTCGGTCTCGCGCGAGGCGGTGCCGTTGCCGATAGTGATCAGAGTGACGTGGTGGCGGTTGACCATGTCCTCGAGGGTGGACAGGGCACCGGTCCAGTCGTTCTTTGGCTCGTGCGGATAGATGGTGGCGGTGTCGAGCAGCTTACCGGTGGGGTCAACCACAGCTACTTTACTGCCGGTGCGGAAGCCGGGGTCGATGCCGAGGGTGACATGCCCGGCCAGCGGCGGCAGGCTGAGCAATGCCCGCAGGTTGGTGGCGAAAACGTTGATGGCGTGACCATCGGCCTTTTCTCCAAGCTCACGGCGCACATCCCGTTCGATGGATGGGAGCAGCAGGCGGTCAGCGGCGTCGTTTTCAGCCAGGATGAGTTCATCGACAAAGGGGGAGAGGATATCAGCTTCGAAATTGCTTTCCACAATAGAACGCCAGTCGCGTTCGTCGATCTGGACGTGGATCTTGAGCATGCCTTCTTTTTCGCCGCGGTTAAACGCCAGGATCTGGTGAGGCTGGAGGCGGTCGACGCGGCACTCGAAGGTGTAGTAAGACTCATAGACGCGCTTCTCGTCGACAGCCTCTTCTATTTTTTCGGCGGTCAACACGGCAAACTTCAGCGCCTTTTCGCGCGTCGCCTGGCGTACAGCTGCATGATCGCTGATGGTTTCAGCGACGATATCCCGCGCTCCCTGCAAGGCCTCTTCAACGGTTGGGACTTGCTCGGAGAGGTATGATTCTTGGACGATTTCTTCCAGCCCACGCTGGGTGAGCGTTTGTTTGAGGATATGGTTGGCGAGACCTTCCAGTCCCTTTTCGCGGGCGATGCTGGCACGTGTGCGGCGCTTGGGCTTGTAAGGTGCATAAAAGTCTTCCAAGGTGGTCAGCGTCATGGCGGTGTTAATTGCCAGGCGCAGTTCATCACTTAACTTGCCCTGTTCTTCGATGGAGGCCAGAATCGTGGCACGCCGTTCGTCGAGGCCACGCAGGCGGGTCAGTTCATCAGCGATGATGCGCACCTGTTCATCATCGAGCGTTCCGGTCATCTCTTTGCGATAACGCGAGATAAAGGGGACAGTGTTGCCCTCGTCAAGCAGACGGATGGTTGCATCAACCTGGTTGGGGCGGACTTTGAGTTGTTTGGCAATGATCTCCCCGTAAGAACCGGGGACTTTATCAGTGTAGGAGGACATGGGCGCGATTTTACCACCAGATGCAAGCCGGATTATGAAAGTCGTTGCGGTGATTTCCCTTGACAAAAAATAGTAACTCGTTTATTATTTTGCGGATCATTAATTAGTAACTCGTATACTATTTTAGGAGATCATATGTCCGAATCATCCTTACAACTTGCCTTCCAGGTCTCTGGCCCCGAAAATGCCCCGAGCATCGTTTTTCTGCACGGTGGCGGCCTCGGGTTGTGGATGTGGCAGCCGGTTTTCGCCCATCTGGCCGATTATCATTGTCTCACGCCCGACCAACCCGAACACGGTGGCAGCCGCGCCATTCAACCGTTCAGCATGGCACTGGCAGCTGAAAAAGTTGCAGAGCTGATCCGCTCCCAGGCCCATGGTGGCAAGGCTTGCGTGGTGGGGCTTTCGGAAGGCGCACAGATCGCCGTCCAAGTACTTGCAAGCGCACCTGAAGTAGTTGAGAAGGCGGTTGTCTCAAGCGCGTTATTGCTGCCTGTCCCGGGGCTGGGCTGGGCAAAATCCCCGGTTATGCTGGCATGGTCGTATCGGATCTCGATCCCACCCTTCCGGAACGTCGATTGGTGGATCCGCTTGAACATGAAATACGCCGCCGGGATCCCGGATGTCTTCTACCCCGAATTCAAAAAAGACTTCCAGGAGATGACCGAGTCCGAGTTTGTAAACCTGATGCTGGCCAACCAGAACTACCGCATGCCCTCCGGGCTGGATAAGGCGACGGCGCCCACCCTTGTACTGGCCGGGCGGAAGGAATATCCCGCCATGAAGCAATCGGTACGCAACCTGGTGGCTGCCCTGCCCAACGCCCGCGGCGGACTGATCAACCTCGGCAGGCGATTCTCCATGGCAAAAGAGCACAGCTGGGCTTTGACTGCCCCCGACAAGTTTGCCGCCGCCGTGCAGGCCTGGATTGAAAACCAGCCCCTCCCGGCAGAGATCGAGAGTTTGCAAGGTTAAAATGTCTGTCCGCTACGCCATCCTCGGTCTGCTTGCCCAAAAACCCCGTCACGGATATGAACTCCGCTCGGCGTTCGAGGCCGTTGTTGGCGGGGACGCCAATTGGGATGTAAAACCCGCCCAGATCTACACCACCCTAGAGCGGCTGGAAGAGGCCGGTCTGGTGGAGCGCTCATCAGACCTGGGGGAGGGGGATGAACCCTCCCGACGTGTGTATGCCCTTACCGCGCCGGGGCACGCCGCCCTGGCGGAATGGTTCGCCGAGGGTGTCACCCCGGACCACCAGCGGGATGAGTTCTTTGTCAAACTGATGACTGCCCTCGTCTCAGGCGAAGGCAAATTGGACCGGATCATCCAGACCCAGCGGGCGCACTTGTTCCAGGATTTGCACGCGGCCACTTCCCAAAGGGATTCTTATGATCCACACACAGAAATGGCCCAGATCCTGCTGCTGGATAAGGCCGTGATGCACCTGGAAGCCGACTTGCGCTGGCTGGATATTGCCGAGATGCGGCTGGAGGAAGTGAAAGGCCAGCCGCTGCCCGAACCTGAGATCCGCCGCCGCGGTAGACCGAAGAAGGCAGAGTGATTGGTATGATTTTTGCAATCGAAACGAACAGTTTGTCCAAATCCTTCGGCCCGGTACACGCCGTGAACTCGGTGGATTTGCGCGTGGGGCAGGGAGAAATCTACGGCTTCCTCGGCCTGAATGGCGCGGGGAAGACCACCACCATCCGCGCCCTGCTGGGCATGATCCGCCCAAGTGCGGGCTCGGTCAAGGTGCTAGAGCAGGCTGTCGGTCCGTATGGACGCGGGCCGTGGCGGAGGGTGGGCCACCTGGTCGAGCGTCCTGTTGCCTATCCGGAGTTAACTGTTTGGGAAAACTTGGAGATTTCCCGCCGTCTACAAGGAATTCCCAACAAGACTGCTACGTCTCGCGTCATCGAGCAACTGGGGCTGGCTTCCTACGCGGATCGCAAAGCTGGAGCGCTCTCGACGGGCAATCTCCAGCGCTTAGGACTGGCGCGCGCCTTGTTGCATGAGCCGGAACTACTGATCCTGGATGAACCCGCCAATGGGCTGGATCCGGCCGGGGTGGTGGAGATCCGTGAACTTCTGGCAAGCCTTGCCCACCAGAAAGGCGTGACCGTCTTCATGTCCAGCCATATCCTGACGGAGGTGGACCGACTGGCGACGCGTATCGGCATTATCCACCAGGGTCGTTTGATTGAAGAACTTGAAGCCACACGATTGGAAGAAATCCGCGCCCAACGCCTGGAAATCAAAGCGCACAACCTGGCTACCGCGCAAAGCATACTAACCCAGGCAGGCTATGCTGTAAAAATGAACACAGATACTCTCATCTTGAACGAAGGCCGGGCAATCCAGGCACCCGACGAAGTGGCGACTCTTCTGGTCAACGCCGGTGTGCCTCCCACCCGGCTGGCTGTGGAACAGGAAGATCTGGAGCAATATTTCCTGCGCCTGACGGGAGAGATATTGTGAAAACCTTCTTTACTGCTTTGTGGGTTGAGATGCTCAAGGCTCTCCGCTCAAAGATGGTCCTGGCGACCGCTGCAGGATTTATGATCCTGCCACTGGCAGGTGGACTATTCATGCTCATCCTGAAAGACCCCGAGCAGGCTCGTGCAATGGGAATTATCAACGCCAAGGCTCAGATCACTGCCATGACGGCCGATTGGCCGTCTTTCCTGGAAATGATGGCCATGGGCATTGGCGGTATGGGGGAGATCCTGTTTGCCTTCATTGCCGCCTGGATCTTTGGGCGCGAATTCTCCGACCACACGGTGAAGGAATGGCTGGCCCTTCCCGCGCGGCGCGAGATTATTGTCAGCGCCAAATTTGTGGTGATCGCGATCTGGACGCTGGCGCTCACCTTGATGGTTTTCCTGGTTGGGATGGGCGTCGGTTCGGCAATTGGAATTCCCGGTGGGTCTTTCAACCTGGCTTGGACCACCTTCTGGACCGTCATGCTCACAGTTCTCTTGATTAACATGCTCATGCCTTTTGCCGCTTTTTTTGCCAGCCTGGGGCACGGCTATCTGCTGCCTCTGGCCTGGACGATCCTGGCGCTGGGCCTGGCGGACCTAGTCAGCATCCTCGGCTGGGGGGATTGGTTCCCGTGGGGTGTCCCCGTTCTGGTCAGCGGGATGGTGAAACCGAACGCCGACCATCTCGGGGTGCATAGTTACCTGATGGTGTTGCTGACCTGCATCATCGGTCTGGCAATCACCTTTGCCTGGTGGCGCAGCGCAGACCAGACGCGCTAACCATTACAAGGAAATTATCCATGGAACTCACTGAAAATGTTTTTGAACGAAATGGTTGCAAGATCCATTATTGGATCGGTGGAAAGGAAGATGCTCCGCTGGTGGTCTTCACCCATGGCGCATATATTGATCACCGGGAATGGAACGCGACCCTACCGCTTGTCGCCGGGGCTGGTTTCCGCGTCCTGGCCTGGGATCTGCGCGGGCATGGTCTCTCGCGTCCGGCGATCTTCAAACTTGCTGAAGCCCGTTTCGACCTGCTGGCGTTGCTCGACACCCTTGCTGTTGAGCAGGCCATTCTGGTGGGTCACTCTATGGGAGGCAACCTGCAGCAGGAAGTTGTATTCCACCATCCGGAACGCGTCAAAGCACTAGTGATGCTTGGCTGCACCTGGAACTTCCAGAAACTTTCCCGCCTGGATGCCTTTGGCCTTAAGGTCGGTATTCCCATGCTCGGATGGTATCCATACAACACGCTTATCAAACAGATGGCGGACGTTTCCGCCACGAAACCTGCCGACCGGGCATATCTGAGAGAGGCATTCAGCGTGCTTGCGAAAGACGAGTTCGTCCACATCATGGCCGAGGCAGCCCTGTCTCTTCATTACGAACCGGAGTATCGTATTGAAAAACCCCTGCTACTGCTGGTGGGCGACCAGGATCGCACAGGCAACATCCGCAAGGCCATGCCGCTCTGGGCAAAGCACGATGGCGTGGAGCTGATCGTCATCCCCAACGCGCAACACGCCGCCAACTTCGACCAGCCGGAAATCTTCCACCAGCATCTGCTGGAGTTCCTGCAGCGCACTGCAAAATAGTGTTGCACATTCTGAAATTGTCAATTAATTATAGAATTTCAAAAAGGAGTTTCCCATGTCTCTCATCCAGGCTGAAAACCTCACCAAGATCTACGGCTCCGGCGATACCGCTGTCACTGCCCTCGGTCATGTCAACCTGAAGGTCGAAACCGGTGAATTCGTTGCCGTGATGGGTCCCAGCGGATGTGGCAAGTCCACCCTGCTGCACCTGCTCGGTGGTCTCGACCGACCCAGCGAAGGCGGAGTCAGCATTGACGGCACCGCCATTGCCGACATGAAAGACGACGACCTGACCAAACTGCGCCGCCGCAAGATGGGTTTTATCTTCCAGTTCTTCAACCTCATCCCGGTATTGAATGCGGTGGAGAACGCCTCCCTGCCGGTCACGCTGGACGGTGTCAAGCCACCCGAGGCGAAGAAACGCGCCGCTGAATGGCTCACCCGCTTTGGCCTGGGGGACCGGCTTACCAGCCGTCCCGACCAGCTCTCCGGCGGGCAGCAGCAGCGTGTGGCCGTCGCCCGTGCCCTGGTGGCTGAACCTGCCCTGATCCTGGCTGACGAACCCACCGGCAACCTCGACACCCGGTCTGGAGACGAGATTGCCGCCCTGTTGCGCCAGGTCACGAAAGAGTATGGCCGTACGGTTGTCATGGTCACGCACGATCCGCGCATTGCCGCTTACGCCGACCGTATCATCTTCCTCAAAGACGGCAAGATCGTGGATGATACCCAACTGGAACGCAAGGGTGCGGTGGAAACCATTACGGACAAAATGAAGGAGATTGGGGATTAGGGAACAGAGTAATGGAGAATGGAGGACAGTGATTTATAGAAAACTGCTCTCTGATCTTCCTGCCACTCCTCTCTAACTCCAAAGGAAAACCTTATGAACCTCCAAATCACTCTCGCCTGGCGTTATTTGAACGGGCGCAAATTGCGCACCTTCCTGACCACCCTCGCCGTTGTTTTCGGCGTGATGGTTATCTTTGGGATGAACATTATCCTGCCAAGCATGCTGCAGGCTTTCCAGGCCAACCTGATGGCCGCCGGTAACATGGTGGACGTGACCGTGACCTCCGTATCGGGCAGTGGATTCCCAGCGGGTGTTGCCAGCCAGCTGGATGTCATTTCCGGAATCCGCGCCTCTTCCGCCATACTGGCACGGACCGTCAACCTTCCCGCCAATTTCGTGGATGGCAACCCCGACCATACTGACAGCATCACCGCCCTTAACCTGGTCGGTGTGGATCCCGTCGCAGCGCAATCGCTGCATGCTTATCTCGTCCAGGCTGGCGGTCGCTTCCTGCAAGCTACCGATTCGAACGTAACCGTCATTTCCCAAACCCTGGCGGACGCCTACGGTGTCCAACTGGGCGGTACGATCAAGGTCCCGTCATTGAATGGGACCGAGACTCTGACCGTTATCGGCATCCTACCGCCGCTCACCGTCCCCGGCAACGAGGAAGTACTTGTGCCTCTCGCCGAGGCTCAAGCCATAACCGGTCAGTCAGGTCAGGTCAACACCATCGAAGTGGCCCTGAATACCACTGACGCGGCGTTGCGGGATCAAGCCGTGGCCGCCATTCAGGCCGTCTTGGGGAGCGAATACCAGGTAGGCGCCCTCCAGACTGGATCGTCCATGTTCGCCAGCCTTAAGCTTGGCCAGGCCGCCTTTAATATGTTCGGTGTGCTGGCTCTCTTCATGGGCGGGTTCATCATCTTCAATACTTTCCGCACCGTGGTAGCCGAGCGCCGGCGTGACATTGGCATGTTGCGCGCTCTGGGAGCCAAACGCAGCACCATCACTGGCATGATCCTGGTGGAAGGCCTGCTTCAGGGGTTGCTCGGTTCTGCCATTGGCCTTCTGCTCGGCTATCTTTTTGGGGCGGGTATTGTCAGCCTGGCAGGGCCGATGATGAGTCAATTCATCCACATCAAGATGGGGCAGCCGGTGATCTCCCCCATGTTGGTAGTCACCTCAATCCTGCTTGGTGTCGGTATCACCGTCCTGTCCGGACTGATCCCGGCCCGTAATGCCAGCCGGATCACTCCGATGGACGCCTTGCGTCCCTCAGTGGCTGAGGTCGAATATAAGCGTCGCGCCGGCGGAGGATTCATTGCTGGTGTAATCCTAATCGGAGTAGCCCTCCTGGCGCTCGCTACCGGGAAGATGAGTTTCATTGCTCTGGGCGGACTCCTGTTCCTGATCGGCTTGATCCTGGTTGCCCCGGCCTTGCTGCGCCCGATCACCTTTGTCTTTGGACGACTGACCGCCTGGCTCTATGCCCGTGAGGGCACCGGTGACCTGGCCCAAGGCAATCTGACCCGCCAGCCTTCGCGCGTCACCATTACCGCCAGTGCAACCATGATCGGCCTGGCCATTGTCGTGGCTTTGGGTGGGATGACCTCCAGCCTGAATGGGATGATGGGACCCCTGCTGCATAAAAGCCTGGGCAGCGATTATCTCTTCGTACCCCCGTCCATAGCAATCTGGAACAGCGACATCGGTTCCGGCTCGGACTTTACCACACGTTTGCAGGCCATCCAGGGTGTGGGCGATATCAGCACGATGCGCTTCTCCAGCAGTGCGGTCAACGGTAATGCCGTCTCTGTGCTGGGTATCGATCCAGCGACCTATCCCAAGGTCAGTGGGTTGGATTTCAAGCAGGGGGACGAATCAGCCTATGCCGCCCTTGCCACCGGGCGGAATATGATCGTCAACGGCTCGTTCCTGATGACGATTCCTGTCAAGGTGGGGGATACGGTCGAACTGGCAACACCCAATGGCCCGCAGAAATATACGGTTGTTGCCATTGGTACTGACTTGTTGAGCGCCAAAGTCGTTTCCGTCTTTATCTCCCAAGCCAACCTGGCTGCAGATTTTGGCCGGAGCGATGATGTGTTCATCCAATTGAATCTCAAGCCGGGAGTGAGTATCAGCAGCGTTGACACGCAGATCAAAGCTGTGGCTGCTGATTACCCGCAGTACACCGTCATTGCCGGGAAGAGTTACATAGATCAGATGTTGCAGTTGGTGCAGGTTGTTTTTGTTGGGATGTACTTCCTGCTGGCTTTCTTGGCATTCCCCTCCCTGATCGCCATGGTAAACACCCTCACGATCAGCGTGCTCGAGCGGACGCGCGAGATCGGCATGATCCGGGCCGTGGGAGGCACCCGCAAACAGGTTCGTCGCATGGTGGTGGCGGAAGCGCTGCTGCTGGCCGCGGTCGGGACGGTCTTCGGTATCCTCTCCGGCATGTACCTGGGTTATGTGATCGTCAATGCCATGAGTAGCCTCTTCCCGATGACCTATTCCTTCCCGCTGGGAGGTATCCTGGGCGGCATCGCCATTGGCTTGATCTTCGGAGCCCTGGCAGCCGTCATCCCGGCCCGCCAGGCAGCCAGGTTGCAGGTGGTGGATGCCTTGCGGTACGAATAACTAAAGGTCCCCAAGTAAGGGCGTAATATATTGCGCTCCTACAAAATCAATCTGACCGGGAGCCTGAGCTCCCGGTCAGATTTTAATTTCTTCTGATTTACACCTGGCACTTTGGGCAGAAATAACACGCCCCGCCCAGGTATTGGATCTTCTCAACAGTGCGCCCGCACTCCGGGCAGGCTTTACCTGCCCGATGGCTGTCCATGATGCGGACATAGCCGCCGGGTTTGCCGAATAGATCGGTTTCATCGTTTCGGCCGCCCTTGTCGATGATTTCGCTGACTGTATCCTTGATAGCCTCGTACAGGTCGCGGCGCTGTCCGGAGGTCAGGTCTCTCAGGGAACGGCGCGGGTGCAGGCACGCCTGGAACAGGATATCTTGTGCAATGGCGTTTCCCAGACCGGGGATGAGCTGGTCCTGGGTCAGAAGGCTTTTAACGCTGCGTTTCTCGCCTTGCAAGAGCTCATCGATCAGTGAGGTGAAATAGTTTAAGGTAAACGTGGGATCAACCGGGGTGGGACGCATGCCTTTTACGTACTTGCGCTCCAATTCTTGCCCGGCTTCGAAAAGTTCCATCGCTCCCCACATGGCAGTCATGATCGTCACTGCCGAGCCATCTTCGAAGGTCAGGAACAGGTGATATTTTTCAGGCAGGCTCGCACCGGGGCTGTGGTACAAGACCTTTCCGCCACACTCACCCAGGAGCAAACAGTAGCCAGGTTCCAGGTCCAGGGTGAGCCAGCGACCATGCACGCGTGCCCTACCGGTGCGTTTGCCCTGGGTCAGCCTTTCGAACTCCTCGTGCGTCTGGTTGTACCAGACAAATTTGTGGGGGCTGTTCCCGAGTGTTCCCCGTTGGATGGTTTTCCCGCTCAGCGTTTCGTTCATCTGGCGGGCAAGAATTGTGTATTCAGGTAATTCGAACATCGTCCACCTCCCGTGGAGATGGCATTATATTAGAACAATTATTCTAATCCGTCAAGCGTTTTGGTTGGTTTATTCCCGGAAAGAGATTTTGGCTTGTTTCCCAGGATGCGAAATGCCACCGCTCCAACCACTAGCGGAAACCAGAAAGTGATGAACCGGTAGGTCAGGGTGATCAACGCCGCGGCTTCCAATTTAACCCGTAGGGAGGTGAGAGTAAGGGTCATCACTCCTTCCATCACTCCCAGCCCCGACGGGGTCGGGGAGACAATCAGGAACAGGTAGCTGATGGCGAACCCGCCAACCAGTGTTCCAACGGTGAAAGGCGTCCCCAGGGCAAGGAAAGTAAAAGCCAGCACGCAGAGGAGCAATGCAAAATTATTTAACGAGTAAAGGAATGGCCAGAGCAGTTCTTTGCGTTTGCCGCGCAGCATGGTGATCCCCTCGGCGATCTCCTCTGCGAAATAGTGGGCCTGTTCCTCCTGCAAATAATCCCGATGGATGAATAGCCGCATGAACCGGTTGACCAGGCGCGCCAGCCAGGCCAGTGCATTTCCCAACCGTTCCGCGGATTTATAACCCAGGTAGAGGAGGAAAGCCACTCCTGCCGCGATGGTGAGCAGGATCGCGGCAGCCGTCAGTTCACCGGCGTTGAGATTGTTGCGGCGGAGCAGGACGATCAGGCCAAGTGCCAGGACGCAGAAGAAAGCCATGTAATCGAAAAGGATGTAAAGCACCCCCACCACTGTCACCCGGCCGGTCGAATGGTTCCGCCGCTGGGCGTCATCCAGGAAAATGGCCATCCCACCAATCCCCACACTGGGAGCCACCACATTGACGAAATTGGCAGCGGTTGCCACAAGGACGAGATGGGAACTCTCCTCTTTCAGCCCCACCAGACGGTACAACACGCTGTATACCGTTGCAGAGTTGTACAGCCAGATGAGTTCGATGATCACTGCCGCGATCAAAAAGCGGTAGTTGCTGTGATGCAGAGTATCCAGGATGTTCTGAAGTTCGGAAAAACGAAAAACGACAAATCCGATGGCAAGGAGCAGAACCAAGGCAACGATGATTTTCCTCATGCCGGAATTATACTGGATTTTCAAAAATAAACGCCTCCCGCGGAACCAATGGCTCGCGGGAGGCAAATTGATATTATTTTCAGGTTGTCTTGGCTATCTCCGCCGGCGGCCTAAGCCGACAACCATCGAGACAAAATAGAGCAGTTGAAGAATAGCTGTCACCAGTGCAGCCACGTAGGTCAGTGCAGCGGCATTCAACACTGTATGAACACCTTTCTGTTCTTCGTAGCCGGTAATGATCCCTGCCTCACCCAACAACTGGCGGGCACGAGCGGAAGCGTTCAGTTCCACTGGTAGGGTTGCCAGGGCGAAGACTGCGCCTCCGGAAAAAACGACCACGCCCAGCCAGGCAATATCGGTTCCAAGCGCCATCCCAGCGTAGGCTAGGAACATACCAGCCATGATCAGGATCCAGCCCAGGGAAGAACCGATACTGACCATCGGGACGAGCGCAGAGCGGAAACGCAGAGGGAAGTAACCCTGGGCGTCCTGCTGGGCGTGCCCCAACTCGTGGGCTGCAACGGCAATCGAAGCAACCGATGGACTTTCCGCGACGCTCTGGGAAAGGTGCAAAATCTTGGAGCGCGGATCATAGTTATCGGTCAGGTTTCCAGCTATTTCTTCGATCTGAACTCCCTGCAACCCTCCAGCAGCAATCAACCTCTGTGCTGCCTGGGTGCCGGTCATCCCACTGCTGGTGGCGACCCGGCTCCATTTCCGGTATGCCGACTTGACATACCACGAGGCAATCATTGTCAGCAGAAAAGCTGGCACCATGCAGAGCAGATAGCTGATATCCATTGGTTTCTCCTTTTATAAATTACGGCACCACCTGAAATTTATGCATAATCAGGTATATTCCTCTGGAGGAATTTGGGAACGGGACCAATAAATATTAGCATAGATTCTGAAGACGAATGGCTATGGATTGAGGAGCAGTTGGACGGCCGCGTCCAACTGCGGATCCTTCCCGGCCGTGATTTCCGCCTGGGTCAGAGGGACTACCACATCCGGCGTCAGGCCGATCTTGTCAATTGTGCGGCCATTGGGAGTCAGCCATTTGGCAATGGTGATGCGCGCCGTTCCGCCGTCCGTTAACTGGATCCAGTTCTGCACGGAACCTTTCCCGTAAGTAAGCACACCAACCAGCTTGCCGCGCCCATCGTCCTGGATGGCGCCCGAGACAATCTCGGAAGCCGAAGCCGTGTTGCCGTTCACCAGCACTACCAAAGGGATGCTTGTTGCCAGGCCGCCAGGGATGGCGCTATGCGGATCCTTCGTCCCGTCACCATATTGTTCCGTAACAATGATACCGTGGTCGACGAATTCCGAAGCTACTGCAATCCCGGCGTCGAGGTAACCGCCGCCGTTATCGCGCAGGTCCAGCACAATCCCAGCCGGGTTCTGGGTCATTAATTGGCTCAATTGTGTGTGAAAGTCGGTGGAAGTGGTATCGCCAAAGACAGAGATCTGGATATAACCGATATTATTGTCCAACATTTTGCTTGTGACGCTCGGGATGACGATATGGGCGCGCGTGATGGTTAATTCGATCGGCTGGTCAACACCTGTGCGCATGATGGTCAGTTTAACCTCTGTACCTGCCGGACCCATCACCTTGGTCATCCGCACCAGGTCGGGATCGATCCCGCTTACATCCGTACCATCCACGGCGATGATCTGGTCGCCGGTCTGCAAGCCTGCTTTTTCGGCAGGGTATCCGGGAATTGTCTTGGTAATGGTAAGATAAGCTCCGCGGGTATCCACGTAAGCGCCGATCCCATCATAGGCACCCGCCATGGCCTGATTGGCATCAGTCGTTTCAGCCGGAGTCCAGTAACCGCTATGGGGGTCGCCCAAGGCGTTCATCATGCCACTGATCGCTCCCTGGACAAGCTTGGTGTTGTCCACCGGCTGGTCCACATATTTCTGATGGACGAGCTCCCAGGCTTGCCAGAAGGCTGCGAATTGCGGCTGCAGATCAGTCGGCGTGCCCCCCTGGGTGGGGTCGGTCGTCGCCTGGAGGGTCGGGGCAGAAGCAGGTCTTAGAGCTGGGACGAAGTTTCCAACAACGAACCCGCTGCCAAAGAGACACACGACCAGGACAATTGCTGCAATCGCGATCAAAACGGAACGCAAGGTTTTATTTTGCATAAGTATCTCCTATTAAATGTATATTATTTTAACACGCCTGGATTAAATCAAAATGAAATGGAGTACTTCGATCATCGCTATTGCGATGGAATACGATCTCTAAACCACGAGTATTCTCAATGACTTTGGAATTCTAACAATTTGGTATAAGAACGACATTAGATTCGGTCGTCAACCATACCGGGGAGATCCGTCCATTTACCCAGGGCTGCATCGGCATCCTCGCCTGCGGTTTCTTTCCCCACCAGGATCGTATACATACCCAGGCTGCGGGCGGCACGCGTGATGCGTGGCTGGTCGTCGAGTAGAGCGCAACTGCGCGGGTTCGGGCTGCCTGCGGCTTTCAGCGCCAGGTCAAATGCCCCGGGCATGGGCTTGCAGAAAGGCGCGAGCACGTGTACATCGATACAGCCGTCCCATAACCCGTCCAGCCCGAGAGCTTTCGTCACGCGGGCGGCGTGGGCGCAATCGGCGTTGGTGAAGATGAATTTGCGGATCGGGAGGCCTGCGATGACATCGCGCAGTACCGGGTCCGGGTGGAGATGCGCTTCCAGCGGCACGTTATGGACAAATGCTAGGTAATCGTCCATATCCACACTGAAGTTGGCCTGCAGACCGCGCAGCGTGGTTCCGTATTCGCGGAAATACTGTTCGCGCAGCCCATCGATCTGCTCAGGCGGGAATCCCATGCGTTCCTTTAAGAAAGCGTTGATGCGTTCCCGGATGAGCAGCCATAACCCACAGGAAGCCGGGTAAAGTGTTTCGTCAAGATCGAAGAATAAGGTATTAAAACGCATGCGGCTATTATACGGTAGAATAAAGGCATGACTATCCGCGTTTTATCTTCTGAAGTTTCCTCGCAGATCGCCGCCGGCGAAGTGGTGGAACGCCCCGCCTCGGTGGTCAAGGAGCTGCTGGAAAATGCCCTGGACGCCGGAGCAAAATCGGTTACAGTGAATATCGCTGCCGCAGGCCGGACCCTGATCCAGGTGGCCGATGACGGGGCCGGCATCCCGGCGGATGAGCTGGCCCTGGCGGTCGAGCGCCACGCCACCTCCAAGCTGGTCTCCGCCGCCGACCTGTTCAGGATTACCACGCTCGGTTTTCGCGGCGAGGCGCTGGCTTCGATCGGCTCGGTCTCGCACATGACCATCACCTCACACAGCGCGGGATCCCCTGCCGGGGCACGCCTGCGTGTGGAAGGCGGGATCATCGGCAGGCTGGAAATAACCGGCGCGCCGGTGGGGACGGTGGTCAGCGTGGAGGAATTGTTCTACAACGTCCCGGCGCGACTTAAATTCCTCAAACAGGATGGCACCGAACGCCGGGCGATCGACGCCCTGCTGACGCGTTACGCCCTGGCTTACCCGCACGTGCACTTTAAATTATCGGAGGGGAATTCCGCCTCCCTGCAGACCAGCGGTGATGGTGACCGGCGCGCTATTCTGGCTGCCCTTTACGGTGTGGACACTGCCCGTCAGATGCTGGACGTGCTGGCGGAAGAGGAAGGCTTCAAATTATCCGGCTTCATCAGTCCGACCGCCATGACGCGCTCCAACCGCAAAGAGATCACCTTCTTCGTCAATGGGCGCTGGGTGCAGGATACGCCCCTCTCGGCAGCCCTGCTCCAGGCATACCATACTCTGCTGATGGTGGGGCGTTACCCGCTGGCGACGATCTTTCTCGAAGTCCCGCCAGAGGAAGTGGATGTGAACGTTCACCCGGCCAAGGCTGAAGTGCGATTCCGTAATCCCGATAAAGCCTTCAGCTTTGTCCAGCGAGCCACCCGACGGGCTTTGCTTGCCTATGCCCCGGTCCCACAAATGGCGACCCAGAATTTGTGGGGGAGCGCCTCCTCCCAGCCGCGCACGATCGACCCGCTCTGGGGTCTTGCGCATGAGGAGTCGAGAGGGAAGAGTAGAGAGTCGGGAGTGGAGAACGGTCTTCCTGGTTCTCAACAGCTGATAACAGACACCTCACAACTAACAACCCCCAACCTAGCCGTTCCTCTGCTTAGGTTGATCGGCCAGATTGGAGCGACCTATCTCGTCGCCGAAGGCCCGGATGGACTGTATCTGATTGACCAGCACGCCGCCCATGAGCGCGTGTTGTTCGAGAAACTCATGGCTCAACATGAGAGGAAGAATATTCCCTCGCAGGCTTTGCTGACCCCCGCCGTGGTGGAATTACAACCTGCCAGCGCCCACCTGCTCACCGAACAGTTGCCGCTGCTGGAACATTTCGGATTTACCATTGAGCCTTTTGGGAGCAACGCCTTCCAGGTGCGCGCCATGCCAAGCCTTTTCGCCAAGTCCGATCCGGCTGCGGCCCTACGCGCCATGGTGGAAGATTTCGAGGAAGACGAAACCCCGCTGCAGAATGAACTCGAAGCCAAAATTGCCGGGCGGGTCTGCAAGCGGTTGGCAGTCAAAGGCGGACAGGTGCTCTCACCCGACGAACAACGGGCCCTGCTGAACGACCTGGAAATCTGCGCCTCACCGCGCACCTGTCCTCATGGCCGACCGACGATGATCCACTTGTCGGTGGATACCCTGGAACGGCAATTTGGACGTAAGGGTGCGCGTTGATCAGTTAACCTCAAAATACACAAACATACTCTCAGGTTCGGGATCCACAATTCAACACCTTTATACCCTTTGGTTAAGGTTTTTCCATGCAATCCCTCTGGCTTGAAGATCAAAACCTCTCCCTGCGTGACATCCGCCGTCCTTCCAAACCCGACGAGGCGCTCCTCCGTGTCCGCCTGGCAGGCATCTGCGGTACCGACCTGGAACTTGCGCGCGGCTATTATCCTTTTACCGGCGTGCCCGGGCACGAGTTCGTCGGGGAGGTGGTTGGATCGCCCGATCAATCCTGGATTGGCAAGCGTGTGGTTGGCGAGATCAACGCCGTCTGCGGCGATTGCGAGCAGTGCAAGAATGGCCGCCCCACCCATTGCGAGAAGCGCACCGTGCTGGGAATTACCAACCGGGATGGCGTCCATGCGGAATACACCTGCCTACCGCTGGTAAACCTGCACGTTGTTCCTGAAAATGTTTCAGATGAAGCCGCGGTCTTCACCGAACCGCTGGCAGCTGCCCTGGAGATCCAGGAGCAGGTGCATTTCCAACCCACTGACCGGGTATTGCTAATCGGCGCGGGGCGGCTGGGTCAGCTTATCGCCCAGACCCTTGCTCTGACCGGTTGTGACCTGCGCGTGCTAGCGCGCCATCCGCACCAACAGGCGTTACTGAAAAACCGCAGGATTAAATTGATATCAGAAACGGATATCCAGCTGCGCTACTGGGATGTGGTGGTAGAAGCCACCGGGTCACCCTCCGGCTTCGGGTTGGCGCGCCAAGCCATCCGCCCGCGCGGCACACTGGTGCTGAAGTCAACCTATGCTGGCGAACTGACCCTCAACTTGTCTCCGTTTGTTGTCGACGAGATCACCATCCTCGGTTCGCGCTGCGGCCCGTTCGCCCCGGCCCTGCGCCTGTTGGAGCGCGGCGAAGTGGACCCCACCGTGCTCATTGCGGAGCGCTTTCCGTTGAGCCGGGGGGTGGAGGCCTACAAAACCGCCAAAAAACCGGGAATATTGAAGGTGTTATTGGGATAAAAATCCGGGTTGCAGAGCTCTGCATCCCGGTTCGTTTATACACCTTTTGGCAGGTGGACGGTAAAGGTCGTCCCTTCGCCGGGTCTTGATTTAACCTCGATACTACCTCCATGCCCGGAAACGATTTGCTTGCAGATGGATAACCCCAGCCCGGTGCCTGGGGCTTTGCCTTCATAGGCACTTACCCGGTAGAACTTTTCAAAAAGGTGTGGCAGGGACTTCTCTGGAATACCCAAGCCGGTGTCGCACACCGAGAGTATCCAGAATTCCCCCTCGGGGGCCGCGCTGATACTTACGCTCCCTTTGGGGCAGTTGTACTTGATAGCATTGCTGACCAGGTTGAGCACTACCTGCTTGAGTTTGTCGCGGTCGGCTTCCACTGGCGGGAAACCGGCTGGTACTTCGACCGTCAGGGTGATCTGTTCTTCTGCGGCTCTGCTCTGCATCACCTGGACGCACTCTTCGAGTAAGGGTGACAGGTCGAATTTTGTCAGATGGAACTGGACGCGTCCGGATTCCAGCCGCGCCAAGTCAAGGAAAGTGGATGCCAAGGTGTTCAAACGCAGGGTTTCGCCGTGGATGTTATGGATCATCTGCTCGCGTTGTTCCCAGGCCATTTCCGGTCGGAGCAGAAGGTACGTGGCTGTGCCGATGGAAGCCAACGGCGTGCGCAGTTCGTGGACGAACTCAGCGATCAGGTCGGACTGTTGGAATAAACGCGTATTTTCGATCGCCACTGCTGCCTGCGCCCCCAGTACCAGCAGCAAGTCTTCATCGGCTTCGGTGAACATGCCTTCGTGTTTGTTGATGACTTCCAGAACACCGACAATTTTATCCTTGGTGATGAGCGGGATGCCCAGCATGGACTCGGTGGTGAAGCGCGTCACTTGTTCGACTTTTTGATAGAAACGGATATCCTGGTGGGCATTCGCGATCCGCACCGGTTTACGGTTGGTCACGATCCACCCTGCAATGCTGCCATCCAGAGGCACGATCAGGCCGCGCATGGTCTGCAGATCGAGGTTGGTTGCCACCTGAAAATTCAACTGGCGGGCGGCGTCATCGTAGAGCAGGATGGAGGCTGCCTCAGCTTCAGAAATGTCGGTGGCGGCGTGGATGATGCGGTTGAGCAGGACGTCCAGGTCGAGAGTCGACGCCAAGTCACGCGCAATCGCGATCAGGCGCTGGTAACCTTCGAGCCGTTTCTCAACGTCGGTCATTACTTCTTCTGCTTTTCAAAATCAAGCAGGGTCGTAGCCAGTTTGGTGAATTGCTGGGCCGTCAGGCTGTCGGGACGGGTCGCGATCGCCGTGGTCTTCATGCGGGTGGCTGTAAAGACCAGTTCAGGCATGGGGGTGATGGCGACCAGCGGGGTCTCTCCGAGCATTTCTTCCATCTGCGCCATGTTGAGCTGGGTATCCGATCGGATGCGGTTGACCACGATGGCGTGGATATTTTCCTTGCTACCGGTCAGTTCAGCCAGGTCAGAAAGGAGCGCCTTGGAGTGAACCACCGAATTCGCCACCGGTTCTACGAGCACCAAGAGATAATTACAGGCAGGTAATATTTTCTGGGTCATGGGTGTGAGACCAGACCCCAGGTCGAGCACCAGGTAGGCGGCCAGGTAGCTCATCTCGTTGACCAGTGCCTCCATCATTGCCGGGGTGTTCGTTAAAAGGCCATCTTTTGCCTGGACCGAGCCGAACAGCAAATGAAGTCCGGTTTGATGGCTATAGAGTTTTTCCTGGATCTGCTGACGGGTCAGGTCTGATGGGTTGGTCAACAGGAGTTCCGTTAGGACTTTGGGGTTGGGTTCGCCCATATCGGGGCCCAGGGTGCCCCTTCCCGGGCGCAATTCCGCCACAATCACATCGCTCTTGGTTTCGATCCGCAGGGCGTCCCCCAGATTCACGGCTACCGTTGTGACCCCTTGCCCGCCACGCGGCGCCAGTACGCCGATCGTTATCGAGTGTTTGTCCATCGTCAGCGGCGAAGTAGGCGCTTTGCCTTTGTTAGAACGCGCCAGCAGAGCCTTGACGTGTGCGTTAAGTTCGGTGGGGTGGGTTGGCTTGGTGAGGTAATCATCTGCCCCGGCTTCGAAGCCGGTTACTTTGTCGTCCAGCTGGGTCTTGGCGGTGAACATCAGGATGGGAGTATTGGCTGTTAGGCTGTTGGCCCTCAGGCGTTTGGCTACTTCATAGCCGTCCATCACCGGCATCATCACATCCAGCAGGATCAAGTCGGGATTTTCTGCTTCAGCCTGTGTAAGCCCATTTTCGCCGCTAGAAGATGCAATAATTTGATACCCCTGTTTCTGAAGCATCAGGCCTACCAGCTTCAGGGTATCAACATCATCGTCGATGATCAATATTTTTTCAGCCATAGGACATCCTCCGCAGACTCAAATAAAGTCTAGCATAAAGCGGCTGGAGAGGCAAGCGCGGCTTTCCACCAATAACGGATATTTTATATGGGGAACCGCTGTTTTGCCGGGTTGTAATATCAGAAGAGCCGGTTTCGAAATATGCCGGGTTTCGGGTTTTGCTGCTCGCATAAATTATCATAAAAAAACGGTCAGGGTACGGTGACTTGCACAGTATCTGGCTGTTGGGGTAGGCGGTAGAGGTTGTGCTCCACAATATAATCGTAAACAGCCGGCAGAAGAAAATAACGGAAGGGCCGGCCATTGGCAACTCGCTGGCGGATCTCGTGGGCGGCAATGTCGAGCAGCGGAGCATCCACATAGCGGACTTTGGCGCTTAGGCTGGGGATCATATTTTCGAGCATGGGCAGATCGATGGAATCACCCGGACGGCGCATCACACCAATTAAGTGAAGCGCGGCCACCAGTTCTGCTGGACGGTACCAGACAGGTAGGTCGCGCAGGGAATCGCCGCCCATCAAGTAGACCAGGTCTGCGGTCGGGTTCTGTTCCGCCACAATTTTCACAGTATCCAGAGCATAGTGTGGACCAGGACGGTCCATTTCGACAGTGGACAGCTCGAACTGGGGATTGTCCGCAATGGCCAGTTTTGTCATTGCCTGGCGGTGTTCGAGTGGGGTGATCTGCTGGCTCTGCTTGTGAGGCGGGTTGGGAGTCAATACCCATAGCAATCGGTCCAGGCCAAGCTGGGCATGTGCCTCGGCAGACAGGATGAGATGACCGATATGGGGTGGGTCGAAAGTGCCCCCGAAAAGCCCGAGAAGTTGGGACATGACCGTAGTATATCATTACAACAGTTTGAGCTTGGTTATCATTGGTTGATACGCGGAAACCTTGATCGCTATATTGCTATCATTCATCGTCTGTTAATGATGGTTGGTTATACTGTTGGAGTTAATAGAATATTTTATGAGAATTTCATGGAAAAAGGGTTATAGTTTGGGTTAGAAGGCGGATAGGCCCGCCCATAACTCCTTAATTCCCTGCATTTTGCATGATTCCCGGAGAACCATTACAGGGAACTGTGTAAATATAGGAACCTAAAGCACGTTATTTTGTAGCTTTTTGTGACAGAAAAAATCCTCTATTTTGAGCAAGAAGCAGTAAAAGGAGAAACGAATTATGAAGAAAGTATGGAAATGGATCATTGGTATCGTCCTAGGTCTGGCCCTTCTTGCTGTCCTGGCAGGCGTGGGATTTATGGTGTTCGGCAGATTCCACACCGCTCGCGGCATGGCAAAGTTTTCACCCGGTTATACTGAGGTGGCCCCGGGAACGGAGCCTTTTGGCGGATTTGGATCGCATATGCGTGGCCCTGGGATGATGCCTTATGGCGGATTTGAGCATATGCGCGGTTTTGGGATGATGGGCTCTGGCATGAATCCTTTGGGCGGAATCATCGGAGGCTTGTTCTCGCTCGTATTCCTGGCCCTCGTGGTGCTGGGGATCATCTGGCTGGTGAATCGCTTGCGCAAGCCGCAGCCTGTGGCTGTACCTGCTTCTATGCCTGTTGCAGTTCCCGCCGCGGTGATGGATCCTTGCAAGAAGTGCGGCAAGCCCCTCCAGGATGACTGGAACGTGTGCCCACACTGCGGTAAAAAAGTGTAACCTGCTAAATCAACCACCCAAAATCAAACGTGTAAACGTCAGGCCCCCGAGGATTAACCCGGAGGCCTGATTTTTACTGACACAAATTTTTTTTAGATGGATGCCTGCCCACTTCCCGCAAGAAAGCGTAGAGGGAGGTATTTTGATTCGTGATAGACTTGTACCAACATATGAAGCCAAACCATTGGTTTGCTTTTATTTTACTCGGGCTGGTTTGGAGCGCCTCCTTCTTGTGGATCAAGATCGCCGTGCAGGAAGTTGGCCCGTTCACGCTGGTCGGGTTCCGCGTCCTCTTCGGCGCGCTGACCGTCATCCTGGCGACCATTTTCACGCGCACAGCCTGGCCGCGTGACCGCGCCACCTGGTTTACCTATGCCATCCTGGGTGTGACCAGCGTAGCTATCCCTTTTGTCCTAATCTCTTGGGGGGAGCAGACCATTGACTCGGCAGTAGCCTCCATTCTGAATGCCAGCGTACCGCTCTTCACAATCATTCTCGCCCACTATACCCTGCGGGACGACCGGATGACCGTCCAGAAAATGCTCGGTTTGCTGGTGGGCTTTGGCGGTGTGATCGTTCTGCTCAGTAAGGATCTGCATCCCGGTGCCCATAATTCCATCCTCGGGCAAGTCGCGGTCATTGTTGCTTCCCTTTTCTACGCAGGCAGTTCGGTCTTTGCCCGCGTGAAAACGGAGCATGTCCCCGGCTTGGTGCGTGGGGGCGCCCCCTTGTTGACTGCCAGCCTCGTGATGTGGGCAATTATCCCGGTTGTCGAAAAACCGCTGGTTCTTCCCTCTCTGCCCATTACCTGGGTGGCCCTGATCTGGCTGGGTGTGCTCGGTTCCGGCCTGGCGTTCGTTTTATGGTACTATCTCCTCCACGAGATTGGCCCCACCCGCACTACGCTGGTAAGCTATATCTTCCCGCTGGGCGGTGTGATCCTGGGCGTGATCTTTCTCCACGAGGAGCTCTCCTGGCAGTTATTCCTGGGTGCCCTGTTCATTATTACCAGCATCGTGGTGGTGAACTGGCCCTCGAAAAGGTCTCCAGTTGAAAGTAGATAAGCACAAATACTTGCGTTCTCATTATTCGTTTAAATTCGTGGAGAAACGATGACTGATTTCCACTCTGGCTTTATCGCCATCCTCGGTAAGCCCAATGCGGGCAAGTCTACCCTGGTCAATACTTTGCTCGGCCAGAAGATTGCCGCGGTCTCTCCCCGCCCGCAGACCACTCGCCGCCGACAGCTTGGTATCCTGACCACCACTGACGCTCAGCTCGTCTTTGTCGACACGCCCGGGGTGCATACCCCGCGCCACAAGCTCGGTCAGTTCTTTAACCAGGAAGCCGAGGAAGCCCTTGACGGCGTGGATATCATCCTCTTTCTGGTGGACGCCAGCACCGCCCCAGACGAGGACGACCAGCGCATTGCCGCATTGCTCACCATGCTGCGCCGCAAACCGGATCTGGTGCTAGGCCTTAACAAGCTCGACCTGCTCTCCGCGGATATGCTCGATGCGCGCCGGGCTGCCTACCAGGTCCTGGTCCCAGATGCTCCGGTGCTGGCCTTTTCAGCCACCAGCCGTCTCGGGCTGAACGAATTGCTCTCCGCTCTCACCACCCGCCTACCGGTCCGCCCGCCGGAATTCCCCGAAGAACAACTTACCGACCTATTCGAGCGCGAGATTGCCGCCGAGTTGATCCGCGAAGCCGCCCTTATCTTCTTGCGGGACGAGGTACCGCACGCCCTGGCCGTCCGCATGGATGAGTTCACCGAGCGCGGCGAAGAGGGCGCTTTCATTTCCGCCACGCTGTTCGTCGAGCGTGATTCACAGAAGGGCATCGTCATCGGCGAAGGCGGGGCGATGCTTAAGAAGATCGGCTCGGCTGCTCGTAAAGAGATCGAAGCCATGAGCGGGCGCAAGGTCTTCCTCGAGCTGCGCGTCAAGCTATCTAAGAATTGGCGTGATGATGATGACGCCCTCCGCCGCTTTGGTTATAAGATCAAGAAATAAACAGGGCATTCTCCCCGAATTAAGAGAAGACAGGTTTAGGAAACCATGCTTACGACGCTCCTGTTCATCGCCATACTCGCATCCGCCGTAGTGGATTGGGTGGCTGTTGCCAGAGGCTGGAAGAAGGTCGAATACATCGCAAAACCGCTTACCATGCTGCTCCTGTTCGGCTGGCTGGCGCTGGTCGGCGGTTTTGGCGTCACCCCGCTGGTCTGCTTTGGACTGGGCCTGTTCTTCTCACTGGCCGGGGATGTTTTCCTGATGGTCTCCTATGCCCGCTTCTCGAATCGCTGGTTCCTGCCGGGGCTGGCGGCCTTCCTGCTGGCGCACGTGGCCTATATCGTCGGCCTGAACATCCCATTCGGAAATGCCTCGCCGCTTTGGGCCATTGGCATTGGCCTTATCCTGGGGCTGACTGCTGCCCGCATCCTGCGGCGCATTCTCACCGGGGTACGAGCCAAGGGGCTGAACCGTATGGTTGCGCCGGTGGTTGCCTACGGCACCGTCATCACCCTTATGCTGCTCTCCGCCCTCCTGACCCTCTACCGCCTCGACTGGAAAACCTCGGCCTCCGGGCTGGTCTGCCTGGGCGCCGTCCTGTTTTATACCTCCGATATCATCCTGGCGTGGAACCGCTACGTGATCCCCATCAAGAACGGGCGGGTGATGAATATGGCTGCCTATCACCTGGGGCAGATGGCCTTGATCGCCGGGGTGGCCATCCAGTTTGGCCATTCCATTCAATAACGCCTGGTTTATAAAATTCACGCATTACTGAATTGCTCCTCAAGATGGCGCCCAAAATTACGGTGATCATTCCGACATTCAATCGCAGTATTTACTTAAAGGAATGCCTGGATAGTATACTTTCGCAAACCCTTCAACCGCACCAGGTCATTGTCGTCAACGATGGATCGAATGACCGCACACGCGAAGTTCTTGACCCTTACCTCCCGATCATCGATTACGTTGAAACCGGGCAGACCGGTAAAGCGGTTGCATTGAACGTCAGCTTGGAAGGCGTTAAGGGGGAGTATGTCTGGATTTTCGATGATGATGATGTTGCCCTCCCGGATGCGTTGGAGAGGTTCGTCGCCCCGCTCGAAGCTGATCCCACCTGCGGATTCAGTTACAGCACTTATTTCTATACCGCCACCCGCCCGCAAGATGATCGCATCGGGGATGTTCTGGGCGAATCGAGAATCCCCGATCTTCATGACCAGGATTTATTGATCCCCTTGTTGGAGTCGGATTTTCTGGGCGGCGCGTCCATATTTGCCCGTACCGCCTGTTATCGTCAGGTCGGGAATTTCGATCCGGCCCTGGTCCGTTCTGAAGATTATGAAATGCTCATCCGCCTTGCCCGCCAGTTTACCGGTGTCAGAGTGGCGGGTGGACCACCCTTCCACAACCGCCAGCATGGGGGAATGCGCGGCAGCACCAGAGACCGCTTCGAAGCAGCTCACCGTAATACCAAATGGCTTGAGTATGACCAACTCGTATTCCGCCGGCTCTATCGTGAACTTCCCCTGGAGGTCTATCTTCCCCACGGGACCCCTCTGCAAGACCATCTCCGCCAGGCTCATTTACAACGCCTGGCCGTCGTGGCTTCCAAGTTAATGTTCTCTGAAGTGAGCGCCTGCCTGGAGGATCTCGCCAGGCTGGAGCAGCACTCCCCTTTTTCGAAGCAGGAGCGGGAGATTCTTTATCGGTTGATCGTCCGCAGGCCATTTTACGGGGCAGGGGGTTTTTACGACAACCTGGAGAGCTTTGATCTGATCCGCAGGTTGGCTTCTGGCTCACCGGCGATGCGCCGCTTCCGCCTCGAAACCATGCGGGTGATCCTGTCTCACCTGGCCGGGAAGAAACGCTGGCTTGATCCCCATTCCATTTTTGGTGCGGCTTGCAGGAGTTGGCGGCTTTTCATTTAGCAAGTGGGGGAGGCTGGCTTCTGCCGCCCATCTTTTAGCTCAAAGTGGGGCAAACTGGCAACCTTGTGGGACGGTCATCTGACCACCCGGTTTGCTATTTCAAGCTGTAAAACTCCCCAGCTTTTTGCTCGATCTCGCTCTCCAGCCGCCTGGCACGCTCGTTGTAACAATTGGCGTCCTCGTGGCACATGGCCTGGATGGCGTCTGACGGAAAGATCCTCTGGATGTCTGACATGTAGGCAGTACCGTCACTGGGGATTTCATAACCGATCACTGTAAAGATTCCATCTGAGTTCTTTTCATATAAAGCCACTGGCAGGCTGCTGGCCGTGCCTAGGGTCAGAACGGTATTGTTCAAATAGTATTCCCCGCACAACGCCCATACGTACACATCTGTCCCCTCGGCCTTGGAGGCGGTTCCGAGCACATCATAGGCGCAGAAAACTTTACCGCTGGTATATGCTTGCCCAATGTTCTCGACCAGGTAACTTTCCACAGGAGCCAGGTAAGCGGGGGAGGCTGACATGCAGGCAACGGGAAGCAAGCATACCAGAACAAGAAGGATGATTTTCTTCATCAGTTCAACCTAGGGTTTTCTGAACGGCTGGAAGCCTTCCCCCAGCGCCTCGTGCGCCGCGCCGATCACCATGAAGGCTTTCGGGTCCACTTCGGTGACGATGGTCTTCAATTGCTGCACCTCCGAGCGGGACACCACGCAGTAGAGCACGGGGCGCGGCTGACCAGTGTAGGCCCCCGTCCCGTCCAGGATGGTCACGCCGCGCTCCATTACCGCCAGGATGCGGTCGGCCACTTCGCGGCATTTCTCGGTAACGATAAAAGCCGTGCGGACGGTGCCTGCCCCCTCCAGCGTGCTGTCCACCACCAGGCCGGAGACATACAGCACGATGATGGCATACAGCGCCTTCTGCCAGCCGAAGACGAATCCCGCCGCCAGGATCACCAGCGTGTCGGTCATCAGGTAACTCTGCGTCATCGGGATGCCGCGCCAGCGATTCAGGATACGCGCCAGGATGTCGGACCCGCCGCTCGTGCCCTGCCCCCGGTAGACCAGCCCGTAGCCGATCCCGCTGACCACCGCCCCATAAAGCGAATTTAGCACCAGGTCGGTGGTGATGCCGTTCTTGGGGAAGAACGGCAGCCAGAGCACCGCCTCGGTGAAGAGCGAGTAAGCCAGCACAGCCGCCAGCGTCCGCAGGGCGAAGCGCCGCCCGCCCAGCAGGCGCCAGCCGAGCAGGAAGAGCGGAATGTTCCCGAGGAAGACCATCAGGCCGATCGGCCAGCCGGTGAAATGGTTGATCAACTGCGAAATGCCGGTGATACCCCCGCTGGCCAGCTGCGCCGGTACCATGAACAGGCGCAGGCTGACCGCCTGCATCAGCGCGCCGGCCACGATCAGGATATAGTCACGGAGGGTGGGCCAATTTTTCTTCATCATTTCATCACCTTAAGAAACTTTCAACTCCACTCCCGCCAGCGCCTCAATAATCCCCAGCACCGCCGAGTTGTCCAGCCCGCCCATGCCGTTCTCGAGCATGGCATTGTAAAGCTGCGCATCCACCGCCGCGGAGGGGAGCGGGATGCCGTATTCGCGGGCCGTCTCCATGATGATGTTCAGGTCTTTGGCCTGCATGGCGGCCTTGAAGCCCGGGGCGCGGTTCCCGGCGAACAGCCGCGGCGGCTTGACGTCCAGCGTCCAGCACTGGGCCGCGCCACCTTTAATCGCCTCGACCACCTTTTGCGGGTCCACCCCCGCCTTCTGCGAGAAGACCAGCAGTTCGCCCATGGCCACCATCTGTGCCGCCACCATGATCTGGTTGGCGGCCTTGGCCACCTGGCCTGCCCCCGATGCGCCGACATGGGTGATGGTTTTGCCCATCGCCTGGAGCACCGGCAGGGCCTGCTCCAGCGCCTCAGCCGGGCCGCCCACCATGACCGCCAGCGTGCCGTTGCGCGCCCCCACGTCCCCGCCGGAGACCGGGGCATCCAGACTGAGCACGCCTTTTTCGGCCAGGCGCTGGCTGAGCGCCCGCGCGGCGGCCGGTTTGATGGTGGAATTGTCTATCCAAATCAGGCCGGGATGTGCGCCTGCGATAATCCCGTTCTCACCCAGCACCACCAGCTCCACGTCGGGGGTATCCGGCAGGTTGGTGAAGACCACATCGACCTGGGCGGCCACCGCGGCGGGGGAGGCGGCGCGTTGGGCGCCCTCAGCAACCAGTTCGTCAACCGCGGCTTGCGAGCGGTTGTGGACAGTGAGTGGGAATCTGGCTTTCAGGATATTGCGGGCGATGGATTTGCCCATCAGCCCGAGGCCGATAATACCGATCTTCAGCATGGTTTCGTCCTCCGTTTCTGAGGGGATTATACCTGTCAATAATCAAACCCACCCCCGGGTCCGCTCCCACTCCGCCACCCTTCGTGGGCCATTGCCCACTCCGCTTTGCTTCGTGGGCCATTGCCCACTCCGCTTTGCTTCGTGGGCCATTGCCCACTCC
>Ga0209777_10000235_pt1 | contig 96676 bp, 102 predicted proteins | sample FrelakmetHBP12HB_FD_187147 | JGI IMG/M metagenome (GOLD analysis project Ga0209777, IMG submission 187147) | Freshwater lake sediment microbial communities from the University of Notre Dame, USA, for methane emissions studies -HBP12 HB (SPAdes)... | ecosystem: Environmental > Aquatic >...
TTTTAAATTATTGTAAAAAATATATAAAATATATAAATTTAATAAAACCAGTGGCAATCCCGTGAAAAAATGAAACTTCCCGAATCGTTGCAATTAATTGGGGAATACCTGGAAGAAAAAAGAGGTGAGACCAACAATATCAACGAATGCGATTGCATTGTTTCGGGTATAGAAAAGAATATTTTGGTACTGTCTCTTACAGATTGTACTTCTTTTACTGACAAGGGTTTTAGTAAAAATGATGCCATCGATGTAAAAATTTCTAATAAAAGTTATCCTGGGGCTATTAAAGAATTATATTCGAAATATTGCTACGTAGAGCTCCTTGCTAAAAACATTAACATAAAGCCAAATGCTTCAGTTTCCTTGGTTAACTCATTAGATTCGTCTTTTTTGCATGAAAATATGCTTAAAGCATATACTAAAATATTTTAAACATCAAAATACAATAGACTAAGGGAGTTTTTTATCAAGGTTTACTCTGGTGAAAAATTAGAATGCCCGATTGCACTAAAATCATCTCAAATAACGTCTCCAGGCAGAAATAAACCAGAATCTTTTTTCAATCCAACGCTTGATGCTGCACAAAAGGATTTGGTTAACGCTACTTTAAATTTAGTGTCTGATGAAAATAGTCTATTTTATCTGGGTTTTGGTCCTCCAGGATGCGGAAAAACGGCAACTATTACTGAGATAGCACTGCAGTTTCTTAAATTGAAAAAAAGATTGTTGATTACCTCGTTTACCAATGTTGCGGTGGATAACGTTATCGAAAGATTGCTTGACATCGATTCTAAAAATCCAGGAATTTATAGCATCCGAGAAAAAATTGTCAGAGTAGGTTCTCAAAGAAATATCAGAATACCAAAAGTAGCTGAGGTTTCCTTGCAAAAAAAGTTGCTGATTGGAGGACTCGATAGAGACGAACTTGTTAACAATTCTTCCATTGTTGGTGCTACACTTGATATGCTGGGCACCTCTGTTTTTGAAAATACCCAAAATTTTGACTTAATGATAGTCGATGAAGCTTCAATGGTAGAAACAACGAAACTGTTGATGGGGCTCTCCAGATGTAATAAATTTGTACTAATTGGAGATCCACGTCAATTGAGGCCTTTTTTGGATTTTAATAGGCAGCATCCAAAGTACGAAAGTTACAAAGATGTAATTGAAAATCCTTTTTTTACAGTACTAATGGACCTATTGTCCAATTCTAGTAACGATGGTTTTCACACGCAGCTTGTATATCATTACAGAAGTCCTGAGGAAATAATTAGATTTTCAAACGATAAATTTTACAACAAGAAACTGGTCTGTAAAACCAGCGAAAAAAGTATTGGAAAATTTGATGATGCATTCAATTGCTACAGCAAAGAAACTAATTGTGAGTTTATCAGGAGGATTTTTGATCCAAGCAACAAAGTTATTTTGATAGACACAACAAATATTGAAAGAGTCACAGGCGATCATCCTAATCAATGTGAGTATGTTGGTGAGACGGGTTCGAAATCATATTGTAATGTTGCAAATGCATCGATAGATTTGATGGTACTTGTTCATTTTCTGAATGTTTTTTACAATAATCCAAATTTTAAAAAGGAATATAGATCTAAAATTGGCATTATATCACCATTTAACTATCAAGTTGATTTGCTGGAGAAATTTATTTTTGAACACCCTGAGTATGATCCATATTTTAAGGAAAATTTTCTTGACAACAATCCAGTGTCTTCTCTTTTTAGATTCATCGAACTATTCAATCTTAAAGACGAACTTGAAATTGGAACCGTTAATAAATATCAGGGAAGAGAAAAAGACATCATAATCTATGATTTTACATGTTGGCTCAAGGATCACTCAAAAAAATATCATCCTGCATTAAGAGACGTAAATAAATTAAATGTCGCACTAACTAGAGCGAAATCAAAACTAATCATCGTTGGATCTTTTTACAAAACTGGAATAGATATAATCGACGAGTTGCACAAAAAAGAATATGTTACTTTTAACCCCGCATGGTATGGCCCGGACAGGATAGAAAATCTGATAAAACCTATAGAGACGGAATACAAAGACATATATTGCAAATTAAAAGAGATACAAAAGAAAATACTCAGCAAAGCGCCATCTGATTATAACGAAAATCTGCCTAGACGGATTAAAAAAATAAACTCTCAAGAAGAAATCATTCGAGAAATTGTCAAGGACCTAAAAGGAAAATATTCGAATTTCGACTATGAAATAATTTATAAGAAAATTAAGGAAAAAGTAGAGATATTAACGGAAAGATATTACAATTCATATCCTTAAAAAATGGACACACTAGCCGAAAAGAAGAGATTTGATCATTACCTTGATTTTGAAATCAAAGATGATGTTGCAATTGAAAATGAGAGCCTTTCTAAATTTGGTGATTTAGAGAAAATTGAAGATTTAGAAGTTTTAAAAAATTTTGAGAATTACTTAGCAGATAAGAAAACACAACTTGAAAAAGATACTTATTTGTACGAAGGATTAGAGCACACCATACAGCTTGTTAAAACAAAGATTAGATTGGAAAGAATATCTAAAGTTTCCGGCTCTTTGAGGAATTTTGCAAAATATTTGAAGGGATTGCCAAACAAGTGGAAAAAGTAAGTTTATAAGTGAACAAATTATACTAAATCTGGAGTGGTAAGATGAACGCAATAAATGCACTATTAGTTGCAATAGGGATAATAGTTTTTATCATAGCTAGTTTAGGCGGGGGGATATTGTTCAGGATGCCAACGTTGTTTGGAATTGCGGATGGTTTTTAGGAGTAATACTTGTTGCAATAGGCCTACAGCGTAACGAAAAAGAAAAAAAAGCCAAATAACTCTATTCATTCTCCAATTTTTTCTTTTCTTCGCCGATTCCTAACCATCCTGCCAATAAAAGCATGCAACCGAAAAATAATAAGACGCCTGCTGCAGCCATCCATGGTGAATTGAAGAAACCAAAATAAGTAATAGGTATGGAAAGTATAGCTCCGACTAGTAGCATTACTAAGCCAATTTTTATCAGAATTTTGTACTCTCTTGTTCTAAGAAATCTCCCAGACTCTTTGATTTTGTCGTATCCTCTGCCAGCTGGTAGCCAGCCTAAGCCGTCTGCCATATTGACGTTTCTCTCTTTTGCATGGTCGGCTATGTGAAGGAATAGTTCTTTTAGCTCGTCCCGGGTAAAATTCCCCCATTTTATTTTATATTTCCGAGCACTAGTGACAATTAATATGTAGGGGAAGTGCCAAATACCCCCTAAACATAGGTTCCGGGGATAATATGCCCATTCATTTTTCAATTCGGTAATATCAGGCCACATTGCAGTTTTAGTATCCTTTCCTTTGGTTATTGTAATGCCGTTATCATCGACTTTGATTGTTTCATGTCGTTGTATATTGAGGATTCCCAATATTAAAGCAATGAAGCCGAAAAAGAATAACATAAATGGTATGAATTTTAGAACTTCTAAATCATGTCTCAACTCGTGAATAAAAAATTGATTATATAGTACAATTCCTAAAACAAACATGATCGCTGAAATTATGAAATACTGTAAAGTTGTATGAAATAGTAATCTTCCTTTCGGCCTATTTTCTTCATGAGTGGATAAAACAAATTCCAAACCAGTATCTTTCATAGACAACTCATTCCTATAGCGAAAAAGAATAAATCTGTATAACTTATACTTTACTTAAATTATAGGAATGTTGCCAGCCTAACGTCTCAACTTACAATAAAAACTTTTAATAACCCTTATTTTCTCATTCCCAAGCGTTATGCGTATAGCTGTACTATTAAAAGATCGGTGTAAAACAAAGAATTGCTCCAAGGAATGCATAAAATATTGCCCTAGAGTTAGAGCTGGAGATGAAACCATCATTATGGGCGGAGAGAATTTTCCAGTCATCTCGGAAGATCTCTGCGTTGGATGTGGCATCTGCGTTCACAAATGTCCTTTTGAAGCAATAAAAATTATTGGTCTTGCTCAAGCGCTCGATACAGATCTAATTCATCAGTTTGGAAAAAATGGCTTTAGACTCTTTAGACTTCCTGCTCCAAAAAAAGGAAGTTGTGTTGGTATTCTTGGTCCAAATGGGATAGGAAAAACAACAGCTGTAAAAATTTTATCTGGGCAGCTAAAACCCAATTTGGGCGATTATAAGGATGAACCGTCGTGGGATGATATAATTGAGTATTATGCTGGAACAGAGCTTCATGACCATTTCAAAGATTTAGCAGATAAAAAGATAGAAAGCGTTGTAAAACCACAGTATGTCGACAAACTGCCAAAAATAACCAAGGGAAAAATCAAAGAAGTGCTTAAAAAAGCAGACACGTCTGGAAATTTTGATAGCATTGTCGAGAGGTTAGGACTTGCAAATGTCCTTGATAAAAATATCGAAAAAGGAGAGATTTCTGGTGGTGAACTGCAACTGGTTTCCGTGGCAGCGGCATTACTTAGGGATGTAGATTTGTATTTTTTTGATGAACCATCCTCATATCTTGATATCTATCAACGATTGAAAGTAGCACGTATCATAAAGGATCTTGCTGAGGAAAAAAAAGTGATAGTTGTAGAGCATGACTTAGCGGTGCTTGATTTCCTCTGCGACAATGTGCATCTAATGTATGGTGATGAAGGAGCATATGGTGTTATAACCCATGCTCGTGGCGTGCGTCATGCGATAAATACGTATCTCTCGGGTTATCTAAAGGAAGAAAACATACGATTTGGAGAAAAAATAGAGTTCTTTGCTCATCCACCTAAACAAAGACAGAACATGCGCATTCTCATTACATACAATGATCTGAAAAAGTCATTCAAAGGATTTGCACTCGAGATTGAAAGCGGCATCATAAGACAAGGTGAGATTGTTGGTATAGTTGGACCAAATGCCATTGGAAAAACAACGTTTGTAAAAATGCTTGCAGGTGATACAAAACCCACAGACGGTGAAATAGAATATAGTGTAAAGGTAAGCTACAAGCCGCAATACATATCCACGGATTCCAGCGGTACCGTTAGAGATTTTCTTGAAGAAAAGGCGCAGCAGTTGTTCACATCATCATTTTTTACAGCTGAAATCTTTGAGGCGTTCCATCTAAAGTATCTTATGGATAAACAATTGGATACTCTGTCCGGCGGTGAGCTACAAAGAGTGGCAATTGCCAATTGTCTGGTACAGGATGCAGATATATATCTGATCGATGAGCCGTCTGCATATCTAGATAGTGAACAGAGAATGGTTACCTCAAGAACAGTAAGAAGGGTTATAGAAAAATCAGGCAAATCAGCAATGATTGTAGATCATGATGTATATTTCATTGATATGGTAAGTGATGCATTGATAGTGTTTGATGGTGAGCCAGGAAAACACGGACGAGCCCAAGGACCATTTGGCTTGCATGAAGGCATGAATCGTTTCCTAAAAGATGTCGATATCACATTTCGCAGGGATGAAGAAACTAAAAGACCTCGCGTAAATAAACCTGAGTCTTACATAGATAGAGCGCAGAAACAAAATGGGGAATACTACTACGAGATGTAAATTTCTGGTGAGTGATATGATCCGTGAAATGGTAAGAGAGAAGAAAAATAAGGGACTGATGGAAGAAAAAGATTACATTTCAGAGGCATACCTGCAGGGTGGTAAGGCAATAGGAGAAATAGTAACAAAGAAGACGGGCAAGAAACGTAGATGAAGAATTACTACATTCGAATGATAGAACATTTTTATGTTGCTGAAAAATAAGGTAATCGCGTCCATCTCACTGAGTTTTTTATTATTTTTTTCTTTTTGAAAGAATCAATGTAATCTGCTCTTTCAAGTTAGGTATTTTACTAGTGATGACATCCCACACGATATCATGATCTATTCCAAAATATGCATGAATCAAAATATCTCTAAGTCCTGCAATTTTCTTCCATTCTAAATCAGGATACTTCTTTCGTATTTCTTCAGGTACGTGTTTTATTGCTTCTCCGATTATTTCGAGATTTCGTGCAACACCATCTTGTACTAACTTGTTCTCGCAAAAATCCTCGAATGAGAGATCCTTTGTATAGGTTTCAATTCTACTAATAGCTTCGAGGATATCCTTGAGAAATATCTTAAAATCCCGTGGCATAGCGAACACTCTTCAAAATAGATGGTTTCAACTCAAGTTTTACTGCTTCGTTCACCACTAGATCCACAGAACGACCAAATAGCTTTTCTAAAAAAAACTTTAGCTCCATATAGTTATCAAATGTTTTCTTTCCTTTTTTAAATTCAACGAGAATGTCTATGTCACTTTTTCTGTGTTGGCTATTTGTGATGTATGAACCGAACAACCCAATTCGTTTGACCCCGTATTTCTGAATTTCTTTACGGTGTTGATTTATCATCTTCATGATATCTTCAACTGTGAGCATATTTGAATTAATGCCAAAGCAGGTATAAGAAATTGACGGAGATGAAAATGGACCCGGAATAAATGTAGATAAGAGATTACTGCGTTTGAATTAATTCGCCTTTTTTAATCACGGTTTCTACCAGATTAACGCCGAAATGATACGGTATGAACTTGTGATTTGGGCAATCCAGTATTATTACGTCTGCCTGTTTTCCTTTTTCTAAACTACCGATTTTGTTACTTGCTTTTATGGCACATGCAGCGTTAAATGTAGCTGCGGTGATTGCCTCAGCTGGCGTCATTTTCATATTGAGACATGCCAACTGAATTATGAATTGCATATTTTCGGTCCAACAGTTTGGATTAATATCTGTTGCCAGTGCAACCGGCACACCTGCATCAATTATCTTACGACCTGCGCCATATTTTTCCAACATCAATGAAAACGGCGTACCTGGAAGAAGGACGCCAATAATGCATTTCTTTGCCATCTGCTCCAATCCTTGATCTGAAGACATTAACAGATGATCAGCACTGATTGCTCTGACTTCAGCGGCAAGCTCTGCACCACCCGTACCAAAGATTTCATCAGCATGTATTTTAGGAGTAAGACCGTAGGTTTTTCCTGCTTTCAAAATCTTTCTGGATTGCTCGACAGTAAAAACACCTTTTTCGCAGAATACGTCACAAAACCGTGCTAAACCTTTTGTTTTAGGAAGCATCTCATCTATAATCATATTAGTATACCTGTCAGCATTGTATCCTTTCGGAATGGCGTGAGCCCCAAGAAAAGTAGAGACGACTTCCATATTGTGCTTTTCGTTTAGCTTCTTTTGAACTTTCAAAATTTTAAGTTCCGTATTTGTATTTAGACCATAGCCGCTTTTTGCTTCACATGTTGTAGTTCCATGAGCAAGCATTGCGTCTAATCTCTTGCAACTTTGTTTGAATAAACTCTCTTCAGTTGCTTTCCTTGTTTCATTTACTGTATATAAAATTCCTCCACCTTTCTCTAGAATTTCCATATATGATAGACCTTTGAGCTTCATATCTAGTTCAAATTCTCGTGACCCTGCAAATACAACGTGAGTATGAGGATCAACAAAACCAGGCATGACGGTTTTTCCTGAGGCATCAATTACTTTTTCTGCTTTGTATTTAAGATTCTTGCCGACAGCCAAAATTTTGCCATCTTTAATCGCTATGCAGCCCTTTGCTATTACTGATAGTTCGCTCATCTGTTTTTTTGCCCTTGGGCAATTGGGTCCTTTTAGGGTAACTAGCTCGTTGGCATTTTTTATGAGAATATCTGCATTTGGCATGTTTTCCCAAATAGTTAAAAGAAGAACCTACATTAAGTGTTTACGGTGTATTTATGGAAAAAATCGTAGAATGCGTCCCAAATTTCAGCGAGGGCAGAGATAAATCTGTAATTGATGCAATTGCAGCCGCAATAAAGTCTGTTGAAGGAGTGAAACTACTTGACGTTGATCCAGGTGCAGATTTCAATAGAACAGTTTACACATTTGTGGGTGAACCAGAAGCCGTTCTTGAAGCTGCTTTCAAATCTGCAAAGGTAGGTGTAGCACTTATTGATATGACAAAACACAAGGGCGAGCATGCAAGGATGGGTGCATTGGATGTTATGCCTTTTATTCCAATCAAAGGAGTTGAAATGGAAGATTGTGTAAAACTTTCAAGAAGGTTTGGGGAATGGATGGCAAAAGAACTCGACGTACCAGTATTTTTGTATGCGAACTCAGCGACAAGACCAGACCGAGTTAGACTACCAGACATAAGGAAAGGTGAGTATGAAGCTCTTGAAAAGAAGTTTAAAGATCCATCGTTCAAACCTGATTATGGTAGACCTGTTTTTGTACCTAAAAGCGGGGCTACAGCAACTGGTGCAAGGGAGTTTCTCATAGCCTATAACATAAACCTTAACACAAATGATAAGTCGATAGCATCTGACATCTCAGGAAAGATCAGAACCAGCGGATATACAAAAAAGGATGAAAAAGGCAATCAGATTATTGGGGAAAATGGGCAACCAGTGAAAGTTCCTGGGAGATTCAAAGGGGTTCAGGCTGGTGGGATGATGTATAATGAAAATATCGCGCAGGTTTCTATGAATCTCCTCAATTATAATGAGGTAAATCTCCACGATGTTTTTGAGGCAGTTAGAGAAGAGGCTGAAAAACCAGGAGTGAAAATTACCGGTAGCGAAATTGTCGGTGTTGTTCCAAAAGAATCTTTGGTTTTGGCTGGAAGATTTTATGCTAAAAAAGAAAAACTTAATATTAAAAATGAAGATGAATTTGTTACCATTGCAATTGATAGACTTGGTCTTTCTCAGCTTTATCAGTTTAAAGCTGGGGAGAAAGTGATTGAATATATGATTGAGGAAACTGGTCCACTTGCAGGCTCAACAGTAAAAGAATTCCTATCCGAACTTGCGTCAAGCAGTCCGGCACCTGGTGGCGGGAGTGTTGCTGCGTTAGCGGGTGCACTTGGTGCTGCGTTGTCTTCAATGGTTTGCAATCTTACAATTGGAAAGGAAAAATACGCCGATGTTCAAGATGAAATTAAAAAAATTCTAAAGAAAAGTGAAGCCTTAAGAAAGAAACTTATAATTCTTATCGACAAAGATACTGATGTTTTTAATGATGTTATGAAAGCATTCAAGATGCCAAAGGAAACTGAGGAACAAAAGAACAAAAGAAGTAAAGCAATTCAAGAAGGCTACAAAGTTGCTGCCAGTGTTCCTCTTGAAACAGCAAGAACATGTGAAGAGATTCTCGATGTTGCATTAGTTGTTGCCAAGAAAGGCAATCAAAGTTCTATAACCGATGCTGCGATATCTGCAATTATGGCTAAAGCAGGTGTCAAGTCAGCCATACTTAATGTAAAGATAAATCTAGGTTCAATAAAAGATGAAAATTTTGTAAAGAAGATTTCTGAAGAACTTGAAAAAATTGAGAAGAATGCTACCGATAAAACTGATGAAGTAATGAAAATAGTCGATAGTAAGGTTTAGGTTTATGAAATCAGATAAAAAAATTGCCAAACCAGTAAAACTTCGCAGTATTTTTGACATTGCAGAAAAAGCAGGACTACAAAAAGATGAGATTATCCCTTGGGGTGAATATAAGGCAAAAATTTCTCTAAAAGCACTAGATAGAATTAAGAATAATAAGAATGGCAAATTGATTTTAGTTACGACGATAAATCCTACTTCAAGTGGCGAAGGGAAAACTACGATTACAATTGGCCTAGCGCAGGCTTTAGCAAAACTTGGTAAGAAAACTATGCTTGCGATAAGGGAGCCATCGTTAGGTCCTATGATGGGAATGAAGGGTGGTGCAACAGGCGGAGGACGTTCTCAAGTTCTTCCAATGGAGGATATAAACCTTCATTTTACAGGCGATATGCATGCAATAACAAGTGCTCATAATTTGCTTGCAAGTCTTCTTGATAATCATATTCACTACGGCGATGCGTTTCATATCGATCCGCGGTATATTGTATGGCCCAGGGTGCTGGATATTAGCGACCGATCTCTAAGAAATGTAGTAGTTGGATTGGGTGGTCCTCAGGATGGTGTACCTCATAAAGTTGAGTTTGCGATTACTCCTGCTTCTGAAATTATGGCCGTTTTATGTCTGTCTAAAGATTTAGATGATTTAAAAGAAAGACTGGGCAAGATAATTGTAGCATACACCTATGACAATAAACCTATTACTGCGAAGGATTTGAAAGCAGTAGGCGCAATGGCAGTACTATTGAAGGATGCACTAAAGCCCAATCTCGTGCAGACAACCGAAGGCGTTCCTGCTCTGGTTCACGGCGGCCCTTTTGCCAATATTGCTCATGGAACAAACAGCCTTCTTGCAACAATGATGGGGTTGAAACTTTCTGATTACTTTATCACAGAGGCAGGGTTTGGTTCTGAACTAGGGGCAGAAAAATTCTTTGATATTGTCTGCAGAGTTGGAAATCTAAAACCAGATGCAGTGGTGTTGGTTGTAAGTATAAGAGCCTTGAAAAGACATGGAAATGGAAAAAATATAGACGCCGTTAGAAAAGGTTTATCAAATCTTGATAAACATCTTGAAAACATATCGTGTTTTGGTGTTCCAGTAATTGTTGCAATTAATCATTTCGCAGGCGATAAAGATAGCGAGATAGATTTCGTGGAAAATTACTGCACGTCAAAAAATATTCCTTGCGCAGTTGTCGATGTTTGGCAGAATGGTGGAGAAGGTGGAATTGAACTTGCTGGCAAACTTGTGAGCCTGATGCACAATACTCATTCAAAGTTTCATTATCTTTATGATGTCAATCTACCGGTAAAAGAAAAAATAGAAATCATTGCTAAGAAGATGTACGGTGCGGATCGTGTTACTTATACAGTTACTGCGGAGCAAGATGTAAAGCTATGCCATAAGCTGGGACTGGATAAACTGCCCATCTGCATTGCTAAAACACAATTTTCGTTATCAGATGATCCTGAATTACTAGGACGACCGGAAAAATTTAAGATAACTGTTAGAGAGATAAAATTCTCAGCAGGTGCCGGCTTTTTGGTTCCCATGACTGGCAAAATTACAACGATGCCAGGACTACCAGCAAAACCCATTTCAGAAAAAATAGATATTGATAACAACGGAAAAATTTCTGGAATGTACTGAAATATTTTATAAAAAATAAGGATAGATTGATATATCAAATAACCTATCCTTTTTGGGGGTTACTTATGGCTGTTGATGAACTTCAATCTCATATAGATGACATATTAGATGTTCTTAGTGAGGATTCTGATAAAGAAGTAAGCAGAGAAGAGTTGGAAAAACAACTAAGAAAATTTATTGATTATGGAGTACCTGTCGAGCAGGCCAAACAGACTCTTATTAAGAAATTTTCTGGAGGCACAACATTACCTGCATCCACAGAGCGAACTTTAATAGTTGACCTTAAACCAAATGTTTCTAGTGTAAATTTACTATGTCGGGTTATTGCCATAAATCCGAAAGAGATAACAGTGAAAGGCGAAAAACGCAAGATATTCTATGGAATTTTTGGAGATGAAAGTGGTACCATTCAATTTACCGCATGGAAGGATTTTGAGATGGAAAAGGGAAATGTACTGGAACTGGCAAATGCATACACAAGAGAATGGCAGGGCACAGTACAATTGAATCTTGGAGACCGAGTACAGATAAAAAAAGCGGATGAAGATAAACTTCCTGAGGCGAACTACGAACCAAAGGAAGTCAAGGTAAAAGATCTAAAGTCTGGCCTAGGTGCAGTAGAGCTTACCGCAAGAATTCTTGAACTAAACGAAAGAAGCGTAGAAGTGGATGGTAAATCCAAAAAAGTTTTTTCCGGAATAATTGGTGACGAAACTGGTAAAGCACAATTTACATCTTGGCATGATTTCAAATTTAAACAAGGAGATGTTGTAAAGATATCTGGTGGCTACATAAAATCCTGGAAAGGCATTCCCCAATTAACCTTTGACGAAAAGGCATCTGTTAAAAAGCTAGACAGCAGTAAACTTTCAAAAGACAAAGTGCGTATGCAAAAGATGCCGCTTTATGAACTTGTAGAAAAACGTGGGGCTTTGGATATTGAAGTAGAAGGCACAGTCATAGAGATAAGAGATGGTTCTGGTCTTATCATGCGATGTCCGGAATGCAAACGCGCTCTGCAGAATGACGAATGCAAGATTCATGGGAAAGTGAAAGGCAAGCCCGACATAAGGACAAAGATTGTTGTTGATGATGGAACAGGATCTGTAAACAGTATCATGGGGCAAGAGATAACCGAAATGCTTCTAGGAAAAACTTTAGAAGAATGCAAAAAAATGGTTGAGAAATCAAAGGATGGAAATGCGCTTGCAGATATGATGCGCTCTTTACTTTTTGCCCGTAGAATTAACATACAGGGTAACGCACTCGGCGATGAGTTTGGCACTACAATTATTGCAAAAAAAGCTAAAGTCGTTGATGTCGACATAAAGGCAGAAGCCGAAAGATTATCTTCAGAGCTGGAGGAGATACGATGAAGCGCGAGACTGCTTGGAGGGTTTTTGCTGGCGAATATAACGACTCAACCTTTGAGATAAAAGGCGAGGGAGAGAAAGTTCCTTCATACATTGTAACTCCTTTAGGCGCCAAGATTAATCGATTGTTTATAATAGGTGTACTTACCGACGTTGAGAACATATCTGAAAGCGGAGAACTATTAAGAGCACATGTTTCTGATCCAACCGGCGTTTTTACGTTGTACTCTGGTCAGTATCAGCAAGATGTCACAAAGGCTCTTTCAGATATCGATGTGCCTGCATTTGTTGCAATTGTTGGAAAGGCAAGAACATATTCGCCTGAAGAAGGTGTTTTTTACGTTTCCATTCGTCCTGAAAATATTGTTGAAGTTTCTGCGGAAGCTAGGGATCAGTGGATTTTGGAAACGTGTACAAGTACAAAGAATAGAATCGAGGCAATAACGGAAGCAATGAAGATGAATCAATCAAATGCCTACGATTTAAGGAAACTTGGCTATAGCCGGGAGCTTTCAGAGGGAATTATTGCTGCCTTGAAAAATTATGGAAACAAAATTGATGTTGACAAATACTTGACATTGATACAGGAATCCCTCCAATACCTCAGACCCAATAGAGAAAAGCTACCAGATCTTAAAATAGATGAAAAGAAGATAGATGCTGAGGAAGAAGAACAAGAAGAGGAAAAGCCTAAAGAAGAAAAAAAGTCTAAGAAAGAGCCTGAAGAGATAAAAGAATCTGATGAAGAAGATACGGATGAGCCTGAGGATATTGAAAGCAACGTTCTGGAAATAATAAAAGGAATTGAAGGAAAGGATGGTGCCTCTTGGGATTCCATTACCAAGAAATGTGAGAAGGCTGGACTCGACAAAGATGCAATAGAAGAAGCACTTACCTCGCTCATAGATAAGGGTTTGATATATGAGCCAGTTCTTGGAACTATTAAAACCACATAGATGGGCAAATAGTTCATTTTACTCCTGTAATAATCCCATTTTGACACTTTTACAGGATAATATTAAATATCTGGAGTAAGAAATATTAAACTGTATAGAGAACAATAGGAGAAGGTTATGAATAAAGGCGGAGAAAGGGGAGTTGGTGGGTATCCATCGCTGTACGATGCTTTTAATCTTGGGGATAGGGTAAAGCGCATCCGCAAAGATAAGGAGGGCAAACCCAAAGAGTATAAAGGTACAGTACTGGCCATTGATGAAGAATGGATAGAAATTTATTGGGATACTGTAAATGGTAGATTCAGACCCAAAAATATGGATATTGCATTTACTACATGCCCAATCTATGAGATATTCAACGGAACTGAAAACTATACTCCAATAAAAAAGGAGCAACGTTAGTCTCTCAAGATATATTCTAAGACATATTTAGGAATGCCTTAATGTATATATTTTGTTCTTATTTTGAATTTATTTACACAAAAGTCTTTATACCTTACAGCCATAATTTTGTAAATTGTGGGAGCGTAGGATGGTGAATAGGGAATCTTTACCTCTGATATTTGCCATATTGGTTCCTATTGTCTCAGTTTCATTGATCGTACTTTATCTCTATGGGTATGATGTAACTCTATTTTTTAGAAAAATTGATCTCATATACTACGTCATTGTTGCTCCAATAGCACTTGGTTTTTTGGCTGCAATAATGCGATGGAAGAAAATGGATTGAATTCGTAGATATTTTGAGATATTTCTAATGCAGCTTGTGGATTGATTTGTTATTTTATATTATTATATGTTTTTTTATTAAATATATCATACACATGGTAACAGTTGTAAAATAAGTTTTATATAAGTATAATTATAAAATTAACTATTGAAAACATGTTGGTCATAGGATTACTGTCAACCGAACAGGAAGTTGAAGAAATAAAATACATCGCAAAGATATGTTCATTAGAGGACAGGATACATTTTGTAGTACGAATGCAAAAAATAAGGGAACTGTTAAAAAAGGAATCTGAGCGCCTTTAATAACAACTTTAAAAAGATGCCTTCTGTTTTTAATCTGCAAAAGGATGAAAAGGCTATGGCTGTTTTAATAATATCCTCAACTGAGGACCCTGCAGGTACAAACATTAAAAATAGCCTTTTGGCACAATCAACATGGAACGAAATAGACTCTTTTAACGATCAACCTGTACACCAAAATTCCAAGATGAAAGATGTATTTATTGTTACAATACAGGATAGAACAATACTTCATGAAAATATTGACAAAGAAATAAAGGAAAAACTAGGATTAGAACCAAAGCAGGTTATTTTCATATCAAGGCATAGAAGCAAAACAGGTCCACCAACCCTTACAACGCATCCCATCGGCAATTATGGAGGCGTAACAGAATTTGGAGGCAAATCAAAAACGCTTGTAAAATCCTCACCTCACCTAGCAACACATCTATTGAGGCTTATGAAAAAATATGCCGAACAGGAGAAACTCTACCACAAAGTATGCTTTGAAGTTACACACCATGGACCTTACGTTGAAACACCAACCATTTTTGCAGAAGTCGGAAGCAACGAAGAAGAGTGGGAAAATAAGGAACCAGCAAGCGCTGTAGCAAAATCATTGTTAGAATTATTAGAAAAATATCATTACGAAGAAGATTTTCCTAGCAATATTCCTATATTAATAGGAATAGGTGGCGGTCACTACGCACCAAGATTTACGGAGGTTACCTTAGCAAAGAAGGTAGCATTCGGCCATATGATACCATCGTACCAGATAGACGAAGGAAATATAGACGATGAAATCCTTGAAAAGGCAATCCAGGCAACTCCTGGTGTAAAGGGAGTATACCTGCACAAAAAGGAACTCAAGAAATCTCAAGTATCAGAATATAAGAAATGGTTTCAAGAAAGAGGAATACCTACCATCTCAAGTAAAGAATTACAAGATCTATAACTTATTTTTTCTTTAAGGGATATTCAGTTTTGAAATCATCAAAAAACACGGATTCAAAATCAACGATCGTTCCATCTTTGATTTCTATTCCATCTCTTTTAAGTCTTCTTATCTTGTCATCAATTCCAAGACCAAATCCGCCTAAACTACCATCGGATTTGACAATTTTAAAACAGGGCATTGTGTCCGCATCTGGATTTTTATTCATGAACTTTCCAACCGCACGTGCATAATCTTTGTTTCCAAGGGCCTTTGCAACCGCACCGTACGTGGAAACCCGCCCTGCAGGAATTTGTCTTACAAGATGGTAAGTGTATTCTGTGATATTCATGTTTGATTAAAAGACTGAACTAAAATAAATAACTTTTTGTTTAAACAAAATTCAATCTACGTTTAAATCAACCCATACATCTTTGAAACTATCAATAAGACTATACGGCTTATATCGTATGAGAAGGCGGGTAACCATTTCTTTATTGATGACGGAATATCCTTTTTCCTCACCATACGATTGAACGGCAACAACGCCGCAAGACACTAATTTTTTAAGATGATATGAAAGCGTTGAAGGCGCGACATCAAGGTTTTGAAGAAGTTCTTTATGCTGTGAAGTATCGCATTTCAAAAGGAGTAGTATTATCCTCAGCGGAACGTTTTGACGCAGTAGTCCTAAAACTTTTTTGTCTTCTGTTCCTACTTCGCCTTTGGCATAGTATCTAGTGTAGCCTGATTCATTAACAGGAACAACTAACTGATTTTTCTCCAAATAAAATAAATGGTATTCTGCTAATGATACTCTCATGTCGAGCAGTTCCGCGATTTTACTAAGATGCAGCCCAGGATTTTTTGCAACGATATCGTAGATTTTTCTACGAGTCTCCAGTTCAAGAACATCATTCATATAACTATCTCTTGAGAGTAGCTACAAACAATAGAACGAGCACCACCAGGTCAAATAGTCCAGCGTATGGACTGGAGATTAAGCTTGACAGCTGCTCGTTAAATAAGCCTAGGCTGAGCATTATGCCTTTTATAAAAAAAACAAAAAATATGAGGCTTACGAAGAGAAGCTTTGCGTTTTTATATTTCCTGTAACTCAGCAAGGATACCAGCAATAAACCAAGTGCAAACACTGTAATACATGCGTCAATAACGATACTTACGATCTCCATCCTAACCACACTCAATCATATAGAAATAAAAAAGGAGAATATAATGGTTGTCTAGAATCTTCTCCTGATGTAAATGGTTCCTACAAATAAAACTGCTGCAACAGCGCATATTGCAACGTAAGTAAGTACTGCGTTAACTCCACCAAATGTGTTCACTACTGCACCCGCCACACTATAAATTGTTATTTCATGCTCGCTGAAGTGTGGAATACTTATCAATATCTCGGTTGCATTTGCACCAAATGTAATTAGATACTCCGCATGAGATCCATCATCGTTTGGATTTAGGACATCGGTTATATTGTCGGCCATTGAAATTGGTTCGCCGTCGTATTTCACGACTATGTCTTTTGCATTTTCAAATAAGCTTGGATCAACAGTTATTGCTATGGTTTTACCGCCACCATGCTCGTCGCCACTGACAATTAGGGATACTTTTCCTTGAACAACTTCTAGAGGTTTAATTTCTACGCCTTTATAGATTGTGACTTCAGGTTGATATTTGCTGCCGTTTTCACGTTGAATACTTATTTCTCCACCGATGGTTCCGGCTGTAATAGATTTATCGACTTTCGCACGAGTTACACTAATTTCTATGATAAAATTAGCCTCTGTACCTGCATCTTCTTTTATTTCAATAGATTTTTGAGAGGATGTAAAGAGCCCGTTTTTTGTTGCTTGTACCACGTAAGTTCCAATTTTTAGATTAGAAATATTGTATTCCCCTTCTTTGTTAGTCAAAACAGAAGATACTCTGAGATAAACAGGATGATTTTGATTTGTATTAGTGGCATATTCTTTGCTTTGACTGCTTTGGCTAATTGTATTTTTGTTAGTTTGATAGAAATACACTGTTACATTCTTCCCAGGATATACAGTATCTCCTGATTTTAACAGCACTTTACCGTAAACCCAGCCATATTTGATGATGTTCGGTGAAATTTCCGAGGGGGCACCTACACCATTAAATTTTTCAGCAACATTTGTTGTGGTAGCATTGCCAATCATTGCGATTACAGAAAGAATCATCGCAAACGATAACCCAACGATCAATATTTTTTGTTTCATTTTTTACCTTCTTAAAATATCTAATATTAGATTTAGATTGAAAGTATAAATAGATTCTTGGAAGATTTTCGAATAAGAGCTAATTGAAAGAAAAAGGCGTTTTCCGCCTTTTGATTTTTTATATATTTCCTGGTTAGTAATTGGTTTGCCGTGCCTGTTGTTCTTGCGCCTGCTGCCCCTGAGCGTTTTGATTTCCGTTGCCATCTTGGTTAAACCAGAAATTGACGTGGATTGAATTTGTGTCGGTGCTATCTACCCACATCCTTTGGCTTTGTGTAGGATAACCTGACAGTGAAGCCGTGATGGTAACCCATTCACCGCCTTCCTTTGGGGTGATTTTAAATGAATAATCTCCGTTCGCATCAGTGTAAACGCAATTTCCTTTGCTAGAAGTTATTTTAACATTACTTAAAGGCACAAAGTTGTAATCTCTGACTTCGCCATAAATTTCATGCGATTTTGCGTAACCTGTATCAATTACTGTTATCGTTGCTTTTCCATCATCATAACCTCTCAACGGTGCAGATGCTATAACAGAATAGTTCTTGTGCCCTACGACATTTGATGATGTAGACGGGGCAGTAATCCACGGGGCGGTAAACGATGTTTCTCCATTAGAGTTGGTGAACTTGGTTTCTCCGTTGAATTTAACGGTTGCCATTGTAACAGGCTGATTATCTTGATCCGTTACTACGCCAAAAAATTCTTTTCCTTCATCCACTGGGTTGATATTTGTAGAAACTTTGAGGCATCTGTTTCTTATCGTCACATAAATTGTGCTTTCCTTGTATTGGCCATTAACAATTTTTTCTGCTTTCACGCGATATACCGTATCCTTGTCAACGTTAGGTGTCGGCCAATGCGCAATTCCATTTGAATCTGTAAAACCCCGCCACTGATAATATTGGCTTTGTCCCGGGTAGGTATGAACAGTTGCGTCCGAGATTGGAGAACCGAATTGGTTTACCACACGAACGTTAGTATAAATCGTTTGAAGTGGCGCTGGTTCCAGATAGGAAGAATAATTTAATGGGGATTCAATCTTTAGTATCATTGGTGCTTGTAAAGAAACAAGACTTAAACCATCTTTATTGTTGTAGTATGTTGCATTTACGAGTACTGAACTAAATCCAATGACTAGCAGGAATGTCACCAGCCCAATTTTTAGCATTCTATGATTTTTGTTTTCCATTTTTTTCACCTTTTTTATTTCAAATCTTTAACACCATACTTTAATTCCAAGATATAAATAAATTATTGGAAAATCTTCGAATTTTTGGAAGGTTTTCGAACAAAAATTAATCCAACATTTTTTAATCTGAATCTCCATGTCAACAAGAGTGAGTTATGAATAGAATCAAATTTCTTGGAACTGCCGGCGCACGTTTCGTTGTAATAAAACAGCTCCGGGCATCGGGTGGAATCTGGCTAACACTTGATGATACAAACGTAATGATTGACCCTGGACCAGGTTCACTGGTTCGCTGTATCTCAAGCAAACCAAAGCTCAATCCAATGGATTTGGACGGCATTATTCTGACACATCGACATATTGACCATTCAAACGACATCAACATAATGATGGAGGCCATGACAAACGGTGGATTCAAGAAAAAAGGAGTCGTGTTTGCTCCAAAGGATGCGCTGGAAGGTGATCCAGTCATCCTGAAATACGCTCGAGAACACGTCGAACGCATTGAGATTCTCAAAGAAAAAGGAAAGTACGAATTAGGGAACATCTCTTTTGAAACACCGATACGGTTGAAGCATGGGGTTGAAACGTATGGTTTAAACATCAAAGGAAAAACTATCTCGATTTCTCTAATCACCGATACCGATTATTTTTCTGGTCTTGCGTCACATTTTACAGGAGATATCCTTATTGTAAATGTCGTGATGCTGGAGGATAAAAGCACCATTGAACATCTCTGTTTAAAAGAGGCTGAACAAATCATTGAAGCAAACAAACCACGACTTGCGATCCTGACGCATTTTGGTATGAACATGGTAAAAGCAAAGCCGTGGGAAGTTGCAGAACAACTCACAAAGAAGCTAGGAGTCAGCGTCATCGCAGCTAGAGATGGCATGGAAGTAGATATTGATTAATAAAAAAATTATTACTGATGACCATAAAGAAAAATTCGGATATAAATTTGTTTACCTATCTGATGGGATGAAAGCCGTTAGGTGGAGTTCGTATTTTTTGGTTTCGATGTTCCTTTTGGCGCTCCACTGCTAAGTTTAATGCTCTTTTCAGATCAGGCTCTGGATATTTGCAAGGAAATGACTTAAAATTCCTCCAGAATTTTAGTTACATGAGAGTGTATCATAATATTGATTTTTATTACACGTTAATAGAAACATTTATAAATAAATGAGCTTTTCTAGCAGTATATGAGAGAATCTATACAACGATGGAATATCTGGTGGGAAAACCCGCAAGAGATAAAAAAATACATCGGCACAGAACGAACAACATTATTACAGATGCAAAGGGAACTTAAAATCCCACATATCAAAGACATCATCGGAGTAAGAAGATGCGGAAAAACTATTCTTATGTATCAGATAATATCTAAACTGATGAAAGATAATATCGATGTGAAAAATATACTTTATTTAAATTTTGATGACCCTGAATTGACAGATCTTGAAGAGACAATAAAAGCTTCTTTACATATAAATCCAGATATCTCCCATGTTTTTTTCGATGAAATCCAGAATGTCAAAGAATGGGAAAAAACAATACGCGTGTATTACGATAGGAAAAAATTCAAGCAGATATTTGTTTCAGGTTCTTCTGCGTCTTTGATCTCAAGAGATATTGGAAAAACGCTTACCGGCAGACATGTCACAACAATTCTTACACCTTTTTCTTTTAAAGAATATTTAATACAACAGCGGATTGAGAAACCAGCAGATATCTCAAACAGAGAAAAAGTGATGCATTATCTTGAAAACTATTTAAAAAACGGCGGTTTTCCTGAAACAATTGGGACAGACCAATTACTGTCAAAATCCATCCTTTTAGATTTGTACAATGACATACTTTCAAGAGATATTGTCTCACGTTTTGATGCAGATTTAGACATCGTGAAAAAAATAGGGTACTACTTGATGACAAACATCGGTGTTCTTTTTTCCCATAATAGCGTAGCCCGAGCGTTAAATCTACACTATGACACCGTAAAAAAATATGTTCCTTATTTTGAGGAAGTGTTTCTCTTCTACGTTGTTCCTTTTTTTTCATGTAAAATAAAAACGACAATAAAAAAAGATATGAAATGTTACTCGACAGACACGGGTTTAAGAAATACTGTGTCATTTAAATTTTCAGACGATTTAGGAAAACTATCAGAAAATATTGTTTTAATAGAATTAAAAAGAAGAAACAAAGAAGTATATTTCTGGAAGGGAAAACGCGAAGTAGACTTTATCGTCAGACAGGACAGTAATCTTACTGCAATTAATGTAACCTTTACTAATGAAATCGCTCCGAGAGAAAAAGAAGGTTTGCTAGAATTTAAAGAAAAATACAAAAATGTTCATTTAGTGATCATTACAAAAGAGCTAGAACAGACAGATACCAATGGAATAGAGTATATCCCTTTATGGAAATGGCTGCTCGGTTGAATGTAAAAAATCGATTTCAATGCTATATTGATGTTATTATACAGAAGGACATTCTTACTGGCGTTTATCACAGAATTGACGATCAATGGGACTTTTCACCCTAGTGAATAGAACCGCATGTGTACTTTTCTTTAAAGGCCACCCTACAAGAGAAAAGTGCCACTGGAGGGATTACGGAGCATGGGTCAAAAGCCCGCAGGAAAAAACAGATAAAATCGTACTTTAAAACTACTCTCATGAACGTTTTATCAATTATTACACTTCATATAATAGTATAATAATATGAACTGAACTTCATATTTTAAAAATTTATATAATCATCTCTATTTATATACCTTCTCATTGTCATTGATGATTTTTATTAATTTATCTTCTTTCATAATGAGAATACATGGGGAGTTTTTGTACCTAATCCTAAAAGGTAAAATCGTTTTTTTGTAGAACAGGAAAATTTAAAAACTGTTTTATTACAGAACAATATATGGAACCCTTTGATATCTTCGAAGAATGGAATGTCTACACAAGAAATTAAGTATAGTTATTCTAAAAAACAAATTAAGAGCAATCTATAGATAGATTATGCTCTGTTTACACTTTCTGTAAAAAAATAGTTTTAAATTTAGTGAAACATATCAGATAGCAATGACAGATGCTGAAAACCTTCTTTCAAAATATTTTAAAATCTTGGAAGAAAACGAAAAATCACAATATCTTAAGTGTAAATATATCTCAGTTTCTTTCGAGACTTCTGAATCAACTAAGGCTCTATGGAAAAAGCACGACGTTGCTCTTAACAAAAGAAAACTTTGTAATAGCGAACCGAAAAAATCGCTACTTGACCTAAAAATAGAGCTTGCATCTAGGATTTTTCAACAATGCTGTTTCTGTGAAAGAAAATGCAAAGTTGATCGAAGAAAAAAATCTGGAAACTGTGGAGTACAACAGTCAGGCATAGCATCTGAATTTTTGCATCTTGGTGAAGAAATCGCTCTCGTGCCATCATATACTGTTTTTTTCTCTGGTTGCACATTCCACTGTGTCTTCTGTCAAAATTGGGACATAAGTCAATATAACACGGGCATGTATGTTGAACCTTCAACGCTAGCAAATATGATTGAAAGAAAAAAAACCCAAGGAGCTAAAAACGTAAACTGGGTAGGAGGAGACCCAACACCAAACTTGCCATACATACTACAAGTTTTGAAAGAATGCGAGGTAAACATACCTCAAGTATGGAATTCGAATATGTATTGCTCAATTGAAACAATGAAACTACTTGCTGGAATCATCGATGTGTATCTAACAGATTTCAAATATGGAAACGACGAGTGCGCCAAGCGCTTATCAAAAGTTGACAATTACATGAAAATTGTTAAAAGAAATCACAAAATCGCACATGAAGCGGGAGAGACGATCATACGACACCTGGTACTGCCAAACCACATAGATTGTTGTTCAAAACCAATTATCAAATGTATAGCAAAAAACCTACCAAATGCAACTGTTAACATAATGGCTCAATACAGACCAGAATACAAGGCGTACGAACATAAAGAGATAGCTAGACCAGTATCATCTGAGGAAGTTTTACAGGTAAAGGAATATGCAAATCATCTATGGATACATGAAGTGTAAAAAAGTTACCACCGATATAAACAAAAATACGGTATAACGATTAAGATAATGTCATATTATTACCCCTACGTTTTAAAAAAAATAGAAAAGTTTATTAATTTGTAGGGGTAATATACCAATATGGTTTCGATAAAGAAAAAGAAAATCAATGGAAACAATTACTATTATCTCGAACATAGCTTCAGAAAGAACGGAAAAGTAGAAAAAAAGGAAAAATACCTTGGTACAACATTACCAAAAAACATTAATCAGCTAAAAGAAAACTTCCTCTTAGAATTTTACCAAGAAACATGGTTCACTAAATTTGACAAAATAAAAGAACAACACAAAAAAGAAAAAAAGAAAATACCAAGATCCTTAGAAAAAAAAGAACTAGAAAATTTTACAATAGCATTTACTTACTCAACAAATAGAATCGAAGGCTCAACATTAACACTACGTGAAACTGCAGATCTTTTAGAAAAAGGAATCGCACCATCTAGAAGATCAATTGAAGATATAAAAGAGGCGGAACAACATAAAGAAGTATTCTACGATATGCTAGCATACCAAAGAGAAATCAATCTATCAACAGTGATACACTGGCATAAAACATTATTTCAATACACAAAAAAGGAGATAGTCGGAAAGATACGTGATCATCAGGTCAGGATTTCGGGAAGCAAATATATACCGTCATCGCCGTTTGAACAAGATATTCTACTAAGAGAATTCTTTGGATGGTACAACCAAAATAAGAAAAAAATTCATCCTGTTCAACTTGCAGCTCTTACCCATCTAAGATTTGTATCAATACATCCTTTTGGCGACGGAAATGGGAGAATCTCCCGTCTTCTTATGAACTACGTCCTAAATAAAAACAATTATCCAATGCTTATCATAGATTACTCACAAAGAGATAGTTATTATAATGCTCTTGAGAGAAGTAATTTAAAAAATGATGAAAGCATTTTTACTATCTGGTTTTTCAAAAGATATATAAAAGAATTCGAAAAATATCTAAAGTGAGTTACCCCCACATTTTTCTCTTTTTATGTAAAATTCATAAATTGTAGAGTTAAATACACTACAAATTTTAAAGAGTACGATTTACACTTTTCCTCACTAAAATTCTATACTCTTGTCTCTTTTTCTTCAACAACTCTAGCCTTTCCACCAACCTTAACTAAATTTCTACCGACTTCAACAAAAACCCTGCCAGGCCTACCCATTATATCGCCTTGTTCACAGACTAGATTTCTCTTTTGAATAATACCATTTTTTACCAAATAGCTACAAACAGCACCGTTTGCAGTGCCGGTAACAGGATCCTCGTTTATACCATACACAGGTGCAAAATTCCTCGCACGATATGCTGAATCTGGCGCAATTGTTTCAAATGTAAAAACATGGAAACTACCAGCACCCAGCTTATTGCAAATCTTTTTAACTTTCTCAAAATCAGGTTTAATGTTTTTAAGAGTATCATATGATTTGATACATATTGGTAATGTGAAGAGGCCCGTAGATACGATTTGTTTTGGCAATGAATCATCGATATCTTTTACGTCTACTTTGAGCGAATCGGCAATCATAGATATATCAAAATGTATATTTTTGTATATTGGCTTACTCTGGGTCATCATAACTCTATCAATTTTTTTGTCATCAGTATAATAAATATTGACTGGCAAGATGCCTGCTTTTGTTTCCTGAGTGATAACGTTATTTTTCTTTGGTGATAACTTTCCTTTCAATGCCATTGTAAAAAACGTGGCAATAGTTGCATGCCCGCAGAGATCAACTTCGACTGTTGGTGAAAAGAATCTAACCTTGAAATCTGCAACATTGCTTGGAAAAACAAAAGCAGTCTCAGATACAGCCAATTCTTTTGATATGTGTTTCATTTGTTCGTCAGTTAAGTCAGGCGAATCTAATACAACGCCTGCAGGGTTTCCTCCTTTGAGTGACTCAGTAAATGCGTTGACTTTCATGACGTGCATAGCAACTCATCTTCTATGATTCCAATCTTTTGCAGAGAAACATTCTTTTTCAAATTTTTTTGCCAACGCTAGTTCCCCTTTACTCAATTTTCCTTCAATTAACTCAACATGAAATTCTTCCTCAAAGCCTTTCTTCATTGCCTTGGCGACTTCTTCAAAACGTACATCTTTTCCTAAAATGTGCCTTATCGATGTTACCCTCTGTTTTACATCTGCTATTAGTTTATCCTTTATCTTTTCGTTTGGAACCTTTAGTAAAGAAAACATTTTATCAACGTCAACATCCATGAGAACTGTTCCATGCTGCAATACTGTTTCTAACTTTCTTGTCTGGGCATTTCCTGAAATTTTCCGTCCACCAGTAACGATATCATTGATTGGAGCATACTCGCTCTCAATTCCTAAATGTTTCAATCCTTTCATAACTGCCCCGCATATTCTTCCGTAGCTATTCATGATGTTTTTTGGAATCTCTGGATGAGATTCAGGAATCACAATACTGTACGTTAACTCTTTATCATGAAAAACAGCACCTCCGCCAGTTATTCTCCGCACATAATCAACGCCAAGTTTTTTGCATGCATCTAAGTCGACCTCATCAGTTAAACTTTGAAAATAACCAATTGAGATGGCAGGAGGCGTCCAGCCATAAAAACGTACCGTTGGAGGAACTTTGCCTTCACTATTTGCTACGAGTATGGCTCTGTCTACCGCCATGTTTGTAGATGCTGTGCTAAAGCCCGTTTGTAATAATCTCCATTGTTCTTTCATGGTTTACACATCAATATTCCTTGAGTTAGTCCCTCTGCATCTAAACCAATAAATTGAATTTTATGTTCTTTAATGATTGATTTAATTTTTTTAAGTAAATGTTCTCGCTCAAGCAGTGTATTTTTGAGTTTGTTCTCCATCAGTTCAACTGTTTCTTCAGGATAAGCAAAAAAATCTCCCATTAAGTTTATTTCTTCGATTAAATTACGTTTTTCATCATACTGTAAAAAGATTTTCAGAAGTTTTCCATTTGGAACTTTATAGATTGAGCGGGACTGCATCTGACAGATGGATTAATTCTTCATTTATAATTTCTTTCTTTTTCAATTTTAACAAATTGCTTTCTCTGCGTGATAAGAACTACGAACCAAAGGACCCGATTCAACATGCGCAAAACCCAGATCAATGGCAATTTTTTTGAATTCGTTGAATTCTTCTGGCGTGTAATATTTTTTAATCTCAAAATGCTCTCTTGTTGGTTGTAAATATTGGCCGATTGTTAAAAAATCTACGCGTACTTTCCTCAAATCCTGCATCGTCTTGATGATCTGCTCTTTGCTTTCTCCCAAACCCATCATAAAGCCTGATTTCGTTGTCATATTTTTGTTTATTTTTTTAATATTTTTCAATAATTCTAGACTTGTCTTGTAGTTTCCCTGCGGTCTTATTTCAGGAAATAATTTCTCAACAACTTCGATATTGTGATTTATAACGTCGGGTTTTGCATCAATAACAGTTTGTAATGCTTCTCTATCGCCTTTGAAATCAGGAATTAGCACTTCAACTCTGCAACTACTATTCAACTTTTTAATTTCTTTTACAGCATCATAAAAAACACTGGCACCACCATCTTTTAAATCATCTCTTGTTACAGAAGTAACAACAGCGTATTTCAAACCCAATTTTTTAACACTATCTGCAACATCCTTTGGTTCATTTGGATTTAAAGGCAGTGGTGTTCCATGTTTAACATTACAATATCTACAATTTCTTGTGCAAGTGTCACCTAAAATTAAAAAAACAGCAGTTCCACAGCCAAAACATTCTGCCATATTTGGGCATTTAGCTTCTTCGCAGATAGTGTGTAGTTTAGCAGATCTCAGCATAGATTTTATTTTAGCAAAATTTTCTCCACCGCCGATCTTTACTTTTAGCCAGTCAGGATGTCTTCGCATAAATGCAGATAGAAAGTAGTTATTTATAGTCATTTTGTCTAAATAAAAAGTATATCGAAATATCTATTATCCGACTAATCCTTCCACCATGTTTCTTCTTTGAACACTTCCAATTTTAAAATAAGATCGGTAGATAACTTTGGAAGACCTTGCATAAATAGGCCATATCTCATCTTATCTTTTGTTCTTTTGACTATGCCAAATACTATCAATAGGCCGACAAGGCTTACAATAAAAGTAAATATGTAGATTATTCCGCTCAATTCTATTTGATTTATATCCATTTCTAGACGGTTTCCCTAATAAATTTCTGTAAATCTCTTACAGACACATTTAAAACCTTATTAGAGGGACTCTTATATTCGATTAATCTTCTAACTCCATCTCTAACAGCCTCAGACCTATTGGGATATTTGCCTTCTTTTATCAATTCGTCTATTTGCTCCAGCATATTTTTTGTTAATCTTATTTGAAGTGTTTCCATTTTCTATCACCATTTGTGTTCATATACGCATTACAATGCAATTACATGTAAACGATTGCATGTTATAAAATTAACTTTTCTTCGCATGCTTCAAAGATAATATTTATGGCCACTTTGGCCGAAGGTATAAATTTGAGTATAGGTTCCATTGGGTCGGGAATTGTTTGTTCCGATGTCACCTCAGCTCCCGGATGCATTTATTCGGAAGGTTATATTCATTAGATCATTATCTTGGTCATTAACTGTTATACTCAAAGTAATGTCGCCAGTTGATATTCCTAATGCACCATCGCCAGGTAGAGGATCTGATAAAACAGGCGGAGAAGCCTCGGCAAGTGGTATCGTAAATAACAATGCAAATGCTAACGATACTAAAATTACTTAAAAGACCGCTTTGATTTTCGAATTGCGCATCCGCTACTTCACATCCCATCCCATTCACAATATGTAATTGTATTGTAATGTTTAAGTAATGTTAAAATATTTAAAAAGTTTTTACCATAGATATAAAAACGTTAATAAAACTTTTATACGCCCATTGTTACCCTTAAAAGATCACGCAAACCGGGTGAAAAACCAAGAATCAAGATACCTATCTTTAAAAGATTAACCAGCCGTTGATAATTCTTCAGTTCACTCTTATACAAAACATCAAACACATGGATAACTACTATAATCAATACGAACTTTACGATTGGAAATAGGGGACCCCATACATTCAATAACATATTGGATGCTGGATGCTTCTCAGCGTATGATAAACCCATGCCAAACGGATCACTAATACTAATGTAACTCGTTAAACCATCAAGAAGATGACCAACTAGCATTGAAAGATTCAACGGGTTGCTATAAACCGCTATTTTTTCATTACTGCTAAATCTACGAGCAATAAGATAAACCAAACCAACAATCAAAGCAATAAGGCCAACGACGATTAAAAAGACATCAAAACGTACGCCGGTAGTTTCATTCCAACGATAGCCCAGCAACCAGATGCCAATCAAAAACAAAGTGGGTAGTAAACAAACCAACCCGCCAGAAAACAAAACACTATTTACCGTAACCTTTGGTTTCTTGTATTTTTTTTCAAGATAGTAACCTAAAAACAAGAAAAATAAAGCATAAGCAGCTATCTGGAAATAAATCAACGGAGATATGAACCAATAAACAAAGGGCTCACTAAAATACCCGGTATCTTCAAGAACCCTGCTTGCAGGTCCAAACAAAATATAGGGCATAAGCGCAAGAGCAAATCTCCAATCAATTTTAATGTCATATTTTTTCAACAGTTTATAGATACCAAAAATAGCAATAACAAGGATAAGCCCATAAGTTATTTCTGATTCAAGTGTATAGCCCTCGCTTGCCATAACTCCGTTATAATAAGCTGTATGACCGGATGCATCTGCTACAACCGGCCCCCAGTAATACTTCCAAATCCACTGATCGTAAAATATGGTAGGCAGTACAACGCATCCAATTGAAATAACTCCCATTATTGCTAGGAATATACCAATAAATATGGCAATCTTATTTCTAAAATAAAATTCCCTTATTTTCATATACAACTACCCTGAAAGGAAAGAATAATATATTAAGCCCTTGGTTTACTATAGACTAACTATGGAACACTTCACAAAAACAAAAACGATGGTATTTCCTAGAGAGATCATCGTAGGTCACAAGGCTACCGCTCAGGTTGCTGATCTTTGCAACAGAATATGCAGAAGCGAGTCTGCATTAGTAGTATGCGATAAAAGAACCAAGAAAATATCTGGAGACGAAATATCTGGGCTCCTTTCAAAAGCAGGTTATAAAGTAAAACAAAAAATAATTTCCTCATCAACCGTTGGCGAGGTTAACGAAGTCATTAAATTTGCAACTAAAAACAATATGGAGCTCTTGTTGGGTGTTGGAGGAGGAAGCGTAATCGATGTCACAAAACTAGCGGCATTTGACCTCAACAGACCTTTTGTCAGCGTGCCAACATGCGCATCCCATGACGGTATTGCATCACCACGTGCCTCTTTGAAGCACAGTAAAGGAACTGTTTCAAAAACAGCAACATCGCCTCTTGCAATACTTGCCGATACATCTATCATCAGTAAAGCACCCTATAGAATGCTTTCTTCAGGCTGTGCAGATGTAGTATCAAATATTTCTGCAGTGGCAGACTGGGAGCTTGCACATAAATTAAAAAACGAAGAGTTCAGCAGTCACGCGGCCGTTCTTGCAAAAACAGCAGCACAACTCCTCATAGAGCATGCTGATGAAATCAGACCAAAAGCCGAGGAATCCGTATGGCTTGCAGTAAAAGCTATGATTGTCTCAGGAGTAGCTATGAGTGTAGCTGGCAGCACTAGACCGGCATCTGGCGCGGAACACATGTTTTCCCACATGCTGGATCATCTTGGACCTGGAATCGTTCTAAAAGGAAACAAAGGTAAAAGCCCAATGCACGGGGAACAGTGCGGCGTCGGTGCAATAATGATGGTCTATCTACATGGTGGGGATTGGGAGAAAGTACGAAGCTTTTTGAAAAAGATTGGAGCGCCAACTAACTCTGAAGAGTTGGGCATATCAAAGAAAAAGATAATAGAGGCACTTATGCGTGCCCATGAAATACGGCCAGAGCGATACACGATACTTGGGGAAACAGGTCTTACAATGGATGCAGCTAAAAGATTAGCTAAAACGACAGGTGTAATATAGATGACACTGGTAACATTAATAGGAGAGAAACTGGCAAAGGAAGATGAGGAATTCATTTATTTAGGACCAAACAACGATTGTAGGGGATGCAAACTAAAAACAGTATGTTTCAACCTTAAACCAGGCAGACGTTACAAGATAATAGATATAAGAGACAAGCGGCACAACTGTGAGCTTCATGAGGGAAACGCTGCAGTTGTAGAAGTCCAAGAGCTGCCCATTATGGCAGCCATAGATAAAGAACTAACAGAAGGAATCTCAGCAAAAATCGAAAGAAAGGAGTGCAAAAACATTGGCTGCAACAATTTTGAACTTTGCAATAACTTAGCCCTGCAAAAGGATAGAAGCTACAAGATAACAAAAATCTACGAAAGACTTGATTGTCTCATAGGTCACGAATTACAAAAAGCAGAACTGGCAGACTAGTGACATTTCACATTGAATATAAGACCATTATCTCCGATAAAACCTACCAGCCCATTTTTATCTCTAATAATTTTTGCCCATTGAGTAGTGTTTACCGTTGAACTTCCGTGTGCGTAATCTGTAACCTGGGCAAAACCTATACAAATTATAGAAGTTCCTGATGTGCCGCAGTTCCAAAATTCGCCAATAATTTTTATTTTTTCAGGGGGGTTCTTTGTCGTATCGCTTCCGTTATAGAGGATATATGTCGTCTTATGTTTATTATTCAAGGTTCTTTCCCCAATAATTTCACTTGCATTGTCTATAGTTATCCCTTGCTCTAGCGCTTTTTCTATGGTACTTGTGGTTTTATCTCTAAGATCTTTTTCGCTTATCATTAACAGAGTTTTAAAGGTTGTAATAGTGAGATAGGCAGGATACTGGCCATCTATTTCATATGTTGAACTACACCATTTTTCCAACCCTAGCGCCTGTGATCCTCCAGCCCTATCAGTTATATTTTCACTCCACTCTTTATCTAGAAACTCATCGGGAACGTAAGCAGGCGTCAATTTACTAGTACCAAAAACAACAGCAAAAACAACTATTACAATTAAAAAAAATGCAATAATTGCATATATGCGATTACTACTGGCACCACCTTCTTTAGCCACATTTCTGCAATGACCTCACATCTACTTTAAACTAACGAAAATATAGATTATAGAAGGTAAACAATATTGATAACAACTTTAAATTATTATTACAGTGATTTTATCAATCTTGCAATTTCTTCACGTTTATCTTTTTCATTTGGTAATGCAATTGAGGATCTCCATCTCTTTGAACCATCTGGAAGGTAAAAACCTCTAGAGACGGCAATAAACTCATTTTCACCTAACGGTGTTTTTACCTTTCTTCTGGAGACTTCTATGAAGTTATTTTTACCAAATTTCACTTCTTCTGCTTTTATAGTCTCAAATTCTACCATTATACTATCTCCTACACCTAATACGTATCATATTAGTAATATATTTAATTTAAGTATTAGTTAAGTGTAATAGATTAATAGAAGAATGTAATAATAGAAAGAGTTTTAATTTTTCAACCCTGCTTCCTTCCTGATTAATGCGGCCTTATCTGTTTTTTCCCAGGTGAAATCAGGATCTTCTCTGCCAAAGTGACCGTATGCTGCTGTTTTCTTGTATATGGGCCTTCTAAGATCAAGTGTGTCAATAATATCAGCGGGTTTAGTTGGGAAAAACTCCCGTATGAGGTTTTCCATTTTTTCAATAGGAATTTTATTGGTTCCAAAACAATCAATATTGATTGAAACAGGCTCTGCTACTCCTATTGCATAAGCAAACTGTATCTCGCATTTATCTGCAATTCCAGAAGCAACAATGTTCTTCGCGATATAACGAACAGCATATGCAGCACTTCTATCCACTTTAGTTGGATCTTTTCCAGAAAATGCCCCACCGCCGTGTCTTCCTACACCACCATAAGTATCCACAATGATCTTTCGTCCAGTAACTCCTGCATCAGCGTAAGGTCCACCACGGATAAATAAACCAGTAGGATTCACTAGAAATCGCGTATCTTTATCAAGCCATTCTTTACACACCGGTTTAATGATTTTTGCTATAACATCTTTCTTTATCCGATCATGAGAAATCCCGCCGTCGTGTTGCGTAGATACAACAATAGTATCCGCACGAAGAGGCTTTCCATTTGCATCGTATTCTATGGAGACCTGCGATTTTCCATCGGGTCTTAAATAAGATATTCCGCCACTTTTTCTGACTTCAGATAATTTTTTTGTGAGTTTGTGTGCAAGTGCAATGGGAAGAGGCATAAGTTCTTTTGTTTCTCTGCATGCATATCCATACATCATCCCCTGATCTCCAGCACCTTGCTCTTTATGCAGTCCTTTTCCTGCGGTGACCCCCTGGGAAATATCTGGGCTCTGCTCTGTGATTTGAACCCACACCGAGCAGGTTTCCCATTCGATACCATATTCGGATTTCGTGTATCCGATTCCTTTGATAGTCTCACGAACTATATGAGGGATGTCGATGTAGGCATCAGTGGTCATTTCACCAAAGACCATGACCCCTCCATTCTTAGTACCAGTTTCAATAGCTACTCGAGAATTTTTATCCTGTCTAAGCGCTTCATCTAAAACAGCATCTGATATCAAGTCGCACATCTTATCAGGATGCCCTTCAGTTACTGATTCTGAACTTATAATTATCTTTCTTTTTGGCATAATATCACCTAGAATTTCTTTTGGCCTCCAGATTAATATAAAAAATGAGAAACTAGAACCTGGTTATTAAGTTTTTTAAAAAAGAGGAGCGTTTATTCGTTTATCTTTCTGGTAGTCCACACGTCCTCTGCAAGTTCATCATAGATACTCTCATCAGATATGTCTTTAACAGCAACGGCTGCCTGTCTTTTCTCCTGAATACTAGTCCTGGCTCTTTTGCCGTCTTCCTGTGCATATTTTAAAATAATGTTTTTCTTGAGTACCCAATAATGTGTTCGCCATTCTCTGCCATCATACAATGTGGTTTCTTCCCGCTCGGTGGTAAGCATTCCTTCTTCCTCCAGTATGTAAAACAATTGTCTATCTTCTGGATCCAGTACATTATCGATAACACGATCATCGTACCCGAATATATCCATTACAAATCCTGCGTCTCTTCGTGCTTCTTCTATATCGATTCCAACTCTGTTGGCTATCGCTTTTGATAGATCATCCAAAGTTATAATATCCATAACAATCAGCCTCTTCTTGTATCAATTTAATAATTTTAACGCAATATAGTGTGTAGCTAATAGTATATATATTTTTCCTACGATTTTTGTTTTCCGAAAAGAAAACAGCATAAAGTTTATATATGGTACAATAGTAAATGCTATCCCATGAAACAAGAAGACAGCTCCAAGAAGTTCTCTGGCGAATGGCTTTTGCTCTTCAACGATAAAATTGTTGATCACAGCGCCAATATAGAAGATATACTAAAGTTAGTTGAAGAAAAATATCCTGCAGATAAATTTCCTGACGACGATATAAAAATATCAAAAGTATTATCTGGCGAGATTCATTTACATTGATTCCATGTCAGATTCGAGATTTGTATTTGAGTATCATAGATATCCCATTGTTCCAATTAAATTCTATTATAAAGAAAAGAAAACACCTGCTATAGACGCGTTACTTGATTCTGGTGGAGATTTTATTGTTATACCTATACCTATCGCTAAATATCTGGGACTAAAGCTAAAAAAAGCAGGTTCGGTCGATACTGCAGGCGGAGCAACAACATTATTTAAAACTACACTCAGTATGATTATTGGAAATAAAAATAAAAGTACTACATATCATAACATCCAAATACACGTATCCGGAAGAAACGACATACCTGTTTTATTGGGAAGACACCCTATTTTTGAAGATTATGACATCACTTTTAAAAAACAGAAAAACCAACTTATTTTAAGCCCAGTCAAATAACCTCAAATATAAAAATAGAAATAATCCAGATTGCTTCGTGAAACTCATAAACTATTTATATAGGTATCAATATTGGGGGTAGGCTGTTTCAATATTAATGAGATAGAGTATAGTATATAAAAATATGTTGTAAAGGTTGAGTCCTGGCCTATAAAGGCCTCTCTGGCCTTAAAAGGGCCTGTAGCTCAGCTAGGTAGAGCATCTGGCTTTTAACCAGGTGGCCAAGGGTTCGAATCCCTTCAGGCCCGCCTAAATCATAAGGCACTAGGGGAAAAATATACGATGGCGACCGAATCAGAATCGACCGATAATAAGCAGTTTGATATAATGGGGCATAGGTTAGTTCCTCTTCATGAAATTATTTCTGAAAAGGAACGGGATGAACTTTTTAAAAAATACAACATTAAACAAGACCAACTACCAAGAATTTTAGATACGGATCCTGTGGCCGTTTCCATAGGAGCAAAACCTGGACAGGTTTTAAAAATTACAAGAAAAAGTCAGACTGCAAAAAAAGCAGTTGCTTTTAGACTTGTAATAGAGAGCAATAAATTAGTATAGGTGTTTAGGATGAAAGAGTTAGTTGACACTTTTTATAGAGAACGTAGTATAGTGAACCACCAGATAGCTTCATATAACGATTTTTTGGAACATCGACTTCAAAACATTGTTGATAGCACAATAATAGGCCAAGAAGAAGAAATGGAAAGAGGTTTTATATACCCAGAAATAGAAGGATATAAAATAAAATTTGGCAAAATAACAGTTGGGAAACCCGCGGTTAAAGAAGCAGATGGAACCATTAGGGATTTAACACCAATGGAAGCACGACTAAGGGATCTAACCTATGAAGCTCCTATTGCATTAGAGTTTATACCTGTTAAAGACAACGTAGAATATGAACCAGAAGAAGTTAGAATTGGCGAACTACCAATTATGATTAAATCAAAAACTTGCAATTTGGCTAAACGTGTTATAGAAGAGAAAAAGGGTCACGAATTATCAGATGGAGAATACAAAAAAGAATTGCAAACCCTGCAAGAGGACCCGCTAGACCCGGGTGGGTATTTTATCAGCAACGGTACGGAAAGAGTGCTTATTACCGTCGAAGATCTTGCTCCAAATCGAGTGCTTGTTGAGAAAAGCAATAGATACGGAACAGATGTAGAAGTCGCTAAAGTGTTCTCCCAGAGAGAAGGATACCGTGCACTGACAGTTGTAGAAAAAAGAAAAGATGGCATGCTGATGGTATCGCTTCCCACAACATACGGTCAGATACCACTAATGATCCTTCTAAGAGCACTAGGTATGGAAAATGACGAAGAAATTGTCGACGTAATAAGTGTAGATCCTAAAATGGAACTCTACATTCTAGCTAATATCGAAGAGTGCGCTAATGAGTATGGCATAACAACAAAGGAAGAAGCCGTTGCCTACCTTGGAAAGAAATTTGCTGGAGGGCAAGCAAAAGAGTACCGTGTTAAAAGAGTCGAGACACTGATGGATAAAAATCTTCTCCCGCATCTAGGTAACGAACCAGATGATCGTTTGACCAAGGCTATTTTCATGGCACGTATGGGTATGGCCGTGTTAGAGTTGGCATTGGGCAAAAGAGAAGAGGATGATAAGGATCACTATGCAAATAAAAGATTGAAGCTCGCCGGAGACCTGATGGAAGATCTTTTCCGAGTCGCCTTTACCGCATTATGCAAAGATTTGAAATATCAGATTGAAAGGATTCATGCAAAGGGAAAGGAAATAAGAATCAGCTCATCCCTTCGTTCAGATGTTCTAAGTCAACGTATTCATCATGCACTAGCAACCGGTAACTGGGTTGGCGGAAGGGCAGGAATATCCCAATTATTGGATCGTACAAGCAATTTAGCAGTACTAAGTCATCTAAGAAGAGTCACTTCACCGCTTACAAGATCTCAACCACATTTCGAAGCTAGAGATTTACACTCCACTCAATGGGGTAGATTATGTCCAAATGAGACACCTGAAGGACCTAACTGTGGTCTTGTCAAAAATCTTGCACTTGCTGTGGAAATATCCGAAGGTTTTCCAGAAAAGGAAGTGGAAAGTGTCCTTAGAGATATGGGCATAAAGGAAATTACCAAAAAATCCACTGGTACAAGAGTTTACTTGAATGGGGATTTAATAGGAATGCACCCTAACGGCAAAGAGCTTGTACAAAAGTTAAGAGAGAAACGCAGGAAAGGCTTACTCAACATCGAAGTGAACATTGCATATTATGAAGATGCAAACGATTTAATTGTAAGCTGCGACTGTGGCAGGCTTAGAAGACCTTTGGTGATTGTAGAAAAAGGCAAACTTTTGTTGAACAGTAAATATATTAGTGATTTAAAAGAAGGAAAGAAAAAATGGATTGATGTTATAAACGACGGTATTGTAGAATATGTGGATGCTGAGGAAGAAGAAAACACTCTAATTGCTTTAAAAGAAGAAGACATCACTCCTGATCATACACACATGGAACTTGATCCGATGTGCATACTTGGTATCGGTGCTTCTTTAGTTCCATATCCTGAACACAATTCATCCCCAAGAATTACAATGGGTGCGGGTATGGGAAAACAATCCCTTGGTTTTGGTTCTTCCAACTATAGAATAAGACCTGATACAAGAAGCCATCTGCTTCATTACCCACAAACCTCTCTTGTCCAAACCCATCCAATCAGATACATAAAATTTGGAGAGAGACCTGCAGGACAGAATTTCATAGTGGCAGTTGCTTCATACCAGGGATATAACATGGAAGATGCACTGGTCACAAGCAAAGCCAGCATAGAGCGGGGCATGTCACGAAGTACATTTTTCAGAACATACAGCAGCGAAGAAAAGCGATACCCTGGCGGCCAAGAGGACCATTTCGAAATTCCTGATCCAGATTGTAGAGGCGTACGAAGTGAAGATGCTTATATGAATTTAGGTGAGGATGGTCTCATCTCGCCTGAATGTGATGCTAAAAGTTCAGATGTTCTAATAGGAAAAACCTCTCCACCAAGATTCCTTGAAGAACCTACCGATTTTCTAACCCCTCAAAAGAGAAGAGAAACATCGGTGACAGTTCAACACGGTGAAGGGGGAATTGTTGACAAAGTAATGCTTTCTGAATCAGTTAACGGTTCAAGAATGGTTAAGATAAAAGTCCGTGAGGAGCGAATACCTGAATACGGAGATAAATTTGCATCAAAACATGGTCAAAAGGGAGTCATAGGTCTTGTGGCCCCTCAAGAAAACATGCCGTTTAATGAACAGGGAATGTGCCCTGATCTAATCATCAACCCACACGCAATTCCGAGCAGAATGACGGTAGGTCACGTGCTTGAAATGATAGGCGGAAAAGTTGGTGCTTTAGAGGGAAGATTTGTAGATGGTACTGCATTTAGCGGTGAACCTGAAGAGGCGATGAGAAAAGCTCTAGTTGCAAACGGGTTTAAACACAACGGTAAAGAAATATTATACAACGGAGAAACTGGAAAGGCATTGGAATGCGACATATTTGTCGGATGTATATATTACCAAAAACTTCATCACATGGTAGCAGGAAAGATACACGCAAGATCAAGAGGACCTGTACAAATATTAACAAGACAACCAACGGAAGGAAGAGCCAGAGAAGGTGGTTTAAGATTCGGAGAAATGGAACGAGATTGCCTCATAGGCCATGGTGCCGCTATGGTCATAAAAGACAGACTATTGGATGAGTCGGATCTTACAATAAAGTATGTTTGTAATACCTGCGGGCATGTTGCTATAATTGATAGACATGGAGCACTACACTGTCCAGTTTGCGGAGACAGAGCAGACATTTACCCGGTGGAGATGAGCTACGCGTTCAAGCTATTGATAGATGAATTAAAATCCTTGGTAATTGCACCGAGAATAAAATTAGAATCTTTAGTATGAGGTTTTTATTGAAGGGGTTTAGATTATGGAAAGATCAAGGAGCACAACAAAAAAAATTGGCAGTATAGAGTTTACCTTACTTTCACCAAATGAAATAAGAAAAATGAGTGCTACAAAAGTAATCACTGCGGATACCTATGATGATGATGGTTTTCCCATAGCCATGGGACTTATGGATCCTAGACTTGGAGTTATCGAACCAGGTTTAAGATGTAAAACATGCGGCCTGAGAGTTGGAAAAGACAAATGTCCTGGGCATTTCGGTCACATAGATCTAGCAATGCCGGTGATCCACGTAGGACTCGTAAAAAGTATCAGAAACAGTCTACGTGCAACATGCAGAGATTGTGGGCGACTGTTATTAACTGATAAACAAAGAGAAGAGTACACACAAACTTTAAAGAGACAGGAGCAAGAAGGAAGAGATCTAACCTATCTACTAAAGATGGTTGTAAAAGAATGCGAAAAAATCGAAAAATGTCCACGATGTTCAAGAGAGGTCGGAAAAATAGATCTGGACAAACCAACATCGCTCAGGGAAAATGGTAAGAAATTAACACCCTCAGAAATAAGAGAATGGCTTGAGAAAATACCTGATGAAGATCTTTCACTGCTGGATATTAACAAAAAATCTGCTCGGCCTGAGTGGATGGTTTTAACAGTTTTACCGGTACCGCCAGTTACAGTAAGACCATCTGTTACGCTTGAATCAGGTGAGCGATCAGAGGATGACCTTACACATAAACTGGTCGATGTTATTAGAATCAATCAGAGACTACAAGAAAATAGAGATGCTGGTGCCCCACAGCTCATCGTTGAAGATCTATGGGAGTTGCTGCAATATCATATTACGACTTATCTTGATAATCAAACTTCAGGCATACCTCCGGCCCGTCATCGTTCTGGAAGACCTCTGAAAACGTTGGCACAACGATTAAAAGGAAAAGAAGGACGTTTTAGAAGCAACCTATCTGGAAAACGTGTCAACTTCTCAGCTCGTACTGTTATTTCTCCCGACCCAAATCTAAGTATTAATGAAATAGGTGTACCCATTGAGATAGCTGAAGAATTAACCATACCTTCTAGAGTTACACCTCACAACATTGATTGGTGTAAAAAATTGATAAAACAAAAATCAGAGTCGATACCAACAAGTATTGATGAATACCACCCGAGTGTAAACTATATCATAAGAGAAACGGAGGGCATGAAGCAGCGTATTAAAATAACAGAAAAGAACGCTGCAGAAGTTGCCGAAAAATTAGAGATTGGTTCGGTCGTAGAGAGACAATTAATGGAGGGAGATATTGCTCTATTCAATCGTCAACCCTCGCTTCACCGCATGTCCATGATGGCACATAGAATTAGAATAGTGCCACACAAAACATTTAGATTTAACTTAAGTGTGTGTCCTCCTTACAACGCAGATTTCGATGGAGATGAAATGAACCTCCACATACTGCAGGGTGAAGAAGCAAAAGCCGAAGCAGAAATTTTGATGAAAGTACAAGAAAACATTCTTTCACCAAGATTCGGCGGTGCTATCATCGGAGGCATTCACGACCACATAACTGGATGTTTTCTACTAACACGTAAAGACAGAAAAATACCCCTAGATGATGCTTCACGTATTTTGGCATCAATTGGATACAAAGGAAAAATCAATGAAACAATTGTAGAAAAAGATAAAAGATATGTAACTGGAAAGGACATATTCAGTACTCTATTGCCAAAAGATCTTAATTTGGAGTATAAGGCTAAAGCCTGTCTTAATTGCGAAGTGTGCCAAGCGCCAAAATGCCCCAACAACGCATATGTCATAGTAAAAAATGGCGTACTAAAACAAGGGATAGTAGATGAACATAGCATCGGCGCGTTTAAAGGTAAAATCCTAGATCGAATATTACGAGATCACGGAATGACTGCTGGGCGAGAGTTTATTGACAACGTTACAAAGCTGGCAATAGCATCTATAACACTCTTTGGTTTCACTACAGGCATAGACGACGAAGATATACCTGAAGAAGCAAAACAGCAGATACAAGAAGGATTGCAGAAGGCAATGAAAAAGATTAACGATCTTGTAAAAGCCTATGAAAACGAGGCACTGGAATCACTTCCAGGGCGAAGCTTGGAAGAAACTCTTGAGATGGAAATAATGAGAGTTACAGGTAAAACAAGAGATATGGCTGGTGAAATAGCAGGTAAACATCTTGGTCTAGACAACAGTGCAGTTATAATGGCCAAATCAGGAGCTCGAGGATCGATGCTTAACCTTTCACAAATGTCAGGATGCGTAGGACAACAGGCCGTAAGAGGTGAAAGAATACATCGCGGTTACCAATATCGTACTTTACCACACTTTAAGAAATGGGATCTCGGAGCAAGTGCAAAAGGATTCGTGGCGTCTAGTTACAAGAATGGACTTACCCCTACAGAATATTTCTTCCATTCAATGGGAGGCCGAGAGGGTCTTGTTGACACCGCAGTGCGTACTTCCCGATCAGGATACATGCAGAGACGTTTGATCAACGCTTTAGAAGATCTTAAGGTTGAAAACGATGGCACTGTAAGGCATGCCGGTGGAGAAATAATACAATTTATCTACGGTGAAGACGGCGTAGATCCTACTAAAAGTGTCGGCGGAGATGCTGTAGATGTTGACAGAATAATAACTGACGTGAAGGAAGGGATCTAATGGCAAAAAAGAAGGCCGTTCCAACTAAGAAAAAACAAGAAAAAAAGATAAAGAAACCAATTACTGCTAAATCCAAGAAAGCCCCAGTAAAAAAAGTTGCTCCACAGAAAGTAGAGAAAACAGAAAAAAAGACGATTTCTAAAGCTAAAGTCTTAAAGAAAACCGGAAAAAAATCCGAGAAGAAAAAAGAAGGGATTATCGAAAAACCAGTGCGCATCATTAAAAAAGTTGAACCGCCAAAACCAGTAGAAGAACCAGAAGAGAATAAAAAAATAAGATTAGAAATAGAAAAAATTCTAGATAGCAAATATCTGCCACTCCATGTAATAGATGAAATTATTGCAAAAGTAGCAAAAGATAAAGAACTAAGACCAAAATTAAAAATTATTCTGTCTAAAGCCCTTGAGGAATACAATAAAAATTTGATAGACCCTTCTGAAGCCTGTGGCATAGTTGGAGCGCAAAGTATAGGCGAGCCTGGAACTCAGATGACCATGAGAACGTTCCACTATGCAGGAGTAGCTGAGATTAACGTTACGCTAGGGTTGCCACGACTTATAGAAATTGTGGATGCTAGATCATCTCCCTCCACACCCATGATGAATATTTACCTAAGGGATGAATACAGAGTGAATCCTGATTTGGCCAAAGAAGTTGCTAATCAGATTGAGATTACAAGACTCATGGATGTGGCTGACATAGAGACAGATATGACCAACCTTGTTATTTACATAAATCCTGATGATAAAACCATGAGTAAGAAAGGGTTCACAATCGAAAAATTGGCAGAGAGTATCAAAAAAGTTAGAGGTGTTGATACAAAGATAGAGAAGAACAAGATTAAGATATCATTGGATGAACCAAGCTACAAAGCTCTGTTGGATGTTAGTGAGACAATTAAAAATCTTAAGATCAAAGGAATTGATGGCATAAAACGTATCATTATCAGAAGAGAACCGAACGAGGGATATGTAATATACAGTGAGGGTAGTAATTTTGAGAAGGTTCTTGAGATTGAAGGTATTGATCCCTACAGAACGACGACAAATGACATACAAGCCGTAGGAAGAGTACTTGGTATAGAAGCTGCAAGAAATATGATAATTCAAGAGGCTTACAGCACATTGTCAGAACAGGGTTTGAATGTTGATATGAGACACATCATGCTTGTGGCAGATGTAATGACCGCAGATGGTACCATAAGAGCCATAGGCCGACATGGAGTTAGCGCTGAGAAAGAATCAGTTTTGTCCAGAGCTGCTTTTGAAATTACCGTTAGCCATCTTTTACAGGCCAGCAGACGTGGTGAAACCGACAAGCTCGGTGGTGTGGCTGAAAACATCATCGTTGGCCAACCAGTCAACCTAGGAACAGGTGCCGTTGAACTTGTCATGCAACGTGGAAAAAAGAAGGGAAATTAAAATGATCGATGCTGATAAAATATTAAAAAATGCTGTGAAAAACGGGAAAGTTAAAATTGGGGCTAAACAGACTAAACTTGCTGTAAAAGATGGATCGGCAAAGTTGGTTGTAATATCAGAAAACTGTCCATTTTCATCAGAGATAAGTACGCTGGCAGATAAGAAAAAAGTACCTGTCTATAACTATGAATCTAGCTCCATAAATCTAGGTTTTACTTGTGGTAAAAATTACGCAGTTTCTGCTTTTGCAGTGTTGGATGACAGTGGGTCCAACATCATGAATCTTGTTAAAAAGAAGTAGGCAATGATGAAAATATGACTGAAATAATGCTTTCTAACGATGCTATGCAGTATATAAACATGGCCAGCAATCTTGTAAAGATAGATATTTTAGATTGCATGATTGCAGATGATAAGCTTATATTTATAGTGAAAAAGGGGCAGTTGGGAGCGGCCATAGGTATCAAAGCTAATAATCTGGAAAGATTACGTAGAGTTTTTAAAAAGAATATAAAATTTGTTGAATTTGATTCAGATAAAGAGAAATTTATCTTTAACCTTTGTAAGCCATACAAGATAAATGGCATTGTTTTGGAGGGCGAAGGAGAGTTAACTATCGCAAGAGTCACAGTTGACCAGAGCGATAAATCAAAAATAATCGGCAAAGGCGGTAAAAACATAGAGATTATACGTAAGTTAGCACATAGACACCATTCAATTAAAGATGTTCAGATTACATAAGTTAGTTAGTAGTGATAATTTTTAAATATGATTCTGCATTCAGGAGTGGGGAGTATCCTGAGAATAAAAAAACATCCTATCATTGATTTCAAAAGCCAAAAGAAAATATCATTCTATTTCAACAACAAAAAATTGGACGGTTTTGAAGGAGATACTATCGCATCTGCATTGCATGCTGCAGGTGTTAAAATACTTACAACAAGTCTCAAGTACAATCGTCCCCGTGGGTTTTTTTGCGGCATTGGAAAATGTTCGTCTTGTCTCATAAGGGTCAATGATGTGCCCAACGTTAGAACATGTATAGCACCCCTAATGGAAGATATAAACGTTAAGATGCAGAACAAATTACCTGATTTGCCTGATGCAGAGTTCAAATGTAGCGCAAAACAAACTATCGAAGTAGATATCCTTGTAGTTGGCGCAGGACCCGCGGGATTATGCGCGGCTATCGAAGGTGCAAAACAAGGAGCAAAGATGCTGCTTGTAGATGAAAATCAATGTGTTGGTGGACAATTGGTAAAGCAGACGCATAAATTTTTTGGTTCAAAGAATGAACGAGCTGGAACAAGAGGTATTGAGATAGCAAAAGAATTGGAAAACGAATTGAAGGAATTTGAGAAGAGCAATAAGATCAAACTAATGTTGGACTCAACAGTTATTGGTTATTATGAGGGAGATGAAAAAAAGCAGCATAAATTTGGCGTTGTAAAAAGAGAAAATTATGAAAGTAAATTATATGAATTAAATTGCAAAGCAGTTGTCTTTGCCTGCGGTGCAATGGAGAATATGCTGTTGTTTCCGGGCAACGATCTACCTGGCGTTTATGGTGCTGGCGCTGTACAGACTTTAATGAATGTTTACGGAGTAAAACCTGGTGAACGAGTAATCATGATTGGCGCCGGTAATGTTGGTCTCATTGTTTCGTATCAACTATTGCAAGCAGGCATTGCTGTAGATAGAGTCGTAGAAGCTGCACCAAATATTGGTGGATACCACGTGCACGCTGCAAAGTTACGTAGATGCGGAGTTCCCATACAAACCTCACATTCTATCAAAGAAGTTTATGGAGATGAAAAAGTCAAAGGCGCTGTTGTTGTAAAACTTGATCAAAATTGGCAACCGATAAAAGGATCCGAAGAAAAAGTCAGTTGTGATACGGTATGTCTTGCAGTTGGTTTAACTCCATCAATAAGATTACTTTCACAGATGGGAGTTTATTTGGAATTCATTACAGAAGCGGGAGGATATGTTGCACTTCATGATAATTTTATGCAGACGAGCGTAAAGGGCGTATATGTCGCTGGAGACTCTTCAGGTATTGAAGAAGCATCTACTGCCATGATCGAGGGGAAAATAGCTGGCCTTTCAGCTGCCATTTTGTTAGGACACAAAAAGAACCAGAATCTATTGAAACAATACGTCAATGAACTCGATCAACTGCGAGCGGGACCATTCGGTGAAAAACCACGCATAGCAAAAGAGAAAATCACAAAACTAATGGAGAAAAGACATGCACGAATATGAGCGAACTGGGATTTTGTCTACAAAAGATTTGAAATTGCCTTCCAAAAAACAATTTGAAAAGGGAATTGCAATACTTGAGTGTATACAAGAGATACCATGCAATCCCTGCGTTGATTCATGTCCAGTAAAAGCAATTTCAATGAAGGATATTAACGCACCTCCGATAAACGATTTTGATAAATGCATAGGTTGCACGAAATGCGTTGGAATTTGTCCTGGCTTAGCCATTTTTGTTGTAAAGATAAAAGATGGAAAAGCACTGATAACATTACCGTATGAATTTTTACCGGTTCCAAAAGTTGGAGACAATGTAAAAGCGCTTGACAGAACTGGAAATATAAAAGGTAAAGCACTAGTTAAAAAAGTTCTCAAGATTGGTAAAACAATGGTAATTACTATTGAAGTAGATGAAAAGTTAGCCATTGATATTAGAAACATAAGGGTTGATGCATGAAAAAACAATCAATAGTCTGCAGATGTGAAGATATCACTGAAGAAGATGTCATAAAAGCAATTGAGGAGGGTTATACTGACCTTGAAGAATTAAGAAAAAAACTAAGAATTGGAATGGGTCCATGCCAAGGCAGAGTATGCATTCAATTGGTAACCAAAATCCTTGAGAAAAAAACTGGAAGAAAGGTTTCAAGTATTCCTCTTCCTACGTCTAGACCACCCGAGATTCCTGTATCGTTAGGTACATTAGCAAGTGACGAGAAATGAAAAATAAAGCGGAAGTCGTAATAATTGGCGGCGGCGTTAACGGCTGTTCTCTAGCGTACCGGCTAGCAAAAAGAGGGATTGATGTTGCAGTTATTGAAAAAAATTATTTATCATCAGGCGCAACAGGCGCATGCGGAGCTGGAATTCGACAGCAATGGTCTACCAAAGAAAACGCAGAACTATCAATAGAGAGCATTAAGATTTTTGAAGCACTTAGTAAAGAACTGGGAGAAGATATTGGATTGCGCCAAGGCGGATATTTGATTGCTATCCATGATGATAAAGAGATGAAACAAGCTGAGAAGAACGTCGATATGCAGCGTTCATTGGGTTTGAAAGTAGACATATTAAAAACAAATCAAATAAACAATATAGTGCCCATCCTAGACGTTAAAGGCATGAAGGTGATTGGCGCAACGTTTTGTCCTACAGATGGGCACGCAAATCCGTTTAAAACAACATTTGCCTATGCCAATGCCGCCAGAAGAAATGGAGCTGAAATTTACACGCATACGGAAGTTATTGATATTAAGTTAAACAGTAAGAAAATCAGTGCAGTTGTCACCGATAAAGGAACAATACAGACAAATGTCGTTGTTAATGCTGCGGGCATTGATTCTAAAAAAATTGCTGAGATGGTAAAGGTAAAACTTCCACTAACTCCATTCAGAAAAGAAATCATGGCAACCGAACGATTAAAACCAATGTTCGAAGCAATGGTCATATCATTCAGAGATGGGATCTATTTTAGTCAACAAGAAGAAGGTCAGATCGTCGGTGGAATTCCAATACCTGAAGAAAGAAGCGGATACAAAACAATACCTACTTTTTCGTTTATGCAACACATGCCAAGGACACTTACTAGATATGCACCGATTTTGAAACATGTAAACATGCTCAGACATTGGACGGGCTTTTATGATGTGACACCAGATTCACGACCAATTTTGGGCGAGGTCAAAGAAGTGAAAGGATTTGTTCAGTGCAATGGATTCAGCGGCCATGGCTTCATGATTTCTCCCATGGTTTCCAAGATTCTTTCTGAGTTTATTGTCGAAGGCGAAAAATCCGACATATTAGAAAATTTAAATCTTGATAGATTCAAAGGCAAACAAATTGAAAAAGAGATGTCAGTAGTAGGTTAAATTAGTAGTAACAATAATAAGTAATACTTCTCATTCCAATTCCCATAGATTGTATGGATTACGAAAAAATTGGTTTTAAGGCAGGACTGGAAATACATCAACAACTTGATACTCATAAGTTGTTTTGTAATTGTCAATCAGTAATAACTGAATATACAAACTATTCTTTTGAACGATTTTTGAGACCTACGCAGAGCGAACTAGGAGATTTGGATAAGGCTGCCCTTGCCGAAGCTAAAAGGGATCGAAATTTCCTGTATACTGCATCTAACAAATCGACCTGCCTTGTGGAGGCGGACGAAGAACCTCCACATTCTGTTAACGAAGAGGCACTTCATCTATGCATAACCATGGCTATACTTTTGGACGCAAAAACTGTTGATGAAGTTCATTTCATGCGCAAGATAGTAATAGACGGTTCTAACACCGGCGGTTTTCAAAGAACTGCACTACTGGCCATGGATGGAAAAATTCAGGATGTCGGCATTCAGACTATTGCACTTGAAGAGGATGCAGCACGAAAAATCGAAGAGAAAGGCAAACTGGTAAACTATGGCCTAGATAGACTTGGCATCCCTTTGATTGAGATAGCTACTGCAGCTGATATTAAAAACCCGCAACATGCACGAGAAGTGGCGGAGCGAATAGGACTACTACTTCGCGCTACTGGACGAGTTAAACGAGGACTTGGAACTATCAGACAGGATCTGAACATCTCTATTTCTAAAGGCGCACGCGTTGAGATAAAAGGAGTTCAATCATTGAGTTCCATATCTACAGTAGCGGAGAACGAAACGCTGAGACAACTTGGTTTAGTAGAAATAAAAGAAACTCTAGATGATAGAGTAAACAAGCGTCATTTAGAAAATATAGAAGTCGTTGATATTACGTCATTACTGAATGATTGCAAATCCAAAGTTGTTAAAAAATTAATAGAAAATGACGGATGCGCAAAGGCAATAAAACTTCCGGGTTTCAATGGTCTATTAAAACAAGATCGCACACGACTAGGGAGAGAATTCGCACTCTATGCTAAGATGGCCTCTGGAATAGGGGGAATAATACACAGCGATGAGCTTCCAGGATATGGTATAGAAAATAATGATATGGAAAATATCCGAAAGATTTTGAATACTGGCAATAACGATGCTTTTGTAATCGCGGTTGGCAAAGAAGATATTGTTGATAGTGCTCTGCAGGCAGTAGTAGAACGGGCGAGGAAATCTTTAGAAGGAGTTCTTGAGGAAGTGAGAAGGGCTTTGCCAGATGATACAACAGAATATATGAGACCTCTGCCGGGAGCCGCAAGGATGTATCCTGAGACAGATGTACAACCGGTGAGAATTACACTTGATCTTCTTCAAAAGATGAAAAAGAATCTACCTGAGCGGCCCGAAGAAAAACGTAGACGTTTTATTGAGGAATATAAACTAAATGCTGAACAGACTAAACAAATTCTTGCTAGTGGTTATGAAAAGGATTTTGAAAGGCTTGTTAAAAGATTTCCTGAATACAAAAACGTAATAATTCGTACGTTTTTGAACACATTTCCAGAATTGGAGGCTAAAGATGTTGATATTGGAAAGATAACCGAGGATGTTTTGATAGATGTCTTTTCCGCTTTTTCTAAAGATAGGTACTCCAAAGAGGCGATTCCCAAGATTTTAAAATGCCTAGCGCAGAATAGCAAAACAACACTTGAAAACGCCATAAAATCTTGTGGGTTAGGCACAACAGATGCGACAGATATTGAAGAGATAATTAGAAAAATTGTATCTGAGAGAATAGAATTTGTAAAACAGCGCGGTATGGACGCTCTAGGTCCACTCATGGGTATAGTCATGAAGGAGCTCCGCGGAAAAGCAGATGGAAAGCTAATCAACAAAATTTTAAAACAAGAAATAGAAAAGGTTATTCGATATTAAATTCAAACCATTCTATCTTTCCTTTTTTCGCCAATTCTTTTATCTTGTTTTTCATAGGATTTTGAGTGGATTGGCTTCTTTTAAATTCCACGAAGAGGATGCGATCATCTTCAAACTGCATCCCATCTATTGGATCTCCTATGAATCTAAAATTTTCATAGGTAAATGGATAATTATTCAACATTGTAGGATCAAATTGTTCTATGGCGTTGTCATAGTTTGTAGCAGATGGCTTCGTCAGAAGATTTTTCGGTTTTTTTATGCAGAGGAGATACGGCCGTTCTGTAGACTAATGCTATTCCTACAATAAGGCCTGCTAGAATTCCTATCAGAAATATCCAAAATTCCATTGGCGTATCCATCTTATCACAATTCCATAATAATGGTATATGATTGTATAATTTTTGGTAAAGTAATCAAATGAACTAAAGAATTATGATGTGACTCTTTTTTTAAAAAGGAATTTCAGGTTTTTCCATCCATCGCTGAAACTTTGTAACTTCGCCTCCCCTTCTCTAACATATAGGGTTGAAGGTATTTCTTTGGAGTTTATATCCTTTGATTTAAACATTTCTATCTTTAATTCTTCTGAAAAGGGCATACCGTCGTTGAAATCTTCAAGCGATTGAATTTTATCGAGAGAGAATTTTTTGAATATCCACATTCCGGACTGAGAGTCTCTAATTTTTATAAAGAAAAGAATACGCAATGCTATGGCCAGTACAAAGTTACCGAACTGGTGTTTTATTGACATGGATCCGTGTTTTAATTCTGCAAATCTATCCGTGGTTATAAAATCCAAGTTTTCATCAATTAGTAACTGTACGTATTCATGGATTCGATCAAATGGATATGTAGCATCTGCATCACCAGTTACGATGATATCACCACTTGCCTGCGAAAGGCCTGTTTTATACGCTCGCCCGTAACCTTTTCTTTTGTCTATGATGATTTTTGCCCCTTTGCCTTTTGCTATTTCCCTGGTTTTGTCCTTTGAGTCACCATCGATTATGATTAATTCTAAGTTCCAGTTGTTTTTTGCAAAATAGGCTCGATTTATGGAATCGATGGTCTTACCTATGCCTTTCTCCTCATTTAATGTAGGAATCATCACACTTATATCCGTACTAGATCACTCCAGTAAAAAAGATATAAGCAATAATGGTTAAAAAGATTTTATTAAAAAACAAAAAAAATTAAAAAATAGAAAAAAAGAGATTAGAGGGATTTTTCCCTCTTAGTTTCGTCTGCGTCTTAGGAGTATTAATGCTACTCCAATTGCTGCTATCAGCGTTACTAGTTCGAATCCTGGGATTCCGCCTTGTGTCTTCCAGATTGTCAATGGCTTTTCAGTTGCAGGTTCGAATCCTGTGAATGTGGCAGTTAATGTGTAGTCTTTACTGGTCTCTTTAACATCTGGAGCAGTTATTGTTACTGATCCTCCAGCGCCAGTGTAGTAGTCAGCGCCATTAAATGTTACTTTTGCGCCTATTACCGCACTTCCACCATCATCCGCTACGGTCACAGTAAAGTCCTTGGTTCCGTATACTTTTGCAGAGGGTAGGATTATAGTCAGCTTCGGTACATTTAATACCGTTATGGTTACGCTATCTGGTGGTAGATATCCTTCTTTGGAGGCGGCCACAGTATATTGGCCAGTTGCTCCCACTAGTGGTGCCGTAATTATAGCTTGTCCGGTAGCATCAGTTGCTTTTCCTCCAACAATTGCACTAAATGTCACCCAAACATCGCTAACTGGAGCATTTGTGTCTTCTCTGATTACGGTAACAGTAAAGTCTGTGCCTTCGTTTACCTGTGTTTTATCTACACTAATCTTTAGTTGCCAATTTGTAACCTGTATTTCTGTGTCTGTTGTTCTACCTTCTTCCCCAACATCCAGTTTAATTTTACCTTGTGATGTTGGGTATATAGAGAATGCTACTTTACCATCTGAGCCTGTTGTGCCATTTGTAGTTGCAATGCCGCATCCATGCAGACCCACAAATACATCTTCTAGTACTGCACCTCGCCCAGTTACAGTTGCAACAACATTGGTTGATTTACCTAAGGATACTTGTTGCTTATCTGTTGAGACGGATGGTACTGACACCGGTAAAACACCTTTTGCTTGTGCCCAATGCCCATTATCTGGCTTGAACCAGAAGGTTATAATTTTTTCTGCCTTATTTGTAGGTAGATAATTGGCAGTTATGTTTTTAGCTGTTACTGTTCCATTCACGAACCCTGCATCTTCATCGAGAATTAGTGAATCGTTATTGCCACTAACACTACCTAGATAGTTGGTACCATCGAATGATGAATTTACCCATGTCTGTTTATAGTCACCTAGATCGGTCATGTTGTCTACAAGTAACGTACCAGCAACAAGGGATTCTTGGCCATTATAGGTCGCAGTGAACGTTGCGCTTATATTATTATCAGCTTTCCAGATTAATGGTGATTTGTCGCAAGTGACTAATACTTGGTCTACTACTAAAATTGCATCGTATCCGTCGCTGTTGTGTGTGTTGTTATATGCATGGATGGTATATGTACCAGGTTTTGTTATGTATAAATCGGTCAGATGGAAAGAATATTTGCTGAAATATGTGGAAGAACCAATCAAATCAGTGCTATCATAATCGTATACGCCTGGTGATGCTGGTGATAAGAGAGCATCAGTCACATCTTTTTTGTCTTTGTCGTATATCTTTATAGTGAAATTCGCTTTGTCATCTATGGAAGGAGTACCCGTACTGTTTCCTTTTGTGTCTACTACAGTCGTGTTGATATAGAAATCATCATAATTGTATCCTGCCAATATTGTTGATTTGGATGTCATTACCTTGAGATTACTCTCTGGTTTCATTTGTACAAGAGCATAACCATATCCTGAGTTTGCTGCCTCAACATATATGGTTAGGTTCCTTGGTGCTGCAATGGTACCAAAGATTAATTGGGATGTCTGGTTTTTCGTTTGTTGCGTCTTGTTGAATTTAATACTATATGTGTCTGTTGTTGTTGTAACATAAGTTGTGCAAGATGTGGCTAGTTTCCCATCGTTCTTAAGATAGTACAAATACACTGTACCAAATGGGTTATTAGTAACGCCATCTGCTCTCTTCACAGTTACAGTCAGTGTTTGGTCTTTTGCGCCAATGTTAAATTCGTTTGGAGTTACAGTTACAATGCTTCCGTTCGTTAGATAAGTGCCTCCTCCAATGGCTAGATATCCGTAAAGAGTTTTGTTCCAAGCATGTATAGTGATGGTTATCTTTCCGCCGCCTTGGCTCATCGTGGGTATGATTGGGACTGTCCATTTAGATGTACCGTCAAACCAACCGGTAGTAAAACCAGGGAATTTATCTAAAGTGCCTGTAAACAACGAATTACCTGAAATAGTAATATTTTCTGCTGCTTTAGTTACTCCTTTAGTGCCCCAATAAGAATAGTCATCACCTTGCACCTTAAATACAATGGATAATGGGACCTTGCTTGCATCAGGTATCTTTTGTAGTACTCCATCGGTAGGTTTGTTGTCAAAGCCAGTTCCACCATCGTCTGAAACCCATACGAATCGGGCTTGAGCTGAAATAAGTGTGAAGTAAGAAGTACCATTCCATTCCTCTGAATCATTTCCTACTGTTGATTTTGCGTATGTAACATAAACCTTGTTCTTAGGAGCCCAAATTTTATTTGATGTTATATTGTAACCCCATCTGTTCCATGGTCCCTTTGGAGTAATTCGTATATAACCGCCTCCGCAAATTACGTTATAATCTAAGGAACTTATTGGAATGGAATTTTTGGATGCAGGGTTGTTACTCTTATTAAAAAGTTTTATATCTGCAATTGCGAAGGTTATGTTTTGACCAGCATAATTATGGACAGTTATCTTAACCTCATTATCAGCAGTGTCGTTCCAATACGGCGTACCGTTCGTCACAGTAGCTACAGGCACTCCAGCAGCCACAGTGAAGTTGGTGTAACCTGACCAATATTCTGGTGGGTCAAAAGGACCGCATTTGTTGTATTTATATGTTGTACCAGCCCATGTGGTAGTAGTTACAGGATTTCCATCCCAACCGCGAATTTGAGTAGTTGGCCCAGCAGTAGCTACTAAAAATCTAGCACTCCATATTGTTGTATTTCCGAAAGTATTATTATACCCTCTTGCACCGTTGAAACTAGAATCACCGGTATCTCCATATATAGTAGTTGCTCCAGCAGTTGTAGGAGTTCCATGAGCTGGACTTGTATCTTCGTATGCGGTGATAGCATAAATGCCAGCACCTTTCGAATGAGTATAAGTATACATATCTTGGCCATTAATTGTCCATACCATTCCACTGCCAGCAGCAGGCATGTTTTTGTGATATGCAAGTGAATATTTTTTGTCTGCGATATTCCAAATGTCGATAAAACCTGAAGAAGTGACTGCGTTACCAGCGGCATCTTTAACGGTAATGTCGAGAGAGTCGTTTCTATCATAATATATGGTATCTTTTGATAGGGAGACAGTCCAACTGCTCGAATTTACCCAGAACCATCCTGTGATACTGGACCAGACACCACCCGTATTAACACTCATATTGCTCATGTTTAATTTCCATAATGCGGGTGAATTAGACGGAACTACTAACCACAACCCGGCGCAATTAAGAGCTACATTTAGAGCGGTTGGAGTTACCGTCGATGCACCTAAACTAACACCTGATATGGCAGACCAGTTAGTCCACACTTCCCACTTCCCACTTCCTGCGTCATAAACTGTATTATATGCGGGATAGTAGAGTTGACAGCCAGCGGTTATTAAAGTACCATTGAACTTTAAAGTCACGGTGTTTCCAACTTTTATTGTTGATAACTCAGTTGCGGTCATGTTCAGAATTTTAGCCCCCGGAGTTACAGACCCCTGGAAAACATTGACACCAATTACGTTTGCAGCACCAGCTTTTTCCACAACATTAATGCCTAATTGGTTTAAGACTACCATAGTTGACAATAGCATAGCTAAGACCACTAGCATAGCCAATATTTTACTTCCTTTCATTTTCATTTTCCTCCTAAATCTCTATCATTCATTTTAGTATATGTCCAGTTTTACACGGTATCAGCCCGCACCGCGAACAGATATATGAAAGCCCATAACCATATCTAACATATGTAATGAACTTTCACAGCCGCGTCCTCACCGGACCCTCTTTCACCCTAAATAACTACCTTCTTTATAAAAGTTGCGTTTTTCCTTATCTTATACACACATATAGTCGTAATTGCATTGGTTAGTATTGATATAGGTTTTAAGAGTATTGTTTATAACTTAAAGTAAATAGAAACAAGTAATATAGCTCAAGAGATTGCAGATGAAGAGTTGGACAGATAAGACCTTAACTAATAAATACACCTATATTTATTTGCCCTTTGCATTCCCGCCTTAGCTCAGCCTGGTGGAGCGGCCGGCTGTAGACCTTATATGGCCGTTACCGGCAGGTCCTCGGTTCAAATCTGAGAGGCGGGACTTCTTTTTTCTAATTTTAGATTTGATTTAGAATAAATCTTTATTTATGAGAGATATATAATATATAAATGAAAGTTAAAGAAACAACCGGAATATGTGTCCCGTTTAAAGACGCTGAGAAAATAAGAAGATATCTTTATGAAAAAAAACTACTGAGAACTGATGTATTACTAAGCAAAGATAAAGAGTACATCTGCTTTCCAATAAAAGAAGTGCCAAAAGAACTTACCTCTTATAACTTTATAAAAAAATCTTTTAAAAAAAAGGAAACAAAACCTAATTCATACAAAGAAATGACATTGGTTCCTGAGAAATTAAAACACAAATTACCAACATCTTACGACATCATAGGAGACATAATACTAGCAAAATTACCAAAAAACCTTATAAAATATCAGAAAGAAATAGGAGAATCTTTACTAAAATCTAATAAGAACATAAAGACAGTCTGTTTAACTGAGTCAGTCAGCGGAGAATTTAGAACACGAAATATTAAGGTGATAGCCGGAGAAGAACGTACAATAACAACCCACACAGAATATAGATTAACATTTAACGTTGATGTTAAAAATACTTATTTCTCCCCGAGATTGGCAACAGAAAGAAAACGGGTTGCAAGCTTAGTAAAACAAGGTGAAATCGTTGTCGATATGTTTGCTGGAGTGGCCCCTTTTTCAATCATGATCGCAAAATACGCCAACCCAAAGATAATATATGCCATAGATAAAAATCTAGAAGCTGTAAAATATGCACAAGAAAACGTTCGAAGAAACAACTTGCTTGATAAAATAGATGTCATACATGCTGACGCCAAAGAAGTTCCAGATATTCTTAATAAAAAGGATGTAAAAGCGGATAGGATTATTATGAATCTGCCTTTTTCTGCTTATTTATTTTTTAAATATGCATTGAAAGTATCCAGAAGCAATTCTATAATACATTATTATGATATATTAAGTGAAGAAAAAATAGAAAATAGATTAGATTCTCTTAAAAAAATAGCTGAAAAAAATAAAACTACTCTAACAAATTTAGATGTAAGAAAAATTAAAACGTATGCACCAAGAGAATTTTATATAGGAATCGACATTACGGCAAGAAAAAAGCCGATGTAGCTCAGCCCGGTTGAGCGGCTGACTTGTAATCAGCAGGCCGAGGGTTCAAATCCCTCCATCGGCTCTAGTAAATAGAGTTTACAGCAAAGTTTCGAAAAGAGATGTAAAAAAAATAGCACTTATTCTTTTTTTATAATCTCTTTTACAAAGGGATTTTTACCTGCTGTTTTTTGAAGAAACTTCAATATCTGCTCCTTTTCTTCCTTCGTGTACATTTCTTTACCTTCCTTTCGTTTACTATGATACCTCATAGCATGTTGTTATTTGTCATTAATGCTTTATAAATTTAACGCGTCAAAATGTCAAAATGAAAAAAAGGCACATATCTGTAGAATATCAGTTCTTATCTTGAGAACAAGGTATTTATAAAGGAAAATGAATTTTAAAAATATTATAGATGAAGTCATCTATTGATTTGGCTGTGCAGATAACATAGCAAGATGTTTTATCCTTTTTACCATATTTGGATGAGTACTAAGTACTTCCATCAATCTATCAGCTGCACCGAGTTTTATCTTTTTTGTAGAAAGTATCATCAATTCGTTCTGATCAATTGTACCACTCATGTCAAGATCTATGTCCTTAAGATTTCGCACCTCATACATTGCCCTTGAAGGATCATTGAGGAAAAATGCTTTCATGCCCTCTGTCTGTTTAAGTGCCGTTTTAGAAAGTTTAGCACTACTAAAGGCAAGTTTGTATAGTGCAGTTGCCAAGTGATGTGGTTCATTGTTTAATTCCGTGCTTCCGAGATCAGCATAATATTCCCTAATTCTGGAACCATACATAACAAGAAGACTGGTGATGGAATAGACAACAAGCGCGAGTAATCCGATGGCCATTGCACCACCACTGTCGCGATCTCTCCTACCAAACATGCCTCCCCAGAAAAACGAAATGTAAATCATATAGAAAATCATAGGAATAACACTTAGCGTAGTAATGAATGCCACATCCCTGTGTTTTATGTGAGAAATCTCGTGACCCAGCACCGCTTTCAATTCATCGTCATTTAAAAGTTCGAGAATACCTTTGGTTACACAGACCCTTGCATCTTTCTTTGTTCTACCAAATGCAAATGCATTTGGAATCTGAAGTTGGGAAATTCCAACCTTTGGTTTTTTAGGAAGTCCTGCTTTTTCAGCAAGCTCTGCTACCATTTGATGAAGCTTTGGATATTCATTTTCATTAACATACTTAATTTTCATAGACCATTCTACAATCTTTGGCCCTATAGCATACTGAATTAGCACAAGTACTAATGCAAATCCTGTGATAAGTAAATAAAATGTAAAACCTGAATATCCTAAAAAATAAGCAATCCCAACAATTATTCCGAATAGGATCCCAAACATCAATCCTACTAGCAGAGATAATCTTAGTTGTAACCACATAATATTCAAACCCCGGAATGGAGTATAAAAAACAGTATTTAAAGTTTTCTTGTAAGAGGAAATGCATCATTCAAACGAAGATGCTTACCTTCTTCGTCTCCAGATTAAAACAAAGAGTATTGCAATGATTGAAAAGACTAGCTCGTAGCCCGGTGTCTTCTTAGATTTTACCGCAGTTATTTCGACATTAATCGTATCCGAACCAGTTGCTCCTTTACTATCTGTTGCAGTGAGTTTTATCGCATATGTACCAGATTTGGAATAAGTGTGATTTGCATATTGGCCTGCTCCATTTGTCCCGTCACCAAAATCCCAAGAGTAGTTAACAATTCTATCTCCTGAATCCAGATCAGAACTTTCACTACCACTGAATTGCATAGAATCACCTACATTCCCATTTATTAGTCTAAGGCCACTAATTTTTGCGTTTGGAGGGCGATTATTTATAGATTCGAAAGTGGTGGAAGATGTACCACTTGAACCTTGATTGTCTATAACCACCAAAGAAACATTACATTTCCCAGGATTTTTATAGATATGAACCGGCGATTTGACATTGGTTATACTTGTTCCATCACCAAAACTCCACCTATAAAAAACTATGGTACCATCAGGATCATAACTACCAGATCCATCAAATTGAATTGCATCATTTATTTGTCCAAAATAAGGTCCACCAGCATCAGCGACTGGTTTTGTGTTGTTAATAGGTACGTTACGCGTTGAAAATATCCATTCCTGCGACTTAGTCTCTGAATATTGGTCTTTTACAACTACGCACCAAATACCAATGTAGTCATAACCTTGTCCTATATATGAATAAACAGCATTTTGTCCTTGTATTGTAGAATAGAAAGGAACTGATGCCCTTTTGCCACTCTCAACATTAGTACTATCTATAAAATAAGAATTGTTATTAAATATATAGTAAAAGGAAACATCCATTCGTTTACTTTCTGGATCTACAACTACGACGCTTAAAGTAGGTCGAAGAGTAACACCTTCCGCAGGAGATGGACCGGGAGAAGGATCAGATATCACTGGAGGTTTTTGAAAAACTCCTTCTGGATGTTTGTCACATACTCCGCCCTCAGTGTAATAAAAATCCTCGTCTTTTAAAGTATTGAGAGTACTGCTAGACGTCGGATCAGGACCATAAAAATCATCCCAGTAGTTACCAATACTTCCAGCATACCAATTATTATGTCCTTCTTCTTTAGCATGGTACATACCATAATTAAGTCTAAAAGAATTGTTAAAAATTGAATTTCCGCTACTACTTGATTTAGCATATATTCCATATGTTCCTTGTTGGCTAATACTATTATCGTTAATTACACAATTAGAAGATTCTAAATTGATATTAATATTATTATCAAAGATAATATTTTTTGTAATATAATTTATTGAAGAACTAAGACTAATACCAAAGTTGTTATTATTGTTAATTGTATTATTTTCTATAGTATTATGATCACCACCATTTAATAGTATACCATCCTCATTTTTAAAAATTTGATTTGATTTGATAACGTTATTTGCAGATCCGTGACAATATATTCCTTTTTTACTATTCGTAAAAATATTATTTTCTATAATATTAGTATTTGATGATAGAAGTGTAAGGGCAGGATAATCTGTGGAATTTCCAACATTATTACCGTATAAGCTATTCGCATTTGAATTTTCGATATTAATGCCTCTGGAGTCGTTAACAATATTGTTTTTAATAACTGCACTAGAAGTACCATCGAGATAAATCCCACATCCGTATGAACTATGACTGATAAAATTGCCACTAATAACAACGTTTTCTGCATAGGAAGCGATATGTATTACGGCTTTACGATGAGAAGTCGTCGTAGTATCTTTTATCGTAAATTTTTCCAAAGAGACATTACTAGCAATGATGTTTATCAAATAATCGTTAGGTGCACTATTAGTAATAGTAGTAGTGAGTGCAGTCTCGGTCGTAATAGTTATAGACTTATCTATAATTATATCTCCTACATATGTCCCTGGAAGGACTTTTATTGTATCCCCATCTTCTGCTGCATTGATTGCAGATTGAATATATTTAAATGGTTTTACTATGCTTCCATCTGAATCTTCAGGATATCTATAGGTAACATCCACCCATATTGTTTTTTCAGCGGCGTTACATGTTTTGTTGTTATAGATTATAAATAGACTACTTAAGATTAGAAAACAAATAATAAATACAGCAATCTCTTTTGATTTGTGCATATTTCCATCCTCTCAGTCATAGATAAATGCTATAACAGAATTTATAGTTTTCTCATAACAGACTTTAAACCTGAATTATTATAATTAAATATGTCTGAAAAAGTATAGATTAATTTTAAGAATTCCTTTTATATGTTAATCTTATGAAAGTTTGCATAGGTGGTACATTTAACTCACTACATAAAGGGCATAAACTCCTCATCGACAAGGCATTTGAAGTAGCAGGAAAGCGAGGATCTGTTTTTATAGGAATTACTACAGGAGAAATAACTAAAGAAAAGAGCGATGTAAGATCTTTTGAAAAAAGAAAAAGGACTATCGAACAATATTTACATGAAAAGAGTTTTATTGAACGGGCTGTAGTAAAACCTATAACAGATAAATATGGTCCGTCAGTAAAAGATGATTTTGATTCCATTGTTATATCTCCTGAAACACGTAAAACCGCAGAGGAGATAAACAAGAAACGTAAACAAAATGGAAAAAAGCCATTGGAAATAATTCAGATTCCTTTTGTTTTAGCTGAAGACGGGTGCCCTATTAGCTCATCGCGAATAAGGAAATATGAGATAGATGAAGACGGACGACTTTTATCGTAAGATTAATTTTATATATGCCACATTGTTACACTCGCAGTATGGGTGATATAATGACCTACATTATCTTTGAAATTAAAAAGGAAGACACGATTAAAATTAACAATATAATAAAAGATGACCTTGTAAGTAGACAGAGTATTACCACAAGAGATGCAAATTCTCTAGATATGAAAGGCGATGCTACCTATTTGAAGATAGAAGGTAGTACAGATGGACTCAAAAAAGCCGGAGTTATGGCAAAAGAATTGGGTTTCAAAAAACTTACCGATAAAAAAGCCAAAGAGGTTAACAAAAAAATAGAGGCTCAGGATGATTCTGCAGCCACCGGCCTGGGCATGATTTTTGATTAAATATTCTACATATCCCAATGGCTGCCTAATGCAGATTTGAGATCAGCAACAACATCATCTACATTCTTTTTTTCTTCTGCACAATCTTTGAATTTGACGGGCTGAGAAGTTAGTTGTCCTAATTGAGATGCAAGGCATTTGCCTATCCACTCTAGGTTGTAACCGCCTTCCAATGTACATACTATTTTAGGTTGTATTGCTTGGTATCGATATATCATCTCTCCGAAAAAATTAGAAGTAATTTTCAGGCCACCGAGAGGGTCAAGATGATGGGAATCAAAACCCGCTGAAATTAATATTATATTAGGTTTAAATTGGCGAGCGATTGGAAGAAAAATCTCATCAAAGAGTATTGAAACTGCTTTGTCTCCGTTGCCATATGCAAGAGGGGCGTTTATTGTATATCCGAGTCCTTGGCCGGTTCCTATTTCCTGTGCGTCTCCAGTTCCAGGATAATGTGGAGATAGATGAAATGATTGATACAATACGTCTTTTCTATCGTAAAATATACTCTGAGTGCCATTTCCGTGATGAACATCGTGGTCGAAGATGAGAATTTTTTTTCCGAGTTTTGAAATCTCATTTGCAGCTATGGCAATGTTATTAAAAAGACAGAAACCCATGGATCTATCGGCTGTTGCATGGTGCCCGGGAGGTCTTACCAATGCAAAGGCATTATCTGCGTTTCCATTAATTACGCTCTTGCTGGCCTGAACCAGCCCTCCTGCTGCAAGTCTTGCTACATCGTAGGAGCATTCGCAAACATATGTATCCATGTCAAGCCACCCGCCTCCATCGAAACTTACTTCCTTTACTAGCTGAATCATTTCCTCTGAATGTACTGATTTCAGCATTTCTTCAGATAAAATCTTTGGTTCAATGAATTCAAGATCTTTGTAAAAAGGTGCTTTTTTAATTTCTTTAATTATGGCTTGTAATCGTTTTGAATTCTCAGGGTGACTTGGATTGTCATGTCTGTTGTATTCCTCTGAGTAAACTATCTGAGTGGCCATATTCAAAACCAGCAAATGCAGTATAATAACCAGATATAAAACTATTCTAATAATTTAAGTATAATATAGTGTATTGAGGGTAATTAATTGAATTGGGGGCAAAAGATTAATGGCTGATATGTTGCTGGGCATTTCACCTGAGTTTTTATATTTCCATAAAAAACCTCCAAAAAAAGTATCTGATCTTCATAGGCCGTATTTTTTGGCTTTTTGTCCTAAAGACAAAAATATAGACGTTGCTAGAAAGGAACTTCTAAGAAAATTGGAAGCAAAAACATCGGAAGAAGACGCTCTATCCAAAATAGAAGAAATCGGTGAAATTGAAAACTATAGAAGTTTCTGGGATGTCCAGAGCGCTAAGAGAGTGTTCAAGGTTTATACCAAAAAATCTTATTTTGTTCCTGATGTAAGCGATCATTTATTCTTCAACCATGGTTTCTATACTGCAGAGCACGACATACCATATCACCAAAGAGCCCTGGTAGATTTAGCAGTAGATAAAAAGGCTTGGATTTTTGATACAAGTGGTGAAAAAAAGAAACTCAAAGTTTTAATTTACGACATAGAAATTACGCAATATGAAGAAGGGAAAAAAGATTTACCAATCGATATCATTGGCTATTCTAGCTTTGATATTTTGTTTGAATCAGATAAAAATTTAGAAAACGAAGAATTTTATTTTGACATCCTAGACTGCCCATCCAGTTGGGAGGATATGGAAGTTAAACAACTTATTTCGCGTAATGTTGACGAAGAAATAGAAAACCTCCACTCAATGTGTAAAATATTAGGAGACTATGACATTATATCTGGACATAATATCGCAGGTTTCGACAACTTCCATCTGTTTGGAAGGATAAACTGGATTTTAAGAACTTGTCACGATAAACTTTCTAACGATGAAAGAAAAACCTTCCAAGATTTTATAGAAAAATATACTCGTCTAGACAAATCTTTCCATTTCGGTGTCGGTTCAGAGGTTGTACAATTTTATCCATCTAACTTCGATACATATCTTGCAGCAAGAAAATTTTATTCTTTTTTAGATGAATTCAGTCTTAAGACACTAGCTCCTTTTTTAAATGTAATAGTTAAAGATCGTATTCTTTTGACTCCATCCCAAATAAAAATAGATGCTAGAACGTTGAAATACAACAAACAGGATGTACAGGAGCAAATTGGTGTAACGCTTAATCTAATACAGCAGGCGTTGCCACTTGCTTTTACTACATGTATGCCCTTTGACATGCTACTTCCTTCTGGAGCTGTAAATATTTGGGACCACATGGCTCTTATAAGAGGGGCTACCCAAAAGAAGATCATGCCACCCATCTGTCGAGTTAAATCTATTTCACAGACATTGCTGAGAGATTTTAGGGGATGCAATACAAGGGAAGAAATAATAAAATTGGCTAAGAAAAAAAGAGAGCAGCTTTCTAAGGATTTTGTACGGGTTTTGAAATACGGGGAAGAAATGCCTGAGTGGGTTGAATACCCTTATGTCATCCATAATGAACGTGCAGAGGATGCAGATGAATCGTTGAATTACCATATGCCTGGCGGTATGACCATAAAACCCGACAAAGAAGCACATTCTCATTTTATTCCTTGGTATCACGTGGTTGTAGCCGATGTTGGTGCAATGTATCCTACGATTTTGAAGGCAATGAATGTCGGTGCAGATACGGTACGACTTGCTTCAAAGACTGAAAAACCTGATGATTGGATATGGCTGAAAAAACTTCCTGAAGAATTTTTTAAACATAGAGACGTGAATTGGAGAAAAGTTACCGAGAGCGATTCATTTGCGGATAAAGGATTCATGCTTGGTATAAAAATCGATAGTAATCCGGGAGTGGTAAATCTTGCCATGACTGGCATTATGAACATGATTGCCAAAACAAAGAAAGAACTTAAGAAGGCAAAAGAAAAGGGAGACAAGTTAGAACTACAAAGATTGAAGATGATGTATCAGAGTATGAAGGGGGCTCGTAACGCGGGAACACATGGAATTCTTGCAGCACCAACTGTAACCGGACGACAGTTTAATCTCTGGGGTGCTGCAGCAATTACTACAAAAGGTCAGATGATTCTTTCAGATACGTTAAAGTACCTTGAAGATAGAAATATCCGCGTTGTTTATGGTGATACTGATGGAATTTATCTAGGATGCTCACGCTCTGCAGGAAACTTGCCTGAGTTTTCAAAGGCATTAGGGCTTTCTATAGATCAGGATGATAAAACATGGTTGACCAAACCAGATATTGCAACCGCTGCAATTGAACAGTGCAACAAAAAATGGCAGAATGACCTCAAGTATCCTGATTTTGAATTAGAGGCGGAGCAGCATGATGCCATGATCTTTGTCAAACATAAGAATTACCTCATTTTTGATGTAAAAGACGGGAAAATTGAGATGACAACAAAGGGTAACAACTTTAAAGGTTCAGATAAAGCAAATATTGCACGCAAGGTGCTCGAAAAGATAATGATGGGTGTTTTAAAGGATAACCCTTGTTGGGATGATGAAGAAAAAGCAAGAAAGGCGATAAAAAACAGTATTATGAGTAAAACGAAAGACAGTCTTTTAAAACTAGATTTATCGCAGGTGGATATCAATGATTTGACATTGATTCAATCCGTTCAACCTTCTAAACGATATAAGACAATTCGAGATGGATCGACGTCTGTATTTGGTAAACGCTCTGCAGCATTGGAAAAACTTATTGGTCAGCAAATAAAAACACGTATAAAAATGAAGTTTGTTGTTACAAAAAGACCGCTTCCAGGCATTATGAATCCTTCAAAGAGTGGTGTTAAACCTATTGATTATATGTATCCTGTAGATCTTTTAAAAGACGTAAAAGAAATCGATCTCGAATGGTACAAAAAGATGATTGAAAATTATATCGAGGGAGCGTTTGGTCTTTCTGATATTTCGGCAACAGAGCAAAAGGGTCTTGATGCTTGGATGTAAAAAATAAAAAAAAGAAAAAGAGAAAATATCTCTTTTTTATGGTGCTGGGTTTTGATAAACAGGTGCTGCTCGTTTATCCATGAGAACAAATATGAAGGATATCAATGCAATTATCCCCGCAACAAGCATTAGATACCAGGCAAATCCTGGGCCTAAAGAAATTGAAGCACCAGTTACAGTCGTGCTGTACCAGAAACCGACATTTTTTAGACCAGAGACACCAAAGGTACTATTCGTTTCACTAGGTACTGCAACCATGAAGTAGAAAACAGCTACGAGTGCAAGTACAAAAGTAATAATACCAAATGTCATCGCCAGAACCTTCATCATGCTCGGTTTGCCAAAATTGAATGAATATCCAAGTAAAAAGACCAATCCTAATATTGCAACTACTAAAGTAAATATCGTTAAGTACATAGTGATATCGATAATGCCGAATATCCCTGTGTCCCCACTTGATTGCTTTCTAGCATCCGCATTGCTCGTTGTTTGAGTTACCCCATTAATGGTAGTGGTAGACGAAGTCAACGACATAGCCGAATCCATTGTGTTTCCAGGAGAGCTTGCTGATATTGCATACCATGGTCCAACTAAAGCTATTATGATAAACACCAGCGCCACAACCATGCCAATTAAGGCTATCATTCCTTTTTTCATAGTCTACTGAAAACATGTTTTGGGTATAAAAGCCCTCGCTAATTTTGAGTTTGAGATACTTTGCTTCTTCCCGTTATTTAAAAATTCAACAGGAGAAAAATTCAAGAGAAAACTATTTATCCAAAAGAGGTATTAATACACTGGGGGACTAGAGAATATATTGGGGAGGTATCTTTAAGTACCTGCTTTCCACTTAGAGGCACATTCCTCCTATCAATGCATCCCGTCCCCCACCTATCCATCACTTACTTTTTATTCGTCAAATATAGCTATTTTTTCCTTTTTGTCTTTAAATAAACTTAAAAATTGAAAAATAAAAAAAGGTTGTTTTTTCAACAAATAGGAGCAACTTGGTTTTTTTGTCGCCCGATATTTGTTGAAACAACAAATGATGCTGCTTTTTTATCCGAATAATGCGCCGAGTCCTGCTGCTGCCTCTTCTTCAGAGACCTCTTCTTTCTTTTCTTTCTTCTTACCTTCGGTTTTTTTGTCAGCAGACGCTTCTCCAGATGCTGCGGGTTGTGCTGGTGCAGCGGCCACTGGAATTGCAGCTGTCTTGATGGCTTCATCGATGTTTACGCCTTCGAGCGAGGCCACCAATGCTTTAATTCTTGATTCATCTGCTTTCACGCCAGCGGCAGTGAGAACTTTCTTTACATGTTCTTCTGTAATCTTCTGGCCTGCGGAATGAAGAAGCATTGCGCTGTATATATATTCCATTTCTTTTTCCTCCTGTTATGTTATCATTTTCTTTAAATCTTCATCTAATGCATCCTTTGCACTCGATGCCAAGGCTAGCATGCCTCCATGCGCCTTTGAAACTAAATTTTTAACTGTTTCTTTTGTGAGTATATTTCTTTCCATGGCAAGTGTGAAAGTGTGATTATGTGCCTTCTGCAACAAAGGCTTAATCGTTAGTTTGTTAGTCCAGGCAGATTCTATTGCGAGGTTGAATGCATAACTTGATGCCTGATGCATTTTTGCTTTGAATTCATCAATATTAATGTCCAGAACGTCTGATTTAAAGATACTTCCGTTCTCATAAACCCCATGAAGAGTCATGCCTATTTCTATTGGGTATATCTCAAGTCTAGTAAGCATTTGTGCAATATCTGCCGGGATCTTTTTTCCAGCAGGAACGAGGACCTTATCGGTTTTAATGACAACCTTTCCCTCTTGAATCGCAGCAGGTATGCCTGCCTTTTGTAATTCTCCAACAATAGGTCCTGGTTTAAACGGTGTATCTCCGGCTTTCACCTCGATATCGTGTGCTGCAGTTTCTCCGCCTTTTGCAGGTGCCATTGTTCTAGTGGCTTTAACATGCCCAAAAAGTTTAAACGGATTCATATCTGTTGCAATAATTGCAGCTTGACCTTTTATCATATTTTTCAATTCACTGATACCTTTGACTTTTTTCTCAGCTTCGTCAAGTGCCCTTAGAATTAGAGTATTTTTTGCCGAACGAATTACTGTTTCAGTTTCATTGAGATTCTTTCGCATCTTTTGCATCTGAGGAGATGGAATACCACCGATTTCGACAATTCCAATTACCTTTTTATTTGTTAAAAGATGAGTAATCTCCTTTACTTCTCCGTGCTTCCAGTCTGAAACATGAGCTGTCACAACAATCCCCCTAAATTACCCGTTCCGATGGCCCCATTGTCGTCTTAATATGTATAGAGCCTATGTTCATTCGTCCTTTTTCCAATTTTTGCTCAATTCGTTTAATAATTGCATCTATGTTATCAGCAATGTTTTCTTTGGACATTTCTTCATTACCAACAGTTGTATGAAAAGTCTTAGTCTTGGCTCGAATCTTTACAGTATTACGTAGATTTTTCACTAAACCAGAAATATCAGCATTTGGAGGTACAGGCCTGGGCATTTTCCCCCTTGGACCTAAAACAGTACCTAGCGTTTTACCAATTGTTGGCATGAGAGGGGCTTCAGCTATAAAGAAGTCGTGCGCTTCAGCTATCTTTTTAAACTTCTTTTTATCTTTGGAAAGATCCCCAATCTCCTCTGGTTTAATTAACAAGTCAACATGAGTCTTTGATTTAACAGCAAGCTCACCACTTGCAAAAAGAGCGATTTTTGCCACGCTACCTCTACCATGAGGCAAGATTATTTCTTCCTCGAGACGATTCTTAGGATTATTCAAATCTATGTTTTTCAGATTTACAACTAAATCTATGTTTTGTTTGAATTTTCTTTCAAGCTTCTTAGATTCGTCTAAGATTTTGCTAACTACTTCTACAGTTTTTTTGTCTGTCATAGACATCATCGAGTGTTTTTATATGCCTTTTTCTCCATAAGAGTGCGGAGAATGTAGTCTTCGGGAATGACAACCCCATTTATAAAAGTTTGGTATAACTAATTAATCGTTTATCCGTTCTATAATTAAATCAAGTATTTCTTCGGGCCCTCTGATCTTCTTCAACTCTTTTTTAGCAATGAGGGGAGTACCCTCTATATTTTTCTTATTAACTTCTTTATCTGTAAAAAGAACGGCATATCTCTCTGTTATTTTAGAAATGCTACTGACAATCTGTGCTTTTTTAATTATTTTTTTGTCGTATTTGTGAACACAGGTCAATAGTATTCTTTCTTTGTTTTTACTAAGTGCTTCAAAAGGACCCCTTTCCATGGGAATTATCTTGTATCCAACACTTTCCAATATGGAGAATATCTCCATTTGAAAGTCTCTGAGATGTTCTGTTTCTCCACGAAATGATGCGGTCTCTTTTTTATCTGAGAGTGAAGGTTTTAGAATATCTATGGACGTAGTTACAGGGCTACCGAGTAACTCTTCAATTCGCGAAGCAACGTCTACACGTGCATTCATGCCGCCTTCATACATACTTGCTGTTCTACGCGACACTCGTACATATCGTGCAAACGAGCCTAGAGAGATATTTTGTTCCTGCCGAAGTTTTTTGAGTTTTTCTCTATCCAGATTAACATATAGACCACCAGGTGCTGCATAAGCCTTGAGAGGTGTTCCTTCAAGGAGATAATCTCTAAGGCTACCTGGCGTGATAGTCTGAATTCCAAATCTATCGTAAACAACATCATCTTCAAGAAATCCCATTCCACTTCTTTCTCCAATTAATATTGGAGAGCCCCTTAACAATATAGATAACACTCTTAGTTCCTTGGCAACATCCTCTGATAAAGCATCTATATTTGTCAAAACTTTAATTATTAGTAATGAATTGTCCCTTCTTGCAACTAAATCAAAACCTATTGGACGTATAATACATAGATCAGAGACGTAGAACCCTGCTTTGGTCAAGGTTTCTCTGATGTTTCCCAATAACTCTGTTCGATCCATTTGTAGGTGAAGCTAAAGTAAAATTTAATATATAATAATATCGGGAGTGAAATTATCTGGATAGGAATAGATGATACGGATTCAGTCAATGGTGGATGCACAACCTATGTAGCTCAGGCTATAGTCAAAAAATTAACAAGAGATGGATATGACATTATAAGATACCCGCGACTTGTAAGATTAAACCCAAACATACCTTGGAAGACAAGAGGCAATGGAGCAATTTGTATACAATTTGGAAAAGGTATAGGCAAGAAAATTAAGATGGGAGAAATAGAAGATGAAAATATCTTCTGCTATACTCAAAAGTCACCTGAGAAATACAAAGAAGCCGATATTAAAAAAATAAGGAAACTCTTGGAATCTATTGTAAATAAGTACGCAAGATTTGAAGATACAAATACAAATCCGGGATTTGTTATTCTGCAGGATCAACCATCTTTTGATATCTATGAGCGAACGGTAAAAGAAATAGTTAAAATAAAGGATACTCAAAGATTATTGAAATCACTTGATGCGGTTTATAAGGGTTATAAAAACTGCAGAGGCATCATTGGGGCTACCGCTGCAATAGCTTGGTCTCCTTTAAAAGATAAGACGTACGAATTGATTGCTTATAGGGAAAAAAAGAAATGGGGAACAAAAAGAACTGTAGATGCAGATTCAGCCAAAAAGGTGGATAAAACCTGTCCATCAACTTTTGACAACTATGATTATAGAAATAAACATAATCGACTTGCCCCAAGTTCCCCTTGCCCCATATTATATGGAATAAGAGGCGATGATGAAAAAGAATTAATACGCGCCAGTGCTCTCATCAAATCTGAGAAAGTTGACTGCTGGATGATTTTTGAGACCAATCAGGGTACTGATGATCATCTTTTAAATAGGAACGTAAGTGATGTGCAGCCATATCAATCAGTTATAATAGATGGTGCTGTAGAAACAAATCCACATACAATAAAAGGTGGCCATGTCATCTTCACAATTAAAGACGCTACAGGAAAAATTGATTGTGCTGCCTATGAGCCTACAAAGGAGTTTAGAAGAGTCATTAGAGAGCTATGCGCAGGAGATATTGTTGAAGTTTATGGTGGTGCAAGAAAGAAGCCTTTAACTGTCAATATTGAAAAAATAAAGATAAAACATCTAGCAAAACAGGTTGAAAAAATAGAGAACCCCGTCTGTCCTAAATGTGGTAAACACATGAAGTCAAAAGGGAAAGATCAAGGCTATAAATGTATAATCTGTAGTAGAACGAGTAAGAAACCGATGACGAAAGAAAAAAAACGGGCAATTAAAACTGGTTTTTATGAGGTTCCGGTTTGCGCTAGAAGGCATTTGAGTAAACCATTGAAGCGAATGGTACCATAAGTCTTTTTAAGGGGTTTTTGCTACTTGGTTTCTAAAACCTATTGCGGGTGTAGTGTAGTCTGGTATCACTTAAGCTTGCCAAGCTTAAAACTCGGGTTCAAATCCCGGCGCCCGCATGTATCTTTGCAAATTACAAACTTTTTAAACCATAAGTTTCTAATACCGTAGTTTACTACCTGTTTCAAAAATTGGAAGTTTAGTCTATGATAAAATTGGATTTACATGTTCATTCGCAATATTCAGAAGATGGTGCTGGCCATCCTAAAGATATAATGAAACAGCTTCAAATAAAAGGATTACGAGGGATGGCAATAACTGACCACAATTCTATAGAAGGGTCATTAGAAGCTCTCAAACTTAAACCTAAAGACTTCATTATAATTCCCGGTATAGAAATTTCAACTGCTGACGGTCATCTCATAGCATTAGGTATAAAAGAAAACATCCCTAGAGATCTGCCTGTCGAAGAAACTGTAGATAAAATTATCGACGCCGGCGGAATAGCTATTGTACCTCATCTTTTTAGAAGAATGTCAGGTATAAAAAAAGAAAAACTTCAAGTAATCTATGAAAAGATCCCCGCAATTGAAGTATTCAACGGCTGCAGTCTACCAGAAACAAACATAAAAACAGCAAAAGTTGCAAAAGAATTCAAACTCGGCGGAACAGGTGGCAGTGACGCACATGATCCGTCATACGCAGGATATGGCTATACAGTTATAGAATCAACGGATATGGATATAGATTCTATTCTATCAGAAATTATTAAGAAAAAAACATGGGGCACTGGAACTACAATACCCCTACAAGTAAGACGCGATCGGATGTTAAAAGCAATTAGACAGTTCTTCGAGCGCGGTTTTAAGCGAATTTAATTTTTAATGTAAAGACAAATATTTAAAACTCATTACACGATATAATTTTTAATGAGTGATAATGAACTTGTTGAAGATCTAAGAGAGAAAATCAGCAATATGGAAGAGAGAATTAAAGCGATAGAAAAAGAACAAAGAATGATACGTGAGGATATTTTATCAGGAAGAGCAAAAGAACGTATGCAACATAGATTACTAGAGAATGATCAAAAAAAGAGTGAAGAGTTAAAGAAAAAATTAGATAAAGATATCAAGATTGGAATTTAGAATCGTAAGTCCCTTCATCTATAGCTTTCTGAATCTCTTGTGGTTTTTTCCCTTCTACAGTTATGCCCATCGACACGCAAGTTCCTATGATTTCCTTTGTTTTTTTCTTAAGATTTTTACCTAGAAGATTGCTGTGCTTCATCTTGGCAACTTTTATTGCTTGATCTACGGTGAGATTTCCGACCTTTTTCGTGGAAGGGGCACCTGAACCTTTCTCCAGCTTGAGTTCATTAAGAATCAGCGATGATGCCGGAGGTGTGCCTACCTCGACTTCAAATTTTTTCGTCTTTGGATCAACAATAACTTTCACTGGAACTTTCATTCCATCAAATTGCTTGGTTTTTTCGTTGATTGTATTGACGATCTGTATTATGTTTACACCCAGTGGACCAAGTGCTGGGCCAAGTGGCGGACCTGCGGATGCTTTTCCTCCGTCAACAAGTGCTTTAATTGTATCTGCCATATTTGATTACGCTCCCTCTTCTTTCTTTTTTTCTTCTTCTTTTCGTTTGATTACTCTGACTTGTTCACCACGGACAGTAATTGGTATCGGAACAACTGATTCAAAGAGTTCCACGGTGATTTCTTCCTTTGTATCATCTATATGTGTAACCTTTGCAGTTTCTCCTCTGAATGGACCTGCAACCATTTCGACCACATCACCCTCTGCTATCTTTGCAACTGCAGATGCGGGTATTAGAAAATGCGCTATTTGTTCTATGGGCGTATCGCCTTCAAGCATATTTCTAGCGTAAGAAACTGTTTTAATCATATCCTTTATGCGTTCTATGTCGTAGCTTTCAACAAATATATACCCTCTGAGTTCCGGTGTAACTAGGATTGATGTGATCTTTATTTTCGATTTGTCAGCTCTGCTGTTGATAAGGTCAGCCGTGTTTTGCTCTTTACCAACTTGAGTTTTTATTGCAAATATCTTTGTTTTTTCTTCACTGCTTGCTTCAAAATCTGTATTTTGCATAATATCACACTATTTTATCAATCCAATAGTTCTTGCTATCCAAGGTGCAACTTCTGTGACTAAAAGGAAAATAAGAAAACCTAACCCACCTATAAGCAAGATTCCTATTCCAGTTATCATCGAGGTTTTTGTATACTCTTCATTGGTAGGTTTGCGAGCCATTTTTAAGACCCTGCCGTATTTACCTGACCCGAATCCTTTCTGTTTTGCCTCTAGTTTATTTTGTAATTCCGTTGCCCGTTCCATGAATTTTTTATCGCTTTTAATTTTATCACTTTTAAATAACTTCACTATTTTACACCTCTAATGAGTGTTAATCGTCAAATAAATAGGTATATATAAAGAATTTGGCTGACTTCATTTCCATACAGTAACTAGTTTAATCTTTAGAAGCTAAAGCTAGTTTGTCTAGTTACTATGCTACAAAGTCAATGCCGTACTCTTTATTTTCATATGATCTCTGCGATGGACCTAGAATTTGTTTTGATTTAACGCCAGTAATGACCAACATTGCACGAATGTTTTTCCTGAGCTCTGGATCTATCGTAGTTCCCCAGATTATGCGAGCATTGGGATCAACTCTTGAATAAACTTCTTCGACAACTCGTTCGGCTTCGCCTATCGTCATATCTTCGCCTCCAGTCACATTGACCAGAGCGCCAGTAGCTCCAGAGATATCGACCTCAAGCAGTGGCGAGTTAAGTGCTTCTACAACGGCATTTACTGCTTTGTTTTCACCCTCGGCTTCTCCAAGACCAATCATGGCCACTCCACCGCGTTTCATGATAGTTTTTAGATCTGCAAAATCTAGATTGACTAAACCTGGTTTTGTAATCATCTCGGTTATTCCTTTAATTGATCTCATAAGTACTTCATCTGCAACTTTGAATGCAGCATTCAACGCAAGGTTTGGTACAATATCAAGCAGTTTGTCGTTTGGTATAACAATAACTGTATCGCAGGCATCTCTCAAACGTTTCAAACCAGTCTCTGCATTATCCAAACGTACAAGACCTTCGACTCTAAAAGGAAGGGTGACAACACCTATTGTAAGAGCTCCAACCTCTTTGGCAATCTGGGCAACAATTGGGGCAGAACCAGTACCAGTACCACCACCAAGCCCGCAAGTCACAAAAACCATATCTGCCGGCGCAATCGCATTACGTATGTCGTCCTCACTCTCCATTGCAGCCTCCTCACCAACTTGGGGAAGAGAACCTGCGCCAAGACCGCGAGTAAGATGACGACCAATTAGCACTTTATGCGGCGCAGTAGATATCAGAAGATGTTGGGCATCGGTGTTAAGAGCAATCAAGTCTGCTCCACTTATCTTTGCCTCTATACATCTTGAAATAGTATTGGTTCCGGCACCGCCACAGCCGATAACCTTTATTTTAGTAACTAAACCCTGCAATACCTCTTCCAATTCTTTGTTTTTAATGCCCCTACCAATTGTATCTCTAGTAAGCGAACCTCTTAAATTATCGGTTTTTTCTTCGGATTTCTTGGCTTTATTTTCTCTATTTTTTCTATTCTCATTGGCGACAACTTCTTCAACAATTTTTCTCATCTAAATCACCATGCCCTCACAACAATAAACCCCACTATTGTGATTATTATTATATTTTTTGCAATATTGTAAAGGAATTGCGATTATTAAATATTTCCAAAAAAATACTAAATAATCTCTAAAGAAAAATCCTTATTCTTCGTACTATGTGTTATATAACCTAAAGAAATACGATCTGCAAAAGATGCGTAGTTGACTATGTTGTCTGGAGTAACTCCGCCGGATATTTCAATAATAATATTACTATCTAGCCCTCTAATTTTCTTTGCAATGCTTTTACCTAATTCGGGATTAAGATTATCCAACATTATCACATCAACTTTCATCTTTGCTGCGGTAAGTGCATCAGCTAGGTTTTCTACTTCAACCTCTATGATTTTATCATGAACCCTCTGTTTTACTCTTTTAATTGCTTCTTCAACCGAACCAATACATTTGATATGATTGTCTTTGATTATAACAGCATCATACAAACCAAACCGATGTGATTCTCCCCCACCAAGCACAACAGCCTTTTTTTCATATTTGCGGAAACCTGGCGTTGTTTTTCTTGTAGCCGCTATTGTTACTCGTGGGTTTATCGCTCTGCATTTATCAACAAGTTTCTTTGTCTCTGTGGCAATGCCGCTCATTCTACAGATGAAGTTAAGAGCCAATCTTTCACCCTTAAGAATAGAGCGTACAGGTCCTTTAATATTAGCTACAATCGTCTTCTCTTTTACAAAATCACCATCATTAACCTGCAACCTAACTTCAGCTCCTGACCTTTCAAATACTAGTTTTGCCTCTTCAAGTCCAGCGACGATGCAATCTTCTTTTGCAATAATATGTGCTTTAGCCGCTTCATCGGTAAACAAAGAATCTGAAGTTATATCTCCTTTTTTATCTAGATCCTCTAGCAGATATTTATCAACATTATCCATAACAATATTTTTTATAGTAATGCCTGTTTTAAGGTTTTGGGAGAATTATGAAGCTTGGAATTATTGGTTGTGGCGCCATTGGAACTGATGTCGCAAAGGCTGCAGACAAAATGAAAGAAATCGAAAATATCTATCTTTTTGATATTAACAAAGCCGCTTCAGACAAACTGTGTAAGACTGTTAAAAAAGCAAAAATAAAACCGGTAGAGGAATTCTTGGATGACGTTGATATCGCGTTCGAAGCCGCATCACAGCAAGCTGTCATAGAATATGGGGTAAAAGTCTTGGAATCAGGAAAAGACCTGGTGATTATGAGCATCGGGAGTTTATTTGACGATGCTTTTCGGAAAAAAATGGAGGATACGGCACGAAAAAACAATTGCAAAATCTATTTGCCATCTGGTGCCGTCTGTGGGATTGACGGCGTACTTGCCGCCAGTATGGGAAAACTTGACAGCGTCACTCTCGTTACAACAAAGCCACCCGCATCTCTTGGCAAAAAAGTTGATGAACGAACTATCATTTTTGAAGGAAGTGCACGTGAAGCAGTTAAGCAATTTCCAAAAAATATCAATGTTGCCGCGTGTCTTTCCATTGCCGGAGTTGGATTTGATGAAACAAAAGTGGAGATTGTTGCTGACCCAGTAGAAACTAGGATCAGTCATAAAATATTGGCCCATGGAAACTTCGGTCGACTCAGAGCAGAAGTAGAAAACATGCCAAATCCAAATAATCCCCAGTCAAGTTATATGGCATCTCTGTCGGCCATTGCTGTATTGAAAAAAATCATTGATCCCATACAAATAGCCTAAATAAATGCCAAACAGCAACTTTGTAAAGGTGTAAAGATAAAACGCACATTTAAATATCGGAATTTCTGAAAAAAAATGATTTTTTACGGTAACTAAAAGCTAAATATCCCTCGTTATTTACTTTCTCAGAATGAAATTTGAAATTAAAGATAGAGACGCCGCTGGGCGAATATGCAAACTTACAACCAAACACGGAGTAGTTACTACTCCAAATCTCATGCCAGTGATTAACCCAAACAAGATGCTTATCACCCCAAAAGAAATGAAAAAGCTCTTTGGCACTGATATAGTTATCACAAATTCTTATATAATTAACAAAGACGAAGAACTTAGAGAGAAAGCACTGAAAAATGGAGTTCACAGGCTTATAGATTTTGATGGACCAGTCATGACAGACTCTGGAACTTTTCAGTCCTACATCTACGGAGAGATAAATGTAGATCCTATAGAGATTGTAAAATTTCAAAGAGACATCGGAAGTGACATAGGAACAATCTTGGATATTTTTGGAACTCCCGATCAAACTAAAAAAGAAGCAGAAAAAGGAATGAAAGAGACCATCAAACGAGCGAAAAAGAGCATACCTATGAAAAATGATATGCTGCTTGCCTGTACCGTTCAGGGTTCCATTTACCCGGATCTAAGAGAGACATGCGCCAAAGAACTGAGTAAAATAGATGCGGATTTCTTTCCAATTGGTGGCGTAGTACCTCTGATGGAAAATCAACGATATACAGACCTTGCGCGATGCATTCTCTCTGCCAAAAGAGGCTTAGATCCATCAAAACCCGTTCATTTATTTGGAGCAGGTCATCCACTGGTTTTTCCTTTAGCTGTTGCACTTGGTTGTGATTTCTTTGATTCCTCAGCATATGCAAAATATGCCGATGATGGAAGGATGATTTTACCTGAAGGGACGGAAAAGCTAGAAGATTTGGAGGAACTTCCGTGTTGTTGTCCCGTTTGTACTAAATTTACTGCATCTGAACTTAAAAAGATGGAAAAAAACGAAGTTTCTCTGCAGTTAGCAAAGCATAACTTATACGTTAGTTTTGCTGAGATTAAAAAGATTAGAAGTGCCATTGTTGAAGGAAATCTTTGGGAGCTTGTGGAAAGAAGAGCTGGTTCAAATCCATATTTACTCGATGCTTTGAGAGAGTTGAGAAAAAAAGAAAATAAAGAATGGCTAGAACGATTTGAACCGGCCAGTAAAAACAAAGCATTATTTTATACTGGGAATCACACCATTCATAGGCCACTCGTCCATAGATGTCATAAAAGACTGTTGAATCGATATGAACCTTCATTTGATACTATTGTTGTTTTTCCAGAAGGAAAGAAACCTTATTCAAGGCATTATTCTGAAAAAATAAAGAAGATACTTGGAAAGAGAAATGTAAGTTTATTGGTAAATTCATATCTTGGTCCTGTACCAATTGAACTTGATGAAATGTATCCTTTTGCTCAATCTGTATTTCCTGAAGTTATTGATAAAGAGACCACAGATGAAGTGGACAGGATATTTAGTAAATTTACAAAAAATAGAAAAATAATATTTTGGAAAGGTAACAAAACTTTAAAAGAATTGTCTGAATCGAAAGATAAAAAAAGGGAAGACGTAGATTTAAGGAGAATTTCTTCTGTTGTAGATATGCAGTTTGGAAAAGGTGCCTCTAAGGCACTATTGAATGGAAATGTAGAGATTGTTAAATCAAAGAATACTGATAAAATACGCAATGTTCATGTTGATGGCCGTCACATACTATCTATGCGTGCTGAAGATGGATTGTTTACTTTGAAAATGGGTGGGGCACAGCTTCTTCACAGTTTTTTCAAATTTCCGAAACTGCGAGTAACAGTAAAGGAAGACGCGATGCCGTTTATAAAAGAAGGAAAGAGTGCTTTTGCTAAGTTCGTGGCAGACTGCGACCCAAATTTACGCCCATTCGACGAGTGTCTTATTGTCGATGAAAAGGATAATTTATTGGCTGTCGGTAGAACACTATTAAACAGGGATGAAATGCTATCATTTGAGTATGGCATGGCCGTTAAAACAAGAGAAGCTATTGTTTAAGTTTGTCGTAGTTTTGGGAAATCATTATAAGTTCCAAGATGTTGTATTTTTCTGAATAGAAATGACTGAACATAATCCTGATTTTAAACAGCCCCCTTGGGTTTATGGTCCAAAGGAAACCATGGATTGGATAGAAGCAACAAATCCAAGCGAAAAAAGAGATAAAAAACCAGAAAAAAGGAGCGGCAATGCTATATTGAAAAACATACATATCCAGTTGGATCTTGATGCAGAACAAAGAAGAATAGATTCACCAACTGTCTTTTCAGGAATATTATCGAAAATTACGGGAAATACATATGTTGAGGAGCATTTTGACCTTCTTTCAACTGCCGAAAGTGTGTTGAGGGCGCTTGCCAAGGCCAGATTTCAGCATACCGTTAAAATACTTATTGATAAAAAAATACAGCATGACCACCCTGAAATTACTTCTGATTTAAAAAAAGCCATTGATATTCTCAAGGGAATCTCTCTTGATATAAACCAATGCAAAATCCTTGAAATTACTTCTCTTTCAGATGGTGCACATAGATGTACTGCCGAAATAAAAATCAAAAAGATTCATAAGAAAAAGGAGCATGCAATTGAAATTCTGATGAAAGGGAGAATAAAGGAAGAGTCATATCATGTGTTTCTCAATTACTTAAATGAGAAATTAAAGGTTAAAAATATCTTAAAATGAAATTCGTCAATAGACGTAACTAAAATACACAATTATAAAAGCAATAAATTGTTTTCTGGAGAATTAAATAAAGGAGGTGCATTAATACGTCGAATGAAAAATCATCTAAAGTCTCTGGTTTCTATAAACTGCCAGTTAATAAGAGAATAGAATTTGTAGAACAATTCTCAGATTTGAGCAAAGAGGAGGTAGGTTTGTTTTCATCTTGCCTTAGCATAGAAGTTGCAGATAGAATGATCGAGAATGCACTTGGAACATTTGAGTTGCCGCTAGGTGTTGCAGTTAATTTTCTCATTAATGGAAAGGATTACCTTATTCCGATGGCAACAGAGGAATCAAGTGTTGTAGCTGCTGCAAGCAACGCAGCAAAGATTGCTAGAGGCAAAGGTGGATTTAAGACCGAATGCTCAAAACCCTTAATGATTGGTCAAATTCAAATTTTGAATGTAGAAGATATTGCCGATGCGGCACAAAAAATCATGGGTCATAAGAAAGAAATCTTACGACTTGCAAATGCCCAAGACAAAATTCTTGTAGATTTTGGTGGCGGAGCAAAGGACCTAGAGGTGCGAATACTTAACAGTCCCCTTGGAAAAATGATTGTTGTTCATTTGATTGTTGATGTTCGTGATGCCATGGGGGCAAATGCTGTTAACACAATGTGTGAGGCGTTGGCACCATCTCTTGAGGAATTAACAGGCGGAAAAGTAAGGCTAAAGATTCTTTCAAATCTTGCTGATAAAAGAATATTCAAGGCTAAAGCCATCTTTGATAAAGAAACAATGGGTGGAGAGCACGTTGTTGATGCGTTTCTTGAATCCTACATACTAGCAACTATTGATCCATACCGAGCAGCTACACACAACAAGGGCATTATGAATGGCATAGATGCATTAATCATTGCAACTGGAAACGACTTCCGCGCAATTGAAGCAGGAGCCCATGCCTATGCGTCACGAAACGGGAGCTATTCCTCACTTACCACATACTACAAAGACGAAAATGGGAATCTTGTGGGAGAAATAGAGCTGCCTCTTGCAGTAGGTATTGTAGGCGGTGCGGCTAACATGCATCCTAAGGCAAAGCTTTGCAGAAAAATACTTGGCATAAAAACTGCTCAAGAGCTTGCTGAAGTTGTCGCAAGTCTAGGACTTGCACAAAACTTTGCTGCAGTCTTTGCTCTCTCAACAGTAGGAATTCAAAAAGGACATATGTCGCTACATGCAAAAAACATAGCAGTCATGGCTGGCGCAGAAGGAAAAGAAATCGACAGCCTGGCAGAACAATTGATCAAAGAAAACAAGATAAAACTTGATCGAGCAAAAGAAATACTCGAAAAGATGAGAAAGACTAGATAATGCCTTCAGTAATGTCTTCTGGTTCTCTCTCGCAATAGTAGCATTTTATCCTTGGTGGATCTTTGCCTATAACGTGAAATCTACTTTCCACGGGTTCTCGGGCATTGGAAATACACGTAGGATTTGAACATTTGGCAATCCCTACCACTTCGTCTGGCAGTACCACTTTGTGTTTTTTGATAACCTCATAATCTCGAATAATATTGATGGTGGCTTTTGGGGCAATCAAAGCGATTTTATCGAGTTCTTTTGGATCCAACTCTCGGTTTTCGACTTTGACAATGTCTTTCTTCCCCATTTTACCAGATACATTCATCGCAACACTCACGACCGAAGAGGTTGATTCTGGAATTTTTAAGATACGAAGAACCTTTAATGCACGTCCTGGTGTGATATGGTCGATGACCGTTCCATCTTTGATTGGAGTGACTTTTAGTTCTTTCATAATTTTTAATCTCCTAAGATGAGAGAGAGTAGTGCCATTCTGACAGGAACTCCATTGAATGCTTGCTTGAAATACAGTGCGTGTTTTGTTTTATCTACCTCAGGATCTATTTCCACAATTCGTGGTAATGGATGCATCACAATAAGATTCTCTTTTGCCTGTTTTAAAAGAGTTGAGTCAACCTTATAGCTACCGACAACGCGATTATATTCTTCTGCGTCAGGAAATCGTTCTTTCTGAATCCTTGTCACATAAAGAACGTCTGCATCTTTGATTGCTTTCTCCAGGCTAGTCGTACTCATCGGCTCTACACCTAGCTCCTTACATTCATTAATCACTTCTTTTGGCATCTTCAACGATTCTGGGGAAACAAAGGTCAAATCCGCTTTAAACATGGACAGTGCATAGGCTAGGGAATGGACGGTTCGACCGTACTTCAGATCACCAAGCAGGACTACGTTATTTCCCTTGATCTTCTTCTTTTCCATCAAGATGGTAAATAAGTCAAGAAGACATTGCGTTGGATGTTGTCCTGCTCCATCTCCTGCATTTAAAACTGGTGCTTTAGCAAATTCTGCCGCAAGTCTTGCCGCTCCCTCTTGAGGATGCCTTATTACAATTGCATCACTATAGGAGTCGGCCATTCGTATGGTATCTGCCAGATTCTCTCCTTTTTTCTGCGAAGTTGCACTGGGTTCTGCGAAACCTATTACTCGACCACCCAATCTATTCATTGCACTTTCAAAACTAAGCCTAGTACGGGTGCTTGGTTCAAAAAACAGTGAACAGAGTATCTTTTCTTTTAAAACATTGGTATGTTTTTCTCCATTAGCATATGGTATCATTTTTTGGGTATAATCTAGGAGATACTCAATTTCTGTCTTAGAAAAATCCTTTATTGAGATTATGTCTCTTCCCTTGAAATTCATATGAATCAAAAGGAAAGAGATGCATAAATGACTTAATAAACTTTTTAATTTGCAAAAATTTAAAAAATAGGCTAAAATTAGGAAAATATATTAATATAATAAACGTCGTATACTATTATGATAAGAGCTGTCCAATAAGTTATATATATGGTAATCGACTAGATAAGTTATAAGTAAAAATTAGGGTAAGGTTATATATGCAAGAAAATATAAAATCCAAGAAGGAGAGATTAGAGAAATTACGCATTATTCTGGATAATCCTTCCAATGGAAAATTGCATCCTGAAGATGAAAAACATCTGGAGGCATTACGTAGAAGATTAATTGGATCTCCTAAAGAAAGTGCTGTTTATATTTATAAAAGTTACAAAGAAGATAGCAAAGAAAAAATTGATCCTTTGAGACCACTGGTTAAAATTTATCAAAAGGAAGAAAAAAAGGAATTTATTGCACCAGAGATAAAACATGCAGAACCTGAAGAAAAACAAGAAGAAAGAACATACAAAGACGAAGAACTGTATGAAGTTGAAAAAGTTGAGATTAAAGGACCCGAATTTTTAGAAGTTAAACCCAAAGAAGCCACAGAAAAGAAAGAAAGAATTTCTACGTTAGAAACAGAAGAAAGTCCAAAGATTCCGGATATTGAATCAAGTGATGTCGAAGACGAAAAATTACCTGAATGGGAACCGGTAGACACCAAAAAACCAAAAGTTTACGAGGAAGAAACAAAAGAAGAAACTAAACCGGAAATGCCAGAAGAATTGCCCTTGCCTAAGCAAGAAAAGGAATACGAATTAAATGAATTTAGACCTAAAGTTGCTGAAGAAGACGTGAAAAAAACTGATTTTGCCGAAAAGGTATTTTTACCTTTAGAAAAGAAAGAAGATGAGGAATTAGAATTTAGAGAATCAGAAGAAAAATCTGAATTTAAAGAAGAGACTTTTGAACAAAAAGAGGAAATGACTCTAGAAGAAGAACGTCAAGAAGAAATTTCAACTTTAGGCAGAGATAGCAAAATAGATATTTTCAAAGATATAAAAAGTATAGATGAAGAAACTGCAGTTTTGTTATATGATAACGGCTTTACTTCCATCGATGTTGTAAAAAAAGCATCTTTGCGAGATTTAACTAGAATAAAAGGTATCAGAAAGAAATTGGCCAAAAATATTAAAAGAGAAATAGAACAAAAGCCTAAAGAATCGGCAACTGAGATCAAAGGAGAGCCGAGCGAATATTTCATTCTTGATGAAAAAATTGAGGAGGAAGATGCTAAAAAAATTGACGAGAATATATCGAGGCATGAATTTTTAGAGGATGACAAAGACTTTTTTGGAGAAGAAGATGAGGTCATCAAGGAAAATAAAAAAATAGATGTTTTTAAGGATATAAACAATATAGATGAAAAAACAGCCTCGTTGCTTTATGAAAACGGAATTAAATCCATTGATGTCCTAAGAGGAAAATCGGTCAGAGAATTGACAAGGATAAAAGGAATTAAAAGAAAACTTGCTAAAATGATAAAAAAAGAGATAAAAAGCATGGACAAAAAAACTGAAAGCATGAAAGATTACGATGAGAAATTGGTCCATGGTATAAAAGATGAGCCATTTGTTGAAGAAAAAGCACATGATGAAGAATGGGAATCTTATGGCACGGATGAAATGCAAAAGCGAGGCTATACGTACGAAGATTATACTCTTTATAAAAAGAAAATTGAAACCAAGTCTGGTAAAAAACGGTTTGTTCGTTTTTTTAGTAAGGCAGAGCCAGATGAAGGAGAGCCTTCTGAATTGCCTACGGGCTTTGAAGTAAAGGTTAATAAAAAAACTGGTCTACCCTATTTAAAGAAGAAAAAATAGAGATAAAAATATTATCAAGATTTATAAATCATCTTTTGCATTAGCTTTATTTGTGTAAGAGCAATGAAATGGAATGGTCCGTTAAACAAGATAGACGACTTTAGATACGAGATTCCTAAAAGTTATAGGGGAGAAAAAAATAATCTGGATATGCGAACATCTGCTGTTATTTACGCAGATGAGGACATGATTTCTTCCATTAGAACTGATAACGCTCCTGAGCAAGCTGCCAATGTGGCTATGCTTCCAGGCATCGTTGGAAAATCGCTTGCCATGCCAGATATCCATTGGGGGTACGGTTTCCCGATTGGTGGTGTGGCTGCCGTAGACGCAGAAAACGGCGTAATTTCACCAGGAGGCGTCGGCTATGATATCAACTGCGGCGTGCGATTGATAAAAACTAGCTTGCATGCTTCCGATTTAGATGCTGAAAAAATCCATAATCTTATCGATGAGATGTTTCGGAATGTTCCTTCTGGTCTTGGTTCCAATGCCAAAGTTCGCCTCAGCAGAAAGGAACTGGAAGATGTGCTCAAATTAGGAGCTCGCTGGGCTGTCGAAAACAGTTATGGCTGGGATAGAGATCTTGAGTATTTAGAGGAGAACGGATGTTTACAACATGCTGACGTGAGCAAGGTTTCTGAGATGGCAAAACAGAGAGGAGCGCCTCAGCTCGGTTCTCTTGGAGCCGGCAATCATTTCTTGGAAATCCAAAAAGTCGCTGAAATTTACGACAAAAAAGCAGCAAAAGTTTTTGGCGTAGAAACTATAGGACAAATAATGGTAATGATTCATACTGGCTCTCGTGGATTTGGTCATCAGGTGTGCACCGATCATCTGCGAGTGTTAGAACAAGCTGTGAATAAATACAACATTTGGCTTCCCGATCGACAACTAGCATGCGCTCCTGTAAATTCCAAAGAAGGACAGGATTATTTGAAAGCGATGGCATGTGCCGCGAATTTCGCCTGGTGCAACAGACAGATGATTGTTCATTGGGTGCGAGAATCCTTTGAAAAAATATTGAGGAACAGTGCAGAAAGTATGGACATGAACATCATCTACGACGTTTGCCATAACATTGCTAAGCTTGAAGAGCATGAGATTGAAGGCAAGAAGAGGAAGGTATATGTGCACAGAAAAGGAGCGACACGCTCGTTTGGACCAGGTAAAAGCGAAGTTCCCTTAAAGTATAGAGATATCGGTCAGCCTGTGTTAATTCCAGGAGATATGGGAACAGAAAGTTACCTACTTCGCGGTACCACGGCAAAGGAAACATTTGGATCGACATGCCATGGCGCAGGGAGAGTGATGTCCAGGAACGAAGCGGTGGGACGATGGCGCGGTGAGACTATTCTTAATGAATTGAAAAAGAAGGGAATCTACGCGCATCCTGCGAGTTTGAAGGTCATGGCTGAGGAAGCTCCAGATGCATATAAAGATGTGACTCAAGTGGTCAATGTAACACATGGTGCGGGCCTTTCTCTCAAAGTTGCAAAACTGTTGCCGTTGGGCGTAGTGAAAGGATAATTTTGTATTCCTTGTGTTCACCAATTAATTTTAAATGCTAGAAGCTGTATTATAGGTATCGGATGGTGATGCATTGGAAGAAGTTGAAATTTGTGATTTTGAAGAAGTAGATCTTAAAGGTGCTACTGTTATCGCTGGTTTTCCTTCGATAGGCCTAGTTAGTACTATTGCTGCTAATTATTTAATTGATGCTTTGAATTTAAGACAGATAGGTTGTGTAAATTCTTCACAGTTTCCTGCGTTATCAGTCGTTCACACTGGAGAACCACTTTCCCCAGTTCGCATCTATGCAGGAACAGAAAAAAATGGAGAGAAAATCGTTGTTTTTGTCTCTGAATTTAAGCCAAAACCTACACTTATCAACGCTATCTCAGAAACCATCATGAAGTGGGTTGTCAAAAAGGGATGCAAGTTACTGATATCTCCTGAAGGAATGGTTGTCGAAGGAAAAGAATCGGAAGGAGGACAAGCGGCCGATGCATATGCGATTGGATCCACTGAGAATGCCAGGCGCATGTTAACATCAAAGAAGATAGCACAATTCACAAACGGTATTATAGCGGGTGTTTCAGGAGTGTTGCTTAACCTAGGCAAGCAGTCTAATTTTGATGTAATATCCATACTGGCTGAGGCACATCCAAACTATCCTGATGCGCGAGCCGCAGCAGCATCAATAAACGTTATGGCTCTGATAACAGAAATAGAGATAAATGTGTCTCCACTTTATGAAGAATCTGAGCGCATCGAAAAACAACTCCAGAAATTCCACAAACAGGCAAAACCAATGGTAGGCGCAAGCCAAGCACCACAGCCGAACATGTACGGATAATCTAAATCGTTACAGTATTTAAGCTTAAAAAACGGCATAATTCTATTATAACTAAGTTTAAAACATATTTGTACATTATTTTTTATTAATTATGAAAAAAATACCTAAAGGTCATCCTCGCTATCTTTCTCTAGCTACTAGAGAGAAAATTTCGCAAGCGATGAAGAAAGGCATTGCTCATGAAACTGGACTTATTGCCCACGGTAGGGGAGAGGCTTTTGATTATTTACTCGGTGAAAAGACGATACTATTCGCAGATGATGCTGCAAAGGTTGCAGCTGCTGCATTACTTATTTCTAAAAGTCCCGTAATATCAGTTAATGGAAATGTTGCCGCTTTAGCTGCAGAGGAATGTGTCAATCTAGCAAGTGTTATTCCTGCAAAGCTTGAGGTAAATCTTTTTCATAGGACTGATAAACGTATAAATAAGATCATATCTGAATTAAAAAAATGTGGAGCAAAAAAAGTATACGGCAAAAAAGCAGATGCAAGGATTCCTGGTTTGAATCATGACAGAGGCCTATGTGATAGGGAAGGTATTTTCTCTGCTGACGTTGTCCTTGTTCCATTGGAAGATGGCGATAGATGCCAAGCCTTGAGAGATATGAATAAGTTGGTTATAGCAATTGATTTGAATCCTATTTCCAGGACGGCCAGGATGGCAAATATAACTATCGTTGATAATGTCACTAGAGCCATTCCAAATATTGAAAAATGGGTTAAGAAATTGAAAAATGAGGATGAGAAAAAGCTAAGAAAATTAGTCGAATCGTGGGATAATGAAAAAAATCTACGCGAAGTGCTGTCCTTTATTTCAAAAAGACTAAATTCGTTGTATTTATTAGGTGAACGTATGGAATCCTACAGAAGTCACTATTCCAAGGACGTAACTAAGGAAGATTTTGGTAAATCTATCACTGTTGCAGGTTGGGTTGAAGACACCCGAAATATTGGTTCTATTGCCTTTGTTATTATTCGCGATAAAAAAGGAACTCTTCAACTTACACTTCTCAAAAAGAAAACTCCAGAAATATTTGAAAAACTAACATCCTTGCCAAGAGAATCGATTATATCTGTTAAAGGTCTTTGTAAAGAGAATGAAAAGGTAAGAAATGGATATGAAATTCTACCAGAAACTTTTGAGATTTTATCTGTTGCAGAAACGCCATTACCATTAGGCATAGTAGATAAAGTTGAATCAGATTTTGACACAAGATTAGATAACAGAGTTATTGATTTGAGAAAACAAGAAACTCAGGCAATATTCAAAATAAGAAATACTGTTATTGCTGCTGTTCATGAATATCTGCGATCTCAGAATTTCATAGAAGTGCATACCCCAAAGATTATTGCAAGTTCCTCTGAAGGCGGAACCGATGTTTTTAGAGTTAAATATTTTGAAAGGGAGGCGTTTTTGGCTCAGTCCCCGCAGTTGTATAAACAGATGCTGATGGCAACAGGTTTGGATAGAGTGTATGAAATTGCGTGGTATTTCAGAGCCGAAGAGCATAATACGCGTAGGCATCTTAATGAATCCACTGCTGTAGATTTAGAAATGGCCTTCATAAATAACGAAGAAGATGTAATGAAAGTTCTAGAGGGACTTGTTCATTGTATGTGGAAAAAGGCAAGTGAATGCAAGGACGATCTTGACGTTTTAAATAAAAAAGTTACTATACCAAAGTTACCTTTTAAACGAGTGAAATACGATGATGTAATTAAAAAGTTAAATAAAAAAGGCAGCAAGATAACTTGGGGTCAGGATCTAGGTGCTGAAGAAGAAAAACTTCTTGGCGAAATAATGAAAGATGAGGGTTACGAGTTTTATTTTATCACTAAATATCCTCTAGAGGCTAAGCCCTTTTATACAATGCCTGAAGGCGATAAATACTCGCGAGGATTTGATCTGGAATGTAAAGGCGTTGAAGTTGCTTCTGGGAGCCAGCGCATACATGATGAAAAATTGTTGAAAGAAAGACTGAAGACATGCAATCTTAATCCCATAGATTTCGAGTCATATCTCAAAGCATTTAGGTATGGTATGCCACCTCATGGTGGTTTTGGTTTTGGTATCGAGCGGTTTTTGATGGAGTTGCTCGATATAAAGAATATTAGGGAGTGTATTCTGTTTCCAAGAGATAGGACAAGACTAACACCTTAATTTTTTTATATTCTCCTATTTAATGATGGAAATGTTTTATTTTTATATACTTTTATAAGAATATTTATATATTAGTAAGTATACTTTATTAATTAATAAATATAATTAGGTGAGAAAAATGAAAAATTCAAAGAGAAAAATATTGATTGCGAGTTTCTCCGCAGTTTTGATGCTGATGTTACCTTTAGCCAGTGCTGTTACTGATACTAAAACTGTTCAAAACCTTCAAGTTCAACAATCAAAACAAGAATTATCAATAAAAGCTAATGAAAATAGGCGTGGATTTCTTAAAGTTATCTATATGATAGCGGAAGATATGGTGCAAGAACTACTAGATGCGGGATTGAATGTTAATGAAAACACAGAGGTACTCCAAGCACAGGCGCAACAAATACTTGCAAATGAAGGAGATGCCTTAGCAACAGATTTAAACTCAACAAATTTAAACGAAAATTTATTTGACGTGTTACTAGCTACAAGTGGAAATCCAGTAGGACAAGATATCGGAAATACGGGTGTGGGAGGGACTTCTGGAGGATTATCTAGCTCGCTCGTTGTTCAAATTCAAAACCCTAAGACAGGAATGGAATTAAATGGAACCAGTAGCCAACTTCAGTATTTTGAATCATATGTGAACATATATTCGTATCTAGCTGGTGATGTTTTTACTGGTTTCACCCCTGAACAAATACAAGAAAGATTAGGTTGGATAAATGGCCTTATAAAATTTATTGGTCAAATAACTAATGCAAGTAAAGAATGGCAAGACACCTTCATACCTAATGTAACATGGGTGCAAATAATAGAAGATGATGCATACACTTGGCTTGGAGCCAATATTAGTGTAAAGCAATTTTTTGATACTTTAGAGGCCCACCTACTAGAAAAATATCAAGGCCATCCTCTCATCGGGGTAATTGTTCCAGCTGTTTTACAATGGATATACGATAAATTAAATAAAAAAGTTGGTGATAATTTAAAATCTTTCAAAAATAAATTAACTAAGAGCATAAGACAATTTATTAAAATATGGGGTGGTAAAGATACAAAAACGTCCCCGAGAAAAGCTTTTAGGAAAATAATATTCCTTACTCTGGTAGTTGGTGTGGATGCATGGCTTCTAGCTTTCCATATGAACCCAGTGACATATCCAGGACGTATTGATTCATGGTTATCTGAAATGCATAATGCCAGGTTAAACTTGTCCGATAATTTGACTAAAGTCTATAATTGGTTACAATCAGAACCTTGGCTTGAGGCAGTTCACATTAATGGAACCATAACAGGTTGCACAGACACTGAAACGACACAGGTATACTGTAATAAAAACCCAAACCAGAAAGTTAATGTGACCGGAAACAGTTATTTCAAGGGACTAGATTTTGTTACTTGTGACGAAAGCTATCCCAGAGGTTTACATATATGTGTTACCACAGCTAGTAATTCAAAAGGCACCATACCTTTAGGCAGCCATACTGGGAGCGGGAGCGTAGGTAAGAATATACTCGAAGTCGGTGCATTTTCTGGCGGTAATCTAACCTTGAGCTTCGATTTTAGCGGAATGCAAAAAAGTACTAGTTATCCTAGCGGCTATGCTGTTCAAACACAAACAACGCTACTGACAAAAACTCTAACAACGACACCGTCTAAATAATTGAAATCATAAAGAAAAAAATTAGTTTAGTTAACCCAAATCAGGGTGACTAAACATCTTTTTTTATTTTTCATCGTCTTTATTTTTAAAAAGATTTAGTGCAGGGGACGAGATTTGAACTCGCGGACCACTAAGGACAAGACCCTCAATCTTGCGCCGTTGACCGTGCTTGGCTACCCCTGCAAAACGAGGAGGGCGTCAAAAGAAAAGAGGTTTATTTCAAAAATTTACAGCGTTATAGCTTCATTTGGGCATTCATCGATGCATGTTCCGCAATCAATGCATTCTTCAGCATTTATAACGGCTTTGTCCTTTAGTTCGATAGCTTCTACAGGACAGACTTCAACACATGACCCGCAAGCATCACATTTTTCCGAATCTACTTTTGCAGCCATAATATTTCTCCATAAATCTTTTATTTTTTGGGGATTAAATCCCAGATACCATATTTATCCTTTCTGGTGTTGCAATCCTACAAAAGATTGAGATCTATACCACAGATATCGCTTAATTCTTTATGTAACTTAAGCAAACGTTCTGCGTACTCCTTATGATCTTCATCCAAAGCTCTTTCTATCGCATCTTCAATGTTTTGTCGTTCATATTTATCAATTAGATTGTCAGCATGGCAAACTATCTTCTCTTCCAAAGTTTTAGGTATATAGTCCTTTGGCGGTAGTCCTAGTTTCTTTGCCTCTTCCTTGGATATACCTGCCCCAATGTGCCGTTCGATGATATTTATTATGCTCTGCGGTAAACCTAGTTTCTGAGCGATTTTGGCACCTTCTATTGCATGAAAGATATCATGTGTCTTTGACCGACCTATATCGTGAAGTAGTGCCCCTGCTTCAACAAGTTTAACATCTGCGTCTGTCCTTTTGGCTATCTTTAAAGCTACATCTCGAACTGCTTTGCAATGTCTAACAACATTATCAGAACAACCAGTTTTTTTAAGTAATTCAAGACACTCATCCGGAGAGGGAATCGAACTCATGTTAATACCTGCTCTTCTTTTGAGACAACCTTTTTTCCCTTATTGCTAGGAAGGATTTCTATTTTTCCGTTAAATTTTTTCTTCATCCATCTTCCGGAGGCGTATCGATCCAAGAAAATTGCCAAAGCGGCAACCTCTGAATGAGGCTGGTTACCTACTGAAACATTAAAATCAGCCATATCATAGATTTGAGGAGGGACCTTTTCTGCCCCCACGATTACAAGTAAATCTTTCTTTTTATTAATTTTATTAATTGATTTATCCAGTTCCTCACCATACATTGTAAGATGAACGATTGCACCCTTCCATTGTTTTATTATTTTTTTATAATCTACACCAGTTTCTATTTCAAAATCTCCTCCAAAACGTTTGCATATAGAACTGATGTTTTTTTCAATTTTTGTATCTTTGGTATCTATTATAATCTTATTAGCATCAAAAGCACGTGCCACTAAAGCCACATGAGTGGTTATACGTTTATCACGATCAATTCTATGTCCTATTCTTAAAACAGTTATCATCTAGATCTACGTTCCAACCCATTTTTCGAGAATTAAGTTAATTCTTAGAGTAAAATATTATTTCCTTTTCCTCTTAAAAAGTATTCTATCCACGGCTTGATCTAACTCTTGTGCAGGTTTTTGTGTGTCTTCTTTATCTATATTATCCACGTTTTTTTCTATTGATTTTACATCTCGCCAGATTCTTTGGTCATCGGCTTTCTCATCCTTCGTCTGAGTTGCAGATTGTTTTTTTGGTGCTGCTCCTTCAGAATAGAGCGTTTCTTTATATTCCGCTAACTTTGGTTTTTTTGATAGTACGGGCGCTTCACATTCTGGTTCTTCTTTTGATTTAGACTTGCCAAATTTCCATTTAGCCATATGTTATGTCCCCCAAGAGATATTTAAGTAGGTTAACGTTGTTTTTATTGATAAATCTTTTCTCTGTAAAATTAAAATAAAAATTCTTTATAAATTTGGCCTTTCGAAAAGCATTTATTCACTTCACCTTATTCAAAGGTCTATAAAATTATTATTGAAGGGCTTATGGTCTAGCGGTTATGACGTCGCTCTCACACAGCGGAGATCGCCGGTTCAAATCCGGCTAAGCCCATGAACTTCTTCTTGGAGAAATTACTTTGGGTTGAGGCTTTTTTAGGTGGGTAACTCAAAGTGACCTGTTTATTTTGCTTGCCTCCCACATTATTATGTGGTCTAAGGGCAATATTAAACAGGTTTTTTCCATTAAATTGTTCTTCCAAATCCTCAGCAACATCAACATATTTATCCGTATTTGCTGTCTTTGTGTGACCAAGTCTCTTTGATACCTTCTTGATATTTTTTGTATATTGGTATAAGAACGTTGCAAAGGTGTGCCTCATGTGATAAGGTGTGAAATGTGGATTGCCAGTGATTGTTTTTCCAGCAGATGATAGATGGTCTCTGACATATTTTTCTGTGATAGGTTTCCCATTTGGTTGCAAGAAAAAAGCATCTCCTGATTCTTTTGTTGCAACTTTTTTCCTCCAGAAATCCCTATAATTCTTTGGTGTTTTGTAGGAATTAGAACTGAGTATTTTCTTATTGTATGGGATAAGTGTTCTTACCTTACCTCTTTTCTTCTGCTCATGAATGTCAATCTGTCCTGTGCCATCTTTATTGATGATGACATCATCAAGTGTCAAAGTTACTATTTCGCTTGGGCATCTCATTCCAAAGTTGAATCCCATGAAGGCAATATGTTGGAATAACCTATTTTCATAGACTCTTGTTTCATAGTTTTTCCTGTTGCTGTAACCCTCATAAATGTAAAACTTATGCACATTCTGAGGATATACAAAATCAATTTTATCATTGATGATTACTGGTGGAGTTTTCAGTACCTGAGACCATAACTCCATTTCTTCTTGCTTCAGTCCGTATGCTCTAAGAAACATCATGATTGCTTTCTTTTCATGTGCAAGAGCATGTGCTGTTGCCTTCTCAATCTCAATTCTATAATCAAAATGATTTAAGACCTGTTTAGGTGTGAGATTTCTAAAGTCAACATGGCATGGATGCAACTCCATGAACTTTGCATATCTGATGTTTTTGAGAATAGTGCTATCTGCTAGATATTGCCTAATTTTACCATGTTGTGCAACTTGGATGAAACTTGCTGTTTTTGAATCTAGGAAGATTGGAAAATCAGTCCTTTTAGCATTCTTTAACTCATATTCCAGTTTCACCATGTCCTCCCCATCCAATTGGGGAATAAGGTGTTCGACATGTTTCGGCGTAATATTTTCTTTCGGTTGTAACCATTCTTTTTTAATGCCTCCTACCGTTCTATTCAACGGTAAGAGATAATTATATTCATGACCTTTTATAGTTTTCCTAGATGTAAAATCGTTATTATTTAGGTCGTTATTCCTAATTTTCATTTACTTTTCATTCCTTTAAATTTTTCTTTCAAAAATTTCCTATCCTGCTCAGAATCACGTTCCCAAGTATCCCATGCATCCTTATCCAACAGATTGCAAATGGCATTTTCAACCGTGGTCAAATGTTCTTTAGGATGATGAACTTTCAATGCTTCTAACTCTATGTTTTTATCCTCTTTAATGCCATGCTCTCTGCATATTTCCAAAAAACGTCTTTTTTTAGTTTTGGAGGAATCTGATTTAGCTGGGTTTGGGTTATATGGTAAATCTGGATATCTTAATACATGGTCAAAATCAAGTGCGATACGAATAAATTTTATGTCTCTTGGTTTGAATCCACCGAAATCAAATACGTTCCTTAGAATAGCCTTCGGAATGTTGAATCCGTTCCAGTTGAAATCCCCAAGATATAAAATATAACACTTTTTTCCTTCAAGCAACCGTTCTTTGTATCTTCGAACAATTTCTTGCTCTTGGGAATAACTGCTGTCTCCCTTTACGGGAACTAACCTTACGTAATATTTTTTGCAAACATCTTCATAAAAATGGGCAAGTCCTAACTTCTCCACCAGCACTTCGAAATAGTTCGGTTGGAATGACCAAAACGGTTTTTCAAAGGTATTTATACGATAATCCAAAGTGTCAATAAAATCATTTACATCATTGTATCCAAAAGGTGGAATATAGTAATCATATCTTGACTCATCTTCAATCCATCCGAAGGGGATTAAACCTTTCTTGCGTCCTACCCTGCACGCATATTCGATACCCCTGAAATCCTTATCTGTATGTTGAATAAGACCTTGTGATTCGATAGTATATGCAAGTTCTCTTACTCCCTGCGGATGCTCCTTCTCCAAAATATTATAAATCGTGTTTATCCTTGAGAGTATCTTATTTGAGATATCATGTTTTTTTCTCTCTTCGTTCATTCTATCCTCTGCCCCAAATTTGATAAGTTTTTTGTGTTATTTGTAAAAAAACTTTAATGTATAACTAGTTGTCTGGGGCGTAAGCCCATGCGTAGTCCAATGGGGTCAAATCAATATATATTAATGTATATACATCGCAAATTTTCGATTATTTTTATTTTAACGAAATTTGACAATTTTAGTGTCTTTTCAATGTCAAAAATCAAACGCATTTGCTTGTAAAAAATGCAGGGGAGGGATTTGAACACCAAAATACATGTAAAATTAAACCTTTACTCCTGTTGACATAAAAACAATCAGTGACTTATAACATTATATCATGGTTTTTTTGAAATTTTCCGCTTCCTCTTTCTTAATTTAACATTTTCGACTATTGCAAAAATAAAAAATATTATGGTTCCTATAAATGCCGTAATAGTTAATAATAGAAATGCAAAGTTTTTATAAATAAAACCTAAACTTGCCAAGAATATAGCAAAAAAAGAAATGAAAACCATAATGTAGTTCCAATTCAGTTGCGATTCAAATCTTAAATTATCTTGGTCATAATTGTTATCAATTTTTATTTCAATTTCATTTAGTTTATTCAATATGTTCTTGTTTGAATATTGTTTTATTGCCATTTCCTTCCCCGATTGTACTTTCAATTATTTTATCATAAACTCTTTTGTTTTTCTATCCTATGTTATATCATGCTGGAAGCATGCTGGAAATCCAAACATATATCACTGATGCAATTAATCCAATAATTCCAAGAATTGTAGCTATTAAACCTAAGAAAAATCCATATGAACCATTCTTATCCCCATGTTTTTTTGAAATGCGCCCAAGAATTAAAGATACGATTCCTGCTGGCAATAAACCAAAAACGTATCCCAATATGAACAAAAGGATGAATGCGAATATTCCTATGATGATGGAAGCAATACCCATATTTTTGTAGTAATTAGTTTTCTCATCTATTTTTGCACTTATTTTATCAACATCTTCTGAGTCAGAATAACAACCTAAACAGAGTTTACGTCCATCCTTTTCATAATAAGATGTTGAATCTTTTCCACATTTCTCACATTTTACCATATCTTTTCCTCCCTCAACTAAAATTAAAAAACAGCTATTGCCTTATAAACCCTGAGATAACAGATGTTTATCTGTATCAGAGGAGATTTGAAATGATTGACAAATTTCTATTAACCAATTATTTCTGTGATTTTTCCATCAATAAAATCATTAATACTATCATCATTTTCTTCAGAAATTTTTATTCTTGACAATTCAATTAAATCTTCGTCATCTAAAACAATTATATATTTATTGCTACCTCCTTTGTACCTATCATGACAGTGCTTTATTACTTCTGCTTGATTTTGTTTATCTCTACATAATAAAAAACCCAACATGCCCCTATGAGGGATTAATCGGTCGTTTAGTTGTGCATACTCTGTATTTGTAAGATTATTCGTATAGTTTTTACATTCAACCATTATTTCTGGACAAGGGATGTCTCTCAAATCTTTAAGATTTTTAAAGATGCCCTCTGCATTGCTGTTTTTGAAAACGATGTCAATCCTTCCACGTCCTTCATTAATTTCCCTCTCTATTATTGGTTCTTTTATTTGTTTTTTAAATATCTCAAAAAAAATCCTTGAAGCAAGTAAATGATATTTGTGTGCGTCCTGGTATCTAAAATCATCATCTCTCCCAACAGGTATTGTTTTTAATTCCTTAATGTAAAGTTCCAATACTGAGATGGGAAGATTATCGGCACCTGATATTACTTTTTCTGGGTCTTGTTCTGTGTCGATTAGTGTTTTTAAATTTAATGAATTAAATAGGAGACTATCATGTGTTGGATTGAAGACGTATGAATAGCAACTATTCGCAGGAATTTTTGAAAGGTTCATATTTTTATTATACGAAAAACCAACAGAGTATAATATTTCGTGGCTTTCTTCCCTTGCATATTCACAGTAAAAAGTATGATTGGGACCCTGCCCCATCAAATAGCCGTCTATAAAGGCATTTTTTTCAGTATAACTATCGGGACTTATTGATTTTCCTCTCCAATTATGCCACAACAACATTCCATTTTCTTTTAATTTTTCTCTGCATAAAGATACCAAAGCAAAACGCTCTATAGGAATTGGCATGACATTAATTACATTGACCAATAAAATAATATCAAATTTTTCTTTCAATTTATAAAAATCTTTAGGGAATATTACAGGATGAAAATTGTGATATGTTTCTGCTAACTCCCATTTTTCTTTTGCATCATCTAATCTGTCTTTTAATTCAGGGAATTCTACAGCCCAAACATTAAAACCTTTTTGTAGAAGCCAAAGTGTATTTCTTAATTTTCCTGCCCCAACATCTAAAATCTTTATTTCATCTTTGTTAAGATTTTGTGTTATTTTGTTAAAAACGCCTTTCAATGCTTTTCCAGGGTCATTTAAATTTCGTGGAGGAGAATAACAAACATTTATTAGAAATGTTTTTTTAATTATTTCTCCCTTATTATTAGTGGTTTCTTCTTCAAATTTGTATATCGGTGATTGCCACATACAGTAAACGCCCCACGATTTTAATATTAATTTTTCACTCTAATATCTTTTTCATACTTTTAATAATAACTATGGAGTAATAATACAGATTAAATTTACACGCTTACTGGTAAAAATGCATTGGAGGAGATTTGAACTCACGTTTACTAGTAAAAAAATTGAGTTATTGGATTAAATGATTTAGCTAATATTATCCTAATATTCCAAATTTTACATAGAGAATATCTACTTGGTTTTTTGTGTTGTATCTAGTTCTAATTTTATTTCTCCAAAATGTTTTTCATATTGTTTTAATTGTTCGACAAACAAATTTGTTATATGTTTAAAGTTTACTGGATTGACATAAACTCTAAAACCATCAAAACGTCCATCATCTCTCAACGGATATTGAAAAAAATCTAATAAAAACTCATATTGACTAAAAGTCGTCCTCACCCCATTGGTATAATAGCTACCCCTGATGTCGATAGGGGCTGTTTTCTGCTCTTGCTTTTTATCGTCTATCTTATTATTGTTTGTTTTTTCGTCTCCCATTTAACATCTCCTCCAATCATTTTATTATATTCCATAGTAATTATTGGCATTCTAACAAGCGGTGTTTCTAATAGCCCACTTTCATAAGATGCCCTAGCTTCTGAATAATTTCCTTGCGGAAAAACAATGCCTTCTTTATTACTTAACAATGCCTTAATTAATGCAAAATTAAACTGTTTAATGTTTGATTCAATTAGCCTTCTATAAATTGGATTCAATTGATAAAATGAGACAAAAACTTTTTCATCCTCTTTCCAATTCGATTTAACTCTGCTAATTATGCCTAATTTAAGCATATTTTTTAAATGTAAACTAAGAACATTTTTTTTCAATTTCAATTCTTTCTGAATATCAGAGAATCTAAGTTCTTTTTTTTCTAATAATAAACCAGCTATTGCTAATCGTTTTTGATTTGATAGTCCTTTAACAAGTTCTTCAAATCCAAATGGAAACTTATTCGTCCATTCTGTAATTTTTTTATCATCATTTCCCATTTTGGTCACTTTTTTATGACCTCAATATAAACTACATTATATAAATCTTTTTAAGAACGGAATAAGTTACTGAAATTGAAAATGCAAAGGGGAGTAAAAAGACCATTAATTGTTATTTACGGGTCCTACGGGATAGGAATTAGAGGTAATTGCAGAGATGAATTGGAAAATATAGTCAATGTCGGCAAAGCGGATATGCGGTTGGCATGGTTTGAAAAAAGTACTGTTAAAAATTTAGATTTTCATATACCTCCGCCTTCAGAAGATTCGCCAGATTATAAAGATTGGGTGATGGAAAAAAGTAATCATTATTTACAGACAGCAGATTTTAATGCTATCTTCATTCTGCAAGGATGTGACAATTCGACTCCTCTGCAAGAAGCTCAATTTGTATTAGAGCACGGGCTTGAATCGAAATCCATCATTTTTTTTGAAATGAGCGAAGATGACGGTGAAAATAGTGCTTGTTCATTGTATACTCAAGCTACATGGAGAAATAAATATGAAAATGTTCCTATCGAATATATCGAATATAAAGATTTTAAATCGGCATGGCGTAAAATAATGGGTAAATTTTTAGGTTGAAAAATTCTGTAATCTTTCCAATCAATTTTGCATCTCAATCCGCTCCGCTTTCTCTGCTCCACTTACGCTATGCATATATCGTAAGTAGGGGGTTTGATGTATACAGTAAAAGCCATAAAAAACATGAAAACGCATATTTTTGTAAGGAGAACCAAAAAATCTGCGATTTCTGAGGCAAGATTACAGTTTTCCCCTTTTTCCAAATAAATTTTTCAATTTACTAAAAAAGCTTTCTCCTATAGCATCTAAATTAATTTCTGCCACTGGTTCTGAAATACCAAGATATTCTTTCAGCATGTCAAAAGTTTTTGATAAATTTTCTCTGCTTATTGCTTCTCTCCTATTGAGCAACCTTTTTAGCAGAAAATCATATTCGCATAAAATCTTTTGATTTTTAATCAGTGTAGCTCTTAATAGAACGTGTCTAAAATTTGGTTTTGGTTTTTTGTTGATGTATTTTTTCACTTTTTCAAACTTGCGTGGAAGCAGTTTCATGGCAATTGTAGCATGAAAACTGAATTTTCTTTCAAGGTCATATGGCTTGAGAT
>Ga0209777_10000236_pt1 | contig 96663 bp, 86 predicted proteins | sample FrelakmetHBP12HB_FD_187147 | JGI IMG/M metagenome (GOLD analysis project Ga0209777, IMG submission 187147) | Freshwater lake sediment microbial communities from the University of Notre Dame, USA, for methane emissions studies -HBP12 HB (SPAdes)... | ecosystem: Environmental > Aquatic >...
GCGGCGGTCTTCAATTCGATGGGCATCAGCGCTAAAAGTCTCCCCGTCCCGACCACTAAAACCCTAAGTTATGGGCGAAGCTGCACTAATTGCAAAGAATGCTTACCCTTTATCCTCTCCGCCGGCTCCCTGTTGGAATATTTGAAGGAAGGTAAAAAAGATCGGCGTAAAACCCTCTTCTTTATGCCTACCGGGGGGGGGCCCTGCCGACAGGGACAATACTCTACCCGGCTTAAAGATATCGTTGAGGAGCTAGAAATAAACGACACCGCCATCTTTACCCTGATGGATGAGAATGCTTACGGCGGGCTGGGGATAAAATTCTTAATCCGTGCCTGGATGGCAGTGGTAATCTCCGATCTGATGCAGGATATGGAACATACCCTCCTGGCCTTGGCCGTAAATAAAAGCTCCGGTCTGCAAAAGCTTGAAGAGGAATGGAATAAATTATTGAACTGCTTTTCTAAAGGATCGGTCTTTAAAATCTTTTCTCAAATAGAAAAAATGGCAAAGAGCTTATCCTCCATTGCATTACAACAGCCATTAGCTAAGGCTAAAACCGTTTCGCTGGTGGGTGAAGTTTACGCCCGGCGCGAAGAATTTTCACGGATGGATTTGATCAAGAAGCTATCCGAAAGAGGTTTTGTGGTCAGGAGCGCCCCGGTCGCCGAATATATATATTATTGTAACTACCTGATTTATAAAAATTCAAAAGCCCTCCGTCTCTCCTGGCGGGATCGCATAAAAACGCCGGTGGTTAACGCTCTGCAAATTATGCTCGAGAAGAAAATAAAGAGGATCCTCTCAAAATCAGGACTGGTCACGGCGGAGCCGGTGGCGATCGAGAAAACCATCCAGCGCGCCCGGCATCTGCTTTCTGAAGATTTAATCGGCGAAGGCATTCTGACGGTAGGCTCGGCGCTGCGCGAAATAATGCACTCGGCCTGTGGTGTGATCTCGATCGGCCCCTTTGCCTGCATGCCCTCCCGGCTGGCAGAATCGATCCTGGCGTCAGAGATGTTCAATCTGCCTTTCTTGAGCATCGAAACCGACGGCAACCCCTTTCCGCAGATTATCCAATCTAAAATTGAAATCTTTATGCTCCGGGCGGACCGTTTTCACCGCGCTCTGCAGGAGCACAATTTTATCCGCTAGACGGCACCTGATAAATAGATTATAATAAACATGAATTTTCATTTAAAAACAAAAAAATGCTAACAACTATTTTCCCGACGCTAACGGATCCGCTGGTCACGAAACTAATCGGTTTCATCTTTTTGGTATTAATCCTTTATGGCCTCGGCCTTGTCATTGCCTCCATCATCCTGGTTAAAAGAAAAATGCGCGAAGAGATGAAGGCTCTCTGGACCAAATATCTCTCCTGGTTCATTATTGCCCCCGCGCTCCTGGTCCCGTTGATGATGGGCCGCTTCTGGTTTATCTCGGTCATAATGCTAATCTCATTTCTTTGTTTCCGAGAATTTACCCTGGCGGTCGGCCTCTGGCGCGATCGCTGGTTCTGCAACCTGGGCTACCTCACCATCTTTGTCATTTTTCTGGCCGTTTATTTTGATAATTACGCGCTTTTTACCTCTACCCCATTTTTCGGGGCGCTGGCCGTCCTCTCTGTCCCCATCCTCCGCGGTGAATTTGAAAAAATGATTCAAAAGACCTCGCTCACCATTGAAGGCTTTTTATACCTGGGCTGGTTCTTTGCCCACATCGCTTATTTAACCAATATGCTTTATGGTATGAGCCATGCATTATTCTTGATCCTGATGGTTGAGCTAAACGACGTGGCGGCATTTACCGGCGGAAAACTTTTTGGAAGGCATAAGCTGGAACCCAAGATCAGCCCCAAAAAAACCTGGGAAGGGACCATCTTCTCGATTGTTGCCATGGTTTTGCTGGCTTTCGTTTTTCGCTTTGCCCTGCCGGAATTTGCCAGCTGGCAGATTCTTCTGATCGGAGTGGTTATTTCGATCGGTGGCACTTTCGGGGATCTGACGATCTCCTTCATCAAACGCGACTTACACATTAAAGATATGGGCAAGCTCATTCCCGGCCACGGCGGAATCCTTGACCGCTTTGACAGCTTAATTTTTGTCTCACCCATTTTCTTTCATCTGACCCGCTTTTTCTTTATCTCTTTATTTTTTCATCAATGAACGATGAAGAAATAAAATTTGAATATTCCCCGGCTCAGTTTCGTTCCGTCCTAGAAACGGTTGAAAACGATTTTCTGATGAATTTCATGCGAGTCAACCTGCACCGTTTTATCCGCTGGTACCTGAAGGTCTTCAACCAATTCAAAATTATCAACCCTGAAAACTTGCTGAAAGTTGAGAAAAACTGCATCCTGGTCTCCAATCACTCCAGCCATCTGGACGTGATCTGTCTCTTCTCTTGCCTGCCGCTGGAAAAAGTGAACAATTGTTACTCGGTGGCCGCCCGTGATTATTTTTTCGCGAACGATGTCATCGCCTATCTCACTCGCTTATTCTTTAACACCATGCCTTTCAGCCGTGATTTTAGCGCTCACTCCGGCCTGAAAGCCTGCGGCATCATGCTCGATCAGGGTAGAAGTCTGATTATCTTCCCCGAAGGAACACGGTCGTTAAACGGCCAGATGCAAAGCTTTAAACCGGGAATAGGGATCTTAGCTGCCGAGAGAAAAGATCCGGTCATCCCGATTTATCTGAAAGGAAATTTTGAGGCCTATCCCAAAGGTTCCGCCGGTCTGCCCAAGCACCTCCCCCTCACCGCCATTATCGGGGAGCCGATGGTTTTTGAACAATATGAAAGCACCAGCGATAACTGGTATCGCATCGCCAAAGAAGTGGAAAACCGCGTGCTTGAATTAAAACAGCAGCTGGATCAAATTTCAAAGGGGTGATTTTATGCCGATCGTAAAAATTGCAATGTGGGCGGGAAGAGACAGGGAGATCAAGGAAAAGCTGATTCAAAAAGTTACGCAAACCGTTTGTGATACCATAAAATGTCCGCCCGAAGCGGTAATTGTAGTGATCGAAGATATCCCAAAAGAAAACTGGGGCCAGGCGGGGAAATCTGCCGGCAGCTGCTAAAGAATTTCCTTATAAATTTCAATCATCACGTCAAAAAGGGTGAGGACCAGCGGACCGATTAATACCCCGGGCAAGCCAAAGAGCTGAATCCCGCCGAGGATACCGAACAAAACCACCAAGGGATGAATGCGGGCGCGATCTCCCACAATTTTCGGCTTAAGAATATTATCAATCGTGCTGATCACTAACGTGCCGTAAAGCAGCAGAAAAATCGCTCGCCAGAGAGACCCGATGTAATAACCTTTGATAAACAGATAGAGGCAGATCGGCACCCAAACGATGGCCGCCCCCAGCATCGGGATAATGGAAATAATAAAAGTTAGAAATCCCCAGAGAATAGGATTGGGCACAGCAACAATGACAAATGCGATCCAGGCCAGAACTCCCTGTATCGCCCCCACCACCACCTGACCCAAAATCACCCCGCGACTTAAATCATCGAAGCGTGCGATAATTTTTTCATACTTTCCTTCCGGCAGCGGGAGTACATTACGGAAAAATTTATATAGATCCTCACCATGTTTTAAAAAGTAGTAAGTGGAAAAAATGGTTACGAACAAATTTAAGAACGCGTTGGGGATAGCTTTTAATACTCCCTGAACCCAATCGATAATTGATCCGGCAATGCCCGTGAATAACTCTTTATATTGTGAAATATCCCCCCACCTGCGGACAATCTCCGGTGGCAAATCAAAGTTAAAATTCGGTGAAGCCAAAATGCGTTGCCAGTAAACATAGCCCTCTCTCACTTCTTTGGTTAGCATGATGGTAATAACGATGACGGGGACCAAAACGATCAGGATAATAATCAGGCTGGTCAACATGGCAGAAAAAACTTCCTGAAATTTGCTTTTTGAAAAAATATTCAAAAAATATTTATAGAGCGGATAAAAAACAAAAGCCAGGACAGCCGCCGAGAGAATAGCCACGATAAAAGGCCGAACGATGAGAAAAGAAACGATAAAAACCGCCGCCACTATCAATAGACCAACGCTTCTTCGATAAGCAATCAATCGCTCTTCTTCTTTACTCATAAACTGCAAATATTATACTTCTGAGTAAATTAGACTGCAAGTCGCGGTTTTTTTATGTTATGATAAGTATATGAATCAACCTAACCAGCAAAGCGGCGCCAATTTTTATGGACTGGGTATCGCACCGATCCTGTTGGAAACGCTGGAGCGTATGAAATTCAAAATTCCCACCCCGATCCAGTATAAGGCGATCCCGATCGCTATCGAAGGCAAGGACATTATTGGGGTTGCCCAGACCGGAACCGGCAAAACCCTGGCGTTTGGCATCCCGATGCTGCAGCGCCTGGCCCAAACCTCCGGACGAGGCCTGGTGCTGGTCCCCACCCGCGAACTCGCACTGCAGGTTGACGAAGTACTTTCAAAACTTGGTGCGCAACTCGGGATGAAGACCGCGGTCTTGATCGGCGGTGCCTCCATGCATCTTCAGATACAAGCCCTGCGCCGTCATCCCCGCTTGATCATCGCCACTCCCGGAAGACTCATCGATCATTTGACCCAGGCCATCCTGCGCCTGGAGGATGTCAAAATACTGGTTCTGGACGAAGCGGATCGCATGCTGGACATGGGTTTTGCACCGCAGATTGAACGGATCTTTAAATATCTGGGCCGCGAAAGGCAGACCATGCTCTTCTCGGCTAGCATACCGGAAAAAATCGTTAATATCGCCGCCTCCCACATGAAACTCCCGGTGAGTGTCGAGATCGCCCGGTCCGGGACAGCGGCCAAGGGGATCACCCAGGAACTTTTCATCATCAAGAAAGAAGAAAAAAATGCGCTGCTCGTTAAGCTGCTGGAGCAGTATCGCGGCACGGTTTTGATTTTCAGCCGAACCAAACGCGGCGCAGCACGTCTCACCCGCGGTTTGCGCTCGGTTGGCCATTTTGCGGCTGAGATCCATTCTGATCGCTCGCTCGCACAACGGCGTGAGGCACTGGAAGGTTTCAAGGCCGGCAAGTATCGCATCTTAGTTGCCACCGATATTGCCGCGCGAGGGATTGATGTGAAAGGGATTGAATTGGTGATCAATTATGATTTGCCGGACGATGCGGAGAATTACATCCATCGCATCGGAAGGACCGGCCGGGCCGGCTATGAAGGGCGGGCGATCTCCATGGCAACGCCCGATCAGCGCGGCGAAGTGCGTAACATCGAAAACCTGATGCGCACCGCCCTGCCCGTTTCAAAACATCCGGCCTTCGAGCCCACAACTTTCTATACACCACCCGCCCGTGGTTTTCAACCACGCCAAAACATCCAAAGACCGCGCCGAAAAGGAAGCTACCAATACCCGAGACACTGATCCGCCCGATTTTTAAATTATTGTAAATTTTTGGAAAAATTTACGCTATTTTTACTGCTAAAGCTTAGAAATTTACCACAATTTAACTTGACGAAGTGTTATTATTTTAATGCGATATGTTGTATATTATTCTATGTACTGTTTATGGCATAGCGATTGTATTCACAATTGGAGGATTGCTGTATATAATTCTATTGCATATTCTTGTATTGGTCGGTGCAATTTTTAAAAATTTGGATGGAGGGTAAAATTATGGGATTTATCATTTCCGGAATAATTGCCGTTTTATTATTGATTTATTTGACCTACGCGATGTTCAATCCGGAGAAATTTTAGGAGGCCAATGATCTTATGAAAATTAATGATTATCTTCAGGTAATTTTATACGGTCTTGTACTAATTGCATTGACGCCACCTCTGGGGTTGTACATGGCAAGGGTGTTTGAAGGTAAAAAGACCTTTATGTCCCCGGTGCTGGGCTGGCTGGAAGATTTACTCTATCGGTTATGCGGTGTTAATCAAAATGAAGAAATGGATTGGAAAGCTTATACCAAAGCCCTGCTCTATTTCAATCTGCTCGGTTTTCTCTTTCTTTTTGTGCTGCAGCTGGTCCAGAAGTTTCTCCCGCTCAACCCTGCCCACCTGCCCAATGTCGCCTGGGACTGTGCTTTTAACACGGCTGCGAGCTTTATGACCAATACCAACTGGCAGTCATATGCCGGGGAAACGACCATGAGCTATCTGACCCAGATGCTTGGTTTGACCGTGCAGAATTTTATTAGCGCGGCGACCGGCATCACCGTTCTCCTGGCCCTGACCCGCGGCTTGATCTCAAAGTCAAAAAGTTCGCTGGGGAATTTCTGGGTCGATATGGTGCGCTCGCTGGTTTATCTGCTGTTGCCTTTGTCGATCATCCTAGCGGTGGTATTAAATGCCCAGGGCGTTGTTCAGACTTTTTCTCCTTATAAAGATGTCACAACTCTGCAGGGCGCCAAGCAAACGATCCCACTCGGCCCGGCGGCCTCACAGATCGCGATCAAGCAACTGGGAACCAACGGCGGCGGATTTTTCAATGCTAACAGTGCGCATCCGTTCGAAAACCCAACTCCTTTTTCCAATTTTATGGAAGTACTGGCAATTCTTCTCATCCCAGCCGCGCTGGTTTATGCCTATGGAGTGATGATCGGCAACCGGAAGCACGGCTGGCTTTTATTTTTTGTGATGTTTGCGATCTTTGCGGTTGGCTTGGGCGTTGCGCTTTTATCCGAATACTCGGTCCCCGGTATAATTCATGAGGGACAGGAAACGCGGTTGGGGATTACCAACAGCGTAATATGGGCAATGGCGACGACCTGCGCTTCCAACGGTTCGGTTAACGCGATGCACTCATCTTTAACGCCGCTAGCCGGAGGAATGGCGCTATTTAATATCATGCTTGGGGAAATTATTTTTGGCGGAGTCGGTTCGGGACTTTACGGCATGCTGCATGTTGTCTTGTTAACGGTTTTTCTGGCCGGCCTGATGGTTGGCCGCACGCCCGAATATCTTGGGAAAAAAATCGAGCGCAAAGAAGTGCAGATGGTCATCCTCTCTATTCTGCTGCCTTCAGCGGCGATCTTGATCGGCGCGGGGGTCGCCTGCGTTTTACCGGTTGCGCTTTCCAGCTTGTCCAGTAAGGGGCCGCACGGATTAAGTGAAATTCTCTACGCTTTTTCGTCCGCTTCGCAAAATAATGGCAGCGCCTTTGCCGGCTTGAACGCCAATACCGTATTTTATAATGTAGTGCTCGGCTTCTGCATGATCATCGGCCGTTTCGGCGTGATTATCCCGGCTATGGTGATCGCCGGGAGCCTGGCGGTCAAAAGAATAACGCCGATCTCCAGCGGGACCTTCACCACTGATAACTTTCTGTTCGCCGCGCTGCTGGTCGGCGTACTTATTATAGTAGGTGTCTTAACCTTTTTCCCGGCCCTTTCGCTTGGGCCTTTAGTGGAGCATTTATTAATGCTTAAGGGAAGGGTGTTCTAAAATGACAAAAATTGAAACGAACAACAATAAGATCATGTTGACAGCCGTTAGAGATTCATTCCTGAAACTTAACCCGAAAGAAGAGATGCGCAACCCGGTCATGTTCGTCACCCTCGTTTGTTCCGTCATTACGACCGTTTTCTTTTTTAGACATCTGGCGGACGGCATATTCTCTTTATTTGAATTACTGATCAGCATCTGGCTCTGGTTCACCGTCTTGTTCGCTAACTTTGCCGAGGCGCTGGCGGAAGGAAGGGGCAAAGCCCAGGCGGAGAGCTTGAAAAGATCTAGAAAAGAAGTCATGGCCAGACAGCTGGTCAATAATAAAGAAACCGTAATTCCCGCGGGAAGATTGAAGAAGAATGATGTCGTCGTCTGTGAAGCTAACGATATCATCCCCGCCGACGGCGAAGTGATCGAAGGGATCGCCAGTGTTGACGAATCGGCGATCACCGGGGAATCCGCCCCAGTCATTAGGGAGAGCGGTGGCGACCGTAGTGCCGTTACCGGCGGGACCAAGGTCATCAGCGACCGGATCGTTATTAGGATTACTGCCGATCCGGGCGGTAATTTTATCGACCGGATGATCGCGTTGATCGAAGGCGCCAAAAGGCAAAGGACTCCCAATGAGATCGCCTTAAGTATTGTTCTGTCTGGATTAACTATTATCTTCCTCCTAGCGGTTACGACTTTAAAGTTATTTGCCGATTACAGCGGGACGGCCGCCGGGCAGAATCTCTCCTCGATCGTGACGGTGCCGGTCCTGGTTTCTTTGTTAGTGTGCCTGATCCCGACAACGATTGGCGGTTTATTGAGCGCCATCGGCATTGCCGGGATGGACCGGTTAATCAGACGGCATGTTATCGCTAAGAGCGGCCGGGCGGTTGAAGCGGCAGGGGACATCGATGTCTTGTTGCTGGATAAAACGGGTACGATCACGCTGGGCAACCGTATGGCAGACGACTTTATCCCAGCAGCCGGCGTTGAGCAAAAGAAACTGGCGGAGGTCGCACAGCTGTCTTCACTCTCTGATGAGACTCCCGAAGGTCGCTCAATTGTTGTCTTGGCCAAGGATAAATTTGATTTGAGAGCACAAAGTCTGCACCCCAATGACGCGACTTTTATTCCTTTCTCCGCCAGCACGCAAATGAGCGGCGTTGATTTTCATGATAAAGATAAGAAGGTCTACCGTTCGATCCGTAAAGGCGCGGTCGAGGCGATCAAAAAGGATGTCGAAGCACGCGGCGGAATTTTCCCCGCCAATCTCGAGGCGGAAGTGAGAAAAGTTAGCAGCAGCGGCGGCACCCCGCTGGCCGTTTCTGATGATAATAAAGTGCTCGGTATTATCCATCTGAAAGACATTGTCAAAGGCGGGATCAAGGAACGATTCCGGGAACTGCGCAAGATGGGCATCCGGACGGTTATGATCACCGGCGACAATCCGATCACCGCGGCGGCGATCGCCGCGGAAGCTGGCGTCGATGACTTTATCGCCCAGGCTACACCGGAATCTAAGATGGAGCGTATCCGCAACGAACAGGCCGGCGGACATCTCGTCGCTATGACGGGCGACGGGACCAATGACGCACCGGCGCTGGCGCAGGCCGACGTCGGCGTGACCATGAATACCGGAACGCAAGCGGCACGCGAAGCAGGCAACATGGTGGACCTGGAAAGTAATCCGACCAAGCTCATTGAAATCGTTGAGATCGGCAAGCAACTGTTGATGACGCGAGGTTCGTTGACGACTTTCAGTATCGCCAACGACGTGGCAAAGTATTTCGCGATCATTCCGGCGATGTTCGGGATGCTTTATGCCGGACAGAATGCAGGGCTGGGCCCGTTGGCTATCTTGAATATCATGCAGTTGCATTCTCCACTGAGCGCGATTTTAAGCGCAGTAATTTTCAATGCGATCATCATTGTGATCCTGATCCCACTGGCCTTGAGAGGAGTGGCTTATCACAGCGAAAGCGCCCGCACCCTCTTACGGCGTAATTTGCAGATCTATGGGTTAGGCGGCCTGATTGCACCATTTATCGGTATAAAATTAATTGATCTATTGATCGTCTGGCTCAAGATTATTCAATAAGGGGGAACAAAAGATGAACAAGACAGTTTTTTTATCGGTTAGTTTGCTCGTCTCAGTGTTATTAGCAACGGGAGTATTCGCGACGCCGACATCCCAGATCTGGAATTCATCAACCGATATTCAGGCGAAAGGGACGGTCCATTTGGGAATTGATAATTATTTTACTATCGACGATGGTAGTTCCGGAGGTTATGCTTTTCCAACCGATGTGCAACTGACCTACGGCATCTTGCCCGGCACGGAAATCGGGGTAGATTCTCTTACTCCTCAACTGAATTTAAGCACTTCTTCATTACTGATTAACGCTAAATACGCGATCGGTGAGAACGGCGCACTGCCGGCCCTGGCCGTCGGCGTCTTTAATTATGGTTCACATGCCGCAGACCAAAACGTGGTATACGGTGTTGCCGCCAAAACTTTTTCGTTAGCCAGACTCTCGGTCGGTTACTTTATCGGCAATGAAAAAGCCCTGATCGATTCTTCAGGAGCCAAGGATAATGCAGGAATAATTTTAACGCTGGACAAACAGGTGAATGATAAACTCTGGGTTGCGATTGATTATGCCGGAACAAAATCAGCGCTGGGAGCGACTTTCTACGGATTTTCCTGGGCGTTTTCATCCAACACCTCCGTGCTCTTCGCCTATGGCACCTGGAATAACGGAGCTAAACCGACCCTAACGACCCAGCTTGATATTAATATTTAAAAAAAGGAATGATTATGAAAAATAACTCTATTGCCGTTTGCATCAAATTCCTTATTGTTACGACGATCTTAACCGGATTGATTTATCCGCTATTTATCACACTGATCGGCCAGTTTTCCTTTCCCAGCCAATCTAACGGAAGCATGATGATTCATAACGGCCAGATCGTTGGCTCAGCGCTGATCGCCCAAAAATTCGATCAGGATAAATATTTCTGGCCCCGGCCTTCTTCCCAGGACTATAATCCTCTGCCGTCCGGGGGCAGCAATCTGTCGCCGACCAGCCAGCAACTGAAAACTTCGGTTGAGGCAAGAAAACAAAGACTGCTGGCGGCAGATCCAACCAAAAAGGATAATGAAATTCCTGCGGATCTATTATATGCTTCCGGTTCCGGCCTCGATCCTCACATTAGCCCGGCGGCCGCCGTCTTCCAGATTGACCGGGTGGTTAAAGCCCGCGGACTTGATTCGGCTAAAAAAGATGAGATAATTAAACTGATCGGCAGATTGACGGAAGGCCGGGATCTGGGCGTTTTTGGTGAACCGAGGGTTAATGTATTAAAATTGAACGCCGAGCTGGATAACATCCGGTAAATGAGGAATTAATTGGAAGACTTTTCACGACGGCTGACTCCCGAAGAAGCCTTAAAAATAGCTACGGAACACCCGCAGAAGGGCAAACTGAAGATATTTATCGGCTACGCCCCCGGTGTCGGCAAATCATTCACCATGCTCAATGAAGGCAATCGTCGTCTGCAAAGAGGAGAAGATATAGTTTTAGGCTATGTAGAGTTGCATGGCCGCCTAGAAACCGAAAAACAGATCGGCAATCTTGAAGTGATCCCCCGCAAAAAGATCGAGTACGGCGGCAAGACCATGGAAGAAATGGATACCGACGCCATCATCAAAAGGCACCCCACCACCGTACTGATCGATGAACTGGCTCACACCAATGTCCCCGGCTCAAAATACGTCAAACGCTATGAAGACGTTGATGAAATACTCCGGGCCGGGATTAACGTTATTACCACACTTAATGTCCAGCATCTGGAAAGCCTGAACGACGTCATTAAACAGATCACCGGCGTCATGGTCAGGGAAACCATCCCCGACAGTATCGTAGAAAATGCCGATGAAATAGTCGCTGTTGATATCACGGTTGAGGCCTTATTGAACCGGTTAAAACGCGGCGATATCTATAAGAAAGACAAGGTCACGGACGCCTTAAGCAACTTTTTCCGTGAAGGTAACCTTAACGCGCTGCGGGAGATATCATTAAGACAGACCGCCCAGGAAGTCGACGAAGAATTAGAAATGTACATGAAAGCGCACGGCATCCGGGAAAGCTGGCAGACCACGGAACGGATCATGGTTTGCATCAGCCCGAGCCCGAACGCGAAAAAGCTGATCCGCCGGGGAGCGCTGATCGCCCGGCGTTACCGTTGCGAATGGTACGTCGTCGCCGTTGAAAGCACCGGGGTGTTTTCTCAAAAATGGAGCCAGAAGGACAAAGAAGATATCGAGAGCAATTTTGCTCTGGCAAAACAGCTGGGGGCAGCCACGACGATCCTCTCCGGACGAAGCATTTCGGACGAGCTGGCAAAATTCGCAAAAGAAAAAAATATCACCCAAATCGTGATCGGACATTCTGAAAAGAGCCCCTTTCAATCGATCTTTTCCGGTTCAACGGCCAGCAAACTGCTGAGTGAAACAAGAAATATTGCCATCCACGTTATTCCGACCGGCAGTGAGATCCCTGCCGGCGAGAACTGGCTCAAATCAATCTTCGGTTCGGAAATGCCGATGAGCGATTTTTGGAAAACCGCGATGATGGTTTTGATAATTTCGTTCATCAATTATCTGCTGACCCCGTATATTGGCTATGAAGCGGTGGGCTTTGTCTTTTTATTTGCTGTCCTGGTGTTGAGCATGTTCGTTTCTTTTATTTATATCGTCTTGTTCGCTGTGCTGAGCGCCCTGATCTGGAATTTCTTTTTTATCCCGCCAACCGGGACGTTTGTGATTGCCAACCCCACCGATATCATTATGAGCGTGGTCTACATCATTACCGCGATCGTGACCGGCTACCTGACCAGCAAAATCAGAAGGGATGAAAGGCTGCTGGCGGTGCGGGAAGCCAGGACCGATACCATGCACCGGATCACGACCATTATCGCTCGTGCCAGGGACCGACTCACCTGTATCGAAGATATCGAACGGGAGATCAGCGTGATCCTGCCCGGGAAATGCAAAGTTATCGTTAAGAACGACAAAACCGCATTTGATAAAGTCTTACGCCAGACCATAACCGCCGACGAAAAGGAATTATCGGTCGCTATGTGGGCCTTCGAGAAAGGTGAAACGGCCGGCTGGTCCACCGATACGCTCACTTTTTCCGCAGCCATGTATGTTCCTCTAAAAGGCCCGTCTGAAAATATCGGGGTCCTGCTATACCGGCCGGAGCATTATCGGACCTTGTCCCAGGATGAAAAGAATTTTCTGGGTGCGGCGGCCGATCAGCTGGCTATTTATCTGGAGCGGGAGATACTGAAAGAGCGCGCGCTGGAAGCGGATGAGCTGAAAAAATCAGAAAGTCTGTACCGGACGATACTGGACAGCGTGTCGCACGAGATCAAGACACCGGTCACTTCGATCATAGGCATTGCGTCGGCGCTGCAGGACTCCAATATAATTTGCGACCAGACCAAGCTGTCCGATCTGGCCCGGGATCTGTCCGATTCAGCGGAACGGCTGAACCGGATCGTCACGAATTTGCTGGACATGTCGCGCTTGGCCTCCGGCATGCTCTCGATCAAAAAAGACTGGCAGGAAATCCGTGAACTGGTCAACGTTTGCGTCCAACGCTTGAACAATAAACTGGCAGGGCATCGGGTCAGGACTGAGATCGCGGACGGATTACCTTTGATTAAAATCGATTTTGCCTTGCTGGAGCAGGCGTTGCAGAATATTCTTTGGAATTCAATCAATTATACGCCGGAAGGGACCGAGATAACCATGCGGGCTTTCAAGGAACAGAATCGCGTGGCGATCATCGTTGAAGACAACGGTCCAGGGGTAAAAGAGGCCGAACTGCCGTATATCTTTGATAAGTTTTACCGGACCAAAGAAGCGCCCCCCGGCGGAACGGGCTTAGGATTGGCGATCACCAAAGCGATCGTGGAAGCGCACGATGGTGAGATCTCCGCCCAAAACAGAAAAGCGGGCGGCTTAGAGATCAAGTTCACTCTGCCGATAGAAGAGCAACCGGCATTAAAAGACTTGCCCAATGAATAATCCCCCACACCAATTAATCTATGAATAACTCTATGAATGAAAAAAATTCGAATAATTGGTGTGGGGGTAAAGGGGCCAAAATACTGGTTATTGACGATGAAAAGTCCATGCGTAAATTGTTGGAAATCAGTTTGGCAGCAGAAGGCTACCAGGTTGAGCTGGCCAAGACCGCGAAAGAAGGGCTAACGCGGTCAGCCGATTTTCGTCCGGACATTATCATTCTTGACCTGGGTTTACCGGACATGCCGGGTCTGGAAGTCATGAAAAAGATCCGGGTCAGGACGTCCACACCGGTGATCGTTTTAACCGTCAAAGATTCCGACCTCGACAAGGTCTCCCTCCTCGATGCCGGAGCTGATGATTATCTGACCAAGCCATTTAATATTTCGGAACTATCCGCACGCATTAGGGTCGCACTCAGACACAGTCAAAATCTCAAAGAAGAGCCGGTTTATGTGAACGGCCCGCTGAAGATCGATTTCAATCTGCGTTCCGTGGAAATCAATGCTGAACCCCTGAAGCTAACCAATACGGAATTCGATCTGCTGAAACTGCTGGTCAGAAATGCCGGCAAGATCATCACGCAAAAACAATTACTGAAGGAGATCTGGGGACCGGAAGCGGTCGAACAATCGCATTATCTCCGGATCTATTTCAGCCAGCTGCGAAAAAAACTAGAAAAATACGGTTTATCAGAGATGATTGTCACGGAGCCAGGCGTCGGTTACAGATTGGCAATATAATATAGAGGCCGAGCATTACATTCCCGTTATTTCCCTTAGCAGTCTTTCTCACTTTGGCGGAAAAAATCATTTTCTTTTATTACAGATGACAAAGATGTAGCAACAAGCAACAACACCGGCATACTCGCAAAACACACCACAATGAACGGTCCTGTTGGAACATCCAATTTATAACTTAGAATCATTGCAATAAAACTTAGCACAAAACCGAAAACCCAGCCAAAGAGCAGCCTTGCCTTAATCGTGTTAAAAAAGAAAGTACTGATCAGAGATGGAACAATTAGATAGGAAAAAACCAATAATACTCCTGCAACACTTACCGACGAGGTAATGACAACACCAAACAGGGCATAGAACAGAATGTCCCATAATATGGTTTTCTTGGTCTCGTGGTTAAACGAGGCCTCTAAAAGTTGTTTCCTGAAAATATAATGGATAAGGCCAACCATAGAATATATAATAGCCGTCCTTATTACATCGTCCCAAGTTACCCATAAGATTTGCCCCGCAAGGAGATTTTTAATGTGTTCCATCCCGTGCGCCATCTTTTCGGCTACCAGCACTACCGCCGCAGACGACAGTGCAAACACAATCCCAATGATCGCTTCCTGAGAAAAAAGGCTCTCATGCCTTCTGGCCAGAGCAAAAATAGCGGAAGCAATGAAAGTCATGAACAAGGCGATAAAATAAACGATCGCGGAATGTTCCTCAAAGCCTAATAATACTCCCAGTGAAATTCCCAAAGCCGCCACCTGCGCCAAACTCAAGTCTACAAAAATTACCCCCCGTGCGAGGACATGCAGTCCCAGATAACAATGGATGCCCGCCAGGATCAGGCAAATGGCAAACGGGGCTAAGAGGAACATTACCGCTTCGTTCATGATTATTCCCCCTCTATGACGGAAACTATTTTTTCATATAAATCATCCAGGGTTTTGATGGAAGGGTCTCCGCCAACTTCCACGGGTATAATAACCACCCTCAAGCCTGGCACTTCACGCGTGATCCTCTCCGCAAAGGAAGTGTCAAAGAAATTCTCGACCATGATTAATTTGATCTTTTGTTCCTTGGCAACTTTTATCACTTCCAGAATGTGTTGGGCGGTTGGAGGAATACCCGGCTTCGACTCAAGATTGATTGGATTTTCAATGCCAAACCGATCGAAGAAATAATTTAAAGTCTTGTGATAGGTTATGATTTCTTTCATGCCGGTTTTATTGATCCTGGCCTGCCAGCTTTTGGCTTTCTCTTCCAATCTCAACTTAAGTTTTTGGGCCTGGTCAGCGTAAGAAGCCGCATGCTCCGGATCCAGCTCACCTAAGCGCTCCGCAATTTTTACCGCAACCACTCCCATTCTGATCGGATCAAGATTAAAATGGGGATTGCCGAAAGGATGAACGTCTCCCTCCGCTCTGGTAACTTTTTCTTTCGGGACTTCGATCGGATCAATATAAGGGCCAAGTTCCAGATAACCCTTTGTCCCCGGCATTACTTTGGGATTACGCGCTCCTTGAAGGATCGGAGGCAGCCAGCCAATCTCAAGCTCCAGCCCTAATGAAACCACCAAATCCGAATGGCTCACCTTTACCATATAGGACGGCTTGGCTTCGATAAAATGCGGGTCCTGCGTCCCCTTTGAAATGGATTGGACCGAGACATTGTCCCCACCAATTTCTGAAACGACGACCGCCAAATCTGGAATAGTGGTAACGACGTTTAGCTTTGCCTCGGCAACACCCGCAAAAGACAAAACAACAGACAAACCAAGAATTAAAAAAGATAATTTAAAAAGATTCATTGTCAACACCTCCTTAATAAGAATGGGCGGGATGGGCGCCGATGGTGATATTCATCTGCAAAGATATTTTGTTCTCCGCCACCGGCTGGCCATCGTCTAAGTGGTCATATTGGAGCCGGAATCCGGAGAATTCGGAAGGGAAAAAACCGATCAGTGCGCTTTCTTTGCGTTGAATTGGATTATTCCCCTGTTGAGGAAGCCCGACATAATCAAACCTCCCCTGGATCCACCACCGCTCCGCAAATTGATATTGGATCCATGAGGAAAGGCCCCCTACTTTCTCTCCCGCCGGATCGCCTTGCAAATTGGCATATAAATATTCCGATGACCAGATGAGCGATTTATATTTACCGCCTATTTGCGACCGCCACTTGAAGGTCAGGTCGGAGGCATAAAGTTGCGTGCTGCCGCCATAGCTATTATTCCCGCCGGAGCCAGTCACACCCCAGTCTAAGGTTAGATCGTCGGAGAGGTCCCAGAGGTTTCGTACGTGCACGAGCATTACCGGAACATTCCGATTGGGACTATTGAAAAGGATCTCATTTTGTCCCTGGAGGGCTTGGATGGTTAGCTCTGAAAACCAGCTGGCGGGAAAAAGCAGGGTGGCAGACAGCCCAACCTCATTCAAACTATCTCCAACCAACTGTTGATCGATCAGCGAGGCATCAATAAAAGGAAGGGCATGGGTGTGCATTAAATTTTTCCGATCCAGAGCCGCCTTAAATTTTCCGATCTTAAATGTGACGTTGGGAATATCGGTGGTTTCAACAAAGATTTCTTCCGGATCGACCCCAAACTCGGAGGTGGGGGAAGCTTGGCTGATGGAAAGTAAGGCATTGGCCCGAAAATACGGGTCAACATCCGAGAAAAACTGAAGCTCCGCTTCCTGCAAAGAGAACCCGTTTGAAGTTTGGCTATTCCGGTTGCTGTTTTGATAAAGCGTCAAAAAGTTTAGCGACATATCCGGATTAGCATATTTTGTATTGGCATTAAGCCCTGCTATAGCATTTGAGCCAATCAAAAAGATAAATGTAATAATAAAAATTAAGAGCCTAAAAATATTAGACATATAGGACCTCCCTTACTTTTCTTGAAAACTTTGTGAGTTATATCAAGACAAGGGGAGGCGCGCGAGAGGAGATCGAAATCAACCTTAGCGGGTAATGGGCGGCTTTTAGATTGGATAGTGCAAATAATATAAAGAGCAAAAGCTCAAAAAGGATTATGTTCGCGCTATGAACTTGTGTAATAGCAACCCAATCACAGGATGGGCAACTATCATGATCACGACCATCAAGATCATGGTTGTGCAGGATCGGGCTAAAGATGGCAAAAAATAAATAGGCCGATAAAAGAAGAAAATATATTATTTTGTATTTTTTAAATTGCATATAAAACTTCTAACGATTGCCATTATATTTAATTATACCTCATTAGAGAAAAGCAATAAACTTGGGCTGAGCAATTACAATCGCTATTAATAAATAATTTTCTACTTAACTTTAATTTCAATAGGCCCACTTAAATCCCAGGTTAAGATCTAAGCCTTTATATGAAGGACTGAAGCCGGTGCGGATAGCACTATAACCCGCTTCAGCATATAAAGATCCGTACGCCAATGAACCCTCTTGAACACCAAGATAGACTTCGGCCCCTACTGTCCCGCTGGTTTGTCCCGTCGTATAGGCAAGGTAGTTGAGACCACCCGCTACATAAAAAATCGCCCCAGGTCCTTCATTTAAATTGATTGTCCCGTCGACACAAATCAAAGCGTTTTTACGCGGGGTGCTATTTGCATCATTGCCTTGCGCATATCTCAAACCGGCCTTGACTCCCGTTCCCTCTAAACCTAATATTTTATGGAACCAAATCTCTCCGGCCAGTGACGGGATCTGGGAAAATAAACCTGCTGAAAGTCCTACTTCCGGGCCTTCATGAGGCTTTTTTATTGCTACCGGCGTAGGTTTTAGAAGAACCGGAGCTACGGGTTTTAAAATAACCGGTTGAATAACGGGGCGCGAAATAAACAAGCTTCCGGCGGGTTGAATGACCTTCATCGCCTTTACTTTGCGGACTCCTCGCATCGCTCCTCTGCCCCTCCTGCCTGCGGCAAAAGCGGTTCCGGAATAAATTATCGCAAAACAAAACGTCGCCATGAACATTAAAACTATTATTCTTTTCATCTTTAACCTCAGTGTATTAGACACTTTTTATCCAATAAAGGTTCCATAAATTTATTAATCTACCAGCACCACCCCTTTGGGCACGATCTCTTCCGGATGAGCCGTCAGGGGACGTTTGGGCAGAAGGAAAACCGGTATCAGCGACAAAATGATCAACACCATGGCAAAAATGAAAGCATCCTGAAAAGCAAAACTGGCCTGGGCAATAGAAAAATATTTCATAACGGTTGATTTTGCAGCTATAACCGAATTCGCCTGGGAAAGGCCAAGTTCATGGGCCCTGCTCTGGAGCCCGTGCACAATTGTACCAAAGGTGGGAGATGACCCCCGGATAGTTGCGCCGGCAGTGTACATGTGAAATTTCGTTCGATTGTCAAGCACCGTGGAGAGGATTGCGATTCCGACAGCGCCGCCGACCTGCTGAATAATACTGAGCATCGACGAAGCCATGCCCGCCTTCCTCCGCGGGACAGAGTTCAAAGCCAAGGTCATAATGGGGGCCATCAGCAGGCTCATGCCAACGCCTCTGATCAAAGTCGGGTAGATAATGTTCCAGTAGCTCATGTAAATACTGATGTTCCGGTAAAGAAACATGGAATAAATAAGGCAAAGCATACCAATGAAACAAAGGAACCTTGGACTCGATTTATCGGAGATCCACCCCACCATCGGCAGGGCTAAGGCAATAATCAATGATCCTGGCAGAAGAATCAGCCCGCTCTGTATCGCAGTCAAACCTTTGAGTTGCTGTAAAAACAAAGGAAGAAGGAAAACGCCCCCAAAAAGCGCAACACTTCTTATCGCCGATATCAGCATAGAAACGGTGAAGATCGGATATTTGAACAGTGAAAGGTCCAGGATTCTTTCGCGGACCAGACTTTCGGTTATGATGAAGCTGGTGAAACTGAAAATCGAGAGCATCGCGCAAATCAATATGTATCTTGACGTCCACCCTTCGGTTTCGCCGCGCGATATTCCCAGCAGGAAAGAAAGGAGAAATATCGTCAGAAAAACAAAACCCCAGACATCAAATGATCTTCTGTTATGCGCGTGAGGCCGGTCATGGACCAGCATTTCCAGGGCCATCAGCATGGCAAATATCCCCACTGGTATGTTGACCAGAAAGATCGAACGCCAGCCGAATGTCTCAGTGAGGAATCCGCCGAGGGTGGGACCGATCGCAGGTCCAATGATGATGCCCATCCCGAAAAATCCCATGGCCTTGCCGCGCTCCTTTGGGTCGAACACTTCTGCGATCATGGCCATACCTGTCGGCGTCATCGCCCCGCCTCCCAGCGCCTGAAGGACCCTCGCCGCAATGAGCGTCGGAATATTCACCGCTAAACCACAAAGCAGGGAACCCAAGGTGAAGACGCCCAGGCTCGCCGTATAAAGAAGCTTATGACCAACCCTGTCCCGGAGCCAGGCAGTCAGCGGCATCAGCACCGCAAAAGCAAGCATATAAGCGGTAATGACCCACTCGATATCCGCAATATTGCTGCCAAAATCCGCCATGATGCGGGGAATAGATACATTAACAATACTTGAATCCAGTGTCGACATGATCATACCGATCATTACGATCACCATGACCATCCATTTATAGTTTGAATAAGGCGCTATGGAGCTATCAGACATGAATTACCGGACCTTAATTCTCACCGTAACCGACTGTCCAACTTTCAATACCCGGTTCGGATGCGGATCAAGCTCAATCTTGATCGGCATCTTCTGAACCAATTTCGTAAAATTTCCGGAAGCGTTTTCGGAAGGAAGAAGTGAAAACTGAGAAGCGGTGGCAGCGGTTATCTCCAGGACCTTTCCGGTAAGAGTGCCACCTTCATCAATGGTAATAGAAACCGGCTGCCCGACTTTGACTCTGGCAAGACTCGTCTCTTCGATGTTTGCAGAAACCCAGGCATGGTCGACATCGGCAATGATAATCGCTACCTGCCCGGGCTCAAGGAGGTTGCCTACCTCAGCGTTCTTTTTGATCACCAGGCCGTCGATCGGACTTTTAAGATAGGTGTTCTGGAGGTTAACTTCAGCCAGTTGCATATCGGCCCTGGCCATTTCCAGATTCGTTTGTGCGGTATCGTATTCATTTTGGGGACTGATCTTTCTCTCAAGCATATTTCTTGCGCGGTCAAGATCGATCTGTGCCAGCTTATATTTTGCCTGGGTCTTGTTATATTGCGCTTCAGCCACCCTGTGATCAATTTCAACCAGTACCTGTCCCGCTTTTACAAAAGTTCCTTCTTCTACCGTTACCTTTTCAATGGTGCCGCCCACTCCCACCGGAGCCACTTGCAGGATGTTCGTCGCAATCCTTGCATCGTTGGTGGTAACATAGGCACGGAAAAAGAACCACCAGTAAGCGAAGCCTAAGAGTACCACTACTATAATCGCCATCGCGAAATATTTTATACGCGATCTTTCCCACCATGGTATGTGAGGATGTTCGGGGTGGTGTTCCGGATGTTGTTTCTCAATCTGATCCGTCATTTTCTTTCTCCTTTCAAATCTTGATTATTTAGATAACGACCTTCGGATACATATAAGCGCTGATAATGGCTATGACAAACGTAGCGATGGAGAGAAAGACAACAACAATAATAATAGGGTTTGACAAAATATTCATGTTACTTATGATCTGATTTAAGACTAACAAAAGCGGGCAAAATAATCAAGGCGAGCATAAAGCAAAAAAATAAGGCGCCTGAAAAAATCAGACGCCTTAAATATTTAAACAGATAACGGACTAGAACCGCCGAAAATCTCTTCGTCCGCCGCTATCACGGTTTTCGGACCTGGGTCTGGCTTCGTTAACGGTAAGTTCACGATCGCCCCACTTTTGTCCGCTCATGCCGGCGATGGCTTTTTGCATATCGCCATCTTCCATATCGACAAAACCAAATCCTCGCGATTTGTTGGTCATTTTGTCTATCATGATCCTGGCCGATATGACGGTGCCGAATTCAGCAAATTTACTTCTCAGCTCTTCGTCAGTCGCGGACCAGGGCAGGTTGCCTACAAATATACTTTTCATATGTTTGATCTCCTTTGTTTATTTTTTCTACTATTAATAGGATGAAGAAACCCACGAGGGGCATCAACACAACTAAGCCGCAGATTCTTAATTTTCAATCTAACCACTATTAACTTCGACCTGCATGTATTATGACACGCTTGGGTGTGGGCGTCAAATGGTTTTAGCAAAGTTATCTTAAAGATGCGCGGCGGGAAGTTGGCTTAGATAGTCTTGCCGCAAATTTCAATTTTCCCGGTTTATTGAACAGTCATCAATAATCAGCGATGAAAGCGCTTAAAAATTCCACTTGATCTGAGGTGCTTAATTTTGAAGCCAGCCGCAAATTATCAGCAACGTGGTAAGCCAGTGCCTCCGTTCTTTCATAATTTAAGCGATGCACCTGTTTATAATGATAAACCAAATCAATTACCAATCCAATGTGGGGTCTTCCTTTAGATTTGATATCAAGAAGATATCGAATAAATGTCTCCTCATTCATACTTTCTACCCCAATTTCTGGGTTAATTATTTTTTTTGGCAAATCTAACGCGGTTCGCAATTCTTCCTCCAGCAACTCCGGTCTCACGATCAAAGCCTTCGTTTCATCGGTCAATCTGGCTACAAAAACATCAATCACATGGAATCGCAAAGCGTGCGGCATTTCATATACTTCACCGGCTCTAAGCTGAACCCCCCATTCTTTAAGCAAACTATCTAATTTCGAGCCAGCCGCATACAGTTTACTCCACAAAGTCTCAACGCGAAGTTTCCCTTCGGTTATTATTCCCAACTCCTTTATTTTTTCCACCGACATCCCCAAACTAGCCGCTGCCGTTTGAAGATCCATTCCCGCCCTTAATTCCAAAGCACTAAAATAATTATGGGCAACGAAACCTCGATTGATCTCAAAGACTCTCAATCTCTTTCCTCCTACCATCGGCAAGGCCGATGCTTTTAAATCTCCCATTTTAATTTCTCCTTTGTAAATATGCTCTCAATATGTTTATCCTCACTTATCTGCCAAAATTTCATCCCTGGGAATGGAAATACAGCTCAAATATTCACTGAGAAAATTGAAATTCCAATTATTTCTTCAAGATAAATGACTATGAATAATTGTTTGGTTTGCACCAGTCCTAATACCAGCTTCTTGTATAAGGTTAGAAGCTATAACATACGGCGCTGTGACGATTGCTCGGTCGGCTTTATTTCTCCCCTGCCGGAACGCGATACGCTAAAAAAAATATATGAAAAGGTTCACGGCAACGGAGATTATACGGCAGGACGGGGACGCTATGTAAATTATGCCGATCCAGCTGTGGTCCGATCGCGGGAAGTTAATTTCGAGCGGAACCTGGCAACGGTGGTTTCGTATAACGGTTCGAACCACCCCAAGAGATTGCTGGAGATTGGCTGCGCGAGCGGATTATTTTTGAGTATGGCCAGCCGCTATTTTGATGAAGTGCTGGGGATCGACCTCGCGGAAAATGCCGTCGGTCAGGTTCCACAGATATTGAACGGCAGCGCGGCCTGCGGCAGTCTGGAAGATTTCAAGTTTGAGCCAGGTTCTTTCCATTGCATCGCTTTGTTTGACACCTTCGAACATCTGTTGGACCCGAGGGGAACGCTGCAGAGCATAAGTCGGCTGCTTGATCCAAAGGCGGGGGTTTTGGTCATGACCACTCCGGACGCGGGCAGTTTGAACGCGCGGCTCTTTGGGCGTCACTGGCGGCTTTTGCTGCCGCCGCTGCACGTGACCTATTTTAGCCAGCAGGCCATGACGAATATTCTGGAGATGAGTGGAATGGAAGTGCTAAGCATGACTAATCCCTCGGGCTATGTTGCGTTCAAGCATCTAACCTATATGATTAATGTTATGCTTGGCTACCGGATTCCTCAAGCATTGTTGGGGGCCTTATCCCACCTGCCCGGCCAGGATCAGCTGGTACCGGTAAATTTTGGTGACATCATGCTGGTGGTCGCACGGAAACAACCAGCGTAAAGAGGTTAGAGCCGCCGCAGCAACCATGCCGTATCCAATTGATAATCAGCCGGAGAAAGTAAGCGGAGGCAGGGAACTGATCGCAAATAGACGGAAGAAGTAAAGGATTAACTCGAGAAAGCGGATTGGAAGAGCTAAGGATCGTTAGTTCTTTGCCCGCTTAAACCAGAGCCGCCGGACCGGAAAGTCCTCAATTAATAAACGCACCAGATCGTAATAAGAATTGGTAGCAGCTTGTTTGGGAACGACATCGGGGTGGATTTTAGTGATAATTATCGTATATGCGGACCTGAATTCTTTTTCGGTTTTTGCGGTAAAGTAGGTTGTAAAAAGTGCCGGTAAATCAAACTGCTTAAAATATTCAGGCAAATTATTCAGGTGAGCGCCAAACGAACCAAGGTCGAGGGCTTCGGTGCCGGCGGGGGCCTGGTAAGCTCCGATCGTGCTGAAAGCTTTTTTAATCATTTCCTGCAGCTGGTCCAGGTCTAATCTCGAATAGAGATGCCTTTTTTCTTCCATGAGATGATTAATTCTCTGAAATATTGCCGGATCTATCCGGTTGCTCCTGGCAAGCAGTTTTAAGGTCAGGTAGTCCGTTTCAAGTTCGAAATAGATGCTATGTGCCCCATAATAGTTGCTTATGCCAAGAATTTCGCTGACCAGCTTAGCGGCTAATATCTGATAGGGCGCTCTTTTTTTGAACGCATCTGAAAACGCAGAAAAAAAGTCTATGGCATCCCTTATTTTGTAGGTCATTTCATCATGGAAATAAGGCAGTCGTTCTTCCGGCCCTCTATCGTCTCGCAGATAAAGGTTAAGCAGCTGCCGAAAGACTCCAAATTCATCCTCGGCCGGCGCGCTCATTTTAATCTTCGGCGCCGTTCCGGCCGGCAGCCCCCGCGTCTCTTTGGCTTTAATTCCGATCGCGATCGCGCTTTCCATCCCCGCCATAACCTTGTCCAGAACGGCGGCGTGGAATTTATTTATGACGGCAACCATATCTACCGGACCGATGGAATACTGCCGCATGAGATCAGCGGCTCTTTCCGCGACGGCGTGATTTGCATCCAACGCAAAAATTGCCGGGATCAGATAAAACCACTCCGGCAGGGGATGTTCAAACTGCAAAACTAATTCTATTTGATCGAGATACCCGTGTTTCCAGTCCGGCCGGTCCGCTTTCATATTCCAGCCAAATGAATCAAGCTTGGTAACGATCGGCAATTCCTCATAGAGTTGATGACCGACTATTTCCCACCGGGGCTGGCGCCGGGGGTCAAGATGCCGCACGGCCGGCGTTTCCTTATGGAAAGCATGAAGATAGCTCCAATTATCATACATGAGCTGATCAGGTTTAAATTCAATTAGAATTTCAGAAAAAAAGGAAAACAAGGGGTCCTGGTTTGATAACTCAAATGAATCTTTGCCAACCGTCAGCACGCTGCGGTGCTGCAACATGTTATGTTGATAAAGAACTTTTGATTTATCCCTAAATTGGATTTCAAAAAGCCCCTGACGATCACGAAACTCGTGTCTGACCGGGGCCCATTCTTCGGTTAAAAGTTTTCTGGTTACAGCATCAATCGTTGTTTTGTAAACCGGGTTGGCCGGTTTTATTGCGCTGACCGGCAGATTGCCTATTATTGGGAATTTTGTCATATTAGCTTCCTACCAAGATTTATCGCTGTATTTTTTGCTGGATTTCAAACTATCTTAAAAACTTTACGCTCGACGCTTCGGAATACAAACCCGACTTCATCGTGCCTGCTTTTACTCTAAGCTGATCTACGCTATAATCATCACCGAAAACCTGCCTGCCGGCAGGCAGGTCCGCCGGAGAATGTCGGAGTGGGCAGGGAACTGATTGCGGATAGATGGAAGAAGTAAAATATATAATTAATTCAAATTAAATAATAGGCCAAGAAATGAAAACCATTTTTGTTGATGAATCAGGAGATTTGGGAAGAAAAGAGAGGTTTTTTGTTATTGCTCTTATTAATCCTAATAATAGCAAAAGAATTTTGAACTTCATGAGAAAATTTTGCGTTAAAAATACAATACAAGAAGTAAAAGGATCTCAAATCGACTTTTCTCAAAAACAAGACATTATAAATAAACTAGGAAAAGAAAACGATCATAGCATTTCTTACATTGTAGCCGATAAGAATCATATCGAGCCAAAACTCTTTGAAGACAAGAATGTCTGTTATAACTTCCTTTTCTCAATACTCATAGAAAACACAATAAGACAAACCAAAGATAATATTACTATATTATTAGATAATCATTCAACAAAAGTAAAATCAATAAATTCTCTTGCTGATTATATAAAAATCAAGGCGTATACACAGTGGGGATTCGTAAATAATTTGCATGTCTCATATGTTGACTCAAAGCATTCTAAGATAATTCAAGCTGTTGATGTCGCAGCAAATGCGATATACGCTAAATATATTTATGGCAAAGAGCATTTATATTCTTCGTTGAATATTATTGAATCAATCAAGTTCCCGCTTAATAAATTTAATACTTAATATAATAATTGACTGTTTATTTATCGTAATTGTGATATAATATGTCTGATGTAAATCTTATGCGGAGCTTAATAAAAGTAAGTGGCGTTTTCCGCCACCGAAGCATAAGTAGTCTAAAAACACCCTGAGGGGTGTTTTTTAATAGATTATTTACTCTATGCCCCTGATTCGTTCTGGAGATATAACGAGTAACATGACGGATAACTCAATTAGACTTCAAATACACGAATACATTAATTGAAATAATTACCCAACTTGTCTTACCCAGTCACGGATAAACATACCTACTCGTTCTATGTCCGTAGGTGCAAGCTCGCCACTATGCATAATGATATGTCTTGATTTTTCCAGAGTACTAATGATTTGTTTCGCCCAATCTAAATTACCTATATGTACCTCAAAATATTTCCAATTGTTTGACATAATAGAAATTAAATTACCAAATTCGGTGTAATAAATCATCGAACTCCCTCGTGGGGTTAACCAACGGATATCTTTTTCTGCTTTTTTTCGGCCTTCTGCTTGATCTCTAATCTCCTTTTTTACGCAAAGTTCCCACCAATTTCCACCTTTTTCTTCCAATAATTTTTTTTCAATAAAATCTCTTACAGAATTTTCAAAAGAACAAATTGCAGTATAAACAACAGCCATTTTTCTCGATTTAACAACCAATGACTCATCTAATAATGGGATACCCAATCGTTTAACGGTGTCTAATTCCCATTCTTCTGAATAATTGCTTTTAATTTTTCTGCCAGCTTTATCTAAGGCTTCCTCCGTAAGAAGACCTCTAAAAACAAATGAATAGAAGGTGTCCTGGTCCATACTTAAAAGAGGTGTTTTTTTAGGCTTTTGAATAGGGCATCGTAAACAGCTTGATCTCTTGATTCGGGTAAATGAATTTGAATATTATAATGGAATTGTGTTCTCCGGGGCTTTTCCCCAAGACTTTCTTCTTCGGGTTCTTCTTGAATGGATTGTCTTTCATCTTTCTGCTCAGATTTTTTTTCAATAACTATGTTCTTTGGCTCCTCTGCTTTTTTTAATGTCGTTGGCCATTCGGCATAATCAACAAGCGCCTTAAATGTGTTTGCCATTAAACCAAGAACTTTATCAGAGTTTTTTCCTTGAGTTAATGTTCTAAGTTTATTTTTAACTTCTTGAGTTGATAGTTCGTTTGCTTTTATATTAACAGCAAATAAATCTCCATAAGCGTCTTTAATTGCCTCTGCCAGAATTTGTTTTGATTTGGATTGGTCAAGAAAATTATAATATCTATCGGTTGGAACAGCATTCGCATCCAAAAAACCTATTCCCTTTAACAAGCCTATAAAAAGTCGGTCGTTAGTGCTTTTAAACTCAAGGGTCTCTAAAAATTTTTGAGTAAAACTATCCGGGGCCTTAGCAGTAATAAGGCTATTAAAAAAAGACTCTAAATTTTTGGTGGTTATTAAATATGAAGAAGTTAAAGCCATAAATATCACTTATAATTATAACAAATATAGCGTGGACAAGCAAATCAATTGGCTTTATAACAATTATGAGTTACCAAATTACCTACATCCCGCCTCACTCGCACATATTTTGGCGATTTGCCGGCGGGATAGTCCAGATGAGGGTATTTCATTTTTCCCGTCCTGGCCACCCTACGGTCTGGGCAATCCCTCGACTCGTCACTCCGTTCCTCGCTCGGGATCTGGCCACCCCACCGTCTGGGCGAATAGCACACGCTGGGTTTTAGGAAGATTCAGCTTTTCATGCAGAGTCTCTTTCTGGCAGTTATGAAACCAGGCCGTCAAACCTTGCGAGGCGGCAAAGACGGCGAGATTGCCCGCAATCCAGCCGGTATCCACAAAATAATACGATTTTTGTACTTCCGGATCTTTTAGTCCCGGCTCCTGATAGCCCTGCGAATGAACTAGCTTATCAAGATCCACTACATAAATAATGCGCACCGGAGCTTTGGCACCAAAGTTACTCTGCCCCCGGTTGATCGCCAGCTCGCGCAGGTCTCCGGCCACGACGGGTGTGAGACGGTGAGAGACCGCATCATAAAGAAAAATCCCCTCCGGCAACGCAACATAGAGATCGATCTCCTGCGAGTTGCTGGCCGAGCCGGCAGTCCTTCCGGCAATTCCAAACGGCCCTTTTTTGCGGTTAACGCCGAATGCCGCCCAGAGAAGATCGGAGAGGAGCTGGAGGGGAATTTTCTTGCCGCTGATCGTGCGGACGGTTCTTCTCTTTCGCAGCGCCTCCAGAACAGTTTTATTGCCCATGTCTTTAGGAGCGGGAAGCTTGATGGGACGCATTAGTTGATCTTTCATTTTATGCTCCTTAACTCATCATCGATTCGGGCACTTCCGAGCCGATCTGTTCGACAATCTTTTTCGCGACCGCCTCAGGCGTGTCAATCGGCATATCATTCCGGGCCGGCGCGGAGGCCCGGTTCTCGAACAACCGCACCCCGATTGAGTTCTTGCCAAAATTCGTCGCCGTCATCCGCGGATGAAAAACACTCACGATGATCTTATCTTTTTCTAGCTCCGCCCGCGCGGTCAGCGAAATGGCGTTCAGCGCATACTTGGTCGAAGCATAAGCTCCCAAATTGGGAAAATAATTCTTTGATACCAGGGAACTGATGTTCAGGATCATACCGCCTCCTTGCTTGCGCATCTGCGGGATCACCGCCTGCATGGCACGCAGCGGACCATAGACATTGAGCTCTATAATGCTCTGATATTTATCAATTTCGATGTTCTCAACCGGCCCGTAATAAGCCTGCCCGGCATTGTTGACCAGCAAATCGATCCGTTTAAAACGTTCCAGCGTTTTTTCGACCAGCTGTTTGATCTCTTCCGGCTGCCGCAGATCGGTGACGATCGCCAGCGATCCCGGCAAATCCTTTTCAAGCTTTTTTAATATTTCGATCGAGCGCGCGGCCAGCACCAGCTTCGCTCCCAGGGAATGCAGCTCTTTTGCTAGCGCCAACCCGATGCCCTGCGAGGCTCCCGTTACCATGATCACTTTATCTTTTATTTCCATCAACGCATCTCCTTATTTTTTAAAAAAGTTTATTTACCCTTTATTATCTCGGCCAGAATTTTCTTTATGTCACCCTTAAACAACCCGCCGTGATAGCAGATAACGGTTTCGATGTCGTAGCGGTCGAGTTTATTCAGCGAGCGCACGGCTTGATCGAAATCAAAAGCGTTTTGCGGCGCCGGACCTACCAGCGCCCCCTCCACCACCCTCAAAGCATCACCCGCCACCAGCGTCTTGCTGGAGCGATGATAGAGACAGATATGACCAGGCGTGTGGCCCGGCGTAGTAATCACCACGATCCCTCCGCAATACGGCAGTTCTTCTCCGTCGGAAAGTATTCGGTCGACCTTCGCTTTAGGCGGGTTTTCCATCATTTGGAGAAAAGCCTTTCGCCGTTCCTCTGGCATCATGGCCAGCCTTTTCTCGCGCGTTTTCGGGTCCCCTTTTACCAGCTTCTTTTCTCCCTGGATATAGGGTTTGTCTTCTGCACCGCACAACACCTCGATTTTTTTGCTCGTGCCGTTTAAAATTACCGGCAGGTTTCCAATGTGATCGATATCCTGATGGGTAATGATGATTTTTTCGATCCGGTAAAAAGCCTGGCCGGATTTCTCAATCGCTTCACGCAGCATCGGAAACTGACCGGGAAAACCCGTGTCCACCAGGATGACCGCCTTCGCATCGTAAAAGAGCGTGGGACAGACCGGCACCGGCCTTCCTATAGAAGCCGATGACACTTCCAGCATCTCGATCCCATCTGAAATTTTCATATATATACGTCATTATATCAGTTTTTTATTTATTTAGTGAGTTTACAAGTTTGTATAATTGTACGTGTTATAATATTAAGATATTATTAGGAGGCGATATTTTATGATGACAGAGAGTGCAAGACAGGCCCAGGCTATTCTCCGCAATCCGTCGCATTTCCAGTGGTACGTCATCCCGCTGCTGCTAATCGTCCTTTACATCTATTCCGTTGAGGTTGAAAGAAAGAATTGGTCAATATTATTCGGCGGATTGGCCTTATGGGGAATGGACTGGTTCAACGAGATCTGGAACGCGCTCGTGTTCCACTTCAATCATTTCGCTCCGGTCTGGGGAACACCGGGCGCGACCGCATACAATATCCTGATCGGGCTGAACATCGAAATTACCTTTATGTTCGCCATCATGGGCATCTACGCGTGCAAAATGCTGCCCGAAGATAGGAAATTGAAGATCCTCGGGATACCGAACCGGTGGTTTTTTGCCGTATTCAATTCTATCCTGGCCGTGTTTATCGAGGTCCTGCTGAACCTGGCGGGGGCGCTGACCTGGGAATTTCCGTGGTGGAACCTAAGGGCGCCCTGGCTGATCTTCCTGATCGGCTATCTCCCCTTCTTCGTGGTCTGTTTCTGGGTCCACGACATGCAGAGCGTCAAGAACAAAGCGATCGCGGTCGGATCGATCTTAGGATTTGATGCGCTCTGTCTCATCGTCTTCGGCGCGATCCTAGGGTGGATATAAAAAAACCAGCGTGATTGTTTTAGCTATCGAGACCTCCTGTGATGAAACCTCCGTCGCTGTTCTACGGGACGGCCACGAGATTCTTTCCAATAAAATCGCTTCCCAGGTGGAGCTGCATAAAAAATACGGCGGGATTGTGCCGGAAATTGCTTCGCGAAAACATGTTGAAGTTATCAATCCTCTGATCAAGGAAGCCCTGGAAGCGGCAAAAATCGATTTTAAACAAATCGATGCGGTAGCGGTAACTTACGGACCGGGGTTGGTCGGGTCGCTGATGGTGGGGATCTGCGCCGCGAAAGCTATTGCCTGGTCATTAAATTTACCTTTGATCGCCGTTAATCATCTCGAGGGACACATCTATGCTAATTTCCTAACTTCCAACTTCCAACCTCCAACATCCAAACAAGATTCAATATCCAAATTCCAAACTCCAAATTTCCCTTTCATTTGCCTTCTGGTTTCGGGTGGTCATACTATGTTAGTGCTGGTCAAGGATCATGGCGATTATCAAACCCTGGGAAGAACCCGGGACGATGCGGCCGGGGAAGCCTTCGATAAGGTCGCACGCTTTTTAAAAATCGGTTATCCGGGCGGGCCGATCATTGATCTGCTGGCAAAGCGGGGGAATCCGCACGCGATAGAATTTAAGCGCCCGATGCTAGATAAGGAATTCGGCTATGATTTTAGCTTCAGCGGGATCAAAACCGCGGTGGTTAATTATGTAAGTAAGCAGTCAGAAGTTAGCAGTAAGCAGGTAACAGATATCGTCGCTTCCTTCCAGCAGGCCATCGTTGATGTGCTGGTAGAAAAGACCATCCGAGCGGCTAAAGAATATCATTGCACATGGGTGGCGCTGGCGGGGGGCGTTTCCGCCAATTCTTTACTGCGTGAAAGTTTAAAAACCCGGGCGAAAAAAGAGCACTTAATGGTTTCTCTTCCACCGCTGGCATTATGCACCGATAACGCGGCCATGATCGCCGGCGCCGCCTACCACAAATTTAAACAGGGCAAAATTTCCGATCTAACGATTACGGCAGTTGCCAGTCTGCGATTGTAAAGAGTATAATCTGCTTATGGCCATTTCAAAAAAAGAGGTTGAGCATGTCGCCCGGCTCGCGCGCCTGGGTCTAAACGAAGAAGAAAAAGAGCGAATGGCCAAACAGTTATCTAATATCCTGGATTACGCTGACATCCTAAAGAAAATTGATACCCAAAATGTCCCCCCCACCTCTTACGCTATCCCGATGAAAAATATTTTCCGGGAAGATAAAGTGGACCCATGCCTTGAGATCGAAGAGCTTATAAGTAACGCTCCTGATCTGGAAGCCCACATGTTCCGCGTGCCAAAGATTATTGAATAAAGATGTTTACAAAAACCGCGCACGAATTGCACAGTCTGCTGATTAACCGAAAAATCAGCTCTATGGAGCTGACCGAAGCAGTCTTTGCCAGGATTGAAAAAGTTGAAGACAAAGTTAGAGCCTTTGTTACCTTAACCAAAGAAGGGGCGATAAAACAAGCCCGGGCCGCGGATGAAAGAATAAAGAATAAAGATGGTGTTACTCCCTTGACCGGGATTCCGCTGGCCATCAAAGATAATTTTTGCACGCGGGGTATTCTGACCACCTGTTCTTCAAAAATTCTAGCCAATCACCTTCCTGCCTATGACGCTACCGTGGTACATAAAATTAAAGCGGCGGGAGGCGTGATCCTCGGTAAGACCAACATGGATGAATTCGCCATGGGCTCCTCTACCGAAAATTCCGGTGTGCATCCCACCCATAACCCCTGGGATTTAAAAGCGGTGCCCGGCGGTTCCTCGGGTGGATCGGCCGCCGCGGTTGCCGCGGATGAAGCGGTGCTGGCAACCGGTTCTGATACCGGCGGTTCAATTCGGCAACCGGCCGCTTTTTGTGGCGTGGTGGGACTGAAACCGACCTACGGTCGGGTTTCGCGCTATGGTCTGGTAGCCTTTGCTTCTTCGCTGGACCAAATCGGTCCACTTACCAAAGATGTCACCGATAACGCCCTGTTCCTGAATTTTATGGCCGGACATGACGTTAAGGACTCGACTTCAGTCGATCTGCCCGTACCGGATTACCAGAAATCCCTGGTGGATAATATTAAAGGCATGAAAATTGGTGTTATTCGAGAACTGCTGGGCAAAGGGATTGATACAGAGGTAAAAGAAGTTTTTAATCGCGCCGTGAAAAAGCTGGAAGAGCTGGGAGCGAAAATAATTGAAATCTCCATGCCCAACTTTGAGTATGCCGTAGCTACTTATTATTTGATCGCTCCCGCGGAAGCTAGCTCCAACCTGGCGCGCTTTGACGGAGTGAAATACGGCCATCGCACCCGAGAGGCCAAAGATCTTTTGACCATGTATAACCAGACCCGCGCTGAAGGCTTTGGCAACGAGGTCAAGCGGCGCATCATGCTGGGCACCTATGCCCTTTCCGCCGGCTACTATGATGCTTATTATCTGAAAGCCTTGAAAGTCAGAACCCTGATCAAACAAGACTTTGAAAAAGCCTTTAATCAATGCGAGCTTTTGCTTTCCCCCGTAACTCCTTCGGTGGCTTTTAAAATCGGGGAGAAATCCGCTGATCCCCTGGCCATGTATCTTTCCGACATCGCCACCATTCCTGTGAATTTGGCCGGACTGCCGGCGATCTCGCTGCCCTGCGGCTTTATCAAGGATCTGCCGGTTGGCTTACAGATTATCGGCCCGGCCTTTGCGGAAGAAACCATTCTGCGTGCGGCTTACACTTTTGAACAAAATACCGACTGGCACAAAAGAAAACCGGCACTCAATTAAAGATTGATTAATTTTCGCCCGCCCTCTATAATATTGTTATCTCTCAAAGAATAAGCCAAAAAACAACTATGCAACCCAAAAAAATTGCGTTTGCGATTCTATTTTTATTTCTATTTTTAAATTTACCCTGCCTGGCACAAATTCCAACCTACGAGATCGTCAATGGTAAAAAATATGAAGCCTCCTACTTTTTCCCCATCAGCGGCGAGGTTTATGGACAGGCGGCGAGCGGGGTAAACACCATCCTGATCAACGGAGAAAAAGCCCCGATCGATAGCGACGGTAACTTTAAGGCTAATGTTTCCCTGGCGCAGGATCAGAAATATATTTTGGTTGAGACCCATTATCAAGGATTTAAATTTATCAAAAAATATTTGATCATCCGCCATCCCCGCGCCCAAAAGACTTTCAAGGTCTTCGTCCCGGAAGAGGATATAAAGGGACTGATCGCTAATAACTCAGCTGCGGAAAAATCTTCCGCGCCCAGCGTTGCCAGCCATCAAAAGGCAGATGAGAATAAGCCTTTTGATCTCTTTTTTGGCTCAAGTAAAACAGGGAGCACATCTTCTCGCCCATCAACCAGTAGCTCTACTTCGACTAAACCAACGACCTCCTCGACTTCCACCAGCACCAAAGCAACAACTTCCACCAAGCCGACGACTTCCTCAACCTCCACCACCACCAAAGTTACGACTTCTACTAAACCGACAACTTCTTCTACTTCAACTACTACCAAAGCTACCACTTCTACTAAGCCGACAACTTCTTCAACTTCTACTACTACCAAAGCTACTACCTCAACTAAGCCAACAACTTCTTCTACCTCCACTACGACCAAAGCTACCACTTCTACCCAACCGACGACCTCTTCTACTTCCAGTACTGTAACGACTACTAGCTCTTCCAAACCAACGACCAGTACTCTTACGACCACTTCTACTACTACGCTCATCCTTATTAATGAAACCAGTGAAAAACAGGCCTTGCGAGAAGAAATTAGGAAGAAGTTAGAAAAATATTCTGAGGAAACGGTTAAAAAGGAAGCCTCTCCTATTATTGAGAAACAAACGCAAAGATTGCTAGAAAGGCAAGTCTCTAAAGAAAATGTGCAAAACGCCCTTCAGGCGCAGGCCCAGAAAACTATCAGCGAGAAAGCTTCTGAAATAATTAAAGCCGAGGCCAAAGACACCGTCCAGCGAGAAGCCCCCTCTATCATCAAAGAGCAAGTAAAAACCAGCACCCAGAAAATCGTCGAGGCGGAGGCAAAAAAAGCGGCTGCCGAGGCAGCGGAGCTAGCTAAAAAAGAAAGCTTACCAATCATCAGAAATGAAGCACAAAAGGGATTGCAGAAAACGATCGAAGATGAAACTCGCAAAGCGATCAAAGAACAAACGGGAGATATTCTGCGGAACCAAGCTCAAACCATAATTATCAAACAAGCTCCGGAGATTATAAAAAGTGAAGCACAAAAAAGTATTGACAGTATAAAAAGTGAAACAAGAAATTCGGTCAATAAAATTGTAGCGGACGAAGCGCGGAAAGCGGCCAAGGAAGGTGCCAACGCTATTCTTCGGACAGAAGCGCAAACGGCGGTTAAAAACCAGGCGCCTCTAATTATAAGAGAAGAAGTCCAAAAAAACACGCCGTCTTTGATCGCCGATGAGGTTAAAAAGGCAACCCGAGAAGTGCATGAATCAGCCAAAAGCGAAGCACAGCAATTGGTGAATAAAATTGTAGCCGATGAAGCTAGAAAGGCCGCTCGCGAAGGAGCCAATGCGATTATCCGCGCTGAAGCGCAAACCGCGGTTAAAAATCAGGCAGCGCTGATCATCAAAGAAGAAGCCCAGAGGAGCGCACAAAAAACGATGGGCGATGAAGCCCGCAAAGCGGTAAAGGAACAGGCTTCTCAGATTATTATTGTCCAGGCTCGTGAAGCCATGAAAAATCAAGCGCCTGCCATCATCAAAAGTGAGGCCCAAGCGAAAGCACAAGCTCTAATGGCCGATGAAGTGAAAAAAGCGGTGAGTGAGGTGCGTGAATCAGCCAGGAACGAAGCCCTTTCCATCGCCAGGAGGGAAGCGCAAAATAGTATTCAAAAAGTAGCTGAAGAGGAAATCCAAAAGACCCTGCGCGAGAAAGCGGATGAGATCATCAGCGCTCAGGCGGAAACGATCATCAAAGCTGAGGCAACTAAACTTGTTAGAAATGAAATGCAAAAAAGTCTTCAACCCATCGGTGAAGCCGAAGCCCGGAAGATCGCCCGCGAAAGGACCCAGGCGATCATTGATAGAGATGCGCCGGTAATTGTCAGAGAAGAAATTCAAAAAGGGATCAGCCGGCTGGTTGAAGATCAATCCCAGAAGACCTTGGATGAAGTGCGTGACCTTATAAAAAAAGAAGCTCTCCCGCTGGTAAAAAGTGAAACACAAAAGAACGTCAAACAGGTTATCGCCGAAGAAGCCAGCAAAGCCGTCATAGCCGAAACTCATGCGCTGGTTGAGGCCAAGGCGCAGGAAATCATCAAGGCCGAAGTGCCCGCTCTGGTCAGAGAAGAAACCAAACAGAGCCTGAAGAATATCATCGCGGAAGAGGCTAGAAAAATCGTGCGCGAAGAGGCGCATGACCTAGTCGTGGCGGAAGTACGGGAAGCGGTCAAACAGGCAGCGCCCGAAATCATGAACCGGGAAACGCAAAAACAGATTGAGGCACGAACCTCCGGTCCCGAGTTTATGCAGATGTTACAGAAACAGGCTCCCGCCATTTTAGAAAAACAGGTCGCCAAAATTGTTGAGAGAGATATCCCGGTGGGCGAAGGGCTAAAAATTGTTGAAAAAGAAATCCAAAAGATGGTCCTGAACGAAGCACCTCTCATTGTGGAAAGAGAAGCCAAAAAAATCATCGGCAACCAGCTCTCCACGCCCGAAGTTCTCGCAATTTTTGAAAGAGAGACGGTGACGGTTGCCCAACAAAAAATCAAAAAACTGATAAACGAAGGGCGGCTCTGGGAGAATGTGCAGGCCGAGCTCAAAAAAGAAGCCCTGGTGAATATTGATCGGAACCTTCTCTGGGAAACGGCCAGAAACAAAGTCGAAAATGAGGCCAATCGCACGATTGATAAAAAAGCCCTGGTGGAGATCGCACAAAACACCGTCATCCGGGAAGCCCTAAGGAACATTGACAAGGCCACCATTAAAAGGATCGTTAAAAATGTGGTGGAGTCAGAAACCAGGAACCTGATCAACGGCACACTGTCGGGAGTAGCCAAAAGCGAGATCGAAAAAAAGCTAGAAAAAGAAATCCCCGTCGCGAAACCGGTGCGAAGCACCAAGCCGCCTAAAAAAATAACCGCTCCCATGATGTCAATTGAAAAATTGCCCAAATTCGAAGCCCCCGAAATGCCCGCCGTCGCCAACCAGGAAGAAGGAGCCAACAAGGTGAAGGTCCCCAAAATTAAATACCTCACCAGTAAAAAAGCGAATGAGTTTGTGATGGAGCTTGAGCCAGGAAAGATCTTGATGGTCAAGCAAGATAACGGTAAATATACCGGCTATATCTATTACACCAAAAGTCAAACCTGGTTTTCGCTGCAGGATATGAACCATTCTGAGCTGAAGGAGCTGCTTGAAAGCGGCAAGGTCCCCGCGTCCCTTAATCCGTAACTCCCTATGCAATATCAAACCGTCATTGGTCTTGAAATCCATGCCCAGCTCTCGACCGAGAGTAAAATGTTTTGCTCCTGTTCAACTAAGTTTGGGGCAAAACCCAATACCAGCATTTGCCCGATCTGCACCGGTCAACCGGGAGTCTTACCGGTAACCAATAAAAAAGCGATTGAGCTGGCCATTAAAACCGCGCTGGCTCTCAACTGCAAGATTGAACCCCACTCCGTTTTTGCCCGTAAGCATTATTTCTATCCCGATCTACCCAAAGATTATCAGATCTCACAATATGAATTGCCGCTGGCTACCGGCGGTTATTTAGAAATTGAGGTAGAGGGAAACCCAAGAAAAATTGGTATCACGCGCGTACATCTGGAAGAAGACGCGGGAAAGCTGGTCCATATAGGAGCGGATCTGCCCGGCCGGCAGGCGGGACGGATTATGGGAGCTGAGGAGTCGCTGGTTGATTTCAACCGCACCGGTGTGCCGCTGATGGAAATTGTTTCTGAACCGGACCTGCGTTCACCCAGAGAGGCAGCGGTTTTTATGGAAGCCCTCGCCCGCTTACTGGAATATATCGGGGTCTGCGACGCCAAGATGGAAGAGGGTTCGCTGCGCTGTGACGCTAACCTCTCCGTTCGACCCATGGGTTCGGAAGAATTCGGGACCAAAACCGAGGTTAAGAACATGAACTCATTTAAGGCCGTAGAAAAAGCGCTCATGGCAGAAGAAAAAAGACACACCGAGACGATCGAGGAAGGCGGATACATTGTCCAGGAAACGCGTTTTTTTGATGACGTGACCGAGACCACCACCGGCATGCGCAGCAAAGAATTTGCTCACGATTACCGCTACTTTCCCGAGCCGGACCTGGTACCGATTGAACCGGAGGAAAAATGGATCGCCGAAATCAGAAAATCGCTGGGTGAACTTCCACAAGAACGCATGCAGCGCTTCATGACCGATTATCAACTTTCGGCTTACGACGCTCAACTTCTGATTACTTCAAAGGATACCGCTCGTTTTTTTGAAGAATGTGTAAAGCTGTATAAAAATCCAAAAGCGATTGCCAATTGGCTACTGGTCGAAGTAGCCGCTTATTTGAACGAAAGTAAAAAAACCATCGGCGAAATTATTTTTATTCCCGCGCAACTGGCAGAAATCCTACAATTAATTGATAAAGGAACGATCAGTGGGAAAATCGCTAAAACAGTGTTGGCCGAGGTTCTAAAAAGCGGCCGGCAGGTGAAGGACGTGATTGCGGAATCGGGCTTGACCCAAATCAGCAACGAGAAAGAAATTGAAATAATTGTTAAAGAAGTAATCAAGAATAATCCCAAACCGGTCGAAGAATACAAAAAGGGGAAAGAAACGGCGATTACTTTTTTGGTGGGTCAAGTGATGAAGGCTTCAAAAGGCAGGGCTAATCCCTCTCTTGCGACGGAACTGCTTAAGAAGACACTGGCCGCTTAAAGATCCCCAATGCTCTGTGCTTTAAACCAATTGCCTTAATATCCATTGAGGTCAATCCTCCCCAAACCTCCGTTTTTCTTTTACCGCTATCATCTTTGCCTTGAAGATACACGCCAACCTCATGCATTTCACCGCTCATGGTACGGATCTTGTCCCAGATATCGACCGTGTCTAATAAATAATCCTCTTCCGATCGCCTGATTTCTGCCCGGTTATAATAATCATTGTTCGTTAACTGGATATGCAAACCGACAAAAAGCAATTTTGGATATAACAAATTATTTATCCCCGCCACCTGCTTTATTTTTGCTATAAGGGATTGGCGCTTATTTTCCAGTTTGGCCTTGCTAAGGTCATCCTTTACCTTGAAATTGTGGAAGAAAATATAAACCTGCGAATATTCGATATGCTCCAATCTGGCTTCTTCCAACAATCTTTCTTTCTCGGCCAATTTCTCCCTGATCTCCGGCAATTCCGTCGCTAAAAAGGCTGATACCTTTTCGATCCTGCCTTTAGCAGTTTTGAGCCATGGTTCCTTGATCTCCCCGGTCAGCTCCTTTAAGAATTTATCGGCCCGTTCCTTCATTTTCTCTAGATAGTCAGCCCGCTTGAGTACGCCCTGGTATTGCAGCGGGTGGACTATTGAATCAGAGAATTCCATCAACCTCTTGCCGAACAGCAAATCATTGAAACGCGGCTGGCTGGCACCAAGCTCTTCTTCGCGCATGGCCTGCTGGTCGGCCAATTCAGCCAGCAGTTTTTCTTTGCGGCTGATCCATGGTATCTGTTCCTGTAAGATACTGTTCAGGATAAATAATTGCCTGGCCGCCAGGTTTACAAATCCTCCCGCGTAGGTCAGGAGTCTGTCCCGGGAAGCACTTTCCCGGCAGGCGGTAACCAGCCTAAGCATCTCGCTGGCCCACTGGACACGGTGTTTGACGTCGATCTTTGGATCGTGCTCCCCTCTTTCATAAGCGTTATAGCTCTTCCTTAGAAGCATCAGAGGGATCTCAAAATTAAGCGTCCCACTTTTCAACCTCTTCCCCAGCTTAACAAACATTCTTTGGTACCTTTCATTCTTTTCAATCTCGCGGGGGATATTCTCTAGCTTGTGCTGTTCTGCCCGGACCGCCGCTGCCTCATCTTCCATTTCATGCGGGAGCCGTTTCCTGATCCTTGCTCCGTCCACTTTCACAAAATGATATTGTGGAACAACCAACTTCCCTTCCTCAGAACGTGATACTTGGCTGGTCCTCTGCAGCAACCTCCACAAGTTTTCTTCATAGGGATTATCTGGCCGGGCCAAGCCCGAACGCCTTTCTTCATAGTCACGTTCCCGGACTAATCTTTGCAGCAGCAGGTGGAGCTTTTCTGTCAGCCCGCCCAGCGTTGTATTGGCAGCAGAATTATTCCCCTTTTCCAGCGTCCTTATGATATCATCAAGGTGGTCTTTAATAGTGACTAGCTTTTTCTTTTCAGGGGATCTGATCCTGCGCGGTTCTTTTGGTTCCGGTTTGGTCTGTGGTAGGGCCTCGTCGTTTAAGGGGAATTCGTTCAATAGCTGTTTAAATAATCCCGCCAGATCACTTAGCTTTTTATTCGCTACACGATCGAACTCTTCACTGCCTTCAACCCTAGCAACAAATTTTAAACAACCAAGGAAAAGAAGGTAATATTTAAGCTTCATCAAATTATCATAAAACACGCGCTTTTTAGATTCTTCGCTCTCAAATGTTTTTGGTTTACCGTCTGCATCATGATAACTTCGGCGAATATCTTCAAAAAAGGGTTGGCTGTCATAATCGCAAGTCAGCCGGCTTTTAAGCGTTACCCAGCTAGTATCCAGTACGTCGTAAGTATTGATCAGGCTAGATGTATATCCGATCCATCTTAAATATCTGAGTACTCCTCGATTCTGGGGTTCGGTCAACCCTTCGATCATATCCAACTTAATGATTGGGATTGCCAGATAGTTGATCCTGAAAAGGGTTTTGACAAATGGTTTCGATTCGAGCGGTAGTGTATCTACTAATCCTACTAGATTTGTCTGGGATCGGTCGGTTATCCTAAAATTCCTTCCTCTGCTCAGCTGAAAAAGCAGCATTTCCAATTTGAAATTATTAAGCGGTGCGGGCTTATCTATTTTGGCCATATTAACGCTTCCCCATTAATTCCTTAAATTTTTCTATATTTAGATTTGCATAATGCAGTGAGACATAAGATTGTTTTGATTTGCCTAGGCTGACCAATGCCTCCTGCAGCAACCTTAAATCCCTGTGGTCCGGAATGATTTGGCGCACAAAAGTTCCAAATTCTCCGACAGACAAGGAAAAGTGAAGGATTCGGTTAGTTACTCCCCGGCTATCAACTTCTTTTTTAACAAATATCTGATGCGCGGCTTTCACCGAAATGTTTACCCTTCCTTCAGAAAAGTTAAAAGTCATTTCTTCCAATTTAAACTCATGAAATTTTGCTTTTAACCATTCAACCAGCTGACTTTGCGCCCATTTCTTAATTGCTTCCTCATATTCAGTTTTAATTGGGTCCGTTTTTGCCGGCGGACTAACGCTAGTATTGACCAAAGGACCCGGTTCAGTTATTTCCAGCGCGAGCTTTTCTGCCGCCGCCGAGCTTTCTGCTGCCTGCCCCATGGCGCTTCTTATTTTTTGCCCCAGTTGCGCTTCGAGCCTGGGCCAATTGACGGTGCAAATATAGAATGTTTTGCCGGGGCGAGGATTGAATCTGCCAAAAATCAATTCCAAGAATTTGGTGATAGAATAATTGGCTTCCTTATTCTCGCTATGGAGTGTGGCTATAAGTGGAGTAACAGAAAGATGATACGTTATAGTATCAACTGTAATCTCTACCACTGCCTGAGCGGCAAATTTAGAACCTACCGCCACTACTTTCATTTTTTCCTGACCAGACATGCTTAGGGCGGTGGCCAGATGCTCACTGTTAAATAACAATTTTGCCTCTGTCCCTTTCCCTGAAATTAAAGTTGTTTTAAATTCAGCCGGAGCTTGTATTCTTTCACGCGTCAGTGTCACCACCGGATGGGGCAAAGTATCTGCCAAAACCGCTTTCATCCCATTTTCTTTAGCGGGAGTCGCCGCATCAATTTTAGGAGTTTCCTTCAGCGCTACTAAATCCGGCTGTAATTTTTGGCTCATTACATCTAATTTTGCATCACGCCAATAAATATTTTTATCTATTAGCTGCTGAGCTTTTCCAACCATTATTTTACTTAAACTTTCGACTAATGTTTTAATTTCCCTACCTGATTCTAAAGGAGTCAGCCACGCGAGATCATTATTAATACCGAGTATGGCAAGCTTCTCTTTCCCCTTACTAATGGTTACTTTGGGATAGTTTCTTAATTGCTCATCTTGGGCGGCGCTTACCGAAAAGCCTTGTGGCGTTAGATATTTATGTAAAACCTGCGCCAGAGAATCTGAGGTTAAACGAATTAAAGTTGGCTTTGCAAACTGTATTTTTTCACTCCCGCGGGTTGTAATCGCATGAGGCACAGCTGCAGGACGTGGCCATGGGCCATCTAAAGTTGGTATTGGTTTGGCGGCCAATTCAAGTAATTCTGATTTATATTTATCAAGCAAGGGGATTAAACCGCTTTCCGTCCAATAATGACTAGACGCTGATTTCTTTACCTCCCCAATCAATATTTCTTTTAAGTTTTCAACTAATTTTAATTCCTCCGCCTCGGTCATATTTCGTTCATAAACTAACAAAGAACACGATTTATCGCCAATCACCAGTTGAGCTGCCAACTCTTCGCCCTTTTTAAACTCCAACCTTAATAGATATTCGATCCCACGTTCTCTAAATAGAATTACATCGCCATATTGTCTAAGCGTAAAACCACGCGCGCCCATAAGGTCAACTAATTTTTGGGATAAGCAAGTAACTAAACGCGCCTGATCTATCCGCGGTTTATGGGCCGGTGGTTGGGGCGGTCTGCCCCCACCAACTCCACCAATTCCTCCCCCTGTTCCTGAAACTGTCATTACATAGCCTCCCTTCTCATTACTTAACAAATATATTTCGCTTAGTTTAGTCAAAAATTTCACTTTATTACATGGCAGGTAGGGCTGACAAGGCAAGCAGGGCAGACAAGATGGGCAGGGCACAAAAGGCTTGTCCTGCCGGCCATTTATGCCCTGACTGCCTTGTTTAGCTTGTTTCATGCTATAATTTATTTTATGCAAGAGATCGTCTACAAGATCAAAGACTCGCTTTATTTAAACATTACCAATCGCTGTACCAACCAGTGCAGCTTCTGCATTCGTTACAAATCACGGCTTTTTAATCAAAAACATCACCTCTGGCTGGAGCATGAACCAACCGATATTGAAATCCTTAAGGCGATCGGCGATCCTTTAAAATATAAACAAATCGTATTCTGCGGTTACGGTGAGCCGATGATCCGGCTGGAAACGGTTAAAGCGGTTGCGGCTTCACTCAAAAGTGAATATCCCGAGACACGGATCAGGATCGATACCAATGGCCACGCGAACCTTTTTTGGGGAAGAAATGTCCTGCCCGAATTAAAGGGTCTAATCGACAGCATCTCTATTTCGCTGGACACAGAAAATGAAGAGCAGTACGAAAAGATTTGCCATCCACTTTTCGGTATAAAATCTTATGTCGCCATTCTTGACTTTATTAAAACAGCCAAACAAGTCATCCCAGAGGTTGAGGTCAGCGTGGTTGACATACCTTCGGTGGATAAGGGGAAGGCAAAAAACATTGCCAAAGAATTGGGCGTGAACTTTCGCCTTCGCCCTTATTACGAAAATACCTATGTCCGTTAATTATCACCACATTCCGGTGCTTTCTAAAGAAGTCATCGAATTTTTAAATGTTAAAAAATGCAAAAGCCTCGTGGACTGCACTTTGGGTGGCGGCGGACACTCCGAGAACATCAAAACCCAAAATCCAAAATCCAAATTAATTGGGATTGATTTGGATCGAGAAGCTTTAGAAGCTGCAAAAAAACACTTGAAACAATTTAAAAATATTGAATATGTAAATGGTAATTTTAAGGATCTTGGAAAAATAGTGAAAAAACCGGTGGATGGGATACTCTTTGATCTTGGGATTTCATCCTATCAAATCGACGAGCCGTCGCGGGGTTTCAGCTTTCAAAAAGACGGGCCGCTGGATATGCGCATGGACAAAGAACAGGCGCTTAACGCTCAAGACCTAATTAATGATGATAGCGCCGAAGAATTAAGCCGAATCTTCTGGCAATATGGCGAAGAAAAGTTTTCTCGCCGCATTGCAAAAGCCATTGTAAAAGAACGTGAAAACCGAGAGATTACCACCACTTTTCAATTAAAAGAAATCATCGAAAAGGCTATCCCGACCTGGAGAAAACGGGAGTCGGTTAGCCGTATTTTCCAAGCGCTACGGATCGCAGTCAACGGCGAGCTGGAAAATCTCAAAACCGCTCTACAGGCAGCGGTTCAATTATTAAATCCGGGAGGACGGCTGGTGGTCATCGCCTACCATTCGTTAGAAGACCGCATCGTCAAACATATTTTTAAAAAAGCTCAATTGGAGAAAAGCCTAAAAATATTAACCAAAAAACCGCTAACGCCATCGGCCGAAGAAATTGTTTCCAATCCTCGCGCCAAAAGTGCTAAACTGAGAGCGGCGGAGAAAATATGAAATTTAAATTCAGGAGAGCCCTGTCGATTTTGATCCTGTTTGTCATCTTTGCCGGCATTCACCTTTTTGTCTATACCCAGAACATCAGCCTAAAATATAAAATTACCGATGCCAAAATTAAATTAAGCGATGTCGTCAGCCAGAATCGTGAGCTAGGCAGTGAGCTGGCGGCTAAAGAAAATCTAGGCAGTGTGGAAAAGATCGCCAGCGAGAAGCTAAATATGGTCTATCCTGAAAATATCAATTATATCCTGGGAGCGTCCAATCCTGCGTCGATCTCTGCAGAAGCCAACCAGGATAATCCCAAAAACTAATCTCCCGAAAACCTAAAGATTCAACGAGCCCTTCGCCAAGAGGAAAGAAAGGGCTTGCCTCATGATAAAAGATTAGCTTCGGCTCCCCGCCAATGGAAGCCTCGGCTTTGGCCACCTCCACCGCATCAAAGAATCCGCCAACTTTATCAATCAATTTATTGTCCAGGGCTTGGGCTCCGGTAAAAATTTGGCCTTGTGCCAGGTTTTCAACTTCCGCGGTAGGAAGATTTCTTCCCTTCACTACCGCTGCCACAAAATCATTATAGGTTTCATTTAAGATTCTTTGGATCGCCATGACCTCTACCGAGGTTAACTTACGCAAACCGGAAAACATATCCGCGTGTGCCCCTTCCTTAAAAACCTCAGCGGTTGAATCGATCTTACCCAGCAGCTCCGAAAAAACGGGAAAGGGCGAAGTCAAAACCCCAATACTGCCGGTTAAACTCGCCCGGTCGGCAACAATTTTATCCGCCGCCGCCGCAATATAGTATCCGCCGGAGGCCCCCATATTTCCGATCGAGGCTACCACCTTCTTTTTTTCTTTAGCATATTCGATTGCCCGATAGATTTCTCCCGCCGCCACCGCATCCCCACCCGGACTGTTAATCCTAAGAATAATCGCTTTTACCGACATGTCATCCGCCGCTTTTTGAATGTAATCCACAATCGTATCCGAACCTACCTGACGCCCGCCAAAAATCAAATTCTCTCCTCCCTTGCCGGATACAATTTCTCCATCCACTTCAATTACCGCTACGGGAAAGAGGCTGCTTAAAAGCACCTCTTCCGGTACCACCTGCTTCGGCTCAACCATTAGCGCCTCGGTCTTTGTGTCTCCTAAGATCTCGGCCGCGATGCCTTTGGCATCTTTGAAATAACCTATCTCATCTACCAACCCCATCGCCTTTGCCAGACTGGCAGGGAAAAGCATGGCATCTCCAATTTTTTTCACCTTTTCAATCGGCAGCTTACGGCTGGCTGCGATGTCAGTTAACATCTGGCGATAGAGATCCGCGATCAGTCCTCTGACCACCTCCGCTTGCTCTTGGTTGAGTCGCTGGGTGGTATAAGGATCAAAGAGATCTTTATATTTACCTTTGCTGAGAACCTGCCATTCGATCCCCAGCTTTTTATAGAGTCCGCCGTAGCGATAAATTTCTATGCTTTTGCCGAAACCGCCGATGGCTGATCCCGGCGGAGCAACAATTTTATCGGCGATCGAAGCCAGATAATATTCATCTCCCACCGCACCTCCTTCGAGAAAAGCCACAATCTTTTTGCCCCTTTGACGCGCCCGCTCTAACTCAGCCCGGAGCTCCTGCACCATGGCCATTCCTCCCAAACCACCCGAAAATCCTTGAATCCGCAGCATGATCCCATCGATCGAGGAGTCTTTCCCCGCTTTTCGGATCTGCGATAAAAGGGTGTCCAGCCCGGGATGCAGTCCGCCAAATAAACTGATCTCGTCCCTGCCACCCCTGAGAGCTCCGCCGATATTAATCAAAGCATATTCTTTAGGCTTGATGATGGAAAAAGGTCTTTCCCTTTTTGGTAAAATCCAGGTGCCCGCTTCGAAACGGTGGGTGGTTTGCCCGTTACCGTAAAAAAGCGCCGCATAATTAAAAGTGAAAAAGGGAAGATCAAAAGCGAAGCCCAGGGTCGGCTCACTCCGGTCTAACCCACCCCGTAAAGACACGCCTTTAACAATCGTCGTTTCCACCCCAACATGTCCATAGCTTCTGGCACTGGAAAATTCAAGATCGCTAGCCAATTTTAATTTACCATCAAAGGGTTGAATCGCAATCCCCAACCGGCCCGATGAAGAAGCAATAAAGGATTTACTGGTTAAAACATCCTGCGCCAAAAGACCAACTTTGATATGGGGGGTTACACGCACGAGGAAACCAAAATCATTCGACCAACCATCTCCTTTCACACCACCCACTGTCCAACTCAAATTTTTATAATTTAAGCCCCAGTTCATCCAACCACTGCGATTGCCAAAAGCCAGAGTGGTTTCCGAAATCTCATCCCCCGCCTGATTTTTTAGGTCCCACGTACCATAACCTAAATAGCCCAACTTTAATAACTGAAAAGTACCAATGATGTTTTTCTCATCACTATCGGGATCGCCGTAGGAATAAGCCAAACCGGGCTCTGCTAGGCCGGCCGGATTGTAAAAAACCGCGCTACCATCATCAGCGATCGCGGTAAAGGCGCCACCCATCCCCGCCGCCCGCACTCCGATACCGCGTTTCAGGGCAATATCATCGATGCCAGCGGCAAAAGCGATGGAGGTAAACAAAAAAAGCAGGACAAAACAATTTAACAATTTCCGCATTTTGTTGTATTATATACTCACGAGGAAAAGATTACAATGACGGTACGTGTCCGTTTTGCGCCCAGTCCCACCGGTGCGCTGCATATTGGCGGCGCCCGCACCGCCCTTTTTAACTGGTTATTCGCCCGTAACCAGCACGGAAAATTTATCCTGCGGATCGAAGATACCGACCAGGAGAGGTCCACCGTCGAAGACACCCATACTATCTTGCATGGCCTGGAATGGCTGGGGCTGGATTGGGACGAAGGACCTGGGACCAGTGGGAATCTCGGTCCCTATCATCAGACCGAGCGCCTGGAAACCTACCAAAAATATGTTCAGCAGTTGATCGGAGAGGGCAAAGCCTACTATTGTTTTTGCACATCGGATGAGTTGGAATGCAAAAGACTGATGGCCGCTTCGCGCAAAGAAGCTCCAAAATACGATGGGACCTGTCGCAAATTATCAGAAGAGCAAATTAAAAATAAAATAGCCAGCGGGATCCCCCGCGTGGTTCGTTTTCTGCTTCCGCCGGTTGGAGAGACGATCGTCGAAGATATGATCCGGGGAAAAGTGGTATTTAAAAATGAGCTTCTGGATGACTTTGTAATTTTTAAATCCGATGGTTTCCCCACTTATAATTTTGCGTGTGTGATCGATGATTATTGTATGGAAATCACCCATGTCATTCGGGGCGATGATCATCTCTCTAACACCCCGCGTCAGCTTCTACTTTATCAAGCCCTGGGCTGGAAGCCTCCCAAATTCGCGCATCTTCCCATGATTTTGGGAAAAGATAAGGCACGGCTTTCCAAGCGGCACGGCGCCACCTCCGTTATCGCCTATCGCGACCTGGGATATTTACCTGAAGCCATGGTCAATTACATTGCCAAGCTGGGATGGGGACATGGTGACCAGGAAATATTTTCCCGGGAGGAACTGATCGAAAAGTTTTCGCTGGAAGGGATTAACAAGAGCCCCGCCGTTTTCGACACGGAAAAACTGAACTGGCTCAATGGCCAATACATCCGCAAGATTCTGCCCGAGAGATTGACCGACCTTTGTGAGCCGCTGCTGATCCAAACCTACGGCACGCATGATTTTAATTACATTTCACAGGTGGTGAAAGCCTTCCATGATCGTCTGGTCGTCATCCCGGACATCGTTCCGCTTTCCAGCTATTTTTTTAAAGATGATTTTGATTACGATCCCAAGGGTGCGGAAAAATATTTCAAGACCGCTAATGCAAAAAAGATTTTGAGCGCACTTAAGGATCGATTAGGCAAGGTCGAGCCCTTTAAACGGGAAAAGATTGAGCCGGTTTTTAAAGGACTGGCACAAGAGCTGAACATTAAACTGGGAGAGGTCATTCACCCCTGCCGCCTCGCCTTAACCGGCCGCCTTGAATCACCGCCCATGTATGACGTGGTGGAAATAATCGGGAAAGAGAAAGCGGCAAAGAGACTGCAAAAAGCTATCAGTAATTTATAATTTTGAAGAGATATATCCCATAATCTTATAAATCAATTTAGCAATGGTAAAATCGGAAGCGGGTTGACCTTTAATTGGCGCCAGTTCTACTACATCCAATCCCACCACCTTCTTCTCGCGACAGACGCGGGACAAAATATCCAGGATCTCATACCAGAACATTCCGCCCGGTTCCGGCGTTCCGGTCGCCGGCATCACTGAAGGATCAAAAACATCAACGTCGATGGTAAGATAAACGTTTTTGGACAACTGATTTTCAATTTTTTCGACCAGTTCCAGCTTGTTTGCCCAGTGAATTTTGCTGAGTTGCCCGGTCTTTTTAGCAAAGCCATATTCTTCTTCCGAGATACTGCGGATGCCGGCCTGAACCACCGGGCAAACTTCCAAGACCCGGCGCATGGCGCAGGCGTGGCTATTTTTTTCTCCCCGATATTCATCTCTTAAATCGGCGTGCGCATCCAGCTGCAAAACGGAAAGATTTTTATAATTTTCCGCAAATGCCCTAACCGCCAATGGGGTAAGGGAATGCTCTCCTCCCAAAATCACCGGAGTTTTCCTATCGACGAGCAGCTTTTCAATGGTGGCTGGCAAACGACTTATGCTACAGGGTTTTAATGTGTAAATCGGAGTTTTGGCGCAGGTCTCGTATTGTAATTCTTCGTCAAAATTTTCCACCATTTGCGAAGCACGGAGGATGGCGGCCGGACCTTTCTTCGTCCCTTTACCATAAGTAGTAGTTAATTCATGGGGTACGGGAATGACTACAAAATTGGCTTTCCGGTAATCGTAATGTTGTGGTTCTATATCTAAAAATCGAGATGGATTTTTCATTTATAATCTATCCGGACCTGCCGGTTGTCTTTCCACTCAAAATAAGGCTTACGCCGCCTGGCTGCCAGAGCTTCGTAATCCGCTAATCCGTTGATCAACAGCGGCAGGGCAATGGTTAAATCACAAAAACATTGGACCTTTTTTGCTTTCTCGGCAATCTTCCCCCAGGATTGCGCTTCTTCAAAGGTACAGCCAGAGAGTCCGCCAAAATGGGGCGTGTCGGTGGTGATCTGGAGCGCGTATTCATGTCCGGGCAGCGCCTTACCCATAATCACATTCAGCAGTTCGGTCTGCTGGATAAAATTCTTTGGCACCCCTCCCCCCAGGTAAATTACCCCCGACTTCTTGGTTGCCGCGGCGATCTGCATCGTCTCATCCGTATCTTTCATCTGATCCACATATCTAAAGATCTTTTTATCCGTTTTGATAAAAGATTTGCCCGCTGGGCCATCCTCGATCCCGTGGCGTGCCATGACAAAGGAATATCCGATGGAAGAATCGTTCAGGGCCGGGACATAGATCGGGACCCCGCAGCGTGCGGCCTGAATTAAAATCGATTCTTTTTTCCGGCTGATACCACTTAAATAGTTTCCGAGCAGCTCAAAAAATTCGCGCGAAGAATACTGGCGATCTTTTTTGAGGGTCTCAATAAATTTTTGGATCTGGCGGTCAACCCGACGTTGTAGTTGTTCTTTTACATATATATTATAGAACCGATCGATCCCTTCTTCCTTTAACGCCACATCATTGGCCAGGGCTGAACCCTGAAAGTGCCTGACCCCCATCACTTCGCAGATATCGTGAAAAATCTGAGCGCCGGTGGAAACGATTACATCCACCATGCGTTTTTCTATGAGATAGGAGAGCAGCTTACGCATACCGGCGGGAATAATCGCTCCGGAGATCCCCAGCCAGATCGTAATTTTTTTCTCCGAGAGCATTTGTTTCCAGATGGCAAAGGCTTCCGCCAGTGCTCTTCCCTGAAAACCCACTCCCAGCATTTCTTCGAGTAAAACGCTGACCGTTTTTTTCTTGCTCACTCTGGGAGGAATGGTTGGTTTTCTAAGCAGTTGCGGACTCATGATTAATGGTAAATACGAGAATGTTCCGAGATGTCTCTTCTTTCGCGGCCAACTAAATTCATTGCCTTAGGCATATTTTTCGGAAACTCCATTCCACGATTAAGCAGGACCGTTTCGTGATGGGCGGAATCAAAATAATCGAGCATCAGGTCCCGCGCATAATCGACATCAAAATCTTTGCAGGAAAAGATGTCAATGAAGGCGTGTTCTTTTTCGGGAAAGGTGTGAATGGAAATGTGGGATTCTGCGATCAAAACCACCCCCGACACCCCCCAATCCTCCGCCACTTTCCCGTGATAGGTAAAAACATGGGGCGGCATAATCTTGTGCATACCGATTTTTTTGGGAAAAGTATCAAGAATATTGAAAATGAAATCCATGTCCGCCAATTTCCCTTTAGAACAACCATAGCAATCAAGCATCAGGTGTGGACCGAAGCCGTATCTTGTTTCTGTGTCCATTCTCATTTTTTAATTTAAACCAAAAAAGTTAACTTTTTTCGATTTCATTGTAATTCACCATGCAAAATTGTCAAGTTCTTTCTTTTTATTGTAGAATATCAACAAAATGAATTTTGACCAATTACGTCAGGGGATGGTAGCAGAGCAGTTAATGCGGCGTGACATTTCAGACCAGCGCGTTCTGGCCGCCTTCAGAAAAGTTCCGCGCCATCTGTTTGTTCCTGAGGAAATCCGCGCTTCAGCCTATGAAGACCGCGCGCTGCCCATTGGAGAAGAACAAACCATCTCCCAACCTTACATGGTGGCCATCATGACCGAGCTATTAAGCCTGAAGGGAGAAGAAACCGTTTTGGAGATCGGCACCGGGTCCGGTTACCAGGCCGCGATTCTGGCAGAACTGTGCCGTAAGGTCTACAGCGTGGAAAGGGTGGCCGCCCTTTCCCAGCAAGCCGAGAAAAGAGCAAAAGAAATGGGATACCATAATATTGAATTTATGGTTGGTGATGGAACGCTGGGTTATCCAGCCGCAGCCCCCTATGACGGAATCATTGTCACCGCCAGTTCTCCCACCCTACCCCAACCCCTCATTGACCAGCTAAAAGAGGGAGGCCGGCTGGTGATCCCGGTCGGAGACTTTTATTCCCAGATGCTTACACTGGCAATAAAAAGGGGTGCGACGGTTGAAACGGAGGAATCGGTGTCCTGCATCTTTGTCCCGCTGATTGGCAGATACGGCTGGGGCAAGGAAGATTGACCTCTCCTCCCCCTTTATGGTATGCTTATCGGGTTGTGACTTGAAACGGAGGAAGCTTAAATGGCGGAAGAACTTTCTGGTACAAATCTTGAAAAACCTAAGGGTGGAGACGAATTCTTCGAGGTAGAGGCATTCATAAGGGAAACCCTGGAAGAGAGCAAAAAACTAGATAAAGATGTTTCACCTCCCCCGACCGAGATTAAAGAGCCGGTAGTGATTGAAAAAAAGGCAGAGTACAAGGCCACCCAAATTATTCTGCCCCAAAAAGAACAACCGGTTATTGCCAAAGCAGCCAAACCTGCTCCTACCCCTCCCGTAGCCCCTCCCTCTGAATATGAAAAAACTTTCAAAGAATATAAAACCGGCGACATTGTTAAAGGGACCGTGATTAAAGTCGATCCCAGCGGTGTGCTGGTGGATATCAAATATAAATCCGATGGATTAATTCTGCCCGAAGAGCTTTCTGACCATTCCTTTTCCCACCCCGGTGAAGTTGTTAAGGTGGGGGAAACGGTCGAGGTTTACATTGATAACCTGGAGAACAAAGAAGGTTATGTCGTTCTCTCGAAAAAGCGCGCCGATTATGAAAATAAATGGCGGGTGGCCTATGATGCTTACAAAAACAAAAAGCTGCTAGGGGGCAAAGTGATTCAGGCGTTAAAAGGCGGCCTGGTCGTTGAGTGCGAGGGGATTCGCGGTTTCATCCCCGCTTCCCAGGTATCCAAACGCGCCGAGGAATCGCTGGAATCACTCATGGGTAAAACCCTTCCCGTCAAGGTCATCGAAGTTGACCGCCGGCAGGGAAAAATCGTTCTTTCGCACAAGCTGGCAGCGGGCGACGCCGAAAAAATGCAGGCGGATAAAATTTTCGATGAACTCGAGGTGGGCCAGGTGCGCCATGGTAAAGTCTCCAGCTTAAAGAGCTTTGGCGCTTTTGTGGATATTGGCGGGATCGAAGGCCTGATCCATCTGAGCGAACTCTCCTGGAAAAGGGTTAAACATCCCTCGGAACTCTTAAAAATGGGACAGGAGCTGGATGTTTTTGTGCTGGGTGTGGATAAGATCAGTAAAAAAGTTGCTCTGGGACTGAAGGAGCTGCAGCCCGATCCCTGGGTAAATGCGGACGAATATTTTAAGGCCGGGCAACTGGTAAAGGCTAAAATTTTACGTTTTGCTAAATTTGGTGCTTTTGCCGAACTGGACCATGAGTTGGAAGGTCTCATCCATATTTCTGAAATTTCCCGAGAACCGGTGCAAAAACCGGAAGATGCCATCAAGATTGGCGATGAGGTTGAAGTAAAGGTATTGCGCGTCATTCCCGAGGAACAAAAAATTGGCCTTTCCATTAGGGAGGTCATTCTGCAAAAAGAAAAAGAAGCCATTAAGCAAACGGCCCCGGCCGAAGAGCGGAAGGTAACCATCGGCGACATTATCGCGCAAAAGGAAAAGGCCAAGGCCGAACGCGAAGCCGAAATTGAAACCGAAGAAAGTGAGCAGGAAGAGTCAACTTGAGCTTTCTGGAAAAGCTTGACCAGGCAGTAAAAAAAAACAATAGCCTCCTCTGTCTCGGTCTGGATATAGACCTCAGCCGTATTCCCAATCATTTCCTCAAGGGCGACGATCCGATCTTTCTTTTTAACCGTGAAATCATTGATGCCACCAAGGATCTGGTTTGTGCTTATAAGCCCAATATGGCCTTTTATGAAATGAACGGGGTCAACGGTCTTTCCTCATTGATCAGGACCATCGAATATATTCAGGCGACCGCTATCCCCGTGATCCTCGATGCCAAGCGCGGTGATGTGGGCCATTCTTCCGCCGCTTATGCCAAAGCCATCTTTCAGGTTTTCAAGGCGGATGCCACCACCGTTAACCCTTATCTGGGGCATGATTCAATTGAACCCTTTATCGAGTATCAGGAAAAAGGGGTTTTTGTTTTATGTTTAACTTCGAACGCTGGATTCAAAGATTTCCAGATTGCGGGCAAAGATGAACCGCTATATAAAAGCGTTGCCCAACATGTTAAAGAATGGAATATTTATGGTAATTGCGGACTGGTGGTGGGCGCGACTAAACCGGAACAATTGAAGGAAATTAATGAACTGGTCCCGGACATGCCGCTTTTAATTCCGGGAATTGGCGCCCAGGGTGGAGACCTAGAAGCTTCAGTTAAATTTGGCGGCAAGCGCGCCATTTTAAATGCTTCGCGCAGTGTCCTTTATGCTACCAATCCTCGGGCGGAGGCACTGAAGCTCAGGGACGAGATCAATCAGTACCGATGAAAAAACCAAAGATTGAAATTATCAAAAATCAACACCAAAAAAGGGATTACTCGGTTAATATTGAATTCCCGGAGTTTACCTGTGTCTGTCCCAAGACCGGACTGCCAGATTTCGCCACCATCCGGATAGAATATGTGCCGGATAAGATGATCGTTGAGTTAAAATCACTGAAACTATACTTTATTTCCTATCGCAACGAAGGCGCTTTCCATGAAAAAGTGGTAAACAAAATCCTGGAGGATTTCTGCGACGCCTGCAAACCTCGTTCTGCTAGAATAACGGGGGAATTTAATGTTCGCGGTGGAATAAAGACTACGGTAACGGCTGAATATAAAGCTGATATCCAACCTATTTAGAGATTAGTTTTTCTTTTTCAAGCATCCAAATCTCAGCGGCCAGCACTTGACGATCATGCGTATAAGTCGTCTTATTCAATTTTAACTTGAGTTCCTGCAAGCCCCTGCCGCTCAACGAACGGGGTTTTTCTTTTATCTTCTTTAAATAATGCTCGGCTTTCATTTTATTAATCGGATCGGTTTTGGGTGAAGCGACAATTTTTGCCAAAACTGGAATAAATTCCGGTAATCTCCAGGCCGCCATTAAATAGATCATTTCTTCCTGAACCAAAGGATCGGAATCCTGAGCCAGCTCTAAAATGTACGGGAAAAATGATGGGTCAGACATTTTACAAATAACCTCCGCCGCTTGATATCGAACCAGCGGATCAGGATGACGAATGGCTTGTCCGATGAATTTCTTAATTGCTTCAGGATATTTATCGAGTGTCATAATATAACTGGCAGCCTCCGAACGAACTTCGATTGAGTTGTCTTCCAGCATCGGCAATAAAAGCTTAAACAATCTTTCTTCGATAATTGAAGCAGCCGGAAAACCTTTAGCTTTCTCCAGAAACTGCTTGATTACCCCGGGATCCTCGGGATTAAGGTTCAGGGGATTCCCTTCAACCTTAAAAATATCTTTAATAATATTACGGTGGGAGCCGGGGTCCTTTGCTTCTCGTAATTCCCGGTAAATGTTCGCCCTGCCTATTTCTTTAAAATATTTTCCCTTTATAATTTCCATAGCCGCTCTGCGCATATGCCATTCCGGGTCTCTAAAAAATCCAATCACCCAGTTCTCGTCCAATCTGTTTCGATCTATTTCTTCTTTTAAAGCACGTACCCGCAGTGCTATTGGTATAGTCTTATCTTCGGCAATTACTCTTGTCTTTTCTCTAAGAACAACGAGTGCCGGATGGGTGCCCGACAACATTTGATCAATTTGGCGCTTAAGCTTTTCCGGGAAAGCGGTTTCGTGTTCAGCTGCTTCAACCAAGGCATTTCCCTTTAAGATAAATACCGCCGGCAGCGGTCTTATTCCATACTTTTTCTGCACTTCATTTTTCTCGTAATCATTTGTCAGGTCTACGGATAGAAAGAGGACCTTTCCTCCGTAGCTACGCGCCATTTTCTGCAAGTGAGGATAAAACTTCGCGCAGGGTTGACACCATTCCGCCGTGAATTCCAAAACAATCACCCCGTAGGGATTCATTGCCTGCCATTTCTTTAGCTCGGCCAAGCTGCGAATACTATTAACTTCGGAGGGATAGATAGGGGCCGCGGGCAGATTGCTATATCCGTAATCGATATACTCTGAACCGATCGAAACCGATACGCCAAAGATTTGATTGGCTTTAGTGGCATGCGCCACTCTTTCCACATTACTGATCCTTCCGTCTCTATTCAAATCCGGTACATCCGGCGCATTTAATCTTCGCACCCATGGCTCACAGAAAGTTTCTTCCCTCCCTGAATTGGCGACCAAGAAGGTATTCGGCGAAGCGATGGTCTTTACCCATTCACCACCGAAACATTGGTCCATAAAGATGCTGCGATTGACTTTGGGAAGCTGTGCTAACATTGTCTGAAATTCTCTCTCCGTCACATTGCTGGGGTCAGCCGGGTTTAATTCGCCACCGGGAAATACCAGACAGGCCTGCCTGGTTCTCTGGTTATAATCCCCGTGACCGGTAACGTGAATAATTAAGTGATCATTGGGGCGAATAACCTTTTTAATGGCGGCAAATGCAAGACGGAGACTGTCTTTGGAAGGATCTTGATAAAAAGCAACATTTTTCCCCACAAATTGGCCAGGCGTTCTTTTAGGAGCAACCAGAAAAATTCCATCCGGATTATAACTCTGGGCTCTCTCAAAACTTCTCTTGGCATTAAGCAAATGTCTTTCTCCTGCCAGGGTATCATCCGGATCAATTATCAATACGTAAACTTTTGGCGCAGAAGAAGTTTTTGATTGATTATTAACGTTTCCCTGTCCGCTAACATTATTTAAAGGATTAACTTGATCCCCCATGTTTCTCTCCTTTATATATATCGCACAATTTAGCCAAAAATTTCGCCTTATAATAAATTATTTAGATGGGAAAAGTAAGAATTGATGGTTATTTAAATCAAATTAATAAGTAGAATCAGCTTCTTGCAGGATTTTTAATTCAATCGGGTCTTCGGGGCCTAAGGGTTCAACCCGAGGATCGTGTTTTTTCACGATGGATAGAATTTCACTGGATTCTCCAATTTTGGCAAGAAGTTCCGCTCCCACCGCCCCGTGATGCTTGTGGATATAAAATCTTCTCAGCCAGGCATGATTCTTTCCCCTCTCCGCCAAACCGTCATAAAGCCTGGGGAAGAAATAGCGGATAATGACCAGGAGGGACTTGGTCAGGATCGAGTTCCTTTCCGCAATCTTGCCTACATCATGCAAAAGCCCCAGACGAGCGATCTTTCTTTCATCCAAATCCTTTTCTCCACGGATAAAATCCAGCATCTTTCGCGCTACCACCACTGAGTGTTTCTTTTCAAAAAAAGGTAGCTGATTAAACAACGCGAATTCTTGAAGATTAAGGTAGCTGCGGACAAAAGCCTCATCCCCTTTTGTATATTGAGAAAACATGCCGAACCAGAATTGTTTGAAACGGTAAATCAATCTTTCAATCATTTGTTTTCTCCCCTCTCCCTCTGGGAGAGGGGTCGGGGGTGAGGGCTAAGGTGATTTTGCATCGATGGCTTTTCGCAGCGAAGAAATAAATCGGGGAATGGCTTTAAACTTCTTTTTGGCAATCAGGTCTACGATGGCTGAACCGACGATCACTCCGTCAGCCACTTTCGCTGCCTGCGCCGCCTGTGCGGGCGTAGAAATACCGAAACCGATGGCCACCGGCAATTTAGTATACTTTTTAATCTTGAATACCAAATCTTCTAAATTTTCTGCTAATACTTGTCTCTTTCCGGTTATCCCCGCTACCGAGACCAAATAAATAAATCCGGATGACTTTCCAGCAATGAGCTTTATTCTTTCCTCCGTACTTGTCGGAGAGACAAGAAATATTGTATCAACGATCGACCTGCCTGCCGGCAGGCACGGCGGTCGACGGTCAACAATCGATTCCTCAGGGGGTAGATCGGGTACAATCACCCCATCCACGCCCACTTTCTCGCAATCGGAATAAAATTTTTCAGTTCCATAGTTAAGGATGAGATTATATGAAAGCATAAAACATAGTGGAACTTGAGATTTCTTTCTGACTCGCGAAACTAATTTAAAGACCTCTGTAAGAGAAACGTTTCTCTTCAAGGCTCTCTGGTGAGAGGCCTGGATCACTGGACCGTCCGCCAGCGGGTCAGAGAAAGGAATGCCCAGCTCAACGATATCCGCGCCCGATTTTTCCAGATCATAAACCAGCTTTTCAGTGGCGGATAAGGATGGATCACCGGCAGTGATAAAGGTAATGAGGGCCTTTCGCTTCTGGAAAACTTCGGAAATTCGTGACATACAGGATAAAAGTATAGCATAAAATCTGAAATTTTCAGCTAAATTTAGCGATAAATACATTAGGAAAGGGTATGCCTACATACACAGGAATAATAAAAGAAAAACCATTCTCTCATCCCGGGAGAGCCGAAACCTTTGCGCCTAAAAGTGCAACGATTAAAGCTCTCGGCGCAAGTATTTTATCCCTTCCCGACAAACTGCTCCGCTTTATGCTGGACATAAAACCGGGAGAGAACTGCGTGGTACTGGGAACGGCATTAGGAGGGGAATACAGCCGTCCTGATTTCGAAAGTACCCTTAAAACCATCGAAGCAAAAGCGGAGTATCAAGAATTAAAAAATCATCACGAAAGATTTGACTATATTTCAGAACATATCGAAAATAAACTTAATCGCTCAGAAAAAATTCAATTTTTTATTTGGCTCCTCAATGTGGTTCCGGATGAAGGGTTTAAAGAGCGGATTGCCCTATCTTTGGGTAAACTGAAAGTTTATGAAGCGAAAGTTTCTGAAGCGGTTCCAGCCCTTTTAGAAACTCTGGCTAAAGCAACCAAAGACTATCTAAAACAAACCTGCGTACTCGCGCTGGGTAATATAAAAGCCGATTCCGCCGTGCCTCGCCTTTCCTTTATGCTTTTAAATGATTCTAATGAAGTAACCAGAAGCTATGCAGCAACTGCACTAAGAATAATAAAAAACCGGAAAGCAATTCCTCCCCTCTTGCGTTCTCTCTTTTCCGATAAAAATGCTATGGTTAGAGATAATGCGGCCACAGCACTCGTAGTTTTTGGCGGGATTAAAACAGCCGAACAAATACTAAAAGCCATCATCGATAATCTTGATAATCTTTCATTTAAAGATGAGCTTGACGCAGGGAGTGTGCTTGCTTGTATTTTGCGGCGTTTTATAAAGAAAGGCGAATTATCGCCTCTCCGCTCAACCGAAGTAAAAGAGAGAAAATCCTCTGACTGGCGACCGGACCTTCAGGGGAATTATTTCGACAGACATCGGAAAGCCTTTCGCATTGTTTCAATTGACCCAGAATACGCCGATCTCTTACCGCCCGATTTATTTGGCTCGCCTTATCGTTTTATAGAATCTCTTCCGATCATCGAAAGGGGTGCACTATTTAATCTCCTTCACCTGAAAGGTACAGCCCGGGGATATGATGTTTCCAAAGTACGCGAATTTAACGGACTGGTATTTAAACACGTCGATCAAAGATCGGTCAGCCATCCCCTGGAAGAAATTGAAGTAGCGGAGAAGGTAAGAGCGAAGCTTGAGGCGGCGGGCGACCATCGATTCAAGGCCCAGGAATTCGTTGGTTTTGTTTATGATTGGGGTAAATACTTTCTTATCTCAAAAAGGGAGAACGCCCAAGATCTGTTTGAAACAATGAATAATCCCATTCCCCTCATCCGGAGAATTATTGAGATCAAAGGCAAGCCTGATATAAAAGAAATTATCAAATACCTGTCGGAAATAAAGGCCGCGTTCAAATGGCTTCAGGCCTATTTTAAGGAAGACCTGAAGGATGTCACGGAAAGGAACGTATTAGTGGGGCTCACGGATAAGGGAACACTTGAGTTTACCCTGATTGATTTTGAAACAAGGTAAGACAAGGTAAGAAGGGATAAGATCATGGTAGAAAAAGTTGGATATCAGCCAAAGATGAGAATCAATCTTCTGAGGGGGCCGGCCCGGCCGCCGCATCAGACCTATCAATATAATTTACCGAACACCCGGGAAGCGGAAAAAGCCCTTCCAACGGTATATCCATTTGTTCCCGGCCGTGAGGTCCAGGGGAAAACCGTCATTGTCCATCGGGATGCTTTAGTTATGAGCGACATCCCCCAGATGCAGAGGGAATTCCTGCACGTCCGCAGGGAGGAACTTTTGATTTTGAAATTTATAGACATCTTTCATCCGATTGCAAAAAAATATGAAGAATACAATGACGTCCCGCCAAAAGAGAAACGGCTGCTAATGGAAGAGTTGGAAAAAATTGGTCTGAATATCAAAGACCCGGAAAATATTAGAAGGCTATTAAGCAAAATCCTTAGATTGTCCGCCTATCGATATCCGGCTGCGGGCTATGGTCCAGAAGATATTTTGAATCAATTAATCACCTGCCACATGGCAGGAATAGAGAATATTGAATTCAAAGGTAGCTGTGGTCATGGCATTGTATTTCACAGAATAGATAACATCTCTGATGCCAAAAAACTAATAAACTGGCATGTAATAAACATTTTATCCGATGAAGAGGTTGAAAGATTAGCCCGCGCTTCACTTGAAATGTATAAACTATTTTATAAAACCAACCCAATTTTCTTCCGCCGGGACCAATCTTTTCCGCCCTTAATTATTATGGGGAAGGATGCCAGATTAGATCTGCCGGGAGAATTTATTGCCGGCCCATCCCGTTTCATCGAAAAACAAGAAAATGTTCAGCGAGATAAAAAAGCCGAACAATTCATTTATCTCAATACAAGACCTCACGATGTCTCAAGGGTCAAGAGATTTACTCTGGGAGGGATTCCCATCATCTCGAAACGCGTTGAACCATTGCGCGTGTCAGCGATTGAAGAAGAAATCGGAAGGGCACGGGCAATTGAAGAAAAAATAAAAGCTAATGGGATCGAAAATTGCCGCGTTGCCCAATATTTAGGCTTAGTTTACGACCAGGGAAATTTTTATCTTTTAATGAGAGACGAAGAGGCGCCTTCGCTTTATGAGAAAGGAAATAAAGATGGGAAAGCGGTGTTTGAGCAAGTTAAACAGGTCCTTTCAAACGGTGACCACCAGGATCTCGAACCGAGAAACGCTTTGTGGAATGGAAAAGAATTGATTTTAATTGATTTTGAAGAGCACGCCTCAGCCGTCCGTGTAGAAAACCTGCCTCCTACTAGCAATCCTCTGCTTTTCGCCAGGTTAAGCAAAGCTTCAATGGTCGCCGATCTCAAACCGATCCTTGATCATCACGGGGACAATCCTTTAATCAGCCGCTTCGACGCGGTGCTGAGGCTCAGGAACATCACCAGCAAGAAAAAAATCCCTTCGCTGATAGCGATCGGGGATATCCATGGAAACAATAAGAGACTGGCCGAGATATTAAACAGCGACCCGGGTAAGAGAGTCAATCGTTTTATCTTTTTGGGAGATTATTTTGACCGCGATGCGGGCGGCCGAGAGGTTTTTGAACTCCTCCGGCAGAGAAAGAATGATATTTTTCTGCTGGGCAACCATGAGCTCTATTTCCTGCTGGCCATGAAAGGAGATCGAGTGAGTTTTGAAAAGTGGATCTCCTATGGGGGATTGAGCTTCCTTGCCGCAGCTTTGGATTTAAAGGATTTCCGGCAGGCCTTTGATGCCATCGGCGAAAACGTTGAAGGTGGATTGATAGATACCATTGAAAGAATGAAAGAAGAAAACCCTCGACTCCTGGATGAAGTTTATCATAAGATGATAAATCATCCTTTCTTAAAAGAGGTCTATGACTGGTTGACCAATACTTGCCGCCTCTTTCATATTGACGAATTCTTCAATCTGCACGTCCACGCGGGAGTAAAGCTCGGTCGCGATTTGAACCTGGAGTATTTTGATAAATTAAAAAAGGCGGAAGAAGCATTTTTATTTTTAATGAGGGATCCCGCTGCCTCTCTATCCGAGGTCCTGGCGGCCGCAGGGAAAATCAGCCCCCCGATGGAAATGAGAGAAATGGACTGGCAGGAAGATTTAACCCAGCAAGACTGGCAAAGAGCCCAAAAACAGCTGTTTAATATAGGAATTCGCGGTGTGGTTTATGGGCACAATCCCCGCTATCAGGTCAGCGAGCGCTTCGGCCGTCTCTATGGCATTGACCTTTCTATGGCGGAGCATTACGGCGGCCACGGTGGCTTCCTGGAAATTGGAACAGAAGGAATTATCACCCATCGTTTCGCGGAAAGAGAATCGGATCGGCTGGAAGATAAAGTATTATCCAACGGCCAAGAATTTCGTGAAGAGGTACGTTATGATTCAGAGGATTTGATAAGAACTTACCAGGAATATTTCCTAAGAAAAATCTTATAAAGTTTTTCTCACCACTTCCACGTCCTTATCCCCCCTCCCCGACAAACAAACAATCACCGACTGTGACTTATCTAATTTCTTAGCTAATTTCTTTAAGTAGGCAATCGCATGCGCCGATTCCAGCGCCGGGATGATCCCTTCGGTTTCGGAAAGCAGCTTAAACCCCTCCAAAGCTTCCTTATCGTTGACTGAAACATACTGGACCCTTCCGCTATCCTTTAAATAACTGTGTTCCGGACCAACCCCGGAATAATCCAGACCGGCGGAAATCGAATGGGTATCCATTATCTGACCGGTCTTGGTCTGCAGTACATAGGTCATCGCTCCGTGCAGAACCCCCACCGATCCTTTGCAAAGCGAAGCCGCTCCCGCCGCCTCCACCCCCACCATTTTAACTCCCGGATCCTCCAAAAATGGATGGAATAAACCAATCGAATTACTGCCTCCACCCACACAGGCTACCAGATAATCAGGTTCTTTTTTTTCAAAATCAAAATGCTGACCCTTGGCTTCCTTTCCGATCACCGATTGAAAATCTCTGACCATCATTGGATAAGGATGGGGACCAACTGCCGAACCAAGACAGTAAAAGGTGTCGCGCGGATGCGCCATCCAATCACGTAAAGCCTCATTAATGGCATCTTTCAACGTCCGGCTCCCCGATTTTACCGGAACCACCTTTGCGCCCATTAGTTCCATGCGAAAAACATTGAGCGCCTGGCGTTTAACATCCACCTCTCCCATATAGACAATACATTCCAGACCAAAAAGAGCGGCGGCGGTGGCAGTTGCCACCCCATGCTGACCGGCACCCGTTTCCGCGATAATCCTTTCCTTCCCCATCCTTTTTGCCAGCAACAATTGCCCGAGGGTATTATTAATTTTATGCGAACCGGTGTGACAGAGATCTTCACGCTTTAGATAAAGCTTCGGACCTCCCAGTTCCTCGCTCAATCGCTCAGCATAATACAGGGGCGTTGGTCGCCCCGCATAATGTTCCAATAAAAACTCAAATTCTTCCCTGAAAAGCGGGTCATCTTTATAATGCAGATAGGCTTTGGTCAAGGCTTCTAAAGGAGAGACCAGCGTTTCAGGAACATAGCACCCGCCGAATTTCCCGAAATGTCCCGTTTGGTCCGGCAGCTCAGAAAGCAAGGGAATGGCCATGGTTAAAGTATTATAACCCAGCCGTTATTGGGTTGCAATCAAACCGCTGAATGGTATAATAATCAAGCGAAACAATGAAAAACAAATGGTTTCTTGTTCTATTTTTCCTTTTACCTTTTTGCTGTGCCTTTGGTTTCGGCTATTTCCCAAAAGCGACGACTGACCAATCTATTCCCCCGCGCGCCCACGAGATCTTAGACAAATATAATCAAATCTTGTTTAAAATTAAAGATGCCACTGCCGATATTACATTAGATACAACGTTAAATATTTTGGGTTGTTCCGGTCTCATTCGTCAGCAGGGGAAGGGCTTTTTTAAGGCCCCGGATAAATTACGGGCGGATACCATAGAACATAATACTTTCTTTGTACGGGGTAACTATATTCGCAAAATCGATGAGCAAGGCAAGCGTTTTTACATTAGCCTCCTTTATTCGCTCGACTTTAGTGTGGGGTTTAATGCCAATCTAATTTCTCAAAACTTCTACTTAACCGTTTTAAAAGACGCTCCGGATGAGATTATTTTAAAGGGATTGCCCAAGCCCGGCGTTTTAAAAAATACCAGGGAAATTCTTCTTTATTTTAATCCAAACACTAATCTCTTAGATAAAATCGATGTCGTCTTCAACGATAAGAAATTTAACGGGACGCTTTATCTCAATTATAAAAAGATGGGAGACAACTGGGTTCCGGTAGGTTTTCAGGGCACCACCGCGGTGGAACTGCAAAGCAATATCATGGTTGGCCTCGGGATCCGTTTTGAGGCAAAGAATATAAAACTCAATCCCGGTTTATCAGATCAAATCTTCAACCCCGGTTTTTAATATAACCTTGACAGTTTGGTTGTCAAGGTTTATACTCTATTCAATTGACATAGTTAAAGGGGGGAAGACCTATTTTTCGCTGGCTACACGACAATATGAAGCCTGTCTACACCATCAGTGTAGCAGCCGAATTACTCGGCTGTCATCCCCGCACACTTAGAATCTATGAAGCCATGGGACTGGTTCATCCCACCCGGACCCAAAAAAAATATCGTCTTTTCTCACAAAATGATCTGGCCACCATTAAAAAGATCTGTTCTCTGATGGATGAATGGAGCCTGAACCTTTCCGGAGTGAGAGTCCTTTTTAAGGTGGCCGAGTGTTTCGATATTGAGATTGACCGTTTGCTCGACAAACTGTTGGGTGAATGATATAATCACGAAAATAAAAATAATTTTTATTTAGGAGGAAGGTTATAAAAATGCTCTGTGAAAAATGTCATATCCGTCCCGCGACCGTACATGTCACCAAAATTGTAAATGGCAAGAAAATAACCCGCCATCTCTGTGAAATCGATGCCCGGAAAGAGGGCCTATTGCCCGGTGGCAGCGAATTTCCGGCCGGGGGGCTTGAGGAATTAGGGTTTCCTGGCTTTCTCGAGTTTCCGGACATCTTTGCTTCCCTCTTTAAACGCCGCCCTTCGGAACGCTATTATGATTACTTTTCCGAAGAAGCACAGAAAGTCATCCAGCTTGCATCGGAAGAAGCCAAGCGACTGGGGCACGACCATGTGCGAACGGAGCATCTCCTGCTGGCCCTGATCAAACAAGAAGGACAGGCCACCAAAGTGCTGCAGGCACTGGGCGTTGACCTGGTCAATCTCTTTTCGGATGTTGAGTCTTTAATCGGGCGCGGAGAAGGATCCCCCGAGAAAATTGTTCTTTCCCCGCGTGCTAAAAAGGTGTTGGAGCTGGCCTATGATGCGGCCATTGAGCTGGGATTCAACTATGTCGGCCCCGAGCATGTCCTGCTCGGGATCATCCGTGAAGGTGAAAGTATCGCCGCCCAAGCCTTGCATAAGCGCAAAATAACTTTCGATAAGGTCGCCAAGGAAATTATCGCTGAAGTAGAAAAAGAAGTCGGCGCCGCCGGTCCGCCGGAAGAAGGCGGAGAAGAATTTGAACTGCCCCCTTCTGAAGGAGAAGAGGGTGGACCGGAAGGGATGTTCGGTTTCCCGGGTTTAGGCATCGGCGCGCCACCCCGCCCCTCCAAACCGGCCCTGACCACTTTCGGGAGAGACCTGACCGCCATGGCACGCGATGGCACGCTTGATCCGGTGATTGACCGGGAAAAAGAGATCGACCGGGTAATGAGGATCTTATCGCGCAGAACTAAAAACAACCCCGCCCTCCTGGGCGATCCGGGAGTGGGTAAAACCGCAATCGTGGAGGGCCTGGCCGAACGCATCGTTAAGGGCGAAGTCCCCGAAGTCTTGAGAGACAAACAGGTGATAGAGCTTGACCTGGGAAGAATGGTCGCCGGGACAAAATATCGCGGTGAATTTGAATCCAGGATAAAAAAGATCCTTGATGAAATTTTAGCAAAAAAGAGAAAAATTATCGTTTTTATTGACGAACTGCATACGCTGGTTGGCGCGGGCGGGGCGGAAGGGGCCATCGATGCCGGAAACATGCTTAAGCCCGCTCTCGCGCGCGGAGAACTGCAAGTAATCGGCGCCACCACCGTAGATGAGTATCGAAAAAACATTGAAAAAGATGCGGCTCTGGAAAGAAGGTTCCAACCCGTGCTGGTAAATGAGCCTTCGGTCGAACTCACGATCGATATTCTGAAGGGAATCCGCAACCTTTATGAAGCCCACCATAAAGTAAAAATTCCTGATGCCGCATTGGTGGCGGCCACCACCCTCGCCGACCGTTATATCGCTGACCGTTTTTTACCGGACAAAGCGATCGACGTGATGGACGAAGCTGCTGCCAAGGTCCGTTTGCGCCAGATGTCCCCGGCAAAAAGTGTGCAATCACTGCGGCAAAACCTGGAAAAAGCCAAAAAAGACAAAGATGCCGCATTAACCGCCCAGAAATACGAAGAGGCGGCACAGCTCAGAGACAAGATCGCAGAGATGGAGAAAAAGCTCAAGGAAACGGAAGAAGCGCAAAAAGAAGAAAAGGGTGAGCTTATTGTCACCGAAGATGATATCGCTGAGATTGTCTCCGACTGGACCGGCATCCCGGTGCTAAAGCTCACCGCCGCAGAAAGCGAAAAACTCATCCATATGGAAGAAGAGCTTCACAAGCGCATTATCGGCCAGGATGAAGCCATTCAGGCAATCTCTCAGGCCATCCGTCGGGGCCGGGCCGGCCTCAAGTCGCCGCAACGGCCGGTAGGTTCTTTTGTTTTTGCCGGTCCGACCGGTGTGGGAAAAACCGAAGTCGCCCGCCGCCTGGCGGAGTTCTTATTCGGCACGCAGGATGCGCTGATTCGTCTGGATATGTCAGAATTTATGGAAAAGCACACCGTTTCCCGCCTGATCGGCGCCCCGCCCGGGTATGTCGGTTATGAAGAGGGCGGTAAATTGACCGAAGCGGTCCGCCGCAAACCCTACTCTGTAATTCTGTTTGATGAAATTGAAAAGGCCCATCCGGACGTCTTCAACATTCTCTTACAAATCCTTGAGGACGGGCGGCTCACCGATTCTAAAGGGCATGCGGTTGATTTTAAAAACACGGTGATTATCATGACCTCAAATATCGGACAGCAGTGGATTGTGGACCAGGGACCGATGGGCTTCATGCCGCGCGAGGATCGGGAGACCACCTATGAAAAGATCAAGGACACGGTAATGGATTCCATGAAAAAGGAATTCCGCCCCGAGTTCTTGAACCGCATCGATGAGATCATCGTCTTTCATCCCCTGACCGACGACGAGCTGAAAAAGATCGCCGGGCTGATGATCTCTGATGTGCAGAAGCAGGTGAAGCATCAGGAGATGGAGCTAGAGGTAACCGATGCCGCCCAAGCCATCATCATTAAAGCCGGCTACGAACCCAAATATGGTGCGCGGCCGTTGCGCCGCGCGGTCCAGCGCCTGATCGAAAATCCCCTCTCCAACGAAATCATTGAGGGTAAATTCAAGGCCAAGGATCGTATCCGCGCCGACGCCAAAGAAGACGAAATTTTCTTTGAAAAAATTGGGATGGTCTCTCCGGCGGTTACCCCCGAAAAGCCTGCCCCTGAAAGCGAAGAAGAGACCAAGAAAAAAAGCAAGAAAAAATGACCGATTACCAGCCTTCAGAGCTTGAGCCGAGATGGCAAAAGGAATGGGAAAAAGAAAAACTTTTTTCCGCATCGGAAAAGCCTGAAGGGAAAAAATATTACGACCTGGTGATGTTCCCCTACCCCTCCGGCAAAATCCATATGGGCCATGTCCGCAATTACGCCATCGGAGACGTCATCGCCCGCTTTAAACGTATGCAGGGCCTTAGCCTCTTACACCCTATCGGCTGGGATGCGTTTGGTATGCCCGCGGAGAATGCGGCGATAAAAAACCAGGTTCATCCGGCGGATTGGACCGAGCAGTGTATCGAGCAAATGCGAGTTCAGCTCAAGCGCCTGGGATTAAGTTACGACTGGGACCGGGAAGTCAATACCAGCCACGAAGACTATTACAAATGGACGCAATGGCTGTTCCTTTTGATGTACCAGCGCGGATTGGCTTATCGCAAAAAGTCGAGAGTAAACTGGTGCCCCAGCTGCGAAACGGTGCTGGCCAATGAACAGGTGATTAACGACCGTTGCTGGCGCTGCGATTCCACCGTGGAAGAAAAAGAGCTGGAACAATGGTTCTTTAAAATAACCGCATACGCCGGACGCCTCCTTACGGATATTGAAAAACTCAGCGGCTGGCCCGATCCGGTAAAAATCATGCAACGCAACTGGATCGGCAAAAGCGAGGGTGTAGAAATAAAATTTAAACTTAAGCATTTTGGGACCCCCGAGAATAAAATTCTCGGTTCCCAAAATGAGATCGGGAGGAACCGAGACGTTCAGTCTCAGGAGGGACCCGATCTCATTATCTATACGACCCGCCCTGATACTTTATTTGGAGTAACCTACATGGTCTTGGCGCCGGAACATCCCTTAGCGATCGAGCTGGCAAAAGGTACCCCGCAGGAAAAGGCGGTTTTAAAATATATCGAGAAGGTTAAACACGAAAGCACACATGAGCGCGCCATTTCCACCGCTAAAGAGGGTGTTTTTACGGGTGGCTTCGCGATTAATCCTGCCAACGGCGAGGAAGTCCCCATCTGGATCGCTGATTATGTTTTGATGGAATACGGGACCGGAGCGGTCATGGCGGTGCCGGCGCATGATCAGCGAGACTTTGAGTTTGCCAAACAGAATAGTTTACCAATAAAAGAAGTAATTAGACCGTCGAACGCCTTGCCTACCGGCAGGCATGTAGAACACCGAACACAGGAATTGAAAGAAGCATTTGTTGATGAAGGGAGCATGATAAATTCGGCGGAATTTAACGGATTGAATAGTACGACGGCCATTGATTCCATCGGAAACTGGTTGGTTGATAAAAAAGTTGGGGAATGGAAAATAAATTACAAGCTGCGGGACTGGCTGGTTTCGCGCCAGCGCTACTGGGGAGCCCCCATTCCTATTATTTATTGTGATAAATGCGGCATGGTTCCCGTGCCGGAAAAAGATCTGCCGGTAAAACTTCCGCGGAATGTAGAGCTTACGGGAAAAGGCGCCTCTCCCCTGGCTAAAATTGATGAATTTGTAAAAACCATCTGCCCCAAATGCGGCGGGGCGGCACGCAGAGAGACCGATACCATGGACACCTTTAATTGTTCTTCCTGGTATTATTTCAGATATTGCGATCCCAGAAACGAGAACAAACCTTTTGATCCGGAAAAGGTTAAAAAATGGATGCCGGTTGATCAATACATTGGCGGCATTGAACATGCGATTCTCCATCTTTTGTATTCCCGCTTTTTTACCAAAGTATTATTCGATGCAGGCTGGTCGGCGGTGGACGAACCGTTCACCAACTTATTAACCCAGGGGATGGTGGTAAAAGACGGGGCAAAGATGAGCAAGTCCAAAGGCAACGTGGTCGATCCCGACTATATTATTGAAAAATTTGGCGCCGATACCGCGCGCTTGTTTATTCTTTTCGCTTCACCGCCGGAGAAAGAACTCGAATGGTCAGATCAAGGTGTAGAGGGGAGTTACAGATTCCTTAATCGTGTATACCGTTTGGTTTTGGAATCACTGGAACCCGCGAGTGAACCTCGCGGTTCCAAAAATCCAGGAAACCGAGACGTTCAGTCTCAGGTTTCCGTTAAACTTCAAAGAAAACTTCATCAAACCATCAAAGCCGTCACCGCTGATATTGATCGTTTCTCATTCAATACCGCGATCGCCAAACTGATGGAACTGACCAATACCTTTTATGAATTTAAGGGTTCTGACATAGGAAGTTTGAAGTTGGAAGTTGGATGTTTATTGAAGATGCTCTCGCCTTTCGCCCCGCACCTGGCCGAAGAGCTCTGGCATCAACTGGGGAATAAGGAAAGTATTTGTAAAGAACCCTGGCCGACCTATGATCCGGCGCTGGTAAGAGAAGAAGAGCTCACGCTCGTGGTGCAAGTTAACGGAAAGGTCAGAGAGACCATGCTTGTCCCACATGATTCCTCTGAGGCAGAGATCAAAACGAAAGCCTTAGCGAACGAGAAGATAAAAAGCTATCTTGCCGGTAAAGAAATGGTAAAAACTATTTTTGTCCCTAACAAGCTATTAAATATCGTAATTAAATAAGCTACAGTTGATAAGCCATTCCACCCTGCAGGTGGTAGCCGGGAGCATTAATATCTAAAGGAAAAGTCGTGCCCAGGGATGAAGTTCCCAATCCTCTGCCATTATAACTGGCATAGGTTAACCTGAGCACAAGGGTGGAATTGTCTGCCATTGCCCGCAAGGCTTCAACAAATAATTGATAACCTAAGCGCCCTTCAATGCTGATAAAAGTGCCAAAACCCGGAGAATAAATGGCATAATTTATCCCTCCGCCGACATTAACTTTAAAAAATTGTGTTTTTAAGATGTTGGTGGAGATGTTCAAGTAGGGCGTGGAAATGGCCAATTCCCCTTCCTGGCTGGGCGTGATCGCTATTTTTCCCGGGTAATTCTGGAAGAAACCAAAATCCAAATTAAAGCTAGTGAGCGGTATCGGCATTTGAACTTCGGCGCCGAAGCCTAGCTGTGACTTATAGTTAAAAGAATAAGTTCCAGCCTGCGCGGGCTGGCCCGGACCAACGGTTGAATTATAATCTAAATCCGTATAACCTCCATAAAAGAAAACATAGGTGGGTCGTTTCATCCGTTCCAACAACTTGTCAGCGCTCGGTTTTGCGACAATAATCGTTTCCTCGCCTTCTTTTACCGTTACGATCCCGCTCTGGATGGTCTCCTCGGCCTTTACCACTCTAACATAGTGTTTACCGGAAGGGATATTGGAGATAGTCGCTCGATCCTGGCCGACATATTTGCCGTCAACATAAATATCTACCCCGGTGACATCGGAATAGACGGTCAATCTTCCAAAGGTGGTCGCCTCCACGGCAGCCGGCGCTTCAAATTGGGCGATGGAGATTTTTGATAACAAAATCAAGCAAAAGAAAAGTATAAAACCGCGGCGCATTATCTTTTCCCCCTTCGCTGCGGATTATAACACACCTATGTTATAATGCAATTATGCGGGAAATTTTCGAGGAAAAAATCTTACCGAACATTTTAAAGCCCGCCCGTTATATTGGCAATGAGCTTAATTCAGTCCATAAGGATTGGACCCAGGCCAAAATAAGGGTCGCCTTTGCCTATCCAGATACTTACGAGATCGGGATGTCCAATCTTGGGATTCAGATCCTTTATTACATTATTAATCAACAGGATGACGCACTGGCCGAAAGAGTTTTTGCGCCCATGCCGGACATGGAAAATCAACTTCAAACTTCAAATCTCAAACTTCCAAGTCTCGAATCTCAAAAACCACTCGACCAATTCGACCTTATCGGTTTCAGCCTGGGGCATGAACTTACTTATACAAATATAATCACTATGTTAAAGCTGGGTGGTATTCCGCTTCACAGTTCGGAACGAGGAGAAAAAGATCCGTTGATTTTAGGCGGTGGTCCCTGCGCCTTTAACCCGGAGCCAATCGCCGATTTTTTTGATTTCTTCGTGATCGGGGAGGCAGAGGAAGTAATTTTAGAAATAATCCACGTTCTACGTTCTACGATCGGTGATCGACGTTCGAATAAATTGCAAGCACTAGCAAAAATCGAAGGTGTCTACGTTCCCTCCTTAAATAATCCAGTTAAGAAACGTTACATAAAGGACCTAGATGCCAGTCCTTATCCCCTTAGCCCCATAGTCCCTTTCGTGGAGGCGGTTCACGATCGGGCAGTGCTGGAAATCATGCGCGGCTGTAAGTGGGGTTGTAAATTTTGCCAGGCGGGTTGGACAAATCGGCCGGTACGCGAAAAGAAGATGGAAAACCTCCTGATGACGGCGGAAAAGCTTATCGCTAATACCGGCTATGAAGAAATTTCCTTAATCTCCCTCTCCAGTTCCGATTATAGCCAGATCGATAAACTGGCCAAGACCCTGGCGCAAAAATATGCACCCCAAAAGATCAATATTTCTCTCCCTTCGATGCGGACCAACACTTTCTCCGTCAAGTTGGCAAAAGAGATCGCTCGCGTCCGCCCTTCGGGCGTTACTCTCGCCCCGGAAGCCGGGACCCAGCGTTTGCGGGACTTCATCGGCAAGAATATGACGGAAGAACATATATTGGATGGAGTGAAGGCGGCTTTCGAAGAAGGGATCGAGTCCATCAAGCTCTATTTTATGATCGGTTTACCGACTGAAACGGAAGAAGATTTGTTGGGAATATGTGAGCTGGCTAGAAAAATCTTTGAAACCGGCCGGACTTTTACCTCTCGCGTTAGAATAACGGTTAACCTTGCAACCTTTGTACCAAAACCGCACACCCCTTTCCAATGGGAAAGACAGATCTCGGTTGAAGAAACGCTCGCGAAACAGAAATTGATCAAAGAAAATATGAAAACGAAAAGAATCGAAATCCGTTGGCATGACGCGCGCGCCAGTTTCCTGGAAGGAGTCTTTGCTCGGGGCGACAGAAAGCTTTCAAAAGTTATTGAAAAGGCCTGGGAGCTAGGCGCCCGGCTGGATGCATGGTCGGAACATTTTAAATTTGAGATCTGGCAACAGGCTTTTACCGAAACCGGGATTGATCCGCAAGAATATTTAAAAGCCAAAGATAAAACCGAAGCGCTACCATGGGATTATATCGATACGGGAGTTTCAAAGGAAGTTTTATTAAGAGTCCTCACCCCCTAAATGGGTAAAGAAGTAAAGGCAAAAGGTTTAACCCTTTAAATTCCTAGCGAGACGGAAGCCAATATCGAGGCTGCGGTCCTCGGGAGGGCAGTAGGAACGATAAGCAGCCCGCAAGTCGAAAGCACCACATCTCGCTTTGCCGTCGGGCCACGAACTACCTCGAAGAACCGCTTCTTTTGTCCATTCCTGAACATTTCCAATAAGATCATACAAACCTTCGGCGCTTACACCAGCAGGTTTTGATTTTACCGGCCTGGTACCGCTATCATTGTATACTGCTCTTGATTGATCAATATCGTCCCCCCAAGGTCGCATCCTCCCATCTGTTCCTGACGCTGTCCTTTCCCATTGTCTTTCTGTCAAAATGTCAGTTTCCAGTAAACGCGCTATCGCCTCTGACTCATATTTGCTTGCATAAACTAATGGACAGCTATCTTTTTCCGCCTCCGGAATATCTTTGGCGGCTACGGCCAAAGACTTTTCAATCACTACGTCAACTGACCAATCTTTATCTTTGAAAATCTCTCTAACCTCTTTTCCTTTGAGAAATAATAGTTTTTTCATCATGCCGATAGTAAAAGGGGTTTCAGCCGCCTCAAATGTTTCAATTTGAGCCCGCTGACGTTGATAGATAAAACTTCCACCCTCAATTCTTTTAAAAACCACGCCGATTCGCTCGGTAAGATTTGCACCTCTCAATGCTACCAGACTCTGTAAGGCACTGGGATCATCTCCGGCTCTTACTCTACCGGGATTTCCCGCCAATGTTTCCCTTTGCCTAATTAAACTCCAGTTTTCAGTTTCCCCGGCTCGAATTCCAACTCTTAATATTGCCATTTTTTATCTCCTGCTAGTCCTAATTGGACTTTACTGCGGATTAATATCCGCTATAATATTATCGTAATAAATTCAAGGAAATTTCACTTTTTAATCATGCAGCGAATAAAAATTAAATATAGGAAAGGTGAAGAGGTAAAATATATATCGCATCGCGATCTCATGCGGGCATTCATGCGCGCCATCCGCCGCGCCGGACTGCCGATTGCCTATAGCCAGGGGTTCAATCCCCATATGAAAATCTCCTGGGGAAATGCGCTGAAGGTCGGCGCCGCCTCCGAAGCTGAATTTGCGGAGCTTCAATTTGAGAGCTGGATTAAACCCAGCGAGGTAATCGACCGGCTCGGACCGCAAATGCCTAAGGGACTTGAAATACTCGAGGCAAATCTGGTATAATTTACAAACTATGTACGCAATTATTGAAGCCGGCAGCAAACAATATAAAGTCTCTCCAGGCGAGATTATCGATGTCGAATTGCTGGAAGAAAAAGCCGCAGTTATTTTCGACAAGGTATTATTAATTTCGGATGAAGGCAAGTTTGAGGTAGGGACCCCTTTTGTTAAAGGGGCGATCGTTTCCGCCAAAGTCTTAGGTGACGGCAAAGATCCTAAAGTAACCATTTTCAAATATAAAAATAAGACCAATTACCACCGGAAGATCGGTCACCGGCAACCCTATACCCGGGTTCAGATCGAGGAGGTCAAGCATGGCACATAAAAAGGCAGGCGGAGCATCCAGAAATGGGCGCGATTCAAACGCGCAGCGATTGGGAGTAAAAGCCTTTGGCGGACAGTATGTTCCGGCCGGATCAATCATCATGCGCCAGCATGGCACCAAGTTTTATCCCGGTAAAAATGTCGGCATAGGCAAAGACTGCACCCTTTTTGCCTTAACCTCCGGCTCGGTGGTATTTGAAGCCGGCAAAAGAGTAAGCGTCCTAGAAGCGTAAATGGCTGATAAAAAATTCAGCACCATCGTCATTAAGATCGGAAGTTCTTCCTTAACCAATCCCCAGGGAAAATTAGATTCAACCAACCTCAAGCGCATCGTTTCAGAAATAGCCGCCCTTTTAAAAGAAAAGAAAAAAGTAATTTTAGTCACCTCCGGCTCAATTGTTACCGGCGCCGAAAGACTGAAGCTGGGGAAACCTAAAACCATTCCCCAAAAACAGGCCGCGGCCGCGGTCGGGCAATCGATCCTGATGCGCCAGTATGAAAAAGCGTTTGAACAATTTGATATACCGGTCGCGCAGATTCTGCTGACGCGCGATGCCATCGCCGATCGTGAAAGATACCTGAATGCGCGCAATACTTTTTCTACCCTTCTCGCAGAAAAAGTGGTACCAATCGTCAATGAAAATGATACGGTAGCGATCGATGAAATAAAAATCGGTGACAATGATACCCTGGCTGCACTTACCGCCAGTCTGGTCGGCGCAGACGCGCTTTTTATTCTGACGGATGTGGACGGGTTTTATATGGCTAACGAAGAAGGGGTTTCCTATCTGGTTCCAGAAATAAAGGAGATCACCCGTGAAGTTGAGGAGGCCGCCGGCCATCCCTCCACCCAGATCGGGACGGGCGGCATGCTAACTAAAATCCAGGCGGCTAAGATTTGTACCGATACTGGCATCCACACTATCATTCTTAGCAGCCGGAAACCGGGGTTGATAAAAAAATATTTAAGCGGAGAAAAATTGGGAACGACCTTTATTCCTAAAGCCTCAAAGCTGGAAAGCCGCAAACGCTGGCTGGCACACGGGCTTAAACAAGAAGGAACTTTAATTATTGACCCCGGCGCGGAATCGGCTTTGCTCAAAGCGGGAAAGAGCTTGTTACCGGTGGGAATTAAAGAAATTAAGGGCAAATTTTGCTCCGGCGCTTTGGTTGCCATTGCTGATGAAACTGGCAAAGAGATCGCTCGGGGCTTAGTCAATTATAGCAATGAAGAATTGTCTGAGATGATGGGTAAAAAAGGCGTTCCAGAAGCCGTCCATCGCGATAATCTGGTAATTCTCTAATCTAAATTTTCACCTTCGCCTAGTCGCAATTAAAGGAATATTTCCCGTTTCCACATCCGCTAAACCATCGGTTTTCCCTGTAAGATTGAGGGCTACCCCTCTGACAGAAAGCTTAAAAGTAAAAATCACAGTTTGGACCCCAATCACCCTAAAATTTTCTGACGCCGAGGCTAGATAATTTGGACTCCGTAATATTCTCTTTTTTAATTCCTTGATCGCATCCCTTAAAAGTGCTTGATTTTCCACTTTTGCCAATTTTTCACAAGTAGTAAATTCAACCCGATTAAAAATCTTAAATCCCAAAGGCGGGTCAATTTGGTCGGTTATCCTACGAATCGCAGCACTTAAACTGGTCGCTCTTTTATCATCAGACGGCACCACTGTCATAAGTCCAAGCCTAACGTCACTTTTAGGAATTCTTCCTGGCCCATCAAACATATAAATACCTCCTATTTCTTATCGAGATTGCTGGTGAATAATTTCATAAAAAAACGGACCAACAGGCTGGTCCGTTTTGGGAACTCAATTTTTGTTAATTTCTAGATGAATAAGGGATCAAGTTCGAGAACCACACAGCTCTCCAACTCTTCTTTTACCTTGGATAATTTAACGATCTCCGGGTCATGATCTTCATAACCAAAGAAGCGGAGTGATTCGATCTCCTTGATCACCATTTCTAACATAAATCTTACGGTCTCTTTCTTCATCATTTTTATCCCCTCCTCGGGGGCTCATCCCCTTCCATATATATATCGTTAAGTTTTTGGCAAAATTTCACTTTTTTGGTTCAGTTTTACCCTCACCCTCTCCCTTCGGGTTTCCCCCTCTCCCATAGGGAGAGGGGGATAAAGGGGGTGAGGGCCGAATACGATTTTATTAATTGCCCGCTCTATCATCCGTGTTATAATATCTCATCATGCCTGCTTCAGAAATTACAGAAAAAGGTATAGCCGCAAAGGCCGCTTCGCGGAAGCTGGCAGTTGTTTCTACCGAAACAAAAAATTATGCGCTGGAGAAAATGGCAGAAGCACTGGACAAAAACGCCAAGACGATCCTTGAAGCAAACTCTATCGATCTGGAAGTTGGCGAAAAGAAAGAGATCTCTAAATCCCTGCTTGATCGTTTAGCCTTGGACGGCAAAAGGATCAGGGGAATGATTGAAGGGTTAAAGATTGTAAAATCACTTCCCGATCCCGTGGGCGAACTCATTTCCGAATGGACCCGGCCCAACGGACTGAAAATTAAAAAGGTTCGCGTACCTCTGGGAGTAATCGGCATCATCTATGAAGCGCGCCCCAACGTCACCGTCGATTCCGCGGCTTTGTGTTTAAAAGCGGGCAATGCCGTTATCCTGCGTGGGGGATCGGATGCCATCCGCTCCAACATCGAAATCACCCGGGTGATTTCCGAAGCCGCTTATAATGCGGGCTTGCCCCAGGGTTCAATCCAGCTGATCGAAGACACGCGCCGGGAAACAGCGGAAGAGTTGATGCAGGCCCGCGCCTATCTTGATGTATTGATCCCACGCGGGGGTAAAAGTTTAATTCAAACCGTGGTGCAAAAATCACAGGTGCCTACCATCGAGACTGGGGAGGGGAACTGCCATGCTTATGTGGAAAAGAGCGCCGATTTGAAAATGGCGGTCGAAATTGTCTTCAATGCCAAGTGCAGCCGCCCTTCCGTCTGCAACGCCATCGAGACCCTGCTGGTGGATGATGCGGTGGCCGCCGATTTCCTGCCTATGGTGAAAAAGAAATTAGATGAAGCGCAGGTTGAACTGCGCGGTGACCAGAAAGTTCGCCAGATTCTGCCCGGCATAAAACCCGCCACCGAAGAAGATTGGAAAACAGAATTTTTGGGCCTAATTATGGCCGTTAAGGTCGTTTCGGGAGTGGATGAAGCCATCCAGCATATCAATACTTACGGGACAAAGCACTCCGAAGCCATTATCACTAAAGATCCCCGGGCCGCAAAAAAGTTTACCGATGAGGTGGATGCGGCTGCCGTTTATGTGAACGCCTCCACCCGTTTTACCGATGGTTTTGAATTCGGCTTCGGCGCCGAAATTGGCATCTCTACCCAAAAACTGCATGCGCGCGGACCGATGGGCTTATCTGAACTTACCTCCTATAAATATGTGGTTCAGGGCGATGGCCAGGTTAGAAGCGTATGAAGCGCATCGGCGTGATGGGTGGGACCTTTAACCCGATTCATAATGGGCATCTAGCACTGGCCAAGGCCGCTATGCGAGAATTTGCTCTCGACCAGGTGCTGTTTATTCCCACCGGCACCCCACCCCACAAACCCAAAAAAGAGATTATTGATAAAGAAGATCGTTATCGCATGGTAAAAATGGCGATTGTTAAAAATAAATCTTTTTCTGTTTCGCGGATAGAAATGGATCGGCCGGGGACCTCTTATGCGGTGGACACCTTCCGCCAGTTAAGAAAAAGCTTTGGGAACAAGGCTAAACTTTTTTACATCATGGGCTTGGATTCCATCAACGAAATCCTGGAATGGAAAAAGCCCCTGGAACTTTTCAAGCTGTGCGAAGTGATCGTGGGAACTCGCCCCGGCACACGCATCAAGACTTTCCATAAACTTTTAAATACCACTTTAAAAAACGAAGTGGATAAAATTCATTTAATGGAGTTAAAAGCGGATGTTTCTTCTTCTGAAATTCGGCAGTGGATCAGGGCCGGCAGGAAAGTAACCCCCTTTCTGCCTAAGGTAGTCATTAATTATATTACGGGGAATAATTTATATCGAGGTAAGCCATGACTTTTCCCAATGCAAAAAAATTTGTTTTAGATAACGGCCTGAGGATCTTGACCGAAGAAATCTCGACCCTGCGCTCGGTCGCCATGGGTGTTTTGGTGGGCGCCGGCTCCGGGAATGAGGAACCCAGCGAAAGCGGTCTCTCCCATTTCATCGAACACATGTCTTTCAAAGGAACCGCCCGGCGCTCGGCTTATGAAATTGCCCATACCCTGGACGCGGTGGGCGGTAAAATGAACGCCTACACCAGCAAAGAATATACGGTTTATTATGCGGTAGTGTTGGACCAACACATTGATACCGCGATCGACGTTCTGAGCGATATTCTTCTAAATTCACTCTTCAAAGCGGAAGACATGGAAATGGAAAAAAGCGTGGTGCTGGAAGAGATCAAGATGTATGAAGATACCCCGGATGAGTTGATCCACGATTTTTTTGCCGAGAAAATACTGCATGGCCATCCTCTTGGCAAACCCACCATTGGAACCGCGGAGATTATTAAATCCGTCCAGCGCGACGATATTTTAAACTACATTAATAAATGGTATTCTCCGAAAAATATCATCGTCTCTCTCGCCGGCGATCTGCCTGCGGATGTGATTGACCGCTTAAGCCGCTCATTTGGAAATTGGCGATCTGAAGGCCTCCCCAGAAAAATGCCGGCGGCGGAAATTACCCGGGGCCTCTACTTAAAATACAAGAAAACTGAGCAGGTGCATCTGTGCCTGGGCGTAAAAGGCGTAGCCCAGACGGATGAAGACCGTTATCCCTATGCGCTGCTGGATAGTATCCTGGGCGGCAGCATGAGCTCACATCTTTTCCAGGAAGTGCGGGAAAAGAGAGGCCTGGTTTATTCTATCTTTTCCACCACTTCTCCCTTTCACGATTTTGGTATTTCCTATGTATATGCCGGCACCAGTAAAGAGAACCTAAAGCAGGTGATTGACCTGATCCTGGAGCAGTATACAAAATTTAAAACGGAAGGAATTTCTCAGGAAGAGCTGGAACGAGGAAAAGAATATCTGAAGGGAACGCTGGTGCTGGGGTTGGAATCCACCTCCTCCCGCATGAACTGGCTGGCCAAATCAGAATTCTATTATGGCAAAATCAAGACGATCGATGAGGTTTTCGAAAAAATTGACAAAGTTACGCAGGAGGATATAATTAGGCTGGCGAATAAATATTTCAGAAATGAATATTTAACCCTCGCCGTGATCGGAGATTTAGAAGAGCTTCCGATAAAGGAGATCAGGTGTTGAGTTTAAAAGCTCAGATCAAAAGGCTATCCCATGGCCATGATCTGCCGCTACCCAAGTACATGACAGAACATTCGGCCGGAATGGATCTCTACGCCGCGGTCAATCCAGAAATGGTCATTGCTCCCGGCGAATGGAAGCTAGTTCCCACCGGAATTTCCATTGCCTTGCCGGACGGCTACGAAGCACAGGTCCGCCCGAGATCCGGACTGGCGCTGAAACAGGGCATCTCGATCCTTAATACGCCTGGGACAGTCGACGCTGATTACCGGGGAGAAGTCGGCGTGATTCTGATGAATCACAGCAAAGCTAATCTGGTCATCAAGCGTGGTGATCGCATCGCGCAGATGATTATTAATAAAATTGAAAAAATAGAGTTTGAGGAAGTGGAGGAGTTGCCTGCTTCTGATCGTGGAGCGGGTGGCTTTGGTCATACTGGGAAGTAATCATCAAATGATAAATTCCAAATTACAAGCACCAAAACACAAACAATACCAAAATCCTAATACCCAATCCCCAAAAAGTTTAAGTCTTTGATATTTGGTATTTTGGTATTGTTTGTTATTTGATATTTGTGTTTTGTAATTTACAAAAGTATATAGGAGGCCAACATGGCAAAAATAAAAGTTATTGTGAATGGTGCCAAAGGAAAAATGGGCCAGGAAACAGTTCAGGCGATCCAGAGAGAAACCGATCTTGAGCTGGTCGCCCAAACCGATCTGGGTGATGATCTGGCAAAAATGATCAGAGAAACTCAGGCCGAAGTAGTAATTGATTTTACCATTCCCAAAACGGTGATGGAGAATATCCGCCTGATCCTTAATAACGGCGCGCACGCGGTGGTCGGCACCACGGGTATTTCCGAAGACCATTTAGCTGAGATCAAAACCCTCTGTGACAGAAATAAGCTTAATTGCCTGGTCGCCCCCAATTTTGCTATCGGCGCGGTCCTGATGATGCGTTTTGCGAAAGAAGCGGTCAAACACATGCCGAACGCCGAAATCATTGAATACCATCATGAAACCAAAGTTGATAAACCCAGCGGGACGGCCATTAAGACCGCCCATCTGATGGGGAAACAAATTCCCATCCACTCGGTAAGATTACCCGGATTGGTTGCTCATCAGGAAGTGATTTTCGGGGGACTCGGCCAGACGCTAACCATTCGTCACGATTCGATCTCACGTGAGTCTTTCATGCCCGGAGTAATTCTGGCGGTTAGAAAAATCAAAGATTTAAAAGGGCTGGTCTACGGCCTGGAACAAATTCTTTAAGGCCCTCACCCTAATTTTTCTTTAACCAACCCTCATCCAAGCTTTTCTTAATCGTAAACTTTTTCTTTTACTTCCTTCTCCCAAAAGGAGAAGGAGCGAGTGTTTCTTTATTTTTTTCTCATTCATTTATTACTCCTTCTCCCTCTGGGAGAGGGATATCAATCTCGAATTGACCGTTAATGAAAACTTGGGTGAGGGCAAAACCCGGATGAGGGGTTACTTAATTAATCTTCGCTTCATAAAAAAGACCGCCAGGTAAAAAGCAGCCCCTAAGACTAAAAACATTATTAGAAAGTCGTAGATCAGGCTGACTTCAAAAGTCCCGGCAAAGATAGCCCGTGAAATATTAACCGCATGAGTGAGAGGCAGAAACTCTGCCGCCAATCTCACCCAACCCGGCATTTTATCCAGCGGGAAGAAAACTCCGGAAAAGAAAAACATGGGAGAGATAAGCAGTTCGGTATAATAGGTAAAGAAATCAAAATTGGGAGCAAATGAAGTCACGATCATCGCCAGTGAGCTGAACATGATCCCGGTGATCGCGGTCAGAATCAATAATTTCAAGATAATCACCGGGGAGGCCGGTATTGCTCCCAGGAAAGCCGCCACCGCAAACATCAGAAAACCGCTGATCATTCCGCGAAAAGCACCCCAGGCGATATCGCCCGCTACCACATCTTCGGCCGAGATGGGGGTAACAATCAAAGAGCTGTAAATTTCTTCGATCACCATCCGGACATACGAGTCGTACAAGCATTCAAAGGTAGCAGCTAACATGCAGGAAGCGGCGACCAGGCCGGGCGCCAGGAATTGAAGATACGATTTCCCTCCAAAAAGTCCCATGTAGGCACCCAAACCTAAACCCATTGCAATCAAATAGAAAAAAGGCTCGCCCAAACTCACCAGTACGGTGGGGATCACAAACCGCTTGTAGGCAACCAGATTCCTCTTCCACACATAATAAATCCGATAGGATAAATTCACTCCACCAAGCCTCTTCCGGTAAGCTTTAAAAATAGATCTTCCAGCGAAGCGGGGCGGTGCAAGACTTTTGGAAGATCCATCTCGACCAAACGCTTTAGGATCTCATGCCCGTCCTGGCAATAAAGGTAAAGGATGTCCCCTACCCGCTCGTGATTGCAGGCAACCCCCTGCAAAGCGCTTAATATTTTCTGGTCTTGCGAACGGTCTATCTCAATCTCCGCCACTTCACTGCCGATCTCTTCTTTAATCAAGACCGATGGTTTCCCGGCTTTGATTATCTTCCCTTGATACATGACCACGATCTGGTCGCAAAGCTGTTCCGCTTCTTCCATGTACTGGGTAGTCAGGATCAGGGTGGTACCCTGTCTTTTTAATTCACGCAATCGCTGCCAGATCAGGTGGCGGGCCTGCGGGTCGAGCCCGGTGGTCGGCTCATCGGCAATGATCAGTTTCGGCTGGTTGATCAGGGCACGCGCGATCTGTAAGCGTCGCTTCATGCCCGTAGATAACTCATCAATCTTCTTGTTAAGTTTGGCTTTTAATTCAACAAATTCAAGCAGGTTTTGGATCCGCTGATTAGCGGTTTTTTTATCGATATCAAAAAAAGTGGCGGTCAAAAACAGGTTTTCGTAAACGGTCAGGTCGGTATCCAGGTTTATTTCCTGCGGAATAACGCCAATCTGTTTCTTAATCTCGCGGTTGTCAACATGCGCGGCCATACCGGCCACGTTAAGTTCTCCCTCCGTTTTGGGAGAAACACAATGGATCATCCGGATGGTGGTGGTTTTACCGGCGCCATTTGGGCCAAGGAAACCAAAACATTCCCCTTCATTGATAGAAAAAGAGATCTGGTTTACCGCGGTAAACTCGCCGAATTTCTTGGTTAGATCTTTAGCTTTTACAATTACCGGCATGCCGATAATTATAACACAATTCTCTTGCCTAGCTTTTGCTCGCGGAGTATAATAAAGCAACCGTGGCCAAGTTTTTCAAAGTTGTAGCTGATAACCGGAAGGCCCGTTTTGATTACTCGATCCTTGAAACCTATAAAGCCGGCTTGGCTCTCACCGGCAACGAAGTTAAAGCCATACGGTTGGGAAGGGTCAACCTGAAGGACAGTTTCGGCCGGGTTGAAAAAAGCGAGCTCTGGATCTACGGGCTGCATATCAACCCTTATCCGACGGCGGACAAAAGGAATATTGATCCGCTGCGGCGCCGGAAAATCCTTTTAACCAAAAGGGAAATACTGAAATTAATCGGGAAAGTTTCCGAAAAAGGCTTAACCCTGATACCCTTGAAAATATTTTTCGAGGGCAACTGGGCCAAGATCGAGCTCGGTCTGGCCAAGGCTAAGAAAAAATACGAAAAACGTGATACGCTTAGACGTCGATCGGCTGAAAGAGAAATTGAAGCAGCTTTTAAGAGAAAAAGCTATGGTAAGTAAAACGCAAAAGAAATATACGGTAGCGGATGTTTACAAAGAGGCGGATAAGCTGCTGCGCGATGAATTGCAGAGCATGAAAAAAGCCCCTCTCTCCGAGAGCGATGAGATTAAGATGAAAGAGCTCTCCAAGCTTCTGTCTAACATGGTACTAAAGGAGATGAAGATCGTATGATGAGAGTTCCGGGAGACAAACCCTTTATTCCGCCGGTCTCACCCAAAGAGGTAAAACCGGAAAAAGCCGCGGAAGAAAAACCCGCCGCAGCCAAGCCGGTACCGCGGGGGAATATTGGTCGCGGGCCGGAAATGGATTCCAGCGCCATTGCGGTGCGACTGGCCGCCCTGGCAACTGAAGCAAAAGAAAAAGAAATTGGGGCGGATGAATTTGAGCGCATTCTTGAAGAAGTGATTAATCTAACCGGCTTAAAAGAGCCGCAGGCAGCCCTGGAAGAGGCCAATCGCCGTATGCAGCAAGAGATTGAGATTGAGTTGAAAAAAATTAAAGATAACAAAGAGCTGATGGAAGAAGCGGAAAGCTGGCAGGAATTCGCCCGACTGCTCTCACAGATGAGCGAGGGACAGATCGAAAACTTCTTGGGGTTACTAAAAGAAACGATAAGAACTTTTTAATTGCCCTCACCCGAGTTATTCGTAAAACATAAATTTGTGGCTAACCACCCTCTCCCTTTGGGAGAGGGAATTGTGTGATAAAGTTTGGGATTTGGTAATTGGGATTTAGAATTTATCCGCCTAAGGCGGATTATGGGGCTGTAAGGGTTTTGACGGGAAGTTGTGGTGGCAAAAGTTGCGAGCCGAGGGTGCGGTTTGCCTCGTTAAACACGATCGCCAACGTTTTAAATGCAAACGCAAATGCATTAATTGCTGAAACAAAGGAAATCGGCTTGAAAGCCCTTGTTGCCTTGTGCAACATTGTCGACGTCAAGTCCGGCTCACCGGTTTTAGCAACGCAGTTTAGTTAATTAAGCTGCACGTCTTCCGGGCTCGCCGATAGATCCGGGTAAAGACGTCATAATGTCGGATACCTGATCGATTTCTCCAGTTGGTCGGTCGGGGAAAAAATAAAGCGGATAGTCTGGGAAATTCCTCGTTTCGGGTTAAATTCCAGGCGAAAATAAAATTGAGACTACGCTCGTAGCGGCTTTTGGCACTGCCTTTTCGGACAGGGGTTCGACTCCCCTCAGCTCCACTATTTTAGTTAATCGAACCGTCGGACCGTGCCTACCGGCAGGCAGGTTTTCCAAATCGGCGAAATTATGGCTGACGGGCCTATCCTTCTTTTGGCGGTACCGATATACTGGAAACACTTTGCAAACTCGACGCCACTTCCGGAATGATTCCCATTTTTACATAAACCGGATGAATCAGTTTATTGATCTTCGATAGCTGGGTGGCAAAAAGAATCGCTCCAAAAACACAAAAAAGATTACAAATAATTAAAGTGTTGGCTGCCCCATACCAATGCGAGATCACCCCGACCAGTAGATTGCCAAACGGCACCATACCCAAAAATGCCAGAGTGAACAAACTCATGACTCGCCCGCGTTTATCATCTTCCACGATGGATTGAAGAATCGTATTGCCCGAGGACATCAGGACCATCATGCCGATGCCAGATAAAAACAAACTGAAACATGATAGCCAGAAATTCCTTGAAAGTGAAAATAGGACTAAGCTTAATCCAAAAAGGATCGCCGCCATGGGGATATTTTCAACCAGACCCTTCACGTCTTGCCGTGAAGCCATATATAGTGCCCCTACCAAAGCGCCCAAACCCGTGGCCGCCAATAAAAAGCCTAAGGTCTCTGCTCCGCCATGCAAAATATCTTTAGCAAAAATCGGCATCAACACCATGTAGGGCATCCCTAAAAAACTAATTAGGGACATGAATAAAAGGATGTAGCGCATCGGCTTAGAAGCATAAGCATATCTAATCCCTTCCTTAAAACCATGAATAAACGCTGGTTGCTTTTGCTTGGCAGGTTTTTCTTTCAAGCGCATCGCCACCAAAGCCCAGATGGCAGCGAGGTAGCTGGCACCATTCAAAATGAAACAAATCCCCTCTCCGAAAATTGCCACCACAATCCCGGCAATAGAGGGACCGACCAGGCGCGCGCCGTTAAAAAGTGCCGAATTTAAGGCGATCCCGTTCACCAGATCTTCCTTCTTATCTACCATATCAAACACAAAGGCCTGTCGAGTAGGCATTTCCAGGGCGCTAACCGATCCCAAAATTAAGCTCAACAAAATGATTTGCCAAATGCTAAGCGAGCCGGAAATAAAAAGAAAGGCCAAGATGAAGGCCTGCAGCATCTCCGCGATTTGTGTATGAATTAATAAACGCTGTCGATCCCAGCGATCGGCCAGCACCCCGGCGAAAGGAACAAAAATAACCGTTGGCAGCATGCTGACAAAACCCACCACCCCCAGCAGAAAAGCGGAATTTGTCATACGGTAAACCAGCCAGCCCACCGCTACCTGCTGCATCCAGGTGCCGATCAGAGAAATCCCCTGGCCAAAGAAAAAGAGCCGGTAATTACGATATTTTAATGCACGAAAAATAAATTTTAGCATTTTTGGTGTGGGGATTTTACTTTTTTAGCGCCTGGAAGGAAGTGTCGTAAACATTCCCTGCATTCCAGATTAAATAATTCTGCACCCCGGCATCTTTAGCACCTCTAACCTGGTCAGAAATGTAGCCGGGACCAAAATTCGGGGAGTGCATATTAAATCCCTGGATCCAGGGGACAATCGAAACTGCTTCGCCGGATAAAATTTCTTTGGTTTTTTTAACCCCCGTATTAATAAAATAATAGGGATACGCTCCCGGATTATCAAAACCATCGTAACCATAATGAAAATGAGAAGGATATAACATCGGGGAAAGAACATCGATAAACCTGGCCATTTTTTTTAGGTCCTGTCCTAGATTTTCGATATCACGCTTGCTCTGCCAGGCGGTTACGCCAAAAATATCCACCGCCACTGAAATGTTATACTTATGCAACCTTTTTTGAACCGCTTCCAGAAAAGAGCTGATCGCTTCTACCTTGGAAACGCCTTGCTTATCAAAGGGATAATAGGCATCGCGCGCCGAACCCTCCGCCGGAAAACGAATATAATCAAATTGTACTTCATCAAAACCGGAGAGGGCGGCCCGCTCTGCGATTAATGCATTATAAAGCCTTACCTCGTCGGAATAAGGATCAACCCATTTCCCACCCTTTCGGTCATGATAAAGTCCGCCCCCCTTCATCTGCACTCCCAGATCCGGCCGGGACAGCGCCAGATGATCATCTTTAAAGGTCACCAGGCGAGCGCTGACGATAAAACCTTCCTGGTGCAGCTTGTTGTTCAGTTGAGAAAACCAGGCCTCGGGAGTCACTTTGGTATCGGAGCTCAATTTTTTCTGCTGTGCTAATTCTACCAGCGGTCGGCTGAGAAGTTCTTTGGCATCGATCACCAGGGTATTCAAACCGCATTTTTTCGCTTGCTCGCGAATCGCTTCAAATCTACTTTTTGTCTGTGCCATGTAAAAAGTAATATATAAGCCGCGTTCTGATCGGTGCTTGGCCTTGGGAATCATTTCTTCCCAAAGATGACCGCGAAAACCGAAAGAAAGAAGCAAAACAAATAAAATCAGCAGAACCGCTCCACTACTAATTTTAATAAGATTTTTCAGCATAATTGATCAATTATACCACGAAACGACCTTGACGCCGGCAGGTTTATGTGCAAAAATGATCCGGAGGTGTAAATAATTATGGCAAAACCGTTAGTCATGGTTGTGGATGATGAAATTGACGTCGCTAATTCTATTGCCAATGTTATCAAAGACACCGACCGTTTTGAAGTGGTAGTGGCTTATTCAGCTAGCGAAGCACTAGACCATCTCGCCAAAAATAAAATCTTTTTTGGTTTTGGCGGTAACCGCATAAAATTTGTTTTCCTGGACATAAAAATGCCGGAGATGGATGGTTTACAGTTTCTTGAAAAAGTGCGAAAAAATTATGGCGAAGACATCGGGGTATCCATGCTTACCGCCTGGGAAGATGAAGAGAAATGGGACCGTGCCACCTCGGGCTTTGTTGTAAATTACATTAAAAAACCCTTTAAATCCGAAGACCTGATCAACTGCCTCGATAAATTTTTCCGCGGTGAAGAAGGCAAAATGGTGCTGGAAACCTTTGAAAAGCACATCGAAAAAAGGGACGAATTCCGCAAACAGAGGAAGAAAGATTAAAACGCAATCCTGAAAGTTGTCCCCTTACCCGCCTCGCTCAGCACCTTTATTTCTGCACCATGTTCTCGGATAATGCGATAAACAATTGACAGACCCAACCCCACCCCTTCGTGCCGGGTGGAGAAAAAGGGGTCAAAAATTCGCTGACGGATTTCCTCCGGAATACCTTTCCCGGTATCGGAAACCTCGACCACCGTTTTCCCCTCTTGGCTATAGCTGCGTAAAGTGAGGGTTCCCCCTTCCGGCATAGCTTCGATCGCGTTCTGAATGAGATTAATAAATACTTCCTGCAGCTCTTCCGCATCACCTTTAACCGGCAGCACCTCCGTCAGCTCCTGCTTAACCGTAATGCGACTGATGGCAAACAGTTGTAGGGTTGAACGAATAACTTCATTGATATCCACCGTATCGATGGCTTTCGGTTTCTCTTTTGCAAAATCGAGCATGCGCGCTATAATCCCGGCAATCCGGTCAACATGCTTGGTCACCAGATTGCTATATTGGAGCAGGTATTCGGCATCGCGTGGTTTAGTGGTTAATCTCTCCGTTTCAGAACGAATAACGGCCAGAGGATTGCGGATCTCATGGGTTACACCCGCGGTCAGCGTTCCCAGTGAAGCCAGGCGCTGCGACCGCCCCAGTTCTCTTTCGACAATCTCCAATTCTCCTTTGATTTTTTCATAGGAACGGGTATGATCCAGCGCTACCGCTGCCTGATTGGCCAGCACCTTTAGTAATCTGATATCTTCATCCGTATAAGAATCTTCAGAAAGTTTTTTGCCCAAAACAAAAATGGCAATCAAGCGATCCTCCAGCAGGCAGGGAACCACCAGCGCAGCATTTAACTCTTTAATATCCAGCAACGGCTCACGCTTTGCGATTAATTCAGTCAGGGTTTGGCTATCATTGGCAATCGTGGGTTCTTCGGTCTGGGGCAGATACTGCTCTTTGGAATAATAGAGATAGCGCGAAGAGGTTTTTTCTGCCTCGCTGAAATATTCAGGCAGATAAACCCGCGGATTTGAAATTTCAACCACATTGGAAAAGGTGTCATATAAAACCTTCAGGATGCCGGTCAGGGAAAGTTTCTGTCCGACGTGTGAACTCGCGTCCGAAAGGGATTTGTAATAATTATAGCGGCCCTTTAAAAACAATTTATCAGAACTAGTTTGGATAAATAGTCTTATTTCATGGTGGGTCTGTCCCACCAGAATGCCATATAAAACGGTCCAGACTAGGAAGGAAGAGTTAATGCTGGTTGACACATAAGAACGATAGAACCAGACCAGGCTCAAATAAATCGTTCCTTGAAAAAGGACCGTTAATACTTCCGCCACCGCCCGGCTGATGACTACGGAGATGTCCATGAGACGTTGCTTGGTAATAGTATATGCATAGACAATCATATGAAAAATGATGCCAGCGTTGGCAATGATCACTAAATAAGCCGGCGGCATTTTAAGGACCGTAAAATAGGTTAGCCCTCCCAAAGAATACCCAAAAACACTTGACCATAAAATATTAAACAATTGAAGCCGGCGGTTCCCTTTCGCTTTAATATAACCGAAAAAGAAGGTCGAAATACCCAGCAAGCTGGTTAGGAAAAAATAGGTAAAAAACAAATGGTACAGAGGACTGGGATCGGTGAAATAATTAAGCCCAAAGCGGGGGCTGGTGCTGGGAACGAAATACGGAGTAAAATTGACCAGCAGGAAAAAAGCCGCGATCACATAATTTATAAGAATAAAGGTCCCATACTTTTTATTGATACTTAAAAAGATAAAATTAAAATGAATAAAGCTTACCGGGGTGAGGATCAATCCCATCAAACATACCCTGTCCCAAAAAGTCCCCCAATATTCTGAAGGAGCGAACAGCATCAGAATGGAAAATAATCCCCACCAGCCGACAATAAAAAGATATCGGGCGAAGGCAATTTTGATTGGGTTTCGGGGGGGATTATAAAAAACAAACAGGGCCAGCGAAAACCCAAAAACACCGATCACTAGATATGAAAGGATATAAGCCGTTGCAGAATAATTTATAGGCACAGAGCAATTATATTATTAAAAGCGGATTTTGACAACTAAACGGTAGTTTGGTTTAAAGTTAAACGGGCAGTATTGGCCAGATCGTCATCAGGAATAACCTGCCGCATATAGGTAGTGAAGATCGGTTCTAATGGATTAAAGCCATTCGTTTTTTGAATCTGCTCCGCCATATCCATAACCCGCTGGACAGAAGCCATGTCGGCCGGTCCGGTTGACCCACTGGACGTTCGCGTCAATAACCTTGCAATAATATCTCCGACGCAGGTAAAAACCGCATCCGTTAGCGGAATATGTCTATCAAAACTATAATTGGGGTTTAAGCCTTTGATTTGGGCTAGGACCGTAATTACTCGAACGTCTTTCCTTTCTTCAACAATCTTAGGGTTAACGTTGCGCGGTTGAGTATCATCGATAACAATGGCTCCGGGCTTTAAATGTTCCGCATTAATTAACACTTCATCCGAACTGGAAACTACGACAATTATATCCGCTTGTTTAATGTCTTCCAAGTTTACCGAGGTTCTAACGGTAGCTTGTCGGTTGAGCCGCGCGACTTCTGAACTTAATACAGATAAATCTGTCACTCCGGAACTTTTTTCTCTATCGACCAGCAATAAATTATTAACCCCGTTTTTAGCCAGTTGTCTGCAACAACAAGAGCCTGTCGAACCAGCCGCTCCAACGATCGCCACCAGAGGATCTTTTTTAGGGTGCAGGCGGATAACTTTATCAACCATACTGGACAGGATCGCGACCGTAAAAGGGTGGCCGGTAGTGACGTGCATTCCACTTAACTCCTGACCAACCCGATCGGCCCACTGGAAAAGAGTCAGCAGTTTTTTTCTTTTAGTCTGGTTTAGATCGAGTTGGGCAAGCGCGCCTTTTACCTCCGCCAGCGGCTTTGGTTTGAGGTTGGCATCTTCCGGGTTTTCAAAAAGCTGTGCTAATTTTTTAAAGGTGACCCTTCCCCCTTCAATGATCTTATCGATTTCTTTTCTAGAAACCGTCCCTTCCAAGCAACGGCCGTAGCGAGAAGCCCAGGCCAACAAACCGGCAAACCCGGCATATTTCGCTCCCATATTTTTAACCAATCTTACCATGTCTGCTATTTTCTCTTCGCGCCCACGAACATCGCTTTCAAACATTTTTAAGTCCCATCCGATACAGACGACTGCGCCGGTCAAAGGCTTTCCGCTTTCATCTTTTAAACCGGTGATATTGGAAAGCTTAAAAGGCGGAAATCGCTTCAATAAAGCAACCCCCCACTTTTTGGGTAGGAGCTTTAAAAAGGGTGCGCCGCCCAGCACATCCGTCCAATTTCGGGGATGCACCATAAAAACATAATCATATTTAGGTGCTTTTCGAGGGAATTTTAAACGCAGCCACCCACCAAGAATGTTGCCCAGAACTTGAATGGGCCCTCTTTTTACCCGCTGAATATTATCCAGATTAAGTACGCTGCCGGAGAATAATGTCCTCGGCTCAATACAGGCCCGCAGATCAGTTTCTGTAACCTTGCTAAGGTCCAAAGATCTAATCCTTAGCAAGAATTGCTTTGATGCGCTGATTCTGGTAATGTCCCCTAGATCAAGCTTACTTAATCTTTGCTGTATTTCCGAGTATTTTGGTTCGGAAAGTTTGGCAAGATTTCTTTTTGACCGTGGCCAAACGGAAATTCCTGGGAAATCCCGCTTTACTGAATCCGGATTACGAACTAAAGGTACCATAGTTTGCTTTTCTCCACCTAATTAAATCAATTATTTCAGCTGAAAGCTGCAATTTAAGTCCCTCACAACTATCACAGATATATATCGTTTGGCTTTCCAATAAATTTCACTTTAGGGCTAAATTTGGGGACGGTTTATGGATAAAGAATTAATCCTTGAAGAAAGAAATAACGTAGGATTCTGGCCGGCTTAATTAGAAGCTAATCCAATCTCTGGTAAACCTTAGCGGTAACGCCAATCTCGTCAAATCTTAGGAAAGCACGCAGGCGGATTTTCCCTGCTTTCTCTTTATCCCGGAGCATGGCATTCCACCGATAAAGAGAATCATCGATAACCTCGGTAGCATAGCGGCTATTAGGATCCATATCCACCGTCAAAAAGATCTTTGCTTTTTCATACAATCCAAGTTCCTCCGGCAGGTTTTCAATGAAGACCGGCTTCTCCCAACCGCGGAAAGTGAACTGAACATTCTCCGGATTGAGATGCGTTAAGTTAAAGGAGGCGGCGAGGCTTTCCTGGCGGGGAACGTTATCCCTAAAAAAAGCCAGCACCTGGGACATATTTTGTTTTGGTAAATTCGGGAAATATTGCGCGTAAAGATTGGGCAGATAAAACAGGATCGAGAAGAAAACCGCCAACACCAAGCCGGCTGCCAGCCCGCGGCTTCGATTTTTTGCCCTCTCCCAGAGCAGCAAAAATGCCGTTGCGGAAAGGATGAGAATAAAAGGAATGATAACATAAATTAATTGCGCGGCCTTGGTAGGAATGGTCAGGGTCAGTAAAAGCAAAGTGGTCCAGACATAGATAAAGAGTTTATTTAATCCTCGGAAACGTGCCGCCATAAAGGGCAGAAAAAGCGAAACCAGCATTAACCATCCCAGCCAGGGAGAAAAAGAAATTTGATCGATAATAATCTTTGGGTAAAAAATTAATCCCTGCCACAAATCAGGAGTCGCCCCTCCCGAATAGCGGAAGATGGAATCGAGTAAAAGCATAATTTTTCGAGGGGCGGAAAAAGAGAACCACAAAGCGGCAAAAAACAGGAGCACCACCAGCACGATCATCTTCCGGTAGGTCCACCAGATAAAGGGCATCGCCGCTTTTTCTCCTTTTTTTGAAAGCCTGAGCGTCTGGAAGAAATAAGGCGACAGATTCATCAGGGTGGCCACAATGTAAGCCGGGATTAAAAGATAAGCATATATATAATTGGCATAAATGGAAAGCCCTATCAGCACTGCCAGTAAGACATAAGGAGCAACGATCTTCCTGCCTTCACAAAGAGAATAAGTGTAGGCTACGGCTAAAAAGAGAAGTCCGCCCAAACCCTCGAGCGTATTTTCCGTAGCAAAACGGAGCATCAGCGGCGAAGTCAACGCCAGCAGGATGGAAATAGTTCCGATGGCGCTTCCTTTTTCTTCAGAAAATTGCCGGGAAAGCAAATACATCAGGCCCAGCGAAGCGAGGAAAATAAATAAACTGAGCAAGCGCGCGGAAACCATGCTGGCGCCAAAAAAGATGAAGAAAAAAGAAAGAATCCAGGAATGCAGAAAAGGCCAGACCATCTGCCGCTGGGTATCATAGTAAAAGGCCTTCAAGTCGCAGCCATTCAGATCGTGGAACAGCCAGTAGCTATAGAGGGCATGTTGCCCTTCTTCTTTGGTAAAGGCATCGGCGGAAAGAATGCGGTTAGACAATAAAAGACCGGCAACGATAATTACCGCCAGAACAAGAAAAACCAGTCTTCTCCCGACAGGAGACTCTTTCACGATAAAATAATTATAGCCCCGCCTTCCACCCAAGTCAACGAACTTTACTTTAATGAGTGGGTGGGGTAAACTTATTTTTAATGTTAAACAAAAATCTTCCCGCCGGCGCCCTTGAGATTATAAATACCTTGAAAAATAAAGGGTTCCAGGCTTGGCTGGTGGGCGGCTGCCTGCGGGACCTGCTCTTGAAACTTCCCGTAGAAGAATGGGACATTACCACCTCCGCCCGGCCCGAAGAAGTGAGTAAATTATTCCCGAAGGTGATCCCTACCGGAATTGCTTATGGAACGGTAATGATTATTCTTCCCGACGGAGAATATGAAGTCACTACTTTCCGCTCGGATGCGCGTTACGTGGACGGAAGGCATCCCAGCAACGTCGTTTTTACTAACGATCTGCACCAGGATCTCTCACGTCGGGATTTTACCATCAACGCCCTGGCTTACGATCCGGTAACCGACCAGCTGATTGATGATTTCAACGGTCAGAAAGACCTGCAGAACAAAATCATTCGCAGCGTCGGCAATCCGCAGGAGCGTTTCAGCGAAGACGGCCTGCGCTCGGTCCGCGCCTGCCGTTTTGCCGCGAGTCTAGAGTTTAAGATAGAGAACGAAACCTTTGCGGCGATTCCAAAAACTTTGGAAACTAGCAAAAAGGTAGCGCTCGAACGCATCCATGATGAACTGATAAAAATGCTGGCGGCCAGAAAACCCTCTATCGGCTTAGAACTCATGCGCCAGGGAGGATTATTGAACTTATTTCTCCCCGAGCTAGTTGCGTGTTTTGGGGTAGAACAGCCGCCCCAGTTTCATAAATATGACGTGTACTGGCACAGTCTCTATGCCTGTGATGCCGCATCGCGTGACAATTTAATTGTTCGCCTGGCGGCCTTACTCCACGATGTCGGCAAGCCGCCCTGCAAAGTCGATTATACCTTTTACAGTCATGAACGGGTGAGTGCGGAAATGTCCGAGAAAATCCTGGAGCGGCTGCGTTTCAGCCACGAAGAAATAAAGCAGGTAACCAATCTGATCAGAAACCATATGTTTGAATATACCTCCGACTGGAGCGATGCGGCGGTACGGCGCTACCTGCGCCGCATCAGCGGGATAGAAAATGTGGCCCCCCTCTTCGCCCTGCGCCGGGCCGATACCGAGGCGATGGTAAAAATTGATCAGGGCGATTATTTAGCCGAGCTGCAAAAAAGAATCGATAAGATTATTGAGGAAGAAAACGCGCTTAACACCTCCGACCTGAAAGTCAACGGCGAAGATGTGATGCAGGTGCTCAACCTCACTCCCGGACCAATGGTTGGACGAATATTAAATTTCTTATTGGAAAAAGTGCTGGATGACCCCAAGCTGAATGAACGTGAGACCTTATTGGCGCTGATCAAGGCTTATGAATAAGATTAGCGCTTTTCTTATTCTGTTGGTCATCGGCTTAGCCTGTTTTTTTGCCCGGCCGGTTTTGTCCGAAAAAACATCCATCCTGGAAATCAGCCCTTCCCGCGATCGCGGCTTTGATTACCTGGACATCTCTACTTCCGGCTATGTTGAAGCCAAGGGCGTCTTGCTGGAGGATCAACTGATCATAAATTTTCCAAATGCTGGATTAGCTAAAGAGCTCAAGCTTTCCAACCCGGTATCTAAACGCATAAAAAACATCACCGTCCGACAAACTGACCATCAGGCGCAAGTCATCGTCGAACTGAAGAAAGACAGCGACTACGACATTGTGAACGTTTTTGGGAAAAACAAATCCGTGATCGAGATTTCAGATCGCATCGATTACACCGCAAAGCTCATGGCCGCCTGGGAAAAGGAGAACCTGAAAAACAAAGGGCAGGAGCTAAAGCCTTATAAATACGAACCGGCCAGCAAGGGCAAGCATCTTTCCCTGCGTAAAAAAATAATTGTGCTTGATCCCGGTCACGGCGGGAATGACCCGGGTTCTTTTTCAAAGAGCGGTATTCCGGAAAAAGTGCTCACCCTCCAGACCACGCGCCAAATCGCCCTCCTTTTGAAATCCGCCGGAGCCACCGTTTATCTTACCCGTAACGAGGATCGACGTTCCAATCTCAAAGACATCGCCGACTTTGCCAATCGCAGCGGGGCTGACATCTTTATCTCTGTCCATTATAATTCCACTTATCGGGATGACATCTCGGGAACCGAAACCTATTATTACAATGCTGTCAGCCGGGGATTTGCTCGCATCCTCCATCAAAATTTAATCGAAATTTTAAAGGAAAAAGATCGGGGGCTGCGACGCGTTATGTTTTATACCGTGAACCACACCGAGATGCCATCTGCGCTGATTGAACCGCTTTATCTCTCCAGCACACGAGGAGAGAAACGGGCAGAAGCGCCCGCGTTTCAGCACAAAGTGGCGGAGGCCATCCTCAAGGGGGTAGTTGAGTATTTCCGAAGTAGGCGGAGTTAGAAAAGTCTTAACCGAGAAGGTTCTCACCCGGGGCGGGGAAAAGGCCAAGCCTGAAAAGATGGCGCCCTCCTCTCCCATCGGCGTCTTTGACTCCGGGGTGGGCGGACTGACGGTGCTTCGCCAGCTGATGCATAAGCTCCCCCATGAAGACATTCTCTACCTGGCAGATACCGCCCGCATCCCTTATGGCGGTCGGCCCCCGGAAGAGATCATCAAAATCAATCAAGAAATTATTCCTTTCCTGATTAAACACGGCGCCAAAATGATTGTCATCGCCTGCGGCACCTCGTCTGCCATCGCTTATCCCATTTTGAAAGACCAGTATCCCATTCAGATGATCAGCCTGATTGAGCCCGGTTCCCGGGCAGCGGTTGATGCCACCCGCTCCGGAACGATCGGTCTCATTGCCACGGTCGGCACGGTCAATTCTCACGCCTACCAACACAAAATCAAAGAGTTGAAAAAAGAGGTGGTGGTGCACGCGGCGGGTTGTCCCCTGTTTGTGCCTTTAATTGAAGGTGGTTTCATCGAAGCGGAAGAGACACGGCGCGTCGCCCGGGAATATCTGAAGCCGCTGTTAAAAGAAAAAATCGATACCCTTATCCTGGGTTGTACCCATTATCCTCATCTCTATCAATTACTGCAGCAGCTTACCGGACCAAATGTGACTTTGATCGATCCGGCGGAGGAAGCGGTGAACGACGCGAAAAAGCTGCTAAAGGGAGCCGGCAACCTGCGGCCCGCGGTCCAGGCCAAATATGAATTCATGGTTACCGGTTCGGTCATGCAATTTGAAGAACTCGGCAGCCGTCTGCTGGGCCGGCCCATTATCGGCGCGCGACAGGTGAAGTTATCATGAAAATCGTGTAAAATAATCCTATGTTTGAGCTTATGGTCGAAGATAGTTTTGACGCTGCTCACGCCTTGCGAAATTATAGCGGGCCCTGTGAAAACCTGCACGGGCACACCTGGAAAGTCCAGGTTTTTTTACAGGGAGACCAGCAGGATGAAATTGGCATCCTGGAAGATTTTAAAAACATCAAGCAGGCCCTGGCCACGGTCCTGGAAGAATTTGATCATACCTTATTGAATGACCTAAAATCTTTCTCGGCCGAAAATCCTTCTTCTGAAAATATTTCTAAGATTATTTTCCATCGAATCAAAGATAAGATCGCTTTAGTCAAAAAGGTGACGGTCTGGGAATCACCTTCCACCTATGCCGCTTACTGGGAGTGATTTATGGCGGAATTAAATTTTATTAAAATGCAGGGCCTGGGCAATGATTTTGTCCTCATCGATGGGCGTAAAGAAAAAATGGAAGGGATCGAGCTTAAAGAGCTGGCGCTCTCCCTCTGTGACCGTCATTTTGGCGTAGGCGCCGACGGATTATTGATGGTTTGGCCTTCGGAAAAAGCCCACTATCGTATGCAGGTCATTAACTCTGACGGTTCCGAGGCCGAGATGTGTGGCAACGGTATCCGCTGTTTAGCCAAATATGTTTACGAAACCGACCAGCTGAAGGAAGAGGTTATTTCGGTGGAGACCCTGGCCGGGACCATTCTCCCTGCGGTAATTCTAGAAAATGGCAAAGTTATCGGGGTTGAGGTGGATATGGGAACCCCTCAGAAAACTCAAAATTCAAAACTCAAAATTCAAAACAATGAATTTGATATCACCGAAGTCTCGATGGGAAATCCGCACGCAGTTATTTTTGTTGATGAATTAGCAAGCATTGATTTGGGAGAGGTCGGACCATTAATTGAGAATGACCCCCATTTTCCCAACCGGACCAATGTTGAGTTTGTAAAAGTGATCAATGATAAAGAAATCGAAGTCTTGGTTTGGGAGCGCGGTGCGGGAGAGACCCTGGCCTGCGGTACCGGGGCCTGCGCGGCGGTGGTTGCCGCCAACCTTGCCGGCAAAATCGGTCGCCGCGCCATCGTTAAGCTTCCCGGAGG